>JABAOH010031672.1_pt3 | contig 259921 bp, 222 predicted proteins | sample 7062181 | NCBI WGS metagenome assembly JABAOH01 (sample SAMN14538630, study PRJNA623070) | marine sediment metagenome | biome: marine biome [ENVO:00000428]; feature: marine pelagic biome [ENVO:01000023]; material: deep marine sediment [ENVO:00002113]; isolation source: pool of 5 deep marine...
AGAACCTGGTCCACCCATCCGCCCAGGGTGGCGGCGAGAATGCCGGTGACCGAGCCGATGAGAAAAGTGAGCACCGTCGTGGCAAAGGCGATGCCGATGGTGTTGCGTGCGCCGTAGACCAGACGAGTCGTCATGTCGCGGCCGAGATTGTCCGTGCCGAGGATGAAATTCTCTCCCCAGGGTTCGTACTCCGCGCCGACGATCTGCGACTCGCCGTAAGGCGTCAGGATCGGGGCGAAGAAGGCGACAAAGACGTAGAAGACGATGACCACAAACCCGAAGCGCGCGCTCCAGGGGGCCCTGGTCAGCTCCTTCCACAGCGTCTTCACGGCCGTGACTCGCTCACTTGGGATGCAGCAATCGCGGATTCGTCAGAATTGAGAGTATGTCCGCGGTCAGGTTCAGCATAATGTATGTGGCGGCGAAGATGAGCGCGCTGGCCTGCACCACCGGGATGTCGCGTTTGGAGACGGAGTCGACCAGCAGTTGCCCCAGCCCCGGGTAGACGAAGACGACCTCAACGACGACGACGCCGACCACCAGGTAGGCGAGATTGATAACGACGACGTTGATGATCGGCGCCCACGCGTTCGGCAGAGCGTGATGGACCACGATGCGCGCTCGTCGCAGGCCCTTCAGGGTTGCCATCTCGATGTAGGGGCTTGCCATCAAATTGATGATGGCCGCGCGTGTCATGCGCATCATGTGTGCCACCACCACCAGCGTGAGCGTGAAAGCCGGCAGGGCACAGCGGTACACCCTGTCCCAGAAGGTCGTCTCCGGGCCGACGCTGGATAGGCTGGGGAATATTCCGGCATTGACGGAGAGAAACAGGATCAGAATGTAGGCGACGAAGAACTCGGGGAACGAGATGGAGGTCAGGGTGACCACGTTGACGCCGCGGTCGTAGAGAGAGTCTCGGTAAAGGGCCGCGAGAACGCCCAGTACCAGGGCGAGCGGCACGGAGATGATGGCGGCGATGACGGCGAGGAACAGCGTATTGGACAGGCGCACGCCGATCAGCTCGGAGATCTCCCGCTGGTTCGCCAGCGAGCGCCCCATGTCTCCCTGGAGAACGCCCAGCAGCCAGTCGATGTAACGCTCGTGGGGCGGAAGGTCGAGCCTGAGCTCCCGCCGCCAGGCCGCGACCGTCTCCTCGGTGGCGGCCTGGCCGAGAATCGCCTCGGCCAGGTCGCCGGGCAAGAGCTCGACGCCGAGGAAGATGATCAGTGAAACGACGACGAGCGTGAGCAGGCCCAGCGCCAGGCGCTGGGCCACCATTCTCAGGATTCGCGCCACGCTAGAGCATCGTCACTCCGTCGACATCGAGCGCCCGCTCAAGCCAGCCACCAGCGTTCCAGACCTTTGTTGCCGTCGAGACCCCAATTGCCGGCCATCTTGTCGTCGTGCGCCACGTTCTGGCGCATGCCGAAGACGTAGTTGTTGAACAGCGGCACCACGACGCCGCCCTCGTCGCTGCAGATGCGCTGCATCTCGACGTACATCTCGCGACGCTTGGTCTCGTCCAGCTCCGCGCGCGCGGCGACAAGCAGCTGGTTGAACTTCTCGTGATTCCAGAAGCTGTCGTTCCAGGCGGCGCCGGCGGCGTAGGCGGTGGAGAACATCCAGTCTTCCGTCGATCTTCCGCCCCAATAGACGGCGGACCACGGCTTTTTCATCCACACGTTGGACCAGTATCCGTCGTTGGGCTCGCGAACGACGCTGATCTCGATGCCGGCCGCGGCGGCATGTTCCTTGTACAGCACCGCGGCGTCGACGGCGCCGCCGAAGGCGGCATCCGCCGCGCTCAGCTCTACGCTGAGCGAGCTCAGGCCGGCCTGCTTGAGATGATACTTCGCTTTGTCCGGGTCGAGATTGCGCTGTGGAAGCTCGCTCGCGTGATAGCGGTTCGCCCTGCCGATGGGATGGTCGTTGCCGAGGTAGCCGCGTCCGCGCAGGATGGTCTGCAGCAGGACCTCGCGGTCCAGGCCGTACTTCAACGCAAGACGCACGTGGTTGTTGTCGAACGGCGCGGTGTCGGTGCGCATGGCGAAGGTGTAGTGCGCGTTGCCGCTGGTCTCCTCAACGCGGATGTCCTCGTTGCGCTGCAAGAGGTGCAAAGTCTTGATGTCGAGGCGGTCGGCGACATCGATCTCGCCGGTGGTGAGCGCATTCATGCGCGCGGCGACGTCGGCGATGGTGATGACCTCGGCTTCTTCGAAATGGCCGCGTCCCTCTTTCCAGTAGTTGGGATTGCGCTTCATGGTGATGCGCACGCCCGGGTCGTAGCTCTGCAGGATGAATGCTCCGGTGCCGATGCCGGACATGGCGTCCACCTTGCCGTCCTTGTCGGCGGGCATCGCGACCAGATGGTAGTCGCTCATGATGTAGGGGAAGTCGGCATTGCCCTCCTTCAGCTCGAACACGACCACATGATCGCCGTCGGTCTTGATGTTCTGGATCGGATCGACGACGCCCTTGGCCCCCGATTTCGAGTCGTCGCCGCGGTGGTGATTGATCGAAGCGGCGATGTCGTTCGCGGTCAGGCTCTTGCCGTTGTGGAATTCGATGCCTTTGCGCAGCGTGAACGTCCACACCCTGGCGTCGGGTGAGGCGTCCCAGCTCTGCGCAAGCTCTGGGATCAGCTCGCCGGCCGGAGAGATCTCCGTCAGGTTGTTGCGCAGCCCGTAACCGCTGAACTGCGTGAAGGCGTTCTCGAAGGTGGCCGGATCGATGGAATCGGTCGTCGATCCGTGACCGGTGCCGACGCGGATGCGGCCGCCCTTCTTCGGTGCGGCAAGCGCCGGCGCACTGAGCAGCACGCCCGGCAGGGCGGCGGCAAGGCCGAGCGCGGAAACTCGGGCGAGAAACTCGCGGCGGGTGATCTGACCACTGTGCAGCTTCGCCTGCAGTCTTTCGAGTTCTGTCACGGTTATGTCCTCCTGGGTGGGATTGCGTCTTTTGCGCAGCCACGCATCGCGCGGGCCGCGCCGAGGTCGACGTCGCGTTCGTCTCGGCAGACCCCCTGCCGATTAAAACCCTCGAAAATCCGTTCTTATGAGAAATACGAACCAGGCTATCATAGCAAAATCCGAGCAAGGCTTTGAGCGGATCGCGAAATCGCCGGGACCCGGAAAAACCGGGCGCCTGTCCGCGGCGCTGATCCTGTGTCTCCCCGCTTCGGAGCAGTGCGCGCACGCGGTCGTGACGTCGGCGGGCGACATGCTCCCCCCGGGCACGCGGGGCTTGGTTGCGCCGCCACCGGCGTTTCGTTAAGGTCGGTCACGTCGGCGCGACGGCCACCCGTTTCGAGCGCAAACCGCCGGTCTCGCCTCGAATCGGGCGCGGGGCGGCCGTCATGTGCTCGACCCTACGGCGTGCCCGCGAGACCGCTGTCGGCCGGCATCCATGCGGCTGGAACCTCAAGGGTCATCGTCGGCGCGCACGTGTTCTCTGCGTCAATGCTGATTCTCATCGTCAAGCGCATCGGCTTCATGATCATCACCATGCTGGTGGTGTCGGTGTTGCTATTTCTACTGCTCGAATTCGACAAGGAAGGAGTGGCCGTCAGAGTGCTCGGCCCCTACAGTTCGGAGGAGCAGCGGCAGATCTGGCTGGAGCGAAACGGCTACAACCGTCCCATAACGGTGCGTTATGCGTCCTGGCTCGGGCGGTTCGCGAGCGGCGATTTCGGCGAATCGGTGCGGTTCAAGGTCCCCGTTGCGGAAGTTCTGTGGCCGCGGCTGTGGAACACGGCCATCCTCGGCTTCTGGGTGTTTGCCGTCATGATTCCGATCTCACTGGTCCTCGGCGTTCTCGCGGGCGTGAGAGAGGGCTCAAAGCTCGACCGCAGCATATCGGTGCTGAGCATCGTCACGACCTCAATACCCGAGTTCGCCAGCGCCGTTTTCTTCTCGGCGCTGCTCGTGTTCTCCCTCAAGTGGCTTCCTGGAACGAGCAGCATGATGGACGGTTTCGACTTCCGGCAGCTGATCCTTCCGGTGCTTGTTCTGGTCGTTTACGACTTCGGCTACGTGGCGCGTATGACACGCGCGTCCATGGCCGAAGTGATGACCACTCAGTACATTCGCACGGCAATACTGAAGGGACTTCCGCACAGGCAGGTTATTCTCAAGCACGCGCTGCGCAACGCTCTCATCGCGCCTTTCACGGTGATCATGCTGCAGATCAACTGGCTGCTGTCGGGGGTCATCGTGGTCGAGTTCTTCTTCGCCTACAAGGGTTTCGGCGCGCTGCTGCTCGAGGCATCACTGAACAAGGACATCTTTCTGATCGAAGCCTGCGCCATGGTGGCCGTTTTCGTGGCCGTGGCAACGCAGACGTTGGCGGACATCGGCTACACCTACCTGAACCCCCGCATCCGCTTCAGCTGAGACCTTCGCCCGTGGCCAACAGTCTCGATGCAAGCACCCTGCCGGCGCCTACCCTGGGCACCGCGGCCGTGCGGGCAGTGAAGTCCCTCGTGCTGCTGCGCGAGAGCTGGGTAGGGATGATCGGCGCGGTGATCGTGATCTTCTGGGTCTTGGTCGCACTCTTTGCTCCGCTGATCTCGCCTTTCGAGCCGAACGCCACCATCATGCCGATGCAGAAGTCCGGCACGCAGCTCGATCAAGGCGGAACGTTCTGGCTCGGGACCGATCACCTCGGGCGCGATATCCTCTCCCGCATCATCTGGGGCTCGCGCACGGTGCTCTTCTATGCTCCCCTTGCCACGGCTACGGCATACGCTGTGGGTATTCTCATGGGTCTGGCGGCGGGTTACCAGCGTGGCTGGGTGGACGATGTGCTCTCACGTGTCTCGGACATCATTCTCTCTTTCCCGGTGCTGGTCCTGTACATCATCATCATCGCGACCATCGGCGCATCGGGCGTGAACATCATCATCGCCATCACGTTCGCGAGTGGTCCCGGAATCATGCGGATCGTACGGGGATTGGTGCTCGACCTGCGCAATCGTGACTATGTCGCGGCGGCACAGACGCGCGGCGAGGGTGCCTGGCGCATAATGCTTGTCGAAATTCTGCCCAACGCCCGCGGCCCTCTGATCGTCGACGCGTGCCTGCGCATGGGCTACGTCATCATCACCATCGGCGTACTGGGATTCCTCGGCCTGGGCCTGCCGCCCCCGGATCCCGACTGGGGCGGGATGATCAACGAGACGAGACAGATGGCGATGGCATTTCCCCACATGACGGTCTATCCGTGCATTGCGATCTCCTCTCTGATACTGGGATTCAACCTGCTCGCCGACGGCCTGCGGGAGATCTCGCTGCGCGACTGACGCTTGGTGAAACGCATGGGCGGAAGCCACGTCGGACAGCACGGGCTTCGTTTGCCGTGAGCGAGGCAGACCGGTCAACGAAACAATGGGCGGAGGCAACCGCACCATGACCGATACCTGCGAGGCGCCGATTCTCGACATCAGGGACCTGAATGTCTCCTACTACACGCGCGCGGGCGAAATTCCGGCGGTCATCGACTTCTCGCTGACGGTCCAACGCGGCGAGACCATCGGGCTCGTGGGCGAGTCGGGCTGCGGCAAGTCCACCGTCGCCATGGCAATCATGAACTACCTGGGTGCCAATGGCGGCATCAAGGGCGGCGAGATCCTGTTCAAGGGCCGCGACCTCGCCAAGATGACGGAGCCGGAGCTCAGAGAGGTCCGTGGCTCCGAGATCTCCATGATCTACCAGGAGCCGTTCGCGGCGCTCAACCCGAGCCTCACCGTCGCCACGCAGCTCATGGAGGTGCCCATCGTTCACGAGGGCGTCGCCGAGCGGGAAGCCCGTGAGCGCGCGGTACAGATGCTCGCCGATGTGCACCTTCCCGACCCCGAGCGCATCATGAAGGCCTACCCGCACCAGCTCTCGGGCGGCCAGCAGCAACGGGTGGTGATCGCCATGGGGCTCCTGTCGAAGCCGGATCTGCTGCTTCTCGACGAGCCGACGACGGCGCTCGACGTCACCGTGGAAGCGGGCATCGTCAAGCTCATCGCCGAGATCAGTCGACGTTTCGGCACCTCGCAGATCTACATCTCCCACAACCTCGGACTGATCCTCGAGACCTGCGAGCGGGTGTTCGTCATGTACTCCGGTGAGGTGGTCGAGCAGGGCAGCGTGAATTCGCTCTTCAGGTATCCGCGACACCCTTACACGCATGGCCTGTTCGGCTGTATTCCTTTGCCCAGCGCGGACAAGAACGCGGCGCCGCTGCAACCGATCCGCGGCCAGCTGCCGCTGCCCCACGAGCGCCCCCCGGGCTGCAATTTCGGCCCGCGCTGCGACCATTTCGTCGCCGGGCGGTGCGACGCCGCCAAGGTGGCGATGGAGTTCGTCCGCGACGCCGCCGGCTCCGATCACAGGGCGAGATGTCTGCGTTTTCGTGACATAGATCACTCGGAGTATGCCAAAGCGAAGCACGTCCGCGAGGCGTCGAGGATCGGCGAGCCGGTCCTCGAGGTCAGCGCTATGAAGAAGTACTACGCGCTGCGCGACCGCTCCATCGGTGCGCTGATCTCGGGCAAGGGGGTCACCTACGTCAGGGCCAACGAGGCGCTCACGTTCTCGGCGCGTCGTGGCGAGACGCTGGCGATCGTCGGCGAGTCCGGCTGCGGGAAGTCGACCTTCGCCAAGGTCCTCATGGGGCTCGAAACCGCGAGCGGCGGTGAGATCCGGCACGAGGGCCGGGAAATCGGCAGCTTGCCGGTGCAGGCCCGCTCCGCCGAGCAGCTCCGGTCGCTGCAGATGGTGTTCCAGAACCCCAGTGACACCCTCAACCCGAGCCACACCGTCGGCGCCCAGATCTCGCGGGTGATACGCAAGTTCGGCGTGGCGCAAGACAACAAAGAGATTCGCCGCCGGGTGCTGGAGCTTCTCGATGTCGTCAAGCTGCCACACGATTTCTATTTTCGCAGACCGCGTCAGCTCTCGGGGGGCCAGAAGCAGCGCGTCGGTATTGCGCGGGCCTTCGCCGGCAATCCGTCCATGGTGATCGCCGATGAGCCGGTGTCGGCTCTCGATGTTTCGGTGGCTGCGGCGGTGACGGAGCTGCTCATGGACATTCAACGCGAGCAGCAGACGACGCTGCTGTTCATCAGTCACGATCTATCCGTCGTGCGCTACCTCGCCGACCGCACCGTGGTCATGTACCTGGGACAGATCATGGAGAGCGGCAGCACCGACGAGATATTCGAGCCGCCTTACCACCCTTACACCGAGGCGCTGTTGTCCGCGGTGCCCATCGCGGACCCCGCGGTGAAAAAGCGCGAGATCGTTCTCGAGGGCAACCTGCCGAGCGTCACCGATCCGCCCAAGGGGTGTCCGTTCGTCACCCGCTGTCCGCGCAAGCTCGGCGGCGTCTGCGAGCACGAGCGCCCGCGTGTGCAGATGGCGAGCGAAGGCCATGCCATCGCCTGCCACATCGCGCTCGAGGAGCTCGGTCGCGTCGAGCCGGTGATCCAGCGGTCGTAGGCGGGCAAGCGCATTCACGCCGTCGACTGAGCCGCGGCGGCGCGCACAGCGCCGAGCGGGCGCCAAAAGAGATGGGGCCGCAAGGGCCCATCCGGAAACCGCCTCGGAACTCTGAAATCAGGTTTCGATGGCGATCTGCTCGGCGAAGATGTAGTGCGTGGGGTGGTGCCGGAAGCCCTTCACCTTTTCGCTGTAGGCGGAGTACACGGACCGCCACAGCGGCTGGGTCATGGGGCCGTCCTCCTGCATGATCTGCTCGAGCCGACCGATGATCTCACGCCGCTTCTCCAGATCGAGAGTGCCTTCTGCCCGGGTGAGCAGCTCGTCGAACTCCGGATTGGCATAGTTGGATTCGTTCCACGGCACGTTACTGCGGTACGCGAGCCCGAGCACCATGAAGCCGAGCGGACGGTGGGTCCACGAGGTGAAACCGAAGGGCACCTTGTCCCAGACCTCCCAGAACTGAGCCGACGGCATGACGTTGATCTTGACGCGGATGCCGGCCTCCTTCCACTGCTCGACGAGAGTCTGCACGGCCGCCAGCTCCCAGGGCGGGTCCTTCTTGCAGGCGATCTCCGCGTCGATGCCGTCGGCCTTGCCGGCCTCGGCCAGTAGCTGCTTTGCCGCCTCGACGTCTCGCTCCATGAAGGGCAGCTCCTTGTAGTCGGGGTGCACAGGGCTGACGTGGTGGTGCTCGCCGGCGGCGCCGAGATCGCGGTGAGCGATCTCCAGGCAGCGTCGTGTGTCGACGGCGAGGCGCATGGCCTTCCTGATGCGCGGGTCCTTGAACTCGTCGCGGTCGACCTGAACGCGCGCAACGCCCGTCTGCGCCGTGGTCACCGAGTGTATGACTACGCCCGGCATGTTCTTGAAGATATCGATCTGGCTGACATCGCCCTCGTAGATGCCGTGAACCTGCCCCGAGGCGAGGGCCGCCACCACCGCCGACGGGTCGTCGCCGAGGTCGATGAATTCGACACCGTCCAGATACGGACCGTTGCCCCAGTAGTCGGAACGCGCTTTGAGGACCGCCTTCTCGCCGACGCGTACGTCGACCAGGTCAAACGCGCCGGTGCCGTTGGAGCCCGCGCCGAACTCGCCGTTCTCCTCCGGGTCGAGAATGGCGAAGGGATAGTGAAACAGGTGCTCCGGCACGGCCACCTGCGCTTCCTTGAGATTGAGCCGCACGGTGTGGGCGTCGACGACCTCGATCGCGTTCGCGTCCCACAGGCGCGTCGACATCTTGGCATTGCCGTCCTTGTCCTTCTCGCCGGTGTCGTATTCCTCGAGCATGTAGCCCTTCATGAGGCCGAGCACGGACGAGCCGGTGGCGGCGTCAAGGGCGTGATTGAAGTTCCAGGCGACGTCCTCGGCGACGAAATCCCGCCCGTTGTGCCATTTGACGCCCTTGCGTACGTGGAGCGTCCAGGTCTTGATGTCGTCGCTGGCCTCCCATCGCTCGAGTAGGTAGGGGCGCGTGACGTTGTCGTGGCCCGTGCGGGTCAGGTACTCGACAACCTGCCGCGCGACGTTGGAGTCGTAGGCCCAGGAGAACGTGTGCGGGTGCTTGATCTCCGGAACACGCATGGCGATGCGCACGGTGCCGCCTTTGGGCAGCGCCGCGTGGGCCTGCGGAACCCAATCGGTGCCGGCGATCTTGTCCGCGAACTGGTAGGCCGCGGTGGCGGACAGACCGAGCAGGGTCGAGTAACGCAGGAACTCGCGACGGTCGATGCTGCGCTCCGCCAGCTGCCGCTTGAGCTTCGCGATGTGAGGGTGTTCTTTGTGATCGGACATGGGTGCTTTCCCCTTTGGCGGTCTGAGTGGGCCGGTTCCTGTGCTCGCGGACTTCCGGGCGCGATGCCGTTCGCGCGAACGGCGCGCCGCCCCGACCCCGTCGCCGCGACAGAGCCTCGCGAGTATGCTCACGCACTCCGGCGCAGACCGGCTCAGCGGCGTCGATGGCGGCTATCGGCCAGCGTCGGGTTCGGCGCCGGGTGACGGGAAACCGGCTTTGCGACCTGACCTTAGCGGAGTGAACAGGCCATTGCAACCGCAGTCCGCAAGTCGCCCTGAACCCGCTGCACGCCGTCGAGACGTGCATGCCGGTGACGTTGCGTGTTGCCGCCACGCCGGTGTCACAGACCGCGGTAGCCGTCGCGAGACTGGGGCAGCTTGCGATCGAGAAGTCGCGATGCAAGCACCGTGCGCAGGATCTGCGCGGTGCCGCCGCCGATGGTGAACATGCGTGCATCGCGCACCATGCGCTCGAGCGGACGCTCGCGCGAGTATCCGGCGGCGCCGAAGAGCTGCAAGGCGTCGTTGGTGATCTTGATGGCGGCTTCCGACGCCAGGATCTTGGCGCGTGCCGCGGCGGCGATGTCGGGGAAGCCGGCGCCGGCGCCGGCCGCGGCCGCATGTATCAGCGTCCGTGCCGCCTCGAGCTGCACGTCCATGTCCGCGAGCATCCACTGAACGCCCTGGAACTCGCAGATGGGTCGGCCGAACTGCTCGCGCTCCTGGGTGTAGCTCAGCGCCAGCTCGAAGGCGCCGGCGGCGATGCCGAGCGCCACGGTGGCGGCGCCGATGCGCTGCGCGTTGTAGGCATTCATCAGACCGCCGAAACCGTGCCGAAGGCCCCTGGGCGGCACCAGCATCATGGTCGACGGCACGGTGAGGTCGCGCAGCAGGATCTCGGTCTCGGGCAGGCCGCGCAGCCCCATGGCGCGCTCGCGTTTGCCCACCTCGAGCCCGTCCGCCTCGCCGCGAACGGCGATGAAGCCGCCGATGCCTTGCTCCTCGCCGTCCTCGAAGACCCGCGCGAAGATGAGATGCAGCCGCGACACGCCGCCGCCGGTGATCCAGTGCTTGCGCCCGTTGATCACGTAGCGGTCGCCGTGCCTGTCCGCACGGGTCGTCATCTCGCTGGCCGCGCTGCCCGCCTCGGGCTCGGTGATGCAGATGGCCGGCTTGTCGCCGCTCAGAACGAGCTCGGCGGCGAGCTTCTTCTGTGGCTCGCTGCCGTACCTCATGATGGCGCCGATGGCGCCCATGTTGCCCTCCACCACGATGCGGGCCGTCACGCCGCACGCACGCGCGATCTCCTCGATGACGAGCACGGCATCGAGGTAGGTGAGGCCGGGCCCGCCATAGGTCCGCGGCACGGTCATGCCCATGAGCCCGGCGCCGGTGAGCGCCTCGACGTTGTCCCACGGGTACTCCTCGCTCGCGTCGATCTCGGCGGCGCGCGCGGCGAAGCGCTCGCGGGCGAGGGTCCGCGCCCGCATCTGCAGCTCCTGCTGAGAGGCGCTCAGCGCGAACACGGGGCCGCCCCCCGGGTCCGGGATTGATGCCGATGAACGCTCGCAGCGGCGGCGCGGGATACGACGGCGCGCCGCAAGGTCGGGGTTGTCACGAGCCGAGAATCAGTGGTGCAGGATCTGGCTCAGGAACAGCTTGGTGCGGTCGTTGACGGGATTGTTGAAGAACTCTTCGGGCTCGTTCTCCTCGATGATCTCGCCGCCGTCCATGAAGATGACCCGGTTGGCCACGGTCTTGGCGAAACCCATCTCGTGCGTCACCACCAGCATGGTCATGCCCGACTGCGCCAGCTCGATCATGACGTCGAGCACCTCCTTGATCATCTCGGGGTCGAGCGCCGAGGTCGGCTCGTCGAACAGCATCACCTTCGGGTTCATGCACAGCGAGCGCGCGATGGCCACCCGCTGCTGCTGTCCCCCCGAGAGCTGGCCCGGATACTTCTCGGCCTGCTCGGGGATCTTCACCCGCTCGAGGTACTTCATGGCCTGTTCCTCGGCCTCCGCCTTCGGCATCTTGCGCACCCAGATGGGGCCGAGGGCGCAGTTGTCGAGCACGGTGAGATGGGGAAACAGGTTGAAGTGCTGAAACACCATGCCGACCTCGCGACGGACCTGCTCGATGTGCTTGAGATCGCCGGTGAGCTCGGTGCCCTCGACGATGATCTGGCCGCGCTGATGCTCCTCGAGGCGGTTGATGCAACGGATCAGGGTCGACTTACCGGAGCCGGAGGGCCCGCATATGACGATGCGCTCGCCTTTGTGTACGGTCAGGTGGATGTTCTTCAGCACGTGAAACTGGCCGAACCACTTGTGGACGTCGATCATCTGGATCATGACCTCCTCGCCGACGGTCATTCGATCCGTGCTCGCCTGAACAGCTTCATCCGCCATTGTCTAGCTCCTCGAAAGCCCCGTTTGCGCGATGACTTCACTCCGCGCGTTCGTCTGTGCGATGCGCTCTCGCACCTTCACGTCAATGCCCGGTGTGCAGCTTGCGCTCCAGATGCTGGCTGTAGCGCGACATGCCGAAGCAGAAAATCCAGAAGCCGAAGGCCGTGAAGACGTAGCCCTCGACCGCGAAGCCCAGCCAGTCCGGATTGGTGCCCGCGAGCTGCGCCATGCCCAGGAAGTCGAACAGCCCGATAATGAGCACCAGGGTGGTGTCCTTGAACAGGCCGATAAAGGTGTTGACGATGCCGGGAATGACCATCTTCAGCGCCTGCGGCAGCACGACCAGGCCCATCATCTTCCAGTAGCTCAGTCCGATCGCCTCGGCGGCCTCGTACTGGCCCTTGGGGATCGCCTGCAGGCCGCCGCGCACGACCTCGGCCATATAGGCGGCGGAGAACAGCATGACGCCTATGAGTGCCCTCAGCAGCTTGTCGAAATTGACGCCTTCGGGCATGAAAAGCGGAAACATGACCGATGCCATGAAAAGGACGGTGATCAACGGCACGCCGCGCCAGAGCTCGATGAAGGCGACGCAGATGGCCCTGATGATCGGCATCTTGGAACGTCGACCGAGCGCCAGCACGATGCCGATCGGCAGCGAGGCGACGATTCCCACCACGGCGATTACCAGAGTGAGAAACAATCCGCCCCAAAGCGGTGTCTCGATGAACTCGAAGGACGGGAACGTGACCACACCCAGTGACGGGCCGAACAGCCACCAGAGCACTATGATGACGAGCGCGAACGGAAACACGCGGTTGAAGGTCGCCATCCACGGCTGGCTCTGAGCGCCGGGACGCAGCCGTACTACTACTCCCAGCACGACGGTGCCGAGGAGCAGCAGGTTGAAAACGCTGAAGCTGATGTCGCCGCCGACGAAAAGCTGGAACGCGATCACCGGATAGACGAACAGCAGGAACACTCCGACCCACTGTTTCCAGGGAAAGCGCGGCACGAACAGCAGGATGCCGGCCGCGATCAAAAGCACGTACGCCGTGTTGATGCGCCACAGCTCTACGTCGGGATAGCGACCGTACATGAGCTGCTTGAACCAGACCTTGATGAAGACCCAGCAGGCGCCCACACGGCTGCACTCCTCGCGCGATTCGCCTGCCCAGTCGGCATCGAGAAATATCCAGTTGGCGATCGGCGGAATAACGATGTAGAGAAACCACAGCGCCGCAATCGTCAGGATCGTGTTGAACCAGGACGAGAACAGATTGATGCGAAGCCAGCCGACGACGCCGACGGTGCTCACCGGCGGCAGCAGGTCGGGATGCTGGCCGGGCGCGTAGCCCTTCGCGGTGGAAGCGGTCTCGCTCATCGCCCGTCAGCGCTCGACCAGCGCGGTTTTCTTGTTGTACCAGTTCATGAAAGCCGAGATCAGCAGGCTGAGCGTGAGATACACCGCCATGGTGATGCCGATGATCTCGACGGCCTGCCCGGTCTGCATGAGCGCGGTGCCGGCGAACACCAGCACGATGTCCGGGTAGGCGATAGCGGCCGCGAGCGACGAGTTCTTCGTCAGATTGAGGTACTGGCTCGTCAGCGGCGGAATGATCACGCGCAGGGCCTGGGGGATGACGATGAGTCGCAGCGTCGGCCCGCGGCGCAGCCCGATCGAGTAAGCGGCTTCGGTCTGGCCGTGGCTGACCGCCAGTATGCCCGCACGCACGATTTCGGCGATGAACGACGCGGTGTACGTCGACAGCGCCAGCGTCAGCGCGACGAACTCGGGGGACAGGACCTTGCCGCCCTGGAAATTGAAACCCTTCAACACCGGCATCTCCCAGGACAACGGAAAACCGGCGATGACGGCCGCCACGAGCGGGAGTCCGATGATGAGCGCAATGGATACGTAGACGGTGTGAAACTGCGCGCCGGTGCGCTCCCGCCGGGCGCGGGCCCAACGGGCGATGAGCACGACGGCGACGACCGCGGCGAGGAAGGCCCAGAAGATGAGGCTGAAGCCTTCCTCGAAAATGGCTCTGGGATAGTGCAGGCCCCGGTTGTTGAGGAAGATCGCCTCTCCCACGCCGAGGCTATCGCGCGGCCGCGGCAGCGGCCGCAGAACCGCGAAGTACCAGAAGAAGATCTGCAGCAGCAGGGGGATGTTGCGCAGTACCTCGATGTAGACCGCGGCGATCCTGGCGATCAGCCAGTTGCTGGAAAGCCGGGCGATGCCGACGATGAAACCGAGCGCCGTGGCCAGCGCGATACCGACGATGGACACCAGAATGGTGTTGAGCAGGCCGACCACCATGGCACGCCCGTACGAATTCTCTTCGACGTAGTCGATGAGGCTCTCGCCGATGCTGAAGCCGGCGGTTTTGGAGAGAAAGCCGAAACCCGAGGCGATGCCCTGCCTCTCGAGATTCGCGAGGGTGTTGTTGACGAGAAAGATGCCCGCGGCGATCACGCCCCCAAGCACGAGGGCCTGAAAGAACACCGCGCGATAGCGGGGATCGTTCCAGACAGGCGGCTTGGCCGGCGGTGCGGCCAGGGGCATCTCGGCCGCGCGGGTCTGCTCAACCAATGTCGCCGCCCTCCGGGACCTCAGTCGCCGCGTCAGCCCGAGGAGGGGGCAGCCGCCTCGCCGGCGGCTGCCCCGATCCCGGGACTAGCGATTGAGTGCGAGCCGGTTAGCGCACCGGCATGGCGTACTGCAGGCCGCCGTCCTTCCACAGCGCATTGACCCCGCGCTCGAGCTTGAGCGGCGTGCCGGGACCGACGTGCCGATCGTAGGACTCGGCATAGTTTCCGACCTGCTTGATGATGTTGTAGGCCCAATCGTTGCCGAGCCCGAGGTTGCTGCCCAATTCACCCTCGGTGCCGATCAGGCGCTTGACCACCGGGTTGGTGGAGTTCGCCTTCAAATCGTCGATGTTGGCGGAGCTCACGCCGGCCTCCTCGGCCTCCAGCATCGCGTACAGCGTCCACTTGACGATGTCGAGCCACTGATCGTCGCCGTGACGCACCACCGGCCCCAGCGGTTCCTTGGAGATGGTCTCGGGCAGCACCATGTGACCGTCGGGGTCCTTCAGCTTGAGGCGCTGGGCCGCGAGGCCGGAGCGGTCGGTGGTGTAGACGTCGCAGCGACCGGCGTCGTAGGCGGCGACCACCTCGTCGGCCTTCTCGAAGACGACGGGCTTGTAGTCCATACTGTTGGCGCGGAAGAAGTCGGCCATGTTGAGCTCGGTCGTGGTGCCGATGTTGACGCACACCGCCGCGCCGGCCAGCTCCATCGCCGACTTCACACCCAGGTTCTTGGGGACCATGAAGCCCTGGCCGTCGTAGTAGTTGACGCCGGCGAAGTTGAGCCCGAGCGCGGTATCGCGCACCAGGGTCCAGGTCGTGTTGCGCGACAGCATGTCCACCTCGCCCGACTGCAGCGCGGTGAAGCGCTCTTTCGCGGACAGCGGCGTGTACTTGACCTTGCCCGCGTCGCCGAACACCGCCGCGGCCACGGCACGGCACACGTCGACGTCGATGCCGGTCCAGTTGCCCTGCGTGTCGGGATTGGAGAAGCCGGGGAGACCCTGGCTGACGCCGCATTGCACGTGTCCCTTGGCCTTGACGTCGTCGAGAGTGGCCGCATGACCGATCCCGACCGCGCCCAGGGACAGCACTGCTACGGATACGGCTGCCGATTTGACGAGATTCATGAGAAACCCTCCATTAGGGTAGTTATTCGGTGGTGAACAAGCCGATCTTTTGGGTGCTCCGGCCGAACCTCGCTACTTGGAATTCGGGTCGGAAAGCCCAGTCAGCTGGCGCCAAGCTAACACAAGGCGCCGGGCGCGCTCAAGGACGAACTCCTTGCAAACGGGCGGATTTGGATCCCTGCGGCGCCCCGTGAGGCGGCGCCGGCGCTCTCAGTCGCCGGCCGCGGCCGCCGCACGCGCCTGCTGGTCGGCATGGTACGAGGATCGCACCATGGGCGCCGCGGCAACGTGAGTGAAGCCCATGCCGGTGCCAATGCGGGCAAGATCGTCGAATTCGCGCGGAGGCAAATATCGTTCCACGGGCAGATGGTGGACGCTGGGCTGCAGGTACTGGCCCAGGGTGAGCAGCCGCACGCCCTGGCGACGCAGGTCGCCCATGACGGCAACGATCTCCTCGTGCTCCTCGCCGAGGCCGAGCATCAGCCCGGATTTCGTCGGCACGCCGGGGTGGCGCGCACGGAATCGCTCGAGCAGCGCCAGGGAGTGCTCGTAATCGGAGCCCGGCCGTACCGCCCGGTACAGCCGTGGAACCGTCTCCAGGTTGTGATTGAACACATCGGGGGGTGACCCGGCCAGCTCGTCGAGGGCCTTTTCCATGCGCCCGCGGAAGTCGGGCGTGAGAATCTCGACGGTGATCTCCGGGCAACGGGTGCGCAGGGCACGGATGCAGGCGACGAAGTGCGAGGCGCCGCCGTCGCGCAGGTCGTCGCGGTCGACCGAGGTGATGACGACGTAGGCGAGACCCATCGCTGCAACGGTGTGCGCCAGGTTCTGCGGCTCCTCGGCGTCGAGGGGCCCGGGGCGGCCGTGGGCGACGTCGCAGAATGGGCAGCGGCGCGTGCAGACATCGCCCATGATCATGAACGTCGCTGTGCCGTTGCCGAAGCACTCGCCCAGGTTCGGGCAGCTTGCTTCCTCGCACACCGTGTGCAGGCGGTTCTCGCGCAGTATTCGCCGCAGTCGCTGGACTTGCGGCGTGCCGGGAAACTTGGCGCGGATCCATGGGGGCTTGCGCAGGCGCTGCTCGCGCTTCTGTTCCGGCACCTTGACGGGGATGCGCGCGACCTTGTCTGCCCCGCGCATCTTGGCGCCGGGTTGCCGGGTGACTTGCGCGCCCGCGGCGCTCGGATTCTTGGATGTTGTCATGGGTTCAGCTTCGGCGACAGGCCGGCGACACGGGTCGCCCGGCTCAGGCGGCATCGTTGAGGTAGCTCTCCATGGGTGGGCACGAGCACACCAGGTGGCGGTCGCCGTAGACGTTGTCGATGCGCCCGACCGGCGGCCAGTACTTGTCCTCGCGCAAGGCGGCCAGGGGGAAGAAGGCCTGCTCCTTGGAGTAGGGATGGCTCCAATCACCCTCGAGCAAGAGATGGTGGGTGTGGGGGGCGTTCTTCAGCAGATTGTTCTGCGGGTCCGCCTTGCCCGACTCGATATCGGCAATCTCCCGGCGGATCGAGATCATCGCGTCGCAGAAGCGGTCGAGCTCACGCTTTGCCTCACTCTCCGTCGGCTCGATCATCATGGTGTCGGCGACCGGCCACGACATCGTGGGAGCGTGGAAGCCGTAATCGACGAGCCGCTTCGCGACGTCGTCCACGGTGATATCGCAGGCATGCTTTACGGGTCGCAGATCGATGATGCACTCGTGGGCGACCATACCGTTCTTGCCCCTGTAGAGGACGGGGTAGTGAGGATCGAGACGCTGCGCGACGTAGTTGGCATTGAGTATGGCGATCTCGGTCGCGCGGCACAGCCCCGGTCCGCCCATCATGGCGATGTAGGCCCAGGAGATCGGCAGGATGCCCGCCGAGCCCCACGGCGCCGCCGCCACGGCGCCGACGGTGCCGTGGCTTGCGGCGGCGGGGTTGACGCCGCCGATGACCGGATGATCGGGCAGGAACGGCGCCAGGTGGCTGCGCACGCCGATCGGTCCCATGCCGGGACCGCCGCCGCCGTGCGGAATGCTGAAGGTCTTGTGGAGGTTGATGTGGGCGACGTCGGCGCCGATTTCGGCGACCCGGCAGATACCCACGAGGGCATTGAGATTGGCGCCGTCGAGGTAGACCTGGCCGCCGTTGTCGTGGACGATCTGGCAGATCTCGCGCACCCGTTCCTCGAAGACGCCGTGGGTGGAAGGGTAGGTGATCATGAGCGCGGCGAGGGCGTCGCGATGCTGCTCAGACTTGGCACGCAGCTCGTCGACGTCGATGTTGCCGTTATCGTCGCAGCCGATGACGACCACCTCGTAACCCGCCATGCGCGCGCTGGCGGGGTTGGTGCCGTGGGCCGAGGAGGGTATCAGGCACACGTCGCGCCCGCCTTCGCCTCGCGTCTCGTGGTACTTGCGGATGCAGAGCAGGCCCGTGTACTCGCCCTGGGAGCCGGCGTTGGGCTGCATGGAGATGGCATCGAAGCCGGTGATCTCGCAGAGCATGTTCTCCAGCTCCTCCAGCAGCTGCTGATAGCCCTGCACCTGATCGAGCGGGGCGAACGGATGCAGTGCGCTGAACTGGCGGTATGTGACCGGCAGCATCTCTGTCGTACCGTTGAGCTTCATGGTGCACGATCCGAGCGGGATCATGGCGCGATCGAGGGCGATGTCCTTGGACTGGAGCTGGCGCAGGTAGCGCAGCAGCAGGGTTTCCGAGTGGTACAGATCGAAAACCGGGTGCGTGAGGAAGTCGCTCGTGCGCCGCAGCGACGTCGGGATGCACTCCTGAACGACCGCATCCAGGTCGCCGATGCCCACCTTGTCACCGGCATGGGTGTCGAACACACGCCACAGCGTCTCGAGATTCGAACGCCGTGTGGTCTCGTCGAAGGAGATGCCCAGGTGGTCTGCATCGACGACACGCAGGTTGATACGCGACTCGCGTGCGCGCGCCGCGAGCCGACGCGCCTGGCCGGGCACGTGCACGGTGATCGTGTCGAAAAAGGCTTGGGTAACGACCTCGTAGCCGAGGCGCTGCAAGCCCTCGGCGAGAATCTGGGTCATGCGATGCACGCGGCCGGCGATGGCGCGCAGTCCTTGGGGACCATGGTAGATGGCGTAGAGTGCGGCCAGCACCGCGAGCAGCACCTGGGAGGTGCAGATATTGCTGGTGGCTTTCTCGCGGCGAATGTGCTGCTCGCGGGTCTGCAGTGCCATGCGCAGCGCCCGTCGCCCCTGACTGTCCACGGACACACCGATGATGCGCCCCGGCGTGGAGCGCTTGAACGCGTCGCGCGTGGCGAAGAAGGCGGCGTGGGGGCCGCCGTAACCCATGGGCACGCCGAAGCGCTGCGCGCTGCCGACCACGATGTCCGCGCCGAGTTCCCCGGGCGGCGTGAGCAGCGTCAGGGCAAGCAGGTCGCTGGCCGCCGTGACGATCGCATGTGCGCCGTGCGCGCGCTCGATGAGACCGCGTATGTCGCGAACCTCGCCGCTCGAGCCCGGGTACTGGATGAGAACGCCGAAGCACTCGTGCATCTCGAGCAGCTCGTCGATGTCTCCCACGATCACCTCGAAGCCCATCGACCGGGCCCGAGTCTGCACCACGGCCACTGTCTGCGGGTGGCAGTCGCTGGAAACGCAGAATATTGACGACTGGCTCTTGCTGACCCGTTTGGCCATGGCCATGGCCTCGGCGGCGGCGGTGGCCTCGTCGAGCAGCGAGGCGTTGGCGAGGTCCATGCCGGTCAGATCCATCACCATCTGCTGGTAATTCAGCAGCACCTCGAGCCGTCCCTGCGCGACCTCCGCCTGGTAGGGCGTGTAGGCCGTGTACCAGCCCGGATTCTCCAGCACGTTGCGTTTGATGACCGCCGGCATCACCGTCCCGTAGTAACCCATACCGATCATCGAGATGAAGATCCTGTTGCGCTCGCGCATGCGCCGCAGATACGTGACGGTGGCACGTTCGCTCTTGGCGGGATCGAGGTCGAGGGGTCGCTCGGATCGAATGGAAGCGGGCACAGCCTTGTCGACGAGGTCGGACAGCGACTTCAGGCCCAGCGCTGCGAGCATGTCGGCGATCTGCGTCTCACCAGGACCGATGTGTCTTCTGATGAAGTCGCCGCGCATCTCCAGCTCGACCAGTGATCGTCTTGGTTCCGGCATCTGTGCTCGTCCCCTCGCTGCTGAGTGTGATGTGTCGTTCGACTGCGATTCGTCGTCCATACCGACGCAGATCAATCGAGCTGCGCCACGAGATCCTTGTAGGCCTGTTCGTCGAGCAGGCTGTCGAGCTCGGCCGGGTCGGACATCTTCACTTTGTAGAACCAGCCGTCCCCGGTTGGATCGGTGTTGACCACTTCGGGCGACTCACTGAGGCTCTCGTTGACCTCGACGATGGTGCCGCTCACGGGCGACTTCACCTCGCCGGCTGCCTTGACCGACTCGATCACCGCCGCCTCGTCGCCCTGACTGACCTCGCCGCCCACTTCCGGGAGCTCGACGTAGACGAGCTCGCCGAGCTGTTCCTGGGCGTAATCGGTGATGCCGACGACCACGATGTCATCGCCCTCCGCGCGCGCCCACTCGTGGTCTTCGGTGAATTTCATCTCACTCATGATTTGTGGCCTCTGTGGTAGCGGTGTTGCACGAAAGGAAGCGGCACGATGGTGACCGGCAGCGGCTTGCCGCGAACGATCGCCTCGAGACTCGTGCCATCGTGAGCGTGAGCGCTGTGGACGTAACCCATGGCGATCGGGCCGCCCACCGTGGCGCCGAACGTGCCGCTGGTCACAATGCCCACCCTGCGGCCTTCGGCATCGATCAGCTCGGCGCCCTCACGCACCGGGGCCCGACCCGTCGGCCGTATACCGACACGGCGGCGAGCCACGTTGTCGAGCGTCTGCGCGAGGATGCGCTCGGCGCCGGGGAAGCCGCCGGCGCGTGCACCGCCGCCGCGTCGGGCCTTGGAGATCGCCCAGTGGAGCCCGGCCTCGACCGGGGTCGTGGTGGCGTCGATGTCGTGGCCGTAGAGGCAAAGCCCCGCCTCGAGGCGCAGCGAGTCGCGTGCCCCCAGCCCGACGGGCGCCACCTCCGGCTGCGCCAGCAGCTCGCGCGCCAGGCGTTCGGCACGCTCCACGGGCACGGAGAGCTCGAAGCCGTCCTCACCGGTGTAGCCACTGCGCGACACGTAGCAGGTCGCGCCGCCCACCTCCACGGAGCCGCTGTGCATGAAGCTCAGCTCGCGCACCGCCGGCGCGAGCCGCGCCAGCGCTTCGACCGCCTGCGGTCCCTGCAGGGCCAGCAGGGCGCGCTCGCCGAGTTCGTCGATTTCGCAGCGTGCCCCCAGGTGCCGGCGCAAATGCGCCAGGTCCTGCTGCTTGCAGGCGGCGTTGACGACGAGAAAGAGATGATCGCCGGCGTTGGTGACCATGAGGTCGTCGAGGATGCCGCCGGAGTCATTCGTGAACAGCGCGTAGCGTTGGCGGCCCGGCGCCAGATCGACGATGTCCACGGGCACCAGAGACTCGAGGGCGGCGGCGGCGCCGGCGCCGGCGAGTCGCACCTGACCCATGTGCGAGACGTCGAACAGTCCCGCGTGGGCGCGTGTATGAAGATGCTCGGTGATGATGCCGCTGAATTGAACCGGCATCTCATAGCCTGCGAAGGCAACCAGCCTGGCGCCCGCCTCCCGATGGAGGTCGTACAGCGGAGTGCGGGCGAGTGCGTTCTGCTTAGCGGTCACTGCTGCGTGCCGTCGATCGGCCTCGCATTGGAGGCCTGTTGCGGCGTATCTTAGTCCGATACAATGCTTTTGCGAAACCCGGCGCGAGCGTCCGCCGCAGCCCCGATGCGCGACGCCCGTGCGGGAGCATCGCCGAGAGCCATCCCACGCAGTCGCGGGCGCCGACTTGATGCGCTGTCTGCTTGCGCGCTGCATCCGGGCCTTCCGCAGCTCAAGTGCTCGCACACGACGCCAATCCGATTCTCGTCGAGGTCACGCGCGGTGACATGGTGGAAAGTTTCCACCGCGGCGCCGTCGCCGTCGTCGATGCCCGCGGCCGCTGCGTGCACGCCTGGGGAGACGTCGAGCGACCCGTGTATGGGCGCTCGGCCATCAAGCCGCTGCAGGCCCTGGCGCTCGTCGAGACGGGCGCCGCGGAGCGCTTCGAGCTCGGCGACGCCGAGATCGCCCTGGCCTGCGCTTCCCACCGCGGCGAGGCGGCCCACGTTGATCGGGTGCGGCAGTGGCTGCGGCGGGTCGGACTGAGCGAGGCGGATCTCGAGTGCGGCGCGCACCCGCCGCGTGATCCCGACGAGGCGGCGCGCCTGCTGCGTTCGGGACGGGCGCCGTCGCCGGTCCACAACAACTGCTCGGGCAAGCACGCCGGATTTCTCACCACGGCGGCGCACCTGGGAGAGCCGACGCGTGGCTACGTGAGCGCAGATCATCCCGTGCAGCGGCGCGTGCGCGCGATACTGGAGTCGATGAGCGGCACAGCGCTCGTCGATGCGCCCCTGGGCGTGGACGGCTGCGGCATCCCGGTGGTCGGCATGTCGCTGCGCGCGAGCGCGTTCGCCATGGCACGCCTCGGAAACCCCGCGGGGCTGCCCGCAGCCCGCGTGCGCGCCGTCGAGCGTATATGCCGCGCGATGTGGGCACAGCCGCACATGGTTGCCGGCACCAATCGCCTGTGCACGGTGCTGATGCAGGCGTTGCCCGGCAAGGTGTTGCTGAAGACGGGCGCGGAGGGCGTCTACACCGCGGTCCTGCCCGAGCAGGAGCTTGGTGTGGCGCTGAAGATCGACGACGGCGCCGGCCGGGCGGCCGCCGTGGCCGTTGCCGCCGTTCTGCGCTACGTGGGGCAACTGCCGGCGTGCGCGCTGGCGGCGTGGCTCGAGTTGCCCAACACCAACGTCAGGGGAGCGAGCATCGGTGTGTGCAGACCCGCGGCCACGTGGTCGATCACGGCGCCGACGCGAAGCGCCTGAGCACGCCGCCCGCCGCGAAGCGCGACGAATCCGGGCCGCGGGCGCGGCCGGCGCAGTGGGCCCACTGCGTCAGTGCGTCTCGTAACCGAACGCCGCCAGGGCTTCGCCGAGCGCGGCAGTGCAGTACGCCTGCAGTGCCGGATCGAGCTCGCGGCGCCAGCGCCCGAGCGACGCGGCGACGCTCGCGCTCGTGGCGTGGTCGCCGTGGCCCTGCGCGGCGCAGTCGAGCATGGCGTCGATAAGCGCCGTGTCGTGGCTCAGGCCGGCGTAGGACAGCATCGCCGACAACGTTGCCACCGGCTCTTTCACCAGATCCTCGTAACGAAGCACGTGCACCGGTTGCTTGCGGCTGGCGAGGCTCTTCAGCAGCGAAGCGGCACGCCGGGCGGTGACGTCGACCGCCTCGCGTTCACAGCGGGCCTCCTGGAGACCGAAGTCGCGGACCCCCCGCCGTTCGTTGAACGCGCGCACTGAGCAGAACATGTCGCGAAAATCCCGTACCAGTATGATTTCGCGGGCCTGCGGATAGAGCTCCCACATCAGGCGCGGATTGTGACCCGGGCCGTACTTCTCGGCGAAGAATCGCGCGGCCTCTTCGCGCTCCGGCAACGTTCTGCGCTCGTCCAGGCGCCGGTAGCTACGGTCGATCTCCTGCTGACAGAAACCCGCGAGACGGTCGACGTAATGCTTGCGCAGCTCGGCGTGAAGCTCTCCATCGTGAACGAGCTCGTGGGACAGCCAGGCGCAGTTCGCGGCATAGAGTTCGTCGGGCTCGGCCGTAGACAGATACTCGCAGGGCTCGGCGAGCGCCTTGAGAACGTTGTGCATGAAGTATTTCGACAGCCGTGCCTCGAAGGGGTAGCGCTCGTGCACGATTACGGCCGGATGCCGTGCCAGCAGTCGCATCAGCCACGTCGAGCCGCAGCGCCCGAGTGAGCTCACCATCAGCGGGTTCAGCTGTGGGCGGTAGCCCGTGTGCAGCGGGCGCCGGTCGATGTCGATGCGGGCGAGCGCCACGCGCTCGCCGTTCTCCGCCACGGCCACGACGTCGAGCGCGGCCTGGGGCTGCAGGCCGAGCAGCCCGACGGCGACACGGAATCCGCTGCGGGCGGCATCGGCGACCGCGGGAAAGTGCGGCGCGACATCCTCGCGCCGCTGTCCGACCTCGGCGCGTCGGATGACCCTGTCGAGGCTCGCGTCGAGAAGCTCTACGTTGGTTACTGCGGATCCCCGGCCGAGCACCCAGCCGCGAACGACGAGCTCGTAGGAGTTGAGCGAGAGACCGGGCACGGGCTCGTCGATGCAGAAGCCCAACAGCGTCGGCGGGCGCTCGCGCGCGGCGACGCCGGTGATGCGGCCCGTGGCCGCGGCGGCATGTGCGGCGGTGTTCACGGCGCCGGTAGGCGCTTAGCCATGCTGACGCGCTCTTCGACCGCGTAGCCGAGGGCCTCGTAGAAGGCGACCGCCCGGTCGTTGCCGGCGCGGATCTGCAGGTTTATCTTGGGGCAGCCGCGGCCGGCGAGCGCCTCCTCGACCCGTTCCATCAGCCGGCGGCCGATGCCACGGCGTCGGTGCGCGGGTCGAACGGCCAGGTAGTACACCCATCCCCGGTGTCCGTCGTAACCGGCCATCGCGGTGCCGACCACGGTCCCGGTATCGACGGCCACGAACAGCAGCTCGGGCTGCAGGGCGAGCTTGCGCTCGAGGTCGAGGTGCGGCACGCGGTGAATTGGATCGCCGGGGAAGACCTCACGCCAGAGCTCCAGGACACCGTCGCGGTCGCCGTGCGAGAACACCCGTACGCTGACGGCCACCGTTTTCAGGACGAGAAGAACTCGTCGAAGGCGCGCACCACCACGGCGACGTCGTCGGCGCTCACGTCCAGGTGCGTCACTAGCCGCAGAGGGTTGCCGCCGGAGACGACGATGTGCTGCTCGGCGAGGTGTCGGCGCAGCGCCTCGCGACGCGGCTCCGGCACCTGCATGAAAACCATGTTCGTCTGTACCGCCTCGAGGTCGACGTCGAGGTCGTCGATGCGGCTCAGCCCTCGGGCGAGGGCCTGGGCGTTGTCGTGATCCTGTGCCAGTCGCTCGACATGGTTCTCGAGCGCTACCAGCCCGGCGGCGGCGACGATCCCGGCCTGGCGCATGCCGCCGCCGACGACCTTGCGCCAGCGACGCGCTCTGTCGATGAGCGCGCGCGTGCCACAGAGCACCGTACCGACCGGCGCGCCCAGGCCTTTGTTCAGACAGATCGACGCGGTGTCGAACGAGCGCGTTATTACGTCGAGGGCGACGCCGAGCTTCACCGCGGCGTTGAACACCCGCGCACCGTCGAGGTGAACACCGAGCTCTTTCTCGCGCGCCACGGCCACGGCCGCCTCGATGTAATCGAGCGGCAGGACGCTGCCGGCCATGGTGTTCTCCAAACACAGCAGCCGCGAGCGTGCGTAGTGGCAGTCGTCGGGCTTGACGGCGTCGCGCACCTCGTCGAGATCCAGGGTGCCGTCGGGCCGGTTATTGAGCGGCTGCGGCTGGATGCCGCCGAGCACGGCGCCGCCGCCGCCCTCCGAGCGGTAGGCGTGGGCCAGCTGGCCGACGATGTACTCGTCGCCCCGCTCGCAGTGAGCGAGAAGCCCGAGCAGGTTGCCCTGCGTGCCGCTGACGACGAACAGCCCGGCCTCGGCGCCCGCCCGCTCTGCCATCGCCGCTTCGAGTCGATTGACCGTGGGGTCCTCGCCGTAGACGTCGTCGCCGACCTCCGCGGCCGCCATGGCGCGGCGCATCGCGTCCGTGGGCCGGGTGACCGTGTCGCTGCGCAGGTCGATGCTCTTCATGTCCGCAAGTGTCGAGGCGCCGTGTCGCCGCTGTCAACGCGAGGGGTCCGGCCGCCGCAGCCTCCTTCCGCGCGCCGAGGCGGCACGAGCGTGCCCGGCCGGCGGCGGGCTTCAGTGGGAGTGTCGCGGGACGTGGCGCCTGACGTTGTGGTACTTGGTGGCCAGCTCCATGACGCCGCCTTCGGCGAGCTGGCCGACGGTGTTGCGATAGATTTCCTGCCAGGGGGTATGGTTGGGAAGCTGCGGCGGCGCCAGCGCGTCACGTCGCCTCGCGAGCTCCGAGTCGTCGATGCACATGTCGATGGTGCCGGCGTTGAGGTCGATGCGGACCACGTCGTTGGTCTGCAGCAGCGCGAGGCCGCCGCCGACGGCCGACTCCGGCGAGGCGTTGAGGATGGACGGACTGCCGGAGGTGCCGCTCTGGCGGCCGTCGCCGATGGTGGGCAGCTCTTTGATACCCCGCTTGATCAGCGCGTCCGGCGGCTGCATGTTGACCACCTCGGCGGAGCCGGGGTAACCGACCGGCCCGCAGCCGCGGATCACGAGCACGCAGTTCTCGTCGATTCCCAGCTCGGGATCGTTGATGCGGCGATGATAGTCTTCCGGTCCGTCGAAGACGATGGCGCGGCCCTCGAACACGTTCTCGTGGCCGGCGCGCTGCAGATAACGCCCCCGAAACTCGTCACTGATGACCGAAGTCTTCATGATGGCCGCATCGAACAGGTTTCCCGACAGCACGATGAAACCGGCGTCCTCCATGAGCGGGTCGTCGTAGGCGCGGATCACCCGGCGATCCGTGGATTGCGCATGCCGGTAATTCTCGCCGACGGTCTTGCCGTTGACGGTCAGCGCGCCTTCGTTCAGACGTCCCGCGCCGAGCAGCTCGTGCATCACGGCCGGAAGGCCCCCCGCCTGGTAATAGGCTTCACCGAGGAACTCTCCGGCGGGCTGGAGGTTGACCAGCAACGGAACGTGATGGCCGATGGCCTCCCAGTCCCGGATATCGAGATCGATGCCCGCATGGCGGGCGATGGCGTTGACGTGGATCGGTGCGTTCGTCGATCCGCCGATGGCGGAGTTCGCGACGATCGCGTTCTCGAATGCCGCGCGGGTGAGAATCTTCGAGGGCGTCAGGTCCTCCCACACCATTTCCACGATGCGCTTGCCGGTCTCATACGCCATCTCCGCACGCTCCTTGTACGGAGCGGGGATCGCTGCGCACCCGGGCAGAGACATGCCGAGCGCCTCGGCAAGCGAGTTCATGGTGCTGGCCGTGCCCATGGTGTTGCAGTGCCCGGGTGAGGGCGTCGCGTCGGCAACCATCTTGACGACGCCTTCGTAGTCGATTTCACCTGTGGCGTAGAGCTTGCGGGCCTCCCATGCGATGGTGCCGGAGCCGGCCAGCTTGCCCCGCCAGTAGCCGTTCAGCATCGGCCCGCCGGAGAGGACGATGGCGGGGATGTCCACGGTCGCTGCGGCCATGATCAGCGCCGGCGTGGTCTTGTCGCAGCCGGTGGTGAGCACGACGCCGTCGATGGGGTAGCCGTAGAGAATCTCGACCAGGCTCAGGTACTGCAGATTCCGATCCAGGGCCGCTGTGGGACGCTTGCCGCTCTCCTGGATAGGGTGGACCGGGAACTCCAGGGCGATGCCGCCCGCCTCCCTGATGCCCTCGCGCACACGCTGGGCGAGATCGACGTGGATGCGGTTGCAGGGCACCAGGTCACTGCCCGTCTGCGCGATGCCGATGATGGGCTTGCCGCAGCGCAGCTCCTGCGCGGTGATGCCGAAGTTGGTGTAGCGCTCAACGTGCAGCGCCGTCGCGCCCGGATCGTTCGGATCGTCGAACCACTCGCGGCTGCGCAGGCGGGTCTTCTCGCGGGACTGGCCCATGGTCGTTTCTCCTGGGAGTGGTCTTGAGCGCGCGCCATGGCGCCGCACGGATGCGAATCGCCGCGGCACGGCGTCGAGCGCAGTGTAATCGACGCCACGGGTCATTGCACCGGAAACGCGGCATGTCGCGCGGTGGGGCCTGCACCGTGCGTCAACGCGGCCTTGTGCGGCCGCCGCGATTGACCAGCGCGATGCCGGTGAGCACCAGGCCGAGCGCCGCCGCCGCCCGCCAGCCCGGTCGCTCCCCCAGCAGTACCATACCCCAGCAAAGGCCCATGACGGGTATCAGGTAGTTGACCTGGGACAGGCCGGTGGCGCCGATGGCGCGCACCAGATAGAAGTACAGCAGCGTGGCGGCACCGGTGGGCAGCACGCCGAGAATCGCAGCGGCGGCGAGTGACGCCGTGGAGGGCTGCGCCGCCCAGGGTTGCTCGAACACCAGCGCCCATGGCAGCACGAGCGCGGTTCCCGCCGTAGTCGCGCCGGCCGCCATGACGCGGCCCGGCAGGTGTGCCCGGCGTCGGGCAAACACGGTGGTGACGGCATAGCTCACCGCGCCGGCAAGGATGGCGAGTTGAGCGATCACGGCACTGCCGAGCCCGCCGAGCGCCTGTATCCCGACGAGGGCGATGAGGCCGGCGAAGCCGGCGGCGATGCCGCCGGCGCGCCACGCGTTGAAGGGCTCGTCGGGGATGAAGAAATGCGCCAGGGCCACTGTGGCCACCGGCATGATGCCCATGAGAATGGCCGCCAGGGCGCTGTCGACGTAAATCTCGCCCCAGCCGATGAGCGAGAACGGCAGGGCGTTGCCGAACAGGCCGATGAACAGAAAGACTCCCCACGACTTTCCATCGAGTGGGATCCTCTCGCCGCAGGCCAGCGCGTAGGCCGACAGCAGCACGGCGGCGATGGCCAGGCGTGCCGCCGCCAGCGTCATCGGCGCGACGGTGGCGACGGCGATCTTGATGAACATGAACGACGAGCTCCAGATGGCCGCCAGCAGGATCAGCAGAAGGTAATCGCGCCAGGCGCCGTGAGAGCCTAGCCCGGCGGGGGAGGAATTGGAGAACGCCACGGTCGGAGTTGCCTGGGCGAATTCGTCGGCTGCACAATCGCGCGCATGCTGCCACGCCGGTGCCGCGGCCGCAACGCGAACATGTGGCGCCTCGGTGCCACCGGCTGCGATACGCGTTCGCCGTCCGCACCCGGCGTGCACGCTTGTCGAGGGTGACATTCTCGCCGCGTCTCGGGCATCATTGCGCCATGTTGGAGGCACTCGTCGAGGCATCCTCGCGCGGGACGATTCTCGCACCGGGAGAGCCGCCGCCCTTCGAGGTCGTCAACCCGCCGGGCACGGCAGGGGTGCTCATCGTCTGTGATCATGCGAGCAACGCGGTGCCTGCCCGGCTCGCACGACTGGGTCTTGGTGACGAAGCCCTGGCTCAGCACGTCGCCTACGACATCGGTGCGGCCGACGTCGCCCGGCGTCTGGCGGCCATGTTCGACGCGCCACTGGTGCTGGCAGGGTATTCGCGCCTCGTCATCGACCCCAATCGCCACCTGAGCGATCCCACCTCCATCGTGGAGGTGAGCGACTCCATATTGATTCCCGGCAATCGGGGGCTGTCGGTGTGGGAGAAGATGCAACGGGCGCAGGAGTTCTTCTACCCTTACCACGACGCCATCCGCGTCTCACTCGAGCGCATCCGCAGGCAGGGTCGTGTGCCGGCGGTGGTGGCTGTGCACAGCTTCACGCCGGTCTATGCCGGCATCCGCCGACCTTGGCAGGTAGGAGTGCTGTGGCACCGCGACTCGCGTATCGCACGACCGCTGCTGCAGCGCCTGGAGTGCCTGCCTGATCTCTGCGTCGGCGATAACCAGCCGTACAACGCGCGGGAGCCGGTGGGGTACACGATGGACGCGCATTGCGAGGACCAAGGTTACCCCCACGTGCTCATCGAGATCCGCCAGGACCTCATCGACGACGAGAAGGGCGCAAGCTACTGGGCCGAACTGCTGCATTCCTATCTTGCGGAAATCCTGGCCGATCCCGGCCTTCACGCTCTGTCCGATCGACGTGCTTAAGCAACCGAGCTTCACCGTCGGTATTGAAGAGGAGTACATGCTGGTCGATCGTGTCACCCGCGATCTGATCCGCGAGGCTCCTGCGACCCTGATGCCCCGGTGCGAGGAGCTGCTCGATTCGCAGGTCTCCCCGGAATTCCTGCAGTGCCAGGTGGAGGTGGGGACGCGTGTGTGCCGTACCATCGCCGAGGCGCGTGAAAATCTGTGCCACCTGCGCCGCACCGTTGCCGGTGTCGCGGCGGAGCATGGCCTCGGTCTCGTTGCCGCCTCGACCCACCCGTTCGCCAAGGGCGGCACCAAGGAGCATACGCGCAAGGACCGCTACGAGGGCCTGGCGCACGACCTGCAGGAAGTCGTGCGGCGTCTGCTCATCTGCGGCATGCACGTGCACGTCGGCGTCGAGGATGACGACCTGCGCATCGACCTCATGGGGCAGGTGACCTACGCGTTGCCGCATTTTCTCGCTCTGAGCACCTCCTCGCCGTTCTGGGAGGGGCACGACACGGGGCTCAAGTCCTATCGGATTTCGGTCTGGGACGAGGTACCGCGCACGGGTCTGCCCGAGCACTTCGACAGCTTCGAGGAATACCAGCGCCACGTTGACGTGCTGGTGAGCGCCGGCATCATCGAAGACGCGAGCAAGCTCTGGTGGGACGTGCGTCCGAGCTGCCGGTTCCCCACCCTCGAGATGCGTGTCGCCGATATCTGCACGCGGCTGGATGACGGTATCTGCGTTGCTGCGGTTTATCTGTGTTGGCTGCGCATGCTCTACCGTCTGCGGCGCAGCAATCTGCGTTGGCGGCGCTACGCGCCGCTGTTGATCAACGAGAACCGGTGGCGTGCACATCGCTACGGCGTCGATGAAGGGCTGATCGACTTCGGCAAGGGCGAGATCGTGCCATACCCGGAACTTTACGAAGAGCTGCTGCAACTCATCCGCGAGGACGCTGAGTACTTCGACTGCGCGCGCGAGGTGGAGCACGGGCGCCGGATTCTCGCTGAAGGCACCAGCGCCCACCGCCAGCTGCGGACTTATCGCGAGGCTGTGGCCGCCGGCGCCACTGAGCAAGGTGCCCTGGAGGCGGTCGTCGACATGCTCATCGAGGAGACTTCGCACGGTCTGTGAGCCGGTTGCGGCACGATGGAACCCGTCTGCGGCGCGGCCAACGAATTCGACCGAATCGGGCATGTGTTGCTGCGCCGGCCGCAGGACGCCTTCGTCGACGCAGCCGCGGTGCAGCGCCAGTGGCGGGAGCTCAACTATCTCTCGCCTCCCGACGTCGCCGGCGCGGCGCGCGAATTCGACCGTTTCGTCGAGGTCATCGAGGCCACCGGCGCGCACATCGATTTTCTGGCTGCCGATACACGACTCACCCTGGATGCCATCTACGTTCGCGACGCGGTGGTGACGGCTCCCGACGGCGTCATCCTGGGCAGCATGGGAAAGCCGGCGCGGCGCGCCGAGCCGGCACTCTGCGCCGCCGCGTTGCGCGCCCTGGGGGTGCCGGTGGTGGGCGCCATCGTCGGCGACGGTTTCCTAGAGGGGGGCGACGTGGTGTGGCTGGACGCCGGCAACGTGCTCGTGGGCGAGGGTTACCGCACCAACGCCGAGGGCATCCGCCAGCTGCGCCGCCTGCTGGGAGGCGACGTTACCGTGCACACGGTGGCATTGCCGCACTGGAGGGGTGAGGCAGACGTCTTTCACCTGATGTCCATGCTGAGCCCCGTCGACCGCGACCTGGCGGTGGTCTATGCGCGACTGCTGCCGGTGTCCCTGCGCCGCCTGCTGCTCGATCGCGGTTTCGAGCTTGTGGAGGTGAGCGACGAGGAATTCGAGGCGATGGGTTGCAACGTGCTGGCGCTCGCGCCGCGGCGGGTCGTCATGGTGAGCGGCAATCCGCGCACGCGTCGCGCCCTGGAGCGGGCGGGCACGGACGTGTGCGAGGTGGACGGTGCGGAGATCTCGCACAAGGGCTCGGGGGGTCCGACCTGCCTCACGCGCCCCATCAGGCGTGAGCCCGCCTCAAGCGCTGCCGTGCCGGCTAGGGCGCGGCGGTGTGAGCGGCCATGAGTTCCTCGACGAGCTCGAACGCCACCGTGCTCACCTGCTGCATCATCAGCTCACCGTCGGGCGCGTAGAGCGGCGCCGCCGGCGTGCCCAGCCAGGCTCNNAGGAATTTTAGCACCTCCCCTCTGTTGCCCCAGCCGTCCAGAGACACGCCGAGGACGACGGCTTCGCCGTTTTTGTGTTTCTCGTGAAATGCCGTCAGATGCCTCGCCTCGGCGTTGCAGACCAAGCAGTCCGTGGCCCACAGCGCCAACAGAACCCACTTGCCGTTGCCGGTGAACTCCGTGAGCGCACGCGGGTGGCCTTGGAGGTCCAGCAGCCGCTCCGACGCGGCGCTCACCGGGAAATTCAGCAGCGCCGTCAGCAGCACGACGAGGACGGCTTGCCGAGCCGGCGCCCGCCGTAAAGGTGCAGGCGTGATCGGCGAGCCGCGCCCGCAGAGGGGTGCATTACCGTTCGGCTTGTGCCCCGGCACGACGTCAGTCGAAGCGCGGGAAGCTCAGGGTGCCGTCGCGCTCGACCTGCTCTACCAGGGCGATCTCCCAGTCGAGATACTCCTGCATGCGGGCGGCGACGGCGCTGCGTTGCTCGTAGGGCTTGTACCAGACATCGTCGGTCGTGGTGGTGGCACGCTCCATGCCCGTGGACGTTGGCAGGCCGGCGTCGAACCAGGAGCGATTGCCGCCCCTCAGCATGCGCACGTTGACGTTCTCGCGGAGCGATGCCAGGTCGATCGCCGCGAGCCGCGCCAGATCGGGCTGTGTCGCAGTCGTCACCAGCAGCCCGACCGGCGGGATCAGCCGCAGGGCTTCCGGCAGACGTGCACGCACGGCCCACCAGGCCTGCGGGATATGGCACTCGCGATACTCGAGACTGGTCGCGAGATCGACGACGGCTATGGCCTCGCGGGAATCGAGCGCCGCCCTGAGCTCGAGGGCATCGAGGCTCTGCACGCCGCCGGCGGACCCGTCCGCCCCCGGGCTCGTGCCGGTCTCGAGCTCGAGTTCCGTCAGCGTATGCTCGAGCACGTGCACGTCCCGCCATCCCATCTGCAGGAGCCACGAAGCGGTCATCAATGCCCTGACTCGGGCGCCGTCCACCAGCACCACGCGCGCGTTGCGCACCGGGGCATATTCGTCCGTCGCCTGGATGAGCTGACCGCCGGGCGCGTGCCGCGAGCCGGGAAGATGACCCCGGTCGAATTCCTCCGGCGTGCGCACGTCGAACAGGTAGAGCGTTCGCTCGTGATCGGCACGCCAGCGCTCCAGCGTCTCGAGATCGACGCTGCGCACGCCGAAGCGGGCGGCGACCCGTGCCGCCGCCTCCTCGGCTTGGCGAGCCGCGCCCGGCGCCGGCGCCGGAGCGCGGCGGCTGCGGCCGTGCTCGAGCTCGAAGCCGGCGAGCTTCCAGCCCATGGTGCCGTTCTCCAGCGCCATGACGCGGTTGGGGATACCGGCGTTGATCAGCGACTGCGCGCCGATGATGCTGCGGGTGCGTCCGGCGCAGTTGACGACGATGTCCGTCGCTGGGTCAGGGGCGAGTTCGTGGATGCGATAGACGAGCTCCGCGCCGGGCACATCGATGCCTCCGGGAATGCTCATGCGCCGGTATTCCGTGAAAGGCCGGCTGTCGACGATCAGCGGCGCTTTGTGGCCGAGCATGCGTTCGTGCAGCGCCGCCGCGGTGATGTGCGGCGTGGCGCAGCGCTGCTCGATGAATTCGCCGAAGGCCTTGCTCGGGACGTTGACGCCGGAGAAAAGCTCGAATCCGCAGCGCTCCCATTCCTGTACCCCCCCGGCCAGGAAGGACACGTCGGTGTAGCCCATCGCGCACAGGCGCTCGGCGGCGCGCCGGGCCAGTGCTTCGACGCCCTCGGGGCCATCGTCGCACAGGACGATCGGTGTGGACAGACGCGGTACCAGCGGGCCCATCATCATCTCCAGATGGCTCAGCGGCACGCACGACGCGAGCAGGAGGTGGCGCGCGGCGAAGACGCCCTGCTCGCGCACGTCCAGCAGCGCCAGCTCGCCCTCGCCGGTGAGCCGTGCCTTGAGTTCAGGGGCGCGGACGGGGGTGATCACGACGGTCTGTCAACCCACGTGGGGGGTGCCCACGCGCGATGGGCTCGATGCGCTCGGACGGTCCCCGTCGCGCTCGAAGGCATCGCAGATCACCATGAATTCACGCGTGCTCTTGGGCATGGGCACACGGGCGCCGGCGAGATAGGTGATGAGGTTGGTCCCTTCACGGATGACGCCGACACCCTCCTGGTAATGTCGTCCCACCTCTTCGGGCGTGTCGGCATCGACATCGATCGAGAATTCCAGCAGGCGTTCCCCCGCGGCGACGAATCGAGGCCAGACCTCGAAAATCACCGGGTCGCTTTTCATGGTTTCGCTCTCGAGCTTGGCGGCTGCGGCGAAGGCCCGAACAAGCGGCTCGAGACCTTCGAAGGCAGCGAGGGGTGCAAACAGCTCCACCAGGCGCTCGGTGATACGATCGATGTCGCGCATGGTCTGGGCGATCTTGATGTAGCGACTGGTGTAGAAGTCTTCGATCGGCATGGTAAAAGCCTTGAGCGGCTCGCCCCAGAGCTCGTCTATGCCCTCGTGACCGCTGTAGTGCTTGACGGACTTTCCCAGCTCCATGGCCTCCTGGAGACAATCGGCACATTGTTTCATGAGTTCGTTGTCGAAGCTGATGCGCACGCCTTTGTGTGCAAGCTCCACCACTGCCTTGAAGATGTCGGTGGCCCGGTTGAACAGCGCCCCGGCAAGCATAGCTCCGTTGACGCGTTTGCGGGAAGGATCGGTCTCGGTCGCGTAGGCATTGCGGGCGAGCTCCAGGTTCTCCCCGGGAGTGTTGATACCCTCCTCGGTATGGTGGAACGTGCGCCGGGTGAGGCCTTCGATCAGGGCCCGACGCGCCTCCAGGGTGTCTTCCGGCGGCGGGTAGTGGCGGATCCAGTAGCCGTCATAGTAAATGCTGGGCTTGCCGTCGATTTCCCTCAGGGTACCGTTGCTGATCTGAACGTCGGATGTCTCGTCGCCGGTCATCGATCATGTCCCCGCCGCTGCGAAGCATAAGTGTGGCTGATAGTAACTATTGAAGTATTTGATTTGTCAATCAGGCGGATTTCTGCGAGGAAGGATGTGTGAGCTTGAAGGAATTCGCGCAAGTGCGCAAAGCAGAGCCTGCTCGGGACTGAGGCCAAATCGGCACGACGGGAGGAACTATGAAAATTTGCGTGGTGGGAGCCGGCGCCATAGGAGGCTTTCTCGGAGTGAGACTTCACAACCGCGGGCACGACGTCACGCTCGTTGCGCGCGGGCCGCATCTGGCCGCGATCAAGCGCAACGGCCTCACCCTGCGCCTGAACGACGGCAGCGAGGAGAGGGCCGTCGGCATCAGGGCGAGCGACGACATGCGCGGGCTCGGAGCTCAGGATCTGGTGGTGCTGGCGCTGAAATCCCATCAGATCGCTCCCGTCGTCGAGGACATACGCAGCCTGTTCGGGCCGGAAACCATCGTGCTGACGACCCAGAACGGCATTCCCTGGTGGTACTTCCACAAGCAGGGTGGCGAATTCGAGGGTCGCTCGCTGCACTCGGTCGATCCGGATGGTGTCATTGCCGCCCACGTCGAGCCCGAGCGCGTCATCGGCTGTATCGCCTACCCCGCCGCAGAGATCGCCGAGCCGGGCGTCGTTCGCCACGTCGAAGGAGATCGTTTTCCCATTGGAGAGCCGGACGGTTCCGAGAGCGAGCGCGCCAAGATGATCTCCGCCATGCTGATCGATGCAGGCTTCAAGGCGCCGATTCTAAGCGATTTCCGCTCCGAGCTGTGGCTCAAGCTGTGGGGTAACCTGAGCTTCAACCCCATCAGCGCTCTGACCCACGCTACCCTCGTCGACATCTGCCGGTTCCCGGAGACTCGGCGTCTGGCCGAATCCATGATGACAGAAGCCCAGGCCGTTGCGGAAAGGCTTGGCGCGTCATTCCGGGTATCGCTGCACAGGCGCATCGCCGGGGCCGAGAAGGTCGGTGCGCACAAGACTTCCATGCTGCAGGACGTCGAGCAGGGCAAGACCACCGAGCTCGATGCGCTGCTGGGTGCGGTGGTGGAGCTGGGCCGCCTGGCGCGGGTGCCGACGCCGCATCTCGAGGCCGTCTACGCGCTCGCCAAGCTGCTCGACGACACCATCGACCGCAAGGGCGTCACCGTGCGAGCGCGGCCCCATGCGGGCCGCGCGCCGCGGGATCGCGACGCGGCGCCGAGGGGCGCGGTCGCGGCCGCCTGAAAGAACCTGCGCCGCGCGCACCGGGGGCACGGGCGCGGCGGCATTGCCCCGCACGCCCGGCGACAGTATGCTCCGAGGCGGGGCGCGGCGTCCGGTTGCGCCAATCCTGGAGAGCGCGCGGCTGTCACCCGCACTTCACCTGTGAAGGCGGATCTTCCCGAGGAGCCAGCATGGATCTCAACAACGCCCTCGAGCAGAAGCTCGGTCTGCGAGACGTACCCTTCAAGTACAACCTGTCCAAGCGGGAGCTCTTCTTCGAGGCCCTCGCGAACGATCGCGGCCGCATCGAGTCGGACGGGCCTGATACGCAGCGCAAGGCTTATGCGACCAGTCTCGGCGACAGGGGACCGCTGGTGTTCCTCACGGATCCGAGCTGCACGGGTCGTCCGGTCAAGGATACGTTCGGCGTGGCGTGGCCCGAGGTGGAGTCCGAGGTCTGGTGGAAGGACAATTTTCAGAAATACGATCCCGAACACTACGAGGCCCTGCTGCGGCGTGTCGTGGAGCACGTCAATGCGCGCGGAAGGCCACTCTACGTGCAGGACGTCTACGCGGGCTCGGACCCGCGCTATGCAGTGCCGTATCGCTTCGTGGGGGAGTATGCCACCCACGCAATGTTTGCGTACAACATGTTTCCCAAGCACGTCGCCGGGATCGAGGACGCGGAGCGCAAACGCTGGACGATGCTGAACGTGCAGTCCTTTCACTGCGACCCGCAACGTGACGGCAGTCGCTCCAATCGAGCGGCGATCATCGACTTCCGCAACCAGATCTGCCTGGTTGTCGGCCGCGCGGATTACTGCGGCCTGGTGAAGAAGACGATCTTCACGGTGATGAACTATCTCCTGCCCAGGCAGGGTTACCTGTCAATGCACTGCTCCGGCAACATCGGCACCACGGACGATACCGCCATCCTCTTCGGGCTCTCGGGCACGGGCAAGACGACGTTGTCGGCGGACAGCGAGCGAAGGCTCATCGGCGACGACGAGGCGGGCTGGACCGATGTCGGCGTCTCCAATCTCGAGGACGGTTGTTACGCCAAGCTCATCGACCTCGACAAGGAGGCCGAGCCCATCATCGCCGCCGCGCTCTCCATGGAAGGCACCATCATTGAGAACGTGCCGCCGCTGCCGGGAAAGCCCTACGAGGAGACGCATCCCCAGGAGCTGGATCTGACCGACTCCTCGCGCACCGAGAACACGCGTTTCTCCTATCCGCTCAGCTGCAACCCCAACGTCGCCGAGGGAGCCCGCGGCGGTCACCCGGAGACCATCGTGCTGTTGACGGCCGACGCTTTCGGCGTGTTGCCCCCCGTCTCCCTGCTTGACGGACGCGCGGTCATGTATCACTTCGTGCAGGGCTTCACGGCGAAGCTCGCCGGCACCGAGGTCGGCGTCAACCGCCCCGAGGCCGCCTTCAGCGCCTGTTTCGGCGGGCCGTTCATGGCGCAGCGGCCCTCTGTGTATGCGAAGCTGCTGCGCGAGAAGATGGAGCGGCACGACGCACGCTGTCTGCTGCTCAACACGGGCTGGATGGGGGGGCCGGCCGGCCAGGCGCCGCGTATCTCCATACGCGACACCCGTGCCCTGCTCAATGCCGGCCTGCGTGGGGATCTGCACCGGGCCGGCATGGAATACGATACCCACCCCGTTTTCGGCGTGCGCGTGCCGAGATCGTGCCCCGAAGTCGACGCCGCGATGCTCGACCCGCGGGCATCCTGGGCGGACAAGAAGGCGTACGATCGCTCCGCGGAGCACCTGCGCGATATGTTCCGCGCGAACTTCGAGAAGAACGACTTCGCGGCCTACGGCATCGATGCCGTGATGTAGGGCGGCTCGTCAGTGCACCATCAGCACCGGCAGATCGGCGCGGGCCAGCAGGTGCCGGGTAACACCGCCGAACAAGAGCTCGCGTGCACGCGCGCGGCTGAAGCCACCGACAATCAGTAGACGCGCCCCCGCCTGTTTGGCGTCGTTCAGCAGAGCGTCGCCCACAGATCTTCCGTCGAGGTTGAGCACGCGGGAGCGAGCCGTGATTCCATGCCAGGCGAGGTGCTCGATGAGCGCGGCCGCACTGTCCGCGCGCTTGCGCGACGCCAGCACCGTCACCGACTCGACAGCCGTGAGACACGGCAACGCCATGGCTACGGCGCGGGAGGCCTCCATGCTCGCGTTCCAGCCGATGGCGACGTGATCCACGGGGCTCACCGGCCCATCCGCCGGCACCACGAAGACCGGACGCCCGCCCTCGAGCAGCACGGCCTCGAGGTTTTCCCCGATGGGCGAGCGTCTGACTGTGGATTCCAGCAATGCGGGCCGTGCGAAGGCGACCATGTCGTTCAGCCGCGCCCAGCGCACGACGACGTCGCCGACGTGGCCTTCGTCCTCGTACCAGCCGGCGGTCGCCCTTTCGTAGCGGCCCGGTTCGCTGACGACCTCCACATCGTTGTGCGTGCAGAATTCGTCGAACAAGGTGCGCACGCGCTCAGCCTTTTCGCGCGCCACACGCTCCGCCTCGCGGTAGACGCTCTCGCGCAGAGCGGAGCTCAGCCGGTCGAACATGAAGGGGGTGGCGTCTTTTGCGGCGGCGCGGATGTGCAGAGCCTTGATGTGGGCGCCGAAGCGGCGCGCCAAGACCAAGGCCGCTTCCAGCACCGGCGTGTCGGAACGACGGCCGTCGACGGGCGTCAGAATGGTCTTGATCGTCATCGCTTACCTCCGCGTAAAAGCATCCGCCGGGTGGGAGTGGGGGCGTCGTGTTGACGGGCCGCCATCACGTTGCCCCAGGGCAGTCGTTCTTGTCGTTCGTGATAGGGGGGCGCCCATCACGTTCGCTCCCGGCGAGTAACGACCGCACCGCCGACACCCCGCTCTCGATAGGCAGCCTGCCTAACCCGCAGCGGCATCGCCGCGGCGTTTTTTTGCCCGCATCATCTTCATGATCGGCAGCACGATCAGCACCACGGCCGCTATCAGGATTCCCGCGGACAGCGGACGCTCGAAGAACACGCCTATCTCTCCCTGCGAGCCGATGAGTGTCTGGCGCAGCGAGCGTTCCGCCAGCGGACCCAGAACGATCGCCAGCACCGCCGGCGCCACAGGGTAATTCAGCTTGCGCAAGAGATAGAACACGACGCCGAACACCAGGATGAGCCACACGTCGTGCATGTCCTGGGTGGGCGCAAAGCCGCCGACGATGCACAGCACGAAGATGAGGGGAGCGAGTATGGTGAACGGCAGCTTCAGGACCGCGACGAAAGCCGGTATGAAAGCGATGTTGATCAGCACGGTGAAGAAATTCGCCATGTAGAGGCTGCCGATGAGTCCCCACACGAAATCGGGATTGTTCACGAAAAGCAACGGCCCCGGCCGCAGTCCCCAGATGATCATGCCGCCGAGCAGGATCGCCGTGGTCGGTGAGCCCGGAATGCCGAGTGTGATCATCGGAAGCATCGAGCCCGTGCTGGCCGCATTGTTGGCGGTCTCGGGGGCGGCGACGCCGGCGATATTGCCCTTGCCGAAGGTGTCCGGATCCCGGGACATCGTCTTCGCCACACCGTAAGCCATGAGCGACGCCGGCGTCGCGCCCGCAGCGGGCAGAATCCCCACGAAATAGCCGAGCACCGACGAACTCAGAATGGTCATGGTGGCGCCTTTGAGCCGCTGGATAGCCTCCAGCAGGCGACGCACAGCGAACGAGGCCTGGGAGACGGTCACCTCACCCTTGCTGGTCTCCAGGGTCCAGAGCATCTCGCCGATGCCGTAGATGCCGATCGCCAGCACCAGGAAGTTGATGCCGTGGAAGAAGCCCGGCAGGTCGAAGAAGATCAGACGCGGCTTGCCCGACACCTCGTCGAGGCCGACGGCCGCCAGCACCAGGCCCACGGCGATGGAGAACAGGGTCTTCGGAATGTCGTCGCCGCCGAGCCCGACGAAGGTGGCGAACGCCAGCATCATGAGGGCGAATTCCTCGGCGGGCCCGAATTTCAGGGCGAAGTCCGCGAGCGGTGGCGCCGCCAGGGTGAACAGGATGACCGAGACGGTGCCGCCGACGAAGGAACCGATGGCGGCCGCGACCAGGGCGAAGTCGGCCTTGCCCTGCATTGCCAGCGGACGGCCGTCGAAGACCGTCGCCACGGCCGTGGAGGCGCCGGGGATGCCGAGCATGATCGAGCTGATGGCGCCCCCGTACATGGCGCCGTAGTAGATCGCGGCGAGAAAGATGATGGCGCCGGTGGGCGGTACCAGAAACGTGACCGGCAGCAGAATTGCGACGCCGTTGACGGAACCGAGACCCGGCATGGCCCCTACGAAAAGGCCTATGACGCAGCCGAGCATCATGAGCAGGAGGTTCTGCGGCTGCAGCGCGGTAGCAAAGCCTTGCAGTAACGGGTCGATCAATTCCACGTCAGTAACTCCTACGCCTCGTGGGTTGCAGACCGCCCGTGCTCGGGCGCGTGTGGACTCCCGTTGAGGCGGCGTGCCCGCTCACGATTCAGTAGATCAAACCGTAGAGCGGATAGAAGAGCGGTTCGGCATAGCCCTTGGGCAGAATGATCTTGAGCAGGCCTTCGAAGAAGAAGAACAACGCCACCGGCAGGCCGAACGACAGCAGGCCCGTGAGGGTCCAGGTGTGTCGCCCGACGAAGCGAAGGTAGAAAAGCAGAAACAGTATCATCGCGAAATACATGCCGATGATGTGGGTGAGACCGAGAAAGACCACCAGCGAGCCGACGGTGATGGCGTTGATCTGGACCGTCGTGCGGTCCATGAACACCTCGCTGGAGCGCGACTCGGGCGTCTGACGCAGGAACCAGCGGATGCCCGTGATGACGCTGCACAGCAGCATCACCGCGGCGAGCCAGAAAGGCCATGCGCCGCCGCCGGGACCCTTACCGTGGATCCAGCCGATGGGAAGCTCGGCGCTCTTCCACATGAGGAACGCGGAGAGCAGACCCATCAGGATCGCCATGAGGAGCTCGGCGCTGCGAACCGTCATTCGTCTTCGTTCTCCTTCGGGGGCGACCGCTTGGGGATCGGTCGTGAACACGCCGGGAGCCCCCGCTCGCGCGGGGGCTCCCGGCGTGGGCTTTCACGCTGCGATTGGGCGGCCCGCAGATAGCGGGCCGCCCGCAGTCTACTCAGATCTGGCCCGTGTCCTTGAGCAGTTTCTGGTGCTTGGCCTTCTCTGTCGCGTGGTACTTCGCCAGATCGTCTCCGGCAAGCCACTCGTTGCAGAACACGCCGTCGCTGGCGCAGAAGTCCTGCCACTCCTTCGAGTCGAAGACCTTCTTGAACAGATCAATGTAGTACTGCTGTGCCTCGGCCGACATGCCCGGAGGGGCGTTGATGCTGCGCTGCATGAAGTACACCAAGCTCGGATGTCCCAGCTCGGCCGACGTCGGCACGTCCGGGAACTGCGGCAGACGCTTCGGCGTCATGGCCATGAGCGGACGCGATTTGCCGGCTTCGAAGAAGCCCATCTGCTCCGACGGGTTGTTGACCGTGGAATCGATGTGCTTGCCGATCAGGTTCTTCGCCACGGTTCCACCGCCCGGAAACGGAACGTATGTCATGCCGAGACCGAATTCGCTCTCGAGCATCCCGGTCAGCATGGAGTCTTCCTGGCCCTGTCCGGTGCCGCCCATCTTCCAGTCCTTGCCCTTGGATTTCACCTGGGCCACCCAGTCTTCGAGCGACTTGATGTCGGACTCGCTGTTCACCCACAGCAGAAACGTGTCCAGCGCCATGCGGCCGATGGGGGTGAACTCTTCGACGTTGACGCCGAGAGTCGGCTGCAGCAGCGGCGTGGTGTAGAAGCTGTTGAGGGTGATCATGACGACATGATCGTCGCCGTTCTTGTCCTTGAGGTAACGCAGCGCCTCGGCGCCCGAACCACCCGGCTTGTTGATGGGAATGAACGGAACCGGCGCGAGCTTGTTGCTCTGGATAATGCTCTGCATGAGGCGGGCCATCTGGTCGGCGCCGCCGCCGGTCCCGGCCATGATGATGAACTCCACCGGTTTCTTCGGCTGCCACGCCGCCAGCGCCTGCTGCGGCGCCGCGACGGCGGCGAGCACGGCGGCAGCGGCCGCCGCGCCCAGCCATGATTTCGAGAGAATCTTCATTGGTGTGCTCCTGTTAGTGTGCTTTGGGTGTTTCTAAGCTAGGTTTTTCATAACCTCAGAGCCCCGATGCTTTGGGGAACGCTGCGGTTACGGTTGTCGGCTCTTTTTGGAGGGGCGATCGTGCCCCCGCCCCTTCGTGAGGCGGGTGCGATGTCTTCGCGCATATCAGCCGTTTACCAGTTCTACTATAAGCCTTTCCAACGCACGATGTCCATGACCAAGACGGGGAGGGTCCCGCGCACTGTGCCGCAGCCGGTCAGAACAACCCCTCGACGAGGCCGGCCTCATCCAGGCGTATGCTGTTGGCGGCGGGCACGCGCGGCAGCCCCGGCATGGTCATGATGTCCCCGCAGATGGCAACGACGAAGCCGGCCCCGGCGGCCAGGCGCGCCTCGCGTATCGGCACCACGTGACCGGTGGGAGCCCCCAGCAGGTTCGGGTCTGTCGAGAAGCTGTACTGGGTCTTCGCCATGCACACCGGCAGGTGATCGAAGCCGGCGTCGTCGAACTGCTTGAACTGTGCCCGCACGCGCTTGTCGGCGATGACGTCGTCGGCGCCGTAGATGCTGCGAGCGACGGTGCGTGCCTTCTCCCACAGAGAGACGTGGTCGTCATAGAGAACGCGGAACTGAGAAATTCCGCCTTCGGCGAGCTTGACCACGGTCTCGGCCAGGGCCTGAGCACCGGCACCGCCGTCGGCCCAGTGCGTGCACTCGCAGACGTCCACGCCGAAAGAGCGGCAGTACTCGCGGATGACCTCGATCTCGGCGTCGGTATCGGCGGTGAAGCGGTTGATCGCCACCACCGAGGGCACGCCGAAATGGCCGATGTTCCGCAGGTGCCGGCCGAGATTCTCGAGCCCGTCGTGCACCGCGCCGACGTTCTCCGCCCCCAGGTCCGAACGCGCGACGCCGCCGTGCATTTTCAGCGCCCGCACCGTGGCGACCAGCACGGCGGCGTCCGGCTTGAGGCCCGCCTTGCGGCACTTGATGTCGAAGAATTTCTCCGCGCCGAGGTCCGCGCCGAACCCGGCTTCGGTCACCACGTAGTCGGCCAGCCTCAATGCCGTCTGCGTGGCGACGACGGAGTTGCAGCCGTGAGCGATGTTGGCGAAGGGGCCGCCGTGGACGAAGGCCGGATTGTTCTCCAGCGTCTGCACCAGATTGGGGGCGAAGGCGTCTTTCAAGAGCACCGCCATCGGTCCGGGCGCCTTGAGTGCGCGCGCGAACACCGGCTCACGCGTGCCGGTGTAGCCGACGATGATGTTGCCGAGCCGGCGCTCCAGGTCCTCGAGGTTCTGCGCCAGGCAGAAGATGGCCATTACCTCGGAGGCGACCGTGATATCGAAGCCCCCTTCCCGCGGAAAGCCGTTGGCGACGCCGCCCAGCGCGACGACGATGCTGCGCAGCGCGCGGTCGTTCATGTCCAGCACACGGCGCCAGTTGACGCGCCGCGGATCCAGCCCGAGCTCGTTGCCCCAGTAGATCGAGTTGTCGATGAGCGCGGCGAGCAGATTGTGGGCGGCGCCGATGGCGTGAAAGTCGCCGGTGAAGTGCAGGTTGATGTCCTCCATCGGCACGACCTGCGCGTAACCGCCGCCCGCGGCACCGCCCTTCATGCCGAAGCACGGTCCGAGACTGGGCTCACGCAGGCACACGGCCGTCTTCTTGCCGATGCGGTTCAGCGCATCGCCGAGCCCCACGCTCGTGGTCGTCTTGCCTTCGCCGGCGGGAGTCGGTGTGATGGCCGTCACCAGTACGAGCCTGCCGTTCGGACGGTTGGCCAGATCCGCGACGTAGTCGAGCGACAGCTTGGCTTTGGTGTGGCCGTAGGGAACCATGGCCTCCCAGGGAACACCCAGACGCTCGCCGATCTCGGCGATCGGTTTAAGGGTAGCCTTTCGAGCAATCTCGATGTCGCTCGCGGGTACGCTCATTTATGCTGCTCCTTAGCCCTCTGGAGGATTGTGCCTGTGCGAGAACAGCGTGCCGCCGCCGACGCTCGGCCCCGAATGCGTGCGGGGGCCGGCGTCGCAGACGGCCGCTTAATCACCCAGCCGGGTGCCTGCTTTGAGGTCGGCATTCACGGCGAACTCGCCGGCGCCGATTTTCTTCTCGCCCTGCGCTCGGACTCGTTTCACGTCGATGAGTCCACCCTGTGCCGCGACGCTGAAGCCGTCTGCGTGCACGGCGGTGATCTCACCGCTCTCGCCGCCGCCGTCGGACACGACGGCGTCGAAGATCTGCAGCTCCCGGCCGGCGAGCGTCGTCCATGCGCCGGGCTGGGGATTGGTGCCGCGGATGAGGTTGTACACCTCGCGCGCGGGTCGGGTCCAGTCGATGCGCGCGTCGGCTTTGCGGCACCACCCCTCGTAGGTGCCGGCATCCGGGTCCTGGGGGACCTTCGGCGCCTTACCCTGCTTGACGAGGTCGATCGCCTCGAGCATCGCGGCGACCCCCATGGGATAGAGGTGGTCGAAGTAGAGGCTGCCGAGGGTGTCGTCGGGCCCGATGGCCACTTCCTTCTGCAGCAGAATCGGTCCGGTGTCGAGACCGTCGTCGGGCCAGAAGATGGACAGCCCCGTCTTGTCCTCGCCGAAGATGATGGGCCAGTTGATGGAGCTCGGGCCCTTGTGCATCGGCAGCAGCGAAGGGTGGTACTGAATGGTGCCGTGAGTCGGAATGTTCAGCGCTTCTTCGGGGACGAACAGCGTCACGTAGGCCATGACGCCAAGATCCGGCTCGAGAGATCGCAGCTGCTCCCAGACCGCGGGATCCTTGAAGGACTTCGGTTGGTGCACCGGCAGACCACGGGCCTCGGCGAGCTCCTTCAGCGGGTCGACCGGTCGCCCTTCGCGATCCGGCGCGCAGTACACACCGACCACGTCCTCGCCGCGTTCGAGCAGCGCTTCCAGCACGCTCCGGCCGAAGGCCTGCTGACCATTGACAACAATTCGCATATTCATCCTCCTCAGGTCGTCCTCGGCTCCGCGGGCGCGCGTCGCGGCCGCCGAGGCCGCGGCGAGCGCGCCGGGTGCCTGGAAATGTTGCGGCGCGGCGCGGGCCGACCGGTTTGCGGGTCCGCCGATGTCCGGCCGTCAGGCGCGCATCGGATGGTACTCGGGGAGCTTGGCCGGTTCCTTGGTGAACGCGCCGGCCTCCTTCAGGTGCTCGATGTGCTCGCTGTCGTAGCCGAGCACTTCGCTCAGAATCTCCGAGGTGTGCTCACCGAGCAGCGGCGAACGCTCCACCTCGACCGGTGAGTCCGACAGCTTGATCGGGCAGCCGACGTTGGTGAACGAGCCCCGGGTCGGGTGTGGAACCTCCACCATCATCTCGCGCAGCTTGACGTGCTCGTCGTTGGCGAGGTCCTTCGTGCTCATGATGGGGCCGCAGGGCACGGAGAGTTCGTTCAGGATATCCATAAACTCCCACTTGGTGTGGGCGCTGGCAAATTCGTTGATCAATCGCCACATCTCGGCCTGGTGCCGGCGCCGGAGCTTGATGTTGCTGAAGCGCTCGTCGTTGGCGAGTGCCTCGCCGCCGATCCGAGTGGCGAGGGCCTGCCACACATGCTCCTGCACGACGACGTAGATCCAGTCGTTCGGTCCCCCCGGCTTGCACGGCACGGCGTTGCCGAGCTGACCACCGCCCGAGTCGTTGCCCGCGCGCGGGGTGAAGTCATCGAACTCCTGGATCGAGTACTCGGGCAGCGGACCGCGTTCTATGCGCTGATGATCGCGCCACTTCACGCGGCAGAGGTTCATTACGCAGTCCATCATGGCGCACTCGACGAATTGGCCGCGGCCCGTGCGCTCGCGCTGAATCAGGGCGGCGAGAATGCCCGCCAGCAGATGCACACCGGTGCCGGAATCGCCGATCTGCGCGCCCGTCACCAGCGGCGGTCCGTCGAAGGCGCCCGTGGTGCTCATGGAGCCCCCCATGGCCTGGGCGACGTTCTCGTAAGCCTTGAAGTCGGCATACGGTCCGCTGCTGCCGAACCCCTTTATCGACGCCATGACGATGCGAGGGTTCATCTCGTGCACGTGCTTCCAGCTGAATCCGAGCCGGTCGAGTACGCCGGGCCCGAAGTTCTCCATGACGACGTCGCAGGACTTGATGAGGTCCCCGAAAACCTCCTTGCCCATCGGGTTCTTGAGGTTCACCGTGATGGAACGTTTGTTGCAGTTCAGCATCGTGAAATAGAGGCTGTCGGCATCAGGTATGTCCTGAAGCTGCTTGCGCGTCACGTCGCCGGTCGGCGGCTCCAGCTTGATCACCTCCGCGCCCAGGAATCCCATCAGCTGGCTGCACGTCGGCCCCGCCTGCACGTGCGTCATGTCGAGTATGCGGATACCGGATAGTGCTTTGTCCATGGCTACCTCTGTATGCTTCGGTTTCTCGGGCTACTTGTACATGGTCTGGTTCTTGGTTCCCGGGGCGTACTCGTTGGGATCGACCCAGATGTTGATCACGGCGGACCTTCCGCTCGAGGCGACTGCTTCGCGAGCGCGCTGCAGTGCCGGGGCGATCTCGCCGGGCTCGCGCACCTCCTCCCCGTAGCCACCGAGCATCTCGCCGAACTTGGAAAACGGCACATCGCCGAGAAGATTGCCGACATCGCCGCGCTCGGGCCCGTACTTGGAGATCTGTCCGTAACGAATCTGGTTCATGGCGGAGTTGTTGCCGATCACCGCGATGTAGGGCGCGCCGAAGCGGTTGGCCGTCTCCATGTCGAACGCCGTCATGCCGAAGGAGCCGTCGCCGTAGTAGCACAGCACCTCCTTGTGGGGATGAGCCAGCTTGGCGGCCATGGCAAACCCGGTGCCGACGCCGAGAGAGCCGAGCGCGCCGGGGTCCATCCAGTTGCCGGGGGCACGCGGCTGCACTGCCTGGGCGCTGATGGTGACGACGTCGCCGCCGTCGCCGATATACACCGTGTCCTCGGTGAGGAACTCGTTGAGCTCCCAGGCAACCCGATAGGGGTGTATCGGGCTCGAGTCGGACTTGAACAGCGGCATGAGCTTATCGGTCTTCTGTGCCTCCAGGGCGCGCAGTTCCTCGAGCCACTCGGCTCGGCGCTCGTTACGCTTGTCGATGCGCCCCGAAGCGGCATCGGCGACGGCCTTGAGAATGGCGCCCGGGTCGCCGACGAGACCGAGGGACACGTCGCGGTTCTTGCCGACGGTTCGGTAGTCGAGATCGATCTGCACCACGGTCGCCTCCGCGCGCAGACGCTTGCCGTAGCCCATGCGGAAGTCGAAAGGCGTGCCGACGATGACGATGACATCGGCCTTGTTGAAGGCGTCGCGCCGTGTGCGGTGAAAGTGGTGCGGGTCGCCCGGGGGCAGTATGCCGCGGCCCGCGCCGTTGAAGTAGGCCGGGATGTTCAGCATGCGCACCAGTTCGACGGCTGCCTCGTGCCCGCGGCAGCTCCAAACCTGGGTCCCCAGCAGAATGGCGGGACGCTCAGCCGCCACCAGGATGTCCGCCAGGCGCTCGATATCGGCGGGATCGCCAATGGACTTCGTCGAGGCGCGGTAGCGACCCGGATGCGGCACCACGGCCTTGTCGGCGGACACTTCGCGGTCGAGGATGTCGCGCGGAATCTCGAGGTACGCCGGGCCCGGCGCGCCGGCGAAGCACTCCCGTGCCGCCATGGTGATCATGTCGGCGACACGCTCTGTTGAGCGGACGCTTGCCGAGAACTTGGTGATCGGCGCGAGCATGTCGACGTGCGGCAGGTCCTGCAGCGAGCCCATCTTGTGCTGCGTCAGCGCGCCCTGGCCGCCGATGTGCAGCACGGGGCTCTCCGAGCGGAACGCGGTGGCGATGCCGGTGATGGCGTTGGTGCAGCCCGGGCCGGCGGTGGTGACGACGCAGCCGAGGCCGCCCGTCTGCCGGGCATAGCCGTCCGCGGCGTGGGCGGCCACCTGCTCGTGGCGCACGTCGATGATGCGGATGCCTTCGTCGACGCAGCCGTCGTAGATGTCGATGATGTGACCGCCGCACAGCGTGAACACGGTGTCGACGCCTTCGCCCTTGAGGGCCTTGGCCACGAGGTGGCCTCCCGAGACCAGGGCGCCGGAACGATCTTTCTGGGCCAGCGTGTCGGTGGCGGTCGATGAGACGTTCTTTGCAGGACTAGCCATTTTCAAAACCTCCTTGGTTGCGTGCGTGACTCGCGGCGTCCGCTAGTTCAGGTAGTCAACGTGCTTCTCGATATGGTCGGCGAGCGTGAGGGTGTGCTCCCGCACCAGACGCTCCGCCAGGTCGCTGTCGCGGGCCTCGAGGGCTTCGATGATGTGCATGTGGTCTATGATCGAGCGCTCCGCCCGGTCCCGCTCCGCGATGGTGCGCGCGCGTATGCCGCGCAGGTGGATGAAGAGGTTCTCGGTGATGGAGGTGATCAGCTCGCAGCGTCCGAGTCGCAGGATGGTCTGATGAAACTCGATGTTCCTGTCGGAGTACTCGTCGATATGCGCCTGCGGCTCGTGTCCGTCCTCGAAGGTGGCGAACATGCGTCGCAGCCGGGCGATCTCGGTGGCGTCCGCGCGCTGCGTGGCGAGCCGCGCGGACATCCCTTCGAGTGCCGCCCACACGGTCACCATCTCGATGATCTCGCGTTTGGACTTGCGTACCACGAACGCGCCGCGCCGCGGCACCATGCGCACGAAGCCCTCCTGCTCGAGGCGGCACAGCGCCTCGCGCACCGGCGTGCGGCTGACGCCGAGCTTCTCCGAGAGCTGGCGTTCGTCGAGGCGCAGCTCGTCGGTGCTGGCGTAGATGTCCATCTCGCCGAGAGCTTCCTTGAGCGCCTGGTAGATCTTGTCCTTGAGGACCGAGCCGGTGTCGACCGGCTGCAGCGTGAATTGGGCCTGAGCGGCGCTGGCGGCCCAGCTGTGAGGGTTCCGGGACATCTGGCATACAATATACCAGGGCCAGGGGCGACACAAGACCCGCCGGCGACCGGCATCGCGGGTCCAACGTGACAGCGACCCGGGATCGGTATATTGTATACCAAATGCGGCCGCTGCTCCGGGGGAGAGAGCATGAACGTCCATGAGTACCAGGCAAAGGGTTTGCTGGCCCGCTACGGGGTAACGGTCCCCGCAGGCGGCGTCGCGGCGACGCCGGAGGAGGCCGAGCGTGTCGCCGAGGGCATCAGCGCCGAGTTCTGGGTGGTCAAAGCACAGATCCACGCCGGCGACCGCGGCCAGTCGGGGGGCGTGAAGATCGCCCGGTCGACGACGGAGGTCGCCCACCTGGCGCGCACACTGCTCGGTCGCAGCCTGGTCACGCCGCAGACCGGGCCGGCGGGCATGTTCGTGCGCCGCGTCTACGTCGAGCGCGGCTGCGACGTCGGGCGCGAGCTCTACCTGAGCCTGCTGGTGGACTGGGAGACGGCGCGGCTGACGGCGGTCGCTTCCGCCCGCGGCGGAGCGGCGATGGAGCGTGTCGCGGGCGCCGCGCCCGAGAGCATCGTCAAGGTCGCGCTGCCGACGCAAGGCGCAGTGAGCGGCGCGGACGCCGAGGGGGTCAGTGAGGCCCTGGCGCTCGAGGGCGAGCAGGCGCAGGCCCTGCATGCCCTGCTCGACGGCCTGCACCGCGCCTACCTGGAGCTTGACGCCTCGCTCATCGAGATCAATCCGCTGGTCGTGACCGCCGCCGGGGAGCTCGTCGCGGTCGACGTCAAGATGAGTTTCGACGACAACGCGCTGTTTCGACACTCGGAGCTCGAGGCGATGCGCGACGAGGACGAGGATCCCGACCGCATGGAGCGCGAGCGCCACGGCTTCAACTACGTGCGCCTCGGCGGCGACGTCGGCTGTCTCGTCACCGGCGCGGGGCTCGCGCTCGCGACGATGGACCTGCTGCGGCTGCACGGCGGCGAGCCGGCCAACTTCCTCGATCTGCCGCCGGTGGCGACCCGTCTGGAGGTGGCCGCGGCGCTGCGACGCATACTCTCGCAGCCGGGCGTGCGCTCGATCCTGGTCAACGCGGTCGGCGGCGGGCTCACCGACTGCGGCACCGTGGCCGAGGGGATCATCACCGCCGGGCGCGAGAGCGGCATCCGCGTGCCGCTGGTCGTCCGCTTCGGGGGCACCAGCCGGGATCACGCGGTCGTGCTGCTGAAGAACGCCGGCGTGCGCTTCGTCCTCGCCGACGACATGGCGAGCGCCACGCGCCGGGCGATAGCCGCGGCGCAGGAGGCGGGCTGATGGCGATCCTGGTCGGACGCGAGACACGCGTCATCTGTCAGGGCCTGACCGGGTACCGGGGCAGTCTGTTCTCGCACCAGGCCCTCGAGTACGGCACCCAGATCGTCGGCGGCGTGGTTCCGGGCAAGGGCGGTTCGACCCACCTCAAGCTGCCGGTGTTCGATACCGTGAGCGAGGCGGTCACGGCGACCGGCGCCGACGCCAGCGTCATCTTCGTGCCCCCGCGGGCGGCGGCGGATGCCATGCTCGAGGCCATCGATGCCGAAATTCCGCTGTTGGTGTGCATCACCGAGGGGATTCCGCTCCTCGACATGGTGCGCGTGAAGGAGCGCCTGGCAAGCTCCTCGACACGGCTCATCGGGCCGAACTGCCCCGGTGTCATCACGCCCAACCAGTGCAAGATCGGCATCATGCCGGGCTCCATCTTCCAGCCCGGACCGGTGGGCGTCGTGTCCCGGTCCGGCACGCTGTTCTACGAGGCCGTGACGCAGCTGAGCGACGCGGGCCTGGGCCAGTCCACGGGCGTCGGCATCGGCGCCGATCCCCTGCAGGGCATGTCTTTCGTGGACTGCCTCGAACTCATGCTGGCGGACGGGCAGACCGAGGCGGTGCTGCTGATCGGCGAGATCGGCGGTTTTGCCGAGGAAGCCGCGGCGCAGTACCTGCGCTCGGCGCGAGCGGGCAAGCCGGTCATTGCCTACGTCGCCGGTCGCCACGCACCGCCCGACCGGCGCATGGGCCACGCCGGCGCGGTCATCTCGGGCGGGCGCGGCGGTACGCAGGGCAAGCTCGAAGCGCTGCGGGAAGCCGGGGTTCACGTTCCCGACTCGCCTGCGGACCTCGGGCTCACCGTGGCCAAGCTGCTGCGCTGAGTTCCCGATGGGTCCCGCGTGGCCGCCTCGCTTGCGGGGCGTCGGCGCTTACTCGATACTCGGCACCCGGAGACACGGCGATCAAGGCGGCGACGCGGATCGATCACGACGGGAACGTTCATGGCAGCGGCAGACACTGAGGTCGTCAAGCTTCACCACCCCGGCAGCGGCGCGGGCCGCACACGCCTCACGCCCAAGGGACGCCAGGTGCGGCCGCAGGACCTCGCCGCCGTGCGCAGCCTGCTCGGCGAGCGAGCGCGGCGACGCGATCTGCTCATCGAGTTCCTGCACCTCATCCAGGACCGTTACGGGCATCTTTCCGCGGCGCACCTCGCCGCACTGGCGCACGAGATGAAGCTGGCGCAGGCGGAAGTGTTCGAAGTGGCGACGTTCTACGCACACTTCGACGTGGTAAAGGAGGGCCAGGCGGCCCCGCCGCCGGTGACGGTGCGGGTCTGTGACAGTCTCACCTGCGAGATGATGGGCGCACAGCGCCTGCTCGAGGCGCTGCCGTCGGCGCTGGGCAGCGCAGTGCGCGTGGTGCGCGCACCCTGCATGGGGCGTTGCGACACCGCGCCGGTGGCGGAGGTGGGTCATCATCACGTGGACGCGGCCGACGTCGACGCCGTCAGCGCCGCCGTTCGCGAAGGGCGTGTGCATCCCGAGCCGCCCGAGTATCAGAGTCTGTCGCAGTATCGCGACGCGGGGGGTTACGCCCTGCTCGGCGAGTGTCTCGAGGGCAGGCGCGACCGTGATGCCGTGATCGACGCCGTGCAGGGGTCGTCGCTGCGCGGGCTCGGTGGCGCCGGTTTCCCCACCGCGCGCAAGTGGAGCATCGTACGCGGCTACCCGGCACCGCGGCTGATGGCGGTGAATGCCGACGAGGGCGAGCCGGGCACCTTCAAGGACCGCTACTACCTGGAGCGCGAGCCGCATCGTTTTCTCGAGGGTATGCTCATCGCCGCGTGGGTTGTGGAGGCGCAGACGGTGTACATCTACCTGCGCGACGAGTATCCCGCCGTGCGCCGGCTGCTGCTCGACGAGATCGCCAAGCTGGAGGCGGCGGGTCTGGCGCCGCACTGCGCCATAGAGCTCAGGCGCGGGGCCGGTGCCTACATCTGCGGCGAAGAGTCGTCCATGATCGAGTCCATCGAGGGCAAGCGCGGCCTGCCGCGCCACCGCCCGCCCTACGTCGCCGAGGTGGGCCTGTTCGGTCGGCCCACGCTGGTGCAGAACGTCGAGACGCTGTACTGGGTGCCCGCCATCCTCGAGAAGGGCGCCGAGTGGTTCGCGGCCCAGGGTCGTAACGGGGGCCAGGGTCTGCGCAGCTATTCCGTTTCCGGACGTGTGCGCCTGCCCGGGGTGAAGCTGGCCCCCGCCGGCATCAGCGTGCGCGAGCTCATCGACGAGTTCTGCGGCGGCATGGCTGAAGGCCACGTCTTCAGGGCGTACCTGCCCGGTGGCGCTTCGGGCGGGATTCTGCCGGCCAGTATGGGTGAGCTGCCGCTCGAGTTCGGCGCGTTGGAGAAGCAGGGTTGCTTCGTCGGTTCACATGCGGTCGTCGTCCTGAGCCAGCACGACGACGTCCGGCAGGCGGCGCTGAACCTCATGCGGTTCTTCGAGGACGAGAGCTGCGGTCAGTGCACGCCTTGTCGCGTCGGCACCGAGAAGGCGGTCGCCCTCATGCAACGGCCGCAGTGGGACGAGGCGGCGCTGCGCGAGCTCAGTCAGGCCATGGCCGATGCCTCCATCTGCGGGCTTGGGCAGGCGGCCGCCAATCCGCTGCTGTCTGTGCTCAGGTATTTCGCGGAGGACCAGTCATGTTGAGGGAGTCGACGATCTCGTTCAGCCTCGACGGCAGGGACGTCCATGCCGGGCCCGACGAGACCATCTGGCAGGTCGCGAAGCGTCAGGGCATCGACATTCCCCATCTGTGCTACGCCGATGCGCCCGGCTACCGCGCCGACGGGAACTGCCGCGCCTGCATGGTGGAGATCGAGGGCGAGCGCGTGCTGGCGCCGGCGTGCCTGCGCAGACCGAGCCCGGGGATGACGGTCAGGACGGACACCGAGCGCGCCCGAGGCTCGCGCCGCATGGTGATCGAGATGCTGCTCGCCGACCAGCCGCCGCGGCAGGCGGCCCATCAGCGCGACTCCCGTTTCTGGCAGTGGGCCGAGCGGACCGGGGTCGCGACGAGCCGCTTTCCGGCGCGCCGTGCGCCGGCGGTGGACGCGAGCCACCCGGCCATGCGCGTGTACCTCGATGCCTGCATCCACTGCACGCTGTGCGTGCGCGCCTGCCGCGAGGTGCAGGTCAACGACGTCATCGGCATGGCCTACCGGGGACACGGCGCCAAGGTGGTGTTCGATTTCGACGACCCCATGGGCGCGAGCACCTGCGTCGCCTGCGGCGAGTGCGTGCAGGCCTGCCCCACGGGCGCGCTGATGGAGACCTCCCTCGTCGACGCCGACGGCCACGGCAGGACGGATGTCGGGGACGAGGTGCACAGCGTGTGCCCGTACTGCGGCGTCGGCTGCCAGATCACCTACCAGCTCAAGGACAATGCCATCGTCGCGGTACAGGGACGCGATGGGCCGGCCAACCACAACCGGCTCTGCGTCAAGGGTCGTTTCGGCTTCGACTACGTGCGCCATCCCCACCGCCTCACCCGCCCGCTGGTGCGGCGCGAGGATGCGCCCAAGCGCGGCGACGGCGAGGTAGACCCCGACAATCCGTTCACGCACTTCCGCGAGGCCAGCTGGGATGAGGCGCTCGAGCGGGCGGCGGGCGGCCTCGCGCGCATCCGCGACCGCGATGGCGGCGGCGCGCTGGCCGGCTTCGGCTCCGCCAAGGGCTCGAACGAGGAAGCGTACCTGGTGCAGAAGCTGGTGCGCACCGGATTCGGCACCAACAACGTCGATCACTGCACGCGGCTGTGCCACGCCTCCTCCGTGGCGGCGTTGCTGGAGGGCATCGGCTCGGGCGCGGTCACGGCGCCGTTCACGTCCTGCGCCGATGCCGACGTCATCGTCGTCATCGGCGCCAACCCGACCGAGAACCACCCTGTCGCCGCGACGTTCTTCAAGCAGGCCGCGAAGCAGGGCAAGACGCTGGTGGTGATGGACCCGCGTGGGCAGGCGCTGCGGCGCCACGCTACCCACATGCTTCAGTTCAAGGCCGGCACGGACGTGGCGCTGCTGAACGCGCTGCTCAACGTCATCGTTACCGAGGAGCTCTACGATCGGGAGTACGTGGCGGCGCACACGGAGGGGTTCGACAGTCTCAGGCGGCACATAGAGCCGTTCACCCCCGAGGCGATGTCGCCGGTCTGCGGTATCGATGCCGGCACGCTGCGCACCGTGGCCCGCGCTTACGCCACCGCCCCGGCAAGCATCGTCTTCTGGGGCATGGGTATCTCCCAGCACGTCCACGGTACGGACAACGCACGCTGTCTCATCGCGCTGTCGATGATCACGGGACAGGTGGGTCGACCCGGCACGGGACTGCATCCCCTGCGCGGCCAGAACAACGTTCAGGGTGCTTCGGACGCCGGACTCATACCCATGGTGTTCCCCGACTACCAGTCCGTAGAGGTCGATGACATCCGCGCGCGCTTCGAGGACGTCTGGGGCGCTTCGCTCGACCCTGTGCGCGGCCTGACCGTCGTCGAGATCATGGACGCCGTGCACGCGGGCAAGATCAGGGGTATGTACATCATGGGCGAGAACCCGGCCATGTCTGATCCGGACTCGCGCCATGCCCGCGAGGCGCTCGCCAAGCTCGAGCACCTCGTCGTGCAGGACCTCTTCCTGACCGAGACGGCGTACCACGCCGACGTGATCCTGCCCGCCTCGGCCTGGCCGGAGAAGGACGGCACCGTTACCAACACCAACCGCCAGGTGCAGATAGGCCGCCGAGCGCTGGAGCCGCCCGGTGAGGCGCGGCAGGACTGGTGGATCATTCAGGAGATCGCACGACGCATGGGTCTGTCGTCGTGGGACTACCGGGGTCCGGGCGACGTCTACGCGGAGATGGCGAGCGTGATGCCGTCGCTCGCCAACATCAGCTGGGAGCGTCTCGAGCGCGAGAGCGCGGTGACGTATCCGTGTGATGCGCCGGACCGGCCGGGCAACGACATCGTCTTCGCCGAAGGCTTCCCGACCGCAAGCGGGCGCGCCCGGCTGGTGCCGGCCGTCGTGCTGCCCCCGGACGAGCCGCCGGATTCGGATTTCCCCATGGTGCTGACCACCGGGCGCCAGCTCGAGCACTGGCACACGGGTGCGCTCACGCGGCGCGCCTCCATACTCGACGCCCTGGAGCCGGAGGCCGTCGCCAGCCTCTCGGCGGCCGACCTCGGCAAGCACGGCATCGATGCCGGTGAAACCGTGCGCCTGGTCACCCGTCGCGGTGCCATCGAGATCAAGGTGCGCTGTGACGACGCGGTGCCGGAAGGCACCGTCTTCGTGCCGTTCTGCTTCGCGGAAGCCGCCGCCAACGTGCTCACCAATCCGGCGCTGGATCCGGTCGGCAAGATTCCGGAGTTCAAGTACTGCGCGTCACGCATCGAGAAGCTGAAATCGGCGGCATGACGCACGCCGCACGCGCCGTCGTCGCCTTCAGTCCTCGAACAGCAGGGTGTCGCCGAGCGGCCACGATACCCAGAGCGTGTCGCCGACCCGGGCCGGTTGGGCGAGATCGCGTTTTCGATTCTGCACGCTGGCGCTGATGCGGGTGCCGGCGGGCGTCTGCAGAAAGACCCGGCTCTCGTTGCCGTAATAGGCCACCTCGGTGACGACGCCCGCGAACTTGACTCTTCCCTGAGGCGGCTCCGAGGAATCCAGGCTTACCTTCTCCGGGCGTATGGCGACGCCCACCTCGCCCGACGGTGCCGAGTCGGCTTCGAGCTCGACGCGCAGCGCGCGCGTCTCCAGGCCGCTTACGTCGACGATCAGCTTTCCATCGCGATGCTCCACCACATCGGCCTGAAACAGGTTCATCTGGCCGATGAAGTCCGCGACGAAACGGCAGTTGGGATACTCGTAGAGCTCGGACGGCGACGCCACCTGGAGCACCCTGCCTCTGTCCATCACCGCAACCCGGTCCGCCATGGACAACGCTTCGCTCTGATCGTGCGTGACGATGATGAAGGTGATGCCGACCGAGTGCTGCAGCCGCACCAGCTCCAGGCGCATGGCTTCCCGCAGCTTGGCGTCGAGGGCGGACAGGGGCTCGTCGAGAAGCAGCACCTTGGGTTTCTTCACCAGCGCACGCGCCAGCGCGACGCGCTGGCGCTGGCCCCCTGAGAGCTGCGCCGGCATACGCGACTCGAGGCCCGTCAGCTGGACCAGCGCCAGGGCCTCCTCGACCCTGCTCGCCGTTTCCGCCTTGGAGACGCCCGACACCTTCAGTCCGTAGGCGACGTTGCGGGCGACCGTCATGTGGGGAAAGACGGCGTAGGACTGGAACACCATGTTCACCGGCCGGCGGTTCGGCGGGACACCCGCCATGTCGTTCCCGTCTATCAGCAGGCGGCCCGTTGTCGGCAGCTCGAAGCCCGCGATCATGCGCAGCAGCGTCGTCTTGCCGCAGCCAGAAGGACCGAGCAAGGCGAAGAACTCGCCCTCGCGGATGTCGACGGACACGTCGTCAACGGCGACGACGTTCGGCGCGAAGCGCTTGCTCACGCCGGCGACGCTGACGATGTAACGGTCGTGGCTCTCCATGACGGGCGGGCTAGAAGATGTTGCTCTTGTTGCGCGACTGGAGTATCAGCGCGATGCTCGTGAACAGCAGCGTGATGACGATCAGCACCGTCGAGGCGGCATTGACCTCGGGGGTCACCGAGAAACGCACCATGGAGTACACCTTCACGGGGAATGTAACCGTGTCCGGGCCCGAGGTGAAGAACGTGATGACGAAGTCGTCCAGCGACAGCGTGAAGGCAAGCAGCGCTCCGGCGATGAGACCCGGCTTCATGTAAGGCACCATGATATCGAGGAACACCTGCCACTCGGACGCGCCGAGATCCTTTGCCGCCTCCTCCAGCTCGCGGTTGAACGAGGCCAGGCGTGCCCGCACGATGAGCGCCACGAAGGGGAAGCTGAAGGAGATGTGCGCGATGGTGATAGCGCCGAGGTTGAGCGGCCAGGGCAGGCCGGGGGGCCAGCCCGTGCGGGCAAAGAAGGCCAGCATCGCCACCCCCATGCAGATTTCGGGAATGACGATGGGCAGCGCCAGCGCGCCCTCGTAGGAGCCTTTTGCGGGGAAGCGGAATCGCCACAGCATCAGCGCCGCCATGGCGCCGAGCACGGTACTGACAAGGGTGTTGCACAGGGCGATGGTTAGGGAGTTGACGAAGGCCTCGATGAGGCCGTCGTTGTTCCACGCCTTCTCGTAGTACTTCAGGGTAAATCCCCGCCAGACGATGTTGCGGCGACTGTCGTTGAAGCTGAAGGCGATAAGGGTGACGATGGGGGCGTAGAGGAAGACGAAGGTCGCCACCAGGGCGAGGCGCATCCACAGGCGCCGGCTGTAGTCCAGCGGTCCGACCGGCACTCGTCCTGGCTTGCGAGACATGCTCTGCTCAGCCGGTTTGCTTTCGTTGGTTGCGCCGCGCCGACACCGCGCGCAGCGCCAGCACGAAGAACGTCACGTACATGAGCAGGAACGAGAGCGCCGCGCCGAACGGCCAGTCGTTGGCCGACTTGAACTGGCGCTCGATGACGTTGGCGATCATCTGGCTGTCCGTCCCGCCGAGCAGGTCGGGAGTGAGAAACGACCCGAGTGCGGGAATGAATGTGATGATGACGCCCGAGAGAATCCCCGGTGCGGCGAGGGGCACGACCACCGAGAAGAACGTCCGCAGCTGACCGGCGCCGAGGTCGAGGCTTGCCTCGATGTAGCTCTTGTCCAGCCGGTCGAGGGCCGCGTAGAGCGGCAGCACCATGAAGCAGAGGTGTACGTATACGAGGCCGAAGACCACGGCAAAATTGTTGTAGAGCAGCTCCAGTGCCGTGAAGCGCTCGCCGAGGAGCTGGTATTGGCCGAAGCCGAGGAAGTCCAGCGCCGAGTTGGCGCCCTCCCAGACGTACTCGAGACCGAAGTTGACGAACCCGCGGGTGCGCAGTACGGCGATCAGTGCGTACGTGCGGATGAGCAGGTTGGTCCAGAACGGCAGGATGACCAGCAGCAGCAGAACGGGCTTCCAGCGTTCCGGCGCGAAGCTGATGGCCAGGGCGACGGGAAATGCGACCACGAGGCAGATGGCCGTGGTCAGACCGGCGAACCAGAAGGACTTCGCGAAGATCTGGAGGTAAATGGGATCGAGGGCGCGGCGGTAGTTCTCGAAAGTGCCGGTGATGGCGATGTCGACGATGCCCTGCTTCTCGCCGAAACTGATCAGCCAGATCAGGCCGAGCGGTACGAGAAAGAAAGCCAGGAGCCAGAAGGTAGGCGGTGCGGAGAAGACCCAGAAGACGAGCGGCGATTTACGCCAGCTCTCCATCTACCGAACCCGCTCTTGTCGGGGCGAGGCCATGCCGCCACGAACACGCGCGCCGATGGCGATGCACGGACGGCCTCGGCGGAAGCCGTCCGTGCCCGACCGGCTAGGCTGCCTGCACGCGGGTCCAGGCTTCGTCATACAGACGCGCGACGTCTTCGCCCAGGTAAAGCGGCGGCTCGGAGCGCGCGACGACGTCATCCGGGGGAAAGATACCCGGGTTGTTGTTGTACTCGTCGGGAAGCAGGGCCCGGGCGGCCTTGTTGGGAGTCGCGTACTGGATGAAGTCCGCGATGGCGGCCCCGGCCTCGGCCTCGAGGATGAAGTTGATGAACTTGTGGGCGTTCTCGGGGTGCGGTGCGCCTTTCGGTATGCTCAGGCAGTCCTGCCAGAGCTCGCCGCCCTCCTTCGGCACCACGTAGCTCAGATCGTCGTCCTCCGCCATCACCTGCAGGATATCCCCGTTCCACTCCATCGTGAGGTCGACTTCGCCCGACAAGAGCAGGTCCTGGCCGTTGTCGTCGGCGAAGGCCTTGATGTGAGGTTTCTGCTTGATCAGCAGCTGCTCCGCCGCCTTGATCTGTGCCGGATCCGTGGCGTTGAGCGAGTAGCCCAGGTACTTCGCCGCGGTGCCGAGCACCTCCGTGGCGCTGCCCAGAAGCGCGATACGCCCGGAGTAACGATCGGAGTCGAGGATCCATTTCCAGGAATCCGGCACGCCGTCGACCTTGGATTTGCGGTAGCCGATGCCGATGGTTCCCCACATGTACGGCAGGCTGTACTTGCGGCCCGGATCGAAGGCGGCGTCCTGGAAGTTGGGGTCGATGTTGGCGAAATTGGGAATCATCGACCTGTCCAGCGGCTCGAGCATGCCGGCGGCAATCATGCGCTCGACGTAGTCGTTGGTGGGCACGATGACGTCGTAGCCGGGATTGCCCTCCTTGAGCTTGGCGAACAGCTCGTCGTTGTCGGCAAAGAGATCCATATTCACCTCGATCCCGGTGGCATCCTGAAAATCGGCCAGCGTGGTTTCGCCGATGTAGGTGTCCCAGTTGTAGAAATTGACCTTCGCTTCCTCCGCACCGAAGGAGAAACGCGGCATCAGTGTCAGACCGGCGACGCCGGCGCCGATGCCGCGGAGAAATGATCGCCGCGTCAGATCACGCCTGGAGAGCTTGGCCATGTACTTTCCTCCGTTGGTAGCTGGCCGAAACCTCTGCCGTTCGCCGCCCTAGAGCCACCGCGCCGGCAAAGACCGAGGTCGCAAGTTTTACCCCCGGCTTGCGATAAATCAAGCGAGCTCGCGATACATCCCCTCCGGGCGGCGGCCCGGCGCGCATGACCCGGCTGCGCGCGGCACCCTCACGCGGGCGAGGCGAGCGTCTACGGCGTGCGTGCTGGGACAATGCGGTCGCCGGCGATCAGGCGGGGGAGTGCCGACGTCGTCGCCGGCGCCGTGGGCGGCTCGGCCCCGGGACGCGGCGGCGCGCGCTCAGCCGAGCGTGGCCTCCAGTGTCAAGTCCAGGCAACGTCGTGCGAGCCGCACCAGCTCGTCGATCTGCTCCCTGGTCATGACGAGGGGCGGGGAGATGATCATGGTGTCTTGGACCGCCCGCATCACCAGTCCTTGCGAAAAGCATATGTCCCGGCAGCGCATGCCGATCCGCCCCCTGGGCTCGAAGAACTCGCGCTTCGCCTTGTCCTTGACGAGCTCCACGGCGCCGAGAAACCCGACCCCGCGCGCCTCGCCGACGAGGGGGTGGTCGGACAGCTCGTGCCATCGGCTCTGCAGGTAGGGCCCTGTGTCGGTGTCGATGCGTTCGACGATGCCCTCGTCGCGCAGAATACGCACGTTGGCCGCCGCCACGGCACAGGCGACCGGGTGGCCGGAATAGGTGAAGCCATGCGTGAACTCGGCGTCCTCCTCGACCAGCACCTGGGCGACGCGTTCGCTTACCATCACGCCACCGATGGGCACATAGCCCGACGAGAGTCCTTTGGCGATCGGCATCAGGTCGGGCCGCAGTCCGAAGTAATCCGCGCCGAACCATTTTCCGGTTCGACCGAAGCCGCAGATGACCTCGTCGACGACCAGCAGAATGTCGTAGTCGGCGCAGATGCGCTGAATCTCAGGCCAGTAGCTGTCCGGCGGAATGATCACCCCTCCGGCGCCCTGTATCGGCTCGGCGACGAACGCGGCTACTTTCTCCGGCCCGACGGCCTTGATCCGGTCCTCGAGCGCGCGTGCGGCGAGCACACCGAAATCCTCCGGCGTGAGCTCCGCACCCTCGCCGTACCAGTAGGGTTGGCGAATGTGCTCGATGCCCGGGATGGGCAGCCCGCCCTGCTCGTGCATGGGGCGCATGCCGCCGAGGCTGCCCCCGCCCATGGTGCTGCCGTGATAGGCGTTGTGCCGGCTGATGAGCACGAACTTCTGCGGCTGGCCCAGCAGGCTCCAGTAGCGTCGCACGAGGCGAATGACGGTGTCGTTGGCCTCCGAGCCGGAGTTGGTGAGAAACACGTGATTGAGGCCCGCGGGCGTCACCGTGGCGAGCAGCTCTGCCAGCTCGATGGCGGGTGGGTGCGAGGTCTGGAAGAAGGTGTTGTAGTAGGGCAGCTCGAGCATCTGCCTGCGCGCGACTTCGGCCAGCTCGCGTCGCCCGTAGCCGACGTTGACACACCACAGTCCCGCCATGGCATCGAGAATCCGGTTGCCGTCGGAGTCCCACAGGTACACGCCGTCGGCGCGCGTGATGACGCGGCTGCCCCGGCTGCTCAAGGCCCGGTAATTGGTGAAGGGGTGAAGGTGGTGGCTGCTGTCCAGGCGCTGCCACTCGGCTGTGCTTCTTGCTCGATTCATGATTGTTCGCAGCCAGCTGGATGGTGCCGTGGCGCCGTAGGTCGGATAGGTTCTCGTCGCGCGAGTGTCAATGGTGTCACACGTTCAACAACAGGTGCTCACGTTCCCATGAGCTGATGACACAGAGGAAGGCACTGTACTCGGTTTCTTTCACCGCATTGTAGGCCGAGACGAAACGCTCCCCCAACAGTGAGCGCAGCGGCTCGCACTCGCGCAGCAGCCGCAGCGCCTCCTCGAGGCTTCGCGGCAGCTCGTAGGGCAAAGCATAAGCGCTGCCTGTGACGGGCTTGGTCGGCGAGCGTTGCTCCACCATGCCGAGGTAACCGCAGGCGAGCGAGAGGGCGATGGCGAGGTAGGGGTTGGCGTCGGCGCCGGCGATGCGGTTCTCCACCCGGCGCGATTCAGGCGACGAAATGGGCACCCGCAGGCCCGCGGTGCGGTTGTCGTAGCCCCATTGAACGTTGATCGGCGCCGCGTGATCCCGGGTCAGCCGGCGGTAGGAATTGACGTTGGGCGCAAAGAAGGACAGGCCCGCGGGGATGTAGGCCTGGAGTCCGGCGATATGGGCGAAGAACAGGGCGCTCGGATTGCCGTCGTCACGACTGAACACATTGCCGCCGCTCGAGCGCTCGGTGACGCTCTGGTGAATGTGCATGGCACTGCCGGGCTCGCGCTCCATGGGCTTGCCCATGAAGGTCGCGTACATACGGTGGCGCAGGGCCGCCTCGCGCACCGTGCGCTTGAACAGGAACGCCTGGTCCGCCAGCGCGAGAGGGTCGCCGTGCATGAGGTTCACCTCCATCTGCGCCGCGCCGGCCTCGTGATTAAGGGCCGAAATCTCGATGCTCTGTGCCTCACAGAAGTTGTAGATGTCCTCGAACAGCGGGTCGAACTCGTTGACCGCGTCGATGCTGTAGGACTGGCGCCCGCTCTCGGCGCGGCCGGAGCGGCCGATCGGCGGCTCCAGCGGATAGTCGGGATCGGTGTTGGGCTTGACCAGGTAGAACTCGAGCTCCGGGGCTACCTGCGGCTCCCATCCGCGCTCGCGATAGCGCTCGACCACGCGGCGCAGCACGTGGCGCGGCGCCATCTCGACGGGGGAGCCGTCCGCGTAGTAGCAGTCGTGGATCACGAGCGCGGTGGGGTCGGCCGTCCAGGGAACACGCCGCAGCGTGTTCGCGTCGGGGCGCAGCACGATGTCGGCGTCCGCCGGGTTGATCGCGCTCTGGTCGCGCGGATACTCACCCGTGACCGTCTGCAGAAAGATCCCCTCGGGCATGCGCATGCCTTCGGCCTCGACGTAGCGCTGCGCGGGCAGGATCTTGCCGCGGGGCACGCCGGTCATGTCGGGCACGATGGCCTCGATCTCCTCGATGTGATGCTCGGCGAGCCACTGGCCGATGTTCTTCATGAGGCCCGCCACCGGTCCGGGCCGCCGACGACCCTCGATGGGCGCGACGGCGCCGTCGGCGTCCCGCGCTGCGCGCGCGCAGCGCGCGCCGACGCCGTCGCCCCCGGCCGCAGCCGCAACCATCGGTAGCGGTCCCCGGACTCGATGGTGATCTCGCGGATTTCGGCATCTCGCAGGACACGCAGCGGCACGCGCGCTCCCGCGTTGCCCAGCGCCCAGACTCTGCGGAAGAAGTCCGCCATACCGGTAATGCGCTCGCCGGCGACCTGCAGCACGATGTCGCCCGGCCGCACGCCGGCCTGCTCCGCCGGTCCAGCGGGGGCTACCGCGGTGACGAAGAGATGTCCGCTCACGCTGCGCGTGAACATGCCGAGCCAAGGTCGGCTGGGCCCGGGTCCGCGACCGCGCGCCAGCAGATCCGGCAGGATGGGCTTGAGCGCGTTGATGGGCACGAACATGTTGCCGGGCAGCGGCGCATCGCCGTTCGCGGCATCCTGAAGCATCAGCGAGCCGACGCCGACGAGGCGGCCGCGCAGGTCGACGAGCGCGGCTCCGGCGAAGCTGGACTGTGGCGGGGCCGTGAAGATCGCATCCTCCAGCAGGTATTCCCAGTAGCCCGCAAAATCACGCCGATCGACCACGCGCACCGGCGCCACCGGCTGCGACTCGGAGCCGCCGATGACCAGCGCCGGGTCTCCCCGGCGCAGGCCGGACGAATCGCCGAGCGCCAGCGGGCTTCGATGCAGTGGTCCCCGTGCCCGCACCAGGCCGAAGCCCGTGGCGTGGTCGTAAGCGACGACCGCCGCCGGCGTGAGCGTGTCGGCCACACCCACGGTGACGGTGGCGGCCTCGAGAATGAGGTAACCGATGGTCAGCACCAGGCCGTCGTCGTCGATGACCACACCGGCCCCCGAGCGCTGCGTGCCCAGCGACGTGGCGGTGCGGGCGTCGCCGGGAATGAGGGCGTGAACTTCCACGACCGCCGAGATGACGTCGGCGGCCGTGGGCTGTGCCCCGGCGGGGGAGGCGCCGGCCGAGGCCACACAAGCGAGCAGGGGAATCAGGACTCGAGAGGCCATCGAGGGTTGGGGGATAGCACGCGCCCGGCCGCGCTCTCCGGCGGACGACAGCGCAAACAGGTTGAAAAAGGTCATGTCCTTGCCTCGTCCGCACTCACGCGAGACCGTCGCGCCGGGGATCGTCGATGACGATGCGTTCCTGGCGGTAGGGCGCGAAGCCCGCCCGCTGGTAGACCGCGATCGCCTTGGGGTGGTCGTGATTGCAGGTGTGGACCCAGACGCGTCGGGGTTCCAGCGACCACGCCTTGTCCACGGACCAATCGAGGAAGTACTGGCCGAGGCCGCGGCCGATGAACTCGGGTACGAGGCCGAAATAAGCGAGCTCGATCTCGCCCTCGTGCCGCCCGTCGAGCTCGACGAAACCCGCCGGCACCCCACCCACATAGAGAACGTAGATGCGCACGTTCTCGTCGTGAATGATGTCGCCGAGTGCCGCGTCGTCGAGCCGCCGCCGTTTGTACCACAGCCACGGGCCGCCGACGGTCTCGTACAGGTAGCGATAGAAGGACAGCGTCGGCTTGTGAGTCCGCATCAGCGCGAGGTTCTCCAGGCGGCGCGGGCCGTGGTCGCGCGCCGGACGCCGCCGCATCTCGAGATAGGTGATGATCTGCTCGAGCTTGCCCTCAGCAACCGGGGCCGAGCGAGGTCTGGGCACGCCGTCGAAGCGCGACGGGAGATCCGTCACGCTTTCGCGCTTGTTCTTGTCCTTCACGTTGACACCTTGGGTTTCTGAGGGGGGGCGTGAGACACGGCGTGCGCTTGACGGTCTCAGGGCCGCTCGAGGGCGGCTGCGTCGCCGCCGCGGCCCGGAAGGCGCTCGCGGCCGAGCAGCACGAGCAGGCCGCCCACGAGCGACATCATAGTGGTCAACACGCGGAACAACAACGACACCGCGACGCCGCGGGTGCGCATGATGCGTTCGGCATCGCCGACGTCGCTCAGATAGACCGCGCCGTACTGGGCGAACAGGTTGGCGTACAGCGCCTCGCCCACCCCCCAGCCGTTGGGGGCGATGGGTAGCGCGGAGACGATGTTGATGACGGGGACCAGGACGAAGTATTCGGCATCCGGCAGGCCCGCGTTGAGCCCCCGCGCAATGCACACCACCGTCAGCACGGACAGCGTGTGGCTCAGCATGCCGCCCAGCAGCCACAGGCCGATGCCCTTCTTGTGGCCCCGGTACAGAAAGACGGCCTGATCGATGCGCGCGAGGAACCTCTGCGCCCTGTCCGGCAGCATCCGCAGCGGCCTGTCGAGCTTCAGCGAACGGCGCACCCGGCGACTGAAGAACACCACGCCGAACAGGGCGGCGGCGCCGATCAGCAGCCAGATGCTCGCGGCGAGCACGCGGAAGCGGTCGATGAAGAACAGCACCACCAGCGCCGCCAGCAGCGTCAGCGACAGCAGGCCGAGCAAACGGTCGACGACCACGGACAATCCCGCCTCGAGCCGCTTCGCGGGGCTGCGTCGCACGATGTAGATCGCCTTGACCAGGTCGCCGCCGGTGGCGCCGGGGACCAGGTTGTTGAAGAACAGGCCGATCCATGTGTAGCGCTGTGCCTCGAGCACGCCGATCTCGAGTTCGTTGACGCGCAGCAGCCACCACCAGCGAATGCCGGAGAACACAACGACGACCGCGAAGCAGGCGGCGCCGAGGGCGAACCAGCCGATATCGAGATTGCGAAAGTAGGTGAAGATGCCGGGCACGACGTCGATGCGCGAGCCGTCGCCCTGCCGGCCGGTGCGCAGCGTCCGCGGGCCGGACAGGGTGGAGCTCTGCGCCTGGAAGCGTATCTCGCTGCCGTCCCAGGCGCCGACGATGGTGCCGGGAACCGTCGACTCGTCGCCGGCGGGGCTCGTCAGCGTGATCGCGTCCCGCCACTGGATGGTGAGGAAGACGTACGTGAGCAGCGCGCCGACCAAGAGCGCTTTCACGACCAGACTGATTCTGCTGGACATCGTTCGTTTCGTGCCGAAAGGCGCGGCGGCCGGCCTCGTTTTGCCGCGTTTCGGCGACTCATTATACTTGCTCCTCTTGCGGCCGCCGGGTCAGGCTCCCGTTCGCAGGCGGTCCGCGCGCATGGAGTAGGACACGTGGCGTCAGAGGTGGTGATTGTCGACGGCGTGCGCACCGCGATCGGTAAGTACGGCGGCGCGCTCGCCGGCGTGCGTCCCGACGATCTGCTCGCGCACACCTACCGCGCGCTCGTCGAGCGTACGGGGCTCGATCCCGCGCTGCTCGAAGACGTCTACGCCGGCTGCGGCAACCAGGCCGGCGAGGACAACCGCGACGTCGCCCGCATGGCCGCCCTGCTCGCGGGATTTCCCGTCGAGGTGCCCGGCGTCACGGTGAACCGCAACTGCGCCTCGGCGCTGGAGGCGGTCAACCAGGCGGCCAAGTCCATCATCGCGGGGGAAGGACAGGTCTACATCGGCAGCGGCGTGGAGTCCATGAGCCGCGCGCCGTGGAGCCTGCCCAAGCCCGAGCGCGTCCCGTCCACGAAGGCGCCGGTCATGTGGGACACGACGGTGGGCTGGCGCTACAACAATCCCGCCCTCGACGCGCTCTACCCCATCGTCAGCCTGGGAGAGACGGCCGAGCACATTGCCGCCGAGATGGGCATCTCGCGCCGCGAGCAGGACGCTTTCGCCCTGGAAAGCCACCGCAGGGCCATCGAGGCGGTCAACGCGGGCCGTTTCGCCGACGAGATCGTGGCCCTCGAGCTGCCGCGGCGCAAGGGGGCGAGCGTGGTGGTCGACACGGACGAGCACCCGCGCTACCGCCGGGTCGACGGCGGCTACGAGCTGGCCGTCGACATGGACGACCTGGCCCGGCTGCCGGCGGCGTTCAAGCGCGACGGGACCGTGACGGCGGGCAATTCCAGCGGCATCAACGACGGCGCCGCGGCGCTGCTGCTGATGAGCCGTGAGAAAGCCGTCGAGCTCGGCGCCAGGCCGCTGCTGCGCTGGGTGGGATCGGCCGTTGCCGGCGTCGACCCGGGCGTCATGGGCTTCGGGCCGGTGCCGGCCACGACCAAGCTGCTGCGGCGTCTGGGCCTGCGGCTCGAGGAGGTCGCCCTGGTGGAGCTCAACGAGGCGTTCGCGGCGCAGACGCTCGGCTGCATGCGCCGGCTCGGCCTGCGCCACGAGATCACCAACGTCAACGGCGGCGCCATCGCCCTCGGCCACCCGACGGGCTGCTCGGGCGCGCGCATCCTGGTGACGCTCATGCACGAGATGAAGCGTCGCGCCGCCGACGCCCCGCGGCCCTTCTACGGTCTGGCGACGCTGTGCGTCGGCGTCGGCATGGGCGTGTCGACCGTCGTCGAGTGGATCGGGGACTGAGGCGCGGCGAGGCACGTTGCTGGGCATGGACAGACCCCTGAGCGGCATCACGGTGATCGGTCTGGAGCAGTACATGGCGGGTCCGTACTGCACCATGCTGCTGGCCGACGCGGGCGCCGAGGTGATCAAGATAGAGCGACCCGACGGCGGCGATCCGCGCCGGGCCATGCCGCCCTTCGCCGAGCGCGAGGGGCGGCGTAAGGCCGCGGGGTTCATGGGCTACAACCGCAACAAGAAGAGCGTGGCGCTCGACTTTCGCGGCGAGGCGGGCCGGGAGGTGCTGCGGCGGCTGGCGGCGAAGGCGGACGTGGTGGTGGAGAATCTGCGGCCCGGCGCCCTGGAGCGCGTCGGCCTCGGCTACGACACGCTGCGGGGAATCAACCCGCGACTGGTGCACGCCGTGATCTCCGGCTTCGGTCGCCTGGAGGGTTACCGTGGTCCCTACAGCGATCGGCCGGCCTTCGACATCGTCGCCGAGGCCATGAGCGGCATCATGAATCTCGTGGGCTTCGAGGACAAGCCGCCCTCGTGGACGATCTACGGCATGGCGGACATCTACTCGGGCATGGTCACGGCCTTCGGCATCACCCAGGCGTTGCTGATGCGCGAGCGCACCGGGCGGGGACAGCTGGTGGATTCCTCGATGTACGACAACATGGTGTCGCTGAACGAGTCCATGATCGCGCTGTACTCCGTGGCAGGGCAGTCGCCGCAGCGGGGGCGTCCGCGCAACGCCTATCCGCGCGGTGCCTACGAGACCCGCGACGGGTTCGTGGCGGTAAACGTTCCCGACGACCGCATCTGGAGCCGCTGGTGCGAGGCGATGGGCCGTGCGGAGCTGATCGACGACGAGCGCTGCCGCAACGGCACGGCACGTGCACGCAATCGTGATTTCGTCGATACCGTCATCGGCCGGTGGTTTACGGGACTCACACGGCAGGAGGCGGTGGACAGGTTGAACGCGGCGGGTGTGCCGACGGGCCCCGTGCACACCGCCGAGGACGTGTTCGCCTGTCCTCAGCTCGCCGCCCGCCGCATGCTGCTCGCCGTCGACGACCCCGAGGTCGGGGAATACCGTTTCGCCCGCACGCCGCCGCATCTGTCTGCGGCCCCCGAGCCGCCGGCGAGTGCGGCGCCGCGCCTCGGCGAGCACACGCGTGCGGTGCTCGAGGGGTTGCTCGGCTACAGCGGCGCCGAGGTGGACGAGCTCGCTGCGTCCGGGATTGTCACCGTAGCGACACCGTGAGTGCGACGCAACGCGCCGGGAACGGCTGTTCTCGACGTCGGGAGGTTGTAGAATTGGCTTGACAGCGCAAGGCGGGCCCACTGGGGCGGCGTTCAGCCCGCCCGCAGGACGATCATGCACCACGCGGGCAAGCGCCCCGCACAAAACGAGTTGAAGAACTTATGTCCGTCACCGTCTCCATGACACTGAACGGCAAGCCGGTTTCCGCCGAAGTCGAGCCCCGCACCCTGCTGGTCACCTACCTGCGCGAGCATCAGCGGCTGACGGGAACGCACGTCGGCTGCGATACCAGCCAGTGCGGCGCCTGTGTGGTGCATCTCGACGGAAGCTCGGTAAAGAGCTGTACCGTGCTCGCCGTGCAGGCCGAAGGCGCGTCGGTGACCACGATCGAAGGCTTGGCGCAGGACGGCGACCTGCACCCCATGCAGGAAGCATTCCGCGAGCACCATGCTCTGCAATGCGGCTTCTGCACGCCGGGCATGGTCATGAGCGCCATCGATCTCGTGCACCGGAATCCGGATCCGAGCGAAGCCGAGATCCGCGAGTGGCTGGAGGGCAACCTCTGCCGCTGCACCGGCTACCACAACATCGTCAAAGCGATTCGAGCGGCGGCGCAGACCATGAGTGCCGCACGCTCGGGCTGACTCCCGGCGCGCCTCTCCCGCGATCGCGATCGCGGGCCCTCGCCCGCCGACACCGGTCGGCTCCGCCACGACCTCACACGGCCGCTCATCGGCGCGGGGGCTTCAACCGCCGCCGCGGCGGAAGTAGAGATCGAAACGCGCCATGAAGGCGTCGCGTTGCTGCGCGGAGAAAGCCTTGAACGTGAAGGTGACGTCCACGCACGGCAGCTCGAGCAGGGCGATCTTGCGCGTGCGCTGAGGTCCCAGCTCGATCACCACCGAGCGTTCGGCGTAGTCGATGTCGACGCGCGCGCCGTCGCGGCGGAAGGGGTGCTGCGCGATGGCGGCGGGCAGCGAGCGGAAGAACTCCGCGTACGTGAGCCCCATCTCGCGCGTGAAGCGCTCGCCGCTCATCGACGCGACGGCCGGGCGCCGTCAGCCGCCCGCGACAGGCGGCCAGACGGCGAGCGTGTCGCCCTGCTTCAGCGGCTTCGAGTCGCGCTCGCCGGCGCCGCAGTAGACGCCGTTGACGAGCACCAGATGGGTGAGCTCCCGCGGTATGCGATAACGGTCGAAGACGGCGTTGGGTGTCGAGTCCTCCGGCAGCTCGACGCGGACCGCATTGTCGACGGCGCCGCCGGGCAGAAACTCGCTCAGCGTGGCATACAGCTTGAGGGTGATTTTCATCACACCTTGCTGGTGGTGCCGATCCCCTGGGTGGCGGCGACGTAGGCCTCCATGATGTGCGTCGGATCGCGCAGCAGCCTGTCCTTCCAGGCGCCGAGCGGGGCGCGTGTCTGGATGAGGCCGCGCAGGACACCGACGTGCTGGGTCAGTCCGAGGCTGTTGGCCCCGACGAGGACGTCGTCGTCGAAGTGCAGGTTCAGGTAGCGGTATCGGGCCGGATCGCTGAGCTCCGCCGACTCGCCGTTCTCCACGCCCTGCCAAAGGCCGAAGGAGGTGGACACGAGACCCATGGTGTCGAGCACGTTCATGTTGACGCTGCCGGGATGCGTGATCTCGTGTCCCAGCACCATGTTCGTGGCGGCGATGCGGGCGTGGTCGGCGGCCGTGGGCTGGATCGCCTGCACGGAGTACTCGCCGGTGGAGAAGTCCCTCCCCTGAGCCACGTCGCCGGCGGCGAAGATATCGGCGTCGGTGCTCTGCAGGTGCTGGTCGACGACGACACCGTAGTCCGTCTCGACGCCGGTGCCGGCCAGCAGGTCGGTGTTGGGCCGCACGCCCGTTGCCGAGATCACCAGGTCTGCCGGGAGCTCGCCGGCCCCGTCGACGGCCACGCTCAGGGGGTGGGCTCCGCCGCCGGACTCGATCGACGTGACCCGCGCGGAGGTGAGCACGCGCACCCCCTTGCTCTCGCACCACTTCTTGATGAGCCCGCCGGAGGCCTCGTTCATCATGCGCGGCACCATGCGGTTCTCCATCTCCACGACGGTGAGCTCCACGCCCCTGGACGCGAGCGCCTCGAGAATGATGCAGCCGATGAACCCGGCGCCCATCAGCACCACCCTGGCGCCGGGCTGCGCCCGCTCGATGATGTGGCGCGCGTCGGCCAGCGTCCAGCAGGCGTGCACGCCCGGGGAGTCGATGCCGGCGACGGGGGGCTGCACGGGGGTCGATCCGGTGGCGATCAGAAGCTTGTCGTAGCCGATGCGTTCGCCGTTCCCGAGCTCGAGGCTGTGCCCGGTGGGCGACACCGACACGACACGGCCGCGGCGCACATCGATGCGCATGCGCTCGTAGTGCGCCTCGGACTTGCGCAGGTAAGTGCCCGGCTCGGCAATTCTGTCGATGAGCAGGTACGGCAGCGCCATGCGCGAGTAGGGTGGCTCCGGCTCGTCGCCGATCAGGGTGACGCGGCAGTCGGGATCGAGCCGGCGCAGGGTCTCGGCCGCGATTACGCCCGCGGGCCCCGCGCCAACGATGACGTGGTCCATGGTGATTCCTCCGAGGCGGGGGCAGGGCGCCCACCCGGGCGCCCTGCCGTCAGTGCATCTAGGCCAATGAGCTGTGGCGCGGGCCTCAGGCCGGGAGGCCGAGGCGCTGGCGCGTCTGCGCGGTGAGCTCGCCCTCGGGCGTCCAGCCGCGAAGCTCGTAGTACTCCGGGATCATCTTCTCCAGCCCGCTGGTCTTGCCCTCGGCCGGGCCGGTGTTGGCCGCCTCGGTTAAGAAGCGCTTCGGCAGCGTGTCGTCCTTGGCGGTGAGGCCCGCCTTCAGGTTGAAGTCGCGCTCCAGGTTCCAGACGCGCTCGCCCACCTCGATGAGCTTCTCCGTAGTCCACTCGCCCTCGCAGGCGGCATCGAGCTGCGGGGCCACGTTCTCCAGCGTCCACGCGAAGGAGGTGAAGAGACACAGCCCCGAGGAGTCGAAGGCGGCGGTCGCGTCCTGGAAGGCCTTCACCAGGCCGGGCTTGCCTTCGGTGACGAGCGGGTCGGTCTTCTCCGGGATGCCGAGCACCTCCGAGGCCACCGTGTAGCTGCGCAGGTGGCAGGCGCCGCGGTTGGAGGTCGCGTAGGTCAGTCCCATGCCCTGGATCCCGCGCGGGTCGTAGGCCGGGAACTCCTGACCCTTGACGGTCATGGACAGCTCCGGGCGGCCGTACTTCTCGCACAGGCGCTTGGAGCCGAGCCCGAGATCCTTGCCGAAGCCCTCGCCCGTGGCCACGAGCTCAACGGCCTTGCACAGCGCCTCGGCGGAGCCGAACTTGAACTCGATGCCGCCGGTATGCTCGGTGGTGATGACGCCGTCCTCGAACATCTCCATCGCCGCCGCCACCGTGGCGCCGAAGGAGATCGGGTCCATACCGTCCTCGTTGCAGACGAAGTTGGCGTACGTGAGGGCATCGAGGTCGTCGACGCCCGTGTCGCAGCCCAGTGCCCAGGCGGCCTCGTACTCGAGCCCGCCGGAGTTGCCCCAGTACTCGGGCTTGTTCTGCACCGAGAAATGCCCCTTGTCCATGGTCGAGATGCGGCCGCAGGCAATGGTGCAGGCGAAGCAGCCGGCGTTCGTGGTGAGATTGGGCTTGCCGTCGCTCTTGCGTGGCTCCTTCATGGCTTCCGCCGAGATCTTGTGCGCACCCTCGAACTGCACCTCGCGCATGTTGCGCGTCGGCATGGCGCCGACTTCGTTGATCACGTTCATCAGCACCTGCGTGCCGAAGGCGGGCAGACCCTGGCCGGTGACGGCGTTGTCCGCGAGCACCTGCTTCTGCTGCGTCGTCGCCTGCATGAAGCGGGACGGATCCTTGATGTTGCCCACACCCAGCGTGCCCCGCACGGCCACTGCCTTGAGGTTCTTCGACGCCATCACGGCGCCGACGCCGGAGCGGCCGGCGGCCCGGTGCAGGTCGTTGATGACCGCCGCGTACAGGCAGCCGGCCTCGGCGGAGCGGCCGACGCAGGCGATGCGGATCTGAGGATCCTGATGCTTCTTGTGGATGAGCTCGTCGGCCTGCCATACGGACTTGCCCCAGAGGTCGTCGGCCGGCAGGAGCTGCGCCCGCTGGTTCTCGACGTAGAGGTAGACCGGCGACGCCGACTTGCCCTCGAGGATGATCATGTCCCAGCCGGCCATCTTCATCTCGGCGCCGATGAAGCCGCCCGAGTTCGAGCAGGCCACCGCGCCGGTCAGCGGGCTCTTGGTGATCACCGAATAGCGACCTCCGGTGGAGGCCATGGTGCCCGTCAGCGGCCCCGTCGCCATGATGAGCTTGTTGTCGGGGCCGAGGGCGTCGCAGCGGGGATCGATCTCCTCGACGAGGTAGCGTGTCGCCAGCCCGCGCTGGCCCAGGTATTCCTGCGCCCACTCCATGTTGAGCGGTTCGGAGGCGACGGTGCCCTGCGTCAGGTTTACCCGAAGAACGTTCTTGGTCCAAGCCATGATCTTTCCTCCAGACTCGCGTTATGCACCGGCCGCCGCGGCGGTGTCCGTCTTTGCCGCCCAGGCACGCATGCGATCGATGCCGGTGGCGTCGGCGTCGATGTATACGATCGCTCCCGTGGGGCAGGCCTCCGCGCACTTGGGGTCGCCGCCGCACAGATCGCACTTGATGACCTTGCCGGTGTCCTGGTTGTAGTTGACGGTGCCGAACGGGCAGGCGATGGTGCAGACCTTGCAGCCGACGCAGACGTCCGCCTTGACGTCCTTCGAGCCCGTGGCGGTGTTGATGACGATGGCATCGACCGGGCACGCCTGCATGCACCAGGCCTCGGCGCACTGCGTGCAGGTGTAGGGAACGAACCGGCCTTCCTGGTGGAAGGTGAAGACCTTGATGCGTGATTTGGAGGTGTTGAACACACCCTCATTCTCGTAAGAGCATGCCAGCTCGCACTGCAGGCAACCGGTGCACTTGTCGGGGATGATGTGGAGCGACTTCAACATTGTTGGATCTCCTCGATTCCTTCAGCAGTCGCTTTCGAGATCGGCCGGAAAGCGCTTCTGTATGAACGACGATCACGATGCTCTCCCCCTCGCGGAGAAGGCGCGTAGAGGGACGGCCGAGCGGGTTTCGTCGAAGGCCCTAATTAACACTATATCGAGGGGACGCGCAACGGTCGCCCGCCGGCGCCGCTGCCGGTGCGCCGGGAGCTCAGCCGCTGCCGCGGCTGGAGCAGGCCGGGCAGTGAGCGTTTCGCGGCAGCTTGATGGTCTGCCACTCCATCGTCCATGCGTCGAACAGCAGCACCCTGCCGCACAGCGGGGCCGAGGCACCGAGCAGAATTTCCAGGGTCTGCAGTGCCTGCATGCTGCCGATGACGCCCACGAGCGGCGCGATGATCCCCTCCGCCGCGCAGGTGGCGGCCTCGACGCTCTCATCCGGGTATAGACACTGATAGCACGGGCTGTCGGGTTGCTGCGGCAGAAAGGTGGCCACCTGGCCGTACCAGCGCATGGCGGCGGCGGAGACGAACGGTGTGCCGGTGGCCAGACAGGCGCGGTTGAGTGCGAAGCGCGTGGGGAAGTTGTCGGTGCAGTCGACGACGACGTCCGCGGACCCGACCTGCCCGGCGAGCTCTTCCCCGTCGAGCTCGTAGCCCAGGGCGTCGACGCGCGCCCGGGGGTTGAGTGCCGTGAGCCTGTCGCGGGCCGACGCTGCTTTCTCGCGACCGATGTCGCTGTGCGAATGCACGATCTGGCGCTGCAGGTTGGACTCGTCGACGCGGTCGAAGTCGCTGATGACGAGATGGCCGACGCCGGCGGCGGCGAGATACATCGACGCAGGCGACCCCAGCCCGCCCATGCCGATGATGAGCACGCGCGCATCGAGCAGGCGCTGCTGTCCCGCCTCCCCTACCTGGGACAGGCGGATCTGGCGGCTGTAGCGCTCGAGCTCTGCGTCGTTCACGGTAACTTCCCCTGTCACAGCGCCCGTGCGTCGCGCGGCGCGCGCCCCGCAGCTCGCCGCCGGGTGTGCTCGCGGCATTGTCCAGCGCCGACGCGGGGGCGGCAAGCCCGGTGGGCGGAAAGACCCGGCTGCGGACGCTTCTTGCCGTCAGATGACGGGCGAGCCGTAGCCGCGGCTGAAGGGGATGGGGCCCGAGAAGGAGAGCACGTCTCCGTCCGCGAGCCGGTGCTCGACCTCGATGCCCGAGTTGAAGCCGAAACCGCGCATGACATTGCGCCCGTTGTGTGTGAGGAGAAAGATCTCGCTCTCGGGCACGTCGACGTGCGCCAGCGCGTCGCCGACGGTCGCCGCCGGGGGCAGCCGCAGATGGTAGGGATTACCATTCTTGCGGTATCGCGTTAGACTGTTGAACAGGCGGATTTCGATCTGCATCATTCGTTGTCTCCCCAGCGATGGCCATGCCGCCGGGAGAGGGCGGCAGCGGGCTGCGAGCCGCAGGTTAGCAGTTGTCGCCGGCGCGTCCTTGACGCAGGTCAAGCCGATTCGGGCGGCGCCGCCGGCGCGCCGGGACGAGCGCCGGGCCCGCAGGCGCCGTAGACGAATCGGGAGGAAGGTGCGCCATGTATGCCTTTGAATTTCACCGTCCGGGAAGTCTGGATGCTGCCACCGCCGCGCTCGAGGCGGCCGCGGACGGCAAGCTTCTGGCGGGCGGCCACTCACTTTTGCCGATGATGAAGCAACGGCTGGCATCGTTCAGCGACCTGATCGACCTGTCCGCCGTGCCGGATCTCGACGGCATACGCGCCGGAGACGGCGAGCTCGTCATCGGCGCGATGGCAACGCACGCGTCGGTGGCGGCTTCGGCCGCCGTGCGGGCATCGATCCCGGCGCTGGCCGAGCTCGCCGCGGGCATCGGCGATCCGCAGGTGCGTAATCGCGGCACCCTCGGCGGAGCCATTGCGCACGCGGACCCCGCCGCCGACTATCCCGCCGCGGTGGTGGCGCTCGGCGCCAGCGTGCAGACCTCGCGACGGCTGATCGGCGCCGACGACTTCTTCACCGGCCTGTTCGAGACCGCGCTGGACGAGACGGAGATCGTGACGGCGGTGCGCTTTCCCGTGCCCGAGTGCGCCGCCTACGTGAAGTTTCCCAATCCCGCCTCGCGCTACGCCATCGTCGGCGTGATGGTCGCGCGCGCGGGCGGGGCGGTGCGTGTGGCCGTCACCGGAGCCGGCGCCAGCGTGTTCCGCGTGGCCGAGATGGAGCAGGCGCTGGCGGCCGATTTCGTGCCCGAGGCGATCGCCGGCATTGCGGTCCCGCCCGAAGGCCTCAACGGCGACATTCACGCGGGTCCCGATTACCGCGCGCACCTGATCACGGTGATGGCCAGGCGGGCGGTGGCGGCGGCCACCGCCTGAAGGGTCCGTGTCCGCGGCGCGGCGGGGGCGCCCGCCGTACCCGGCCTGGAAATGCGCCGACCTCGCCACCATTGGCTCGAGCCATGACTCTGCCCCGAGATATTGCCGCCACGCAGTCGCTGTTGAGTGGCCAGGGCTATGTCGCCGACCGCAGCCTGGCGACCGCGGTGTATCTCGCCCTGACGCTGGAGCGGCCCCTCTTTCTCGAAGGGGAGGCGGGTGTCGGCAAGACGGAGATCGGCAAGGCGCTCGCCGGCGGCCTGGGCCGACGCCTGTTGCGCCTGCAGTGCTACGAAGGTCTCGACGTCGCCGCCGCCGTCTACGAGTGGAACTACTCGGCGCAGATGATCGAGATACGCCTCGCCGAGGCGGCGGGCGACGTGTCGCGGGACCAGCTCGGGCACGACATCTTCTCCAAGCGTTTTCTGGTGGAGCGACCGCTGCTGCAGGCGCTCGAGCCGCACGACGACGGTCCGCCCGTGCTGCTGATCGACGAGATCGATCGCGCCGACGAGCCGTTCGAGGCCTACCTGCTCGAGGTGCTGTCCGACTACCAGGTCACGGTGCCGGAGATCGGCACGATCAAGGCGGCGGCCGCACCCGTGGTTGTCATCACTTCCAACCGCACACGCGAGATTCACGACGCGCTCAAGCGTCGCTGCTTCTACTATTGGGTAGACTATCCCGGCGCCGAGCGTGAACTCGAGATTCTGCGCGTGAAGGCGCCCGGCGCCGACCCGGCACTCAGCCGCCAGGTCGTGCAGTTCGTGCAGGCGCTGCGGCGGCGCGATCTGTTCAAGCTGCCCGGCGTTGCCGAAACCATCGACTGGGCGGAGGCGCTGACCCAGCTCGACGTCGTCGCCCTCGACACGGCGGCCGTGGACGACACGCTTGGCGTGCTGCTCAAGTACCAGGACGACATTGCCAGGATCCGTGGCAGCGAGGCGGCCGCCATCCTCGAGCAGATCAAGGCCGAGCTCGCCGGCGCCGGGCCCGCTCCGTGAGCGGGGGCGAGGCGCACGGGCGTCTGGTCTCCAACCTGATGTACTTTGCCCGCCTGCTGCGTGCCGCCGGTCTGCCCATCGGGCCGGGGAAGGTTCTCGACGCCGTGGCCGCCGTGCGCACCGTCGGCCTGTCGAGCAGAGAGGACTTCTACTGGGCGCTGCACGCCGTGTTCGTCAACCACCGCCGCCAGCGGGCGCTGTTCGACCAGGCATTCCATCTCTTTTGGCGCAATCCGCGGCTGCTCGAGCGTCTGCAGAACCTGGCCTTGCCGAGCTTCGAGGCTCCGGCGGCGGCGTCGGAGCAGCGCCTGGCAAGGCGGCTGGCGGAGGCGCTCGCCGCCGGTGGAGCGGGTGCGAGCGGCGCGCCGCGCGACGAAGCACGGGCCCAAGCGACACTGAGCTGGTCGCACGGCGAGCGTCTGCGGCACGTGGACTTCGAATCGATGTCGGCGCTCGAGATCGAGCGGGCCAAAGCCGTCATCGCCGCCATGGGCCCGTCGTTGCGCCCGCTGCCGACGCGCCGCTTCGAGATCGACAGCCGCGGCGCACGCGTCGACGTGCGCGCCACCCTGCGCGTGGCCATGCGCGCCGGCGGCGACGCGGTGGCGCTGGTGCGCCGCCGCCGCCGCCGGCGAGCGCCGCCCCTCACCCTGCTTTGCGACATCTCCGGTTCCATGAGCGGATACTCGCGCATGCTGCTGCACTTCGCGCACGCGCTCTCCGCGGCAAGAACGCGAGTCGCCACATTCGTCTTCGGCACCCGCCTCACGAACATCACGCGCCACTTGCGCGAGAGGGATGTCGACGTTGCCCTCGGCCAGGCCGCCGGCGTCGTCGGCGACTGGCACGGTGGCACCCGCATCGGCGAGTGTCTGCACGCTTTCAACCGGGATTGGTCGCGGCGGGTGCTGGCGCAGGGCGCAGTGGTGCTGCTGATCACCGACGGGCTGGATCGCGCCGCCGGCGAGGGGCTGGAGCGAGAGATGGAGCGGCTGCACAAGTCCTGTCGGCGGCTGATCTGGCTCAATCCGCTGCTGCGTTACGCCGAGTTCGAGCCCAAGGCGCTGGGAGTGCGCGCCATGCTGCCGCACGTCGACGACTTCCGCCCCGCGCACAACCTCGACAGCCTCGCCGAGCTGGCGCGTGCGCTCGACCGGCCGCTGCGTGCGAGGCCGCCGACGGCGTCCCGCCCGTCGTCGGCAATGGGTGGCGCCGCATTCGCCTGATGCCATGATCGATCGCACCGAGGACGTCTTCGACGCCGTGCGCGCCTGGCTGGCGCGGGGGGAGCGCGTGGCGCTGGCGACGGTGGTGTCCACCTGGGGTTCTTCGCCACGGCCCGCCGGCAGCCAGCTCGCCGTGTGCGCCGGCGGCGACTTCGTCGGCTCCGTCTCCGGCGGCTGCGTCGAGGGCGCGGTCGTGCGCGAGGCGCGCGAGGTCATCGACAGTGGCAGGCCCCGCCTGCTGGAGTTCGGCGTCAGCAACGATCAGGCGTGGGAGGTCGGGCTCGCCTGCGGGGGCACGGTGCGCGTGTATGTCGAAGCGCTTGAAGACGAGGACATCGGGGGCGAGGTGAGGGGAACCGGGGCGGTGGCGCGGGCGCGGCGCGCATGAGGAGGCATACGCTCGAGAGGCTGCTCGACGCGCGCGAGGCCAAGCGTCCGGTGGTGCTGATCACCTGGCTCGGCGACGGGCGCCAGCGCCTCGCCTACGCCGACCCCGACGAAGCCGACGAGGATCTCGACGCGGAGCTGGTCAGGGCCGCGGTGCAGGCATTGCGGGCGGATCGGTGTCGCACCGTCGATACGCAGGAGGGCGAGGTGTTCCTCCAGGTCTTCAATCCGCCGCTGCGCATGATCGTCGTCGGCGCCGTGCACATCGCCCAGGCGCTGGTGCCGCTGGCTTCTCTGACGGGCTACGAGGTGACGCTCATCGACCCGCGCCAGGCATTCGCATCGCCGGCGCGCTTCCCCGACGTGCGTCTGCTGACGCAGTGGCCGGACGCGGCGCTGCAGGCGCTCGCCCCCGACCGTCGCACGGCGGTCGTGACGCTCACGCACGATCCGAAGCTCGACGATCCGGCCCTCGTGGCGGCGCTGCGCTCGCCGGCTTTCTACATCGGCTCGCTGGGCAGCAGGCGCACCCACGCGACGCGGCTCGAACGGCTCGCCGCGGCGGGCTTCGACGCCGCCGCGCTGGCGCGTATTCACGGTCCGATCGGCGAGCCCATCGGTGCCACGTCCCCGAGCGAGGTCGCCATCGCAATCATGGCGCAGGTGACGCGGGTCCTGCGTCGGGGAGACGGCGCATGAGATTCGCACGCGTGCCGACGCAGGAGGCCGAAGGCGCCATCCTGGCGCACAGCATCAGAGTCGAGGGCGGCACTTTCAAGAAGGGACGGGTGCTCGATGCCGCCGCCGTGGCCGCCCTGCGCGCGGCGGGACAGACGACGGTCGTGGCGGCACGGCTGGAGCCGGACGATGTCGCCGAGGATGACGCCGCGGCGGCGCTGGCGGGCGCGGTCGCGGGTGCAGGCCTGCGCGTCGGCGACGCCTTCACCGGGCGCTGCAATCTGTTCGCCGAGCGGCCGGGACTGCTCGAGATCGAAGTCGCGGTGGTCGACGCGATCAACGGGGTACACGAGGCGCTCACGATGGCCACGCTGGCGCAGCGCGACGCGGTGGCGGCGGGACAGCTCGTCGCCACCATCAAGATCATCCCGTTCGCGGCGCCGCGGAACGCGCTCGAGCGATGCCTGGCGCTGGTTCGGGAAGCGGGGGCTGTGATCGCGGTGGCGCCCTTCGCGTCGCGTCGGGCCGCGCTCATCCAGACGTTGCTTCCGGGCACCAAGACGACGGTTCTGGACAAGACCGCGCGTGTGGTGGAGCAGCGTCTGCAGGCACTCGGCAGTCGTGTCGTGCGCGAGATCCGCTGTGCGCACGACGAGGACGAGGTCAGCGCGGCTCTCGCCGCGGTGCTCGCCGACGGCGCCGAGATAGTGCTCGTCGCCGGCGCCTCGGCCATCGTGGACCGCCGCGATGTGGTGCCCGTCGCCATCGAGATGGCCGGCGGGCGGGTGCTGCACTTCGGCATGCCCGTCGATCCGGGCAATCTGCTGCTGCTTGCCCGGCACGGCACGACGCCGGTCATCGGTCTGCCGGGCTGCGCGCGCTCGCCGAAGTTCAACGGCCTCGATCCGGTTCTGGAGCGGCTGCTTGCGGGAGTGCCTGTGGGTGCGCGCGATATCATGGCCATGGGCGTCGGCGGGTTGCTCAAGGAGATGGTCGGTCGCCCCATGCCGCGGGCGGCGGCCGCCGCCGGGGCAACGCCGAGCGCGTCGCGCCTGCCGCGCGTCGCCGCCGTGGTGCTGGCGGCGGGGCGCTCGACGCGCATGGGGGGCGTGAACAAACTGCTCGCCGAGGTGGGCGGGCGGCCCATGGTGGTGCGTGTGATCGAGGCCCTCGCCGCCTCGCAGGCGGCCCCGATCATCGTCGTCACGGGTTTCGAGCACGAGCGTGTGCGCGCGGCGCTGGCGCACCTCGATGTGCGCTGCGTGCACAACCCCCATCACGCCCGGGGTCTCAGTACCTCCCTGGCCGCGGGTCTCGGTGCCGTGCCCGAGGATGCCGACGCCGCGCTCGTGTGTCTCGGCGACATGCCGAAGATCACGCCGAGCGACGTCAACAACCTGATCGCCGCGTTCGATCCTCTCGAGGGGCGCGCGATCTGCGTACCGACGTACGCGGGTAAGCGCGGCAACCCGGTGCTGTGGTCGCGCCGCTTCTTCACGGAGATGAGCGCGGTCAGGGGCGACGTCGGTGCGAAGCACCTCATCGGCGAGTACGCAGAGGTCGTGTGCGAGGTTGCCGCTGCCAGCGACAGCGTGCTGACGGACATCGACTCGCCGGACGCGTTGGCGGGCGTGGAGTAGTGCGCCGAAGTTCGCGGTGCGCCGTTTTCCTGCTCAGGCCGCCGCGGGCGCTCTGCCGAGCGCCGCGTCGATCGCCCGCAGCGCCGGCACCAGACCGGCTCGGCGGCTGATGTCGCGCAGCCGCTCGAGCTCCGCGGTGAGCGCGGCGTCACGCTCGCCCCGCCCGTACCGCGCCAGGGCACGCGCGCGTGCGATGAGAAAATCCGACCGCGGCAACGGCTCGGGACGCGTGTACGCCTCCAGGTTGGCGGCATAGTGCAGCGCTTCGTCCTCGTCGCCCAGGGCGAGGGCCATGTCGATGGCGTGCTCGTAGAACATGTAATAGTTGTGGCCGACGCAGCCGGCATCGAGCAGCGCCTGCCCCGCATGCAAGGCCTCGCGACGCTCCTGCGGGTCGTCGCTGGCGAGGGCCAGCGCGGCGAGCATGGCCGCGCCGTGGAAGCGCGGACCGAGCCGATCGCTCAACGCGCGCGCCTGCCGCACGAGAATCAGCGCCTCCGCCCTCATGTCCTGGCTGAGCAGGTTTCGGCTCGTGAAGTACAGGACCGCCGCCTCGAAGTTGCCGGAGCCGAGCTTGCACGCCAGCTCCAGCGCCCGCTCCAGATGCCGGCGGGCGTCGGCAAACTCGCCGAGCTCGGTCTTGACGTAGCCGATCATCGCGTATGCCATCATCTGCGCGCGTGGGTTACCGACCGCGGCCGCCTTGTCTACACCGGCGACGCCGTTCTCGACGGCCTCGGCGTAGGCGTTCAGATAGAGCGAGGACCAGCCGATCATGGGCTGATTGGCGGCCTCGATGTAGTCGAAGCCGTGACGGCGGCACAAGTCCACGCAGGCGACGAAGTGCTCGTAAGCCGTCCTCATGCGGCCGCCCATGTAATACGCGTCGGCGAGCCCGCCGACGGCGCGGGCCTCGATCTCCGGGGAGCCCGCGGCGCGGGCGTACTTGCGCGCCAGGCTGTGCTCGGTGAGGCAGCCGTCGATGTTGCCGAGGGGAAAGTAGATGTTGCCGCGATAGTAGTGCACGTCGGCGAGCTCGGCGACGCGATCGAGCTCGGTCGCCTGGCCCTGCGCCACCTCCAGCGTCGCCAGGGCGTCGTCGTAGCGGTCCACCAGGCGGAAGCAGGCCACCAGGTCGATGCGCAGGCCGAGCTCGAGGGCCGTGCGCTCCGCGCCCGCCGGCAGCCCGGCGGCGGCGGCGAGGCCGTGCTGGAAGTGGCCGATGGCCTCGACGTTGGCGTAGCGCTCGCTGGCGCGCCGGCCCGCCCGACGCCAGTAGTCCGCGGCCTGCGCATGCCGTTCGGCCTCGGTGTAGTGACGCGCCAGCACCTCCGGCTCCGTGACCGTCTTGTCCGCGAAGTGCGTTTCGAGGGCCTGCGCGATGGCGGCATGCAGCCGGCGGCGGTCCGACTTGAGCAGGCTTTCGTAGGCCGCATCCTGGATCAAGGCGTGCTTGAAGACGTAGCTGCGATCGACGTCGGTGCCGCGCGCATGCACGAGCCCCGCCGCCTCGAGCCGCCGCAACGCCTCGCCGAGCGGTGCCGGATCGAGACCCGCGACCGCCGCCAGCAGCTCGAGCGTGAACTCGCGTCCGATCACCGCCCCCGCCTGAGCGACGTGCTTGGCCTCGTTGAGCTGGTCGAGCCGTGCCATGAGCGAGTCCTGCAGCGTGGTCGGAATCGCCAGGGACGGCTGTGCGGCGCCCCCGTCCTGGGCGCCCGCCGCCTCGTCCAGCAGGCCCGATTCGAGCACCGTGCGGGTCAGCTCTTCGACGAACAACGGCACGCCGTCGGTTTTGGCGATGATCTGCTCGACGACCTGAGCCGGCAACGCCATGTCCTGCGTCAGCTGCTCGACCATGGCCGCGCACTGGCGTTGATTCATACGGTTGAGCGCCAGCAACGCGACGTGCGCGAGGCCGGTCCAGCTGGGTGCGAATTCGGGCCGGAACGTCATCAGCATGAGCACCGGCAGCGTTGCCACGCGCTCGACGAGCTGATCGAGCAGCAACAGAGTGGTCGGATCGACCCAGTGGAGGTCCTCGACGACGAGCAGCACCGGTCGGGTGGCCGCCAGACCCTCGAGGCGACCCGCCAGGGCGTCCAGGGTCTGCGCTTTGCGCTGCGGCGGCGCCAGGTTGAGCGGTGCGTAGCGGGGCTCGAGCGGGAGCGACAGCAGGCCCGCCAGCAGGCGGGTGAGAGTGGCCTCGGCATCCTCGTCCAGCGGCGCCAGCAGCCCCGCGAGCTTGTCGAGCTTGTCGGCCGCGGTGTCCGTGCGCGCGAAGCCCGCCTCACGCTCGAGACTGTCGGCGACGGGATGCAGGGCACTGTCGCGGTGGTAGGGCGAGCACTGCCAGCGGATGTGGTGGTGCGCGTGGTCGCCGAGCCGATCGCGCAGCGTCTGGCCGAGACGCGACTTGCCGATCCCCGCTTCCCCCGACACCAGCACGACCTGCCCCTCGCCCTCGGCGGCCCCTTGCCAGGCGTCCCACAGCAGGGTGAGCTCGTGCTGGCGGCCCACCAGCGGCGTGATGCCGCCGCTCTGGGCGGCCTCGAAGCGCGTCGCCACCCGCGTCTCGCCCAGCACCCGCCACGTCGGCACCGGTTTGGCGAATCCCTTGAACTCTCTGTCGCCGAGGCTCTCGAGCTCGAACACGCGACCGAGCAGCCGACGCGTCTCCTGCGCCACCACCACGGCGCCCGGTTCCGCCGCCGTCTGCAGTCGCGCCGCCAGATTGGGGGTCTCGCCGACGACGGCGCTCTCCTGCGCCGCGCCCTCGCCGATCAGGTCGCCCACGACGACCGGGCCGGTGGCGATACCCACCCGCACCGCAAGACGCACCCCGCGACGCCGCCCGAGGTCGCCGTCCAGTTGCGCCACCGCCTCGACCACGCCCAGGCCCGCGCGCACCGCCCGCTCGGCGTCGTCCTCGTGCGCCTGCGGGTAGCCGAAGTACGCCAGCATGCCGTCGCCCATGTAGCGCGCCACGAAGCCGTCGAAGCGGGTCACCGCCCGGGTGCAGACGTCCTGGTAGGCACGCTCGAGCTCGCGCAGGTCTTCCGGGTCGAGGCGCCCGGCGAGCTCCGTCGAGCCCACCAGGTCGCAGAACATGACGGTGAGCTGGCGGCGCTCCGCGCGGCCGGCGACGCCGGCGTCGCCGACGTGCGGGGCGGGGGGCACGGGTTCGCCGGGCGGCGCGGCGGCGGCTGTGACCGCGGCATCCACGGCGGCGCCGCAGGCATCGCAGAAGCGCGCCTGCGCCTCCAGCTCGTTGCCGCAGCGGGCGCAGGCACGCGCGAGCTGCTGCCCGCATCGGGAGCAGAAGCGGGCGCTGTCGCGGTTGTCGTGAGCGCAATCCGAACAACGCATGATGGTCAAGCCGCAGCGACGCGCGCAGGGACTCGGGTCGATAATGTTACACCAGCCGGCGCGCGACCGCGCCCGGTCGGGCCCCGGCATGCCGACGGTATACTGAGCGCCGGTGCCCGCCCGGCATCGTCTCGAGGCAAACGATGCACTCCCAGCGACCCAGCGCCTGGATCATGCCCACGATCGTGTTGTCGCAGTTCGCGGGCACGTCGCTGTGGTTCGCCGGCAACGCCGTCCTCGCAGACCTGCAGCAGGACTGGGGGCTGGGGGCGGACGCCGTCGGCTATGTGACCTCGGCGGTGCAGCTCGGCTTCATTGCCGGCACCCTCACGTTCGCCTTCTTCGCCGTCGCCGACCGCTTCTCGCCGCGGCGGGTGTTCCTGCTGTGCGCGCTCGCCGGCGCGCTGGCCAACGCGGCGGTGCCTTTCGTCGGGCGGGAGGCCACAACACTGGTGGCGCTGCGTTTCGCCACCGGCTTCTTCCTCGCAGGAGTCTATCCCGTGGGCATGAGAATCGCGGCGGGGTGGTACCGCACCGACCTCGGTCGTGCCATCGGCTTCCTGGTGGCGGCGCTGGTGCTGGGCACGGCCTTCCCGCATCTCGTCCGGGGGCTGGGTCAGCAATGGCCCTGGACCGCCGTGATGCTGTCCGTGTCGGCGCTCGCGGCCGTCGGCGGCGTGCTCATGTACGCCCTCGTTCCCGACGGCCCCCACCTGACCCGCGGCGCCGCGTTCGATCCGCGCGCGCTGGCCGCCATCTTCGCCTCAAGGGCGTTCCGCTGCTCCGCCTTCGGCTACTTCGGGCACATGTGGGAGCTCTACACGTTCTGGGCGTTCGTGCCGATGCTGCTGGCGGCCCACTTCGCCTCCGCTTCCGCGGTCTCTTTGTGGGCGTTCCTCGTCATCGCCGTCGGCGCCGTCGGCTGCGCCGGGGGCGGTCTGTTGTCGCTGCGCGTGGGCAGCGCGCGCGTGGCCTTCGCCCAGCTCTCGGTGTCGGGCCTGTGCTGCCTGCTCTCACCGCTGGCGTTCGCGGCGCCCACGCCCCTGTTTCTGGCCTTTGTGCTGCTGTGGGGCATCGCCGTGGTCGGCGACTCGCCCCAGTTCTCCGCCCTCAACGCACTCACGGCCCCGCCCGCCCTGGTCGGCTCCGCGCTCACCATCGCGAACTGCATCGGTTTCTCCATCACCATCGTCAGCATTCAGCTGACGACTTCTCTCAGCGGCTCGCTCGAGCCCGCGTACCTGTTGATGCCGCTGGCGGTGGGACCGGCGCTGGGACTCGTGGCGCTGGCGCCGCTGCTGCGCGGGCGGGTCGACCCGGCTCCGGGATCGGGCCGCTGAGCGTGTGCCCGTGGCGCGCCGCCCGCCGTCGTCGCTGGGAACTCACGTTTACAGCGGTGCGGCCCACGGCGACAATGCCGCGCAGGCGCCCTGCGGCGGTGGCTCTCGGGAGAACGGTAACGCTATGGAACACCCAGACTTTGCCGACAACATTCGACGCATCACGGCGTTCTGCGCCGGCAGGCCCCTTGACGCGAGCCTGGCGCAGGAACTGGAGCACGCTTTTCCGGCCGACGGCGAGGTGTTCGGCGCCATCGAGTCGGCCTGCCGCGCGGCCGTGGAAGAAGGCACGATGTGCCGGCACGGCGCGGATCCCCTGCGCTACGGGCGCGTAATCAAGCCGGGCCCGCCGACACACGGCTTCAGCGTCGACGTGGTCTACATGAACGACGTCGTCGGGCCGCATCACCGGCATCCCACCGGAGAGATCGACATGATCATGCCCTTGGCGCCGGGCGCTGCCTTCGACGGCGCTCCGCGGGGCTGGCGGGTCTACGCGCCGGACAGTGAGCACGCCCCCACAGTCAGCGGGGGGGACGCCCTCATTCTCTACCTGCTGCCGAACGGCGAGATCGAGTTCACGCAGCGCTGAGCACGCCGCGGGCGGGCGTCGGCCTCAGTCGACGGTCAGCCTCTCGCCGGCGGGCACCGCCACGGGCAGGTCGTTCTGCGGCGGCGCCAGCGGGCAGTGCCAGCGGCTGTCGTAGGCGCAGGAGGGGTGGTAGGCGTAGTTGAAGTCGAGGACGATGCCGTGGGCGCCGGCGCCGAGGTCGGCGCCCTTGATGGTGTCGTAGAGATAGCGGCCGCCGCCGTAGGTGGTGGTCCCGTTGGTGCGGTCACGGAACGGCAGGAACAGGCCGCCGCCGTAGCCCTCGATCCAGAACAGCGTCAGCGCGAGGCGCCGTCCGCCGACGCGGAAGCGCACGCGCGCCACGGGGCGGTAGCGCAGGGCGCCTTCGCCCGGCGGGTTCGACGGGTGGGCGCCATGTTCGACACGTTCGTCGAGGGCGGCGTCGATCCGCCACTCGGGTCGGTAGGGGTAGTAGGGCAGGGCCGTGAAGTCCTCCCGCGCCGCGGGGCCGAGCGGGCTGCTGGGGTGATGCCTGAACAGGGCGTCGCGGGCGGCGCAGAAGCGAGCGTGCGCGAGCGCGCGCTCGCGCGCCGGGGCACGGCGCACCTCGGCGTACAGCGCCGCCACCGTGCGACGCCAGTGTGCCAGCTCGAGAAGGTTCTCGTCCGTGGCGACGTCGCGTACGTGGGTGCCGGTCGGGGGCTGGTTCGTCGCAGGTTGCCGTTGCCGCATACGGGGCCGCATTGTAGCGCAGCCGCCGGCGGCGCTTTTGCCAGCGGGACGGCGCACGATTACCATGCCCGGACCCGACGTCGATGCCGCGGGCGGCGCGGCCTTGCACACGCGGGTGCCATGGAGATTCGTAAAGCAGCCATCCTGGGAGCGACCGGCGCCGCCGGTCGATTTCTCGCCGAGGAGCTCGGTGCGCGGGGCGTCGAGCTACGCCTGGTATCGCGTAGCCGCAGGCACCTGGAGCAGCGTCTGGAAGCCGTCGCCGCCGAACGCGTTGCCGCCGACATCCGCGATCCGGAAGCGGCCGCCGCCGTCGCCGCCGGCTGCGACGTCGTTTTCGACTGTATCGGCGTGCCCGTCGAGCGTATGGCCGATCACCCTCTCACCGCACGCAACGTTGCCGCCGCGGTGAGCCGCCGAGGCACACGCTGCGTGCAGGTCTCCAGCTACTGGTCGTACCTGCCGATCGAACGCACGCCGCTGACGGAGTCGCACCCGCGCAGCGGCGGCAATACCCTGGCGCGACTTCGCCGTGAGGCCGAGGACATACTGCTGGAGGCCGGCGCCGCCGTCGTCAACCTGCCGGATTTCTATGGCCCGTTCGTGCACATGGCGACGTTGCAGCAGGCGCTGCAGGAGGCGGTGGCGGGCCGGACCGTGAACTGGATCGGCGCCACCGACACGGCGCGGGAATACGTCTACGTTCCCGCGGCGATGCGCGCCGTCGTCGAGCTGGCCATGCACGCGGACGCGTACGGCGGCCGCTGGATCGTGCCGGGAGCAGGACCCATCAGCATCGCCGAGGTTCTCGAGATCGTGCGCCGGCACCTGGGCAGGGAGGTCGAGATTCGCAGCGCCGGTCCGCTGACGCTGCGCGTGGCGAGCCTTTTCGTCAAGCGGCTGCGTTCGTTCATGCCCATGGCCCAGACGTACACGCGGCCGATCTCGTTCGACGGCGCCAAGCTGCAGGGTCTGATCGGCGACATCGACGCCGTGCCTTACGCCGAAGGCGTGCCGCGCACGCTCGACTGGCTGTCGAGCCGGGTGCAGCGCTGAGTCGCGGCGCGCGGGCGTCGCCGCCCGCCGCGTCGCCGGGCTGACACGTCCACCACGCGCCGGCCGCGGGCCGGGGAGGAGGCCTCATGTCCACCAGCTGGGAACCGACCTGCGAGCTGGTCCAGTTCCGCGTCGAGGAAAGCGCGTTGCTCCACATCGAGCCCACGCCGGGGCCCGACGCGCCCCCGGAGCTCGCGCAGCTTCTCGGCCGCCAGGTTCGCGACGAGCTGGAGGTGGATATCCACTCCTGTCCCCACGACTGCGACTGCGTCATCGCCGAGCCGCAGCGAGCGGGAACGCGCGAGCAGACGCGCAAGGTCCGGCACGGGGGATTCACGGCGTGGTTCCGGGTAAAGCTGGTCAAGTACCGCACCCGGGGCGAGTGCATGCCTTCGGCCGACCCCGTGCCGGCCGGGGCGCGCCCTACTGCGTGAGGCGTGTCCGTCGCGCGGCGGTGCGCGGACACGGTGGGCGGCTAGAGCAGACGCTCGAGCGCGGCGAAGAAGCGCTCGATGTCGTCGTCGTTGACGTACAGGTGCGGCGTCACACGCACCGAGTTGCCGCGCACGCTGACGTAGACTTTCTCGCGCGCGAGTCGTTCGGCCAGCCGGTCGGGCAGCGGCTCGCGGCGGCTCAGGCCGAGGAAGTGACCGGCACGCCGGTCCGCGGGCAGCGAGGCGAGGCCGAGCTCGCCGGCGCGCGCCGCGATCGCCGAGGTCACGGCGCTCAGTGCGGCCTCGATGCGAACGACGTCCCAGGCGAGCAGCTGCTCCAGCGTGGCGATGGCGGCGGGCAGGTGCGTGAACTGGGCACGCTCGCCCATGTCGAAGCGGCGGGCCCCGGGAAGGTAGCCTTCGCGGTACTCGGCGAGCCGGGCAAAGTGCTGCGCCTGCTCGCGGTTGAGGGGGTTCTCCTCCAGGGGGATGCCCTGCTCCTGGCGCTGTGGCGCCGCGTAGAGGAAGGAGATGGCGTAAGGACAGAGCAGCCACTTGTAGCCGCAGCTCACGAGGAAGTCGGGGCGCACGCGCTGCACGTCCAGCGGCAGCGCCCCCAGCGACTGGCTGGCGTCCACCACCAGCGCCGCGCCGACGGCGCGGGCGGCGGCGCCGATCACCTCGAGGTCCAGCACGGCACCGTCCATCCAGTGACAGTGGGGTACCGCCACCACCGCCGTCTCGGGGCCCATGGCGGAGAGCACTGCTTCGGTCAACGTGCCCGTCGCGGCGCGCCCGACGGTGGCCAGCACGGCGCCGCTCCGCCGGGCGAGGCGCTGCCAGCTGTACACGTTGGAGGGGTACTGCTCCGCAAGCACGACGATTGACTGTCCCCGCGTCAGCGGCAGATTGGCGGCGGCCGTGGCGACGCCGTAGCTGGCGGAGGGGACGATAGCGATGTCGTCGGCGCCGGCGTTGACGAGGCGGGCAAAGAGCGCGCGCGCGGCGTCCGGGGGGTCGAAGAAATCGGCCGCTTGCACCTCCCAGGGGTGGGCCTCGCGATCGAGCCCCCGACGGTTGGCGGCGATCGCGGAGCGCAGCAACGGGGAGATGTAGGCGCAGTTGAGATAGGCGATGTCCGCGGGCACGTCGAACAATGCCCTCTGGCAGGTGAGTCGACGCGCGCGATGACCCGCGTCCGCGGTATGGCCGCCGGGGTTCATCTCGACTGGGCGCCGCGGTACGGAATTCGTCGTCGTGGCGCGGCGGGCGACGGCGGCATTCAGTGACCGACGGCGTAGAACCGGTTGACCTGGCTCTTCAGGTCGAGCACCTCGAAGCGGCCGAAGCCGGCCTCCCGCATCAGCGCCTCGGTGCGCGCGGGTCCCATGCAGGTACCCAGGCCCGGCCCCCCCTGCGCCAGGGACTGGGTCATGCAGTGAAACACGCTGAAGCCGTAGAACATCGCGGCAACGGAGTTGATGTTGTCCTCGAGCCGGTCGGCTGCTTTCGGCTCGATCACCAGAAACGTGCCGTCGGGCTGCAGACGTTGCCGGACCTCGCGCAGCACCTCGTTGGGGGCGGCAAAATCGTGCACGCAGTCACACGCGGTAATGAGATCGAAAGGGGCGTCCGCCGCGAGGTCCTGCAACGGACCGGCGTGGAAGCGCACCCTCTCGGCGAGCCCTTCCGCCGCGGCGCGGCCGCGGGCCTCGGCGATCGAGGCCTCGTCGACGTCGACACCGACGAAGCGCGAGTTGGGGAAGGCGCGCGCCAGCGCCAGCGGCACCCGTCCGACGCCGCAGCCGACGTCGAGCACCCGCGCGCCCGACTCGAGGCGCGCCACCACCCGGGGCAGCGCCTGCAGCCAGTAGCTCGCGAAGCGATGCTCGTAGTTGCCGCGGTTGATGAGGTCGAGCGCCAGGATTCCTTCCTCGCCGTACTCGTGAAAGGGCACGCCGCCGCCCCTGGCGAATGCCTCGGCGACCTGCGGGGCGACGCGCAGCAAAGCCGGCACCATGTGAAACAGCCCGCCGGCGAAGTGATCGCTGCCGTCGGAGGCGAGCAGGTAGGCATGCTCATCGGGCAGCGTGTAGGTTTCTTGCGCGGCGTCGTAGTCGACATAGCGCGCCGCCACCATGCCCTTGAGCCACTCCTCGACGTAGCGCCGTTGCAGGCCCGAGTCCTCCACCACCTGCCGCACGGTCATGGCGCCTTTGCCCGCCATCGCTCGGAAGAGCCCCGTGCGGGTGCCGACATAGGCGAGCCCCGCCGTCATGGCGCCGGCCATGTCGCGGAAGATCTCCCCGGTGAACGTCTTCAGCTTGTCTTTGTCCACGGCCTCCTCCGGCGCCCGCCGCCCCCGCTCGCGGTTCTTTCGCCCACCCGTGCCCGCCGCGACGCCCGACGTATAATCCAACGACGGACAAGGGGCGGGTGAAGCGGTGCGCGGCGAGCTGAAATGGTACTACAGGGGCGCAGGAGCGGCCATCGAGCGCGGCGGGCGGGCATGACGACGTGATGGACTGGCTCGTGTCCCACGAGGCGTCGGTGCGCCTCGTGTGTTTCCTCGCTGTGTTTGCCGCCGTCGCCGGCTGGGAGGCGGCGTCGCCGCGCCGCCGTCGCTGCACGACGCGCGCGGCGCGATGGCCGCACAACATCGCCGTCGTGGCACTCGGTACCGCGACGGTGCGCCTGCTGCTGCCCACCTCCGCGGTGGCGCTGGCGCTGTCGCTGCAGGCCGGGGAGGGCACCGGCCTGCTGCCTGCGCTGGGACTGCCTTTCGCCGTCGGCCTGGTCGTCGGCGTGCTGCTGATGGACCTCGCCATCTATCTTCAGCACGTGCTCTTCCACGCCGTGCCCGCCCTGTGGCGGCTGCACCGCATGCACCACGCCGACGTCGATTTCGACGTCACCACCGGCGCGCGCTTCCATCCCATCGAGATCCTGCTGTCCATGCTGATCAAGTTCGCGGTCATCGCGGCGCTCGGGGTGCCGGCGCTGGCGGTGTTGATTTTCGAGTTGCTCCTGAACGGCACGTCAATGTTCAATCACGGCAACGTCAACATCCCGTCGCGTGTCGATCGCTGGCTGCGATGGCTTATCGTGACGCCCGACATGCACCGCGTGCACCACTCGGTGTTGCGCCGTGAACACGACAGCAACTTCGGCTTCAACCTGCCGTGGTGGGATCGCCTGCTCGGAACCTATCGCGCCCAGCCCGAGGCGGGACATGCCGGTATGGTGATTGGCCTGGACCGGTTTCGCGACGCCGGGGAACTGCGCATCGACCGGATGCTGACGCAGCCGTTTCGCTCGGCGCGGGACTAGGCCGCACGGCCCGCGGCCACGGCGGCATCGATGGCGTCGCCGAGCTTGACGACGATCTCGTCCACGTGGTCTGCGTCGATGATGAAGGGCGGCGCCAGCAGCACATGGTTGCCCCGGCGCCCGTCGATGGTGCCGCCCATGGGATAGCAGAGCAGCCCGCGCGTCATGGCCTCGGCCTTGACGGCGTCCCCCACGCGCCGTTGCGGATCGAAGGGCTCCTTGGAGGCGCGCTCGGCCACCAGTTCGACGCCGCGGAACAGGCCCCGTCCGCGGATGTCGCCGACGTGGGGATGTCCGTCGAAGCGCTGTCGCAGCGCCGCCTCGAGCCGCTCGCCCTGCCGGCGCACGTTCGCCAGCAGGTCGTCCTCGCGGATGACGCGTTGCACGGCGAGCGCGGCGGCGCACGACGTCGGGTGACCCATATAGGTGTGCCCGTGCTGGAAGAATCCCGAGCCGTCACGAACGGCGGCGTAGATCTCGGCGGAGACCATGAGTCCGCCGATGGGCTGGTAGCCCGCTCCGAGGCCTTTGGCGATGGTGATCATGTCGCCGGTGACAGCGTCCTGCTCGCAGGCGAACAGCGAGCCGGTGCGACCCATCCCGCACATGACCTCGTCGAGGATCAGGAGGATGCCGTAGTGGTCGCAGATCTCGCGGATACGCCGGAAGTAGCCCGGCACGGGGGGCACGGCGCCCGCCGTGGCGCCGACCACGGGCTCCGCGATGAAGGCGAGCACCGTCTCCGGGCCGAGCTCTTCGAGCTTGGCCTCGAGCTCGTTGGCCGCCCGCAGGCCGTAGTCCTCCTCGGTCTCGTGATCGTGGCGGTCGCGATAGGCGTAGCAGGGCGCGATGTGATGTGACTCGGTCATGAGCGGTGCGAACTGGCGGCGACGCCAGTCGTTGCCGCCGACGGCCAGCGCTCCGAGCGTGTTGCCGTGATAGCTCTGGCGGCGGGCGATGAAACGATAACGCTGCGGCTGGCCGATCTCCAGGAAATACTGGCGTGCGAGCTTGAGCCCGGCCTCCATGGCCTCGGAGCCCCCGCAGACGAAGTAGACGCGATCGAGGTTCGCCGGCGCCGCGGCGATGAGCTCGTCGGCCAGCTGCTCGAGCGCCTCGGTGGTGAAGAAGGCGGTGTGTGCGTAGGGGATGCGGTCGAGCTGCGCCTTCATGGCGGCGATGACCGCGGGGTGGTTGTGGCCCAGGCAAGAGACTGCGGCCCCGCTCGAGGCGTCCAGGTAGCGCTTGCCGTTGGCGTCGATGATGTAAGGGCCGTCGCCGGCGGTGGCGTAGGGCAGATCGGCGCGCGTGTGCCGATGAAAGACGTGGCTCATGTGATGGCGCTCCCCGGGGGCTCGCTCGCAGCGGCCGCGGGCCGGTGCGTTAGAATGCCGACGATGACAGCCGCGCGGCAGGCGTTCGTCTTATTTGCGTCAGCGTATTCTAGCGCAATCATTTCTGGCAGCGCCGCCGACCCCCCGGACCGTCGCCGCGCCCGGCGATGAGCAGGGCGCTGCGCAACGAGCAGTTGCTGCTCTCCGCCGCGTCCCTGGCGATTGGGGTGGCCGTGGGGATGGCGGTGTACGGCTTCCTCGGCCTGGTCGAGCTCTTGCGCGGCCTGGCCTTCGGGCACGGCTCGACCGACGGCTTCGTCCATCACCTGTCGACGCTGCCTCGCTGGCAGATCGTGGCGGCGCCGACCGTCGGCGGCCTTGTCGTCGGCGTGCTCCTGCACCGCTTCATGCCGCAGCAGCGCAATCGCGGCATTGCCGACGTGCAGGAAGCCTGCGCGCTGCACGGCGGCCGCATGGATGCGCGCGCGGGCGTGCTGGCCGCGCTGCTGGCCGCCGTGTCGCTCGGCGGCGGCGCCTCCGTGGGCCGGGAAGGTCCGGCGGTCCACATCGGCGCCGGCATCAGCGCCTGGGCGGCGGCGAGGCTCAGGCTCTCGCGCAGCCTGTCGCTCACGCTGATCGGCTGCGGCGCGGCCGCCGCGGTGGCGGCCTCGTTCAATGCGCCCATCGCCGGCGTGTTCTTCGCGCTCGAGGTGGTCGTCGGCCACTACGCGCTGCACGCCTTCGCGCCCGTCGTCATCGCCTCCGTGGCCGCCACGGTCGCGGCGCGCGTCACGCTCGGCGATCACCCGGCCTTCTTCGTGCCCGACTACGCCATCGCCTCGTTTCTGGAGCTGCCCGCCTTTGCGCTGCTGGGGCTGGTATGCGCCGGCGTCGTGATCGCCTTCATTCGTGCGACGGCGGCGGTGCAGAGCGGGATGGAGCGGTTGCCGCTGCCGAGTTGGTCGCGGCCGGCGGTCGGCGGCTTTCTCATCGGCGCCATCGCGCTGTACTTTCCCCAGGTGCTCGGCGTCGGCTACGAGACCACCGACATGGCTCTCAAGCAGATGCTGCCGCTCGCCCTCATGGTCGCACTGGTGGCCGCCAAGTTCGTGGCCACCGCCGTGGCGCTCGGCAGCGGTTTCGCCGGCGGCGTGTTCAGCCCGTCGCTTTTCATCGGCGCCGTGACGGGCGGCGCGTTCGGTATCATCGCCGCCTCGGTCTTTCCGGAGTACGGCTCCGCCCACGGGGCCTACACGATCATGGGAATGGGGGGCGTGGTGGCGGCCATGCTCGGCGCTCCGGTATCGACGATCCTCATCGTGTTCGAGCTGACGGGGGATTACCAGGTCACCATCGCGGTTATGCTCGTGGCGACGGTGGCAACGGTGGTGTCGCAGCGCCTCGGCCCCGCGGACTCGTTCTTCGCCTGGCAGCTGCAGCGCCGCGGAGTGGATCTCGGCGCGTCCGTGGAAAGGGCGCTGCTGGCCACCACCGTGGCGGGCATCGTCGACCGGGACGTCGTCATCCTGGCGCAGGATGCACCGGTGGGGGTGGTGCGCGAACAGCTCTCGGGGCGACGGCCCCGGCTGCTGCTGCTGGTCGACGCCGGCGGGGCGCTGGTCGCTGCGCTCGGCCTGGCCGACGCCCTGCACCACTCGCTGGTCGACGTCGCCGGCGAGCGCACCGTCGGCGACGTCGCGCAGCCGGTGGAGGCCGTGCTGCTGGAGCACACCAGCCTGGCGCACGCGCTGCGGATGTTCGGCGCCCAGCAAGGCGAGTGGCTGGCGGTCGTCGACGACGAGACGCGGCGCCGACCCGTGGGGGCGGTGTGGCACAAGGACCTCATCCTGGCACACAACCGCATCCTGCTTGCGCAGGAGCGCGCCGGCGCAACGCACGGCTGACGGGCTCGCCGGGCATCGCCGCCGCGCGCGGCTAGCCCGGGGTGTGCGGCAGCGACAGCGCCACGCCGAGCTCCTCGATGAGCTTCTCGCGCTTCCTCAGTGCCGCGACCGCCTTGGCACCGAGCGTCCGCGCCACCATCGCCAGCAGACCCTCGGCGAGGATCAGGCACGCGGCGGTGCTGTTGCCGAAGAAGGTGCCGCCGGTGGGCGTGATCAGGACCTGCTCCGCGGCGGCGGCCAGCGGCGATGCGTAGGAGTCCGTAATGGCGACGATGCGCAGGCCGTGTGCCGCTGCGATCTCGCAGGCCTCGACCGTCGCGCGTGTGTAGGGGGCGCTGCCGATGACGACGAGCACGTCGCCCGCGTCGAGTTGCGCCAGGGCGTGCGCAACGCCGTGGCCCGGGTCCCCCAGCATGCCGACGTCGTCGCGGATCATGCCCAGGCCGTAGGCGATGAAGCAGGCGATGGAGTAGAACTGCCGCAGCCCGTGCAGGCGCACCGATGCCGCCCGCGCCAGCAGAGCCGCCGTGCGCTCGATCACGTCGGGGTCCAGATTGCCGATCATGGTGGAGATGTTGGCCGACTCGTCCTCGGCGATCTTGGTCATCAGCGAAAGGCTGCGCGCTGCGGTCTCCTCGGCCTGCAGCAGACGCCCGGCGCGCTCGCTGTAGAAGTCGCGCCCCTCGGCGACGTGGCGCCGGAAAACGGCCTGGAATTCGCTGAAGCCGGCGTAGCCCAGGCGCTTGGCGAGGCGGGTGAGCGTCGAGGGGTTGACGCCGAGGGTGGCGGCGAGCTCGGAGATGGAGTACACGGCCGCGCGGCGGGGGTCGTCCACCAGCCCCGCCAACGTGGCGAAAGCCCGGGCGCCGAGCTGCATACCCGCCTGCCCCTGGCGGATGGCGGCGACGAGTCGGCGCAGCTCCTCGAGCGAGCTGGGTGCGACGGCTTTTGTGAGCGCAGGGTCCACGGTCATGTTGCGAAGCATGTTACGCGGCGCCGTGTTGATAGGCAATCGACGGGTGCGCTATGATCGATCGTGCAAATCAATCATGCATTTCGCGTGTCGGGTCGAGCCGCTGTTCTCGCGGCGCCCTCGCCGCCGGGTTCTTTTTTCGCAGGGGGACGCGGCATCGCGCGCAAGTTTCATAACCGAAAAGGAATCTGGAGGATCAACCCTATGTTCGCCAAGAGGAAATTCGCCACCGCTCTGATGGCCGCCGGTTTCGCCATCGGCGCCTCCACGGCGTCGCTGCCGGTCGCGGCCCAGCAGCAGTTCATCACCATCGGCACCGGCGGCGTCACCGGCGTGTACTACCCCACCGGCGGCGCCATCTGCCGTCTCGTCAACAAGGGCCGCAAGGAGCACGGCATCCGCTGCTCCGTCGAGAGCACGGCGGGATCGACGTACAACCTGAACACCATCCGCGCCGGCGAGCTCGACATGGGTGTGGCCCAGTCGGACTGGCAGTATCACGCCTACAACGGCACCAGCAAGTTCCAGGAGGCCGGAGCGGACAAGGATCTGCGCGCGGTGTTCTCCGTGCACCCCGAGCCGTTCACCGTGGTTGCCCGCGCCGACGCGGGCGTCAAGACCTTCACCGACTTGAAAGGCAAGCGCGTCAACATCGGCAATCCGGGCTCCGGCCAGCGGGGCACGATGGAGGTGCTCATGGGCGCGTTGGGCTGGACCAACGACGACTTCGCGCTCGCCTCGGAGCTCAAGTCCGCCGAGCAGTCGAAGGCGCTTTGCGACAACAAGATCGACGCCATGGTCTTCACCGTCGGGCACCCCAGCGGTTCGATCAAGGAGGCGACGACGTCGTGTGACAGCGTTATCGTCGAGGTCAGCGGGCCGGCCGTGGACAAGCTCGTCAGTGACAACGCCTTCTACCGCCACGCCACCATCCCGGGCGGCATGTATCGCGGCAACGATGCCGATGTCAAAACCTTCGGTGTCGGCGCCACCTTCGTCTCCTCCACCAAAGTCTCGGCCGACGTCGTCTACCAGGTCGTCAAGGCGGTGTTCGCCAACTTCGACAGTTTCCGCAAGCTGCATCCGGCCTTCGCCAACCTGAAGCAGGAAGAGATGATCAAGGACGGCCTGTCGGCCCCGCTGCACGACGGCGCCGTGAGGTACTACAAGGAAGCAGGCTTGATGTAGCCCATCCGCGGGGCGGTGCAGGGCCGGTGCGCCCACACCGCCGCCCCGCGGGTCGACCGGCACCGCCGTGCCCCGGCGACGGCGGCCCGCGCAGGCACGAGTACGGGGATTGCCGCGGCTCGCTCGCGGCGTGCTTGCTGCCCGGGTCCCGCACGGCCGCGGTGGCCGCGGCGGGCGGGTTGAACCGAGGGCAGTAACGGCATGAGCGCCGAGGCGAACAACGGGCGCGGCGTCGGCGACGCCGAGCTCGAGGAGATGATCGCGCAGGCCGACACCGGCGCGCGGGCGCCGACGGGCGCCGCCGCCCTGGTGCTGGTCGGGGTGCCGTTGGCGTGGTCGCTGTTCCAGCTCTGGTACGCCTCGCCGCTGCCGTTCCTGCTCAAGTTCGGCGTGCTCAACGACACCGAGGCGCGCTCCATCCATCTCGCCTTCTCGATCTTCCTCGCCTACACGGCGTATCCGGCGCTCAAGCATTCCCCCCGGGATCGCATTCCCCTGCAGGACTGGGTGTTCGCCCTGGCAGGCGCCTTCTGCGCCGCATACCTGTACCTCTTCTACGAGGCCCTGGCGGCGCGGGCCGGCGCGCCCACGACGATCGACCTGGCCGTCGGTGTCGTCGGCATCGTGCTGCTGCTGGAGGCGACGCGACGCGCCCTCGGCCCCCCGCTGATGGTGGTCGCCGCGGTGTTCCTGATCTACACCTTCGGCGGCGCCTACATGCCCGACGTCATCGCGCACAAGGGGGCCAGCCTGTCCAAGGCCATGTCGCACCAGTGGCTGTCCACGGAAGGCGTGTTCGGCGTGGCCCTGGGCGTGTCGACGAGCTTCGTCTTCCTGTTCGTGCTCTTCGGCTCGCTGCTCGACAAGGCGGGCGCCGGCAACTACTTCATCCAGGTCGCCTTCTCGCTGCTGGGGCACATGCGCGGCGGCCCGGCGAAGGCGGCGGTGGTGGCGTCGGGATCCACCGGCCTGATCTCGGGATCGTCCATCGCCAACGTCGTCACCACGGGCACCTTCACCATCCCGCTGATGAAGCGGGTCGGCTTTCCCGGCACCAAGGCAGGCGCGGTGGAGGTGGCCGCGTCCACCAACGGCCAGCTCACGCCGCCCATCATGGGGGCCGCAGCCTTTCTCATGGTGGAGTACGTCGGCATCTCCTACGTCGACGTCATCCGCCATGCCGCGCTGCCGGCCATCATCTCCTACATCGCGCTGGTCTACATCGTGCATCTGGAGGCGTGCAAGGCGAACATGCGGGGGCTGCCGCGCCGCCGCGAGCGCACCCTGGCGCAGGCGCTGGCGTCATTCGTAGGCACCGTCGTCGCGCTGATCGTGCTGACGGCGATCGTCTACTACGGCATCGGCTGGATCAAGGATCTGTTGCCGCAGGCCGCCCTGTGGATCGTCAGTGCCGTCACCCTGGCGGCGTACCTCGCGCTGCTCGCCCTCGCCGCGCGCTATCCCGAGCTCAAGATCGACGATCCCAACGCCGCGGTGGTGGAGCTGCCGGAGATCGGCCCGACGGTGAAGTCGGGCCTGCATTTCCTGCTGCCCGTTGTGCTGCTGGTGTGGTGCCTGACGGTGGAGCGCTTCTCGCCCGGTCTGTCCGCGTTCTGGGCGACGGTGTTCATGATGTTCATCGTCGTCACCCAGCGGCCGTTCACGGCACTGCTGCGCGGCGGCGGCGACATCGGCGGGGCGGCCCGGCGCGGCATCGAGGATCTCTTCCACGGCCTGGTCGCCGGCGCCCGCAACATGATCGGCATCGGCGTCGCCACCGCCGCCGCCGGCATCGTCGTCGGCACGGTCACGCTGACCGGCATCGGCCTGGTGATGACCGAGTTCGTCGAGTTCATCTCCGGCGGCAACCTCATGCTGATGCTGATCTTCACCGCCATCATCAGCCTGATCCTGGGCATGGGGCTGCCGACCACCGCCAACTACATCGTGGTGTCGACGCTGATGGCGCCGGTCATCGTCACCCTCGGCGCGCAGTCGGGCCTCATCGTGCCGCTGATCGCGGTGCATATGTTCGTCTTCTATTTCGGCATCCTCGCCGACGACACGCCGCCCGTGGGCCTCGCCGCCTTCGCGGCGGCGGCGATCGCGCGCAGCGATCCCATCCGCACCGGCCTGCAGGGCTTCGCCTACGACATCCGCACGGCGATCCTGCCGTTTCTGTTCATCTTCAACACGCAGCTGCTGCTGATCGGCATCGGCAGCTGGCTCGAGCTGATCGTCACCATCGCCAGCGCCGTCGTCGCCATGCTCGTGTTCGCCGCCGCCACCCAGGGTTACTGGCTCACCCGCAGCCGCCTCTGGGAGTCGCTGGCGCTGGTGCTGATCTCGTTCACCCTGTTCCGGCCCGGGTTCTGGTGGGACACGATGTTCCCGCCCGTGAAGCTCGAAGCGCCCACCCGCATCGTCGAGATCGCGGCCGCGGCGCCGCCGCAGGGCAGCCTGCGCATGACCGCGCACGGCATGAACCTCGATGGCGACGAGGTCACGCGCACGCTGATGCTGCCCCTGGGGCCGGCCGGAGAGGGCGCCGAGCGGCTGGCCGACGCGGGGCTCGAGATTCGCATCGAAGGGGAGCAGGTCTACGTCGACAATCTCGTCTTCGGCAGCGCCGCCGAGCAGGCCGGCCTCGACTTCGACTGGGAGATCCTGAGCCTGGAGACGCAGGCGAAGCGCTGGCCCAAGCAGCTCATGTACATTCCGGCACTGCTCCTGCTCGGCCTGATCGCTGCGCTGCAACGCGCGCGGCGCGCCCGCGAGCCGACGGTCGCCGCCTGAGGCGATTGCCCGGGGGCAGCCCCGCCGGGGCCCCGTGCACACGGGGCCGTTGCCCGATTCGGCTACAATGCCCGCCTGCGAGCGCGTACACGCGACGAGCGCCGTCCGGCGTGCCGCGGCCGCGTCGCACCCGACCCGTTCCGACTCGAGCCGATGGCGCCCAGCAAGCACAAATCAGGAGGCCGATCGCAGCGCCCCCGCGGCGCTGCCTTCGATCTGCGCACGGCGCTGGCGCATGCGGTGCAGGCGTACCGGCGGGGTCGGCCCGCGCAGGCGGAGCGTGAGCTGCGCGAGATCGTGGCGCGTGCGCCGGGCAATGCGACGTGTCTTTACAACCTGGGATACATCCTGCAGCTGCGCGGCAAGTTCGCCGAGGCCGCCGCACAGTATCGCCGCGTGCTCACCATCGAGCCCGACCACGTCGACGCGCGCTTCAACCTCGCCAACGCGCTGCACGCCGACGGCCACCGTGAGCCGGCGGAAGCGGCTTTCCGCGCGCTGCTCGCCGAGTGCCCGGCGCACGCCGGCGCCTGGAACAATCTCGGCAACCTGCTCGACGCCACGCAGCGCCCGCAGGAGGCCGAGGACGCCTACCGCCGTGCCCTCGAGATCGAGCCCGCCTCTCCCCGGGCCCTGCTCAATCTCGGCCGGGCGCTGGCCCGTGGGGGGCGAACGGCGGAGGCGGAGAAGAGCATCCGCGCCGCCCTCGGCGTCGACCCCGGTGATGCCGAGGCGCACCGGGCGCTGGCGAGTGTGCTGGAGGCGCGGGGTCGCGACGACGCGGCGGAGGCGTCGCTGCGCGAGAGCCTGCGCCTGGATCCCGACGCCTTCGAGGCGTGCCTGGAACTCGGCGCCCTGATGCGTCGTCGCGGCCGGCTCGAGGCGGCGCTGGAGCTCTATGCGCGGGCGCTCGCCCGCCATGCCGACGTCGCCGAGCTGCACCACGCCATGGGCGTCGCCCTGCACGAGGCCGGCCGCGTGCAGGAGGCCGAGCAGGCCCTGCGCGAGGCCGTGCGCCTGAGGCCGGACTTCGCCGACGCCTACAGCAACCTGGGCGTCTGTCTAATGGACCGGGAACGCGTGGCCGAGGCCGAGGGGCTGTGCCGCAAGGCGCTTGAACTGGACCCCGAACTTGCCTCCGCCGGCAACAACCTGGGGATGGCCCTCGCGGCGCAGGGACGCCGCGAGGAGGCGGAGGCCGCCTACCGCGACGCGTTGAGGCAGGTGCCCGATTTCGCCGCCGCGCACGCGAATCTGGTGCGCATCAAACGCGGGCGCACCCTGGAAGACGCGGACGTGCGCGCCGCCGCGGAGCTGCTCGGGCGCGGCGCGCTGAGCGACGGCGAGGCCGCGCTGCTGCACTTCGCCCTCGGGGAGGTCGACGACGCCTGCGAACGCTACGAGGAGGCCTTCGCCCACTTCCGGCGCGGCAACGAGATCCGCCGCGCCGCGCGGCGCTTCGACCCGGGGGCGTTCGCGGAGTACGTCGGGCGCATCACGCGCACCTTCGACGAGGCGTTTTTCGCGGCGCGCCGGCAGTGGGGGCTCGACAGCGCGAGTCCCGTCTTCATCGTCGGCATGCCGCGTTCGGGCACCACGCTGGTCGAGCAGATCGCGGCCAGCCACCCGCAGGTGCACGGCGCCGGCGAGATCTCCAAGGTCAACGCGCTGGTGCACGGCCTCGAGGCGGCGCATGGCGGCGCCGGCGCCTATCCCGACTGCGTGCGGGCGCTGTCGCAGGACGCCATCGCGGATCTGGCGCGCGAGTATCTGGCCTATTCACGCGCCGGCGTGGCGGACACGGTCGTGCGCGTCACCGACAAGCAGCTGACGAATCTCGAGCACCTCGGCCTCATCACCGCGATGCTGCCGCGGGCAAAGATCGTCTACTGCCGGCGCGACCCGCTCGACACGGGGCTCTCCAACTACTTCCACGACTTTCAGCGCGGCATGGACTACGCCTACGACCTGCGCGACATCGGCCTGTTCTACCGCCAGTACGAGCGTCTCGCGGCGCACTGGCGGCGCGTGCTGCCGCTCGACATGTTCGAGATCGGCTACGAAGAGCTGGTCGCGGACACGCCGCGGTGTGCCCGCGCGCTCATCGCCCACCTGCAGCTGCCGTGGGACGAGGCCTGCCTGGCGTTCGCCGACTCGCGCCGGGTCGTGCGCACGGCAAGCCTGTGGCAGGTGCGCGAGCCCGTCTACCGGCGTGCCGTGGCGCGCTGGCGTCATTACGCGCGGCACCTGGGTCCTCTGCGCGAGGCGCTCGAGCTGAACTAGCCGCTCCTCGCTTTGCGGCCGGCGCCATAAAGAAGAAGGGCGCCCTTGGGCGCCCTTCCGGTCGTGCCGATGAGTAACACTTAGAAGTCGATACGAAAACCCGGAGCCCAGATGTCCCAGCTCGAGTCGGCGTTGTCCGGATCGCGGTAGTTGGCGGCCAGGTAGAGCCGCGCGTTGCGGTTGAAGTGATAGTCGTACTCGACGTTGTAGCTGTTGAGGCTGTCGATGGCCGGCTGATCGTCGTCGTTGGTGCGGTCGAAGGCGACCTCGACCTGGTGCACGCCGCGGCGCACGCCGGTGCCGATGGTGAAGCCCTGCGTGTCGTCGGACGTGTTGTCGTCCAGCTGGTTGTAGCCGATGTAGTGCCGCCAGTCGCCGGTGCGGAAATTGGCCGCGATGCCCCAGCTGTCCCAGTCGCCGCCGCCGGCTCCTTGATCCTTCTTCGACTTCCAGGCGCCGCCGACGAGCCAGTTCTCGCCGCTGTAGGTGCCGCCCACGGCCCACTGGTCCGCGCCACTCTCAGACGCCGGATTGCCGCTGTCGAAGACACCGTCGACCTCCAGGTGGAAGCCACCCCAGTCGTTGGCGTACTTGATCATGCGCGCGTAGCGGCTTGCTCCGTCGTGCGCATTGGCATAGGCGTTGGACGTCGACGGGTTCCACGGCAGGATGTGGGCGCCGATGTTGTTGTCGTAGGCATCCGACTGCGAGCCCATCGAGATCGAGCCGAAGCCGCCGCTGATGCCGACGTACGCCAGACGCGTGCCCTGGCTGCCGCCCTGGTCGGTGTTGATGCCGAACTCGTAGCGACCGAAAACGGTGCGGCCGTTGCCGACATCGACCTCGGCCCTCACGCCCAGACGCGAGCTGTTGTTGTTGACGTTGGTCGTGTTGTCCGTGCCGTCGTCGTTGAAGCGCAGATTGAGCCGCACGCGGCCGTAGAGGCTCACGTTGGGTTTGGCCGCCTCTTCCTGCGCGGCGACTATGGACTGCGAGCCGACCGGCAGCAACGTGCCGGCGACCGCAACAGCAAGCAGTTTCTTGTTCATCGCGATGTTTCTCCTTGAGAGAGTCATGTGTCACATGTGGTGCAGCGCCGGGAATTATCGACGCTTTTTGACACAAATGCAACATGGATTTGTGTACATGCCACAAAACCCCGGCTCAATTTCCTTACCTTTGCGAAGAATAATGTTGTAAAAAAACAACAACTCGCGCGGCGGCGGGGCGCGTTGCGGCCACCGCCGCGCGTGTTTGAGGGCGGGCCCACCGTCGTGGTATAAGGCAGGCCCCTCGCCACGTGTCCCGCCACGGGACCACAGCCCTATGAAAGACGGCCGATTTCGACAGCTTCGGGGCGCCCTGCCGGGGGCCCTTCTCTGCCTTCTCATCGCCGGTTGCGGCGCGCTGCAGCCGGACCCCGTCCCCGAGACCGACGAGGAGTGGTGGGCGGACTACGAGAAGCGGGTCGACAACCCCGGCATACCGATCTTTCCGTTCTTCGGCCGCGCGTCGCGCGACGACGAGGCGCCGCGGCGCGTCAGCGTCGACGACCCCGAGTACCAGGAGTACCTCGACTGGAAGGAATGGCAGGACTTCAAGCAGTACCAGGAGTGGAAGCGCGCGCAGGGGCAGTCGGGGGCGGGGGCACCCAGCGCCCCGGCGACGCCCTAGACGGCGCGCCCGATTTTCCCGCGCCCTGGCGCGGCCTCACGAGAAAGAGTAGTCGTGGCGCAGGGGAGCGCCATGCACCTGGCCGTGGAAGGAGACGATGACGCGGTCCTGCTCGCCGGCGTAGGGAAAAGCCATGTGCTTGACGTGTGCGGGGAAGACGACGACGTTGCCCTCCTGGGGGTAGGAGTCCCAGGCCGCGTCCTGCACCAGGTAGAGATTGCCCAGATCGACATGCCCGCCCGCGTGCGCGTCCAGGTTGGGACCGTAGAAGCGGGTGATGCCGTTGGGCATGGCATTGCGGGCCTCCCCGCGGCTGGTGGTGCATTGCCCCGTCTGCACGTAGTACACCCCCGACCAGGAGCAGTTGCCGTGCACGTGCGTCTCGTGAAAGCCGTGGCCGTTGGTGATCTGAAACCACAGCCCGGTGAGGTGAACGCGGATCTCCTGGTTACGCTGCCAGTAGGGTGCGTTTACCTCGGAGGCGATCTCGTAGATGCTGTCGACGATGAACTTCGTCAGATCCCCGAGCGCGGGGTGATCGCACTGCTGCAGCAGGTCGTCGGCGCTCGAGTACACGGGCGACGGCGCGGACTGATGCTTGCGGCGGTGCGCGTAGAAGAGCTCGATGAGCTCGCGGTTGACGCGCTGGTGCTGACCGAACCGGCGCACCAGGATCGGCGTTGGCCACAGGTACTGGATGTGCGGGGATCGACGCGGCTTGGTCTTGGCCATCTCGGTGTCGTCTCGGATCGCGCGGGAGCTGCGATTGTGCCCGCCCGACCCCCGCGCGGCAACGGTGTGGGGTCCGCTGCGCCGAGGCGCTGCGCTCAATCACCGGGAAAGACAAATTCCGCGAGCGGCGCCAGCACCTCCTGAATTTCCTGCAGGCTCAGGTACGTGTCGAAGCGGCTGTTGCTCCAGCGGAGGCAGTTCAGGCGCAGGACGTCGGACTGACGTGGCGATTGCAGCCGCACGCGGGTGAGCAGGGTGTAGGGGCCGTCGTCGTCGTCGAACACGGTCCAGCGCGCTCGCCAGGGGTTGCCCTCGCGGGGCATCGGGCGCTCGATCCTGACGAGCTCGAAGGCGTCGGCGCGGACGATGGCGGGGGCGTGCGCCCGCGACACGACCCTGATCTCGAGATCGCAGTAGGGCGCGTAGCGGTTCAGCTCGCGCCAGGCGCGGGCGGCGCCGTCCTGGATGTGCACCCGGGTCGTGCCCGCCGGCACCGTCAGGCTCCGCTGCAGACGCAGCAGTGAGCCTGCCGGCGGCTGGAAGTAAGGCGATTCCGGGCCGGCTGGCGGCGAGTGGGCGCAGGCCCCCAGCAGCGCCGCGGCCGCACACGCGGCTCCCCGGCGCGCCCGCTCGACGGCGGTCACGGCGGGCAAAGTCGCTTGCTCGCGGGCGGCGTGCCGCTTACTGCGTCTGGACCTCCGCGTAGAGCAGCTCGAGGATGCGGTCGCCGGTGTCGCTGGCTTCGCCGGCGCTGTCCCGCACGCGCACGCTCGTTTCCTGTGCCTCGGCGGCGCCGCCCTCCAGAGCGACGCGGTAGACCGTCTCACCGAGCTCGGGTCGCGCCTTCTGCCAGAAGGCCAGCTTGGAAAGACCCGTCTTCTGGGTGCGCACGTCCTCGACGTAGCGGACCACGTAGACGCCGTCGTCGCGATTGCGTTCCTCGACGGTGAACCCCACGCGTGCCAGCGTGATGCCGACGCGACGCCAGGCGCGCGGGAATCCCTCCGGCAGCAGCATGACGCTGTGACCGTCGCTGCTTTGCTCCAGCCGCACCCCCGGGCGCGGCGCCTCGCCGGCGGTCGGCTCCAGCGGACCCGCCAGCCTGGCGTAGCCTTCCAGCTCCCCGTAGAGCCGGTCGAGCAGGCGCCTCGAGGCCTCGCTGTCGACGAGGCCCCCTTTCTTGTCGCGCACTGTGACGACGACATGGGTGTCCTGATCCTCGAGGGCGATGCGGTACTTCTGTCCCGGTTTGCTCCATACCGCCACTTTTGACAGACCGCTGCGCTTCTGCGCCTGCTCCTCGGGTGTGGCGTAGCGCACGAGGTAGTAGCGCTCGTCCGTCTTGCCCTTCTCCAGCTCGAGGTCCATGCGCGCCAGTGAAGCGCCGACGTTGCTCCACGTCTGCTCCATGTCGCCGTACACGCGCAGCACGCGGTAGCCGCTCGCCGTCGGCTCCATCAGCACCCTCCCCGCCAGCGTCTTTGCGGTGCCGTACTTGGCGGCGCGGAAAGTCTCGAAGTCGGCCTCGTCCTGATCCCCCCGCTGCTTCTTCCACTCCAGAAACTGCTCGAACTCGGCCCACTCCTCGAACTTACGGTACTTCTCGAGCTGCTCCAGCTCGCGCGCGCTGGCCAGCGGCTCGGCGCCGGGGATGCGGGTGCTGTCGCTCTGGCGCACCTGCGTCAGATCGGGCGGCACCTCCAACGAGCTCGTGGCCTTCGCCTGACCGTATGTGCTCGAGGAGCCGCTGCCGGCGCAGGCGGCGAGCGTCGCGGCGAGCGTCGCGGCGGCAAGGGCCCGTGGCGGGCGGATGCGCAATGGCGCCGGGGTGCGGTGTGTCATCGTCATGGAGCCTCTGTATCGCTGGAATTCTGCGAGCGGCGGCGGATAGGCGCGCCAGTCCGGCGACGGGCGCCCCGTCGGCCGCCGCTCGCCGCGCATTATACCGAAATCGACCCGGCTCCAGTGCCGCGCCCGCTGGAGACACCGGGCGCCGGCGCCGCCCGAGGTGGTAACATATTGCGCTTATTTCGACGGGTCCGTGGCGGTTGCGGCGCCGGTGGGCGCGACGACGCCGCTCGGGCGTAGCCTCGTGTGCAATGAGCGGGAACACGACAAGCGAATTCAGGCATCTGGGGCGGCGCAGCAGCGCACCGAGCAAGGAGCTGGACACGTTCCCCAGCCCGGAGCACGTCACGTGCGTGCGATTCGAGAGCGACGAGCTGACGAGCCTGTGCCCGGTGACCGGACAGCCCGACTTCAATCGCGTCGTCATCGAGTACCGTCCCGAAGGCCGCTGCGTGGAAAGCAAGAGCCTGAAGCTCTACCTGTGGTCGTTTCGCGACCAGCGGGTTTTCGCGGAAACGCTCGCCGACATCATCGCCGGCGATCTCTTTGCCGCCGTGTCGCCGAGCTACTGCCGGGTGACGCTCACCCAATCCGTGCGCGGCGGGCTCGTGCTGACGGCAACGGCGGAGCGCAGCGCATGAGCATGCCGAGCGCGCCCCCGGGCCAGGCGCTTGCGGAGACGGCCGGCTCGGCCGACCGTGTCACGGGAGTGATCCTCGCCGGCGGTCGTGCGCAGCGCATGGGCGGCCGTGACAAGGGCCTCGTCGAGATCGACGGCGTGGCGATGGTGCAACGGGTGATCGAGAGGCTCGAACCCCAGGTGGGCACGGTGATCATCAACGCCAACCGCAACCTCGATCGCTATGCGCGGCTCGGTTACGACGTGGTGCGCGACGGACTGGACGGTTACCTCGGCCCGCTGGCGGGGATGCTGCGGGCCCTGGAGGTTGCGCGCACGCGCTACGTCGTCACGGTGCCCTGTGATTCCCCGTTTCTTCCCGGCGATCTCGTGCGGCGCCTGCTCGCCGGCCTGGGCGCGGAGGCGGTGATCGCGGTGGCGCACGACGGCCAGCGCATGCAGCCGGTCTTCTGCCTGCTGCGCACCGATCTGCTCGACAGTCTGCGCGCCTATCTCGACGGGGGTCAGCGCAAGATCGATCGCTGGTTCGCGCAGCACCGTGTGGCCCTGGTGGATTTCTCCGACGTGCCGGAGACCTTCGTCAACGTCAACACCCCCGAGGAGCGCGCCGCGGTGGAGGCCAGGTGGCAACGGGCGGGACCATGACTTCCACGCCCATCGTCGGCTTCGCCGCCTACAGCGGCACCGGCAAGACCACGCTGCTGCTGAAGCTCATTCCGGTCCTCAAGCAGCGCGGCCTGCGCCTGGGGCTCATCAAGCACGCTCACCACACGTTCGAGATCGACACCCCGGGCAAGGACAGCTACGAGCTGCGCAAGGCCGGGGCCGAGCGCATCGTGGTGGCTTCGAGGCAGCGTTGGGCGCTGGTCGTCGAGACGCCGGGCCTGCAGGAGCCGGTCGTGGAGGATCTGATTCCCCAGATCGCGTCCGCCGAACTCGACCTGATCCTCGTGGAGGGATTCAAGGACGCGGCGCTGCCGAAAATCGAGGTGCACCGCCCGCGCACCGGCGCGCCGCTCCTGTGCGTGGACGACGACAGCTTCATCGCCCTGGCCTGTGACGAGCCGCCGGCGACCGAGGTCGGCGTGCCCCGGCTCGACCTGAACGACACCGTCGCCATCGCCGACTTCGTCTGCGAGCGCTTCCTGCAGCGCTGAGCGACGCGGGCGCCACGGCCCGGCACCCCCCGCTTTACGCGCCGGGTGCTTGATTCGGGAACAAGACCGTGCGAGGCTAGCACTGGCGAGGTGCCCACAACCTCGAGGAGCGGGAATTGGACGTCTTTCAGGAAGCAGAGCAGCTACGCCAGGTGCCGATGTTCTCGAAGCTTGAGCCTTCGAAGCTCAAGCTGCTGGCGTTCACCAGCGAAGCCGTGGCATTCCAGGACGGCGACATCCTCTTCAACGTCAACGACCCCTCCGACTGCGCCTATGTCATCATGGACGGCGAGGTGGAGATCCTGACGGAGACGGAGAGCGGAGAGCTGGTCCCGGTGGTGACGCGCGGGCGCAACGAGCTCATCGGTGAGATGGCGGTGCTCAGCAACGCGCCGCGTTCGGCCACCCTGCGCGCCAAGGGGTCGGTGAAGACCCTGAGGGTGTCGAACGAGGCATTTCTCAAGCTGGTCTCCGACAACGCAGACATCGCACTGGACGTGATGAGACAGCTGAGCGATAAACTGGCCCGCTCGCACGCTCAGGTCGAAGACCTGCAGGGGCGTCTGAAGCACTACGAGACCGACTTGCCGAGCACCTAGACGCCTCGGCATAAATGCGGCTCGCTCTGTCGCGCTGTGAGAGCGATGCCGTGTTCATCACTGCGGTGTCGACCCCCGCGCGCTGTATTCGCGGCTCGCCGACCGCTACGGCGAGGCGCACCGCCGCTACCACACGCCGTCGCACATCGATCACTGCCTCGAGCAGTTCGATCTCGCCCGCGCACAGATACCCGGCGCCGACGCCGTCGAAATGGCGTTGTGGTTCCACGATGTCGTCTACGAGCCGGGGGCCGACGACAATGAGCGCCGCAGCGCACAGCTGTTCCGCGAGTGGGCCGGCGGCATCATCGACCCGGCGCTCGCCGACGCCGTCTGCCGCCTGATCCGGGTCACCGAGCACCGAGAGCCGCCCGTGCGCCGCGACGAGAAGTACGTGGTCGACATCGANNTGCGGGCGGAGTTCATGGACATTGCAGACGGGGTGTTCATGGCCGCGCAGGGCCGCTTCCGGCGCGGGTTGCTCGAGCGCGGCGGCATCAACGCCACGGAATTCTTTCGCGAGCGCTGCGAGAGCGGGGCCCGCGGCAACATCACACGCTACCCGGCCGCGATGGGCGACGCAGGCGGCTGAGGGCGCTGCGCCGCCCGGGTGTCAGGAATCGGGGGCCCGCGGGTCGCTGCCGGGCTGCGAAGGGTCGGCCTCGAGCACCGGTGTGTAAAGCTCGACCGCTTTGCTGCGTCCCCGCACGGTCACGGTGCCTATACGCCGAAACGCGAAGCGCGCCTCTCCGGCCGACCGATAAGTGCTCTCGGACACGAGTACCTGTGTGCCGTGCTCTTTGTTGCGCTGCTCGAGGCGGGCCGCGAGGTTGACGTCGTCGCCGTGTACGGTGTAGCCGAGCTGATCCGGCGTACCCACGAGGCCGCCCACGACGAGCCCCGTGTTGATGCCGATCCGGGCCCGCAGGCGGATTCCCTCGCCGAACGAGCGGGCGCGTAGCAGCTGCTGGATCTCCAGGGCGGCCTCGATGGCATGTTCGGCGTGCGCGGCCTGGGGCCTGGGCATGTTGAAGCTCACCAGCATGGCATCGCCCTGAAACTGACAGATGACGCCGTGGTGACGCTCGATGGGGACGGCGACCGCGCTGAAGTACTCGTTGAGCGTGGCGACCAGCGCCTGCGGAGTCAGGCTCTCGCCGATCGCGGTGAAATCCGCCAGATCGATAAACAGGATCGTGGCCTCACGGATCTCGCCCTGGCCGGCCTCGGCTCGCTGGTCGGCGGCGGTGATCTGCTGGGCGATCGCGGTGGGCACGAATCGCGAGAGGTCTCGCGCGGCGGCGCTCTCGGCGACCGCACGCACCAGCAGACGGTGGGCCCGCGCGATGGCGATCGTGAGAACACCCGTCACGATGAGCATCGAGATGATCTTGTCGAACTCGGCGCCGAGCAGGACCCGGTTGGAGGTCATGTACTCGATGTAGTCTCGGGTGATGGGCATGTCCTCGCCGAACGGGTGCACGGCATAGAAAACCATGAGGAGCCAGCCGAGCGCGGCCACCAGGCCCGCCAGCACGACGAAGCCGGCCTCGAAGCGCAGCGCGCGCAGGGCGATGAAGATGAAGACGTAGAGCAGGGTGGGCGCCTTGAGGTAGAAGGCGGCGGGCTGCTCGTACTGAACGTGAAAGCTCCAGATCAGACCCAGCAGCAGAGCCATGTCGACGACCACCGAGACGACGAGCATCCAGTACGGCAGGCGCCGCCGATACGCCAGCACGAGGCGAGCGATGGTGAAGAAAAAGTACACCGCCAGAGCCCACGGCACCGGCTCGAAGCGCACCTCGTCGGGAAACGTCTTCGGCGACACGGCATAGAGCAGCGCGAACGCGAGCAGCACCCCGAGCTGGACCCAGCCGATGACGATCTCGCTCGCCTGCTGCTGCTCGTGAATGCGCTCGCGCACCCGGCGCGGCAGTTTTTCGAGGCCCGCGCGGCCCGCGAGCCAGTTGTGGCCCGCGCGGATCAGGGCTAGCGGCGACAATTTCGAAGGCTCCGGCGCTGTGGTCGGGATCGCGCCTGCGGCGTCGGCCGGCAGGCGAGCACGGCGTTGCAGGGGCCACATTAACCCTTCGGGCCTGCGGCGGCCAGCCTCCCGGGGCGCCCGCCGTGTTGCCCTGCCGGCGGCGAATCGGGTGTAATCAAGGGCCTGCGCGCCCAGCGCCGGCCAACAGCCACGGATCGACGCCTCATGACCGCACGTCTCGACGGCGCCCGGGTACTGATATACAGCCACGACACGTTCGGGCTCGGGCACCTGCGCCGTTGTCGCACCATTGCGCACCATCTGGTGGAGCATTACAAGGGGCTCACCGTCCTGATTATCTCGGGTTCCCCCATCATCGGCAGCTTCGACTTCAAGGCGCGCGTGGATTTCGTGCGCATCCCCGGGGTGATCAAGCTGCACAACGGCGAATACACGTCGCTCGGCCTGCATATCGATCTCGAGCAGACGCTCGCGATTCGCACCTCCATCATCGAGCACACGGCGCAGAGCTTCGCGCCGCACCTGTTTCTGGTCGACAAGGAACCGCTGGGTCTGCGTGGCGAGGTGGCCGCTACCCTGGCGAAGCTCAAGGCCGCCGGGGTGACCACGGTTCTGGGTCTGCGCGACGTCATGGACGAGGCGGCCGTGCTGCGCCGCGAATGGAAGACAAAGCGGGTGATGCCCGCGCTCGCCGATCTCTACGACGAGATCTGGATCTACGGCACGCAGCAGATGGGCAACCCCCTGGGCGACGCGCGCGCGCCACGGCGCGTGCAGGACAAGGCGGTTTTCACCGGCTATCTTCGCCGCGAAGCCGCGCAGGACGCAGCGCTCCACGCCGAGATCGAACTTCGCGAGCCTTTCCTGCTGGTCACCACGGGGGGCGGCGGCGACGGGGAGGCCGTCATCGATTGGGTGTTGCAGGCCTACGAGAGCGACGACGGCATTCCGTACCCGGCGCTGATCGTTTTCGGGCCGTTTCTGTCGCCCGTACTGCAGGAGGAGTTTCGCGCGCGAGTCGCCTGCCTGCCGCAGGTGCAGGCGATCACCTTCGACAGCCACATCGAGAACCTCATGGCGAGGTCGGCAGGCGTCGTCGCCATGGGCGGCTACAACACGTTCTGCGAGATCCTCTCCTTCGACAAGCCGGCAATTCTGATACCGCGTCGCGTGCCGCGGCAGGAACAGCGGCTGCGGGCGGCGCGGGCCGAGCAGCTGGGACTGGCGACGATGCTGCGCAACGACGGCCGGCGGTTGCCGCAGACGATGGCGCAGGCGTTGCGGGCCCTGCCGCGACAGCAGCGCCCCTCGCAGGCGGCCGTGACCGGTCTGCTGGGCGGCCTGCCCGCCATCGCCCGGCGCGTCGCTCACCATCTCGAGCGCCCGACGCGGGCGGTGGCCTCGGGCGGGCTCCGTCGCTGAACCGCGGCGTCACCCGCGCCGCGGGCCGACGGCGGGCGGCGGCTTAGCGCGCCGCGACCGCCGAGCGCACCCGTGACCTCCCCGTCCCGCGGCAAGGCGAGGGTGCTCGTCTACGTGCAGCACCTGCTGGGTATCGGCCACGTGCGCCGCGCCGCCGCGATGGTGCGCGCTCTCGGCGAAGCCGGTTCCTGCGTAGACGTGGTCTGCGGCGGGGCTCCCGTCGCCGGCGTCGATTTCGGTGCGGCGCGGCTCAACCGGCTGCCGGCCTTGCGCAGCGCCGACGCCGGGTTCTCCCGCCTGGTTACGGCGCGCGGCGCCGAGCCGGACGAGGGGTTCCGCGGCCGGCGCCGCCGGCGGTTGCTGGCGATTGCCGCGCGGCTGCGGCCGCACGCGGTGATCGTCGAGACCTTTCCCTTCGGGCGTCGGCAGATGCGCTTCGAACTCCTACCCCTGCTCGACGCCGTCCATGCCATGCGCCCGCGGCCGCGGGTGGTGTGCTCGGTGCGCGACATCGTGCAGGCGCGCAAGCCCGCGCGCATTGCGGAGAGCGTCGCCATCGTGCAGAGCCGATTCGATCGCGTCTGGGTCCACGGGGACCCGCGCTTCGTGCGCTTCGAGGAGAGCTTCCCGGCGGCGGACGAGATCGCCGGGCAACTCGACTACACCGGCTTCGTGTTGGATCGGGAGCCGGCCGTGCCGGCGCCGGCGGGCGTCGGCGCCGATGAGGTTATCGTTTCCGCCGGCGGCGGCGCCGCCGCCGGCCGGATCTACCGCGCGGCGCTCGAGGCACGCGCACTGAGCGCCCTCGCGGAGCACACCTGGCGGCTGCTCGTGGGGCCCAACGTCGACGAGGAGGAGTTCCGGACGCTGCGCCGTGCGGCGCCGCGTGGCGTCGTCGTCGAGCGCAATCGCCCCGATTTCCGGGCGCTGCTCTCGCGCTGTGCGGTGTCCGTGTCCCAGGCCGGCTACAACACCGTGATGGACGTCCTCGCCGCGGGCGCACCGGCGCTGTTGATACCGTTCGCCGGCGCCGGCGAGAGCGAGCAGCCGCTGCGGGCGCGGCGCCTTGAGCAGCTGGGACGCGTCGGGGTCGCCGGCGAGCACGAGCTCGACGCGGCGACGCTGGCGCGGGCGTTGGACCGGCTGGTACAGGGTGGCGGTGTGCCCGCGCTCGAGCTGGATCTCGACGGCGCCCGCCGCTGCGCGGGCCTGCTGCAGAGCCTGCTGGCGGCCGCGGGCGTCCGACCCCCCGGCGACTGAGGGCTTCTCAGCCGTCGCGCGGCGGTTCGTGTTCGCGGGCGCCCGGCGCCAGCGGCATGTTCAAGCAGCGGTTGCGCAGGCGCCCGCCGGGCAGCAGCTCGAAGACGTGAGCGCAGTCCCAGCGCAGCTTCACCGGCGGCTCGGCACACATGTTCCAGTCCGTGGCCCAGCTCAGCGCGGCGCGGATGACGCCTTTGTGCGTGACAGCCACGACCGGCCGTTCGAGCGACGCCAGGCGCTCGAGCAGCCCGTGCAGGCGGCGTCGCACCAGGCGGGGGCTCTCGCCGCCGGGCGGCTGCAGGTCGAGGCCGCGGCTCTCGTTCTCGCGCATGCGCGCCCCCAGTCCGCGGCGCAGCTGCGCCAGCGTGGCGCCTTCCCACTCGCCCCAGTTCATCTCCGTCAGCGCCGGCTCCGCCCGCGCCTGCTCGAACCCCAGCAGCGCGGCCGTCTCGCGTGCGCGCTGCAGCGGGCTCGTCAGGCACAGCTCGGTGCGCCACTGCGGCGGCACGCGCCAGCGGGCGACCTCGGCGCGCCCCGCGTCGCTCAGCACGACGTCGCTGCGGCCCTGGATCCGACCCTCTGCGTTCCAGGCGGTGGGTCCGTGGCGGATGAACGCAATCCAGCTCATGGCGCGCTGCGGCGACTGCGTCAGCTTGCCCGAGCGCGGCGACTCGCGCAGGCTCTGAGCAGGATCTCGTCCAGCCCGGCGGCCGCCGCGCCGACGTCGTGGCGGCGCCGCACCTCGTGGCGCGCGTTCTCGCCGAGCCGGCGCCGCTGCGCGTCGTCTTCCAGCAGCCGCTCCACCGCCGCGGCGAACGCGGCGGTGTCGCCCGGCGGCACGAGCAGGCCCGAGCGATCGTGCTGCACGATGTCGGCAACGCCGCCGCTGCGCCCCGCGACCACCGGCACGCCGCAGGCCTGCCCCTCCATCAGGGCCATGCCGTAGGCCTCGTTGACCGCCGGCCAGACGAACACGTCGCACAGAGGCAGCAGCGGCAGGTGCTGTCGCGGCTCGAGCTGACCGAGAAAGCGCACGCGATCGCGCGGCAGTTGAGCGAACGCGGCCTCGACGTCGCCGCGCGCGGGACCGTCGCCGACGAGAAGCAGCTGCCAGCGCCGGCGGGTCAGCCGCCCCAGCGCCGCCGCCAGCTGGCGGTAAGACGCGAGCTTGTCGCCGACGCGCATCCTCGCCACGGCGATCAGCCACGGTACCGCGACGTCGAGATCGAGCTCGGCGGCGACGGCGTCGCGCTCAAGCGATCCGCGCAGCCGCTCGCACGCGGCGACGTCGAGAAACGGTGGCAAGGCCGCGAGCCTCTGGGGCGCATGCACGAGCGGGCGCACGCAGGGGACGTCGCTCGTGTTGAGAGCGACCACCGCCTCGGCCCGCATAATGCACGCGCGCGCCTGCTCGTGGCCGAGTCGCCAGGGTCCCTGAGCCTGCTTGGGCGCGTAGGAGGCTTCGGCGACGACGTAGGGGATGTCGAGGGCGTCGGCGACCACGGGGCCGATCCAGTCCGGCGCCTTGTGGTAGACATGGTAGGTGAACCACAGCGCCGGGCGTGCCGTGGCCTCGCCCCGGGCGTAGTGCCGCAGCAGTCTTTCCGCCAGCCGCCGGCCGATGTCGCGCAGGCGCCGTTGCCGCGCGGCATCGCCCGCCCCGTCCCAGCTACGCAGCCTGGCGGCGAGAGCCACCCCGTGGCCGGCTCTTTCCAGGGCCTGCATCAACAGCCGCGCGACCAGTCGGTCTCCCGAAGGATTGGGGTGCACGGGCGCCTTGAGCGGCGCGTAGAAGGCGACGTTCACGGCTGGGCGGCGGCGCCCGGCGCTGCGGGCAGTCCGAACCGGGCCGCGAGCCGGGCGATGCCGGCGTCCATGCCGAAGGCGGCGCGCAGCCGGCGGTAGCCGGCAGCGCCGAGTCGGCGGCGCAGCGCCGGGTCGCGCATCAGCCGCGCCAGCGCCGCCGCCAGGGCGTCGTCGTCGGCCGGTGTCACCAGCGCGCCGGTCACACCGTCTTCGATGAGTTCGGCCACGCCGCCGACACCGGTGACGACACACGCGAGCTTCTGGCTCTGCGCCTCCATGAGGACGTTCGGCAGACCGTCGCGGTCGCCGTCGGCGGCAATGCGCGGCGCGAGCACGAAGAGGTCCGCGTCACGGTAGGCGGCAAGCACGAACTCCTGGGCGCGCGGGCCGTGCCACACGATGCGCGGGGCGAGGCCCAACCGCTCGGCCTGGCGCTGCAGCCGCGGCAGCAGCGGGCCCCCACCTATGTGATGGAGCCGCCAGTGCAGGTCCGCAGGCAGGCGGGCAAGCGCGCGCAGCAGGTGATCGTAGCCCTTCTTCTCCACGGCGCGGCCGACCGAGAGCAGCCTGACGGGGGCGGCGAGCGAGGAGCCGTCGGCGTCGCAGCCCAAGTCCTCGGGCGCGGGGAAGCGCTCGAAATCGAGGCCGTGGTAGATCAGGCCGACGCGATCGGGCGCCGGGCTGAGAGCCGCCAGGTGTTCGGCGTTGGCGCGCGTGCACGTGACCAGCCAGGCGCACTCGGCCAGCTTCTCGCGCTTCTCCCAGGCGTCCAGCGTCCAGATGTCCCTGGCATGGGCGGAGCACGACCACGGCAGACCGGTGATCAGGCTGGCGTAGCGGGCCACCGACGCCGGCGTATGCAGGAAGTGGGCGTGGAGATGATCGACGCTCGCCGGCAGCTCCGCGGCCAGGGTCAGGGCCTGGCCGAAGCGGCGCACCCGATTGCGAGTCGGGTCCCGGCGCAGGTCCCGCAGCCAGACGCGGCGCGCCTGGCGGTAGCCGCGCCGCCCACGCGCCCGCCGCCAGGCGGCCAGCACGCGCCGCGGCTCGTGGTGCAGATACTCGGGCAGGTAGCTCACCGGCGAGCGTATGGCGCGATGGGCGGGGTGCACGGCGACGTCCGTGGGGTGGCGCAGCGACACCAGCGTCATCTCGAGCCCACGGCGCTCCAGGGCGAGAATCTCCTGTGCGATGAAGGTCTCCGACAGGCGCGGGTAGCCCTTGAGGACAACGGCGACGTGGCGCGGCATGGGGTGCTAGCGCGGCGGGACCGCCGCGGTACCGCCGGCTTCGCCGCCCGGCGACGGGCCCGACGCGAGCAGCGCGGGCCAGGCGACGCGAGGCGTGAATGCACGTATACTGCCGCGCAACCGCCTACCTGAGAAAACGGCAGCGATTGTAACCCCGGGACGTCTCATCGCGATGGCAGAAAACAGACTCGAACCGTCCTTGTTCCGCTACATCTGGAAACACACCTGGAAGCACCAGATCATCCTGCTGGCGCTCACGGGTCTGTCCATGCCGTTCGTGTACATCTCGCTCGACATTCCCAAGACCATCATCAACAAGGCTATCGGTGGGGTCGACATACCGGACTCCATTCTCGGTTACCCTATAGATCAGATCAGCTATCTGTTCATCCTCAGCGGCGCGTTTCTTTTCCTGATCACCCTCAACGGTGGGTTCAAATACTATCTGAACGTCTACCGGGGCGTGCTGGGGGAGAGGATGCTGCGGCGATTCCGCTTCGACCTCTACAGCCGCATCATGCGTTTTCCCCTGCCGCATTTCAAGCGCACCTCCCAGGGGGAGATCATACCCATGATCACCATCGAGACCGAGCCCCTCGGTGGTTTCATCGGCGATTCGTTCGCCTTGCCCGCGTTCCAGGGTGGCCTGCTGCTCACTTATCTGGGTTTCATCTTCGCGCAGGATCTGCTGCTGGGGCTCGCGGCGGTGGCCTTGTACCCGCCCCAGATGTGGCTGATCCCCAAGCTGCAGAAAAAAGTGAACGCGCTGGCCAAGCAACGTGTGCAGGCCGCGCGTAAGCTCTCGGACCGAGTCGGGGAATCGATCGCCGGCATCACCGAGATCCACGCCCACGACACCAGCCATTACGAGCGCGCTGACATCTCGAACAGGCTGGGAACCATCTTCGGCATCCGCTACGAAATCTACAAGCGCAAGTTTTTCATAAAATTTCTCAACAATTTTTTGGGCCAGGTGACGCCGTTCTTCTTCTTCTCCGTCGGCGGTTACTTCGTCATCAACGGTCAGCTGTCCCTCGGCGCGCTGGTCGCGGTGCTGGCGGCCTACAAGGACATCGCCGATCCCTGGAAGGAGTTGCTCAAGTTTTATCAGATCACCGAGGACGTGCGGGTGAAGTACCAGCAGGTCATCGAGCAGTTCCAGCCGGCCAACATGTTTGAGCCGAAGCTCCTGGAAGCGTCGCCGGAGACCATAGAGCCGCTCACGGGCAATATGGTCTCAACGAATCTCACCTACAGCGAGGACGAGGTCGTCAAGGCCATTGATGGAGCCAGCTTCCGCTTCGACCTCGGCACCGCCGTTGGCGCCGTCGGCTTGAGCGGCAGTGGCAAGACCGAGCTCGGCCAGCTGCTCGCGCGCCTGATCCAGCCATCGGGCGGACGCATAACCATCGGCGAGAAGAATCTCGCCGAGATGCCCGAAGCGGTCGTCGGTCATCGCATGGCTTACGTGGGACAGAATGCGCATATGTTCTCGGGTACTGTTCGCGACAATCTCTTCTACGGCCTCAAGCATCGTCCTCTCAAGGAACCCGAGTACGAGGGAGACGACGCGAAAAAGCGCAATCACGATATCAAGGAGGCCAAAGCGTCGGCCAACAGCCCGAATGACATAAATGCCGACTGGCTGGACTACGCAGCCGCAGGTGTCGACGACATGAAGGGGCTCACGGAGAAGGGACTGCGGATACTTGCAACGGTGGGCGTGGAGACGGACATCTACAACCTGGGGCTCTACGGCAGCGTCGACCCCGAGGTCTATCCCGATCTCGCCCGGCGCATCCTCGAGGCACGCAGCGCCCTGCGCGACCGGTTGCGCGACCCCACGATCGCCTCGCTCGTCGAGCTCTTCGACCGTGAGCAGTACAACACCAACATGACGGTGTCGGAGAACATCCTTTTCGGCACGCCCCTCGAGGAGTCTTTCGGCATTGAGCAGCTGCCGACGAATCCACAGGTGCTGAAGGTGCTCCACGACACCGGGCTTTACGGAGATTTTCTAACGGTGGGCCGAAGGCTCGCCGAGATCATGCTCGACCTTTTTGCCGACGTGCCCTCCGACAGCGAGCTGTTCGAGCAGTTCAGCTTCATCAGCGCCGACGACTTGCCCGCATTTCATAGCGTTCTCAAGCGAACTGAGCCCGAGAATCTGGATTCGATGCCCGACGAAGACCGCAACTTGCTGCTGTCTTTGCCGTTCAAGCTGATTCCGGCGCGCCATCGCCTGGGACTCATCGACGAGCCCTTCCAGGCGCGCCTGCTGCAGGCGCGCAAGGCACTGGCTGAGGCGCTCGGCGAGGAGAACAGGTCGGTCAGCTTCTTCGATCCCGAACGTTACGACCCCATCATCTCCATCCAGGACAACATCCTGTTTGGCCGGCTTGCCTACGGTCAGGGGCAGGCGCAGGTCAAGGTGGGTGAGCTGATCCGTGAGACCGTCGAGGCGCTGTCCCTGCGCGAAGAGATCATCCGCGCGGGTCTCGACTACGAAGTCGGCACCGCCGGTGCGCGGCTCTCGCTGGCACAACGGCAAAAGCTCGCTATCGGCCGGGCACTCATGAAGAACCCCGACGTGCTCATCATCAACGAGGCCTCGAGCGGCCTGGACCCGGCCGCCGAGGAGAGGATGATGGACAACCTCATCGAGTACATGAGCGGGCGCAGCCTGGTCTGGGTGCTGGGCAGGCCCGAGCTCGCCCGGCGCTTCGAGCAAGTCATGATCGTGGAGAAGGGCAAGGTTGTGGAGCAGGTGTCCCGGGACAAGGTCGAGGAATCCCCCGCCTACGGTCGTCTCTTGAGCTCCGGCTGACGGCGTCGCCCGTGCCCGGCGGGTGTGTTGCCCGCACCCTCCGGGCGCGCTTCTCTTCCGCTCCTACTTGTAGGGATCGGCTGCGTCACGCAGCCCGTCGCCGAAGAAGTTGAAGGCGAGAATGGCGATGATGACGGGAACCACGGGCAGCATCAGCCAGGGGTAGAGCGCGACCACGTTGATGTTCTGCGCTTCGTTGAGCAGCACGCCCCAGCTCGTGATGGGCGGGCGCAGCCCCAGGCCGAGAAAGCTCAGGGCCGTTTCGCCGAGGATCATCGCTGGTATCGACAGCGTCGCCGAGGCGATCATGTGGCTCAGGAATCCGGGCAGCAGGTGGCGCCCGATGACGCGGCGCGGCCGTGCCCCCATCAGCTGTGCCGCCGTGCAATAGTCCTCTTCGCGCAGCGCCAGCAGTTTTGAGCGTACCGCGCGCGCGAGTCCCGTCCAGTCGAGAAGCGCGAGAATCACCGTGATGCCGAAGAATACGAGAATGGGGCTCCAGTTGACCGGCAGCACCGCGGACAGTGCCATCCACAGCGGCAGCTCGGGGAACGAGCGCAGAATCTCGATGACGCGCTGAATCACGGTGTCGATCAGACCGCCGTAGTAGCCTGCCACGCCGCCGATGACGATACCGAGGGTGAAGCTGATGACGATGCCCACCAGTCCGATGGTGAGCGAGATGCGGGAACCGTAGATGATGCGCGAGAACATGTCGCGGCCGAGCCGGTCTGTGCCCAGCAGAAACAACGTCCCCTCTTCAGCGGGGCAGACGAGATGGAAAGTGGAGGGCAGCGCACCCCAGAACTCATAGGGGTCGCCCGAGCAGAAGAAGCGCAGGCGCTGGATGTCCTGCGTGTTGGCGGTGTAATTGCGCTGCATGGTCGTGAAGTCGAACGTTGCTTCGTATCCGTAGACGAAGGGTCCGACGAAATTACCCTCGTGAAACAGGTGCAAGCGCTGCGGCGGAGCATAGATGAAGTCCGTGAACCGGCTCTGCAGTTCGTAGGGTGCCACGACCTCGCTGACGAGCACGGTGGCGTACATGAAGAGCAGGACGATGCCGGAGGCGACAGCGAGTCGGTGGCGCTTGAGCTTCCACCACATCAGCTGCCACTGGGAGGCGAAGTAGTAGCGTTCCTGCTCCGGCGTGAGCGCCTCGATGGAATACTCGTCGAAGGGCTTGCTGGAGACGAAGTGCTCCAGGTCCGGTCGCGGCGCCGTCGTGCTCATCGGGTGACGCCTCCCTGCAGTCGGATGCGCGGGTCGAGGGCGGCCAGACACAGGTCGGAAACCAACACGCCCAACACCGTCAGAAAGGCCAGGAACATGAGAAAGGAGCCGGCGAGATACATATCCTGGCTCTGCAGCGCCGACAGCAGCATCGGGCCCGTGGTCGGCAGGGACAGCACCACGGCGACGATCTCGGCGCCGGAGATGATGCTGGGCAGGATACTGCCGATATCGGCGATGAAGAAATTGAGCGCCATGCGCAGGGGGTACTTGACGAGCAGCCGGGTCGCGGGCAGGCCCTTGGCGCGCCCGGTGACGACGTACTGCTTCTGCAGTTCGTCGAGCAGATTGGCGCGCAGCCGGCGGATCATTCCCGCGGTGCCGGAAGTGCCGATGACGACGACCGGGATCCACAGGTGCTCGAGCACGGACTTGACTTTGCCCCAGCTCCAGGGCTGGTCGATGTAGGTCGGGTCCATGAGCCCGCCGATGGAAGTGCCGAAGTAGACGTTGGCGAGATACAGCATCACCAGGGCCAGCAGGAAATTCGGCGTCGCCAGGCCGATAAATCCGAGCAGGGTGAGGCCGTAGTCTCCCCAGCTGTACTGGTGCGTCGCCGAGTACACCCCGATCGGGAACGCGATGATCCACGTGAACACGATCGTCACCATGGAGACGATCACGGTCAGGAACATGCGGTCTCCGACGACGTCCATCACCGGGAGATCGTACTCGAACGAGAAGCCGAAGTCCCAGTGGAGCATGCCCCACAGCCAGTAGAGATACTGCTGGTAGAGCGGCTTGTCGAGACCGTAGTGCTGGCGCAGAAATTGAATCTTGGCGTTGTCGACCGACTCGCCCTGGCTCTGCAGCTCGGCGATGTGGCTCTCGAGATAGTCGCCCGGCGGAAGCTGGATGATGATGAAGACGATGATGCTGATGGCCAGCATCGTCGGGATCATCATCAGCACACGGCGTACGACGTACCCGAACATGATCTTTTGCGCTGTGCGTCCCCGTCGCGCGAGCCGAAGCTCAGCTGCTAGCCGCTCGACCCGCGGCGGGACTCGTTGAACCAGAACGTGTCCGGCCGATAGATCCCGAAATACGACCCCGGATCCCAGTTGTAGATTCCTTCATTGGGCACGTTGTTGAGCTGATTGTTCACGACCACCGGCTGACGAACACCGCTGACGATGCCGATGCTGTAGATCTCTTCGGCATGGATCTCGAGCATCTGGTGCCATATCGCGGCGCGCTGAGCCTTGTTCGTCGAACGGCGCCACTGTTCGTTGAGCTCGGCCAGCCTCCGCGCGTTGGGCATGTCGGGTGCCTCGCCGGCGTTGCCGGCGGTCTCGAAAAACTGTCCCCACTTGGGCCAGCTCAGCTGAATCTGCGAGGTCGGCGCGAATTCCTGCGGACTCATGTCCGCGGTCGGGATGCCGTTCTCGACCCCCTTCCACACCGACATCATCGCCTCGCCGGAAAAGACACGGTTGCGGAACACCTCGCGCTGCGACGGCTTCGTGTACAGCTTGATGCCCGCCTTCAGCCAGCTGTCGTGAATGAGCTCGAGCACGTCGGTCTCCTCCGTGCTCTCGCCCGCGGTGTGCACCACGATCTCGAACGGTCGCCCGTCCGGCATGAGGCGGATCCCGCGGTCGTCGCGTTCCGTCAGGCCGAGCCGGTCGAGAAGATCATTGGCCTTCTTGAGGTCGAACTCGGCCCAGTTCTTCTGATACTGCGGCTTGAACAGCGGACTTTTGGGCAGCACCGTATTGTTGCTCTCCAGGACCGATCCGAAGTACACGACCTGATTGATCTCGCTTCGGTCCACGGCGAGCGACAGCGCGCGCCTCAGGTTCGGGTCGCGGGCGAGTGCCCGCCACACCGGATCGGTGCTGTTCAGGTTGGGATAGAGCGCGATCTGTGATCCGGCCACGCTCTGCCAGAGTCTCACGTTGTAGCCGTTGCGTTCCTCTCCGGCCTTCAGGAAGGGGAAGTTGTCCAACCGCAGGTAACGTGCCTGCAGGTCGGCCTCGCCGGCGCCGGTCTTGGCGGGGACCAGGGAACTGCTTGCGATGTTGACGATCACCCGGTCGATGTACGGCAATTGCCGGCCGCGTTCGTCAACCCGATGGTAGTAGGGGTTGCGAGCGAACACGAAACGATCCGAGGGCATCGCAGTCGTGTTGATCCAGGGCTGCAGCACCGGCAGGTTTGGATTGTCGTAGCGGTACTGCTTGTCGAAGCGATGATGCAATCCGGCCCAGTTGCGCGCGCCGAACTCGTCGACCTTTGCCGCCAGCTCGGCTTCGTCCGTGTACTTGCCGTGAAACTGCTTCAGGTAATGGGCGGGTCGGTAGATGTACAGTGGCCGCGCCCCCGCCAGGGCGGGAAGAAAGTAGGGGTTCGGTTGCGACCACGAGTAGCGCACGGTGGTGGCGTCCGGGAACTCGACCCGGGGAGGCTCCCCGTCCACGACAAGCACCTGGGGCGGGCCGAAGGGAGTGAGATCGTCGTCGTTGGCGACGTCGTCCCAGAAGTAGCGGAAGTCCGCGGTAGTGAAGGGCTCGCCGTCGGACCACTTGTGGCCCTTGCGCAGACGCATGGTGAAGACCCTGTCGTCTTCGACCTCGATGCTCTCGAGGATGTCGGGATGCAGATCGAGATTCTCGTCGTAGGTGACCAGACGGGCGTAGCCGTAGACCATCATCATGCGGATGTCGTTGGCCTTGCCCATCAGCAACCGCAGCTCGCCGCCGTACTCCCCCGGGATCAGCTCCTGGGCGCCGAGATCGAGGATGCGGGGATTTTCGGGCAAGCGCTCTGAGATCGGCGGCAGCTCGCCGCTGCCGACCCTGGCCTCAAGCGAGGGGATCTCCGTTGGCGCTGCGACGGCAGCCGCCGCCAGCGACCAAAAGGCAAGCGTCAGCACGATGCCCCGCCGCCTGCTGCACATTCTGCGACCAATCATTGTGGGATATCTCCTGCGGTGGTGCCTTCGGCGGCGCGAACCGCCTGGCCGTCGCCTATTTCTACCATCACTGTGTGCGCCCCTTCCATTATGGTGAAGGGCTCCGGCCAGGCCGCGGGCTCCGACGCCCGTACCTCGACCACCACGCTGAAGTCCAGCCTGCGGTCGAGGTCGGGGAACGGAACCGCCGCCAACAGCGCACGCGTGTAAGGATGCACGGGGTTGCGAAACAATACCTCGCGCGGTGCCGTCTCGACAAGGCGCCCGCGGCACATCACGCCGATGCGGTCGGAGATGTAGTCGACCACGGCCAGGTTGTGGGAAATGAACAGGTAGGTGAGGCCCAGTTTCTCCTGCAAATCCTTGAGAAGATTGAGTATCTGCGCCTGAATAGAGACGTCGAGCGCCGACACCGGCTCGTCGCAGATGAGCAGATCCGGCTGCAGCGCCAGCGCGCGGGCGATGCCGATGCGCTGCCGCTGGCCGCCCGAGAAGCTGTGCGGATAGCGGTTCAGGAACCTGGGGTCCAGGCCGACAACCCGCATCAGATCCTGGGCCATCTGCGCCTGCGACTCCGCGTTGCCGATGTCGTGGATGACCAACGGCTCGCGCAGGATGTCGAACACCGTCATCCGTGGGGAGAGCGAGCCAAAGGGATCCTGGAAGATGAACTGCATCTTCTTGCGGAATTCCAGCAGCTCCTCGCTGTCGAGCGCGAGCACGTCGGTCATGGTGCCGCGGTCGTTGTAGAGGACGTCCCCCGCGTCCGGGCGAATGGCGCGCATCAGGATCTTGGCCAGTGTGGTTTTGCCGCACCCGCTCTCTCCCACCAGGCCGAAGCATTCCCCCGGGTAGATGGCGAAGTCGACATCGTCGACGGCGAGGATGCGGGCATCCTCGCCGCTGCCGAAGAAACCGCTCTTGCGAATGGTGAAGCTGCGGCTGACATTGCTGATCCTCAGGTGAGGATCGCCGTTGTCGGCCGAAGCCGGCCACGGCTCGCGCTGGGCGAGAAACGCACCGACCTCGCTCTTCACCTCGCGCACCGGAACCAGCCGTTCTCCCTCCTTCATGTCGAAGTGCGGCACGGCGCGCAGCAATGCCTTGAGATAGGGGTGCACGGGGTTGCCGAAGATGTCGCGAGCGCCGCCGCTCTCCATCACCTCGCCGTGGTACATCACGACCACCTCCTCGGCGATGTTCGCGACCACGCCGAGGTCGTGCGTGATGATGAGCACGGCCATGCCCAGCTCTTTTTGTAAATCCAGGATCAGCTTCAGTATCTGGGCCTGGATGGTAACGTCGAGCGCGGTCGTCGGCTCGTCGGCGATGAGCAGGGAAGGATGGCAGATGAGCGCCATGGCGATCATGGCGCGTTGGCGCAGGCCGCCGGACAGCTCGAAGGGGTAGGTTCTGAGCGCCCGGCCCGGATTGGGAAACCCCACCATGCGCAGCATTTCCGCGGTGAGCTCCATGCCCTGCTTCACGCCGACGTCGCGGTGCAGGAAAAGGGCCTCGCTCACCTGGTCGCCGATGGTGTGCAGGGGCGACAGCGACACCATCGGTTCTTGGAATATCATGGAGATACGCCCACCGCGGATGTTGCGCATGGCTCCCGAGTCGGGGTTGAGGCGGGCGATGTCGACGCTCTGGCCCGCGGCTCCCTGCGACGCTCGCAGCAGAATCTGCCCCTCGGAGATGCTGGCCGTTTTCGGCAGGATGCCCATGATGGCCTGGGCCGTAACCGTCTTGCCGGAGCCGGACTCGCCGACGATGGCGACGGTCGCGCCTTCGTAGATGTCGAACGAGATGCCGCGCACGGCCTCGACGGTACCGCCGTGGATGTGGAAGTCCACCTTGAGATCGCGGACGCTCAGCAGGGCGCTCATCGGTAGATCGAGATCTGAGATCGTGTCTTATCCGGGCAGCGGCAATCTGCCGCCCACTTTATCTGGTCCCCGAGTCGCAGTGTAACGCAATCCGGTGCCGGCAAGAACATCATGCCGCCGGCCTCCGCGGCCGCGGCGGTCCTCGCTGCTCGCGGTGTCGTGGGGTTGGCGTCGCGCGCACGCATCCGCCCGCCGGCCTAGGCCTCGACGGGGGTCGGCGCGGGCACCGGCAACCCCAACCGCTCGAGCTGCACGCGCAGCCGGTCGGGATAGTCGGTGATGATGCCGTCGATACCGAGCCTTGCCAGGCGGCGCATGTCGGCCGGGCCGTTGACGGTCCATGGGATCACCTTGAGGCCGAGCTCTTGTGCTGCGGCGATGGCGGGCTGCGACAGCTCCTCGAAGTAGGGAGCCCAGATGGCGCCGCCGGCAGCCTTGACCGTGCGCGCGAGAGACCCGTGCGCGCGCGGGCGAAAGCCGGCTGTCCAGGCGGATGGCGCGGAATCGGAGATGCGGATGGTGTCGAACCAGCTCTGCTGCACGCTCAGGTAGCCGCAGGGGATGTGCCCGGCGAGGCGCTGTACGTGTTGCAGCACCCGCCAGTCGAAAGACTGGATGCGGGTGCGCGCCTCGATGCCCAGCCGGGCCACGTCGGCGACCACCGCCTCGGCGAAGTCCCGCGGCGCCAACGTGTCCTCGGGGTGCTCCGGCGAGCTCTTGATCTCGATGTTGAACACCACCTCGTGGTTGGCGGCACGGCGCGTGAGTTCGACGACCTGCGCAAGCGTCGGGATGTGCACGCCGTCGAGCTGCTGTTGCTCGGGAAACAGGCGCGCGTACACAGACCCCGTGCGCAGCCGGCCGATTTCGTAGCCGCGAAGCCGCTCCAGGGAGAGTTGGTGGATGACGGGGGGCGGCTCGGGGATCGGGGCGCCGCTGGAGTCACGCACGATGACGGCGTTGAGCTCGCGATCGTGGGCCACCACCACGGCGCCGTCGGCGCAGACGGCGACGTCGAGCTCGATGGCGTCGACGCCGATGCTGAGCGCACGGGCGAAGCCCGGCAGGGAGTTCTCCGGTGCGAGTCCGCGCGCGCCGCGATGACCTTGAATCTCGATGCTTCGCACTGCAGTATTCGCCGGGCGACAGGCGAATATAGCGGCCCGTGCGAAATTCGCAAGCCCGCCTTCCAACCGGTGCATCCCGGGGCCGCGCCTCGGGCCGGGGTGCCGGGAGGGCGGCGCACCGAGCACCGGAAATCAGACGCAGGAGAAGCAGACCATGGGGACCGAGATTTCACTGATTGCCGCCGACGGTCACTCGCTGAGCGCCTACCGCGCGGACGCCGGCTCGGCCGCCCGCGGCGGAATCGTCGTCATCCAGGAGATCTTCGGCGTCAACGATCACATCCGCGGCGTCTGTGACGGCTTCGCTGAGGCCGGCTTCACGGCGCTGGCGCCGTCCATGTTCGACCGCGCGGAGCCCGGTGTCGAGCTCGGCTACGACGCCGAGGGCCGGGACCGGGGCCGTGCCTTGCGCGCTCGGATCGACTGGGAGGGACCCGTGCGCGACATCGATGCGGCGATCGGCCTGCTCGAGGCCTCGATGAAGGTCGGCGTGGTGGGCTACTGCTGGGGCGGCTCGCTGGCCTGGCTTGCCGCGACCCGCCTCGCTCCGGCATGCGCCGTCGCCTATTACGGCGGCCAGATCATCCAGTTCATAGCCGAAACGCCACGCTGCCCCGTCATGCTGCACTTCGGCGAAACCGATGCCAGCATACCCGCGGAGGATGTGGATGCCATCCGCGAGGCGCACCCCTCGCTGCCGATCTTCCTCTATCCCGCCGGGCACGGCTTCAACTGCGAAGCGCGCGCGAGCTTCCATGCCGACAGTGCGTTGCTGGCGCGTTCACGCACGCTCGATTTTCTGAACGAGAATTTCGCCTAGTGCGCGGCGTCGTCGTCGCAGCGAGCCTGGCGCTGGCGGCGCTCGTTCTCAGCGCGTGCCGCGGCGACGGAGCGCTCGCGGCGAAGGCGGAGCGTGAGGACACGCGTCTTGCGCGCCGACAGATCGACTGGGTTCGCCGGGGCGACGTCGAGTCGCTGCAGGCGCACCTCAGTGCCGAACTGCGAGGCCCCGGTATGGCCGCCGAGCTCGACCGCGCGGCGGCCATGTTTCCGCCCGAGGAACCGCTGGCCGTGCAGCTCGTCGAGCATCGCCGCCAGGGCGAGGGGGACGAGCGTCGCGTTAGCATGAGCTTTCAGCTGCGTTTCCCCTCGCAGTGGGTCGCCGTCAATGTGATCCTGCGCCCGCAGGGTGAGCGACTGCTCGTCAGCGGGTTGAGGATAGAGCCGCTGGAGGCGCCGCTCGAGGAGCTGCACCGATTTTCTCTCGTCGGCGCGACGTCTGCGCACTACGCCGTTGCCTCTGCGGCCGTCGTCGTCCTGGCGGTGATCCTCACCGCGCTGGTGCTGTGCGTGCGCGCATCGATGCCGTTGCAGCACAAGTGGCTTTGGATGCTGGCGATTGTCTGCGGCGTCGGGCGGCTCACCTTCAACTGGACGAGCGGTGAGCACTCCTGGTCGTTTATCTACGCGCAGCCCTTGGGTGTGGGCGTGTTCTCGGCGAGCGCCTATGCGCCCTGGCTGGTGTCCGTGTCTGCCCCGGTGGGCGCGTTGTGGTTCGTTCTCGCGTCGCGGCGGCGACCGACTCGCGCCGGCACGTGACCCCCATGCTCGAAGCCGGTCTTGCCCATCTCGAGGAGCACGGCATCAATCTGGTGCATGTGTTCGATCTCGAGGGGCTCCCCGTCGACGTCACGGCGCCGCTGCGGGCCGAGGGCATCGAGCTGCAGCGGTATCGACGGCTGGTCCTGATGGCGAGCGGGGGTCCGCGCCTGTGGCGGGCGCTCGAGGCGGCGGGGATCGGCGGCCCCGACCCGGTGGACACGTTCAGTGCGGCGATGTCACGAACGTTCGTAAGGCGCTATCTGAACGATACGCCGCACCGTATCGTCTACCCCTCTGCGTGCCCGCTCCCCCTGCCGCGACTCGGCGCGCTCGCCGGCTGGAGTCACGCCTCGCCGCTCGGCCTGGGCATCCATCGTCGGTTCGGTCTGTGGTTCGCCTATCGGGCGGCCGTGCTGGTCGCCGCGGCACTGCCGCCTTCGCCGCCGCAGCCGGGCCCGTCGCCCTGTGAGGGCTGCCAGACGAAACCGTGCATCGCCGCGTGCCCCGTTGGGGCCGTGCGCTGGGGCGCCGAATTCGACCTCGCCGGCTGCGTCAGCCACCGTCTCGAGCCGCAGTCGGCGTGCGCGCGAAGCTGCGCAGCGCGGCTGGCGTGTCCCGTCGGCGCCGACCACCGCTACTCTTCACGACAGCTCGGCTATCACTGCGAGCGCTCGCTGGCGTCGATTCGCGCTTTCGGCCGCGGGTCCGGGTCGCGGGGCGGCTGAGCGCTTGCGGACTCGCCGTCGCGCCGACGGAAGCCCTAAACGTCGCCAGCCTCGATCTCACGGCCCATGAAGGGAAATCCGGGGGTGCGCGACCTCAGGCTCGAGGCAATCTCCTCCAGCGGCTCGACGGCGCCGAGGTAGGTTCCCTGCGCCATGTCGACGCCGAGGCTGTGCAGCTGCTCGACGACGGTGTGACTGTCCGCGCACTCGGCGATTGTCTCGATGCCCATTGCGTGGCCGACCTGGTTTATGGCGGCCACCATGGCATGGTCGATGGAGTCCGCTGCCATGTTGCGCACAAAACTGCCGTCGATTTTGAGGTAGTCGACGTGGAGCTTTTTCAGGTAGTTGAACGATGACAGGCCACTGCCGAAGTCGTCGAGGGCGAATTCGCAGCCGATCGCCTTGAGCTCGCGGATGAAGTCAGCCGCGTGGTCGAGGTTGCTCATGGCCGCGGTCTCGGTGATCTCGAAACAGATCCGGTTTGCCGCGACTTCGAACTCGGACAGTTCCTCGCGTATGAGCTGAAGGAGCCGCTCGTTGTTGAGCGAGCTCCCGGACAGATTGATGGCAATGCCGACCTCGCCGAACTCGTTGTTGTTGCGGAAAAAACGTCTGATTGCCGTGCGTACGATCCAGCGATCGATCGCCGTCATCAGGCCGTAACGCTCCGCGGCGGGAATGAAGGCGGCGGGCAATACCAGGTTGCCGTGCTCGTCGACCAGCCGTACGAGCACCTCCAGAAAGCGGGGCCTGATCGGGTCGGCATCCATGGCGAATATGGGCTGCGCGTAAAGACAGAAGCGATTCTGGCTGAGCGCGTCCGACAGGTCGGCCGCCCGCAGGATCTCGCTGTGACGGCGATTGAACTCACCGTCGTCCGGCTGGTAGACGTGAATGCGGTTGCGGCCGAGATCCTTGGCCGTGTAGCAGGCGATGTCGCCCTGACTGAGGATTTGATCCATCTCCTCGGTATCGCGTGTGATCGGCACCAGGCCGATGCTGACGGTGATCTCGAAAGAGCGCCCCTCCCAGGTGAATCGAAAGTCGCGAACGACATGCGCAAGGCTGTGGGCGATGGTGGTTGCCGTCTCCACGGCGCAGTCCTCCAAAAGCACGCTGAACTCGTCGCCGCCGAGTCGGGCAAAGGTGTCGCGGCTGCGGAGGTTCCTGCGAAGCCGGGCAGCCAGCTCCTTGAGCAGAGCATCTCCGGCGATGTGGCCGGCCGCATCGTTCACGATCTTGAACTGATCCAGGTCCAGATAACAGAGAACGTGCTCGCTGTGCTTGGTCTTGGCGTCGTTGACGACACGTTTGAGCCTTCGTTCGAGCTCACGTCGGTTCACGAGGCCGGTGAGCGGATCGTGTGTGGCGAGGTGGATCATGCGTCGCGCCATGCGGCGCGAGTCCGTGACATCGCGAAAAACGATGACCAGACCGAGGACATCTCCCCCGGGCAGCCGGATAGGGGCGATCGAGTCTTCGATGGCGTACTCGTTTCCCTGTCGATCGATCAGTGCATGGCGATCGGGTGGCGTAATCAGCGCATTCTCGATCGTGGTGCCGACCGTGGCAACGGCGATCGGTTGTCGCGTATGCTCGTCGATGAGCTTGAACACCTCGTCCAAGTGCTTTCCTCTGGTTTCGGCGAGGGTCCACCCGGTCAACCTCTCGGCGGCGGGATTGAGGTAGCGGAGTTCGCCGCCGCGGTCCGTCGTGATGACCGCATCGGAGATGGAATGCAGGGTGATCTCAGCCCGCTCCTTTTCCTCGATCAGCGCCTGCTCAACCTGTTTGTGGCGCGTGATGTCGAGCGAAACCCCCAGGATAACGCTTGCTTCCTCGCCGAAATGGGCAAACGGAACCTTCGTCGTCTGCAGCACGCGCGGTTCACCGCAAGCGTCGACGAATGTTTCCTCTAGCGTGAGGCTCCCGTTGCGGCTTTCGATCAGGCGATTCTCGTCCGCCGTCAGGGGCAGGTGCGGCATGCGATGTGTGGCGAGGCCTGCGTCGCCCTGCCACTGCAGGATGTTCTCGACGGTGGTGCCGTAGGCCTCGGCGAGCGCGCGGTTGCACAGCAGCACGCGCCCGCTCTCGTCCTTGGCGAAGATCATGTGCGGAACCAGGTCGATGATCTCACGAATGGCGATCAGGTTCCTCTGCACCGCTCTCTCGGCAGCGTCGATCCGGCAGAGATAGGTCTTGAGGCCGGTGTAGATGACGCCCGCCGTCAGCAGAACGAAAAGCGCGTTCTCGAATGCCCGGAAGCCGCCCGATGAAACGGGCGTCGCGAACGCTGCCCGCACGGTGCCGGTGAGCAAGATCCAGGCGAGACCGATCAAAGCATAGGCCGCGGCAAGACGCAGAGCCTGCCGCTTCAGCTGGCCGGCGGTCGAGGATCGTTCCCGCCCTGGGCCCGCCCCGTCTTGTTCGCCTCCGAGCGCAGCGCGTATCCGGCGGATATGGGAGCGCACGAGGTAGTAGATGAGACAAACGGTGACGAGCACGTACACCGAGCCCTCATGCTCCTGCAGCTCCACCAGCAGCGTGTGATCGTCGACGAAAGTCCGCAGCAGCAGATCGGAAAATGCGACCCACGCGACGCCGAGGACGATGCAGGCAAGAGCGGTCCCAAGTGCGTGATTGCGAAGAGAAGCGAAGTCCCTTTGGTGCTCCGACAAGTCCCGATCCTCCGCGCGGCACGGCGCCGCGGTGGCCTTCTACGGCCATTCTTGTTTGTTTCCGGCGAGCGCCCGCAACCCCCGTCGGCGGCCGTCGGGGCGCATCCCCGGCAGCCGCACCAGCGCCCGCGTCGTTCCATTGTTCACGCCCGACCGGCGGCGCCGACGCGCCGGCCCGCAGACCGAAACGTGTTTGTTACGGGAAAGTTTGGCACATTGAGGGCGAATTGCCAGCGCGGGGCGCGGGCCGACGCTTACGCCGGCGGGTGCACTCGGGCGCTCACAGCACGGCCCGCGTGCTGCCGTAGTCCCGCTTGACGCTGAAGTGGCGCTTCCAGCGGCCGTGGGCACGCATGCCACAGAGGGTTTCCTCGAACCGGGTGCCGAGTGGAAACGGGGGATCTGCGGGCCGATCGGACCATATCCCCGCCCGCCGCCGCTGCTCGCGGCGCTCGAGCAGCCAGTCGTTGTAGCTCTCGAAGACGATCCAGCCGCCGGGCGCGTCGAGTGTCGCCGCCCGGTAGCGTCCATCGAGCTCTTCGTACAGGGCCACCTGATCCGGGCTCAGGGCCAGCGGCTCGAGGATGTCGTCGTAGCCGAGCTCGCGCAGCGACTCGCCGGCGACCCAGGACATGATCCGTTGATCACGCTCGCTGAGCTCGTGGCGGTAGCGACCGACGTAGCGGTCGGAGATCGGTTCACCGAGCGGGGCATTGTCCTTGGACTTGCCGCGTTTGCGGGCGATCGCGGTGGTGTGGAAGTCGAGCAGCGCCTCGTCGTAGTCCTCGCCGAGGTAGGCGCACAGGTCGCGCAGATGCACGACGGGGTCGCGTACGAAATCCTCGTACTTGATGTCGAACCACTGGTCGGCGGGAAGCCGCTCCCGCCACGGTCGCACCGCCCGCTGGCCCATGTGCCAGAGCTCGGCGGCGCAGTAGATGTTCGTCGGCCCGAACGACGAGTCCAGGAACTCGGCGCTCGCGTCGCGGCCGTCGCGATAGATGAAGACGAACTGTGCGTTCGGGAAGTCCTCGAGGATCTGTTCGACGTAGAACAGGTTGTAGGGCGTTTTCTCACCCCAGCGCGGCTTGCCGACGTGTTCGGCGTAGCGCTCGAGCATGGCGCAGAACACACCGGCGAATGACTGCTCGCGCCCTCGGGCGCGCGCCAGGATCTCGTCGCCGAAGCCACGCGGATCCACGCCCATGTTCCAGAACGGGACGCGAAGCCCGTAGGCCATCTCGTGGACGAGGGCGGCGAAGTGCTCGTCGACGGACAGCTCGCCGTAGGTGAAAAGCCAGGGTCGGAAACGCGGGTAGTACCAGGTGACCTCTGGGACCGCGATGCGCGGGTGCATGCCGAGTATCGCCATGATGAGAGTCGTGCCGGAGCGCTCCGAGCCGGTCACGAAGATGGGACGTTCCGTGAGTGTCACGGCCATGGGCTCGACCTCCTTGGAAAGTTTGACCCCGGCGGGCCGGGGGGCGTCACGTCTGTCAGCAAGACTCCGCGGTGGCGATGGCCTCGATCGCCGCTCGCAGCCCCGCCCGCACCTCCTCGACCTTGTGCAGGAAAGCCTCGCTCTCGCGGCGCTCGGCGCGCTCGATCGTGACGGGGTACTCCTCGACGATGCGCGCCGGCTTGTCGCCGAGCAGCAGCACCCGGTCGCCGAGAAGCACGGCCTCCTCGATGTCGTGGGTGACGAACAGGACCGATTTGCGCGTCTCCTCCCAGATACGCAGCAGCTCGTCCTGCAGCCCGCTGCGGGTGATGGCGTCCAGCGCGCCGAACGGTTCGTCCATCAGCAGGATGTCCGGGTCGACGGCGAGGGCGCGGGCGATACCGATGCGCTGGCGTTGCCCGCCCGAGAGCTGATAGGGCCAGCGATCGCCGAAGCCGCTCAGACCGACCAGCTCCAGCGTGCGTTCCACGCGTTCGCGCTTGATCTTCGCGGACACGTCGATCCCCTCCAGGCCCAGCGTGATATTGTCCTGCACGCGCCGCCACGGCATCAGATTGGCGGCCTGGAACACCATGGCGATCTGCCGCCGCGCCGGGTCCGTGCGCGGCAGTTCGATCTTTACCGAACCCCGGAAAGCGGGAATCAGCCCCGCAATCACACGCAGCAGCGTCGACTTGCCGGCGCCCGAGACACCGACGACGGTCACGAACTCGCCTTCCTCGACGGCGAGGTCGAGGCCGGCGAACACCGGTATGGCGTCGTCAAAGCTGACTGCCAGGTCCTGGGTGCGAATTATCGTTGCCACGCGAGTATCCGGCTCTGGATCTGCACGAAGATGTAGTCGCTCACCCCGTAGAGCAGCGCGATGGAGAACATGTACAGCACCACCACCTCGCTCGCCAGCAGACCCGAGGCCTCGATCATGCGCTGACCGATGCCGGCGATGCCGAAGAGCTCCGCGGCCACCACCGTCATCCAGCCCTGACCGAGGCCGGCGCGCAGTCCGCTCAGGATGCCCGGCGCGGCCCCCGGCAGGATCACCCTGCGCAGCAGCGCGAGGAAGGAGCGATGGCCGAAGGCCCGTGCGACCTCGATGAGATCCTTGTCCACGGCCTGAACCGCTGCCATGGCGGTGAAGTAATTGATCCAGAAGATCCCGATGGAGATGATGAAGGCCGCCGCCGTCTCGGTGATCCCGAACCAGATGATGGCGAAGGGGATCCAGGCGAGCGGCGGGATGGGCCGGAAGACGCGCGCGAGCCATGCCTGGGAGGCTTCGACGCGCGGGAACAGGGCCACGCACACGCCCAGTGTCACGCCGAGGACCGAGCCCAGCACGAAACCCACCAGGTAGTGCCGCAGGCTGGCCAGCACCATCCGCTGCCAGAAGCCCGCCTCGATCTCCGAGACGAGGGATTCCGGCAGCGAGCTCGGCGGCGGCAGCAGATGGGTCTCGACCAGCCCGCTGCGCGCAATACCCTCCCAGACGAGCAGAAACCCGACCAGGCCCGCCGACGCCAGCGCGTAGCGCGTCGACTCCTTCACGGCGCCCGCGCGGGTATCACTGGCCGGCTTTGGCGACGGCCTCGTCGTAAACGCTGGTGTCGAACAGGTCCGTGGTCGTCACTTTCTTGTCCTGGATCTGGTACTCCTCCTGGAACTGCGACATGTAGGTGGTCGACTCGATGATGTCGCGGGGGTTGGCTCTGAAGTTGGCCGAGGGCGAGGAAATCGCTTTCAGAATAATGTCTTCCTCGACGAGCCCCTTGGCGACGAATTCCAGTACGTGCGGAGCCGCCTTGGCGGGTTCTTCGAGGAGGAGCTTTGTCGCCCTGATGTGCAGCTGCAAGAGTTTGACGATGGCATCGCGATGCTCGGCGAGCACGCCCTCGCGCACGGCCAGCGTGGAGCCCGGCTGATTGGGCATCATGCCGTTGGCGCGTACGACCACCTTGGCATCGGGCAGCTTGCTCTCGACGATGGTGAGAATGGGCTCGAGAATGCCGGCGGCGTCGACCGAGCGCGACAGCAGCGCCTGCTGCACGCGCGAGGCGCCCATGCCGATCAGTTCGACGTCGTCCACGTTCATGCCGAGCTGCTTGATGAGCCAGTGTCGGGTGACGGTGTCGGGCACCGAGCCCTTGGGGAAGCTCGCGAGCTTGACCTTGCGGCCCTTGTCCTCGGCAAACTTCAGAAGCGCTTCCTTGGCCGGATACTTGTCGAAATACTCGACGAGCTCTCCCTGAGCGATGACCGCAATCTGCTCGACGATTCCCGGCGCAATGACCTTGATGTCGATGCCTTTGGCGCGTGAGACCATCGCCGGCCCGATGCCGAAGCACATCAGGTCCATCTTGCCGGAGGCGATGGCCTGGACGATGGCGGGACCGTTGGGGAAACGCGTCAGCTTGAGATCGATTCCGGCCTCCTTGGTCCAGCCCATGCCCTCCATGACGAAGAGCTGGCTGCACGGCACGATGGGCATGTAGGCCATTTCCAGCGTGACCGCGCGGGCCGTGTGCGCCTGTCCCATCAACAACGCCGCCCCGAGCAGAGCGGCAACGGAACTTCCTAGCTTGCGGAGTTTCATCGGCATTTTTCCCCGTTTTGTGGGTTGGCGATCGGCGCGGCCGCAACCGCTTGCGCCCAGCCAGCGCCGGGTCGCGTCGGTCGACGGCTCTGCATTGCGTATTCCGGGATCCGGGGCTCATTCTAGACGCGTTGGCGACCGCGCAACACCCTCCCGATGGATAGGTCGCGGAGGCGGGGGTCGCGGGCGCATGGTGCGCGGGACGGGCGTGTCGGGGGGTTGCCCGGGGTGTCGATGGCGCCGCTCGCCCGCCGCCGTCGCGGCGGCGGGCGTTTGAAAACCGCCCGGCGCTTACGATACAGTTACGTGAAAGCGCCCCGAAGAAGACCGGACGACGAAAGAGTCCGGGGCAATGAGAGCGGCGCCGTGGCGGCGGTCCCGGAGCGGTCAGGCCGTCTGCTTCACCACCGGAGAGGATTTTTCGCTGTCATGACGGACGACCGGGTCGATCATTACGTCCAGTTCGCTGACGTTCAGAAGAGCTATGACGGCGAAACCCTCGTCGTCAAGAACCTGAATCTCGACATCCAGCGCGGCGAGTTCCTCACCATGCTCGGCCCGTCGGGGTCGGGCAAGACGACCTGCCTGATGATGCTGGCCGGCTTCGAGCCGGCGACCCACGGCGAGATATACCTGGACACCCGCCCCATCAACAACGTGCCTCCGCATCGCCGCGACATCGGCATGGTGTTCCAGAACTACGCCCTGTTCCCGCACATGACCGTGGCGGAGAACCTCGCCTTCCCGCTGGAGGTGCGCAGGCGGCCGGCGGACGAGATCAAGGAGCGCGTGACCAAGGTCCTGGAGATGGTGCAGCTGCCCCAGTTCGGTAGCCGTCGACCGGCGCAGCTCTCCGGCGGTCAGCAGCAGCGCGTGGCGGTGGCCCGGGCGCTGGTGTTCGAGCCCAAGCTGGTGCTGATGGACGAGCCGCTCGGCGCGCTCGACAAGCAGCTGCGCGAGCAGATGCAGTACGAGATCAAGCACATTCACGAGAATCTCGGCGTGACCGTGGTCTACGTGACCCACGACCAGAGCGAGGCGCTCACCATGTCCAACCGCATCGCGGTCTTCAACGACGGCATCATCCAGCAGCTGGCGTCGCCCGACGTGCTCTACGAGCAGCCGGAGAATGCGTTCGTCGCCCAGTTCATCGGCGAGAACAACACCTTGCTCGGCGAGATTCGGGAGCTCGGGGATTCGGAGTGCCTCGTGGAGGTCGCCGGTCAGATGGTCAAGGCTCTGCCCGTCAATGTCGACTCCGACCAGGGTCCGACGACGTTGTCGCTGCGGCCGGAACGCGTCTCGATCAACCCGCAGCCGGGCGCGCATGCCAACCTGTTCGAGGGCGAGGTGGAGGAGATCATCTATCTCGGCGATCACATCCGCACGCGGCTCAAGCTGCTCGGCCACGACGACTTCATCGTCAAGGTGCCCAATTCCGCCGGACACGAGCAGCTGCGTCCGCGAGATCCGATCAAGGTGGGCTGGAACCTCGCGGATTGCCGGGCTCTGGATGCGCCGGCGACGCACTGAATTGACTTTCCGCGGGAGCCCGTGAAGACGGACCCCGGGGGCAATCCATGCCGGCAGGTCCGGCGCCGTAGTAAGAAGAGGAGGCTAGTGTGAAAGACGTAGCGAAGAAGTCGATTATGGCGGTCGCGACCGCCGCCGCACTCGGCGCCGCCGGGGCCGCATCAGCGGTCGACCTGGTGGTCGTTTCGTGGGGCGGCGCGTACTCGGCGAGCCAGCAGAACGCGTATCACGATCCGTATATGAAGCTCAACTCCGAGGTCAAGATCATCAACGACGACTCGTCCAACGAAGCGGTGGCCAAGCTGCGGGCGATGAACGAGGCGAACAACGTCACCTGGGCGCTGGTCGACGTGGTGGCCGCCGATGCGATCCGCCTGTGCGACGAAGGGCTGGCCATGGAGATCGATCACGACACCATGCTGGCGGCGGCGCCCGATGGCACGCCGGCGTCCCAGGACTTCGGCGACATGATCGTTTCGGAGTGCTTCATCCCGCAGATCGTCTATTCCACCACCTTCGGTTACCGCACCGACCTCGTCAAGACACCGCCGACGAGCATCGCCGACGTGTTCGATCTGGAGAAGATACCCGGAAAGCGGTCGCTGGAGCGCCGGCCCATCAACAACATGGAATGGGCGCTGCTGGCCGACGGCGTGCCCGCCGACCAGATCTACGAGGTCCTCGACACACCCGAAGGCGTGGACCGTGCCTTCGCCAAGCTCGACACCATCAAGGACCAGGTGGTCTGGTGGGAGAAGGGCGCGCAGACTCCACAGCTGCTGGCTGACGGTGAAGTCGTCATCGGGTCGACCTACAACGGACGTCTGTTCTCGCTCATAGAGGAGGAGAAGCAGCCGGTCGCGATGATGTGGGACTGGCAGGTGTTCGATCTCGACGGCTGGATCGTGCCCACGGGCGGTCCGAACCAGAAGGTGGTCATGGAGTATCTCAAGTTCGCCACGGACACGCAGCGCCTCGCCGATCAGGCCAAGTTCATTTCCTACGGGCCGGCGCGCGCGTCTTCGGCGCCCCTGGTCGGTAAGCATGCGACGCTCGGCATCGACATGGCGCCGCACATGCCGACGGACCCCAACAACGCCAAGCACACGCTGCTCTACAACTACGAGTGGTGGGCCGACAACCTCGACGACATGAACGAGCGTTTCCAGGCCTGGCTGGCCCGTTAGTCTGACGGCACTGGGTTCCGGGGGTGGGCGTGCCCACCCCCGGGCCCGATCCCGCGCCGCGTTCCGAAGACGCCCGGTAACGGTGGGTGATATCGCGATGGCACAGGCAGTGAGCGAAGTCCAGTCTGCAGAAATGACGACGGTGGACGGCACGCCGCTCAAGGTGAGCCTGGCGCGGGCCAACCGGCGCGCGCGGCGCCGCGCCATGCTGCTGGTGGCGCCGCTGTTTCTCTTCATCCTGGTCACATTCTTCATTCCCATTTTCGACATGCTGTTTCGCAGCGTGGAGAACCAGGTCGTCGGCGACGTGCTGCAGACATCTGCGCCGCTCATCGTGCAGTGGGACGAAAATTCGGGCGAGTTGCCCGGGGAAGAGGTGTTCGCGGCCCTGCACCAGGATTTCATCGAAGGCTACAAGGCCAAGACCATCAATCGCGTGGGGCTGCGTCTGAACTACGAGAAGAGCGGGTTCTCCGGCCTGTTCCGCTCGACGGGCCGCAAGGCCCGGCGCATGAAAGCGCCCTTCAAAGAGGCGTTCATCAAGGCCGACAAGGACTGGGGCTCAGTCGAGTACTGGCGCGTGCTCAAGCGGGAGATCGCTCCCTACACGGCGTCGTACTATCTCTCCGCCGTGGACATCGGTTACAGCGACGACGGCGCTATGAGTCTGCTGCCGAGCGACAAGCGCATCTACGGCAGGCTCTTCTGGCGAACCCTGTGGATCAGCGCCCTGATCACGGTCATCTGTCTGGTGCTCGCCTATCCGATCTCCTATCTGCTCTCGACGCTGCCCACCAGCAAGAGCAACCTGCTGATGATCCTCGTGCTGCTGCCGTTCTGGACATCGCTGCTGGTGCGCACCACGGCCTGGATCGCGCTGCTGCAGCAGGAGGGCGTGATCAACGACCTGCTGGTCGGAATCGGCCTCATCGGCGACGACGGGCGGCTCGCCATGATTCACAATCGCACCGGGACGATCGTGGCCATGACGCACATTTTGCTTCCGTTCATGGTGCTGCCGCTGTTCAGCGTGATGAAGACGATACCGCCGAGTTACCTGCGCGCTGCCCGGTCCCTGGGTGCGAACCCGCTCATGGCCTTTGTGCGTGTCTATCTGCCCAACACCGTCGCCGGCATAGGCGCGGGCTGCATCCTCGTCTTCATCCTGGCCATCGGCTACTACATCACGCCCGCGCTGGTCGGCGGCACGACCGGAACACTGATCAGCAATTTCATTGCGTATCACATGTCGGTGTCGCTCAACTGGGGCCTGGCTGCGGCGCTGGGGACCATTCTGCTGGCACTGGTTCTGGCGCTGTATCTGCTCTACGACAAGATTGTCGGCATCGACAACATGAAGCTGGGCTGAGCCATGGCACTGCCGATCTACGCTTCGCCGCTCGAGCGGGTCTGGTACTACACCTACCGGGTGTTGTGCGGGCTGATATTCATCTTCCTCATCGCCCCGATCGTCGTCATCATCCCACTATCCTTCAATGCGGTGCCGTTCTTCACCTTCACGCCGGAGATGCTGTCTTTCGATCCGGCGGGATATTCGCTCAAGTGGTACCAGGACTTCTTCAGCAATCTGAACTGGCAGGGCGCGGTGAAGAACAGCTTCATCATCGCCGTGTTCGCCACTCTGATCTCCACCACCCTGGGCACCATCGCGGCGCTGGGGCTCAGTCGCGCCGAGATGCCAAAGAAGGCGCTCGTCATGGGGATCCTGATATCGCCGATGATCGTGCCTTTGATCATTTCCGCCGCCGGCATGTATTTCTTCTATACCAAGGTTGGCCTGGCCTCGACGCACCTCGGTGTCATCCTGGCGCACGCGGCTCTCGGAACGCCCTTCGTGGTCATCACCGTCACCGCCACCCTGACCGGTTTCGACGAGAGCCTGATTCGGGCGTCGGCGACGCTGGGCGCGTCGCCGGTGCGCACGTTCTTCAAGGTCATCGTGCCGCTGATACTGCCGGGCGTGATCTCCGGCGCCCTGTTCGCGTTCATCACCTCGTTCGACGAGGTGGTCGTCGTGCTGTTCGTCGGCAGCTTCGAGCAACGCACCATCCCCTGGCAGATGTTCTCGGGCATTCGCGAACAGATCAGCCCGACCATACTGGCCGTGGCAACGCTGCTCGTCGTCGTCTCGATCATGCTGCTGGCCTCGGTCGAGCTGCTGCGTCGACGCTCCGAGCGTCTGCGCGGCATCCGCTCCTGAGCATCCGTCGGACACGGCGGTATAGAGCCGCATGCGCAGAGCGCGCCGCCGCCGTCGCGGGGGGCTGACAGTGCGGGCCGGGGGGCGTGCGGCGCGGGCGCTGTCGTCGTGGGCGGGTAAGCCCGCGTCGTGCGATGGCATGTTGCGCGCCACCGGCACGGTTAAGCTGCCGGGCGGCGCGCCCCGGGCGGGGCCGGCGCACGGCGGCGCCGTAACGGTGCCGCGGGTGCCCCGGTGGAATTTCTTTGGAGGATAGCCAACCATGTTCGATCGAGCAGACACCATCGCCGAGTTCGACCCCGAGCTCTGGGGTGCGATCCGCGACGAGGAACGGCGCCAGGAAGAGCACGTCGAGCTGATCGCCTCGGAGAACTACACCAGCCCGCGCGTGCTGGAGGCGCAGGGATCGGTCCTCACCAACAAGTACGCCGAAGGGTATCCCGGTAAGCGCTACTACGGCGGCTGTGAGTTCGTCGACGTCGCCGAGCAGCTCGCCATCGACCGGGCGAAGCAGCTGTTCGCGGCGGACTACGCCAACGTGCAGCCGCATTCGGGCTCGCAGGCGAACGTGGCCGTGTATCTCGCGCTCGTGAACCCCGGCGACACCATACTCGGCATGAGCCTGGCCGACGGCGGCCACCTCACCCACGGCGCCAAGGTGAACTTCTCCGGCAAGCTCTACAATGCCCATCAGTACGGTCTGTCCGAGGATACCGGAGAGGTGGACTACGCCCAGGTCGAGCGCCTCGCCGCGGAGCACAGGCCGCGGATGATCGTCGCCGGCTTCTCCGCGTACTCGCGCGTCATGGACTGGGAGCGCTTTCGCCGTATCGCCGATTCCGTGGGCGCCTATCTGTTCGTCGACATGGCGCACGTGGCGGGTCTCGTCGCCGCGGGGCTGTATCCGAATCCGGTGCCCATCGCCGACGTCGTCACGACGACCACCCACAAGACCCTGCGCGGCCCGCGGGGCGGCCTTATTCTGGCGCGGGCGAACGAGGACATCGCCAAGAAACTGAACTCGCTGGTGTTCCCGGGCACGCAGGGCGGGCCGCTGATGCACGTCATCGCGGCCAAGGCGGTCGCCTTCAAGGAGGCGCTGGAGCCCGGCTTCAAGGAGTACCAGAAACAGGTCATCGCCAATGCCCGCGCCATGTCCGACGTCTTCCAGGAGCGCGGGTACAAGGTGGTGTCCGGCGGCACCGACGACCACCTGTTCCTGCTGGATCTGATCGACAAGGAAATCACCGGCAAAGATGCCGATGCCGCTCTGGGCAGAGCCAACATCACCGTCAACAAGAATTCCGTGCCGAAGGATCCGCGCTCTCCTTTCGTCACCAGCGGGCTGCGGATCGGTTCCCCGGCGGCGACCACGCGCGGTTTCAAAGAGCCGCAGATGCGCGAGCTGACACACTGGATGTGCGACGTTCTCGACAACATCGACGACGAGCGGACCATCGCCGACGTCAAGAAGAAGGTGCTGGCCCTGTGNNGCTGGCCCTGTGCGCGCGTTTTCCTGTCTACGGCGACAGCCGTGGCCGGGAGCAGGCTTCGCGCCTCGCCTGAGGGACCGACGCGGGAGCTGGAAGTCGGCGCGTCGGGCGTTGCCGCGCCCGGCGCAGCCGGCGAGACGACGATGCGCTACTCGCTCTTCAGCCTGGTCCGTAACGCCGCAGGGCAGCACCGGCACTGGCGGCGGGCGTGGCGCAGCCCGGAGCCGCGCAAGCGCTATCAGGTGGTCATCGTCGGCGGCGGCGGCCACGGGCTGGCGACGGCCTACTACCTCGCCAAGGAGCACGGCATCACCGACGTCGCGGTGCTGGAGAAGGGCTGGCTCGGCGGCGGCAACACCGGGCGCAACACCACCATCGTGCGCTCCAACTACCTCTGGGACGAAGCCGCCCACCTCTACGAGAAGTCGCTGAAGCTCTGGGAGGGGCTGTCGCAGGAGCTCAACTTCAACGTCATGTTCAGCCAGAGGGGGGTGATGAACCTCGGCCACACGCTGCAGGACATGCGCGACATCTACCGACGCTCCAACGCGAACCGGCTCAACGGCATCGACAGCGAGATCCTCACGCCCGCCCAGATCAAGAAGCGGGTTCCCGTCATCAACGTCTCGCCCTCGGCCCGCTACCCGATCCTGGGAGCTTCCTTTCAGCCGCGTGGGGGCGTGGCCCGCCACGACGCGGTGGCGTGGGGTTACGCGCGCGCGGCCGACGCGCGCGGCGTCGACATCATCGAGAACTGCGAGGTCACCGGCATCCGGCGTGAGAAAGGCGCCGCGGTCGGCGTGGAGACGACGCGCGGTTTCATCGGCGCCGGCAGGATCGGGGTGGTGGCGGCGGGCCACAGCAGCGTCATCGCGTCCATGGCCGGGCTTCGCCTGCCCATCGAGAGCCACCCGCTGCAGGCGCTGGTCTCAGAGCCGCTGCGACCGGTTCTGGGCACGGTGATCATGTCCAACGCCGTCCACGGCTATGTCAGTCAGTCGGACAAGGGCGAGCTCGTGATCGGCGCGGGCGTGGATTCCTACAACGGCTACGGGCAGCGCGGCAGCCTGTCCGTCATCGAGGGCAACGTCGCCGCCATCGTCGAGCTGTTCCCGGTGTTCAGCCGTGTGCGCATGCTGCGGCAGTGGGGCGGCATCGTCGACGTGTGTCCCGATGCCTGTCCCATCATCGCAGACACGCCGGTCAAAGGTCTGTATTTCAACTGTGGCTGGGGCACGGGCGGGTTCAAGGCCACGCCCGGCTCGGGCTGGGTGTTCGCCCACACCCTCGCCCGCGGCCGAGCACATCCGCTGAACGAGCCGTTCTCCCTGCAGCGTTTCACCAGCGGCGCGCTGATCGATGAGCACGGCGCCGCGGGTGTTGCACACTAGTTCGGTGACCCCGACGGTGAGCTCGTCGTGATTCGGTAAGCGCGATGCTGTTGATCGATTGTCCCTGGTGCGGTCCCCGCGATCAGAGCGAATTCGCCTACGGCGGTGAAGCGCACATCGTGCGTCCGCGCGATCCACAAAGCCTTTCCGACGACGAGTGGGCCGATTACCTGTTCATGCGCGCCAACCCCAAGGGCACGCACCGCGAGCAGTGGTGCCACCAGCACGGCTGTCGCCGCTGGTTCAACGTCGTCAGGGATACGGTGACGTACCGCATCACCCACGTATACAAGGTCGGTGAGCCGCCGCCACCGCAGGGCAAATGATCCAGCCTAACCGCCTGCCTTCCGGCGGCCGCATCGATCGCGGCACGACGCTGGACTTCTCCTTCGACGGCAGGTCGCTGCAGGGCTACGAGGGGGACACCGTCGCCTCGGCGCTGCTGGCCAACGGCGTTGACGTGGTGGCGCGCAGCTTCAAGTACCACCGCCCCCGCGGCATCGTGGGCGTGGGCGCGGCCGAGCCCAATGCCGTGCTGCAGCTCGGCACGGGCGCGACCGCGACGCCCAATCCGCTCGCGACCCAGGTCGAGCTGCACGACGGTCTGCAGGCGCGCGCCGTCAACGGCTGGCCCGACGCCGAGCGCGACCTGTTCGCCTTCGCCGGCTGGTTCTCCGCCCTCATGCCGGCCGGTTTCTACTACAAGACATTCATGTGGCCCAGAGGTCTGTGGCTGCACTACGAGCGCTACATTCGCCGCGCCGCGGGCCTGGGCCGGGCGCCGACGGCGCCGGACCCCGACCGCTACGAGACGACTCACGCCCACTGCGAAGTCCTCGTCGTGGGCGGCGGTCCGGCGGGGCTGGCCGCCGCTCGCACCGCCGCCGCGGGCGGGGCCCGCGTCATCCTCGTCGACGAGCAGAACGAGTTCGGCGGTTCCCTGCTCCACGGCCGCGAGCCCATCGCCGGCGCCCCGGGCGCGGATTGGGCCGCGGCCACCGCCGCCGAGCTTGAGCGGCTGCCCGAGGTGCGATTGCTGCGGCGGGCCACCGCGTTCGGCTACTACGATCACAACCTCGTCGCCGTGCTCGAACGCGTCACGGACCACCTGCCGCAGGCGCCGGACAGGGCGCCGCGGCAAAGGCTCTGGCACGTGCGCGCGCAGCAGGTGGTGCTCGCCACCGGAGCCCTCGAGAGGCCGCTCGTGTTCGGCAACAACGATCGGCCCGGTATCATGCTGGCTTCGGCGGTGTCCGCCTACGTCAATCGGTATGCCGTCCTGCCCGGACGGCGTGCGGTGATATTCACGAACAACGACAGCGCCTACGCCACCGCACTCGATCTGCTCGATGCCGGTGCGAGGGTTTCCGCGGTGGTGGACGTGCGTGCGGCGCCGCACGGCGCGCTCGTCGAGCGGGTGCGTGCGCGCGGTGTCGACGTTCTCGGCGGATGCGTTGTCACGCAGGCCATCGGCCTCCGGCGGGTGACCACGGCGGCGCTGGCGCACGTCGCCGACGACCTGAGCAGCTTGACCGGGCCCGCCGGATCGCTCGGCTGCGATCTGCTGGTTGTTTCGGGTGGCTGGAGTCCGGCGGTGCATCTGCACGCGCAATCCGGCGGCAAGCCGCGCTTCGATGAGGAGCGCGCCTGTTTCGTTCCCGGCGCGCCGGTGCAGCCACAGCGCTGCGCGGGCGCCTGCAACGGCACGTGGTCTCTCGAGGCCTGCCTGCGAGAGGGTCGAGCCGCCGGCGCCGAGGCCGCCGAGGCCGCGGGTTTCGACGCGCAGGCGCCGTCGGCCGCCGAGGGGGTCGCGGAGGTCGATGCCGAGCCTCTGCGGCCACTGTGGCGGGTGCCGGCGGCCGCGGGCGCCGGGCGTCGGGCCAAGCAGTTCGTCGACCTGCAGAACGACACCACAGCCGCGGACATCGAGCTCGCCGCGCGCGAGGGGTACCGCTCGATCGAGCACGTGAAGCGTTACACCGCCCTCGGCTTCGGCACGGACCAGGGCAAACTGGGCAACGTCAACGGCATGGCCATTCTCTCCGGCGTCCTCGGCAACGAGCCGGCGATGACCGGCACCACCACGTTCCGGCCGCCCTACACGCCCGTCGGCTTCGGCGCCCTGGCCGGACGGGAGCTCGGGCCGAGTTTTTTCGATCCGGTGCGCAAGACGCCGATGCACGAGTGGCATGTCGCGCACGGCGCCGAGTTCGAGAACGTCGGCCAGTGGAAGCGACCCTGGTACTACCCTCGCGCCGGAGAAAGCATGCACGAGGCGGTCAACCGCGAGTGCCGGGCGGTGCGCGAGCAGGTCGGTATTCTCGATGCCTCGACCCTCGGCAAGATAGACATCCGCGGCCCCGACGCCGTCACCTTCCTCGATCGCATCTACACCAATGCCTGGTCGAAGCTCGAGGCCGGTCGCTGTCGCTACGGCCTCATGCTCGGCGAGGATGGCATGGTCATGGACGACGGCGTGACCTCGCGGCTGGGTGAGCAACACTTCCTGATGACGACCACCACCGGCGGCGCCGCGCACGTGCTCGCATGGATGGAACGCTGGCTGCAGACGGAGTGGCCACAGCTGCGGGTCCACTTCACCTCTGTCACAGACCACTGGGCGGTGGCGTCGATCGCCGGCCCGCAGAGCCGCACGCTCATTGGCGAGCTGTGCGACGACATCGATTTCTCCAATGAGGCGTTCCCCTTCATGTCCGTGCGCACGGGCACCGTGGCGGGCGTGCCCGCGCGGGTATTTCGCATCAGCTTCAGTGGCGAGGTCGGTTACGAGATCAATGTCTGCGCCAACTACGGACAGTGTATCTGGGACGCCCTCATTGAGGCCGGGCGGGCGATGGGTATCACGCCCTACGGCACGGAAGCCATGCATGTGCTGCGCGCTGAGAAGGGCTACGTCATCGTCGGTCAGGACACCGATGGCTCGGTCACGCCCGTGGATCTCGGCATGGACTGGATCGTCTCCCGACGTAAGGACTTCCTCGGCAAGCGCTCCCTCGATCGCGCCGACTGCGTGCGGGAAAACCGCAAGCAGCTCGTCGGCCTGCGCACGGAGGATCCGACCAAGGTGCTTCCCGAGGGGGCTCAGCTCGTCAATGAGCCTGCCCGCTCCTATCCCGTGCCCATGGTGGGTCACGTGACCTCCAGCTACTGGAGCGCCTGTCTCGGCCATTCCATCGCGCTCGCCCTGGTCAAGGGCGGCCGCAGCCGCATGGGCGGCAGCGTTTTCGCCCAGCTGATGGACGGTGCCGTGGTGAAGGCGACGATCACGGAGCCGGTCTTCTACGATCCGCAGGGAGAGAGGCTCAATGGTTGACGCGCACGCATCGGGTGACGGGTTCGGCACGGGGCAGCAATCGCCTCGGTGCCGCGGTGCCGGTGCCGGCGTGTGTGCTCGGTCGGTGAGGGGTGCGGCGACATGAGCGCCGATCCGGTTAGACGTCACAGCCCGCTGGCGGCGGCGGCCGCCGCCACCGCGCCGGCGCCGGGGGCCGCTGTCGCGCTGTACGAGCGTCGTTTTCTCGGGCACTACAACCTGCGTGCCGATCCGGTCGATGCGGCGCTGCGCGCGGCGCTGCACAGCGCTCTCGGTTTCGACCTTCCCCTCGAGCCGAACACGGTGGCCGGCGCCGGAGGCATCACGGCCTTCTGGCTCGGTCCCGACGAGTGGCTGGTGACGACGCCCTATGAGCCCGACAAGACGCCCGCACGCAAGATCGAGGCCGCCTTGAACGGCCTGTTCGCCGCCTTCACCGACGTGAGCGGCGGTCAGACCGTCATCGTCGTGGCGGGGCAGCGTGCCGGCGACGTGCTTGCCAAGGGTTGTCCGCTGGATCTGCACGCACGATGCTTTGCCGTCGGGACCTGCGCGCAGACGCGGCTGGCCAAGGCACACGTGTTGGTGTTCCGCCGCGAGCAGGAGACTTTCGAGATCGTCGTTCGCCGCAGCTTTGCCGATCACCTGTGGCGATGGTTGCAGGATTCCGCGCTCGAGTACGGCGATGCCGGTGGAGTGGCGAGCTGACGCGGCCGGGGCACGCGGACGGCGCGCCCGGCGCCGGGGGTAGGTGCGTGCCGACGCAGGCCGAGCAGGGTGTGCGCGCCACCGGCGCCTGCCTGTGCGGCGGCGTGCGCTTCGAGGTGCGCGGCGCCCTGCGCGCGGTGGTGAACTGCCACTGCGGTCAGTGTCGCCGGACCCACGGACATTTTGCCGCCTACACCAAGTGCCGCCGCGCGGCGCTGCGCCTGCTGAGCCGCAGGACGTTGCGGTGGTATCGCTCGTCGGCGTCGGCGCGGCGGGGCTTCTGCAGCCGGTGCGGCGCCAGCCTGTTCTGGGACGCCGTCGGGGATGAGGGTATCGCCGTCGCCGCCGGCTGCCTGGACGCGCCCACCGGGCTCGACACCGTGCGCCACATTCACGTCGCCTCCGCCGGCGACTACTACACCATCAGCGATGACCTGGAGCAGCTCGCGGGGAGCATGGCGAAAGCGGACCGGCCGTGAACGGCGTTGCCTGTCGCCGCTCGCGCGCCGGGGGGTTCGACGCGGACCCGCCCCGGCGCAATGCAGGGGCGCCGCGCGCCGGCGACGAGGCCGCCCGTGAGCGCGATGCGTGATCACTTCCTGGGTTGGCAGTGCCGTGTGCGTCAGCACGCGGTGCGGCATCGGGGCGCGCGGCCTTCGCCGGGAATGCGGCCACACGTGTCGCTGCCGGGATCGACGCGCTCGCCCGTGCGCATCACGGTGCTGATCGTCAAGCGCGACTGCGCCGAAGCCACCGCGCAGTTTCGCCACCTGGTGCTGAAGACCCATGATCCGGCCGATCGCTACGACGGTGCGGTTAAGCTGCTGTCGGCGGCTTACTTTCAGCGTCCGCAGGAATTCGCCGACGAGATGACGGCGCTTTTCAACGCCGGGTCGGGTCTCGCCAGGGAGCTCCTGCAGGCCGGCAACTGCCGCCTGGATTTCGCGCAGTTCAGCCAGAGCTACTCCCTGCCCTGCCGCGTTCGCGCCGTTGCCGAGCACGACTCTGCCTTCCAGGCCACGTACTGGCACAACCGCCTGTTCAACTCGGCCATGCCGAGCCGGGTCTGGGTGCTCGCGTTTGCCCCGGACTGGGAGCACGCCACGGCCGAGCCGGCGCTGTGAGCCGCGGCGCCGTCGCTCCTACTCGGACGCCGTCGGCCCCCGGCGCAGTCGCTTGAGGTCGGCGCGGCGACGCTTGCTCTCGAGGCGCCGGGCGCGTGCGGCGCGGCTCGGCCGCGTCGCTCTGCGGGGCTTCGGCGTCCGGGCGGCGCGCTCGATCAGCGCACGCAGGCGCTCGATGGCGTCGCAGCGATTGCGCTGTTGCGTGCGGAAGCGGCGCGCGTCGATGACCAGGATGCCATCGGCGCTGACGCGCTTGCCGGCGATGAGCGCGAGGCGCTCGCGCACCGGCTCGGGCAGCCCCTTGCTGCGGCGGATGTCGAAACGCAGCTGGACGGCGGTTGCCGCCTTGTTCACCTTCTGCCCGCCCGGGCCGGAGGCGCGGATGTGGTGAAAGCTGAGCTCCGCCTCATCGAGACACACGCCGGCACGCACACCCATCGCCGGGGGCGCCGCGGTCGTGCGCCGCGTGCGCCCCTCACGGCTCATGCGGGCGGGTTGGCTTCGTGCGACTTGATGTCGCCGCGCTGGCGTCTGGCGTAGTCCTGCAACTGCCGTTTGGCGGCGTCGAACGCATCCCGTATGGCGACGTAAATGTCCTCGTGGGCGCCGTCCTTTGCGGGATCGCGGTTCACGACGATCTCCGAGCCGGGCACCGTCAGGTCGATGCGAACCTGGTAGCGCTTGCCTTTGTTCTGATGCGCGTGGGGGGCGTCGATGACGACATGGCAACCCATGACCTGCTCGTAGTACGACTTCAGCTTCTCCGCCCTCTTGCGGATGGCGGCCTCGATGGCGTCGGATTGCTCGATGCGGTGCCAGGTGATCTGTAGCGGTTTCGTCATGTTCTTCCCGTGGTCTCCTGAGTCCGATAGCGTGGCGTGCGGCCAGTTGCGATGTTACGCGGTCGCGCCGGTGCAAGTTTGACGCGGATCAGTCTACCGTATCGGCGCGGCGTCTGCTCCCGCTCGCGCCTCGCACCCCCGGTCGTGCCGCCCGGCGCGAGCGTGAACTCCGGGGCATGTCGCCGCGACGGCCGCCGCCCGGGCGACGCAGGGCCCGGCCCCGCCGGTGGCGGTTCGCCATCGGGATCACAGAGCCGGAATTCGTCAATATATTGCGGTTTGAGGCTAGATTTAGCCCTATATATAGGTGCCAAGTGGTTGTATCGCTGGGTATTGCTGGTTATAGTCCGCCGTGGGAGTACTGGGTTCGCGCGGACGGTCGAATCCGGCAGTCAGCCTGCAGGGAGCGGTTCAACTCATCGACCACGGCCGTTGAGGAGGAGCTCGACTATGGACAATGAACTCACGTCGCTAGTCAACATCTTTACCGAGTTCTACTACTGGCTCACCGTAGTGCTCATGTTCTTCATCCACGTGGGCTTCTGCATGTACGAGGTCGGGGCCTCGCGGCACAAGAACCACATGCACACGCTGATGAAGAACACCATGCTGATTCCGCTGGTCACCATCACGTTCTTCTTCTTCGGCTGGTGGATTTATTGGGCGTTTCCCAACGGTCCGTTTATCACCGGCGGCATCGACTGGGAATCGGGTGCGGCCAATACCCCCTGGAGCGAGACCATGGGGCCGAACATGCAAGACCGCATCACGGGGGTGTTCTGGGCGGCGTTCCTGCTGTTCTCCTGGACGGCGGCGTCGATCGTCTCCGGGTCGGTCATCGAGCGCATCCGCTCCACCGCTTTCTGGATCCTGGCCGTGCTCATCGGCTCGGTGTTCTGGATCATCGACGCGGCGTGGGGATGGCATGCCGGAGGCTGGATGGTGCAGGTGCTGGGTTATCACGACGCCTACGCCTCGGGCGTCATCCACGCCATCGCGGGCGGCTTCGCCCTCGGCGTGCTGGTGGTGCTCGGTCCGCGCATCGGCAAGTTCGCGCCCGACGGCACGCCGCGTAACCTGAACCCCCGCAATCCCTGGCTGGTGACCATCGGCCTGTTCCTCATCTACACCGGCTTCTGGGGCTTCTACGTGGCCTGCAACGTGCCCATGTGGGACGTGCAGGAAGGCGACGGCGTCTTCTTCTCGGCGACCAACATCTATCTCGCGCCGACGACGCTGTCGGCGATCACGGTCAACTTCCTGATGTCGCTGTCCGGCGGCCTGCTGGCGGGCTACATCATCTCCAAGGGCGATGCCTTCTGGACCTACTCCTCGGGCCTGGCGGGCATCATCGCCGCCTCCGCGGGCAACGACCTCTACCACCCGATCCAGGCGATGATCATCGCCTCGGTGGGCGTCGTGGTGATGTACAAGCTGCACTACTTCGTCGAGCGTCGCTACAAGGTGGACGACGCCGTGGGCGCCGTCGCCGTGCACGGCTACGCCGGCTTCTTCGGTGTCGTGGTGGCGGGCTTCATGCTGTGGGGCTATCCCTCTTCGCCAGACACCAGTTTCGCCACGATCAACCCGCTGGGCCAGTTCATCGGCGCCATCATCATGTTCTTCGTCTTGGGCTTCATCCCCGGCTGGGTGGCCGCGAAGATCCTCAACGGCATGGGTATGCTGCGCATCCCGCGCGAGATCGAGCTCGCCGGCCTGGATATCGGCGCGATGCACGATCGCGAGCAGGACGAGCAGGGCATCATCGATGCCGAGAAGGAAGAGATTGCCAGGATGTGACGCATGAACGGCAACGCAATCAGGAGAACGTCTCATGTCTACGGGTAGCTTCGAGAACTGGGCCGGCAACATTGCCGACATCGGCCCGATCTATCCCTTCGTCGGCACGGAGTTCCTGTTGTGGGTCGTCGGCATGGCCGGCTGGATCATCTGGCACATCTGGCAGACCCGCATCGAGAACCGCACCTACGAAGACGAGCTGCGTCGCTACGGCGACAAGGCCTCGTTGGCCAACATCGTCGCGGGAGAATCCGCCGAGAACCCGTGAGCCGAGCGACCGGCGCGCGCCCGTGCGGCGCGCGCCGGCGCCGGATCCCTCTGCGCCCCTCTCGCCGCTGCCGGCGGCGGCAGGGGCGTTCTCTTAATGGGGGTTGTGCGGCAGAACGCCGCCGCGCATGACGCCCGGGCTGTGGGGAACGATCACGGCCTGCTCGTGGGGCACGGCCGACTTTGCGGCGCGCTTCAGCGGCCGCGCCCTGGGTCACCACAACGCCCTGCTGGGCATGCTGCTGGTGGGCGCGGCGGGACTCACGGCCTGGGTCGGGTTTGCCGAGCCGCCGCTCGTGTGGCACTGGCCGCGCTTGTGGCTGCTGCTGGTGAGCGGCGTCGGCGTCATGGTGGCGACGCTGTTGCTCTATCAGGGTCTTACGCGTGGACCCGTCACCATCGTCGCACCCATCGTCGGCAGCTATCCCGCGCTGGTGGTGGCCATCGCCGTGGCGCTGGGGGCGAGGCCGTCGCCGCTGCAGTGGGCGGCCATGGCGGTCGTGTTGGCGGGCGTCGTCATCGTTGCGCGTTGCGCACGGCGCTTCGAGGTCCCCGGCGCCGTCGCCCGCCACGAGCTGCACCGCACCGTCGCCATTGCGCTTGCCTCAGCGGCCGGTTTTTCCGTGGCGGTGTCCGCCGGCCAGGCGGCGGCGCCGATTTACGGCGAGCTGCAGACGGTGTGGGTCTCGCGCGTGATCAGCCTGGTTTCCCTGCTGCTGCTGTTCCTCGTCGCAGGCCGCCGGGTGCGGCTCTCGGTGCGATGGTGGCCCGTACTCGGCGCCCAGGGCGTGCTCGACACGAGCGGGTACCTGGCGCTGTTCGCCGGCAGCCAGGCCCTAAACGCCGAGATTGCCGCGGTCACCGCCTCGGGCTTCGGCGCCGTGACCGTCGTGCTGGCGCGCTGCTTCCTGCGCGAAGCCATGACGGGCCTGCAGTGGCTCGGGGTGGTGCTGCTGTTTGCGGGCGTGGCCGTACTGTCCGCGCCGGCCTGAGGGGGTGCCCCGCGGGACGGTGCGTGGCGGGCTAGCGATCCCGCTTCAGATCCGCCGCCCGCACCAGCTCGGGGATCTTCTCCTCCCAGCCGATGGCCATGATGTGGGCGCCCCGGCACATCGGCCTGACGGCCCGCAGGGTCCGGGCGGCGATGTCGATGCCGACGCGGGCGACGTCGTCGCCGCCGCTGTCTTCGGCGGCGGCTATCTCCTCGATCAGGCTCTCGGGGACGTCGATGCCGGGGATGCGAGCATTCAGGTAGCGCGCCATGCGCGTCGATTTGAGCGGAATGATGCCGGCCAGGATCGGCGCATCGCCGCCGCGCGCCTCCTCCATGAAGCTCTCGAACTGGGCCGCGTCGAAAACCGCCTGCGTCTGCAGAAACTCCGCGCCCGCGTCGATCTTCCGGCGCATGTTGTCGAGCTCGGTGCGACGGTCGGCGGCGCCGGAATTGACTACGGCGCCGACGCAGAATCGCGGCGCCCCCGCGAGCGCGTTGCCGGCGAGGTCATGACCCGCCTGCAGGCAGCGCGCGGCCTCGATCAACTGGGCGGCGAAAAGGTCGAAGACGGGCTTGGCCTGCGGATTGTCTCCATTGCTCGGCGGGTCCCCGCCCATGAAGACGAAATTGGCGATGCCGAGCGCCGCCGCTCCGAGCAGGCTCGCCTGGATGGCAATGCGATTGCGGTCCCGTGCCGTCATCTGGACGATGGGCTCGATGCCCCGATCGAGCAGCAGGTGGCCGACGGCGGTGGGGTCCATCGCCATGCGCGCCGCGTGGGACTCGGTGAGGTTCACCGCATCGGCGACGTCGCGCAGCGCATCGGCTTTGGCCAACAAGGGCTCGAGGTCAATCCCCTTGGGGGGATTCAACTCGCAGGTGATGACGAACCGATCCGAGCGCAGGGCGTCGGAGAGTCTGCTCAAGCGAAGGTCCTCCGGGGTTTCTAACAATTGCCCGCCGCCACGGGGGCGCCACTATATCGGCTGCCCCGCGCGCTTACAAACCGCGTGGTGCTCGCGCACGCAGGCGACGCGGTTGCCGCGGCCCGCCGCCGATCCATCCCGCAGACAAGGGCCTGCGCCGGCGGCGGAATCCAGGCACCGTGCTTTGGTGTCCGCCGCGCCGGTCAGGGCCGGCGCGCGATCATATCGATCTCGACGAGGGCGCCGCGCGCCAGCGCGGTGACGCCGATACAGGTTCGCGCCGGAAGCCGCTGTGGCGGAAAGTAGGATGCATAGACCCGGTTCATGGCTGCGTAATCCTGCTCGAAGCGCACAAGGTACGCACGCACGCCGACCACGTGCTCCAGCCCCAGACCGAGTCCCTGCAGGACGAGACGCAGGTTGTCCATGACCCTGCGCGTCTGCGCCTCGATGCCCTGCGCAAGCGGGCGGGCGTCGTCGTCGGGGTACGTCGGCATCTGCCCGGTGAGCAGCACCCAGCCGTCGGCCTCGACGGCGTGGCTGAACGGTGCCACCGGCGTCGGCGCGGCCTCGAGCATGTGAAAGATCGGCTTGCCCACGCTCAGCGGCTCACGCGTCCGATGAGCCAAGCAGGTCGCGGCGCGCCTGGTGAAGGTGCTCGGTGATGCCGGCCACCGCGGCCTCGACGTCGCGCGCGCGAACAGCTGTGTAGATGCGGCGGTGCTGCGCGTTATAGATAGCCATGCGCTCGCGGGTCAGGATCTTGTCCTTGCGCGCATGCCACTGGCGGTGCCCGCGGACCTCGTTGATACGCCGGTAGATCCACTGCAGCAAACGATTACGGGTGGCGTCCGCCAGGCACAAGTGGAACTGCTCGTCCGCACTCGAAAAGGCGTTGGGGTCGTCGCCCGACGCCTCGAGCTGCTGCAGGGCCTCGCCCAGCCGCGCGACATCGCGCTCACGGGCGTGCAACACGGCGAGACGCGCGAGCTGCGGCTCGACCGCGAAGCGCACGTCGATGAGCTCGAGCGGGCTGGTGATCTCGGTGATGTCGTCCTGTTCCGAGTGCTCCGGCGAATAACGCACGAAGGTGCCGCTGCCGACGCGGCGGGTAACCAGGTTCATCGCCTGCAGCTTGCGCAGCGCCTCGCGCACCGTGCCGCGGGAGGCGCCGTAGTGCGTCGCCAGCTGCCGCTCCGGGGGCAGGCGGTCGTCGTAGCCGTACTCGCCCGCGAGGATCGCCCGACGCAGCGAAGCGACGATGGCGGCGGCGCCGCCGTCGGTCCTGGGCGTCCGCGGCTCCCGCATCACGGTGTCTTTCTCTGGGGTGCGGTCGGGCATGCGCTAATGGTTAAAATTGGGTTGTCACAGTTTAGAATATATCGCGATGTGACGCGGCTTTCAAATGCTTAAAAGTGCGAAAATTTGGCAGAAACTGGCACTAAAAGAGGATCGATGATTGGTCAGAAATACACGAAATGGCTCAGAATCGGTTCAGCTTTTTGGTTGACCAATAGGGAAATGCTGGTATAGTCGCGGGTCATCGCAGGTCGAAACCGGCACCCCCGAAGAGGGCAGCACAGTGGCTTTCCCCACCCACACCCGTTACCTGATCGTCGGCGCGGGTGTTCACGGTCTGAGTACCGCCTACCACCTCGCCCGGGAGCTCAAGGCCCGCGGACGGGGCAGCGGGCGTGACGTCGTGGTGGTCGACAAGAGCGGCATCGCCGCCGGCGCCTCCGGCATCGCCTGCGGGGTCATCCGCAACAACTATTACCAGCCGGCCATGCGCGAGCTCATGGCGCAGTGCGTCGAGGTCTGGGAAAGCGATCCCGAGAGCTACAGCTACCACCCGGTCGGTTACATGCAGATCAGCCCCGAGTCGATGCGCGCCGACGTCGCGGGCATCGCGGAGCAGCAGCGCGAAATCGGCTACGAATCCGTCTTCGTGGAGGGCGCGGGCCCGACGGCGGCCTACATGCGCACGATTTTCCACGACTGGCAGGCCCGGGGCATCACGTCGGTGCTGCACGAGAAGAAGGGCGGCTACGCCAACAACACGAAGAGCATGTACGGCCTCGCCGGCAAGGCGGAGGCGGAGGGCGTGCGCATCCTCACGGGGGTCGAGGTCACCGGCTTCGAGACGCAGAATGCGGCGAGCGCGGTGTCCGCCGTCGTCACCAATCGCGGCACCATCGCCTGCGACTATGTCGTGGTGGGAGCCGGGCCCTGGGTCAAGTCGATCTGGGACATGCTCGAGCTGGCAAAGACCGTTGACATCCAGGGCGCCGACGGGCGCCTGCACCGCGACATTGCCATGTGGCGTTACTGGTGTCTCGAGGAGGGCACTCTCGGCGTCGACCCCGAGATGCAGCGAACCAACGACGGCTCTATGCCGCCGGTGGTCCACGTCGACAGCGACGCACCGCTCTACTCCGACGTGGACGGCTCGCTCATCACCGAGCAGATGTGGGGCATCTACTACAAGCCGGACTTCAATTTCGGCGGCATCCAGGGCGGCGCCATGCCCTACGTGGTCGACAAGGATGCCGACGACGTCGAAGTCGACCCTTACGGCGTCGACTCGCCGGAGTTCATCGCCGGCGACGAGTTCGCGCACATGTGGTGCTCGGCCCTGGCGCATTGTCAGAAGCGTTTCCAGGGAATGATCGGGCGTTACCGCAGGGAGCCCTCGGGCGGACTCGGCTGTTTCACCCCGGACAGTTTCCCCGTCATCGACGTATTCCGCGACAACTGTTACGTCATCGCGGACTCGAACCACGGCTACAAGATGATCGGCGTCGGCAAGCTCGTCGCCGCCGAGATCTGCGGCACGCCGAGCCGGCTGCTGGAACCGTTTCGCTTCTCGCGCTACGCCGCAGGAAGGCTGCACCCGGTTTCCAACAGCCCGTTTCCCTGGAGTTGAGCGGCCTGCGGGCGTTGCCCGCGGCCACCACATGAAATCCGCTATTGCACCAGCGAGGAGGCACTGATGGCTAAGAAGAAGGCGAGCAAGAGCAAGTCCAGAGGTAAAGCGACAACCACCGGAGGCCGCATGTCGACGGACCTGGAGGCTCACGTAAACGCCCCTGGGCGGGCCGGGCTCGTCAAGCAGGTGCGCGAAAAGATCAACGAGCTCGGCATCAGCTACATCTACTATCAGTTCATCTCCGTCACCGGTCGGGTCGTCGGCAAAGGCATTCCGGCGGACCACTGGGAGCAGATCGCGGAGCGTGGCTTCCAGCTCGTCTACGGCGCCACCGCCAATCTGTTCATCGACCGCCACGGGAACTACATCGGTTACGGTCCCGAGGCCCCGGAGCTGGTCGGCATACCCGATCCCGAGACCTTCTGCCAGCTGCCCTGGGACAAGCGGGTTGCGCGGGTGTTCTGCACCTGCTTCCGCAACCGCGAGGAGCGGGAGAATCCGGGCGCCTACCTGGATTCAGACTGCCGCGGAAACCTGCGCAGGATTCACGAGGAGTTCAAGAGCAAGCACGGCGGCCTGCATCTGCGCCACGGCATGGAGCCGGAGATGATGTGGCTCAAGCGCGGCGAGGACGGCATGCCCGCCGGCGGCTTCTCCAAGCCCTACTGTTACCACATCGATCAGTTCGAGAGCCTGCGGCCGGTGTTCATGCAGGTCATCGAGTATGCGCGTTTCATGGGTCTCGACATGATCCAGGGAGACCACGAGGACGCGCCCGGACAGCTCGAGCTCAACTTCACCTTCGACGACTGTCTGCGCACCTGCGACCGCCTGTCGACGTACCGGCAGATCTGTGCTCAGGTCGCCCGCGAGAACAATCTCATCGCCTGCTTCATGTCGAAGCCCTTCATGGGCGTTTCCGCCAACGGCTGCCACACCAACATCTCCCTGTGGACGGGCGGCCGGGAGCGCATCAACAAGCTGGGCAACGAGCGGTTGAACGGAGCCGACGGCGTCTACAGCTATCTGCAGGGCGGCGCCAACCGCTTCATGCCTGAAGGCGACGATCCGCAGATGCCCGGGCAGATAGGATTGCACGCCATCGCCGGTGTGATGGAGCACCTCGATGCGCTGACGGCACTGGGTTGCCCCACCGTCAACTCCTACCGGCGCTTGTGGGACACGGGCTTCTGGGCGCCGGTGTACAAGGACTGGGGTTATCAGAACCGCACCACGGCGCTGCGCATATCGGCGCCGGGTCGCTTCGAGTACCGCGCCGTCGACTCTTCCGTGAATCCCTACCTGCTGTGCGCGGGCCTGCTGAAGTCGTTCGACGACGGTATCGATCGCAAGCTCGACCCGGGCCGTCCCGAACTGCGCAACATCTACGAGGCCATGGAGGCGGGCAAGCAGGTGACCAAGCTGCCCATGTCGCTCGGCGACGCGCTCGAGGCGGTGAAGCGCGACGAGGTCATCAAGCAGGCGCTTCCCGGTGAGATGTACCGGGTTTACATGCACTACAAGGAGGACGAATGGGCCAAGTTCATGGCCACCGTCACCGAGTGGGACATCAAGACTTATATCGACTGCCTGCCCTGAGAGCTGTGCCAACGTTGCACATGCACTCTCGGGCCGGCGCGGCAAGGAGGATTCGGCTATGTGTGGAATTGCCGGGCTGATTCACCGGGGAACCGTCGGCGACATCGGATCGGAGCTCACCGCGATGCTGCAGGCGCTCAAGCATCGCGGCCCCGACTCGACCGGGTTCGCCCTGTACGGCAAGCCGAGCAATGGCGTCTACGTCATGCGCTTCAAGGTTGCCGAGCAGGAGGATCTCAAGAGCGGTTTCCGCATCCACGCGCAGATGCGCGAGCGCGAGGACGCCGTCGACGCGCGCATGGAGGAGATGGGCGCCCACGTTCGCGATCGCCGCGAGGTGACCGAGTACGCCCACCGCTATCTTTTCAACTTCGACGGCGACATGAAGCGGCTCGCCGACTACGTCGAGGACATCGAAGGCGTGGAGGTGTTGTCCATCGGCCACGCCCTCGAGCTCGTCAAGGATCTCGGCGACGCCGAGAGGGTTTCGGGGCAGTACGCGCTGAAGGGCTTCAAGGGGACCCACGCCATCGGCCACACGCGCATGGCAACGGAGTCCGACGTCGACATCCGCTCGGCCCATCCTTACTGGGCGTACCCGTTCAACGACGTGTCCGTCGTGCACAACGGCCAGCTCACCAACTACTGGAACTCTCGCCGAGATCTGGAACGGCGGGGACACCGCTTCATGTCCAACTGTGACTCCGAGCTGATCGCCGTCTATCTGGCCGACCGCATGGCGCGGGGAGACGATCTGGAGGAGGCGATGCATCGCTCCATCGACGAGCTCGACGGGGTGTTCACCTATGTCGTCGCCACGGCCGACAAGCTGGGCATGGCCAAGGACGTCATGGCCGCGAAACCCATGGTGCTGTTCGAGTCCGACGCCTTCGTCGGACTCGCTTCGGAAGAGGTGGCGATCCGCAGCGTCTTCCCGCACGAAATCGACACTTTCGACCCCTACGAGGGGGAGGTCCGCGTATGGCAGAGCTGAAGCGAGGTGATTCCTTCGAAATGGGTATGCATACCGAGCAGCTCGCCGGCCGCACCCAGCAGACGTTCTTCCGACCGGAGGAGGAAGAATGCTTCACCTATCCGGGCGCGTTCCAGGTCGATTTCGACAGCGAGGCCGAGTTCGACGCGGCGAACATGCAGATCCAGGCGATCAACGCCAGGCTGCGCGAGCTCATGGCACAGGGCCACGGAACCATCACGGTGCGCAACCCGGGCGCAAAGCACTCGCTCGGGGTGGGGATCCTCAACCGGCTGAACCTCCACTTCGACGGCAGCCTCGGCTATTTCGGCTGCGGCCTCATAGACGGGCCCAACGTGCGTGTCAGCGGTCGCGTCGGCTGGTCCTGCGCCGAGAACATGATGAGCGGCACCGTCGTGGTCGAGAAGAACGCCGGTTCGACTTTCGGCGCCGCGCTGCGCGGCGGGGACCTGGTGTGCAAAGGGGACGTCGGCAGCCGTACGGGAATCGACATGAAGGGCGGCACCATCATCGTCGGCGGCCGCACGGGCGCGTTCAGCGGCTTCATGATGCAGCGCGGGCGCATCGTTGTTCTCGGCGACGCCGGGCCCAATCTGGGCGACTCCATGTATGACGGCACCATCTACGTCGGCGGCAAGATCGCAAGGCTCGGTGTGGATGCCGTCGAAGGAGAGATGACGCAAGTCGAGGCGCGGTGGCTGCAGCGTAAGCTCGCCCTGTACGGCCTCGAGGCGCCCGACGGCGTCGAGAACCTCACCAAGATCGTGGCCGGGAAGCAATTGTGGAACTACGACAATCTCGAGCCGAGCGAAAAGAAGCTCGTTCTGTAGCCAGCGGAGGATATGTCATGAGTGCCCATCCCAAACCGAAGACGACCACGCAGTCATCGCCTCCCAAGCGCAACAGGCATGTCCTCGGGCGCAGCTTCATTTTCCCCCCGGAGGTGATCGACGACATCCACATCAAGTCCGAGCTCGGCCGCTACCGTATGCGGGGCTTCTCGCTGTTCAAGAAGATCCCCAGCTGGGACGACCTGACGTTCCTCCCGGGCACCCTGACCCGTTTCGTGATCGAAGGCTATCGCGAGAAATGCGAGACCAAGACCGTCATCGGTCCACGCGCGAAACGGCCGCTGGTGCTGGACATTCCGGTGTACATCACGGGGATGAGCTTCGGCGCTCTGTCCTACGAGGCGAAGACGGCCCTCGCGCGGGGCGCCACCATGGCCGGCACGGCAACCTGCTCGGGCGAGGGCGGCATGATTCCCGACGAGCGCCGCTACTCGGTGAAGTGGTTCTACCAGTGCATCCAGTCCCGCTACGGTTTCAACCCGCACCACCTGCGCCTTGCCGACGCGGTGGAGTTCTTCATCGGCCAGGGATGTAAGGTCGGCCTCGGCGGACATCTCATGGGCCAGAAGGTGACCGATCAGGTGGCGGAAATGCGCTCTCTGCCGGCGGGCATCGACCAGCGCTCGCCTGCGCGTCATCCCGACTGGCTGGGACCGGACGACCTGGCGCTCAAGATCCAGGAGATCCGTGAAGCCACGAACTGGGAAATTCCCATACAGCTGAAGCTCGGCGCGGCGCGTGTCTACGACGACGTGCGCATGGCGGCCAAGACCGATCCGGACAGCATCTATATCGACGGCATGGAGGGAGGCACCGGGGCGGGCCCGCACCTGGCCACGGAGGAGACCGGCGTGCCCGGCATCGCGGCGATCCGCCAGGCGCGCAAGGCGCTCGACGACGTCGGCAAGAGCGGCGAGATCTCGCTGGTCTACGCCGGCGGTATCCGCAACGGCGGCGATGTCGCCAAGGCGCTGGCGCTCGGCGCCGATGCCGTCGCCATCGGCCACGCGGCGTTGATGGCGTTGAACTGCAACAAGGACATTCCCGAGGCGGACTTCGAGTCCGAGATCGGCGTGGAAGCGGGCTATTGCTACCACTGCCACACCGGTCGCTGCCCGGTGGGCGTGGCGACACAGGACCCGGAGCTGCGCAAGCGCCTCGACCCCGATGCCGCCGCCGAGCGCGTTTACAATTTCCTGCACACACTGGCCATCGAATGCCAGATGCTCGCACGCGCTTGCGGCAAGACCAATGTCCACTCCCTGGAGCCGGAAGACCTGGCGGCGCTGACGATGGAGGCATCGGCGCTCGCGATGGTGCCGCTGGCGGGTTCGCAGTACACGGTGGGCCGCCCGGACATGACCCGATACTGAGGAGGCGCAGCATGGCGGAAGTGAAAGACATCGATCGGTATCTGAGGTCCGACGGTATCGACAGCGAGCGCGAGAAAGACATCGGTCAGCACATCGGCTATCGCTACGACGTCAATCTCGTGCCCGACGAGACGCGCATCACCCCTTTTCTGAAGCGCTACATCGAGGTCATGGGATGGCAGGATCTCAACTGGCTCGAAGACGTTCACATGGGCTACGAGGAGGGCCGCCCGGCGGTGTTCGATCGCAACATCAACGGCTGGGTCACGGTGCCGGAAGACATCGAGCTGCCCGACAATCAGCAGGACCGCGACATGATCGCGCGCGAGCTGCTGGTCAAATTCCAGATGTCCTCGCGCCATCCCATGGTGGATCTCAACAAGGCGTACGCCAAGTACTAGGGGGCGCCCGGGTCGGTCCGAGCGAGGCCATTCGGGCGCGCACGGTGACAGGCCGGATCTGAGGTTCTGCGAACCGGATGAAGTGCCCGCGGCGCCCGTCACGCGCGTTCGCGTGCGTGCCGGCGCCGGGCCGTGCCGGCGATGTCGGAAGTCGAACGATGGCCGAAGTGCGTGGGGTCCTGCTGGACCTCGAGGGAGTGCTGTACGAAGGCGACCGCGTCATCGACGGCGCCGTCGATGCCATCGCCGGCCTGCGGCGCGCGTCGCTGACGCTGCGCTTCCTCACGAACACCACCACACGCCCGCGGCGCCAGATCGTCGAGCGCATGCGACAGATGGGCTTCGAGGCGGAGGTGGAGCATGTCTTCACGCCGGCCATCGCCGCCGCCGTCATTCTGCGCGCGGCGGGGTCGCGGCGGCTGCAGCTGGCTGCGCCGCCGGGCCTGAAGGAGGACTTCGCCGATTTCGAGATCGCCGGGCGCGACGTCGACGCGGTGGTCATGGGCGATCTGTACGAAAAATTTACCTGGCGGCGGCTGAATTCGATCTTCCAGGCATGCCGCGACGGCGCGAGTCTGCTGGCGCTTCACAAGAATCGCTTCTGCCGCCGCGACGATGCCATCGGCTTGGACCTGGGACCCTTCGTTGCGGCCGTGGAGTATGCCGCCGATATCGAGGCGCAGATCGTCGGCAAGCCCGCGACCCGGTTCTTTGCCGCGGCGCTCGCCGACATGGGGCTCGAGCGAGACGAAGTGCTGATGGTCGGCGACGACGTCGATGCCGACATCGGCGGTGCGCGACGTGCCGGTCTCCGCGCCGTCCAGGTCAGGACCGGCAAGTATGACGCACGCCACAGCGGCCGCTACGAGCCGGACGCGCTGATCGGCTCGGTCGCCGATCTGGCCGAAACCATCGAGACGCTCTCGTGAGTCGCGCCGCGGGGTCGTGGTCACGGCGGCCTCGCCGCCCGGGCCCGCGGCTTGTGTGCAGCCGATCGAATGACTTAGGCTAGGCGCAAAGCCCGGGACGAACGCGAGATACGCCATGGACATTCTGGTTGCCGACAAATTTCCCGAGCCGTATCTTCGCGAGCTTCAGAGCAAGGGGCACAATGTCGTCTTCGAGCCCGACCTCGTGGCCGAGGAGCTGCCGGGAGCCATCGACGGCCACCAGGCTCTGGTGGTGCGCAGCACCCGGGTTACGGCGGCGACGCTCGAGGCGGCGAGCCGCCTCGAGCTGGTGGTGCGCGCCGGCGCCGGCACCAACACCATCGACACGCAGGGCGCTGCCGACAAGGGCATCTTCGTCTGCAACGTTCCCGGGCGCAACGCTGTCGCCGTCGCCGAGCTCACGCTGGGGCTGCTGCTCGCCCTCGATCGCCGTATTCCGGACAACGTCTTCGACCTGCGCAACGGCAGGTGGGACAAGAAACGTTACTCCCAGGCGCGCGGCCTCTATGGCCGTTGCATCGGCATCGTCGGTCTGGGCGCCATCGGCATGGCCGTGGCCGAACGCGCGGCCGCTTTCGGCATGAACATTCACGTCGTCGGCAAGACGGCGCGTCCGGTCGCGGTGGAGTCACGGCTGCGGGCGCTCGGCGCCGTCAGCGTCGAGAGCCTCGATCGGCTGGCCGAAACCTGTGACGTGCTGACGTTTCACGTTCCTGCGGCGGACGGGACGAAGCGCATGGTCAACGCGCGCCTGCTCGAGCGGCTGCAGCCGCACAGCATCATCATCAACACGTCGCGGGGAGACATCGTCGACGAGGACGCCCTCATCGCGGCCATGGACGCGAAGGGGATCCGGGCCGGTCTGGACGTCTATGCCGATGAGCCGGGCGGCGGCGAGGCCGAGTTCGATTCGGTGCTGGCGCGGCATCCCAACGTGTACGGAACGCACCACATCGGCGCCTCGACCGCGCAGGCCCAGGAGGCGGTGGCCCAGGGGGTGGTGGAGATACTCGAGGCTTACGCGCGGGGCGAGGTGCTCAACTGCGTCAACCGCGAAGCGTGAGGATTGCGCGCCGACGGCGCCGGCGCGACCGCGGCTCCGCGCACGTCGCACCCCGGCGGCTCGATGCGCACCCGCGCTGAGCCGGGAGAGCGCTGATCGATCGAGGGATCCGCGCGCGAGATGGGCGCGGCGTCGACGTCAGGCGCGCGCGGCGCTCGATTCGCCGATGTGGGCGCCCACGGTGTTTTCCGCTTTTCGAGCCCCGACGGTCTGCGGGCGGGAGCGATCGGGGCTTGTCTCGACGCAATGGAGAAGAGCATGACGAAGCGGGTCTACAATTTCTGTGCCGGGCCCTGCACTTTGCCCCTCGCGGTGCTCGAGGAGGCGCAGGCGGAGTTCGTGGACTACCACGGCTCGGGCATGTCGCTGATCGAGATGAGTCACCGCGGCAAGCACTACGACGAGGTGCATCGCGAGGCGATGACGCTCGCGCTGGAGGTGTTCGAGGTGCCCGCCGGGTTCTCGGCGCTGTTCATTCAGGGCGGCGCGACGCTGCAGTTTGCGATGGTGCCGATGAACCTGCTCGGAGCCGGGATCAAGGGAGCCTATGTCGACTCGGGGTCCTGGGCCCAGGGCGCCATCGCTGACGCGCGGCCCTACGGCGAGATCTACACCGCGTGGGACGGCGCCGCCTGCGGCTACACGCGCATGCCGTCTTCGGGCGAGATATCGCTGCAGGCCGGCACGCGCTATCTGCACATCACCTCCAACGAGACCATAGGCGGCATTCGCTATCACGAGTGGCCGGACGTCGACGTTCCGCTGGTCGCGGACGTCTCTTCGGAGTACATGTCGCGGCCGATGCCGTGGGACAAGCTGGACATCGTCTACGGCGGTGTGCAGAAGAACCTCGGCCCGGCGGGGCTGGCCGTGGTGTTCGTGCGGGACTCGATTCTCGAGCACAGCAATCGCAATATCGCTCGTTACCTGCGCTACGACATCCATCGCGACAAGGAGTCTCTGTTCAACACGCCGCCGGTGTTCGCCATCTACATTCTCGGCAAGGTGCTCAAATGGATGAAAGGCAAAGGCGGGCTGGCGGTCATCGAGAAGGAGGCGCGGGAGAAGGCGGACATTCTCTACGGGGCGATCGACGGCAGCGGCGGCTACTATCGCTGTCCGGTGAATGCCGCATGCCGCTCGGTGATGAACGTCGTGTTCCGGCTGCCGAACGAGAATCTGGAGAAGAAGTTTCTGGGCGAGGCTGTGGCGGCCGAATTGTTGAATCTCAAGGGACATCGCAGCGTCGGCGGCTGCCGCGCGAGCATCTACAACGCCATGCCGCGGGAGGGTGTCGAGGCACTGGCCGGCTTCATGAACTCGTTTCGCCGGGACAATCCGTCCTGAAAACGGCGGTCGGTCGATCCCGCACGCACATACCTACCCATGCCGCAGCTCAGGCCGTTCGAGGGCTACTTCGTCGATCGCCGGCGCGTGGGCGAGGTGGCGGCACCCGCTTACGATGCGTTGACACCCCAGCAGCGTCATCAGTTTGCCTCGAACCATCCGGACAATTACCTCAACGTGATGCGCTCGCTGGAAGAATTTCCGCCGGCGGAGCGACCCACGCAGGAAGAACTGCTGCACGCGAACGCCGCGAAGCTGAAACGGCTGCTCGACGACGGCGCATTCGTCTACGACGCCACCCCGTGTCTGTACCTCTACCGCCTCGCGAGCGCGGATCACGTCCAGATCGGCGTCGTCGCCGAAGTCTCCATCGACGAGTACGACAGCGGGCACGTCAAGAAGCACGAGCACACGCAGCCGCAGAAGGAAGAGGATCTCACGCGCTACATCGAGGTGGTGGGCGCCAACTCGAGCCCCGTCAGTCTTGCCTATCCCCAGGACGAGCGAATCGACCGGCTGGTGGCCGAGCTGACGCACGGCAAGCCTCACCTCGACTTCGTCGCCGAAGACGGCCTTGCGCAGACAATCTGGCGCATCGAGGACGAGCATGCCGTGCGGCAGCTGGTGGGGCTCTTCGAGAACGTCCCGGTAACCTATCTTACCGACGGGCATCATCGCTCGGCCGCCGGTTCGCGCTTCGCCGCGCATTGTCGCGACGCCAACCCCGGGCACCGCGGCGATGAGCCCTACAATTTCATGCTGGTCGCGCTGTTTCCCCACGATCAGCTGAAGATCCTGTCGTACAACCGTGTCGTCGAGGATCTGAACGGAAACAGTGCGACGCAGTTTGTGGCTGCACTGGAAGAGCAGTTCGACGTGCAGCGGATCGAAGCCGGCTGCGCCGAGCGGGCGCGGCCGCAACGCCACGGCGAGATGGGCATGTTTCTCGACGGGCAGTGGTACAGGCTAACAGCGCGCTCGCTGCCCGCGCTTCGCGACGACCCCGTCGGCGCGCTCGACGTGGTGATCCTGCAGCGGCGGGTGCTGGCGCCGATACTCGGCATCGAGGACATGCGCTCGGACCCTCGCCTCGACTACGTCGCCGGCGCATCGGGCATGAAGGGTCTGGAGGCACATTGCCGGCAGAGCGGCTGGCGTCTCGGCTTCGCCTGCTTTCCGGTATCGATCGAGCAATTGATGGCCGTCGCCGACGCCGGCGAGGTCATGCCGCCCAAGTCGACCTGGTTCGATCCGAAGGTGCGATCCGGGATCTTTCTGCGTCTGCGCAGCTAGGCGGCCCGCGAGCGGAGCCCGGAGCCGCGCGGGAGCGAGGTGCGCCGCCGCAAGAACGGCAACAGGCCCTCGTCGGGAATTCGCGGCCGCCTTACAGCAGCGAGTTCAGCCACAGAAAGATGGTGGCGAACTTCTCCCGCGTGATGTGGGCGATCTCCGGCCTGAAGACGTGCGCGTACTCGAGCAACATCCGTGCCGGCCGGCAGGGGTCGAACGGCTCGCTTTCCCGCACGGGGCGGCTCTCGAAGAAACGCCTCACGCGCGCACGCATGCAGGGTTCTGCGGCATCGAGCCAGTGCTCCGCGATCGGTTCCTCGAGCCGCCCCGGGTAGGCGGCACCGACCAGTTTCAGGTAGAACGCCGGCTCGAACATGTCCTCCAGGTCGGCCTCCTCGCGCCCCAGGAAATCGCCGAACGTGACAATGTGATTCTTTTGCAGGAGCTTGCGCGCGTAGACGGCATCGACGATGCGGCGTTCGTCGCCGTGAATACCGAGCAGAGCGGCCAGCGTCCCCGTGCCCGTGGATCCCGTCAGGGCGGCGAATTCGATGATGCGGCGGCTGCCGCCGATGGGCACGATTTTCCACTGCGGGCTCAGTCCGATACGTCGCTCCTGCTGGATCACCTCTGACATCACCTTCAGGTAGATCAGGTCGGAGACATCGTCGACCAGCAGGTTGGCCGGGTGGCTCAGCAGCGACTGAGCGATTTCGTAGCCGAGGCTGGCCTGCAGGGGTATGAGGCTCGCGCGGCTCGCTTCCATGAATTCGCTCAGCACGCGGGTGCCTCCGCGGTCGCTTTCCGGGATTTCTGCCCGGGACGGCCCCTTGTCCTCGACGATGCGCACGCGCTCGAGGTGGCCGGGCCGCACCATGAACGGAGAATGTGTGGTGTAGATGAGCTGGTGGTTCGCTTCCAGCTCTTCTTCGAAGTAGCGCAGCAGGTCGCGCTGGGCTTGTGCGTGCAGGGACAACCCCGGCTCGTCGAGCAGCAGAATGAGCGAGTCGCCCGCGCGGTGCAGCTGTGAGTACCAGGCCATGAACGAGAAGAACCACATGAACCCCCGTGATCGCTCGTTGAGTCCCGTCGTGACCATGCGGCGGCTGTCGTAGACCCACGCCCACAGGTTGGTGCCTTCCTGCATGCCCAACGGGTCCTCCGGCTGGGCGGGCCTGACGTCGAAACGAACGCGCAGGTCGGCGCTCTGGGACCAGTATCGGGACACGGTCCGGCTGAGCCGCCTGCCGGCGCTCTCGAGCTTGTTGACCAGCGTCTGCGTTCGGCGCAGGTTGAGCAGCTGGTCGATGTCCAGGTGCGCCTGTTCGATCAGGCCCAGCATGGGGTGGTCGGAAGGCCGCAGCCGTTGCTCGTCGCGGCGCCGCTTCAGCGCTTCCAGGTTCTCCTGCCCGCGCAGCTGGTAGAACTCGTCGAAATAGACAAAGCGCGGCACCTTCGGCAGCAGGTACCTGTGATAGACGTGACGCGCGAAGCCGGTCGCGCCCACGGACCCCGCGAGCTCGCGGAGTCGCCGGGCGGCGGGTGTCGGCGGCGGCTCCCCGATCCTATCGTGCAGCTCCGAGAAGCTCTGGCAGCCCGCCAGCGAAGTTGCCGCGTCGTCGCCGAGCGCGGCTCGGCGCAGCACGTGCCGCACGGCACTGCGCTCGTCGGCCTCGATACGGAACTTGCGTTGATTGTCGTAGCCTTTCCACAGGATCAGGTGGCGTCGTCGCAACGCACCGTCGCCGAAGTCCTCGTGCAGCGCCGCGACGTCGCTTTCGTCGAGCGCAAACATCGCCCGCACCACGATCGCCGGCTGACGTTCACCGCTCGCCACGGCATCTTGGTACGCGTCGACGTCAGCGCGCGGGTAGTCGGAGGCGACGCTGTAATCGGCGTCGCCCGGCACGACGGGGTTGAGGCGGTACAGTGCCTGCAGCAGCGCTGTCTTACCGGCCTCGTTGCTGCCCACGAGGCAGGTGATGTCGCCGACATCGAGGGGGTTGGATTCCCGTACGCTCTGAAAATTCGATATCTCGACGTGGGTCAGCTGCATGGCCGCGTGAGCCGGCGGTGTTGGCCTGGTGCGGCGGCGCGGCCGCGCCGGGCCTCTAGCGCTCGCCGGCCGCGGCCCGTTTGCCAGCGGCGGCGGCCGCAGGCGTGAAGCGGCGGTCGTGTTCGAGGGCCGGGATACGGCGCCGGGCGGTCTGCACCGCGGCCGGGTCGATCTCGGCGACGACGAAACCGCGATCCTCGCCGCCGTCGGCGAGCACCTCGCCCCAGGGATCCACGATCAGGGAATGCCCGTACGTCCTGGCGCGACCGTGGCGGCCGTATTGACAGGGTGCGAACACGTAGCAGCCGGTTTCAATGGCGCGAGCGCGCACGAGGACGTGCCAGTGAGCCTCGCCCGTGGTCTTGGTGAACGCGGCCGGGATGGTGAGAAAGCTCGCGCCCGCCTGGGCCAGGCTGCGATACAGATACGCGAAGCGCAGATCGTAGCAGACCGACAGTCCGAGCACGCCCCAAGGTAGCTGCGCCGTGACCGCCGCGGCGCCGGCCTCGAAGAGATCGGACTCGCGATAGCTCTCACCCTTGGCAAGATCGACATCGAACATGTGGATCTTGTCGTAACGGGCGACGACCTCGCCGTCGGCGTCGATGAGCAGGGAGCGGTTTCGCGTTCTGTTCGCGCCGACGCGCACCGCCAGCGAACCCAGCAGGATCCAGGCGCCGAGCTCACGGGCGAGCATACGGAATCGCGACAGTGCCGGGTGCTCGGTTTCGGCATGGGCGCCGACGTGCAGCCCTGCGTCATCGGCGTCCAGGCAGGCGAAGAATTCCGCGAGGCAGATGAAGTCCGCTCCCGCGCGTCGCGCGTCGCGGGTCAGTGCGACGGCATCGTCGAGATTGCGCTCCAGGTCCGCTCCGGCACAGTTCTGAACACACGCGGCTACGAATTTTCCGGTCATCGCTACGCTCCGGCTGCACCGCATCGCAGTCTACCGCCAGCAGCCCCGGGGTGCCAGGGCCGGGCCCCGCGGCGCCCGGCGATGGCGCCGCGGGGCACGCACCGCGATGGGCTTCGTGCCGGTGTCCTGGCGGTCGCGCCCCCCTGTTGCCTGGTGTAAACTGCGCCGCGCGAGAGCCGCCGTCGGGCCGGCCGATCTCGGCGGCGCTCTCTGCGACGCGCGACCGATCCGCGGCTTCATCCGTCGTCCCGGTCGCGGCGCAAAGTCGACCGCCACCCCGCAAAACCGGTCCACAAGGAGGAGCTCATGGCCGTCAATCTGGCGAGAGTCGCCAAAGACAAGGGCATCAAGTACTTTCTCATCAGCTTCGTCGACCTCTTCGGCGTGCTGCGCTCCAAACTCGTGCCGGCGCGTGCCATCGCGGGCATGCAGAAGGACGGCGCCGGTTTTGCCGGGTTCGCGACGTGGCTGGACATGACGCCGGCGGACCCGGACATGTTCGCCATTCCCGATCCAGCCAGTCTCGTGCAGCTGCCGTGGAAGCCCGAGGTAGGCTGGCTCGCCGCCGACCTGTGGATGGACGGCAAGGAGGTGGAGGCTTCGCCGCGCGTGTCGCTCAAGCGGCAGATCGAAAAGGCCCACCGGCTGGGCTACCGCATGAAAAGCGGTGTGGAGTGTGAGTTTTTCCTGGTGCAGGCGGACGGTGCGGGGATCTTCGACGAGCGCGACACCCAGGAGAAACCCTGTTACGACCAGTCCGCGCTGATGCGCCGCTACGACGTCATCAGCGAGATCTGCGACGCCATGATCGAGATGGGCTGGAATCCCTACCAGAACGATCACGAGGACGCCAACGGCCAGTTCGAGATGAACTGGGACTACGACGATGCCCTGAAGACCGCCGACCGCCACGTGTTCTTCAAGTACATGGTCAAGTCCATCGCCGAGAAGCACGGACTGCGGGCCACCTTCATGCCGAAACCTTTTGCCCGCCTGACCGGCAACGGTTGCCACGCCCATGTGTCGCTGTGGGACCGAACCGGGAAACGGAACCTTTTTCTCAACGCCCGCGACGAGATGGGCCTCTCGAAGCTTGCCTATAACTTCCTCGGCGGTGTCATCCACAGCGCCGATGCGCTGGCGGCGGTGTTCAATCCGAGCGTGAACAGCTACAAGCGCATCGACGCCACAGTGACGCTCTCAGGCGCGACCTGGTCGCCGAACGCCATCAGCTATTCCGGCAACAACCGCACGCACATGGTACGAATCCCCGAGCCGGGACGCTTCGAGCTGCGCCTCATGGACGGCGCCGCAAATCCCTACCTGCTGCAGGCCGGTGTGCTCGTCGCCGGGCTCGACGGTATCGAGAACAAGCGCGATCCCGGCAAGCGCCTGGACATCAACATGTACACCGAAGGCCACACCGTTCGTCGCATACGCCGGCTGCCTCTGAACCTGCTCGACGCCGTTCGCCTGTTCGACAAGAGCCGCGTGATGCGCGACGGTTTCGGCGCTGAGCTCATGGAGGCTTACGTGAAGCTCAAGCTTGCCGACTGGCGGAGCTTCGCCACCAGCATCACGCCCTGGGAGCGCGACCACACCCTGGACTGCTGAGGGCCACAGACGGCCTCCGCCGCCCCTGGCCGAGGCGGCGGTTGCCGCGGTGCCGGCGGCGCCGTGAGTTCAGCCGGGCGTCGCGGGCACGGCAATGCCGTGCTGGCGGCAGGCGGCGGTCAGGGCGTTGTGCAGGAGGCAGGCGATCGTCATGGGTCCCACGCCGCCCGGTACCGGAGTGATGGCGCCGGCGACGGCGCGCGCCGCCTCGAAGTCGACGTCGCCGACCAGCCGGGTCTTGCCGTCCCCGGCGTCGACGCGATTGATGCCGACGTCGATCACCGTGGCACCGGGTTTGACCCAGTCTCCCCTGACCATGTTCGCGCGGCCGACCGCGGCGACGAGAATGTCGGCGCGTCGGCACTCCTGGGCCAGATCGCGCGTGCGTGAATGGGCGATGGTTACCGTGCAATGCTCTTTCAGCAGCAGCGCCGCCATGGGCTTGCCGACGATGTTGGATCGGCCCAGGACCAGCGCCCTCATGCCGGACAGATCTCCAAGCCGATCCCGAAGCAGCATCAGGCAACCCAGCGGTGTGCACGGCACCATGCCCTCGCCCCCCGTGTTCAGTCGGCCGACGTTGACCACGTGAAAGCCGTCGACGTCCTTGTCGGGGTCGATGGCGTCGAGCACGGCGTCGGAGCGGATCTGCGACGGCAGGGGCAGCTGCACAAGGATGCCGTTCACCGCCGGGTCCCGATTGAGGCGGTCGATCAGCGACAGCAGCTCCGTTTCGGGCGTATCGGCCGCGAGGCGGTGGTCGAACGACACCATGCCCGCCTCCTGCGTCTGTCTCCCCTTATTGCGCACATAGACCTGGCTGGCCGGATCTTCGCCGACCAGCACCACGGCGAGTCCCGGTGTGATCCCGTGCTCGGCGCGCAGCTGCCCCACCCTCCGCCCGATATCGGCGCGCAGCTTGGCCGCGAACGCCTTGCCGTCGATGATGTCTCCCATGTGAACCCCCCTGGTGGTGCGGGCCGCGTGCTCGTGCCGAGGGATTATTGGCCGATGGCGCCGGGACGACTTTCCCAGATGCGCCACCGAGTTGCCTCGCTTCGCGGCGGCTTGGCCGGCGTGCGTGCTCAAGCGAGGCGCTCGGCGACGCCCGGGCGGCAAGAAACGCCCGGGCGCGCACGCTCGATGCGGTGTCGCGTTCCGGTAACCCCGCGTCGCGGCGACGTCAGCAGCACGGCGGGTCGCTGCCTACCCTTATCTTGAAGGGCCGCACGGGCGGGGGCTCTCGTACATTCCCGGGGGGATTCCATGGCCACTGTAGAACCCATCGACAACGGCGAAGACATCGATCTCGAGAGTCTTGCCGACGACGAGCTCGTCGAGCAGATGCACGACGATCTCTACGACGGCCTGAAAGAGGAGATCGAGCAGGGCACCCGTATTCTGCTTGATCGGGGCTGGGCCGCGGACAAGGTCCTCAACGACGCTCTCGTCGAAGGCATGCGCATCGTCGGCATCGACTTTCGCGATGGCATCCTATTCGTGCCGGAAGTGCTCATGGCGGCCAACGCCATGAAGGGCGGCATGGAGATCCTGCGCCCGCTGCTGGCCGAGACCGGCGCCGCCACCATCGGCAAGATGGTCATCGGTACGGTCAAGGGCGACATCCATGACATCGGCAAGAATCTCGTTGCCATGATGATGGAGGGCGCCGGCTTCGAGGTCATCGACATCGGCATCAACAATCCGGTGGAGAAATACCTCGAAGCGCTCGAAGAGCACAAGCCCGAAATTCTGGGCATGTCCGCGCTGCTCACCACGACGATGCCCTACATGAAGGTGGTGATCGACACTCTCTCGGAGCAGGGCGTGCGCGACGACTACATCGTTCTCGTCGGTGGAGCGCCGCTCAACGAGGAATTCGGTCAGGCCATCGGTGCGGATGCGTACTGCCGTGACGCGGCCGTCGCCGTGGAGACGGCCAAGGAACTCGTGGCAGCAGCGCGCCGCCGCGCGCTCACTGCCTGAATCGCCCGACGCACTCCCGCCGCTGGCTCGTCATGGCAAAGGCCCCATCATCGGTGCTGGTAATCGCCTGCGGCGCCCTTGCCCGCGAAATCACGGCGCTGGTGCGGGCGAACCGGTGGCAGGGCTTGGCGGTGCGGTGCCTTCCGGCCGAGCTGCACAACCGTCCGGAAAAGATTCCCGAGGCAGTAAGGGCCGAGATCCGCAGGGGGCGTTCGCGCTTCGCGTCCGTCTTCGTGGCTTACGGCGATTGCGGCACCGCGGGCCGACTGGACCGGGTGCTGGCCGAGGAGGGGGTCGAGCGCATCGCCGGGGCGGACTGCTACGAGTTCTACGCAGGCCGCGAGCAAATGCAGCAGCTCGCCGAGCGCGAGCCGGGCACTTTCTATCTCACCGATTTTCTCGCCAGGCACTTCGAGCGCCTGGTCGTCGTGGGCCTCGGACTCGATCGGCATCCGGAACTCGAGTCGGCCTATTTCGGCAACTACCGCAGGCTGGTTTATTTGTCGCAGAGCTGCGACAACGACTTGCTCGCCAGGGCGCGGCGGGCGGCCGAACGCCTGCACCTCGAGTTCGAGCACTGCCACACGGGATACGGCGGCCTCGAGCAGGCGCTGCGCCGGGCACAGGAGTCACGGGGTCATGGCGAGGTTGATCACGGTTTACTGGCGTGACATCCCGGCCCAGGTGATCGCCAAGCGGGGGCGGCACACGGCCAAGGTGCAGCTGTCGGAACGTTTCCTAAAAGCCATCGACAGAGCCGCCATGCGCGCGGGCAAGGGAAGCAGTGCCGCGTATCTCGATCAGTGGCGGCGGGAACCGCGGACATGCGGAGACGACCTCGAGGCGGAGGTCAGCGCCGAGGCGCAACGCCTCGAAAGCGAGTACCCGGACGAGCGTCTTTCGCAGCTCATCCGCGGCAAGGGCGCCGAAGGAGGCTGACCCGTGCGAGCGCTGCGCTCATGGTCCGTGCGGCATGCCCGTTTCCTCGAGACGGTCTACCGCATAGCGGAGCCGATCATGCTGAGGCTCGACCCTGTGTGCCGCCGCATCGGGTATTCCCGTCTGGAGCGCCCGGTGAAGGCCGTGGAAAAAATCTTCAAGGGCGCTCTGTTCGACTGCCGCATGTGCGGTCAGTGCGTGCTGACCTCGACCGGCATGGCGTGTCCCATGAACTGCCCCAAGAGCCTGCGCAACGGCCCCTGCGGGGGTGTACGCGCCGACGGCACTTGCGAGGTCGAGCCGCGAATGCGCTGCGTGTGGCTGCTGGCGGTGGAGGGAGCCGGGCGCATGCGCGGCCCCGGCGGTATGGCGCACGTGCAGCCGGCCGTCGATCAGCGACTGACGGGAAGCTCGTCGTGGTTGCGGGTGGTTCGCCGGCAGAGCACGGCTGCGCCGCCGCAGAGCAGCTGCCCATGAACAGGAAGCAGGAGGGCGGCACGCCCGCCGACTACACCTCTGCGGGGCGCCTGGAACGTGTCCTGCGGGCCGGGGAGTTCGCCGTCACCACCGAGATCTCGCCGCCGGATTCCGCCGATGCAGAGGAGGTCTACCTGCGCGCGCGAATCTTCGACGGCTACGTCGACGCCATCAATGCCACGGACGGCTCCGGCGCCAATTGTCACATGTCCAGCGTCGGTGTGTGCGCCCTGCTGACGCGCATGGGCTACTCGATGGTGATGCAGATGTCATGTCGAGACCGCAACCGCATCGCCATCCAGGGCGACGTGCTGGGCGCAGCGGCAATGGGCGTCGCCAATATTCTGTGCCTGACCGGTGACGGCGTGCAGGCCGGCGATCAGCCCGACGCGCGGCCGGTGTTCGATCTCGATTGCATGTCGCTGCTCAGTACGGTTCGCACCATGCGCGACGAGGGACGGTACCTGAGCGGCAGGACGCTCACGAGTCCTCCGCGGGTATTCCTTGGCGCGGCGGCGAATCCGTTTGCACCGCCCTATGACTACCGCCCCGTTCGGCTGCAGAAGAAGATGCAGGCCGGCGCCCAGTTCGTGCAGACGCAGTACTGCTTCGACGTTGCCCGGCTGCGGCAGTACATGCAGCGTGTGCGCGACATGGGTCTGCACGAGCGGGTTTTCATACTGGTCGGCGTCGGACCCCTGGCGTCGGCGCGTGCGGCACGCTGGATTCGCGCCAACGTGCCGGGCATACACATCCCCGATGAGGTCATTGGGCGCCTGGAGCGTGCCGGCAAACCCAAGCTCGAAGGGATGAAGCTTTGCATCGAGCTGATTCAGCAGATTCGCGAGATCGAAGGGGTTCACGGCATCCACGTCATGGCCTATCGACAGGAGGAGACAGTGGCGGAGATCATCGACGCGTCGGGGGTTCTTGAGGGCCGCGTTCCCTGGCACCCGGGTGCCACGCAGCTTCGCGACACGCTGAGGGCCGTCTCATGACGGACACCGTCGTCAGCTCCCCGAGTCGCGAGGTCGTGATCGGCTTCGAGCGCCCGTTCTGCATCATCGGCGAACGCATCAATCCCACGGGGCGAAAGATACTCGCCGCGGAGATGGCCGCCGGGGACTACACTCGGGTGCAGGCGGACGCCCTGACCCAGCTCGAGGCGGGCGCTCACATGCTCGACGTCAACGCGGGCATACCGCTCGTCGACGAGCCGCGCATTCTGGCCGAGGCGATCCGACTCGTGCAGTCGCTCACCGATGCGCCGTTGTCGATCGATTCGTCGATAGTGGCGGCTCTGGAGGCCGGGCTCGAGGCTTATCGGGGCAAAGCCCTCGTGAACTCGGTGACGGGGGAGGAGGAGCGGCTCGAATCGGTGCTTCCGCTGGTTCGCAAGTACGACGCCGCAGTGGTCGCCATCTCCAACGACGAGAGCGGTATCTCAGAGGACCCGGACGTACGCTTCGAAGTGGCGCGCAAGATCGTCGAGCGCGCAGAGGATCACGGCATTCCCCGTGCCGACGTCGTCGTGGATCCCCTCGTGATGCCCATCGGCGCGATCAACACCGCGGGCAGACAGGCGCTGCACGTGATTCGCCGCCTGCGCCAGGAGCTTCGCGTGAATACCACCTGCGGCGCTTCCAACGTCAGTTTCGGTCTGCCCAATCGCAACGGCCTCAACGCCGCCTTTCTGACCATGGCCATCGGCGCCGGCCTCACCTCGGCAATCACGAATCCCCTGCACGAGGAGATCATGCAGGCGGTCATGGGCGCCGACGTGATGGCGGGCAACGACCCCGAGTGTCGCCGCTGGATCGCCAAGTACCGCCAGCCGCCCGCAGCAGGCGCCGAGGGCCGGCGCGAGCGGCGCGGGCGGCGGCGGCGCGCGGTCGTCGGCTGACCGGGAAGCGGCGCCGCGATGTCGGCCGACGGCGAGCCCCGTGACGCCCTGGTGGTGTTCACCCCTTCCGGGCGCCGCGGCCGGTTCGCGCCGGGCACGCCGGTGCTGCAGGCGGCGCGTGCCCTGGGCGTCGACCTCGACTCCGTTTGCGGCGGCCGCGGCCTGTGCGGCCGATGCCAGATCGAGCTGAGCGCGGGCACGTTCGCCAAGCACGGGGTCGAGTCCCGAGCCGAGCATCTCTCCGCGATCGGCGACACCGAGCGCGAGTACGTGCGCCTGCACGGCATCGGCGCAGGCCGGCGTCTCGGTTGCTGCACGAGGCTCCTCGGCGACGCTGTCGTCGACGTACCCGCCGACAGCCAGGTCCACCGCCAGGTGGTGCGCAAGCGCGCCGAGGTGCACGAGATCAATCTCGACCCGGTGATCCGCCTGCACTACGTGGAGGTGCAGGAGCCCAGCATGCACGATCCCAAGGGCGACCTGCAGCGGCTCATGGAGGCCCTGGAGTTCGAGTGGCGGCTCGAATCGCTGAGCGCAGACCTGCGCCTGCTGCAGGAGCTGCAGCGCAGTCTTCGCCAGGGGCAGTGGAAGGTCACTGTCGCCGTTTACGGCGGCAGTCGGATCGTCGCGGTGTGGCCCGGGTTTCGCGACAAGGCCTTCGGTCTCGCCGTCGACGTCGGCTCCACGACCATCGCGGCTCACCTGTGCGACCTCGCCAGCGGTGAGGTGGTAGCGGCCGCCGGGGCCATGAACCCACAGATTCGTTTCGGCGAGGATCTCATGAGCCGGGTGTCGTACGTCATGCTGCACCCCGACAGCGAGATCGAGATGAGCCGCGCCGTGCGCGCCGCGATCCAGCGCTTGGCCGTGGAGGTCGCGGCCGAAGCGCAGATCGACACTACCGACATTCTCGAAGCCACCTTCGTCGGCAACCCGATCATGCACCACCTGCTGCTCGGCATCAGCCCCGTCGAGCTCGGCGGCGCGCCTTTCGCCCTCGCCACCGACGAGTCGGTCTGCCTCTGGGCCGAGGAGCTCGAGCTGTCCCTGCATCCCAATGCGCGAGTGTTCGTGCTGCCCTGCATTGCCGGTCACGTCGGCGCGGACACCGCCGGCGTCATCCTGTCCGAAGCACCCTATCTGCGCGACGAGATCACACTGCTCGTCGATGTGGGCACCAACGCCGAAATCGTGCTCGGCAACCGCCAGCGTCTGCTGGCCGCCTCGAGCCCCACCGGCCCGGCCTTCGAGGGCGCGCAGATCAGCTGCGGACAGCGTGCGGCGCCCGGCGCCGTCGAGCGGGTGCGCATCGATGCGCGGACGCTCGAGCCCCGATTCAGGGTGATCGGCTGCGACCTGTGGTCCGACGAGGAGGGTTTTGCCGACGCGATCGAGGGCGTCGGCATCACCGGCATCTGTGGCTCCGGCATCATCGAGGCCGTTGCCGAGATGTACCTCGCCGGCATCGTCGGCGCAGACGGCGTAATTGACGGAGAACGCTCGCGAGACTCAAAGCGGGTCGTCTCCCAGGGGCGCACCTTCTGCTATCGTTTGCACGACGGCGACGTGCCCCTCGTCATCACCCAGAACGACGTGCGCGCCATACAGCTGGCAAAGGCAGCGCTTTATGCGGGCGTACGGCTGCTGATGGACCGCCTGGAGGTCGATCGGGTCGATCGCATCCGGCTCGCCGGAGCCTTCGGCAGTCACATCGACGTCAAGTACGCGATGATTCTCGGCCTGATCCCCGACTGCGACCTCGGGCACGTCACCTCGGCCGGCAATGCGGCCGGCACCGGTGCGCGCATTGCGCTGCTTGATCGCAGCGCCCGGGCCGAGATCGAGCAGGTGGTACGTCGTGTGGAGAAGGTGGAGACTGCCGTGGAGCCCCGCTTCCAGGAGCATTTCGTCGATGCCATGGCAATTCCGCACCGCTCGGCCGCATACCCGTTGCTTGAGCGAGCCGTGACGCTGCCCAAACGAGAGAGCTCGCCCCGCGCTCAGGCGGGCCGCGGCGCGGCGCGGCGCCGGGCCCGCGCCGCAGGCCTCGGCCCCCCGCGGCGGTAGCGTTCACGCAAGGGGTGGGTCATAATCACGCGGACCCGCTTTTCGTAGGGCGCGCGGCGGTGCATTCGTGCCGAGCGGCGCACTCAGGAGCGCGTTTTTTTTCGTAACAACCAATGGATAAAGTCATACTCGTAGTCCCACACCCAATGGGAGGGTGAGAACCGATGCCGATGAAATCAAAACTGACTACTCACTTTGCCTACCTGGCCGGCGCTGCGGTGGGCGTTGCCCTGACGGGAACCGTCGCCTGGGCGGCCTCGACGCTGACCGTGTACACCGCCGTCGAGGCGGAGGATCTGAAGAAATACGCCGCGCGTTTCAACGAGGACCATCCCGACATCGAGATCAAGTGGGTGCGCGACTCCACCGGTATCGTCACGGCCAAGCTGTTGGCCGAGAAGGACAACCCGCAGGCGGATGTGATATGGGGGCTGGCGGCGACGAGCCTGCTGCTCATGAAAGGCGAGGGCATGCTCTTGCCCTACACCCCCAAGGGACTGGATAAGCTCGACGGGAAGTTCCGTGACAAGAGCAATCCGCCGAGCTGGGTGGGAATGGACGCCTGGGTGGCTGCAATCTGCTTCAACACCGTCGAGGCACAGAAGCACGGGCTCCCGGCGCCGACCTCGTGGAAGGACCTCACCAAGCCCGTCTACAAGGGGCATGTCGCCATGCCCAACCCCAACTCCTCGGGCACGGGTTTTCTCGACGTCTCCAGCTGGCTGCAGATGATGGGCGAAGACGGCGGCTGGGGATTCATGGACGCCCTGCATGAGAACATCAATTACTACACGCACTCGGGTTCAAAGCCCTGCAAGGATGCAGCGCGTGGCGAGGTTCCCATCGGGGTGTCGTTTGCCTTCCGCGGCGCCAAGTCCAAAGCGGAGGGCGCTCCGCTGGAGATCATCATCCCTTCCGAAGGTATTGGTTGGGACATGGAGGCGACCGCGATCGTGAAGGGCACCGATAACCTGGATGCCGCCAAGACGCTGGTGGACTGGTCGATCACGGAGAAGGCCAACAAGATGTACAACGAAGGCTACGCCGTCATCGGCATTCCGGCACTGGCCAAGCCCGTGGAGCACTTCCCGGAGGGCATTCTCGAGGCGATGATCGACAACGACTTCGAATGGTCCGCGCAGAACCGCAAGCGCATCCTCGCGGAGTGGCAGAAGCGCTACGACTCGAAGTCCGAGCCGAAGAGCTGACGCAGCGCCGCTGACGCGCACACGCGGCCGCCCCGAGCTCAGCGGGGCGGCCGTTTTTTTGTCGGGCTCGCCCCCGGCGCGCCCTCGCCCCGAGGGCCCGCCGCAATGCGGTTTGCGCTCGGCGCGACGACGCGAGCTTGCGCCCGAGCACCCCTGTGTCGACTGCCGGCCCCCGTGCTCAGGTCGACTTGACCATCTCATCGCGCTATGGTTGCGAGGGGGGAGCTCACCCGAGGAAAACACCGATGCAGATGGAGGCCGAGGCCGTCGCGGAGCGTGCTGCCGCGACGCCCTACCTCAAGGTCACGAGGTTGACCAAGAAGTTCGGCGAGTTCGTGGCCCTGCGGGACATTTCGCTGGAAATCTACGATCGCGAGTTCGTCTGCTTTCTGGGACCCTCGGGCTGCGGCAAGACCACTCTGCTGCGGGCCATCGCCGGACTCGACATTCAAACGACCGGAGCAGTGGAGCAGGGCGGCGTCGATATCTCCGCGTTGCCGCCCAGCGAGCGTGATTTCGGCATCGTCTTCCAGTCCTACGCTCTGTTTCCGAATCTTACCGTGCGCAAGAACGTCGCCTACGGCCTCGAGACCCGCGGGGCGAAGAGGGCCGATGTCGACAAGAGGGTCGTCGAGCTGCTGGAGCTCGTGGGGCTGCCGGAGCAGGCGGAGAAGTACCCGGCACAGCTCTCCGGGGGTCAGCAGCAGCGCGTTGCCGTGGCCCGTGCCATCGCGACCTCGCCGGGTCTGCTGTTGCTCGATGAGCCCCTGTCCGCGCTCGATGCCAAGGTCCGGGTGTATCTGCGCCACGAGATCAAGGCGCTGCAGCGCCGGCTCGGTGTCACGACGATCATGGTCACTCACGATCAGGAAGAGGCTTTGACCATGGCCGATCGCATCGTCGTGATGAACAACGGCGTCATCGAGCAGATCGGCACGCCGGGAGAGGTCTATGGACAGCCGGAAACGCTGTTCGTGGCGGATTTCATCGGCACGATGAACTTCGTGCCCGGCGGGGTCCGGGGCGGCAGCGGCGTGTGCCTCGGAGCGCTCGTGCTCGCCTGCGATGTGAGCGGCATGGGCGAGGGAGCCCCGGTCACGATCGCCGTGCGACCCGAGGACATCGTGGTGGAGGCCGAAGAGGTCGTAAGCGAGAATGCTTTCGCGGCGCGCGTGGATTCGATGGAGTTCCTGGGGTCCTTTGTGCGCGCCGAGCTCGCGTGCGAGGCGATCGAGCCGTCGCGCCGGCTGATCGCCGACTTCTCCGCCAACCTGGTGCGCAGCCTGGGTCTGCGGGAAGGCGACGCTCTGACCGTTTCGATACCGCGTGAGCGGATCAGGGTATTCGAGGGAGACTCCACGCGTGGCTGATCACGCGGTCACGGCGGAAGCCGCGGCGGCGATGCCTTCTGTGCGCCCCAAATCGAGCCGCGATGACTGGATCATGCGCATGTACATGGTCGCGGTGGCGCTCTACCTCGTCCTGGCGCTGGCCTTTCCCCTGTACGCGATGCTCTCGAAGAGTTTCCAGGACCACGACGGTGCGTTCATCGGACTGGCGAACTACGCCGAGTATTTTGGCACCCCCGCGCTGACTTACTCGATAAACAACAGCATCTTCGTGGCCGTCATCACCACCGTCATCACGATCACCCTGGCGTTTCTTCTCGCCTACGCCCTGACCCGAAGCTGTATGCCCTTCAAGGGTTTCTTCAAAAGCGTGGCCATGGTGCCCATCCTTGTGCCCTCGCTGCTCCCGGGTATCGCACTGGTCTATCTGTTCGGCCGGCAGGGAATGATCTCCGGCCTGCTTTTCGGGCATGAAATATACGGGCCGATCGGTATCGTCATTGCCGAGGTTTTCTTCACGCTGCCCCACGCGCTGATCATCATCGTCACGGCACTGTCCATCGCCGACGCGCGTTTGTACGAGGCCGCGGTGGCGTTGCGGGCAAGCAAGACGCGCATCTTCTTCACGGTGACCCTTCCCGGTGCGCGCTACGGCCTGATCAGTGCGGCGTTCGTCGTCTTCACCCTGACGATCACGGATTTCGGTGCCCCCAAGGTGATCGGCGGGGATTTCAACGTGCTGGCGACCGATATCTACAAGCAGGTGATCGGGCAGCAGAATTTCGAGATGGGTGCCGTCGTCAGCGTGGTGCTGCTGATTCCCGCGGCCATTGCCTTCTTCGTCGACCGCATGGTGCAGAAGAAGCAGGTGGCGCTGCTCTCCGCCCGGGCCGTCGCGCTGGAACCGACGCCGAAACGCCGCTTCGACATGATCATGCTCGCCTACGCCTGTCTCGTCAGCGTGTTCATTCTCGGGATGCTGGCGGTGTGCCAATACGCGGCGGTGGTCAAGTTCTACCCCTATGATCTGAGCCTGTCGCTCAAGAACTATCAGTTCGACTTGATGGACGGCGGGGGGTGGGACTCGTATCGCAACTCGATACGAATGGCGCTTTACAGCGCATTCTTCGGCACCATCGTTGTGTTCACCGGCGGCTATATGGTGGAGAAGGGCAGGGGATTTTACCCGGGCCGTGCGCTCTTTCAGTTCATGGCCATGATGCCAATGGCGGTCCCCGGCCTGGTGTTGGGGCTGGCCTACATTTTCTTCTTCAATCACCCGGCCAACCCGCTGAACTTCCTCTACCACACGATGGCCATACTGGTGATCAGCACCATCGTTCACTTCTACACGGTCAGCCATCTGACCGCCGTGACGGCACTCAAACAGATGGACCCGGAATTCGAAGCGGTGTCGGCGTCGCTCAAGCAGCCATTCTACCGGACCTTCTCGCGCGTGACGGTGCCGGTATGCATGCCCGCCATTCTCGATATCAGCATCTACCTGTTCGTCAATGCAATGACGACGGTGTCGGCGGTGGTGTTCATCTACGGGCCAGACACCACGCTGGCATCGGTGGCGGTGCTCAACATGGACGACGCGGGCGACATTGCGCCCGCCGCGGCGATGGGCATGATGATCTTCTATACCTGTGCCGGGGTGCGCGCGTTGCACTATTTCGCCAGCGGGTTTCTCGAGCGTCGCACCCAGGCCTGGCGCAGGCGATAGCAGCGTCCCGCCGCGCACGCTCGCCCGATGGCGGGCGCGACGTCACTGCGCCGTGTCGCTCGGCTTGAGTCCCACCAGGCCCACGATGAGCAGGGCAATGCCGGCGACTTTCACCACGGTGAGCGGCTCGTGGACGCAGGTGAAACCGATCGCGGCGACCAGGGCCGAGCCCACAGGCCCGCCCAGATGGCGTAGGCGACGCCGACGCCGATCTTCTTCGGCACCAGGGTCGGAGCGACGAAGGACAGGCCGTAGAAGACGAGTATCGGCACTGACGGTCCGGGTTTGCTGAACCCATGGGAGAGCTTCGTCGAGGTGATGCCGGCGACCTCGAGCGGGATGGCTCCGGCCAGAATGAAGCACTGTTGCGTCATCGGTCTCCTGCGTACCCGCGCGAAGCGGGCCGAGACGCGGTCCGTGCGGGCGGCGCGTGGTGATCGCGTCCGCGACGGCGGCGGAGGATCTCAACGGGGTCGCAGCAGCACTGAGCGTAAGTACTGTCCCCGGTTCACGCCACCGCCTCGAGCGATTCGAGCGACTCGATGACGACGTCGGCATGCGGGGCCAGATCGTCGCGTCGACCCGCGCCGCCCGTCACGCCGACGGCCACGCAGCCCGCCTGCCGCGCCATCATCATGTCGCCCGGCGTGTCTCCCACCATCATGATCCGGCCCGGGGCGACGCCCAGACGCTGCCCGATCTCGTGCAGCACACCGGGGTCGGGTTTCGCCGGCAATCCGACATCGTCACCGCAGCGCAGGTACTCGATGTGTTCGTGCACGGCCAGCAGCCGCAGGGTCTCCGCGGTGGGGCCGCGATCGTCGGTGGTGGCGACGGCAAGCCGCAGCCGCGCCTCAACGAGGCGGTGGAACAAGCCCGCAACGTCGCCGCGCGGTCGGATCGCGTCGGCGCTCAGGGGAGCGCCGAAGCGCGGCAGAAAAGTGCCCGCGACAATTGCTTCGGCGTGCTCCCAGCTCAGGCCGTGCTGGTAGAGTACGGCCGCGACGACGGTGGCGATCTTGGCCATCGGCGCCGTGGCAAGTGGGCCCGAGCTGAGAGTTAGACGCTCGACGCGGTCGTAACCGAGACCGCGGAAAAGATGCCCGCGAAGGTCTTCGCCGCCGGTCAGAGCGGACACCAGCTCCTCCACCGACGCCTCGACCCGTCGTCCCCACAGTTCGTGAAAGTCGATGAGGGTGCCGTCCTTGTCGAAGACAACGAGCTGCACGTCGAACGATCGGGGGCCGATACGCACCGTCGGCACGTCAGCCGCTCCTCTGCGGTTCGCCCGCCCCGGCATCGCGCTGGGCGAAGACGAAGGTCATCTGACCGAGACGCTGTCGCGGGGCGTCGTGCTGAGAGACGAACGACAGAAGTTCGCCGCACTCGTCCAGCCGGCGTATCCGCGCCTCGACCTCGCGCAGCCGCCCGGGGGGCACGGTGCTCCAGATCGAGTCCCCGTTGCGCCATGCCCGGTCTAGGGGTCCGCTGGGGTTGAAGTAGGCTTCGCCCTGCAGGACGGCGTCCAGGGGGACAAAGCGGCCCCGCGTGTGCAAGCCGCTCTGCTCCAGCATGCGCGTAAGCTCTTCGACGGGAACGTGGCGCTCGCGCATCGCTCGAGCCTCCTCGGGTATGACAGCGTAATACCAGAATCCCTGCCTCAGCTGATCCATGGAGCACGTGTTGACCACCAAGCCGCCCCCCGGCTTGAGCACACGGGCGAATTCGGCCACCACGCGGCGGTGCACGGGGAAGCCCTGCTGCCGGTCGTCCGCGAGGTGATGCAGAACCTGATTCACCATGACACCGTCGAAACTGGCATCGGCAAAGGGAAGTTCGGCGATGCTGCCGCAGTGAAACTCGATGCGCCCGTCGGCGAGTGCGTTGCCGAGCTTGGCCCGGGCGACGTCCAGCATCTGCGCGTTGAGGTCGACCGCCGTGACGTGATCGACGTGATCGAGCAGGGCGGCGGCGTAGTTGCCCGTACCGCAGCCGGCGTCCAGAACCCGCTGGCGCGCCAGCGGGCGCGGCCCGTGCGCGAGGCAACCGACAATGATCTCGGTGCCGATGGGAATGCGAGTCAGGTCGTACGTCGCCGAAGTGCTGTGGTAGTTTTCGTAAGCGCTCATGAATTTCGAGATCGGCGTGGGTGGACCCGGCCGGGTGCCGGATCCGCCGCGGCCGCGGGGCGAGCACCGCCGCCGCGTGGCATTATGTCCCCAGGCGCAGCGTGATGAAAGTGGGGTGCGGCGGCTTGCCGTGCGCCGCGCCCGGGGCCTGTGCCGCTGAGTGCCGGCGGCGTGGGGACCGGGGCCGGCTTTACTCTCCCGTGCCGGCAGCGGCTAGAATGAGACCGGCACGGGCTGCTCGCCGGGAGCCCGGCGCAACGGCAACACTGCTGGATAGCGTCGTCATGTATGTCCGCCGATCCTACGACTACATCATCGTCGGCGCGGGGTCCGCCGGCTGCGTGCTGGCAAACCGCCTGTCCGCGGACGCGGACGTCTCCGTACTGGTCCTCGAGGCGGGCCCCGTCGACCGCAGCATCTACCTGCACATGCCGGCGGCGTTCTCCTATCCGCTCGCCAACGACAGGTACAACTGGTTCTACCAAACCGAGCCGGAGCCCCATATGGACAATCGCCGCCTGCATTGTCCGCGCGGCCGCGTGGTGGGCGGCTCCTCTTCGATCAACGGTATGGCCTACGTTCGCGGCCATGCGCTCGACTACGAGCGCTGGGCTTGCGAGCCGGGCCTGGAGGCGTGGTCCTACGCCCACGTGCTGCCGTACTTCAAGCGCGCTGAGACGCGTGCCGCGGGCGGCGATGCCTACCGGGGGGCGGAGGGGCCCCTCAAGGTGTCCACCGGGAGCTGTCGCAACCCCCTGTACCAGGCGTTCATCGAGGCGGGCGTCGAGGCGGGGTACCCGCGCACCGAGGACATGAACGGTTTCCAGCAGGAAGGATTCGGACCCATGGACATGACGGTCCACGAGGGCATGCGCTGCAGCGCGGCGGTGGCCTACCTGCGCCCGGTTCGCGCGCGCAGCAACCTGCGTATCGAGCTCGGTGCCTTGAGCACGCGCCTGCGCTTTGCCGGAGCCCGGGTCATCGGCATCGAGTACGTGCGCGACGGCCAGATCCGCCTGGCGCGCGCCGAGCGCGAGGTCATCGTCTGCGCGGGTGCGATCAACTCGCCGCAGCTGCTGATGCTCTCGGGCATCGGGCCGGCGGACGCGCTGTGCCCTTTGAGGATTCCCTGCGTCGTGGACCTTCCCGGCGTCGGCGACAATCTGCAGGACCATCTCGAGGTGTATGTCCAGCACGCCTGCACCCGTCCGGTAACGCTCTATCCGGCATTGAAGACGTTCAACAAGCTGCGGATCGGAGCACAGTGGCTGTTGTGGCGCAGCGGCTGGGGCGCCAGCAGCCACTTCGAGGCCGGTGCCTTCATTCGCAGTGAAGCCGGTGTCGAGCACCCCGACCTGCAGTATCACTTTCTGCCCATCGCGGCCAACTACGACGGTCGCGCGCCGGCCTCCGGCCACGGGTACCAGGCCCACGTGGGTCCGATGCGATCGACCAGCCGCGGCAGCGTGCGGTTGCGCTCCGATGATCCGCGCGATGCGCCGGCGATCCGCTTCAATTACATGGCCAGCGAGCGGGACCGCCGCGAAATGCGTGCCGCCGTGCGGCTGACGCGGGAGATTTTCGCGCAACGCGCGTTCCAGCCGTTCCGCGGGCCCGAGCTCTCCCCCGGCACCGCCGTGTCATCGGACGACGAGATCGACGCCTTCGTGCGGGCGCGCGCGGAGAGCGCCTACCATCCGGCGGGCACCTGCGCCATGGGTACCGGTGACCGCGCAGTGGTAGACCCGCAGGCACGCGTGCGCGGCGTGGACGGGCTGCGGGTGGTGGACGCCTCCATCATGCCGAGCATCGTCAGCGGGAACCTCAATGCGCCGACCATCATGATCGCAGAGAAGATGGCCGATGTGATTGCAGGCCGTGGGCCGCTCGCGCCGACGCCGGTGCCTGTCTACGTCGCACCGGACTATCGCACCCGGCAGCGCTAGGCGCTGCGAGAGCGTATCGATCGCAGCGGTCACGGCGTCTCCCGCGCCACCCGCTCCGCAGCGAAAGTCCGCAGGGGCGCCGATGCGGGCGCGCGCTTTATCTGCTCGGCGAACGCGACTACACTCGACCTGGCGCCGGTGCGCGCCCATGGGAGCCCGATCGCCGGCCGCGTGAACGGGCCGCAGCACCTTGCGCAGTCGGGCTGCGGCCGTCGGCGGGCCGGCGTGCTTTGGCCGGTGAATCGCGATACGCCTAGGAGGAGAGCAATGCGAAAGCCAGTTTTGAGGCAGTTGACGATTGCCGGCGTGCTGACGTTGGCGCTGGGCCAGGCAGCGCAAGCCGCGGACCCGGATGCCTGCAAGAGCGTTCACTTCTCGGACGTGGGGTGGAGCTGCATAACGGCGACGACCGCCATAGCTTCCGAGATTCTCACCGCGCTGGGGTATGAGCCCAAGGCTTCCGTGCTCTCGGTTACGGTGACCTTCGAGAGCCTCTCGAACGGAGACATCGATGCGCTTATTGGTTTGTGGCTGCCCTCGCAGCAGTCCATGATTCAGCCCTACTTTGACGAGGGCAGTGTCGAGGATGTCGGCGTCAATCTCGAGGGCGCCAAGTACACGCTCGCGGTGCCCAAGTACGTCTCCAGTGCGGGGGTCAAGAGTTTTGCCGACCTCGCGGCTCACAAAGAGCAGTTCGGCGGCAAGATCTACGGTATCGAGCCCGGCAACGACGGCAACTTGATCATCCAGTCCATGATTGACAAGAACGAATTCGGTCTTGAAGACTGGGAGCTGGTGGAGTCGAGTGAGCAGGGCATGCTCGCGCAGGTCAAGCGAGCCGTATCGCGTAACGACTGGATCGTGTTTCTGGGGTGGGCGCCGCATCCCATGAACAAGCACTTCGATCTCGATTACCTGGCGGGCGGCGACGACTATTTCGGGCCCAACTACGGCGGAGCCACCGTGCACACGCTGACGCGCAAGGGTTACAAGGAGGAGTGCCCCAATGCGGGACGCCTGCTCAGCAACCTCAAATTCTCTCTCGCCGCCGAGAACGAGATCATGACCTACATGCTCGACGACGGCATGGATCCGCAGGCGGCGGCGCGCAAGCTCATCCAGCAGCACCCCGAGCTGACAGAACAGTGGCTCCAGGGCGTCACCACCCGTGACGGCTCGCGCAACGCAGCCGATGCCCTGCGGGCGGCACTGAGCATGTAGCCAGCCCCTCCCGCGTCGGGCGCTCGGCGGCGGCGCTGCCCGCCGCCGACGCGCGCCACGGCATGGCGGCTGCGGGCCCGCCCGGATTCCATCGCCAGGCCCTTAGGGCCGTTTTCGCGCGGGCCCGAGGCCGCATCGCGGTGCATCGGGGGCCCAACCGGCGCGCGCGTCGCTGACGCCTAAATCGTTTAGACTTTGCGCTCCGCACAGACGGTGGGAGCGGGTCATCGTGGACTGGTTCACGCAGAGCAAGATACCCCTTGGGAAATGGATAGAGTCCGTGGTCGATTTCGTCAACGCGCACGCGGCGTGGCTGTTCGATCTGGTCTCCGAGGTGCTCGAGTTCCTCATTCAGGGCCTCATAGACGCCATGCAGTGGATGCACCCCCTGGCACTGGTGCTGGTGTTTGCCGGCACCGCTTACTGGTTGCACCGCTCCTGGAAACTGGTGGCGTTCATAGTGGCCTCGCTGCTGCTCGTCATCAACATCGGCTACTGGGACGAGACTCTCGAGACCCTGGCGCTGGTGGTCTGCGCAACGCTGATCTGCATGCTGGCGGGCGTGCCCGTCGGCATAGCGGCCGCGCACCGGCCCTGGCTCTACACGGCCATTCGCCCGGTTCTCGATCTCATGCAGACCATACCCACCTTCGTCTATCTCATCCCTACCCTCGTGCTCTTCGGTCTGGGCGTGGTGCCGGGCCTCATCTCGACCATCATATTTGCCCTGCCGGCACCGATACGGCTCACCTATCTCGGCGTGTCATCGGTACCGCAGCCGTTGATCGACGCCGGCGAGTCCTTCGGCGCTACTCGGCGCCAGCTTTTGTGGAAGGTGGAGCTGCCCCACGCGATGCCGACCATCATGGCGGGACTGACACAGTGCATCATGCTGTCGCTTTCCATGGTCGTGATCGCAGCGCTGGTCGGGGCCGACGGCCTCGGTAAGCCTGTCGTGCGTGCCTTGACGACCATCAATGTCGCTCAGGGATTCGAGGCGGGGCTGTCCATCGTCATCGTCGCGATCCTGCTGGACCGGGTCTGCAAGCAACGCGGTGCGCAATCGTCGCGCCAGGCATGAGGTGTCGATGGCCGTCGTCGACTTCCGTAACGTAGACATCATATTCGGCGACAGCCCGACGCGGGCGCTCGACCTGCTCGATCGCGGCGAAAGTCGCGAGTCCATCCTCGCGAAGACGGGCAACGTTGTCGGCGTCGCCGACGCGAACCTTGCCATCGAAGGCGGAGAGACGTGCGTGCTGATGGGGCTGTCCGGCTCGGGCAAGTCGACGCTGCTGCGCGCCGTCAACGGTCTGAACAGGGTCACGCGCGGCGAGATTCACGTCCAGCACGGCGATCGCAGCATTGACGTCACGCGCTGCGGCGCAAGCACTCTGCGCGAGCTGAGAATGAGCCGGATTTCCATGGTGTTTCAGCAGTTCGGGCTCCTGCCGTGGCGCACCGTGCGTGAGAACGTCGGCTTTGGTCTCGAGCTCAGGGGAACCCCCAGAACGGAACGCGAGTCCATCGTCGCACAGAAACTCGAGCTGGTGGGGCTCGAGCAGTGGGGAGAGAAGTACGCACACGAACTGTCCGGCGGTATGCAGCAGCGTGTGGGTCTCGCGCGGGCGTTTGCGACGGATGCGGATATCCTCCTCATGGATGAACCCTTCTCGGCCCTGGACCCGTTGATCCGCACACACCTCCAGGAAGAGCTCATCGAGCTGCAGCGGCGGCTGCGCAAGACGATCATTTTCGTGAGCCACGATCTGGACGAGGCCCTCAAGCTCGGCAATCACATCGCCATCATGGAGAGCGGCCGCATCGTTCAGTATGGGGAGCCGGAGCAGATCGTGCTGAATCCCGCCAACGAATACGTCGCTGATTTCGTCGCCAATATGAACCCGTTGCATGTGTTACGGGGCACATCGCTGATGACGCCGGTTGCCGGCATGAAGCGCAGCGGCGACGAACTGCTGCTGGATGCGACGGGCCGCTGCCGAGTGCGGCTGGACGCCGAAGGTCGGCTTGCGGCGGTTCGCGTCGAAGGCGGGACGGCGCGACTGGTGCAGGTGGGCTCGTCCGGCGACATCGAGACGATTCGCGGTGAGGACGTGGTCGCGGCCGCACCCGCCGATATCACCATGAAGACGGCCATCGAGATCCGTCATGCCACCGGACGGCCGGTGCCCCTGCTGCAGGAGGGCAGGTTGGTCGGCGTGGTCGGCGACGCCGAGATCTACCGCGGTATGCTGCGCCAGTCGCAGGTGTCGGCGGGCGCGGCCCGCGACGCAGCGGAGGCAGTGCGATGAACGCCGCTTGGACAATGATCGTTCAGCGGGCTTCACACGCGGCGCGAGCGCTGGTGGGTTCTTTGTTGCTTGTCGTCACCCCGGGCGTTACGGCGGCGCACTATGTTGCCTCCGACGCATTCGTCGAGGCTGGAACGTTGAGCTTCGCGGTCGCCCTGACGGGCAAGCCCTTTGCCTACAAGGAAGACGGTGAGCTGCGGGGCTTCGAGATCGACGTTGCGCGGGCCGTGGCGCAGTCCCACGGGCTCGAGCTGCGAGTCGAGCAGGTGGGGCGCGCAGTGCTTCTGGACACGTTGACGGACGGCGGCGTGGATGCCATCAACACCCACGCCCTGGAGCGGGTGCCGCAGGCCGTGGACACCGTTCCTTACCTCGTCGTCGGCGATCACGTCCTGGTGTTGCGGGGCAATCCGTTCCGGATACTTCGCGTGGAGGACCTCAGCGGTCGCATCGTCGCGACGACTTCCGGCTCGACGGGGGAGCGTTTCGCGCGCGAGGTCGATCTGCGGCTTACCCGCGATGGCCTCCGGAGCATGGTGATTCACTCGTTCATGGATCCGAGGCACACCCATTTTCCCGTGTCCATGGGACATGCCGCGGCATACTTCGCCCCTACGGTCAGTGCCGTCGGCATCTCTCAGGACCCGAATTCGCGCACGCGTCTGGTGGAGGGTATCTTTGCGCCGCGCCGTGAGGTGGGATTCGGTATACTGAGTACGCAGCGGAAGAGGCGGCACGCCTTCGAGCACGCCATCGCCGCCATGGTGGCCACGGGAAAATACGAGGCCCTGCGACGGCGTCACGACCTCCCCGCCGAGTTGTCCCCGTTCAGTGATTAGCCCCGTGGACGAAGAGATCTTCGACGTCGTCGACCAGCACGATCGCGTCATCGAGCAGCGTACTCGCAGCGAAGTTCATCGCCGGCACTTGCTGCACCGCTCGGTTCACGTGCTCGTCTACAACGCCCGCGGCGAGATTTTTCTGCAGAAGCGTTCCATGCACAAAGATTGCAACCCGGGGGTGTGGGACGCGTCGGTGTCCGGTCACGTCGATGCCGGAGAGACGTATGACGAGTGCGCGTTGCGTGAAGCGCGCGAGGAACTCGGACTGGAGCTCGCGAGCGTGCCACGGCGCCTGTTCAAGCTCGAGGCCAGCGAGCAGACGAGCTACGAATTCAGCTGCGTATACCGTCTCGAGGCCGAGGGACCTTTTGACGTGGACGGCGCAGAGATCGAGCGCGCCGATTGGTTCGCCGTGGACGACGTGGATCGCTGGATGCGGCAGCGGCCGCAGGATTTCGCCGGGCCCATGCGGCTGATCTGGCGCAGAATCAGAGAGGGTGATGGCGCATGAAGCCGCCGCTGATCGGGGTCACCACCTACGGGCGTGACGAGGGCGGTCGCTTCGAGCTGCCGGCGCAGTACATTGATGCCGTACGCAGGGCGGGTGGTGTCCCGATGCTGATCGCGCCGGGGGAGCAGCAGCTGCTGCACGTGCTCGATTGGCTCGACGGTCTCGTCCTGAGCGGAGGCGGAGACATCGACCCCGCCCGTTACGGCGGTGGCCACCACCACGCCATTTACAACGTCGATCACGAGCGCGATGAGAGCGAGTTTTACATCGCGCGTGAGGCCATCGAGAGAGGCTTGCCGACACTGGCGATCTGTCGAGGCATGCAGGTGATCAACGTGGCCTACGGCGGTACGCTGATTGCGCACCTGCCCGACGCCGTGGGCGAGCGCGTGGAGCACCGTGTCGCGCCCCGCAATCCGGTGCCTCACTCGGTAACGCTCGACCCCGACTCCTGTCTCGCCGCCACACTGGGGGAGACGGAATTCAGCTGCATCTCATGGCATCACCAGGCGCTGCAGGACATACCGGCCGGCTTCGAAGTCGTGGCGAGGGCTCCGGACGGTGTGGTCGAGGCGGTGGAGCACCGTGATTACCCCTGGCTGCTCAGTGTTCAGTGGCACCCGGAGATTACGGCCGCCCAGGACCCCATCCAACAGCGGCTTTTCGACGCCGTCGTGCGGCTGGCCGGCGAACGGGCCTGAGCCGCACTCTCGAGAAGTCAGCGCGACGGCAGGGCGTGGTCCGGGGCCTGCGCGTGGGTTCACCCCGCGCGCGCGTGTGACGGCCTCGAGTCGTAGGCCGCCTTGACCTCTTCGGCGATGGCGCGGATGCCGGAGCGCACGCTGTCCTCGTCCTGGGAGTACGTCACGCGAATGCACTCGTGCTGATGGCGCCACTCTCCCTCGAGCCCCGGAAAGAAGTGCTCGCCGGCGATGACGAGCACACCGCGTCGCTTCAGTCTGCGGTACAGGTCCTGGCTGCTGATCGGCAGCTCCGGGAACCATAGCCACAGAAAAATCGCCCCTTCGGGTTTGTGCACGTAGAAGGGGTAGCCCGCCAGTTCGGTATGCAGCCACTCGACTGCTTGTTCGGCGCGGCTGCGATAGTAGGGTTTGATAAGTTTTCGGCTGATTTGCAGAATCTCGCCGCTGCGCACCATGTCCGTCACCAGCGCGGGCCCGAAGCTGCCGGTGGCCAGATTGAAAATGGCATTCATGCCCGCGATCGCACGGATGATCTCCTCGCGGGCGATGATTATGCCGGTGCGGATTCCCGGCAGACCGAGCTTGGACAGGCTCATCGTGACGATGGTGTGCCCGTTCCAGAAGGGTGTCGCATCGGCAAATACGATATGAGGAAACGGCATTCCGTATGCACTGTCGATAATGAGCGGCACATCGTGGGCCGAGGCCAGCGTCATCAGACGCCGCACCTCCTCGTCGGTGAGAACATTGCCCGTCGGATTGGTGGGGCGCGAGACGCATATCGCTCCCGTGGTGGCAGCCACGTTCACGTCGCCGAAGTCGACCCCGTACTTGAACGTGTGCTCGTCGAGCCTGTCGATGCGGGGACGAACGGCCGTGAACAACGACTCCGTGAGGCCGACGTCGGCGTAGCCGATGTACTCCGGCGCGAGAGGCAGCAGAATCTGTCGCCTGCTGCCGTCATCGAAGTGGCCGGCAAACATGTTGAAGATCAGAAAGAACGAAGACTGACTGCCGTTGGTGACGGCGATGTTCTCAGGCCCGATGTCCCAGCCGCATTCGCGCTGCAGCAAGTTGGCGAGCGCCGCGATGAATTGCGGATGACCCTGGGGGCCGGTGTAGTTGCCGACGGTCCGTTCGAATGCGTCGCCGTTGCCGAGCAGTTGCTCAAGTGATTCGCGAAACCTGCGCTCCACCCCCGGGATGTGCGCAGGGTTTCCGCCGCCCAGCATGCAGAGCGGCTCGTCCTGTGCCAAGGCGGAGCCGAGATCGTCCATCAGCTCCAGGATCCCGGAGTGCGCGGTGAATCGACGCCCGAAGGTGGAGAGCTTCATCAGGGGATCTTCAGCGAGCACGCCGGGCGCAGTCGGCGCTATCGCCCGGGATCGGAGTCTGCATCGCGTCGCGGCGTCATGGTGATCAGCCGGCTGTCCTGGCCCCCGTTTTTGCGCGTCGCGGCGCCCGCCGCCACGAGAGCCCGGGTGGTTTCTATGTAGTCGACCAGTATTCGACCCGTCTCCGCGAGGATGATGTCGGGAGTCTCGTCCTCGGTGCTCTCGCCCGACGTTGTCGCAGTCACCTCGGAGAGGGCGTCGGGCCCGTTCGAGCTCTGCTCGCGTTCGCTACGCCGCTTGCCCTCGTGCAGGCTTACGGTCTTTTGCTGCTGCACCTCTTTGCGGGACTGCGCTTCATCCACGAGGATGCGAAAGCCCTCGTCGCCGCGGATGCGCGTCTCGTGCTGGGCGCGTGTTTTACTGAACACCGCCTCGCTGCCGCGATCGGTGTGGGGAGCGTAGCGGGCGGCGCGCACGGTCGCCCAGGGCAGCGCGTTGCTCAACGCCCGCTCCCCGTGCTCTGCGACGTCGATCGCTGTCGGAAAAACGATGTCCGGGACTACACCGCGGTGCTGTGTGCTGTCGCCGTTTATACGGAAGAACTGCGCGATGGTGACCTTGAGCTGCCCCAGACTGCCGTATCGGCCGTCGGCAAAGTCATCGAGGTTGATGAGATTCTGCACCGTGCCCTTGCCGAAAGTCGGCTCGCCGACGATCAGGCCGCGGCCGTAGTCCTGTATGGCGCCGGCGAATATCTCCGAGGCGGAGGCGCTGTTGCGGTCGACCAGCACGGCCAGGGGTCCACTGTAGGCAATGCTCGGATCGGGATCGGAGTTGACCTGGATGCTGCCGGAAGTGTCGCGCACCTGGACGATGGGACCCGACTCGATAAACAGCCCGGTGAGGCTGGTCGCCTCGCTGAGGGAGCCGCCGCCGTTGCCGCGCAGATCGACGATGATGCCGTCCACATCCTCGTTCATGAGTTCGAGCAGCAGCCTCTTCACGTCGCGGGTCGTGCTGCGGTAGTCGGACTCGCCGCGAGCCCGGGCGTCGAAGTCGACGTAGAACGTCGGCAGCTCGATGATACCGATGCGGGCCTGGCCGTTCGCCCCGGGGATCTCCTGTATCGATTTCTGCGCGGCCTGCTCCTCGAGCTTGATCTTGTTGCGAACGATGCTGACGGTTTTCGTGGAACCGTCGGCGCCCGCGTCCTTCGGCAGCACCTGCAGGCGCACCAGCGTCCCCTTGGGCCCGCGAATCAGGTCGACGACGTCATCGAGGCGCCACCCGATGACGTCCACGATCGGCTCGTCGCCCTGACCGACGCCGACGATACGGTCGCCGCCGTGAAGTTGCTCGCTCTGTTCCGCGGGACCGCCCGGCACCACCCTCCGCACGAGGGTGTACTCGTTCTCCATCTGCAGCACGGCACCGATGCCCTCCAGGGAGAGGCTCATGCGGATGCGGAAGTTCTCCGAGCTGCGCGGCGAGAAGTAGGCAGTGTGTGGCTCGATGGACGCAACGTAGGCGTTCATGAACGTGGAGAACACGTCATCGCTGTTTGCCTGGGCCGTGCTCCGGGCGAGGCGCTCGTAGCGCTTGCTCAGCGTATCGAGAATCTCAGCGCTGGGCATTCCCGTCAGTCGCAGGCTGAGGATGTCGTTCTTGACGCGCTTGCGCCAGATCTCGTCCAGATCGGCGTGGGTTATCGCCCAGGCGTCATCGCGACGATCGATGCGGTAGTCTTCGTCGCGTTCGAAATCGAAGCCCCGCTCGAGCTGCGAACGGGCATAGGTCGTTCGCTCTTCTACGCGTTTGCGGAAAACGATGAAGATGGCGAACGCGGGTTTCAGCTGCCCCGCACGAAGATAGTCGTCGAAGCGGTAACGGTGGCGTTTGAACTGCTGGACGTCCTGCGCCAGGAAGTAGCTGCGGTTAGGGTCCAGGGCCTCGAGGTACTGGTCGAGCACAGCGACCGAGAGGGTATTGTCCAGGGCGATCCGCTTGTAGTGATACTTGCGTATCAGCTGCGTGATGAGCTGTGTCGTACGGACGTGCTTGGCCGACGGCACCAGCGAGCCGATGTCCGTGATGCCGCTGTCGGCGACGGCTAGCGGCGGCGTCAGCCAGGCGAGCAGGACCGCCAGCACGAGAGCGCCGCGCCACGACGACATCGTGGCCAGGCGTCGGCTTCGTGGCCGCTCGGCGCCCGGGAGCGGGCGCCGCGTGATTTGGTCAGCTTTCGAAATCACCTTGCACCGTTGACGAAGATTGGGCCGGCCTCGTCTGCGATCACGGCTCCTCACCCCTGCGCCAGCGACGTCGGGCGCGAGCCGCAGAGCGGGCCTTCTGCGTCCCGGGACGGGCTCGAGACCGATGCCGTCGTGACCCAGGCTTCCCCCGAAAATACAGCATGTTACGCGCTTTGGCGAGCCCGTGCACGCGCGCGGCGGCCCGGTGGGCCGCGCGCGGGGGCTCAGCGGGCGTCCCCGGCGGTCGCGGCGTGGCGGCACTCGTCGTCGGCGAAGGGACAGCGGGTATTGAAAGTGCATCCCGCGAGCGGTGCCAGGGGGGCGGGCGGCTCGCCGCCCAGCGGCGCGCGGGTACAGGAGTGCAGGGGGCCGCGGCAGAGGGCCTCGCGGGGACCCTGCTCGATGGGCCGCCCGAGGTACATGACCGTGACTTCGTCGGCGATGTGCCGCACCACCGACAGATCATGGGACATGAAGATGTAGGCCAGCCGGAACTGCTCCTGCCGATCCATCAGCCGGTTCAACCCCTGCGCCCGAATGGTCACGTCGGGAGCCGTGGTCGGTTCGTCGGCGATCAGCAGCTTCGGGTTGCGCGGGATCGCCCTGGCGATCATCACCCGCTGATTCATGCCTCCGGAGAGTTGGTGCGGGAAAGAGATCAGAATCTGAAAATCGACGGTGAATCAGGGTTGAGTCTTGTCGTCGGCTCCCGGAAGATCATCGCGGTGTCCTTGCCCGTGAGGCGTCGCTTCGCCCTCGGGGTGAGCACACTGAGGTCGCGGCGGTTCAAAAAGAGCCCCGAGGCCGACATCTTTCGTCGAGGCTCAGGTCGATGCCGCCGACGGCTGGGAAATCGCCGAAGGTGACGCTCTGCGCCGTCACCGACAAAAGCGGCGGCGCCTCCGTGCTCGGCCGGCGGCGGACCCGACGCTTTCAAGCACCGGCTTCGCGCGTCAGGTTCCGATGCCCGGTGGCGGTCACCAGCACGTCGTCCTCGATACGGATGCCGCCGCAGGGACGCAGGGCGTCGATGAGATCCCAGTCGAAGGCCCCGCGCCGGGAACCGTTGCGCTGGGGGTCGAGCAGCATGTCGATGAAGTAGATGCCGGGCTCGATGGTGATGACCAGACCGGCCTCGAGCACGCGCGTGGTTCGCAGCGCCGGGTACTCATCCGGCGGCGCACGAACGCCGCCCTGCGGCGCAAGCTGGCGTCCGGCCACGTCGTGAACCTGCAGGCCGAGAAAGTGGCCCAGCCCGTGCGGGAAGAACACGCGCGTCAGAGCGTCCCGCGCGGCCTCCTCGGCGTCGACGCGCAGGATACCGCTCGCATGGAGCAGCGTACCGATTTCAATCTCCGCCGCGCGCTGCAGCTCGACAAAGTCCACGCCGGGAAGCACCCGACGGCACAGCCCCTGCTGCAGTGCTTCGAAGGCGCCCAGGAGCTCGCGGAACGCGGCGGGAGCGCCTGCCCGTGCGTACGTGCGCGTGATGTCGCAGGCGTAGCCCCGGTGGCTTGCGCCACTGTCGATCAGCAGCACGTCGCCGCCGCCGTGGCGGCGCTTACCCTGGTAGTGGAGGACCGCGCCCTTCGCGTCCAGAGCGATGATGCTGGGGTAGGGCAACTCGTCGTCGGTGCATCCGAGGGCCTGCACGTAGGCGTGATGAATCTCGAGCTCGCAGCCGCCTTGCTCGAAAACGTCTCGGGCCGCCTGGTGCGCCGGCCGCGCGGCTTCGGCGGCGGCGCGTATGCAGGCGATCTCGTAGGGCGTCTTGAAGCTGCGTTCCCAATCCAGTTGTGCCAGCAGGCTCGGGGGATTGACGTGAGCCGCGTGGAAGCCGAGCGCGCTCGCGACGCCGTGGTCCGCTCCGATGAAGCAGGCGGCCGGATGCCGCGGCAACCACTGCGCCGCGGCGGCTTGTTCGGTGATCTCGTCAACGTCGAAGTGCGGCGCCCAGAAGGGAGCCCCCAGGGGCGCCTGCTCGTACCAGTAGTCCCGGCGGACACGAAACAGCAGCCGCGGGCGTTCGCCGCGCCTGAGCAGCAGGAAATGGTCCGGCTGCGCGAGCGGCAGCCAGTGCAGAAAGTGCGGCGTCGCGCGAAACGGAATGCCCTGGTCGTCGGCGAAATACGTTTCGACGCGGCCGCTGTGAATCAGCACCGTGTCGTAGGCGCACGAGTCCAGCGCCGCATCGGTGGCGCGGCGCCGCGCCGTGATGTGCTCGGCATAGGCGGTCGGGCTTGCGTCGGTCATGTCGCTCACGGTGACTGTGTGACTGTCGCCTCGGCGCCGGGGCTCGCTGCGCCAATCTCGGCGCGACAGCGCCAGATTCTAAGACAGAGGCGGCGGGGGCGATACGGCTGCAGGCGTGCGAGCGCTGGCGGCGTCGCTGCGACGGAAACTCGTCGTGCAATTGTGTTAGTCTCGGCGCTTGCGGCGGGAGTCGCATCGGGAGGCGGAAGAGCCCGGGCACGGGGGCGCCCCGGGGCGGCTCGGCCGGGCGAGCGGGGGCGCCGCCGGGATCCTGCCGCAGAGGTTGCCGTTGGTGAAATTGTCCGTGGTCATTCCGGTTTGCAACGAGGTCGGCACCTTGGCGGAGGTGCTCCGTCGCGTGCGCGCCGCGCCGATGGACAAGCAGATCGTCGTCGTCGACGATTTCTCTACCGACGGCACCCGGGAGCTGCTCGCGCGTCTGCAGGACGACAGCGAAGACCTCGAGGTGGTCTATCACGATCGCAACCGGGGCAAAGGCGCGGCGCTGCGCACCGGCTTCGGCCGCGCAACCGGTGACGCGGTCATCGTGCAGGATGCCGACCTCGAGTACGACCCGCAGGACTACCCGCGGCTGATCGAACCCATTGCCGCCGGTCGCGCCGACGTGGTTTTCGGCTCGCGTTTTGCCGGCGGCGAGTCCCATCGAGTGCTCTACTTCTGGCACACGGTCGGCAACAAGCTCATCACGCTGCTGTCCAACATGTTTAGCAACCTCAATCTGACCGATATCGAGACCGGCTACAAGGTGTTCCGGCGTGAGCTGTTGCAGTCGCTCGATCTGCGCGAAGACGGCTTCGGTTTCGAGCCCGAGGTGACGGCCAAGTTGGCGCACCGCCACTGCCGCATCTACGAGGTCGGCATCTCCTACTCGGGGCGCACCTACGCCGAGGGCAAGAAGATCGGCTGGCGAGACGGCCTGTGGGCAATCTGGTGCATTCTCAAGTACAACACCTGGGCCCGCTGAGGTTCTGCGTACGGGCCGCCGGCGGGGCGCGCGCGGCATGCGCCTCGACCGGGTGATCACAGTCGTCGGCTGCCACGCCGAGGGCGAGGTCGGCCGGGTGGTCACCGGCGGTGTCCTGCCGCCGCCCGGCGCAACCCTGTTCGAAAAGAAGCGCTACCTGGAGACGCAGGCCGACTGGCTGCGGCGGTTCCTGCTCTACGAGCCGCGCGGCGGCGCTTTCGTGCACGCGAATCTGGTGGTGCCTGCGATGCATGCGGACGCCGACGCCGGCTTCATCGTCATGGAGCCCACCGACTACCCGCCGATGTCCGGTTCCAACTGCATTTGCGTCGTCACCGTCCTGCTGGAAACCGGCATGGTCCCGATGTCGGAGCCGCAGACGCGGCTCGTGCTGGACACCCCGGGCGGCCTCGTCGAGGCCGTCGCCACCTGCGCGGAGGGGCGGTGCCGGCGGGTGCGGGTGCGCAACGTGCCGAGCTTCGTCGCCGTGCGCGACGCCAGTGTCGAGGTCAGCGGCTTGGGCAGGATCCGCGTGGACATCGCGTACGGCGGTGCGTTCTTCGCCATCGTCGATGCCGACGCGCTCGGCATGCGCCTCGTCCCCGAGGAGGCGCGGCGACTGGTGGAGGCGGGTGAGGCGATCAAGGCCGTCGTCGCCGAGCGCTGCCCCGTCGCTCATCCGCAGAACGCCGACATCCATACGGTGACGTTCACGCAGTTCGCCGGCCCTGTGATGACCGATGCCGCCGGCGTGAAGACGGCTCGCAACGCGGTCGTCATCTCGCCGGGAAAGATCGACCGCTCGCCCTGCGGCACCGGCACGTCGGCGCGGCTGGCGCTCATGCACGCGCGCGGCGAGATTGCACCGGGCGAGCGCTTCGTCAGCCGCTCGCTCATCGACAGCGAGTTTCACTGCCGCATCGTCGAGACGACACGGGTGGGTGGCATCGACGCCGTCGTTCCGAGCCTCTCCGGGCGTGCCTGGATAACCGGCGTGCACCACTACACCCTCGACCCGGAAGATCCCTTTCCGCAGGGATACACCCTCTCGGACACCTGGTATCGCGTGCTGGAGTGAGGCGCCGCCGCCTCCGCGACGACGTGGTGACCCGGGTCGCCCGCCGGCGCGTCAGCGCCGCACCGTGTGGGCGTGATTGAGGGGTCCGTGGCCGGCGCCCAGCCCCGGCGCGGTGCGGATGGCCTCGTGGACGTACTCGCGGGCACGCGCCACGGCCGCGCTCAGCTCCAGGCCCTCGGCGAGGCCGGTGGCGATCGCCGAGGCCAGGGTGCAGCCGGTGCCGTGCGTGTGCCGCGTGTGGATGCGGCGACTCTCGAAACTCTCCTGCCCGCCGGGCGTCACCAGCAGGTCGCGCACGGTGTCGCCTTCGACGTGGCCGCCCTTCATCAGCACCGCCCTGGGGCCCAGGGCGAGGAGAGCACGGCCGGTCTCGGCCATCCAGTCGTCGCCGTCGTCAACGTCGCCCGCGAGTGCGATCGCCTCCGGCACGTTGGGGGTGATGAGGCTCGCCAGCGGCAGCAGCCTGCTCTTGAGGGCGGTCACGGCGTCTGCTTGCAGCAGCGCCGCACCGCCCTTGGCCACCATCACCGGATCGACCACCAGGGCGACGCCCGGTGCCAGCCGCGTGATGGCGTCGGCAACCGTTTCGATGACCTCGGCCGAGTGCAGCATCCCGGTCTTGATGCAGTCCGCCCCGATGTCGCTCAGCACCACCTCGATCTGCCGCGCGATGAAATCGGGCTCCACCGGCACGACCGCGTGAACGCCCACGGTGTTCTGCGCGGTCAGCGCCGTGACCGCGGTGGCCGCGAATCCGCCCAGGCAGGTGACGGTCTTGATGTCGGCCTGGATGCCGGCGCCGCCTCCGGAGTCCGAGCCGGCGATGATGAGCACGCGTGCGGTCACGACGACGGCCGCGGCGAGCCGACGAGGGCGAGCACGGTGCGCAGCAGCTCGTCATGCACACCGAGGGACTCCAGCGTTCGCAGCGTCAAGGTGAGATAGTCGGTGTTGGGCCCTCCCAGCCCACGCGCACCGCAGACCGTAGCCGCCGCCTGCTCCGGCGTCAGCCTGCCGGCATACTGCGGATGGTTGCGCCGGACGACGAAGGTCAGCGCGCTCACCGAGCCGCCCCCCTGCAGTCGTGTCGGCTTGATCGCCGGCGCATAGACGCCCCCGACCATCTCCCGCTGGCGCAGGTACTCGAGGACTTCGTGCTTGCGGGCGTCGGGAACGCGGTAGGCCCTGCCCACGCAGGAGCCGCCCCGGTCAAGCCCGAAAACGAGCCCGGGTTCGGCCGGCGTGCCGCGGTGGCGCCAGGACCAGACGCACAGGGAGCGATGGTGTCCGTGAATGCGCGCGGGGTGCATCTCGCTGTGCACAAAACCCGGATCCCACATGAGCGAGCCGTAGCCGAACACCCACAACTCGCCCCGGGGCGCGGGCAGCGGATCGGGGGCCGGAGGCGGGGGCGCTGTGCTTGCGGGCGGGTAGCGCATGATGCTGTAGGGGCCGTGCTGCCGTCAGATCACGCCCCGGCGCGCGAGTTCGGCGAGTTCCTCGCGCCCGAGGCCGAGCATCTCGCCGAAGATCTCGGCGTTGTGGGCGCCGATCTCCGGACCCGCCCAGTCGGTGCCGCCCGGCGTCTCGCTCAGCATCGGCGGGATGGCGGGAATGCGCAAGAACTTGCCGTTCACCTCGACCCGCTCAAACAGCCCGCGCGCGTTGAAATGCGGGTCTTGCATCATGTCCTCGACGCTGTAGATCGGCCCCGACGGTACCGCCGCGGCCTCCAGGGCGGCGAGAACCTCGGCTGCGGTGAGCGCCTCGGTCCACGCGGCGATGGCCGCGTCGATCTCGCCTTCATGGGCGACGCGCCCGGCATTGTCTGCCAGCCGCGGGTCGTCGGCGAGATCGGGCCGGCCCGCGGCCTGCATGAGGCGCTTGAAGATGGAATCGGCGTTGCCGCCGACGATCACGTACTTGCCGTCGGCGCAGCGATAGGTGTTCGTCGGCACGATGCCGGTGACGGTGGATCCGGACGGTTCCCGCACCACACCGGCCCCGTCGTATTCGGGCACGACCCCCTCGAGCAGGTTGAACACCGCCTCGTAGATGGCCGTGTCGACGACCTGGCCGGGACGCCGCGTGGTGCGCTCGCGGTGAAAAAGGGCCATCAGTATGCCGATGACGGCATGCAGCGCCGCGAGGGTGTCGCCCATGCTGAGGTTGGGGCGCACCGGCGGGCGGTCGGGAAAACCGTTGACGTAACGAAAGCCGGCAATGCCCTCGCACACGGAGGCAAAGCCGGGTCTTGACGCATAGGGCCCGGTCTGGCCGTAGCCGGAGATGCGACTGTAGATCAGACCGGGATTGTCGGCCTTGAGCTCGTCGGGTCCCAGAGCCCAGCGCTCCATGGTGCCGGGGCGGAAGTTCTCGATGAGCACGTCGCTGCGATCGGCGAGCCGGCGCACCAGTCGGCGTCCGTCCGGCTCGCGCAGATTGAGCGTGACGCACTTCTTGTTGCGGCCCAGGCTGCGCCACCACAGCGACGTGCCCTCGTCCAGGATGCGCCACTTCCTGAGGGGATCGCCGCTGCCGGGGGGTTCCACCTTGATGACCTCGGCACCGAAGTAGGCGAGCATGCTGCCGGCGAACGGTCCCGCGATCAGCTGGCCGAGCTCGAGCACGCGGATTCCGCGCAGCGGGCCGTGCCGAGCCGTCGAGCCGCTCATGTCAGGCCGGGCGCCGGCAGGCGTCCCTCGATGCAGTTGAGGTAAAGCTCCTCCAGTGCTTCGACCGAGAGGGGAACGGGATTGGTCGGCGAAGACGGGTCCTGCAGCGCCATGGGCGCGAGCTTCCCCGCGTGCGCCCGTGCGACGCCGATCTCTTCCAGCGTGTGCGGAATGCCGATGTCCTCACGCAGCCTGAGCACCCAGTCCAGGACCGACTCGAACGACGGCTCCGGCAGATCGAGGTAGTGCGCAAGCGCCCGCATCTTCTCGTCGATGGCGGCCCGGTTGAATGCCAGCACGTAGGGCATGACCACGGCGTTGGTGAGGCCGTGATGCGTGCCGAGCACGGACCCGCAAGGGTGGCTCAGACTGTGCATGGCGCCGAGACCCTTCTGGAACGCCGTGGCACCCATCGTCGACGCCACCTGCATGTGTGCCCTGGCCACGAGGTCGTCGCCGTCGTGACAAGCCCGTGGCAACCACTCCTTGACCAGGCGAATACCTTCGAGTGCCACGCCCTGGGCGAGCGGGTGGTAAACGGGGCTGCAGAACGCCTCGAGGTTGTGCGAGAGCGCATCCATGCCGACCGCCGCGGTGATGTGGCTCGGCAGTCCCGCTGTGACGGTCGGGTCGAGAATGACGCGCGCGGGCAGCATCTTCGGATGGAAGATGATCTTCTTCGTGTGATCGCGCACGTCGGTGATGACCGAGGCGCGTCCCACTTCCGACCCCGTGCCCGATGTGGTGGGCACCGCGACGACCGGCGCCATGCCCTCCTCGTTGACGCGCGTGTACCAGTCTTCGCGGTCCTCGAAATCCCAGATCGCGCGTTCCTGTCCCACCATCAGAGCGACGGCCTTGGCGGCGTCCAGGGCGCTGCCGCCGCCGAAAGCGACGACGCCGTCGTGCTCGCCCGCGAAAAAGGCCCGCACGCCGGCGCTCACGTTTTCCTCCACGGGGTTGGCCTGGATCTCGCTGAAGAGCCCGCAGGGCAGGTCGGCGTCGAGCAGGCACTGCAGTGCATCGGTGACCATGGGCAGGCGCGCCAGCCCGGGGTCGGTGACGAGCAGCGGCCGCGCCATACCGAGCTCGCGGCAGGCGTCGGGCAGCTCGATGATGCGGCCCTCACCGAAACGAATGGAGGTGGGGTAGGTCCAGTTGCCCGGAAGCGGTTGCGCGTGGATGCTCAAATAAATGTCCTCGTCGTCGATCCCAGCTCTGCGCGAGCCTCGGTTGCGCCGGGCGTCAGCCGGTCATCAGATGCGTGTTCGCAGGTGAAAGGACTTCGGTCGCGTCAGCTGCTCGTATCCCACTACGGAGAGCGAGCAGCCGCGTCCGGAATCCTTGACCCCCGTCCACGCCAGCGCGGGATCGAGATAGTCGCATCGGTTCATGAACCAAGTCCCGGTCTCGACGCGATCGCCGATGGCCATGGCCGCATCCTCGTCGCGGGTCCAGATCGAGGCGGTGAGGCCGTAATCGCTGTCGTTCATGAGCCGGATCGCCTCTTCGTCGGAAGCGACCTTCATGACGCCGACGACGGGTCCGAAGCTCTCCTCGTTCATCACGCGCATGCTGTGGTCGACGTCGACCAGGATCTGCGGCGCGAGGTAGGGGGTGTGCGCTTGATCCGCCGGAAACTCCCTTGCGTCGAGCAGCGGGCGAGCGCCGGCGGTCACGGCCTCGCCGATCTGGCCGCGGACGAAGTCCGCCGCCTGAGTGCGCACCATCGGTCCGAGGGTCGTGTCTTCGTCGAGAGGGTTGCCGAGCCGATAGTTCCGCGTCAGTGCCGCCGCTGCCTCGACGAACGCGTCAAAGAGGCTCTCGTGAACGTAGATGCGCTCGATGCCGCAGCAGGACTGGCCGGAATTGAAGAATGCGCCGTCGACGACATTCGCCACGGCGTGATCGAGATCGGCGTCGGCGCGGACGTAGGCCGGATCCTTGCCGCCGAGCTCGAGACCGGTGCCGATGAAACGCTTGCTTGCCGCCTGCTGCACGGCGTGGCCGGCCGCCACCGAGCCGGTGAAGGCGACGAAATCGACGCCGTGGGTTGCGACGAGCTCGAGCGCACTTCGGTGACTGAGATGCAGATGCGAGAACACGCCCGCGGGAAGGCCGGCGGCTGCAAAGGCCTCGCTGAAGCGCTCGGCGCACAGAGGTGTCTGCGCGGAGTGCTTGAGGATCACGCTGTTTCCCGCCATCAGAGCCGGCACCACGGCGTTGACGGCCGTGAGGTATGGGTAGTTCCAGGGCGCAACGACGAAGACCACGCCCAGAGGTTCGCGGCGAATGAAGCGCGTGAACCCGCTCTTCGGCCCGACGTCGATGGCTTCCAACGCCCGCGGCGCCATCTCGATCATGTAGCGGGCGCGCTCCTCGAAGCCACCTACCTCGCCGGCGCTCTGCGAGCGCGGTCGCCCCATCTGCCAGCTGATCTCCTCGGCGATGGCGTCCTTGTGCGCCACGAACGCGTCCACTGCCTGCAAGACGACCGCCTGACGTTCTTCGATCGGCGTGCGTCGCCACTCGGTTTGAGCGCGACGCGCGGCGTCCAGGGTCCTGCGAATGTCGGCCGTTGACGCCAGGGTGCGCTCGGCATAGACACTGCCGTCGACGGGCGTTATGCAGCGCAGCGTGTCGGCCATGGTCCTGAAGCGTTTCCGATAAGGGTTGCGCGGCGCTCAGACCCGAGAGCGGCGAGTCGTTGGCGGGGCCGCGGCCGGGGCGACGGCGTGAGCGGCGGCAGCGCCTCGACGGCCCGACATTCTAAGACCGGCCGCAACGGCGTACAACCGCAGCTGAGCGCCGGCGAGTCATGCCACTCATCGCCGTGATGCATGCCGCGGCAAGGCAAGCACGGCACGCGGGCGGGCGTCAACGCGCATGCTGTGCAGGCCGAGCCGGCGGCGTCGGCCTGCGCATCGGCGACCCGGGCGCGGGCGAGCATGATATAGTTGCCCGGCGCAGGCGGTTGCGACTGCCTGTGCGGGACAACAACTAAAGTGTTCTTCACCCGAGGTCAGCTACGGAGTCGACTCGCCGCGTGCGCATCGAGGCACCGGCGGCGTGGCGCCGTCGACGACCGTAAACCGGATACCGGAGGAGTTGACAATGACAACGCTACGCACACCGCGAAGCACGCTTTCGGCGCCCGCACTCGTGCTGTGTCTTGGTGTGAGCGCGGCGGTGAGTGCCGCGCCGCTGCAGAAGATAGGCGCCGGCGAGGGGGTGGTCGACATCGTGGCGTGGCCGGGCTACATCGAGCGCGGCGAGACCGATCCGAATTTCGACTGGGTCACCGACTTCGAGAAGCAGAGCGGTTGCACCGTCCGCGTCAAGACCGCAGGCACTTCCGACGAAATGGTGGCCCTGATGAACGAGGGTGGCTTCGATCTGGTGACGGCGTCGGGCGATGCGAGCCTGCGACTCATCGCCGGCAAGCGTGTCCAGGAGGTCAACGTTGATCTGATACCGAGCTGGAACACGGTCGATCCGCGCCTGCAGCAGGCGCCGTGGCACACCGTCGCGGGCAAGCACTACGGCGTCCCCTACCAGTGGGGCTCCAACGTGCTGATGTACAACACCGAGGTGTTCAAACAGTCTCCCGAGAGCTGGAGCGTGGTCTTCGAGGAGACGAAGCTGCCCGACGGTAAATCGAACAAGGGGCGTGTCCAGGCTTTCGACGGACCGATCTACATCGCCGATGCCGCTTTGTATCTCATGCAGCACAAGGCGGAGCTGGGGATCAAGGATCCCTATGAGCTCAACGAGGACCAGTACCAGGCGGCCCTGACGCTGCTCAGGGCGCAGCGCAAGATCGTCAACCGCTACTGGCACGACCCCTTCATCCAGATCGACGACTTCACCAACGAAGGGGTGGTGGCGTCGTCGGCGTGGCCGTTCCAGGTGAACCTGCTGCGCTCCAAAGGCCAGCCGATCTCGAGCGTGGTGCCGAAGGAAGGCGCGACCGGCTGGGCCGATACCACCATGATGCACGTCGACGCACCTCATCCGAATTGCGCCTACCTGTGGATGGAGCATTCCATCAACCCCAAGCTGCAGGGCGACCTCGCGGCGTGGTTCGGCTCGGTCCCGGTGGTTCTGGACGCCTGCAAGGGCAATGCGCTGCTCAGCGACGCGGGCTGCGAGACGAACGGTCTCGGCAACTTCGAGCGCATCAAGTTCTGGCGCACGCCGGTGAGCCGTTGCCCGACGCAGGGGGAGTGCGTGCCCTACTATCGCTGGGTGACCGACTACATCGCGGTGCTCGGCGGGCGTTGATCGCATTCGCGGCCCGCCGGCCCGTGCCGGAAAGGCTCTGGCCGGCGGGCCGCACCGGCGTGATCTGTCGTCGTTCGTGTCTTCGCCGCTCGTAGCCGGCATGCCCGGCGCCAGCCGCTTTCGCACCTCGGGCCCCGCCCGGCGCCGGACATGAGGCGGATGCCGACTCCCGCCGTGCGCTTGCAGCGCGTGAGCCGTCGCTTCGGCTCTGTGCGCGCCGTGGAGGATGTCAGCCTGGAGATCGCCAACGGCGAGTTCTTCGCCATGCTCGGCCCCTCGGGCTCCGGCAAGACGACGTGCCTGCGGTTGATTTCGGGCTTCGATCAGCCGACGTCGGGTCACATAGAGATCCACGGCAACACCGCGGAAGGCGTTCCGCCCTACGAGCGCGACGTCAACACGGTGTTCCAGGACTACGCCCTGTTTCCGCACATGTCGGTCATCGACAACGTTTCCTACGGTCTGATGGTGCGCGGCGAATCCAGGTCGAGCCGCTACGCCCGCGCGGCGCAGATGCTTGCGATGGTCAAGCTCGAGGGTATGGAGCAGCGTCGACCGGCGGCGCTCTCCGGCGGCCAGCGCCAGCGCGTGGCGCTGGCCAGAGCGCTGATCAATCATCCGCGGGTGTTGCTGCTCGACGAACCCCTGGGGGCTCTGGACCTCAAGCTGCGCGAGCAGATGCAGGTGGAGCTCAAGGCGCTGCAGCGCAAGCTCGGCATCACCTTCGTCTACGTCACCCACGATCAGGAAGAGGCACTGTCGATGAGCGATCGCCTGGCGGTGATGAACGAAGGGCGAATCGAGCAGGTGGGCGCTCCCGACGAGGTGTACGATCATCCCACCACCCGTTTCGTCGCGAGCTTCGTCGGGCACTCGAACATCGTCGAGGGCGCCGCGGCCATGCGCCTCGGTACGCAGGCCTGCGCTTTCGCCCTGCGCCCGGAGCGCATCCTGATGCTCGCGGCGGGCGCGGAGATGGACGTGGACATGGTGCGGGCCGACGGCGTCGTCAGCGCCGTGCAGTACCACGGCGCCAGCACTCGCTTCGTGGTCAGCCTGGACTGCGGCGTCGAGCTCACGGTGACCCGGCAGAACGCCCGACGCGGGGACGGCGTCTGGGGCAGCGGCGCCAGGGTGCGGCTTGCCTGGCGAGAAGGGGACATGCAGCGCCTCGGCGACGGCGAGACGGCGTGACTCCGGCCGAACCCATGCCCATTGCCGGCGCCGTGCCGGCGCGGCGACGCGTCTCGAGCCTGCTCTACCGCCGCCCGACACTGTTGTTGCTGCTGCTGTTGACGCCTCCGCTGATGTGGCTCGGGATCGTCTACCTCGGATCCTTGTTCTCGCTGCTCGTGCAGAGCTTTTTTTCCATCGACGAGTTCTCCGGCATGGTCGTACGCGAGCTCACGTTGCGGACCTATGCCGAGTTGCTCACGCCGGCGAACGTGGACATCGTGCTGCGCACGGCGCTCATGGCCGCTATCGTCACGCTCGCCGCCGCGGCGCTGGGGTTCCCCATTGCTTACTACATGGCGCGATTCGCCGGCCCGCGGGCCAAGGCGGTGTTCTATCTCGCCGTGATGCTGCCCTTGTGGTCGAGTTACCTCGTGCGTGTCTACGCATGGAAGTTGATACTGGCGAAGGAGGGCATCGTCAGCTGGGTGTTCGCCCAGCTGCACCTCACGTGGCTTCTGGAGGCCGCACTCGCCTTGCCCGTTATCGGCGGTGCGTCGCTGTCGGTGAGCTATATCGGCATGTTCCTGGTGTTTCTCTACATCTGGTTGCCGTACATGATTCTGCCCACGCAGGCGGCGCTGGAGCGGGTGCCAGCGAGCCTGCTCGAAGCGTCGGCCGACCTCGGCGCCCGCCCGCGGCAGACGCTGCGCCGGGTGGTCTGGCCGCTGGCGCTGCCGGGGGTGATCGCGGGCTCCATATTCACCTTCTCGCTCACCCTCGGGGATTACATCATCCCGGGCATCGTCGGCTCTTCGCGGCTCTTCATCGGACAGGCCGTGTTCGTGCACCAGGGCACGGCCGGCAACATACCACTCGCGGCGGCATTCTCCGTGGTGCCCATCGTGATCATGGCGGTGTATCTCACGGCGGCGAAGCGCATGGGGGCGTTCGATGCGCTCTGAACGCCGTTCCGCCCGGCGGCGCGCATCACTGGGTCTCAAGCTCGCGGCGGTGGGCGGGCTGCTCTACCTGCACGTGCCGCTCGCGCTGATTCTGGTCTATGCCTTCACCACCGAGGACAAGTCGTATCAGTTTCCGCCGCCCGGCCTTACGCTGAAGTGGTTTGCCGTCGCGTGGAACCGCGCCGACATCTGGCAGGCGCTCACTCTGTCGGTCGAGGTCGCGCTCGTGTCGACGGCGATCGCGCTCGTGCTGGGCTCGCTGGCCGCGGCGGCGATCTACCGCAGCCGATTCTTCGGCAGGGAGTCCGTCTCGCTGCTGATCATCCTGCCCATCGCCCTGCCGGGCATCGTGACCGGCATCTCTCTGCGCTCCGCGTTCAGCCTCGCCGAGATTCCCTTCAGCTTCTGGACTATCGTTCTGGGCCACGCTACCTTCTGCGTCGTGGTGGTGTACAACAATGTGCTGGCGCGCTTTCGCCGCACGGCCCCGTCGCTCATCGAAGCCTCGATGGACCTCGGCGCCGACGGGCTGCAGACTTTTCGCTATGTCGTGCTGCCGCAGATGGCCACGGCGCTGCTGGCCGGCGGCATGCTGGCGTTTGCGCTGTCGTTCGACGAGGTGATCGTGACGACTTTCACGGCCGGTCAGCAGTCGACGCTGCCGATCTGGATGTTGACGGAACTGGTGCGGCCGCGGCAGCGTCCCGTGACGAACGTCGTCGCGGTGTTCGTCATTGCGGTGACGTTCTTCCCCATCCTGGCCGCCTACTACCTAACGCGCGGCGGCGAAGCCGACACCCGTCCCCGTTGAGAACCCGACGACGAGCCCGGCCGCGGCCACTCGACGAAGCCTACCCGACAACGGAGAACCTGCGGTGATCGATCTGTATTACTGGCCCACGCCCAACGGGCACAAGATCACGATGTTCCTCGAAGAGACCGGCAGCGCCTATCGGATCATTCCCGTCGACATCAACAAGGGCGAACAATTCCACGGGGATTTCCTGGCCATTGCGCCCAACAACCGAATTCCGGCCATCGTCGACAACGAGCCCACCGACGGCGGACCGCCGCTGTCGGTGTTCGAGTCCGGCGCCATCCTGCTCTACCTTGCCGAGAAGCACGAGGCATTTCTTCCGGGCGACATGCGCGCCCGGCTGGAGGTGAGTCAGTGGCTGTTCTGGCAGATGGCCAATCTGGGACCCATGGCCGGACAGAATCACCATTTCGGTTTCTACGCCCTGGTGAGAATCCCCTATGCCATCAGACGTTACGTCAATGAAACCTCGCGGCTCTATGCCGTGCTGGACAAGCGGCTCGCGGAGCGCGAGTACGTGGCCGGCGAGTATTCCATCGCCGACATGGCCTGCTATCCGTGGGTCGTGCGCCACGAGCGTCAGCGCCAGGATCTGCACGACTTCCCCAACTTGAAGCGATGGTTCGCGTCCGTCGCCGCGCGCCCGGCCACGGTGCGGGCCTACGCCAGGGGCGAGGCTCTGCGCAGCGTTGCACCGCTGAGCGACGAGGCGAGAAGAATCCTGTTCGATCAGAGTGCGACGACACTGCCGCGATGACAACCTACGTGGAGGCGGCCGCGATGGGAGCGGATGAGCGCCGTTGACGCCGGCGGCGTCTTGCCGCAGCCCCTCGACGGCGTGCGCGTGCTCGACTTCAGCACGTTGCTGCCGGGACCCCTGGCGACGCTCCTGCTCGCCGAGGCCGGCGCCGAGGTCATCAAGATCGAGCGACCGCAGACCGGCGACGAGGCCCGCCTCAACGAGCCGCGTTTCGGCGAGGCCGGCGTGGACTTCGCTCTGCTGAACCGCGGCAAGCGCAGCGTCGCCATCGATCTCAAGGCGCCGGGGGCGCTCGCGCGCCTGCGCCCGCTGCTTGAGGACGCCGATGTGCTCGTGGAGCAATTCCGGCCGGGCGTCATGCAGCGGCTGGGTCTCGGCTACGATGCGGTGCGTGCCATCAATCCGGGCATCGTCTACTGCTCCATCACCGGCTACGGGCAGAGCGGCCCGCACGCGTCGCTCGCCGGCCACGATCTGGAGTACGTCGCCAGTACCGGTCTGCTGGCATTGAGTGCCGAGGGTGCCGAGGGGACCGCGGTACCGCCCGCCCTCGTCGCCGACATCGCCGGGGGCACGTATCCGGCGGTGATGAACATCCTGCTGGCGCTGCGGGTGCGTGACGCCAGCGGCGTCGGTTGCCACCTCGACGTGTCCATGACGGACAACCTGTTCCCCCTCATGTTCTGGGCGCTGGGCAAGGCCGGCGTCGGCGCCGGCTGGCCGCGGCCGGGGGGCGAGCGGTTGACGGGGGGCTCGCCGCGCTATCGGCTCTACCGCACGCGCGACGGACAACTCGTCGCGGCGGCGCCGCTGGAAGATCGCTTCTGGGAGATCTTCTGCGACGTCATCGGGCTCAAAGGGCCGCTGCGCGACGACCGTCGCGACCCGGGAGCGACCGCCGCAGCGGTGGCCGAGCTCATCGGCGCCGCCACGGCGCGGCAATGGACGCAGCGCTTCGCCGGACGCGATGTCTGCAGCTCGGTGGTACGCTCGCTCGGCGAGGCGGTGGCCGATCCCCACTTTCGCGGGCGCGGCCTCTTCGCACACCGGCTGAACGGGCCCGGTGGGGAGACGATGGCGGCGTTACCGGTTCCGGTCGACAAGGCATTTCGCCGGCACGAGGCCGCCGCCTACCCGGCGCTCGGCGAGGCGAACGAGGAGTTCGATCTGTGATTCCTTGGCCCGCCTCAGCGCCGTCCCGCCAACCAGAACCACCACACGATCAGGGCAATCAGAACGACTCCGGCGACGGTAACGACCAGAGCCGTCATGGCCGCGGCCCGCCCGTTCGGAACGAGCGCAGGCGGTTGGCGTTGAGCACGACCGTCAGCGACGACAGGGCCATCGCCGCGCCGGCCACGATGGGGTTCAGCAGCACGCCGGCGATCGCATACAGCACGCCGGCGGCGACCGGAATGCCCAGGCTGTTGTAGATGAACGCCCAGAAGAGGTTCTGCTTGATGTTGCGCACCGTTGCCCGCGAAATCTCGATGGCATCGGCGACGCCCGTGAGCGCGCCGCGCATGAGGGTGATGTCGGCCGATTCGATGGCCACGTCGGTCCCGGTCCCTATGGCGATACCGACGTCGGCCTGTGCCAGCGCCGGCGCATCGTTGATGCCGTCGCCGACCATGGCGACGATCTCGCCCTGAGCCTGCAGCGACGCAATCGTCAGCGCCTTGTCCGCCGGCAGCACCTCGGCGAGCACCTCGTCGATGCCCACCTCGTCGGCCACGCAGCGCGCCGTGGCCGTGGTGTCGCCCGTCAGCATCTGCACCCTGAGCCCCATGGCATGCAGACGTGCAACGGCCTGCTTGGACTCCGGCTTCACCGGGTCGGCGATGCCGATCAGGCCGGCGGCACGGCCGTCAACCGCCACGTAAACGGGTGTCTGTCCCGCCGCGGCGAGCCGCTCGGCCTCGTCGCCGAAAGGCATGAGGTCCACGGCGCAGTCTTGCATCAGTCCGGCGTTGCCCACCAGCACCTGCGTCTCGCCTAGGCGCGCACGGGCGCCGCGGCCGGCTATCGCCGTGAATGCGGCGGCGGACGGCACCGCGAGCCCCCTGGCACGGGTGGATTCGACGATGGCGGCCGCCAGCGGGTGCTCGGACGCGGCCTCGACGCCGGCGGCGTGGCGCAGCAGGTCTTCGGCCGACGTGTCGCCGATCGGCACGAGCGCAGTCACCGCGGGTCTGCCCTGGCTGACGGTGCCGGTCTTGTCCATCACCACCGTCGTCAGCTGGCCGACCCGTTGCAGGGCCTCGCCGTTGCGTACCAACACGCCCATCTCCGCGCCTTTGCCCACGCCGGCCATGATCGAGATCGGTGTGGCGAGGCCGAGGGCGCAGGGGCAGGCGATGATGAGAACCGTCATGGCAGTGACCAGCGCATAGCTCAGTCGCGGCTCGGGGCCAAAGTTGAACCACGCTACGAACGCGAGCACCGCGACGATCATGACGCTCGGCACGAACACGGCCGAGATCCGGTCCACCAGGCGCGCGATCTCCGGCTTCGTGCTCTGGGCGCGACGCACGAGCTCGATGATCTGCGCGAGCACGGTGTCCTTGCCGATGCGTTTCGCCTGCATGAGAAAGCTGCCGCTCTGGTTCACGCTGGCGCCGACGACCTCGTCGCCGGCGCCCTTGGCCACCGGCAGCGGCTCGCCGGTGAGCATCGACTCGTCCACCGTGGAGGTGCCCTCGATGACGGTGCCGTCGACCGGAATCTTCTCCCCCGGCCGCACGCGCACGGTCTCCTCCAGGCCGACCTCCTCGATCGGGATGCTGTGCTCCACGCCTTCGCGGATCACGGTAGCCGTGCGCGGCTGCAGACCGATGAGACGTTTGATGGCCTCGGAGGTCTTGCCACGAGCGCGCATCTCCAGGGCGGAGCCGAAGTTCACCAGCGCGATGATGATGACGGCGGCCTCGAAGTAGGTGTGGCGGGCGATCGCCGGCACGGCGTCGGGCAGTATCGAAATCAGCATGGAGTAGACCCACGCCGTACCGGTGCCCAGCGCGATGAGCGTGTCCATGTTGGCATCGTGCCGGACGAACGCGTTCCAGGCGCCGGCGAAGAAGTGACGCCCGGCGTAGGCCATCACGGCGAGGGTGATGAGGCCCACCAGCAGCCAGAACTTCTGTCCGCCGGCGTCAACGAGGGCCGGCCACCCGTCGAGCGCTCCGCCTGCAAACAGGGGGATCCCGACGGCGCCGGCGGCGAGTGCCTGGCGCAAGAGGTCGCGGAACTGAGCGAGCTCCACGGCTTGCGCATGCTCTACATCCGCCGGGGTGCGCAGGACCGCCGCGTCGTAGCCGGCCTTCTCGACAGCGGCGACGAGGTCGACGGCGGCGACGTCGCCGGAGGCCAACGCCGTATGCTCGGCGAAATTCACCGACGCTGACTCGACCCCCGGAACGCTGCCGAGCGCCTGCTCGACGGTGGCGACGCAGCCGGCGCAGCTCATGCCGCCGATGGAGAGGTGCACGACGCGGTCATGAGCGACCGTCGCGCCCATGTCTTACGGCCCTTGATCCCTGTCGTGCGCGGGGGCCGGCTCGGCGGGGTAGCCGGCCGCCGCGAGCGCTGCGACGACTGCGCGGGGATCCGCCTCGCCCGAGACGACGGCCGTGGCGCCGGCGAGGTCGACTTCGGCCTCCTCCACGCCCGCAACGGCGGCCAGCACCCTGCGCACGTTGGCGACGCAGCCTTCACATTTCATTGCCGATACCCGGTAACGCTGTGTGCCCATGTGACATCCCGCGAATATGTCGGTGGCGGTACCGGTGTGCCGCCTCACCCGGAATTTGGGGTTGCGCAGACTCCACTGCAAGCCGACCGCCCAGCGGCTTGCGCGGCGGGAGCGCTCACTGCGCCAGAATGCCATCGATCTGGCGCTTAAGGTAAGCCCCGCTGAGCTCCCCGATGTGACGGCTGCGCACGATGCCGTCGCGGCCGACGAACAGGGTCATGGGAAAGCCGACGCCGCCCAGGCGCGCGTGCACCTCCGCGGCGCGGTCGACGCCCTCTCGCGCTTCGGCGGCGTCGACCCAGAGCGGGTAGGTGACGCCCGTCGAGTCGGCGAACTGCCTCACGGTCTCGGCCGGTTCGTCCACGGTCACCCCGACGATTGCCAGGCCGCGGGGGCCGTACGTGCGATGAGCGGTCTCCAGCAGCGGCATCTCGCGGCGGCAGGGGGCGCACCAGGTGGCCCAGAAGTTCAACACGACGGGCCCGCCGCGCAGGTCCGCGTACCGCACCCGCGCGCCGCTGATGTCCTCGAGGACGAAATCGGGAACCGCTTCCCCCGGGTCCACGGTGCGGGCATCGCTGAGACTACCCAGGGCGACGACACAGGCGACCAGCAGCGTCGCGCTGAACGCGAACGCGCTCGTTACGGCGCGCCCGTACCGCAGACGGTGGGTGGCAATGCGTGAGCGCAGGTGCCACAGGGCATAGGCCAGCGCCAGCACGAGACCCGCCACAGGCAGGTAGCCCGGCTGCCACAGATACAAAGCGGTCCAAGGAGCGTCTGCGTAAGCCTCCCACAGGAGCAGCACGAAGCCGGCGCGCGCGCCGAGGATTCCGGCGACGGCGCTGCCCTCGGCGAGCCTGCGCGCGGCGGCGGCGTCCAGCCGCAGACGCGCCGCCAGGCGCCCCGAGAGCCAGATCGCCAGCGCCAGAGACGCAGCCAGCAGCAGGACCGTCGTGGACAGCAGCACAGGACCCACGGCGATGGCATCGGGCACCGCGCCGCTCAGTCCCAGCATCCCTGTCCCCCGGGCGAGCTGCGCCGACTCTCCCGTGGAGCTACGGTCGAGGCGCCATCATGCCGTGCCCGGCCTGCTCGTTCCCGGATCGTGGCGCCGACATGCCCATGTGAGCCGGTCCCATGCCGTGGTGGCGACGCCTGCGGTCCCGCCGCTCACGCAGCTGCTCGCGCTGCTCCTCGCTGAGCGACGCGCGCGCGCGATTGTAAGCGTCGATTGTCGCTTCGATGCGCTGCCGCCGCAGATCGAACATCGCGGCATACGCCTTGCCGATCGCCTGCGCATCCCACTCGGAGGCGGCGTAGAGCTTGCGCAGACGCGCACGTTCGTCGATGAGCGGGCCCTCGAGTTGCCACAGCGTGCGCTCGAGTTCGTGGTGAATCTCCTCGACTTGGGCGCGTTGCTCGTCCGAGAGATCCAGCCCGTAGAGGTCCCGGAGCGCTTTCATCATGCGCCGGTGATGACTGCCGGGGCGGTCCGTGCGCCACCGCTCGCCGTGTCGATGGCGGCCCCCGTAGTGACCGGCACCGGCATGGTGTTCCCCGCGGCCCATGCCGCCGTGGTGTTCCCCGCGGTTCATGCCGCCGTGGTGTTCCCCGTGGCCCATGCCGCCGTGGTGTTCCCCGCGGCCCATGCCGCCGTGGTGTTCGCGGTGGCTCATGTCGCCGTGGTATTCCCCATGCGCCATGGTGTCGTGGTGTTCCCGGTGGCCCATGCCGTGGTGATGCGTCACGGCATCTTCGTACCCCGCCTTCGCGCCGGCGTAATGCGCCCCGGCGGCGAGCGGTGCGCTCGCCAGCACCAGCGCCAGTGCGAGTGTTTGTTGTCTCATTGTCGAACCCTCCTGTGGCCGAACGGATCGCACGAATCTGGCGGTGTCCCGGCCGTGCTTCGCAGCGCGGGCGCCGCGGGCCTCAGCCGCCGGCCGCCTGTCGAGCCAGCTCGCTCAGTTGATCGCTGGGAACGTAGCCGCCGAGCACGCCGCCGTCCTGCAGAACGATGGTCGGCGTGCCCTGCACACCGACCAATTGCCCCATGCTGTAGTGCTCCGCGACCGGATTGTCGCATTGACGAGGCGGCATCACGACACCCGACTTGGCGTCCGTCATGGCCCGTTGGGTATCGTCCGCGCACCAGACCGACACCATCTGATCGTACACCGGCGAGGCAACGCCGGATCGGGGGTAAGCGAGGTAACGCACCTTGACGCCGTCGCGGTTGAGTTGATCCACCTCACGGTGCAATTGAACGCAGTAGCCGCATGTCACGTCGGTGAACACGGTGATCGTGCTCTTAACCTCGGCGGGGGCGAACACGATCATGCTGTCTTCGCCCAGTGACTCGATGGCGTCGACGCGGGCGCGCTTGCGCGCTTCCTCGGTGATGTTCTCGAAGTCCTGCAGGCCGATGACGTCGCCGTTGATCAGATAGCCGCCGTCGCTGGAGATGTAGAAGATCTTGGGGCCATAGGTGATCTCGAACAGGCCCGCGATCGGCGACGGGGCGACCCGGTCGGGGGCGGCGCCGGGGATCAGGCCCGAGACGGCCTTGCGCACGCTGTCGGGAACGGGCTCGGCGGCCTGCGCGCAGGGTACCGCGAGACCGGCGAGAAGTGCGATGGCAGAAATCCGATAATCCATGGTCTGTCGGTGTCTCCGTATCGTTCCAGAGGGGTTCAGCGTCGGGCGACCGTGGCGAGCGACCGCGGCCTCGGTGCCCGTCCTCGTCGTGGCAAGGCCCCAGGGCAATTCATCCGGCGCAAAGCTCCGTCGTCCCAGCGCTCGACGCCCGGGTACACCGCGATGTGTCGCGGTGCGCCCAGGCGACGAGCCGTGCGCCCGGCTGCCGCCGGATATGCCCGTGCTTGCTGCGCTTCGGTCGTCCCGCCGCCATCATCGCAGCCCGCTGCGCTGCAGCCACAGATCATAGATGTCCTCGGGCCACAGCGATGTGATCCACTGAATGATGGCGAGCATCTGCGTGTCGTCGAGCTTTTCCTGCCAAGGGGGCATGCTGCCGCCGAGGGGGATAGTGCCCTCTTTCAGGGTACGCAGCAGCACGGGGATCGGGTGGTGCCATGCGTGGGCGGTGCCGTTGAGTGGCGGCGGCGGGTACTTTCCGTTCGCGTCCCGCTTTTGCCAGTCGCTGACCGTGCCCTCGGCANNCAATGGGGTCGTACTCGCGTCGCACGGGCCAGGCGTCGGCGGGCGGCGCCGTATCATCGAGCAGCGCGCGCAGGCGCTGCACGGCTGCGTCGGTGTCGCTCTGAGCCATTACGTCCGGCATTGAGGCGAGACACCACGCCAGGGCCAAGGTTACGGCAAACAAGACCGCGGTCGGTCTCGCATGAGGAGTGGTTTGCGGCATCGTCGTCGGCACGCCCATCCGGCCCGCCAGGCCTCGGCAGGCTCACAGGTCATCGCAAGAGGGCATGGTATCACACGGCCGGCGGCGCCCAGCGCGCGAGGCCGGGGCGTCTACACTTCGAAGAGCGAGCCGAAGCGGGGTTGTGCGTCGCGGACGCCGGCGAGCCGCAGACAGTGCCAGGCCATGGCGTGATTGCTCGACGAGGCCGGCTTGCCGATCTCGGCTTCGATGCCGGCGGCAATGTCGGCGACACGCAGACTGGTGCAGGAGACGAATACCAGGTCCACCTCGTCGAGTCGTCCCAGTTCCACCGCCGCGCGGCGAATGGATTCGGTCGTGATACGCGCGGCGCGCGTGTCGTCCTCTTCGTTGAAAGAGCCCATGGCGGTGACGCGGTAGCCGCGATCCTCGACGTAGCGGCGCATGGTCTGGTTGATGTCGTCGCGGTACGGCGTGAGGAGGGCGATGCGGCGTGCATCGAGCGCCTCGAAGGCGGCAAAGGCGGCGGTCACCGGAGTGGTGCAGGCGCTGTCAGGCCGGGCTTCGCGGATGCGCGCGAACACGCCTTCCTCGCCGATCACCATGCTGGCGGAGGTGCAGCCGAAGGCAATGACGTCGAGGGGCAGACCCGGCAGGATGAGTTCGGCGGCGGGCGCGATGCCCTCCTCCATCGCCCGCAGGGTCTGCGGCGTGATGGCGTTGGCATTGAAGATGCGGCTCTCGTAGAAGGCAACGCCGGGCAGATCCAGCAGCCGGCGGAATTCGTACTCGAGGGTCTGGTCGCTGGCAAGCACGATGACGCCGATGGCGGCCCGCGGCGCGATGCCGGCATCGACCTCGAAAGGTAAGTGGCGACGCTCTGGCATGGCGGCCGGCGCGGATCCAGAGGCAGCGATTTCGGTCACTTCGGTTTCTCCTCGGTGCGGGCGGGGCGCCGCTCGGCGTCACCGCTCGAGTGTCATGCCGGTAATGTCGATCTCGGGCTCACGCCCCGCAAGCAGATCGGCGGTGATGCGCGCGGAGCCACAGGCCATGGTCCAGCCCATATGTCCCTGGCCGGTGTTGAACGACAGGTTGCGGTGCCGCCCGCGGCCGAACACGGGTGTGCCCCGGGGCGTCATGGGGCGCAGACAGGCGCGGTAGACCGGTCGCTCGTAGTCGGCGCAGCGGGGAAACAGCTCGCGCACCGCCCGCAGCATGCCCGTGAAGTCCTGCGGGCGGTGATCGGTGTCGTAACCGGAGAACTGCGCTGTCGCCGTCACCCGCAGGCGTTCGCCCAGACGCACGTAGGCGACGAGCCTGTCTTCGTCCACCGCCCCCAGGCGCGGCGCTCCCTGCGCATCGTCGATCGGAAGCGTTGCGGAGTAGCCCTTCACGGGATACACGGGCAGATTGATGCCGAGCTTGCGCACCAGCAGGGGGCTGTATGGTCCCAGCGCGAGGATGTAGTGCTCGGCCTCGAACTCGCCGCGGTCGGTGACGACGCGCAGCACCCGATCCGCATCGGCAACGATGCCCGCGATGTTCGTGTCATAGTGGAAGCGTGCGCCCTTGGACTCGCACACTGCGGCGAGCGCCTGGCTGAAGCGGTTGGAATCGCCGCTCTCGTCCGTGGGGCAGTAGATTCCCCCGGCGAGACGCTCGAGCACGGGGGCGTACCCCGGGTCTACCCGCGCCACGCCGGCACGGTCCAGGATTTCCATCTGCTGCCCGTCGTCGGCCAGTATCTTCGTGTTGGCGACGCCGCGATCGAGCGTTTCCTGCGAGCGATAGAGGTACAGCAACCCTCCCTCCTGGCGGTCGTACTCGATATCGGTCTCGGCCACCACGTGCTGCAGCCGCTGCTGCGAGTAGCGGCACAGAGCGTGCTTGCGCAGCGTGTTGATGCGCGCGCGCGCTGCGGTGCACTCACCGAGAAATCGCATCGACCAGCGCCAGAAGTGCGGGTCGGCCCGCAAGCGGAAACGAAACGCCTGGTCGTCGCGGTAGAGGGAGCGCAGAAGTATCGCCGGAACCTTGGGCGATGCCCACGCCAACGCATGGCCCGGGGCGACAAGGCCGGCGTTGGCGAGACTGCACTCATTGGCGGCGCTGGGGTGCCGCTCGATGACGCTGACTTCGTGCCCGTCGCGCAAAAGCTCGTACGCCGTGGTGACGCCGACGACGCCCGCGCCCAAGACGAGAATCTTCACGCCCGGGTTCGCTGCTGCGGGTCGCGACGACCGCGGCAGGGACCGTCAGTCCGCGGCCGCCGTCACCATGATCTCGACATTGAAATCCGGCGACGCGAGCGCGGATTGCACGCAGGCCCTGCACGGTGTGTTTCCGGGCGTTACCCAGGCGTCCCAGACGCTGTTCATCTCGGCGAAGTCCGCTATGTCCGATAGCCAGATCGTCGCCGTGAGCAGTCGGGACTTGTCGCTGCCGGCCTCGCTCAGCAGTCGGTCGATACGCTCGAGAACGTTCTTCGTCTGCTCGGACACGGAGGCGCCCATCGCGTCCTGCGCCACCTGGCCCGCCGTGTACACAACGCCGCCGTGGACGACTGCCTGACTCATGCGGGGACCGACGTCAATGCGCTTGACACTCATCGCGAAGCCTCCTTCGGCGCTCGTTTGGGTATATCGCCTGGGTCGCAACTGTACAGCACTCGCCGGCACGGCGGGAAATCGGTGCGGCCGCTATCCGGCCGCCCGTTCGGTGTGGTATGAATAGATTTTCCTTGGCCGACGACGGATCCGCAGCGGGCGCTGGCAGGCGCCGCCCGAGCCGCTGCTTCGAGCGAGCCGATGGACCAAGCTTTCAGGCTGGATGGCAGCGTTGCCCTGGTTACCGGCGCCTCCGGCGGTCTCGGCGCGCATTTCGCCGCCGCCCTCGCGCGCGCCGGGGCGACGGTGGTGCTCGCGGCGCGGCGCGCCGTGCGGCTGCGGCGGGAGGCCGAGGCCATCAACGCGGCGGGAGGCCGTGCCCTCACCGTCGCCTTGGACGTCAGGGACGCGGCCAGCGTGCGCGAGGCGTTCGCCGCCGCCGAGGCTGAGGCCGGCACGGTCACGGTGTTGGTCAACAACTCCGGCGTGGCCGTCACCGCCAGGGCCCTGGAGCTCAGCGAATCGGGCTGGGACGACGTGGTGGAGACCAATCTCAAGGGCGCGTGGCTGGTGGCCCAGGAAGCGGCGCGTCGCATGGTGGCCAGCGGTGTCGGTGGGAGCATCGTCAACGTTGCCTCCATACTCGGTCTGCGGGTGGCCGGCGGCGTCGCCCCTTACGCCGCCTCGAAGGCGGGACTGATCCATCTGACACGGGTGCTGGCGCTCGAGTGGGCGCGGCACGACATTCGCGTCAACGCCATCGCGCCGGGCTACGTGCTCACCGACATCAACCGCGAGTTCTTCGACAGCGAGGCGGGACGGGCCACCATCAAGCGTATCCCGCAGCGGCGCCTGGGAAGGCCCGAGGATCTCGACGGCGCCCTGCTGCTGCTGGCGTCGGATGCCTCGCGCTACATGACGGGCAGCGTCGTCGTCGTCGACGGCGGCCACCTGCAGGCGGGGCTGTGAGCGGTCGCGGGACCCTCGGTGGGGCGGCCGGCTCGGCGTCGGCGGGGCTTGTCGCATGGCGCCCGCAGGGTCCGTAATTCCATCCAGCCAACGGAAACATCACGTGGACTTCACCCTCGACAGCCGCATCGAAGACTACCGTGCACGCATCCGCGCCTTCGTGGACGCGCATGTGCTCCCGCTGGAGTCCGACCCCGACGCCTACGACGAGGGCGAGAACATTGCGGAGTCCCGTCTCGCGCCGTTGCGCCGCAAGGCGAGAGAGGAGGGGCTGTGGTGTTTTCAGATGCCCGAGGAGAGCGGCGGCTGCGGCGTCGGTGTCGTGGGCATGGCAGCGTGCTACGAGGAGATGAGCCGCTCCATCTTCGGTCCGGCGGTGTTCAACTGCGCCCCTCCCGACGACGGCAACATGATCCTGCTGGCGAAGGTCGGCACTCCCGAGCAGAAGCGGCGCTGGCTCGAGCCCATCGTCGCGGGCGCGGTGCGCTCCGCATTCGTCATGACGGAGCCCGCACCCGGCTCCGGCTCCGACCCGGCCGGCATGATGCGAACGACGGCAACCCGCAAGGGCGACCGCTGGGTGATTCACGGGCACAAGTGGTTCATCACCGGGGCCGGCGTGGCGCAGCACTTCATCATCGTCGCGCGCACCTCCGACGATCCGCGCAAGGGCTTGAGCGCATTCATGTTCGACCGTGACGACCCCGGCTGGGAGCTGGTGCGGCGCATACCCATCATGGGCCCCGAGGAGCACGGCGGCCACTGCGAGCTGCGCTTCGACGGGCTCGAGATCCCGGACGAGAACCGGCTGCTGGAGGTCGGGGATGGCCTCAAGGTCACCCAGATCAGGCTGGGGACGGCACGGCTCACGCACTGCATGCGCTGGCTCGGTTATGCGAAACGCGCGCTCGAGATCGCCACGGCCTATGTCGAGGAACGCGAGGCATTCGGGAGCAAGCTGGCCGAACGTGAAGGCGTGCAGTGGCTTCTCGGCGAGGCTGCCATGGAAATTCATGTGGGACGCTTGCTGACCATGCACGCGGCGTGGAAACTCGAGCAGGGCGATTTCGCGCGCAAGGAGGTGTCGATGGCCAAGGTTGCGGTGGCCGATACTCTGCACAAGGCGGTGGACACGGCGCTGCAGCTCTGCGGGGCGCGTGGTTATTCCAAGGACACCGTGATCGAGTGGCTCTACCGTTATGCGCGCCAGGCTCGTCTCGTCGACGGCGCCTCGGAGGTGCACAAGATGGTGCTGTCGCGCTCGCTTCTGCGCGAAGGTCGGGACTTCTGGCGCTGGGGTTGAGCACATGGCGCTGAAGGCCGTCTCGCTGGACGACAAGTACACCCTCGAGTCCGGGCGTATATTCGTGACCGGGATCCAGGCCCTGGTTCGGCTGCCCATGCTCCAGCATCAGCGCGACGCCGCCGCGGGCCATCGCACCGCCGGCTTCATCTCGGGATATCGCGGCTCGCCGCTGGGCGGGCTCGATCTGCAACTGGGGCGAGCGCAGGCGTTCCTGAAGCGTCACGAAATCCGATTTCTGCCGGGGGTCAACGAGGACCTCGCCGCGACCAGCGTGTGGGGCACCCAGCAGGCGGAGATCGACGGCGAAGGCGTCTACGACGGCGTGTTCGCGATGTGGTACGGCAAGGGACCGGGCGTCGACCGCTCCGGCGACGCCTTTCGCCACGGCAATCTGGCGGGTTCCTCGCGCCTCGGGGGCGTGCTGGTGCTGATGGGGGACGATCACGCCTGCGAATCGTCGACCACCGCGCATCAGAGCGAGTACGCGCTGGTCGATGCGATGATGCCGATACTGAACCCGGCGGGTGTCCAGGACATTCTCGATTTCGGTCTCTACGGCTGGGCGCTGTCGCGCTACAGTGGCTGCTGGGTGGGCCTCAAATGCGTGCACGACACCGTTGAGGCGAGTGCTTCGATCGACGTCGCGGCCGATCGCGTGCGCATCGCCATTCCCGACGATTTCGAGATGCCCGAGGGCGGGCTCAACATCCGCTGGCCGGACACACCGCCGCAGCAGGAGCAGCGCCTTCACGGGCACAAGTTAAAGGCGGCGCAGGCGTTCTGTCGCGTCAACCAGCTGGACCGCACCGTCATGGACGCCGAGCAGGCTCGGCTGGGCGTCGTCACTACGGGCAAGTCCTATCTGGACGTGCGCCGCGCGTTGACGGAGCTCGACATCGACGCGGCTGCGGCACGCCGCCTGGGTCTGCGGCTTTACAAGGTGGGGATGTCTTGGCCGCTCGAGCCCACCGGCATCGAGCGATTCAGCGAGGGTCTCGAGCAGATCGTCGTCGTCGAGGAGAAACGGGGTCTGATTGAGGAGCAGATCAAGAGCGTGCTCTACGGGCGCGAGGCAGCGCCGCGCGTCGTCGGCAAGCGTGACGAGACCGGCGCGACTCTGTTCCCGTCCGCCGGGCGCCTCGGCGCGACCGACATCGCGCGCGCCATCGGGCGCCGCCTGTTGGAACTTTCGCCGGACGACTCCCTCGCCGCACGCCTGGGGGTCGTCGAGGCCGTCGCCGAGCGCTCGCAGGGTGAGCCTGCGCCCATGATCCGGACCCCTTACTTCTGCGCCGGCTGTCCGCACAACACCTCCACCCGCGTGCCGCAGGGGAGCAAGGCGCTTGCTGGCATCGGCTGCCACTACATGGCCCAGTGGATGGATCGCGAGACCGCCCGTTTCACACAGATGGGCGGTGAGGGGGCGAGCTGGATCGGCGAGGCCCTTTTCAGCACGCGCAAGCACGTATTCCAGAACATCGGCGACGGCACGTACTATCACTCGGGGCTGCTCGCTGTTCGCGCCGCCGTGGCCGCCGGCGTCAATATCACCTTCAAGCTTCTTTATAACGATGCCGTCGCCATGACCGGCGGCCAGCCGATGGACGGCCCGCTTACCGTGCCGCAGATCACGCAGCAGCTGCACGCCGAAGGCGTCGTGCGCACGGTCGTCGTCACCGACGAGCCCGAGAAATATCCGGCGGGCACGCGTTGGGCGCCGGGTGTCGTCGTGCGCCACCGCGACCGCCTGGACGCTGTGCAGCGCGAGCTGCGACAGACCCAGGGCACCACGGCCCTGGTATACGACCAGACCTGTGCCGCGGAAAAACGCCGGCGGCGCAAGCGGGGCCAGTATCCCGATCCGGACAAGCGCGTGTTCATCTACGACGCGGTGTGCGAAGGCTGTGGCGACTGCGGGCTGAAGTCCAACTGCGTCGCGATCCTGCCCCTGGAGACGCCGCTCGGGCGCAAGCGGGCCATCGACCAGTCCGCCTGCAACAAGGACTACTCCTGCGTGAGCGGGTTCTGTCCGAGCTTCGTCACGGTTCACGGCGGTGCGGTGAGGAGGCGGCGGGGCGCGGATGACGAGGATGCGCTCGAGGCCCTGCCGGAGCCGTCCCTGCCCGCGCTCGGCACGAACTACGGCATCGTGCTCACCGGTGTCGGCGGGACCGGCGTCATCACCGTCGGGGCCCTGCTGGGCATGGCGGCGCACGTGTCGGGCATGGGCTGCTCGGTGCTGGATATGACGGGCCTGGCGCAGAAAGGCGGCGCCGTGATGAGCCACATCATCCTGGCGGCCCGCCCCGAGGACATCTCGGCAACGCATGTCGCGGTCGGCGGCGCGCGCCTGCTGCTCGGCTGCGACCTGGTCGTGGCTGCCGGCGAGGCCGCCCTGACCAGCGTGCGCGCCGGGGTCACCGAGGCGGTGGTCAACACCTTCGAAATGATGACGGGCGAGTTCACCCGCGACGCCGACAGGTCCTTCCCCGGCGAGCAGCTTGCCGATGCCGTCCGCGAGCGCGCCGGCAACGACCGCACGCATTTCCTCAATGCCACCGAGCTCGCCTCGCGGTTGCTCGGCGATTCCCTCGCGGCGAACATTTTTCTGCTGGGCTACGCGTACCAAAAGGGCTTCCTGCCGTTGTCGGCCGAAGCCATCGATCGAGCCATCGAGCTCAACGGGCAGGCCGTGGACATGAACAGGCGGGCCTTTCGCTGGGGTCGGCGTTCGGCGCTCGATCTGCCGCGGGTAGAGACGCTGGCGGGGTCGGCGGCGAGCGGCGCGCCGCCGCCGTCGGCATGGACGCTCGAGTCCATCGTTGAGCACCGCAGCCGGCATCTCGTCGAGTACCAGGATGCCGCCTACGCCGATCGCTACCGCCGCCTCGTGCACCGCGTGGCGCAGACGGAGGCCCGCAAGGCCCCCGGCATGAAGGGACTGGCGGAAGCGGTCGCGCGCTGCTACTTCAAGCTGCTCGCGTACAAGGACGAGTACGAGGTGGCGCGCCTGTACGCCGGCGCGGACTTCCTGCAGAAGGTGAACGATCAGTTCGAAGGCGATTTCAAGCTCGAGTTCAGCTTGGCGCCGCCCTTCCTCGCCCGCCGCGACCCCGTGAGCGGCGAGCCGCGCAAACGCCGCTACGGTCCGTGGATCATGACGGTGTTTCGGTGGCTGGCGCGCCTGCGCAGGCTGCGCGGGACGGCGTTCGACCCCTTCGGCTGGACGCGCGAGCGCAGGACCGAGCGGCGCCTCATCGAGCACTACGAGAAGGTCGTGGCCGAGCTGTGCGAGTCGCTGCAAAGCGACAATCACGGGCTCGCCGTTCGCATCGCCTCGATTCCGGAGCACATTCGCGGCTTCGGCCCCGTTAAGCTACGCCATCTGCAGGAGGCAGAGCGCAGCGAGGCCGAGCTGCTGGAGGCGTTTCGCCGGCGCGAGCCGGCGCCGAGAGCGGCTTGAGCGCGTTGAACGAGTGCGGCGCCGGATCGCGCGGCCGTGGCGATGCTAACGCGCGCCGCAGCCCGCAAGCGCTGCCGCTGAGGACCGCGCCTTGCTGAGCATCGTCTCCGATCCCCTGAAGCTCTTCGCCGAGTGGTTCGAGCAAGCGCTCGAGGGCGGGCTCGTCGAGCCCAGCGCCATGACGCTGGCGACGGTCTCCCCGGCGGGGCGGCCGTCGGCGCGCATGGTTCTGCTCAAGCACGTCGACGAGGACGGTTTCGTCTTCTGCACCAGTTATTCCAGTCGCAAAGGCGAAGAGCTGGCGCACACGCCTTGGGGCGCTCTGGTGATGTGGTGGGACAGACTGCATCGGCAGGTGCGCGTCGAGGGCCCCGTCGAGCGGGTGAGCGCCGAGGAGTCGGATCGTTACTTCGCCAACCGCCCGCGCGGCAGCCAGTTGGGGGCCAGCGCCTCGCCGCAGAGCGCCGTCATCGACAGCCGTGCGGTGCTGGAGGATCGCGTGCGCGAGCTCGAGTCCGCTTATCGCGGGCGGGAAATCCCACGGCCGCAGGGCTGGGGAGGCTACCGCGTGCGCGTCGACAGCATCGAGTTCTGGGAGGGTCGCGAGGACCGTCTCCACGATCGCCTGCGCTTTCGCCGTCAAGGGCCGCACAGCTGGATTGCCGAGCGGCTCGGTCCCTAGGCCGCAACGCCCGTCGCGCGGGCGCTTGTCAGTGCCCCGCTGTCGGGACGCGGGGTCCGTCGGGAGGCTTCGGCGCTCGGCTAGGCGGCGTCCTGCAGCGCACCGAGTGCGCCCTCGAGTGCACGTTCCAGGCGATCGAAGAGCAGGTCGATCTCGGTCTCGGTGATGATCAGCGGCGGGCAGATGCCGATGGAGTCCAGCGGCAGTGGTCGCACGATGAGTCCTTCGTCGAGCGCCCGCTCGGCCACTTGCGCCGCCGCCTTCACCGAGACGTCGAACTGCGCCTTGCTGGGCTTGTCGGCCACGATCTCGAGACCGCCTATGAGTCCCACGCCGCGGGCCTCGCCGACCAGCGGGTGGTTGCCCAGAGCCGCCAGCCGTTGCTGGAAGCGCCGCGAGACGGCGCGCACGTGCGAGAGCGTGTCGCGCTCCTCGTAGATCTTGAGCGTCTCCACGGCGACCGCGGCCGCCACCGGATGACCTCCGTAGGTGAAGCCCATGCCGAAGGCGCCGTGCTTGCGACTCTGCTCGACGAATGCCTGGTAGATCTGATCGGAGACCATCACGCCGGCTATGGGCAGATAGCCCGAGGAGAGCTGCTTCGCGCACGTCATCATGTCCGGGCGGATGCCGTAGGTCTGGGAGCCCCACATGTTGCCGGTGCGCCCGAAGCCGCTGATGACCTCGTCGGCGATCATGAGCACGTCGTGCCGGCGCAGCACCTGCTGCACCTTGTCGAAGTAGGTCGCCGGCGGCGGAAGCACCCCGCCCGCGCCCATGACGGGCTCGGCGACGAAGGCGGCAACGGTGTCCGGGCCCTCGTCGACGATGAGCCGCTCGAGGCTTTCCGCCAGCCGCGTCGCGAACGCTTCCTCGCTCTCGCCCGGCTCCGCGTAGCGGTAGTGGTTGGGCGTATCGGTGTGCAGAAAGCGTGGTCGCGGCAGGTCGAAGTCGTTCTGCATCAGGGGAATGGCCGTGAGGCTGCCGGCGGCGATGGTGACGCCGTGATAGCCGCGGCGACGCGAGATGATCTTCTTCTTGTCGTGGCGGCCGAGAGCGTTGTTGTAGTACCAGGCGAACTTGATGGCCGTGTCCACGGCCTCGGAGCCGGAGTTGGTGAGGAACAGTTTCGCCATCGGTTCCGGGGCCAGCTCGACAAGGCGCTCGGACAGCTCGATCACCGGCTTGCTCGACCGGTGGGCGAACGTGTGCGTGTAGGGTATCTCCCTCATCTGCCGGACGGCCGCCTCGATCAGGCGTGGCTCGCTGAACCCGAGCGACACGCACCACAGGCCGGCGAGGCCGTCGATGAATCGGTTGCCGGCGTCATCCCACACGTAGATGCCCTCGCCGCGAGTGATGATGAACGGCCCCTTCTGCTCGTGCAGGGCGAAGTTCGTGTAGGGGTGCAGCGTGTAGGCGACGTCGGTCTCGGCGAGCGACTTCGATGAATGGTCCACAGGAAACCCTCCGGCTGTATCTCAAGTAAAGGGTCCCGCGGCGCGGCCGCGCGGGGCAACGCCACTGTATAAGGCTTGTCCTGCGTTGGCAACGAGTCCGCGCCGGCGCGGGTCCCGCGCCGGACCATGCTGCGCGCGGCGCTCGCGTGCGCCCAGCCGGCTACACGTTGGAGTCGGGCGCGGCCGCCTTGCGCCGGCGCATGAAGTCCTGCAGCGCCTCGTCGACGGCGGGATCCAGAGGCGGGGCCTCGTAGGCGGCGAGCATGCGCTTGTAGATCTTGGCCGCGCGCGCGGCGGCGTCGAGACTGCCTTCCGCCTGCCACTGCTCGAAGCTGTTGTTGTCGGCAATGGCCGAGCGGTAGAACGCGTGCTCGAAGTTCGCCTGGGTGTGGCGGCAGCCGAGGAAGTGCTTGCCGGGACCCACCTCGCGAATCGCATCCATCGCCTGACCGTTCTCCGACGTGTCCAGGCCGCCCAGAAACACCTGCATCATGCCCGCCTGATCGGCGTCCATGATGAACTTCTCGTATCCCATGGCGAGCCCGCCCTCGAGCCAGCCCGCCGTGTGGAGCATAAAGTTGACGCCCGCGAGCATGGCGTGCTGGAGCGTGTTGGCGGACTCGAAGGCGGCCTGGGCGTCGGCGACCTTGGCGGCGCACAGGGCGCCGCCGCTGCGAAAGGGGACACCCAGCCGGCGCGCCAGCGCGGCGGCGATGTAAAGCACCATGGTAGGCTCGGGCGTGCCGAAGGTGGGGGCGCCGGACTGCATCGATATGGAACTCGCGAACGTGCCGAAGACCACCGGCGCGCCGGGACGCACGAGCTGGACGAACGCAAGTCCGGCCAGGGCCTCGGCGAAGAGCTGTGCGCACGTGCCGAGGACGGTGACGGGGGACATCGCACCGGCGAGAATGAACGGCGAGATCACCGTGGCCTGATTGTGGCGTGCGTAGACCTTGGCCGCGCCCAGCATGGTGGCGTCGTAGGTCATCGGCGAGTTGGCGTTGATGAGGCTGGTGATGACGGTGTTGTCGGCGACGAACTGCTCGCCGAACACGATGCGCGCCATGTCGACGGTGTCCTGCGCCCGCTCGGGGGCCGTGACCGACCCCATGAAGGGCTTGTCGCTGTAGCGGATGTGGCTGTACACCATGTCGAGGTGGCGCTTGTTGACCGGCAGGTCCACCGGCTCGCACAGGGTGCCGCCGGAGTGATGCAGGGCAGGCGAGAGATAGGTGAGCTTGACGAAGTTGCGGAAGTCTTCGATGGTCGCGTAGCGACGGCCCTCATCGAGGTTGCGAATGAACGGAGCACCGTAGGCCGGTACCAGCACCACGGCGTCGCCGCCGATCCTGACGCTGCGTTGGCGGTTGCGGGCGTGCTGGATGAATTCGCGGGGCGCACTGCGCTGGATCAGGGAACGGCACAGCCCCCGGGGGAAGCGCACGCGCTCGCCCGTGATGTCGGCGCCCGCGTCACGCCACAGCGTCAAGGCTTCGGCGTCGTCCTTGAAGTCGATTCCCACCTCCTCGAGAATGGTCTCGGCGTTGTCTTCGACCAGCGCCAGCGTCTCCTCGCCAGCGAGTTCGTAGATCGGTACTTTGCGCTCGATGTAGGCGAGCTGCGGCACCACCGAGCTCGTGCGTGCGGCGCGCCGCGCCTCGCGCCCTCGCCGCTCACTCATGGTTGTCTTCCTCGATGGATGTCCTGCCCATGGCGGCAGTATCGGATCGGCCCTGCGCCGCTTCTGGCCGCCGCGCGACTCTCGCGTATTCACCGGCGTCATGCGGTGGCGCTCGCGGGCGCCGTGCTGCCCGACCCCGCCGGCGCGCTGTGACGCAATTCACAAACTCGCGGTCGCACATGATGACATCGGCGCAGCGCCTACGGGGCTAAACTTCACTTTTCCGGCACGGCCGATTACAGTCGAGCGCGCGCGCCGTCGCGAGCCCGCGGCCGGCACGGCGTTTGGAGAAGTCACATGAAAACACATGCTCGAGTCGTCGTCGTCGGCGGCGGCGTGGTCGGCGTCAGCACGCTGTACCACCTGGCGAAGAAGGGATGGTCGGATGTCGTGCTCTGTGAACGCTCCGAGCTGACGGCGGGCTCCACCTGGCATGCCGCCGGCCTGTTGCCGCTGTTCAACATGAGCTACACCGTGGGACAGCTGCACAAGTACTCGGTTGACCTTTACAAGACGCTCGAGGAGGAGACCGGGCAGGCGGTTGGATTCCATGTCACCGGGAACCTGCGCCTGGCGTGCACGCGCGATCGGATGGACGAATATCACAAGTATTGCGGCACCGCTAACACGATCGGCGTGCCCTTCGAGATGATCACGCCCGCCGAGGTGAAGGAGCTCTGGCCTCTGTGCCAGACCGACGGCTTGCTCGGGGCGCTTTATCACCCCCACGACGGCCACATCGCCCCCGTCGACCTGACCATGGCGCTTGCCAAGGGCGCGCGCAATCGCGGCGCCGAGATCTATCAGCGCACCGAGGTGACGGCCATAACTCGCCAGTCCGGCGGGGAGTGGCGGGTCGCCACCACCAAGGGCGACATCACCTGCGAGCACGTGGTGACGGCCAGCGGCAACTATGCGCGTCAAGTGGGTGCCCTGGTGGGGTTGGAGGTTCCCGCCATCCCGGTCCAGCACCAGTACATCGTCACCGACGTGGTGCCGGAGCTCAAGGAGTACCGCGACGGCGGCGGCAAGGAGTTGGCGGTGCTGCGCGAGTCCGATGCGTCGTACTACCTGCGTGAGGAGCGGCTCGGCTACATTCTCGGGCCCTACGAGAAGGGGGCGCCGGCCGTGTTCGCCGACGGCGTCCCCAGGGGTTTCGAGAAAGACCTGTTCCCCGGCGACCTGGATCGTCTGGTGCCGCACGTGGAGGCGGCGATCAGCCGTGTGCCGTCGTTCAACTCCGCCGGCATCAAGGACATCGTAAACGGACCCATTTCCTACACGCCCGACGGCAGTCCCCTCGTCGGCCCCGCGCCGGGTATCGCCAATCTCTGGCTCAACGAGGGACACAGCTTCGGCGTCACCGCGGCCGGCGGTGCTGGCTGGCAGCTGGCCGAGTGGATCGTTGAGGGGGAGCCCGGCATCGACATGCTGGCGGTGGACCCACGGCGTTTCGGTGCCTACGCCTGTCGCCCCTACACCGTGCGCAAGAACGAGGAAGCCTACGAAAACGTCTTCACGGTGCACTTCCCGGACGAGGAGCGGCCGGCCGCGCGCCCGGCCAAGACCAGCCCCATCCACGATCGCCTCGACGCCCTGGGAGCCGTCTGGGGGCAGCGCTACGGCTGGGAGCGGCCCAACTGGTTCGCGCCGCCGGGCGTCGAGCGCGGGGACGTGTGGAGCTTTCGCCGCTCGAATTATTTCGAGCACGTCGGCAACGAGCATCGCAACGTGCGAGCCAACGTCGGCATCATCGACATCACGAGCTTCAGCAAGTTCAGGGTCTCGGGGCCGGGCGCCGAGACCTATCTCGACCGAATCGTGGCGCGCCGGCTGCCCAAGAGGACGGGGCGCGTGCAGCTTGCCCACGCCCTGACCGTGCGCGGCGGGGTGCGCAGTGAGTTCACCATCACGCGCGATGCCGAAGACGAGTTCTACCTGGTCAGCTCCGGCGCCGCGGAGCGCTACGACTGGGACCTGCTGTTCAAGCGACTGCCCGAGGACGGCAGCGTTCGCCTGGAGAACCTGACGACGTCCCACGGCACGCTCGTGCTCGCCGGACCGCATGCCCGTGACGTGCTGGCTCAGCTCACCGACAGCGACCTGTCCAACGACGGTTTCCCGTGGCTCAGCTCGCAGCACATCCACGTCGGCCTGGCGCCCGTGCGCGCCATGCGCGTGAACTTCGTCGGCGAGCTCGGCTGGGAGATCCATCACCCCATCGAGTATCAGCGGCACATCTTCGAGGAGCTGGTGCGGGCGGGAGCCGACTTCGGGATCGGGCAGTGCGGCATGCGCGCCATGGATTCACTGCGCATCGAGAAGTCCTATCGCATGTGGGGACAGGACCTGACACGGGAATACACCGTGCTCGAAGCCGGACTCGATCATTTCGTCCATCTCGAAAAAGGCGACTTCGTCGGGCGCGAGGCCCTGCTCGAGCAGCGGCAGCGGGGCGTGCCGCAGGAGTTCGTCACCCTCGAGGTCGACGAGGTCGACGACGCGGACGCCCGCGGCAACGAGCCGATATGGCACGGCGACGAGATGATCGGCCGCGCCACGGCCGGCGCCTACGGGTACTATGTGGGCAAGAGCCTTGCCCTCGCCTACGTCCGCGCGGGCACGGTCTCGGCGGGGGCCGAGTTCGAGATCGAGATCTTGGGGCGGCGCTATCCCTGCAGGGTGATTCCGGAGTCGCCGCACGACCCCGACAACGAACGATTGCGCGGCTGACGCGGGGCGCGGCGGCGGCGCGGTCTCGGCTCCGCCGTGTCGCGCGCGGCTTCGCCCTTTGGGAGAGAAGACACACAGATGAAGGTGATCGTACCGGTAAAGCGCGTCATCGACGCCAACATCAAAGTCAGGGTGAAGAGCGACCAGAGCGGGGTCGAGCTCACCAACGTGAAGATGGCGATGAACCCGTTCTGCGAGATCGCCGTAGAGGAGGCTATCCGCATGAGGGAGGGCGGCCTCGCGGAGGAGGTGGTGGTCTTCAGCGCCGGGCCCGCCCAGGCGCAGGAAACGCTGCGAACCGGGCTCGCCATGGGGGCGGACCGCGGTATCCTCGTGCAGTGCGACGATCCGCTCGAGCCGCTGGCCGTGGCGAAACTGCTGCGGGCGGTGGTGGAGAAGGAGTCGCCGCAGCTCGTGCTGTTCGGCAAGCAGGCCATCGACGGCGACAACAACCAGACCGGGCAGATGTTGTCCGCGCTTCTGGGCTGGTCGCTCGCCACTTTCGTCTCGCGCATCGAGGTCACCGACGACGGCTTCAACGTGACCCGCGAGATCGACGGCGGGCTCGAGATGCTCAAGTTGCAGCGCCCGGCGGTGATCACGGTGGACCTGAGGTTGAACGAGCCGCGCTATGCGTCTCTGCCGAATATCATGAAGGCGAAGAAGAAGCCCGTCGACGTGTACACGCCGGCGGATCTCGGCGTCGACGCCTCGCCGCGCCTGAAGACGTTGAAGGTCGTCGAGCCCCCCTCACGGCACGCCGGCGTCAGAGTACAGAACGCGGCAGAGCTGGTGGAGAAACTCAAAAGCGAAGCGAAGGTGCTGTAGATGAGCATTCTGGTAGTAGCCGAGCACGACGACGCGGGCCTAAGGCCATCGACGTTGAACACCGTCGCGGCGGCGGCACAGCTCGGCGATGATGTGCAGGTCCTCGTCGCCGGAGACGGCTGTGCGGGCGCCGCGGAGCAGGCGAGCCGCGTGGCCGGCGTCACCAAGGTGCTGCGGGCGGACGCGCCCGAGTTCGCCCACGGACTGGCGGAGAACGTCGCCCCGCTGATCGCCGGGCTGGCGCCCGCGTACAGCCACGTGCTGGCGCCCGCCTCGACCTATGGCAAGAACGTCATGCCGCGGGCGGCGGCGCTGCTCGACGTGCAGCAGATCTCCGACATCAGCGCCATCGACGGCGTCGACACGTTCACACGGCCGATCTACGCCGGCAACGCCCTGGCGACCGTTCAGTCCGCGGACCCGATCAAGATGCTGACGATTCGCACGACCGCCTTCGATCCCGCCGAGCCCGAGGGCGGCGGCGGCATCGTCGAGGACATTCCCGCCACCGGCGACGCAGGCCTGTCGACGTTTGTCGGGCACGATCTGACGCACACCGAGCGGCCCGAGCTCACCAGTGCCCGGGTGGTCGTTTCCGGCGGGCGCGGCATGCAGAGCGGCGAGAACTTCGCCATGCTGGAAGCGGTCGCCGACAAGCTCGGCGCCGCCGTCGGCGCCTCGCGCGCGGCGGTGGACGCCGGCTACGTGCCGAACGACTATCAGGTCGGCCAGACGGGCAAGGTGGTCGCCCCGGATCTGTACATCGCGGTCGGCATCTCCGGAGCCATCCAGCACCTCGCCGGCATGAAGGACTCCAAGGTGATCGTCGCCATCAACAAGGACGAGGAGGCGCCCATCTTCCAGGTGGCGGATTACGGTTGGGTGGCCGATCTGTTCACGGCCGTGCCGGAGCTCGAGAAGGCGCTCGACGCCGCCGAGTAGGGGCTGCGCCGGGGTCGGCCACACGGGCGCGCCAAGTGCGGGGGGCAATGCCGTGAAGCTCGCTTTCGTGATGGATCCCCTGGATTCGGTCAAGGCTTACAAGGACACCACCTACTTCATCATGCTGGCGGCGCGCGAGCGCGGCCACGAGGTCTACAGTCTCCACCAGAACGACCTGGTCGTGCGCGAGCGGCGGGTGTTTGCCCGCGCTCTGGCGCTCGACGTTCACGCCGACGTGGACAAGCCCTTCACCGTGCTGCGTGAGACGGTGACGGACCTCGGTGCCATGGACGCGGTCGTGATTCGCACCGATCCGCCTTTCGACCGCCGTTACTTCTACGCCACCCTGTTGCTCGACCTGGTGCCGCCGCCGACGCGCGTGATCAACCGACCGGCGAGCCTGCGCAACTGGAACGAGAAGATGGCCGCGCTGCACTATCCCGAATTCTCGCCGCGCTCGCTGGTGACGCGGGACGCCGCGCAGATCCGGCTCTTTCTCGAGAGCGCCGAGCGCATCGTGATCAAGCCTCTGGACGGGCACGGCGGCGAGGGCATCGTCTTCATTGCGCCCGCCGATGCCGATGTGGAAGCCACCATTGCCGCCGTCACCCGCGACGGGTCACACTGGGTCAAGGTTCAGGAGTACCTGCCGGCGGCCGTCGAGGGAGACAAGCGCATATTGCTTCTCGACGGTGAGCCGCTCGGCGCTATCCTGCGCGTGCATGCCGACGGCCGTGAGCTCAACAATCTGGATGCCGGCGGCACCGCCCACCCCGCCGAGCTCTCCGCCCGCGACTGGGAGATCTGTCGCGCCATCAAGCCCGGCTTGATCGAGCAGGGAGTGGTCTTCTGCGGAATCGACGTCATCGGCGGCATGCTGATCGAGATCAACGTCACGAGCCCCACCGGCCTGCAGGAGCTGTGCCGGTTCTCCGGCACCGCCCACCATCACAACATCGTCGCTGCACTCGAGCGCCCGCCGGCGCCGGCCTAGCCGGCGCCGCGCCCGGCGGGCCGCCGCCTACTGTTGCCAGAAGGGTTTGCCGGCCTCCCGCAGCGCATCGACGCGCCGGATGCCGATGTCCTGCAGGAGACGGTCGTTGCCGTGATCGAGCAGCGCGCGCAGCTGCGCGCGCGTGCGGGCGCGCAGGCGCCATGCACGCCCGGCCTCGCCGGCCCGCTGCCGCAGTGCGTCCGGTGTCGCCGTCAGGCGCCGGCGGGGCGCCGCGGCCGGCGGCCCCCAGCGCGTGGTGGTCGTCGTTGCCATGTTGCCAACCCCTCAATAGAATTAATTAGAACCGGAAACGGACTGATGACAGAAGGTCCCCGTCAGGGGGCAATCTAGGGCATAATGAGCGCTGCCTGCAAACGATCATTTGTCATGAATCGCATTAGAATAAATAATGTGAAATGAGGCCGCTGCGAGACCTCGGCCGGCGTCTGCCCCCGCTCAAGGCGCTGCGCGTGTTCGAGGCCGCGGCGCGTCACCTGAGCTTCACGCGCGCGGCCGCGGAACTGCACGTCACCCAGGCGGCCGTCAGTCACCAGGTGAAGGCGCTGGAGGACTACCTGGGCGTGCAGCTGTTCCGTCGGCGCAACCGCGCCCTGCTGCTGACGACGCCGGGACAGGATTACCTGCCGGCGGTGCGGCGTGCGTTCGAGGTTCTGCGCGACGCCACCGAGCGGTTGCTGCAGTCACAGGGTCGCGAGACCCTCACCGTGTCGGTGCTGCCTTCCTTCGCCGCTCGCTGGCTGGTGCCACGGCTGGGGCGCTTCGTGCACGCCAATCCGGACATCGATCTGCGCGTGGCGCCCTCGGAGCAGCTCGCCGAGTTCGAGCGAGACGGCGTCGACGTCGGCATTCGCTACGGTCTGGGCCGCTACCCGGGGCTGCGTGCGGACCGACTGTTGAGCGAGGACATCTTCCCGGTGTGCAGCCCGGCGCTGCGGCGGGGTGACAACCCTCTGCAGAGGCCTTCGGACCTGTGCCACCATGTGCTCTTGCACGACGACGACCACGGCGACTGGCGTACATGGCTGCTGGCGGCGGGCGTGGACACGGTGGACCCGGGTCGGGGCCCCGTGTTCACCGACTCGAGCATGCTGATTCAGGCGGCCATCGCTGGTCAGGGTGTCGCGCTCGCGCGCGGCGTGCTGGTGCGCGACGAGCTCGCCGCCGGGCGCTTGGTGCAGCCATTCACGCTCAGCCTGCCGACGGATTACGCGTACTATATCGTCTGTCCGGCGGCCGCTGCCGAACGGCCGGCGTTGGCAAGGTTCCGGCAATGGCTGCTCGCCGAGGCGCAGGCCGCGGCGGCGCCGACCGGCGACGCGGGTGTCCACCGATCATCGAGACAGTGAGCGCATCATGGCTTATGCAACTACCGACGACGGGGTGAAGCTGCACTTCGAGGAGACCGGGCGCGGTTTTCCCGTGCTGTTCGTCCACGAGTTCGCGGGCGAGGCCCGCAGCTGGGAGCCGCAGGTGCGATGCTTCTCACGCAACTACCGGTGCATCACCTACGACGCGCGCGGCTATCCCCCTTCGGACGTGCCCGAGCAGCAGACGCAGTACTCGCAGCAGCACGCGGTCGAGGATGCGCGTGCCGTGCTGAGCCACCTCGGTATCGGGCAGGCGCACGTCGTCGGTCTTTCCATGGGCGCGTTCTGCGTCCTGCACTTCGGCCTGCAGTACCCGGCGCTGGCGCGTTCGCTGGTGGTCGCCGGCTGCGGCTACGGCGCGCCTCCCGAGGACCGCGAGGCATTCCGGCAAAGCGCCGGCGTGCTGGCCGACCGGCTTTCGGGCGAGGACCCGCGGAGGGCGCTCGCTGACTATGCCCGCGAGCCCGTGCGCCAGCCGTTTCGCCGCAAGGACCCGCGGGGCTGGGAGGAGTTCGAGCAGATGTTTCTGCGCCACAGCACCCGCGGCGCCGTCATGACCCTGCACGGCGTGCAGCGCGAGCGCCCGTCACTGTATGCCATGGGCGACGCGCTCGCCGCCATGCGCCCGCCGGTGCTGCTCATCGCCGGCGACGAGGACGAGCCTTCCTTGGACGCAACGCTCTTTCTCAAGCGCACTCTGCCCACGGCGGGGTTGCTCATGCTCCCCAACACCGGCCACACCATCAATCTGGAGGAGCCCGATCTGTTCAACCGGGCGCTCACGGATTTCTTCAACGCCGTCGAGAACGGCGGCTGGACGCCCCACAGCGCGCGGCAATCCGGCTGAGGGCGGCACTCAGCGCTCGAGGTACGATTGCAGCACGCGGGCGACGTGCAGCGCCCGGCGCCCCGTGCCATCGTAGATCTGGTGGCGGCAGCTGGTGCCGTCGGCGACGATGACGGTGTCCGCGTCGGCGTTGCGCACCGCGGGCAGCAGATCGAGCTCCGCCATGCGCATGGACAGGTCGAAGTGCTCGGCCTCGTAGCCAAACGCGCCGGCCATGCCGCAGCAGCCGGAGTCGATCAGCTCGACGCCCAGGTCCGGCACCGCCGCCAGGGTCGATGTCACCGAATCCATGAGGGCAAACGCCTTCTGGTGGCAGTGGCCGTGCACCAGGGCGGTGTGCCCGGGGCCCGGGCGCAGCGGCAGCTCGAGCGCCCCGCGGGCACGCTCGTGCGCGAGGAACTCCTCGAACAGCACGGCGTGGCCGGCGACCAGGTCGGTGTCGTCGCCGGGCAGCACGGCGGCGAACTCGTCGCGCAGGCTCAGCAGGCAGGAGGGTTCGAGGCCGACGATGGGCACGCCCGCCGCGGCGTAGGCCCGCAGCGCATCGACGGTGCGGCGCGCCTCGCGCCGCGCTTCCTCGACCAGTCCGACGCTGAGAAAGGTGCGTCCGCAGCACAACGGGCGGCCGTCCGCGGCGCGGGGCGCGACGACGCGGTAGCCGCCCGCCGTGAGCACCTGCTCCGCGGCGCGCAGGTTCTCCGGCTCGAAGTAGCGGTTGAAGGTGTCCGCCCACAGCACCACCGCCGCCGTGGCGGGCGACGACGAGGTGTCCTCGGCGGGCGGGCGATAAGGGTCGCGGTGCCAGCGCGGCAGGCTGCGGCGCGCGCTCAGCTTGAGCAACCGCTCGCTCAGGCCCGCCAACCCCGGCAAGCGATCGCGCAGGTTGATGAGCGGCGCCAGCCGCCACGCCCGTGGGGCGTAGCGCGGCAGGTAGGCGGTGAGGCGCTCGCGTGCGGTGAGGCCCTGGCGGCGCCGCCGCTGGTGCAGGAACTCGATCTTCATGCGCGCCATGTCGACGCCGGTGGGGCACTCGCGCCGGCAGCCCTTGCAGGAGATGCACAGCGCCATGGCCTCGGCCATGGCGTCGCCGGTGAGGGCCTCGGGGCCGAGCTGGCCGGTGAGCGCGAGGCGCAGCGCATTGGCGCGCCCGCGCGTGAGATGCTGCTCGTCGCGGGTCACGCGGTAGGAGGGGCACATGACGCCGGGCGCACTCTTGCGGCAGGCGCCGTTGTTGTTGCACATCTCCACGGCTCCGGAAAACCCACCCCAGGCGGACCAGTCGAGCGCGGTGTCCAGCGGCGTCGCCGCGTAGTCGGGCCGATAGCGGAACAGCGAGCGATCGTCCATCCGCGGCGGGCGCACGATGCGACCCGGGTTGAATCGGCCGTGCGGATCGAACGCGTCCTTGACCTCCTCGAGCGCGCGCACGATGCGGCGGCCGAACATCGGCTCGTGAAACTCCGAGCGCACGATGCCGTCGCCGTGCTCGCCGGAGTGCGAGCCCTTGTACTCGCGCACCATGGCGAAGCACTCCTCGGCGATCGCGCGCATCTTGCGCACGTCGCTCCCCTGTTTCATGTTGAGAACAGGGCGCACGTGCAGGCAGCCCACCGAGGCGTGCGCGTACCAGGTGCCGCGGGTGCCGTGCTTGGCGAAGATGCCGTTCAGCCGATCCGTGTATTCGGCCAGGTGCTCCAGCGGCACCGCACAGTCCTCGATGAAAGAGACCGGCTTGGCGTCCCCCTTCATGGACATCATGATGTTCAGGCCGGCCTTGCGCACCTCCCAGACCTCCTGCTGGAAAGCGGTGTCGGTGATGCGCATCGTCGCCCCGGGGTGGCCGATCGAGCCCATCAGCTCCTCGAGGCGCTCGAGACCCGCCACCTGCTTGCCGCGGTCTTCGCCGGCGAACTCCACCAGCAGCAGCGCGTCGGGCTCGCCGCGCACCACGCGGTCCATGGTGGCGCGGAAGCTCGGGATCTCCCGCGCGAGGTCGATCATGGTGCGATCCACGAGCTCCACGGCCGCCGGCTCGAGCTCGACGATGTGCCGCGTCGAGTCCATCGCGGCGTAGAAGCTCGGGAACTGGCAGATGCCGAGGACCTTGTGGGTGGGCAGCGGCTGCAACTCGAGCTCGATCTCGGTGAAGAAGGCGAGCGTGCCCTCCGAGCCGACGAGCAACTGGGCGAGGTTGTGGCCGGCGGCGCGGATGGTGTCGATGTTGTAACCGCCCACCCGGCGCAGCAGCTTGGGCAGGCGTGCCTCGATCTCGTCGGCCTCGCGCGCCGCCAGCGCGCGCAGCCGCTCCACCAGGCGCCGCTGCTCGGGGGCGGCGGCGAGCTCACGCAGGTCCGCCGAGACCTGCTCGAAGCGCCAGGTCTCGCCGCTCGCCATGACCGCATCGATGGCACGTACGTTGTGAACCATGTTGCCGTAGCGGATGGAGCGGGCGCCGCAGCTGTTGTTGCCGGCCATGCCGCCGATCGTGGCGCGGCTCGCCGTGGACGGGTCGATGGGGAAGAACAGGCCGTGCGGCTTGAGCGTCGCGTTGAGCCGGTCGAGGACGATCCCCGGCTGTACCGTGACTCGGCGCTCCGGGACGTCCAGCCCGACGACCCCGTCGAGGTACTTCGACGTGTCGACCACCAGCGCGCGCGCCACCGTCTGTCCGCACTGCGAGGTGCCCCCTCCGCGCGGCAGTACCGGCACGTCGTGCTCGCCCGCGATCTTGATGGCGGCGACGACGTCGTCGGTCTCGCGGGGCACCACCACGCCGATCGGTTCGATCTGGTAAATCGAGGCGTCGGTGCTGTAGCGCCCGCGGCTGAAGGCATCGAACAGCACGTCGCCGCGCAGCTCCCGCCGCAGGCGTGCGGCGAGCGACGGGTCGCCGGGGGCGATGCTCTCGTGGCGGGTTGCGGTGGCGGTCACGGGCACGACGCGCAGTCTCCGAAGTCGGTCGATCGCTCGATGTTACTGGCAACCCTGGTTTGTGTGGTAGCGTGCGCGCGGCGCGGCAAGCCATGCCCGCCGCCGGTCGCCGCAAATGGGCGCCGGCGGCCCGGGGCGCGGCACGGGTCCGCGGGAGGTCAGCGATGAAGGCGGTGCAGATAGCCGGCTACGGCGGTCGCGACCAGCTCGAACTGCGGCGGCTGGCGCGGCCGCAGCCCGGGGCGGAAGAGGTGCGTGTGCGACTCGCCTACAGCGGTGTCAACTTCATCGACATCTACACACGCGAGGGCCGCTACCGCCGCTCCGGGACCTACGGCGCCGAGCCGCCGTTCACGCTCGGCATGGAGGGGGCGGGCACCGTAGACGCGGTCGGGTCCGCGGTGAGCGGGCTGCGGCGGGGTGAGCGCGTCGCCTACTGCCTCGTGCGCGGCAGCTATGCCGAGTACCAGTGCGCACCCGCCTGGCGGCTTTGCAGGCTGCCCGATGACATTGGCTTCGAGGTCGGCGCCACGCTGATGCTGCAGGGCTGCACGGCGCACTACCTGACGCGCTCCGCCTTCGCGCTGGAGCCCGGCCACAGTGCTCTGATCCACGCCGGCGCCGGCGGGGTGGGGCGTCTGCTGATCCAGCTCGCGCGCCGCTGCGGCGCACGCGTGCTCACCACCGTCGGCAGCGAGGAGAAGGCCGCCGTGGCGAGGCGGCTGGGGGCCGACGTCGTCATTGCCTACCGTGAGGTCGACTTCCGCGACGCCGTCGTGGAGGCGACCGGCGGCGCCGGCGTCGACGTCGTCTACGACGCCGTCGGCCGCGATACCCTCGAACGCAGCCTGCGTTGCCTGAGGCGTCGCGGCACCTGCATCAACTACGGCGGCAGTTCCGGGTTCGTCGAGTCGATCAGCCCGTTGGATCTGGCGGAGGCCGGTTCGGTGTTCTTCACGCGTCCTCACCTGGCGCATTATCTGGCCGATGCCGAGGAGATCCGATGGCGCACCTCGGAGCTGTTCGCGGCCCATCGCGCGGGCGAGCTCGAGGTCCACATCGACCGTGTCTATCCCCTGGCGGAGGCCGCCGCCGCTCACGCCGCCATCGAGGGTCGCCGGACCACGGGCAAACTGCTGCTCGGCCTGGAGGATTGATGCGGGCGCTGCGACCGGACTCAGTCGGCGTTGGCCCCGGGGCCCCCGCCGCGCCCGGCACCGCCGAACCACCACCGCGCCAGGAAGGGTACGGTCAGGTAGATCAGCAGCACACGAAAGGTGTGATGCGTGGCGACGAAGATCGGATCGATGTTCAGCACGAAGGCGAGGATGCCCATCTCGGCGATGCCGCCGGGCACGAGAGCCAGCAGCAGGGCGAGGAAGCCGAAGCCCGTCAAGGCGTTCAGGCCCAGCGCAAAGGCGACGGCCAGGCCGATGATGACGAGCATCAGGCCGGCGGACAGCGCGAAGGTGCGCAGCAGCTCGTAACGCTCGGCACCGGCGAATGCCGCGCCGATGTGAGCGCCGATGACGACCTGCACGGCCGCGATGAGCTCGCTCGGCGGACGCGCGGCGGTGAGCCCGCTCAGGTGTGCCGCCGCGCTGGCCAGCAGCGCGCCGATCATCATCGGCGCTGGCAGCCGCAGCAGCTTCGCCAGCACCGGTCCGGCGACCCCGCAGGCGCTCAGCACGAGCACGTCGCGGGCGCTCAGCACGCCGTCGGCGCGCGGCCCCAGCGCGCCGGCGACGTCGATGTCGGCCAGCGCCCGCACCAGCAGCGGCACCACCACGAGTAGGGTCGCGAGCCGGGAGGTGTGTGCGAGCGCCGTCGCACGGGGGTTGGCGCCCAGACTCCAGCCCAGCATGACCATCTCGCTGAGACCTCCCGGGATGCTCGCGAAAATCGAGGTGACGGAGTCCAGGCGGGTGACGCGGCGCGCGTAGAACACCGACAGCGGCACCACCAGCGCCAGGAAACACACCAGCCCGGTGAGGCTCACGATCCAGCTCGGTGCGCGGCTGAGCAGCTCCGGCGTGAATGCGCTGCCCAGCAGCAGCCCCAGCACGATCAGCGCGAGCCCCCGCAGACGCCCCGGGATCGACGTCGGCAGCCCGGAGATGTTGGCCGCCATGTTGGCCGCCATCGCTCCCAGCAGCCAGCCGAGAGGAATCTCCAGGGCGTTGCCGACGAGGCCGCCGAGGCCGCCGAGCGACAGAGCGTATAAGGTGCCGCGCATGATGGCCGCGCTTGTAGCACAGCCGCGCACGCCGCGATAGGGACGAGCGCCGCCGCCGCTCGCGGCGACGCCGCTAAGGCGGTAACATGCCGCGCTCCCGGGATTGCATCGCGAGGGCCCGCCGGCACCGCCGCCGAGTCCGCGATGAGTCACTCACGGCGTCCCGTCCAAAGACGAAAGGGGGTCACGTTGTCTGCCGAGCACGGGCAAGTCGAGTCGCTGAGGGCGTCGCTGCGAGCTCGTCTCGAGCGCGGCGAATTCGTCGCGGCGCCGGGTGTTTTCGAGCTGATCTCGGCGAAGCTTGCCGACCGCATGGGCTTCCCCGCGCTGTACATGACCGGCTACGGCACGGTCGCGTCGTATCTCGGCCTGCCGGATGCGGGGCTCGCCACCTTCACCGACATGCTGGACCGCGCCGCACGCATCACCGCCGCCGTCGGCACGCCCGTGATCGCCGACGCCGACACCGGTTACGGAGGGCTGCTCAACGTCGATCACACCGTTCGCGGCTACGAGCGCGCGGGCGTCGCGGCCATCCAGATCGAGGACCAGGAGTTTCCCAAGAAGTGCGGTCACACACCGGGTCGGCGCGTGATCCCGCTCGCGGACATGGTGGCCAAGGTGAAGGTGGCGGTGGCCGCGCGGGAATCGGACGAGCTGCTGGTCATCGCCCGCACCGACGCGCGTACCCACTATGGCCTGGACGAGGCCATCAGACGCGGTCGGGCCTATGCCGACGCGGGCGCGGACGTCATCTTCGTCGAAGCCCCCGAGTCGGTGGAGGAGATGCAGACCGTCTGCCGCAGCATCGACAAGCCCTTGCTGGTCAATGTCGTCGACGGCGGGCGCACACCCGTGCTTGCGGCGGCGGAACTGCGCGCCATCGGCTACCGCATCGCCATATTTCCCGGCACCGCCTTTCTCGCCATGGGCGCCGCCGTCAGCGCGGTCTACGAGCACATCGCCCGCGAGGGCTCGACGCTCGGCCTCGAGACGCCGCTTTACGACTTTCAGGAGTTCAGCCGGCTCATGGGCTTCGAGCGTGTGTGGGACTTCGAGCGCCGCTGGCAGCGGCCGTGACGGTCCCGTGTTTGACTTTGCCGAGGCGCAGCCGGTACCTTGTCGACGCCCGCGCTCGCTGGCAGAAACGCGTTAACAATAGGGCTCAGCCGTGGCGAAGCTGCTCGAGATCGAGAACCTGAAGACCCAGTTCTTCACGTCGGCCGGCACTGTGATGGCGGTCGACGACGTCTCGTATGACGTCGAGGAGGGAGAGACGGTCGCCGTGGTCGGCGAGTCGGGCTGCGGCAAGTCGGTGAGCGCGCTGTCGATACTGCGGCTGATTCCTTGGCCGCCGGGCAAGATCGTCGACGGCCGCATTCGCTTCATGGGTCGTAACCTGCTCGAGCTGAGCGACGACGAGGTCCGCAAGATACGCGGGCATCACATCAGCATGATCTTTCAGGAGCCGATGACGTCGCTCAATCCGGTGCTCACCATCGGCCTGCAGCTCACCGAGACGATGCAGCACCACCTCGGCATGTCCGAGCAGCAGGCGACGGAGCGCGCGGCGGAGCTGCTGCAGATGGTGGGCATCTCCGAACCGCGCCGGCGCCTGGCGCAATACCCGCATCACCTGAGCGGCGGCATGCGCCAGCGAGTGATGATCGCGCTCGCGCTCGCCTGCGAGCCCAAGCTGATCATCGCCGACGAGCCGACGACGGCGCTGGACGTGACGATTCAGGCCCAGATCCTGGAGCTGATGAAGGATCTCACGCGCCGCCTCGGCGTCGCGCTGATCGTCATCACCCATAACCTCGGCGTCGTGGCGCGCTACGCCGATCGCGTCAACGTCATGTACGCGGGCAAGATCATCGAGATGGGCGACGCCAAGCAGATTTATCACCACCCCAAGCACCCCTACACGCTCGGTCTGCTGGCGTCGGTGCCGCGCATGGACCAGCCGCGGGGCTCGCGACTGGTGCCGATCGAGGGGCAGCCGCCGGACCTGACCCGCCTCGACGCCGGCTGCGCCTTCCGCCCGCGGTGCCGCTTCGCCATAGAGCGCTGCGCCGCCGAGTTTCCGCCGCTGGAGACGCTCACGGGCGGGCAGCGCGCGGCGTGCTGGCGCACACACGAGCTCGATGAGCTGAGGAGCGCGTCGTGAGCGCACCCGCCGCCGCAGCGATGGAGTCGACGCCGGCCGCGGTGGCGAAAGGAGAGACGCTTCTCGAGGTGCGGGGCCTCAAGAAGCACTTTGCCGTCACCGAAGGCATCATCATGCAGCGCGCCGTGGCCCACATCAAGGCGGTCGACGGCGTCAGCTTCCACATCAACAAGGGCGAGACCCTCGGCCTCGTGGGCGAGTCGGGCTGCGGCAAGACCACCGTCGGGCGATGCATCCTGCAGCTCGAGAAGGCCACGCAGGGCGAGATCCTGTTCGCGGGCCGGGACCTGACGCAGCTGGACCAGAGGGCGCTGGTGCCGCTGCGCGAGAAGATCCAGGTCATCTTCCAGGACCCCTACAGCTCGCTCAATCCGCGCATGAAGGTCGGCGACATTCTCGAGGAGCCGATCCGCGTGCACGGCATCATCCCCGAGGCCGGAGCGCGCCGCGAGCGCGTCGGCGAGCTGCTGTCCGTGTGCGGCCTGCCGCCGCAGTTCGCCGACCGCTACCCGCACGAGATGAGCGGGGGGCAGCGTCAGCGCGTCGGCATCGCACGAGCGCTGAGCCTCAACCCGGAGTTCATCATCTGCGACGAGGCGGTCTCGGCGCTGGACGTCTCCATTCAGGCCCAGGTCATCAACCTGCTGGAAGACCTGCGCGAGGAGTTCCACCTCACCTATCTCTTCATCGCACACGACCTGTCCGTGGTGCGTCACCTCTGCCATCGCGTCGCGGTCATGTATCTGGGCAAGATCGTCGAGATCGCGGAGTCGGACGAGCTCTTCGACAACCCCGTGCACCCCTACACCCAGGCGCTGCTGAACGCCGTGCCGATTCCCGATCCGGTGGTGGAGGCCGATCGCGAGCACCGTATCATCAAGGGCGAGGTGCCGAGCCCCATCAATCCGCCCAGCGGCTGCGTTTTCCACCCCCGTTGTCCCCTGGCGGTGGCGGAATGCCAGCAGGCGGTGCCGGAACTGCGCGAAATACGGCCCGGCCACTGGGCGGCGTGTACACAGGTCTAGTTTTCGGGTACAAGTATGCTCTCGGGCGCATAAGCTTATTTCCAATAGGAGGATGCAATGATGAAGCCCTTTGGACTCAGACGAGCCACTGCGGTCGTCGCCGGCGCAGCGCTGCTGCTCGGTGCCGGTGCGACGGCATCGGCGCAGATGCCGAAGCGGGGCGGCACGCTCAATTTCGTCGTCGCGAGTAAGATCCCGTCCTACGACGCTCATCAGGAGACGACCTTCGGCGTGATCCACCCGATGGCGCCGTTCTACAGCCTGCTGATCCGCGTGAACCCCAGCAACCCGTCGGATCCGACGGATTTCGAGTGCGATCTGTGCGTGGGGGCCGTGCCGCAGGCGACGGACGGCGGCACCACGTACACCTTCAAGATCCGCTCGGGCGTAAAATTCCACGACGGCACGCCGCTCTCGGCTCAAGACGTCAAGGCGACCTACGACAAGATCATCTTTCCGCCGGAGGGTGTGCCGAGCTCGCGCAAGGCGTTCTTCTCCATGGTGGAGTCGATCGAGGCGCCGGACGACAGTACCGTCGTGTTCAAGCTCGCCTACCCGTCGGGTGCGTTCATCCCGGCGCTGGCGACGCCGTTCAACTTCGTCTACAGCAAGAAGGACCTCGACGAGCACGGCTACGAGTGGCACCGCAAGAACGTCAACGGTTCCGGGCCGTTCGTGTTCGTCGAGCACGTGCCCGGCTCGCATGTCATCGGCAAGCGCAACGACAACTTCTACATGGAGGGGCGGCCCTACCTCGACGGCTTCAAGTCCATCGTCGCGCCGAAGATGGCGGTGCGCGTGAACGCCATACGCAGCAACCAGGCGGCCATCGAGTTCCGCGGTTTCCCGCCGGACCAGCGTGACAACCTCGTCAATGCGCTGGGCGACGAGATCACGGTTCAGGAGAGTGACTGGAATTGCGTGCTGGTTTTCACGCCGAACACCAAGCGCAAGCCCTTCGACGACGTGCGTGTGCGCCAGGCGCTGACGCTGGCGGTGGACCGCTGGGGCGCATCGCAGTACCTCTCGAAGATCGCCATCGTCAAGACCGTCGGCGGCGTGGTCTTTCCCAATCACCCGCTCGCGGCCAACGAGGCCGAGCTCGAGCAGCTGATCGGCTACTCCAAGGACATCGAGGCCAGCCGCGCCAAGGCGCGCCAGCTTCTGAAGGAGGCCGGCGCCGAGGGCATCAAGGTCGACGTCAACAACCGCGGCGTGGATCAGCCCTACAAGGTGGTGGGAACCTGGCTCATCGACCAGTGGAAGAAGGTCGGCCTGCAGGCCGAGCAGACGGTGCGTCCCTCGCCGCAGTTCTACGACACGCTGCGCAAGAACAGGGAGTTCGACGTATCCATCGACTTCAACTGCCAGTCGGTCATCAACCCGATCGCCGACGTCACGAAGTTCCTGTGCCCGCCGAAGTCGGGCAACAACTACTCGCAGTGCGAGAATGCCGAGCTCGATGCGATCTATGACAAGCTCGCGCGCGAGGGGGATCCCGCCAAGCAGCGTGAGCTGATGCGCGAGTTCGAGACGAAGGCGCTCGACTACGGGCACACCAGCATCACGCTGTGGTGGTACAAGATCAATCCGCACCGCAAGTACGTCAAGGGCTGGAAGGTCGCTCCCAGCCACTACCTGGCGCAGCAGCTCGATCACGTCTGGCTCGAGCAGTGATCGCCGTAAGCCTCGTTTCTGAGTAAGGGGCACTGAGCGGGTGCCGGGCCGGTAGGCCGGCACCCGCTCACCTCAACAAATGCACCGCTACATCGCAAAGCGTCTGCTCATGATGGTGCCGACCCTGGCGGGGGCGGCGCTGCTGGTTTTCTTTCTGCTGCGGGCGATTCCGGGGGATGTCTGCGAGGTGCGCCTGGCCGGCACCGGGCTCTACGCCGACCCCGCCGAGATCGAGCTCTGCCGCGAGAACCTGGGCCTCAACAAGCCCCTTATATTGCAGTTCTTCGACTTCGTCACGGGCTACTTCACCTTCGACCTCGGCGAGTCGATGTGGTCGGGCAAGCCGGTCACCTACGAAATCGGCCTGCGTTTCGAGCTCTCGCTGCAGGTGGCCATCATGGCGACCCTGGTGGCCGTGCTGATCGCCATACCCCTGGGCACCATCTCCGCCGTCAAGCAGGACACCTGGATCGACTACGCCGTGCGTACGTTCTCCATCGCCGGCATCGCCATGCCCTCGTTCTGGCTGGGCATACTCATCATTCTGGGGCTGCTCGTTTTCACCCAGAAGCTCTTCGGCGTGCCTTGGATGCCGCCCATCGACTACGTGTCGCCTTTCGACGATCCCATGCGCAACTTCGCGCAGCTCATCTGGCCGGCCGTGGCCACCGGCTACCGCTACTCGGCGGTGGCGACGCGCATGACGCGCTCGGCGCTGCTGGAAGTGCTGCGCGAGGACTACGTGCGCACCGCCCGCGCCAAGGGGCTCATCGAGAAGGTGATCATCAACCGGCATGCGCTCAAGAACGCCATGCTTCCGGTCGTGACCATCATCGCCATCGAGTTCGCTTTTCTGATGGGAGGGCTCGTGGTCACCGAGCAGGTTTTCAATCTCAACGGCCTGGGCAAGCTGTTCGTGGATGCCGTCGGCGCCCAGGACTTCACGTTGACGCAGCATCTCGTCATGCTCGTGGTGCTCGTTGCCGTGCTCACGAACTTCGTCATCGACCTGGTTTACGCGTGGCTTGACCCGCGCATTCGCTACGGCTGAGGGGGGCTCCATGGCCACGTCCGAAGTGATGCTCGACGTCAGCGAACTCGAAGCGCTGCGCAAGCCCTGGTACGGCCGTCTCGTCTCGCTGGCGCGGCGTCAGCCGCTGGGCACGGCGGGCGCGGTGGTCGTCATCGTCATGCTGGTGGCCGCCATCTTTGCCGACTACATCACGGTCTACGATCCCGAAGCGGCGTCGTTCGAATCGATGCTCGTGCCGCCCAGCGCCGAGTTCTGGTTCGGCACCGACCCGTTCGGCCGCGACATTCTCACCCGCTGCATATACGGAGCCCGGACCGCGTTGTTCGTGGGCTTCACGGCGGCTATCATCGGCGCCACCCTCGGCCTCGTTCTCGGGGTGACCAGCGCCTACTTCGGCGGTGTCTTCGATCTGATCTTTCAGCGCATCGTGGACGTCATCATGGCGTTCCCGCTGATCGTGCTGGCACTGGCCGTGGTGGCAACGCTGGGCTCGGGCACCGTCAACGTCATCATCGCCATCACCATCCCGTTCATCCCGCAGTGCGCGCGCGTGGTGCGTTCGAATGCCCTCGCCATACGCGAGATCCCTTACGTCGATGCCGCGCGGGCGCTCGGCTACGGCCACCGGCGCATCATACTGCGGCACATGGTGCCCAACGTCATGGCGCCGTATCTCATCATGTTCACGTCCTTCGTGGGCCAGGCGATACTGCTCGAGGCGTCGTTGTCCTACCTCGGCCTGGGCGTGCAGGAGCCGACGCCCGCGTGGGGTCTGATGCTGCAGGGCGGCGCCGAGGAGTACGCCGAGAGCGCGCCCTGGATTCCCATCTTTCCGGGGCTGGCCATCACCCTTGCCGTGTTCGGCTTCAACCTGTTCGGTGACGCGCTGCGCGACGTGCTCGATCCGAGACTGCGCACCCGCTAGCCCCGGCGCTGCGTCACCGGCGCCATGGCGAAACTGCTGAGCTCGCAAGAGTTGGGTCGCTTCGAGCGCGACGGCTTCGTCGCCCCCATTCGCGTGCTGAGCCCCGCGCAGGCACGGGCGCTGCGCGAGCGCTTCGAGGACTACGAGCGGGCTCACGACGGATGGTACGCGCTGTCCAAGGGGCAGAAGCTGTATCTGCTGCAGACATGGGTCGCGGACCTGGTGCAGCATCCACGCATACTCGACGCCGTCGAGGACGTGCTCGGGCCCGACCTGCTCTGCTGGGGGGTCAGTCTGTTCGTCAAGGAGGCGCACAGCCCGCAGTACGTCTCCTGGCATCAGGACTCGACCTACTGGGGACTGAGCCGACCCGACGTCGTGACCGCGTGGGTGGCCGTGTCGGCGGCGACGCGGGCCAGCGGCTGCATGAAGATGATCCCCGCGAGCCATACGCGCGCGCAGTTGCCCCACCGCGACACGCTGGCGCCGGAGAATCTGTTGACTCGGGGGCAGGAGGTGGCGGCCGACGTCGATGAGACCGCCGCGGTGCATCTGCCGCTCGAAGCAGGGGAGATGTCGCTGCATCACATCCGCGTCGTGCACGCCTCGGAGCCCAATCGCTCGGCGCAGCGGCGCATCGGCATCGCCATCCGTTACATTGCGCCGCACGTCGAGCAGCTCAAGGCCGACGGCGACAGCGCCTGGCTGGTGCGCGGCGTGGACCGCTATCGGCATTTCGTGCACGAGACGCCGCCGGCGGCCGACATGGATCCCGCGGCCCTGGCGGAGCACGAGCGTGTCATGGCGCTGCGCCAGGGCGTGCTCTATACGGGCGTCGCCGGGCGACCCGCGCACGACGTGATCTGAGACGGGGTCGACGCCACCGCCGGCATCGGTGTCCACGTAAGCGCGCCGCCCGCCGGGCAGCGGATCAAGGATGCAACCTTTATGAATCTGAAGCCGACTCCAGTGGAAAAGTTCGGTGTCGGCCAGCCCCTGCGCCGGCGGGAAGATCGACGTCTGCTGCGCGGCGCGGGACACTTCATCGACGACATCTTCATCGACGGCATGGTGCACGCCGCCCTCGCGCGCTCGGCGCATGCGCACGCGCGCCTCACGCGGGTCGACACGAGCGCCGCCGCAGCGATGCCGGGCGTGCTTGGCGTGCTGACGGGCGAGGACTGGCGCGCGGCGGGTCTGGGCGGCGTGCCGACGCGGACCCCGGTGAAGAACACCGACGGGAGCCCGCCGCACAAGCCCCAGTGGCCGCTGTTGGCCGTGGAGCGGGTGCGGTTCGTCGGTGAGGCAGTGGCCTTCGTGGTGGCCGAAACCCGCGCCCGGGCGCGCGAGGCCGCCGAAGCCGTGGCCGTGGAATACGAGCCTCTGCCGGTGGTGGTCGAAGGCAGACAGGCTGTGGCGTCCGGCGCACCGCGTATCTGGGATCATCTCGCCGACAACGTCTGCGTGGACTTCGACTCGGGCGATGCGCAGGCCGTCGCCCAGGCTCTGTCGAGCGCGGCCCACGTCGTCGAACTCGATCTGCACAACAACCGCGTCACCGCAGTGCCCATCGAGCCGCGCGGCGCCATCGGCCAGTACGACGCCGATGCCGATTGCTACACGCTCACCTGCGCCACGCAGAACGTGCACCAGAACCGCAATCAGATCGCCGAGGAGATTCTGCACGTCGACGCCGAGCGCCTGCGGGTCGTGGCGCACGACGTCGGCGGGGGCTTCGGGGTCAAGAACCCCATCTACACCGAGTACGCACTGGTATTGTGGGCGGCGCGCCGCGTGGGTCGGCCGGTGAAGTGGATCAACGAACGCACCGAGAGCTTTCTCTCGGACTCCCACGGTCGCGACCAGTCGAGCCGTGTGCGTCTCGGGCTCGACGCCGAGGGCCGGTTTCTGGCGCTCGACGTCGAGTCGGTGGGTAACCTCGGGCCCTACCTGCTGTCGATCGGGCCCTTCACCAGCACCGGCGGCAGCGCCCGTACTCAGGGCGGGGCCTACCGCATCCCTGCGCTGCACTTTCACTCCCGCGCGGTGTTCACGAACGCCGCGTCCACGGATCCGTACCGCGGTGCGGGTCGCCCGGAAGCGACTTTTCAGATCGAGCGCATCGTCGATGTGGCCGCCGCCGAGCTCGGCCTCGACCCGCTGGAGCTGAGGCGCCGCAACGCCCTCACGCGCGAGGACCTGCCGTACACGACGGGCATGGGCGCGGTGATCGATTCCGGCGACTGCCTTACCGTGCTCGAGCGCGCCGTGGCGGCCGCCGACTGGGACGGTTTTGCGGCCCGCGAGCGGGCGTCGCGCGCGCGCGGCCGCCACCGAGGTATCGGCATCGGTCTTTACCTCGAGTGTTCCGGCGGTTCGCCCAAGGAGCACGCCGACATCCGTTTCACCGCGGACGGGCGCATCCGGCTCGCCGTGGGCAGCCAGTCCCTGGGCACCGGCCACGAGACGGTCTTCCCGCAGATTCTCGCCGACCACCTGCACGTCTCCCTCGACAGCATCGACTACGTCCAGGGCGATACCGACGCCACCCCCACGGGCGGCGGGCACGGCGGCTCGCGGAGTCTGGAAATCGGCGGCTCCGCCGTCGTTGCCGGCGCGCAGCTCGTGATCGACAAGGCGCGGCGCGTCGCCGCGCACGTGCTCGAGGCGGCGCTCGCCGATGTCGAGTGGGAACGGGGGCGTTTGCGCATTGCCGGAACCGATCGCGTGTTGACGCTCGCGCAGGTGATCGAGGCGTCACGGGACCGGACACGGTTGCCCGATGGCGTGGAGTCCCTGGACGCCGCCGTCGACTACGAGCGCGACGGCATCACTTATCCTTACGGCTGCCACGTCGCGGAGGTCGAGGTCGACGCCGAGACGGGACGCGTGCATCTGCAGCGCTACACCGTGGTCGACGACTTCGGCAACATTGTCAATCCGTTGACGGCCACGGGCCAGGTGCAGGGAGGTACCGTGCAGGGCATCGGCCAGGCCCTGCTCGAGCAGATCGTCTACGAGCCCGAAGACGGCCAGCTGCTGTCGGCGTCTCTGCTCGATTACGCCCTGCCGCGCGCCGACGACGTTCCGGACATCGATGTCGCTTTCTTCGAGGAGACGCCGACGGCGAAGAACCTGCTCGGCGTCAAGGGTTCCGGCGAGGCCGGCTGCTGCGGAGCGCTGCCCGCCGTGGTCAATGCCGTGATGCACGCGCTGCGCGACTTCGGCGTGCGCCATATCGAGATGCCCCTGACCCCGGAGAAGGTGTGGCGCGCCATCGCCACCGCCGCGTCGGTGCGGGCGCATTGAGCGCGGCTCGCGCCGAGGTGTGAACATGACCGACCAACGCTACGACGTCATCATCGTCGGCGCCGGCAACGCGGCGCTCGGCGCCGCGCTCTCGGCGCGTGAGCACGGCGCGCGCGTGCTGGTGCTCGAGCGCGCGCCGCAGGCCGAGCGTGGCGGCAACAGTCGCTTCACCGCCGGCGCCATGCGTTTCGTCCACGGCGGCGCGAACGACCTGCGGCGGCTCATGCCGGACCTGAGCGACGCGGAGATCGCCCAGTCCGATTTCGAGACTTACTCCGAAGATCAGTACTTCGACGACATGTTCCGCCTCACGCAGTTCCGCACCGACGCCGATCTTACCGAAATCCTGGTGCGCTCGAGCTTCGACACGATGCTGTGGCTGCGCAGCAAGGGACTGCGTTTCGCGCCCATGTACGGGCGCCAGGCGTTCAAGATCGACGGGCGCTTCAAGTTCTGGGGCGGCATCTCGGTGGAGGCCTGGGGCGGCGGGCCGGGCCTCGTGGAGGGACTGTTCGCGGCCGCCGCCCGCGAAGGCATCGAGGTCTGCTACGAGGCGCGCGTTCTCGAGCTACTCTATGACGACGTCGCCGTTCGCGGCGTGCGTGTTCGCCTGGGCGATAAGGTGCACGTCGTCGAGGCCGGTGCCGTGGTGCTCGCCTGCGGCGGCTTCGAGGCGAACCCGGAGTGGCGCACGCGCTACCTCGGGCCGGGCTGGGAGCTGGCGAAGGTGCGGGGCACGCGCTTCAACACCGGCGACGGTATTCGCATGGCCCTCGAGATCGGCGCTGCCTCCTACGGCAACTGGTCCGGCTGCCATGCCGTCGGCTGGGATCGCAATGCCCCAGAGTTCGGGGACCTGGCGGTGGGCGATCTGTTCCAGAAGCACAGCTACCCCCTCGGCATCATGGTCAATGCCCACGGCCGGCGCTTCGTCGACGAGGGCGCGGACATGCGCAACTACACCTACGCCAAGTACGGACGCGCCGTTCTCGAGCAGCCGCAGCAGTTCGCCTGGCAGGTTTTCGACAGCAAGGTGATCCCGTTGCTGCGCGATGAGTACCGTATCCGTCAGATCACCAAGGTCAGCGCCGAGAGCATCGAGGAACTCGCCGGGCGCCTCGAGGGCGTCGACGCGACGGCATTCGTCGAAACCGTGCGCCGCTTCAACGCCGCGGTGCAGACCGACGTAGCCTTCAATCCCGCCATCAAGGACGGGCGCGGCACCCTCGGCATCGATCCGCCGAAGACGCATTGGGCCAATCCGCTGGACAGTCCACCGTTCGAGGCCTACGCCGTCACCTGCGGCATTACCTTCACCTTCGGCGGTCTGCGCATAGACGGCGACACTCGCGTGCTCGACGCGGACCTCAGGCCGATCCCGGGCCTGTATGCGGCGGGCGAGCTGGTCGGCGGACTTTTCTACTTCAACTATCCCGGGGGCACCGGCTTGATGTCGGGCTCTGTGTTCGGCCGCATCGCCGGGCGCTCGGCGGCCGCCACCGCCACCGCCTGAACCACACGCACCGCGCGGGGCCGGCTAGCGCCGGCGCAGCAGCCGCACCAGGCCGAGGAAGATGAGCGCGCCGACGAACGCCGCGACGAGGTCGTCGAGGCTCACGGCGATGCGGCCGAGCCCGAGATCGAGACGCAGCAGCTTGAAGAGAAACCCCCCGATGAGCGCGCCGACGAGGCCCAGGCTCAGGTTGGCCAGGGCACCGAAGCCGCGCTTGTGCCGCTTGACGACGAGGCCGGTGAACGCGCCCGCCAGGGCGCCGACGACGAGCCAGACGATGAGTTCGTCGAGGGTGAACAAGGTGTCCTGCTGCGATCCTGCGTTTCGACGCGGGTGCGCCGGCGGCGCTGCCCTCAGCCGCCCTGCTGCTCGATCTGCTGCTCTCTGAGCAGGCGCCCTTCCTGCAGCTGCTGCTCGACGTGCTGTTCGAGCGCCCGCGGCGGCGACGGGGTCGTGTGCTCGCCGGGTGTCTGCGTGCGCGCCGTCGGGCGGGCGCCGTTCAGGGCGAACACCGCCAGCAGGCCGACGATCGCCAGAGCCAGTAAGAGTCCTTGCATGCCCGCGTTGCTCTGCCGCGATGGGGCTTCGATTTCAGTGTAGCAGCTCGAGCGGTGAGCGGCCGTCCTCACGCCCGCGGCGCGTTGCCGGCGATGATGCCGAGGATCTGCTCCAGATCCCCGCCCGCGAGGTCGGCGACGTCCGTGCGCGCCTGCCCCATGAGCGCCAGCACCCGCGCGCAGGCGTCCGCCATGTGCGCCGCGATGCCGAGCTCGCGTAGCGTCTGCGCCGCCTGCGTCATCTCGGCCGCGCGCCTGCGCCCGTGATAAGCGGCCCGTGCGAGCCTGGCCGCCGGCTCCGAGTCCCAGGCAAACCCGGGCAGAGCGTCTCCCAGAGAAGCCAGCACCCGATCGGCGACCCCCGCCCGCGTCGCTGCCTGCAGCGACTCGTAGAGAATGGCATCGAGCCCCTTGACGAATACGCTGCGGCACATCTTTACCGTCGCCGCCTGCCCGGGCTCCCCACCGATCGCATCGACCCGCATGCCGAGCGCCTGCAGGCGCTCGGCGGTGGTTGCCGCCTGCGTTCCCGCGAGCAGCATGGGCACGCGATGGCCGTGCGGCGGCACGTTGGTCATGACGGCGGCATCGATGTAGGCGGCGCCGGTGGGCGTTACGATGCCGGCCGCGGCGCGCTTCTCGCCGGGCGAGGTGGAATTGATGTCGATGAAGCTCTGACCTTTTTGCAGACCGGCGGCCGCCTCGCTCGCCGCCACGCGGCACTGATCCGGCGTCACCGCCGAGAAGACGAGCTCGGCGCCGGCGACGGCATCGCGCGCACAGTCGCACGTGACCACGCCGGCCTCCTCGGCCCGCTGGCGCAGGGCGCCCGCCGTCGGCGCCTCGTCGAGCAGGCGGTCGTAGGCGCTGATGGCGTCGACGCCCTCGCTGCGCAATCCCGCGGCGAGGGCAGCGCCGGCCTCGCCGAAACCGATGAAGGCAATTTGAGCTGTCATTTTCAATTCACTGCCGCTGGCGTTCGCGCCCGAGGCGGCGAGTGTAGCCGGGCGCGGCGCGAGGCGAAATCCGCGGCGCGCGGGCCGGGGCCGCCGGGCGCTGGACGCGGGCCCCGGGCTTCGCCAGAATGCCCCTCGGTCGGCGCCGGCGACGCCGCGCCCGGAATCCGTCTTCGCCGCAGGCCGCGCGTGCGCGCCGGACTCCACAGCCGAGGGACCTGCTGAGATGTCGTTACGCCTTGCCATACTCGATGACTATCAGGATGTCGCTCTGCGGGTGGCGGACTGGGAGCGGTTGCGTGCGGCTGTCGACATCGAGGTATTGCACCGGCACCTCGGCGACGAGACGGCGGTGGCCGCCGCCCTGGCCGACTTCGACGTGGTCGTGCTCATGCGCGAGCGCACGCCCTTCCCGTCCTCGTTGCTGCAGCGGTTGCCGCGGCTCAAGCTGATCGTCACGACGGGCATGCGCAACCTCGCCATCGACATGGACGCCGCGCGCGCGCGCGACGTCGACGTGTGCGGCACGCGGCTGCTCGGTTACCCCGCCGCCGAGCACGCCTGGGCGTTGATCATGGCGCTGGTGAAGCAGATCCCGCGCGAGGACCGCGTCATGCACGCCGGCGGCTGGCAGTCCGGGGTCTCGACCGGCCTGAACGGCAAGACACTGGGCGTGCTCGGGCTCGGCAAGCTCGGCGAGCGTGTCGCGCGTGCGGGGCTCGCTTTCGAGATGAACGTCATCGGATGGAGCCAGAACCTGTCCCCGGAGCGTGCCGCCGACTGCGGTGCCACGCGTGTGGACAAGGACGAGTTCTTCTCCCGTGCGGATGTCATCAGCATCCACCTGGTCCTGAGCGAGCGCACGCGCGGACTGGTCGGACGGCGCGAGTTCGAGCTCATGAAACCCACGGCGTATCTGGTCAACACCTCGCGTGGGCCGATCGTCGACGAGGCCGCGCTGATCGAGGCGTTGCGCACCGGCCGCATCGCCGGGGCGGGGATCGACGTCTACGATGTCGAGCCGTTGCCCGCGGACCACGAGCTGCGTTCGCTGGACAACGCGATTCTCACCGGGCACACGGGCTACGTCATGATAGAGAATTACGCCCGGGGTTATGGCGATGCCGTCGAGGACGTGGAGGCGTGGCTTCGCCGCTCGCCGCTGCGGCTGCTCAATTGAGCGATGCGCCCGAGCGCGTGCGGGCCCGGGCGCTCGAGCGCGACGGCGTCGTCGCGCGCCGGGGCGACAAATGAGTGAGCTGCCTCGCCTCGAGGCCGTCACTTTCGACGTCTTCGGCACCGTCGTCGACTGGCGCACGAGCGTGGCCGCGGAGGCGGAGCGTCTGCTCGCGCCGCACGGCATCGAGGCCGACTGGGAGCGGTTCGCCGATGCCTGGCGGGCCCGCTATCAGCCGTCGTTGGAGCGCGTGCGCACGGGCGAGCTGCCCTGGACCAAGCTCGACGACCTGCATCGTATGAACCTCGAGCAGGTGCTCGTGGATTTCGGCATGTCCGGGCTCGACGAGGCGGAGCTCGACGAGCTCAACCGGGCCTGGCATCGACTGAACCCCTGGCCGGATGCGTTGGCGGGCCTCACGCGTCTCAAACGCCGTTACATTATCGGCTCGCTGTCCAACGGCAACGTCGCCCTGATCGTCAACATGGCCAAGCATGCCGGCATTCCGTGGGACGTGGTGCTCGGCGCCGAGCCCACCGGGCACTACAAGCCCCAGGCCGAGGCCTATCTGGGCTCGGCGGCGCTGCTCGGCCGCCGGCCGGCGCAGTGCATGCTGGTGGCGGCGCACAACGGCGACCTGGCGGCCGCCGCCGGATGCGGCTTCCGCACCGCCTTCGTGCCGCGCCCGCGCGAGCACGGTCCCGGGCAGAAGAGCGACCTTCGCCCCGAGCACGATTACGACATCGTCGCCGAGGATTTCCTCGACCTGGCGACCCGGCTGGGCTGCTGAAGGCGTCCGGGGCCGTCTCGATCCACGCTTCCCAGGAGGAGATGCCATGACAGACATCACCGCAACCCTGTCGCGCTTCGTGGCCGGCGTCGACACGCTGCCGGCGGAGGTGGTCGACCGCGTCAAGCTGCTGCTGCTCGATCTCGCGGGCATCGCCGTACGTGCCCGCTTCGAAGCGGACTCGACGCCTGCTCTGCTGCGCACCGTCGAACGGCTCGGACTGGCGGCGGGCACGGCCGGCGTCTTCGGCGACGAGGGTGGCTTCGCACCGCCGGCCGCGGCTCTCGTCAACGGCGCCCTCGCCCACTCACTGGATTTCGACGACACTCATGCACGCGGCTCCATTCACCCGAGCGCGCCCATCGTGCCGGCGGCGCTGGCGGCCGGTGAGATGGCGGGCGCCTCCGGCGCCGACGTCATCGCGGGCATCGTTGCCGGTTACGAGGTGCAGATCCGCCTCAGCCTGGCGCTCGTTCCCAAGGATCACTACGACCGCGGCTTTCATCCCACGGCCACCTGCGGGGCTTTCGGCGCCGCCGCCGCCGCCGCGCGTGTCTTCGGCCTGCCCGCCGACGGCGTCGCGCGCGCCTTCGGCCTTTGCGGCAGCCAGGCGGCCGGCTCGATGCAGTTTCTCGCCGACGGCGCCTGGAACAAGCCCTTTCACACGGGCTACGCCGCCATGAACGGGCTCATCGCTGCCGTCGCGGCGGCGCAGGGCTACAAGGGCGCAGCCGACGCCATCGAGGGCGAGGCCGGTTTTCTGCGCGCATACGCGCCGAACCCGGTTTTCGCCCACGCCACCGTCGGTCTCGGTGAGGTGTACGAGACCCTCGCCATCGCCGTGAAGCCCTATCCGTCCTGCCGCTACAGCCACGCGCCGCTGGACGGCCTGATCGCTCTGCGGGCCGAGCACGGCATCGACGCCGCCGAGGTGGAGTCCGTCGAGATCGGTCTCTCGCGCACGGGACGCAAGCTCATCGGCGTGCCGGAGCCGGCGAAGCAACGGCCACAGAACGTCGTCGACGGGCAGTTTTCCATGCCCTTCGTCGGTGCCGTCGCCCTGCGCGAGGGGCGCATGAGCTGGGACGACTACGCGCCCCATCTCGCCGATGCGGCGACGCTCGCCCTGTGCCGGCGCATCCACACCGTCGAGGACCCGCGGGCCGAAGCGGAGTTCCCCGCCCATATGAGCGCAGTGGTGCGCCTGACGCTGAAGGGAGGTCGTTCCTTCGAGAAGCGGGTGGTCAACCCCAGGGGCGAGCCCGACAATTTCATGACCGAGGAGGAGCTGCGTGGCAAGTTCGATTCCCTGGTCGAGCCGTATCTCGGCGTCAAGCGCACGGGTGCCCTGGCCGACGCGCTGCTCGAGGTGGACGGCGCTTCGGACATCGGCGCCATCCTCGCCCTGAGCCGCCCCGACACGGGCAGCGCCCTGCGCGCCGCGGCGGACGGGTGACGGGGGCATGGTGCAGCGCTCCACGCCGAGCGGGCCGCGCCGCTTCCGCGAGTCTTTCGGCCGCCATCTCGAGGATTTCGCCGTGGGCGACGTTTACGAGCACCGGCCGGGGCGCACGCTGACGCAGACGGACAACACCTGGTTCACGCTGCTGACCATGAACACGCACCCGCTGCACTTCGACGCGGCGTATGCCGCGCGCACTGAGTTCGGCAGGCCGCTCGTCAACAGCTGCCTCACCCTCGCCGTCGTCACGGGCATGAGCGTCAGCGATCTCACTCAGAAGGCCACCGCCAACCTCGGCTGGAGCCGCGTCGAGCTGCGCGCGCCGGTGTTCGCGGGAGACACCCTCTACGCCGAGTCCGAGGTGCTGAGTGTGCGTGAGTCCGAGTCGCGTCCCCACGAGGGTGTCGTCGGCGTGAGGACGACCGGCAGCAAGGACGACGGCACCGTGTTCATGGTCTTCGAGCGCACCTTTCTGGTGCCCAAGCGGGGCCACGCCATCGACGACGTTGCCGAGCGTTGACCCCGCCCAGCGAACAAGAAGCGCTCGTCCTCGACGCCGTCGACCGCTTCCTGGAGCGCGAGGTGCGGCCGTTCGTGCGCGAGCACGAGGCCAGCGACACCTACCCGCGCGC
>JABAOH010001627.1_pt1 | contig 245688 bp, 196 predicted proteins | sample 7062181 | NCBI WGS metagenome assembly JABAOH01 (sample SAMN14538630, study PRJNA623070) | marine sediment metagenome | biome: marine biome [ENVO:00000428]; feature: marine pelagic biome [ENVO:01000023]; material: deep marine sediment [ENVO:00002113]; isolation source: pool of 5 deep marine...
GGATGGCCGATTCATTTCAGTTGAAGGAAAAGACAAAGACGAAAAAATTGGTATTTACCGTATCGATATCCGATCAGGGATTCCTGAGCTGGTTGTGCAGGTCGAACCAGGGGTAGTGATCTTCTCTCACAGATGGTCCAAAGACGGGAAGTCCATTTTCTATTCGCGGAGCGATCCGAATGAGAGAGGTCCGAATTATTCTAGAAGCTCTCACATATATGTCCATGACATCTCAAGCGGCCAAGAAAAAGTCCTTCCGGGATCTCCTTCGGATGCCAAAGATATCGACATCTCTCCGGACGGGCGATGGATAGCCCTTTTGAATCGAGATGAAAAAAGGGCGCTTAGGGTTATACCCTCTTCAGGTGGAGATCCTAAGGTTCTTCATTCTTTTGAGATCCAAGAGAATTACATCATTTCACCGACTTGGATCGCAGGAGGAAAATACATCCTTTTTAAGCAGCAGAAACTTGATTCTTACGAAGAAGAAGGAATATCAACCTGTGAACTAATACGGATCCCTGCAGATGGAGGTGAACCACAGAAGTTAGGATTGGAGATGTCAGAATTCCATCATTTCAGTGTCCACCCTGACGGGCAGCAAATTGTCTTCCATTCTCCTGGATCAAAAATGCAATGGCCGGAGGTCTGGGTCATGGAGAACTTCTTGCCAAAAAACGAAGGCATGAAGCAATAAGGCCAAAAAAGCAGGAGTTTTAAGGGGATAGCCTAACGAGGGCCATCCCCTTTTTTGTTTAAAATGAACGTATTCATACCTGTGTCATGGGGAGGAGTTTGACGAGGTGGCGGTCCATCGTTGCCATGGAGAAAGAGTATGATTCGTTACAAAAGCACGAAAGCCTTTGCTGCAGGGTTCATAAATAAGTATAATGGATAAAATGGTCGAGAAGAGATTTCTGCCTAAACAGAACATCAGCAAAAGGGAAAGACAGAAGATTATCGAGGAGTTAAAAATTTATTTTTCGAAGAAAAAGCAGGTGGCTTTTGCTTATATTCTCGGCTCGTTTTCTGAAGGGAAACCTTTCAGGGACATTGACGTGGCGGTTTATTTTTATGAGCCCAAAGAGGGATTAACCCTTGAATCGGATTTATCCTTCGAATTGTCAAAAAAAACAGGATATCCAGTCGAAGTGATCGTCTTGAACAAGGCCCCTGTCTCTTTTCAGCTTTCTGTTCTAAAGAATGGGATGCTTCTGGTCAGCAAGTCGGAAGACATGAGAACGGATTTCATCGATGACGTCGGCAGGAGATACAGAGAATATTCTCACTTCAGAAACCTGGCTTTAGAGGCATAATCCATGAAAATATCTGTAGATATGGACCGGATCCTAAAAGCGAAGATGGATCTTATCCGGGTTTCGGATCAAATCGATCAGCTTTTTGGAAAAGGAGTCAAGGATTACCTCTCGGATCCTAGAAATGCGCTGTCGCTAAAGTACTTGCTGATCGAAGCTGTCGAGGCTATGGCCGATATTTGCCAACACCTCTTGGCGAAAGCAAAAGGGATGGTTTGTGAAGGATATGTGGACTGCCTCGTTAAGGCCGGCAGAGCCGGAATCATTACCACTGCATTGGCCCAAAAGCTGCGAAAGCTGGCTGATCTCAGGAATATCCTCATCCATAGGTATTGGATTGTCGATGATGAGAAAATCTACAGCCAGACAATGAAAAATAAGCAAAATTTGAGGGAATTTATCGACCAGGTAGATGATTTCGTCAATTCGTTAAAGCGGTAATCCAAAAGCTTAATCATGCGGCAGACGGTTTGATAGGCCTGAATATTCCCCTTGAAGGATCTCGTATTATCTTTATCCTTTGGCATGTAGCTAAGGAAGTTTGGGCATGGAAAACTTCCTGCCAAAGAACGAAAGCAGGAATTTGAAGGGGATGGCCTAATGAGGGCTATCCCCTTTTTTGTCTAAAATGAACGTATTCATTCCTGTATCATCGCGAGGAGTGTGACAATGAGGGGGTTCATCGTTGTCATGGAGAAAGAATATGATTCGTTACAAAAGAATGAAAGCCTTTGCTGCACGGTTTATAAATGGGTATGTAGGAAGCAATATTTTATAAGAGATTTCTATCGAAAAAACACCTCAGTAAAAGGAAAGACAATTTCCGAGATATTGAGCAGTTGACTTTCGAAAAAATCGGGTCAAAATAGAAATATAAGGATCTCCATTCTCGCCTCTCCCCCGGCCGCCACATAAACTTTTATTCCCACTCTCTTTGCCAACTCAAGAAACGGGCCAACCCGCCTCACCCTACAAAATTGGCTCGCCCGAAGGGTAAAATCCTCCTAAAATCAACCTGTTCTCAACACATATGGTATGGATTTGTACTATAATGTTTTCCGAGGATGGGTTTTAGACTGAACTGGCAGCGAAGATCCACAGTTGTTCTGGCCGGAGTCACTCTGGTTATTGGCATCGTGCTGATCATGTTGGCCATAAGGGAGGCCGAGCGGGAAAAGCTGTCTCGGGAGAGGAACCTGGCAAGGGAGCAGCAGAGATACGCCGCGCTGTTTTCAGAAGAGATTGACTCTCTCTTTTCAGACATTGAAAAAGAAATAGCTTCCGCTCTCGCAGATTCAGAAAAACAGTGGGATCTGCAAGATTTGTCGAATGTCTGCCGCCTGACAGCCGCAGAAGAAGACCTCATCGGCGGCATCTTTCTGGCCGGTGCGAATGGTGAACTGGTTTTCCCTCTCAAAAATCCGTTGTATCTCACATCAGAGAGGAGACGTATGGCCGCGAAAAATCTGGAAAAAATCGAGGGCACTAGATTCTTTGGAAGAGCTGAATCGGCCGAGCTCGCATCCCAAAATCTGCCTCTGGCCATCGAGTCCTACAAGATACTGCTCGATTCAGTTCCGGATGATTCTTCCCGGGGGCTGATTTTGAACCGTCTTGCCAGATGCTACCTGAAATCTGGGAATTTGGACCAGGCATTGAACGCTTACAATACCATCCTCGACAACCATTCCCTTGAATTGAGTGCCGATGGCGTTCCTTTGGGGGTAATTGCCTCTTTCCAGATAGGGAACATCACCTTAAAGAATGAACCTGAGAAAGCAGGACAGGTCATTTTGGAATTCTACACTCGCCTGATAAGCTCTGAATGGAGTCTGGATAAAGCGCAGTTCCAATTTTACCGAAATGTCATTCGAAATATGAGCGAGACCTGGAAATCCGAAAGTAAAGCTGTCGATGAGAATAGAGATTTCCAGAACCGCTGGGATGAACTCGAAAAACAGGCGGATGCCAAGCTCCAAATTTTGACAGCGGATGAGAATCTCATCGAAAAGATTGTTCCCCTTGTTCAAGCCAGACTGTTGGAATTCGATAGCGAAAGGCAGGAATTCTCCCGCTTTTCCGAAATCATCGACGGAACCCTTTTCCTCATCACTGCCGCCACCGTTCAGAAAGATACGGTGCTTGGAATCCGTATCGATAACGCTGTTCTGATTCAGGACCGGCTCCCCATGATTCAAGACAGGATTCCGGTCCCTGAGGATTGGCTCGTTCAGATTGTCGATTCTGACGGGCGAGTTATCTCCGGAGAAGAGGCTCTATCTTCTGGGAAAGCTGATTCCGGTTCAGCTTTTGCTTTGGGGTTCGACCAAGATTTTCCACCCTGGCAGATCCGCATTTTCCAGAAATATCCTCAATCCGTGGACAGGCAGTTCAACCTGAGGCGCAACGTCTACATCCTGATTGTGGCGGTGGTGATAGCGGTTTTGTTCCTGGGTGGATTTATGGCCATTAGGAGCATGGCCAAAGAGGTGGAGTTGGCCCGGTTGAAATCAGAGTTTGTCTCCACAGTATCCCATGAATTCAGGACTCCTTTGATGTCCATTCGATATTTATCCGAGATGCTCGATGGGGGGAGGGTTAAAGAGGAGGACAAGAAAAGGATCTATTACAGCAAAATCAACAAAGAAAGCGAACGCCTGAGCCGGCTCATTGAGAATATGCTCGATTTTTCGAAGATCGAGGCCGGGATTAAGGAATACAAATTCGAGGATGTATCAGTCAAAGAAATGGTCGAGGAAGTTTCGACCAGGTTCAAGCAGTACATGGCGGGTAAAAAAATGACCCTGGACTATGAGATACAAGATGACCTGCCGGTTGTTCATGCGGATAAAGAAGCAATCTCCAGGGCCTTGTTCAATCTGCTCGACAACGCGGTGAAATATTCGGAGAATAATCCTGTGATTCATCTAAGAGCCTCTCATCAGGGAGAGACGGTGTTTCTGGAAGTCCAGGACGCAGGTGCAGGAATCAGTAAAGACGATCAGAAAAAGGTGTTCCAGAAATTTTACCGTTCCTCCCACCCCGCCTCTAAAAGCATCGAGGGAAGCGGCATAGGCCTCACCCTGGTTGACCACATCGTCAAAGCCCACGGCGGTCAAGTGACGATGGAGAGCGATTTGGATCAGGGAACCAGAGTGACAATCGAGCTGCCGGTTTTGCCGAAAGGAAAGTAAGATGGCTGACAAGATGGCCAAAATATTGATCGTCGAGGATGATGAGACCATCCTGATGGGTTTGAAAGATGACCTGGAGTTCGAGGGATATGAAGTCGCTGTGGCTGATAATGGAAAGGATGGATATAGGCTGGCCAGAGGTGGAGATTTTCAACTGATCATTCTCGATATCCTGCTGCCGGAGCTCAATGGCTTTGAAATCTGCAAAAAGCTGAAAGAGGAAGATGTGAATACTCCCATTTTGATGCTCACCGCGGCCAAAACAGAGGAAATAGATAAAGTTATGGGATTGGAGTTGGGTGCCGACGACTACGTCACAAAGCCCGTGGGTTCAAGGGAGTTGGTGGCCCGGGTGAAGGCCATCCTGAGGCGGACAGGGGAAGAGCCGAAGATCGGGAGTATCTTCAAATTCGGTGATGTTTCGGTCGATTTTAGACGCCATGAAGTTCTTAAGTCCGGAGAAGTTGTCCATCTCACAGCTCTGGAATTCAGGCTTTTGGAATTTTTTATCAAAAGAAAGGGGGAGGTGATAAGGAGGAATGACCTTCTCGATGAGGCCTGGGGAGACGCCATCATCTCTCCGCGGACGCTCGATTCTCACATCGTCCATCTGAGGAAAAAGATCGAACCAGACCCATCCCGGCCTCAGCATCTTATCAGTATCAGGGGAGTCGGATACAGGTTCGAATGTTGAGAAAGGCTCCACAGAAACTCCATGCAAAATCCGATCAATCGTAACCACGAAGGGAAGAAAAAACATTATTATCCTCTTGTACACAAAATCGAAGGAGGAATGAGATGAAAAAAATCAACGGTTCAGTTTCAAAGAGTTTCTTGGGGATCTTTATATTGGCGGTTTCTCTTGGCTTGATCCTTGCGGCCAATGCGAAGCAGTCTGCCGAGGAATTGTATGAAGCCGCGGTTTTCAAAAAGGATGCCGATGGAGACATGGAAGGGGCCATAAAGATTTTCCGCGAGATCGTGGAGCGGTTTCCGAGCAATGTGGAAATCGCCGCCAAAGCGCAGCTCCAGATCGGAATCTGTTACGAAAAGCTGGGACAAAAAACCATCGCACAGGCGCAGGAAGCTTTCCAGAAAGTCGTTGATAACTATCCCACACAGTCCGAAGAAGTCAAAATCGCCAGAGAAAAATTATCAACACTTCTGAGTGCCAAGAAAGCGGCTCAAAAAGGAGCTGCGGAATTTAAAATCCGAAAAGTTGCATCACAACGAGGTAATATTTCTCCAGATGGACGCTTGCTTTCCTATACAGACTGGACTACTGGAAACGGTGAACTAGCCGTGATGGAGATAGCTACCGGAAAAAAACAGTGCCTTACTCATAAGGACCCTGGGGATGAATCTTGGTATTTTTTAATTGGATCCATATTCTCACCCGATGGAAAGAAAATTGCATTCATCCGTTGGAGCGATGATAATACGACTGACTTCCGAATGATCAATGTGGACGGCACAGGACAGCGTGTTCTCTTAAAGGGGGAAGATATATACCATTTCTGGCCCAACGACTGGACAAAGGATGGGAAATATATTCTGGGAGAACTCCGAAAGAGTGATAAAACGAATCATATCGCTTTTTTATCTGCCGTTGATGGGAGGCTTCGAGTAATCAAAGAGCTTGATAAAAATTCTCCAGGGAAATTGTGTCTTTCTTCAGATGGCGACTGGATCGCTTATGATTTTCCTCAGGATGAAAAATCCGATAAACGAAATATCGTCCTATTATCACAGGACGGAAGCCGCGAAATTCCTTTGTTCAAACACCCTGCCGATGACCGCTTACTGGGTTGGTCCCCAGACGGAGATTGGATCCTTTTTTCCAGCGACCGGTCAGGATTTTGGGATGCATGGATTATTCCTGTCAGCGATGGAAAAGTCAAAGGCGATCCCATATTGGTCAAACGGGACTTTGGGCAGGTAAAAGGATCAGGTTTCGAACCACTGGGATTCACTCAGGATGGATCTTTTTACTTCAGAAATCAGGTGTGGCTTGAGGACATTTATGCAGCAGAAATCGACACAGCTAAGACCAAAATATTGAGTCCGCCCAAAAAAATGGCTCAACGATTCGAAGGGTGCAATTGTGACCCGCTTTGGTCTCCTGATGGCAAATTTCTGGCCTATCTCTCCAGACGGGAGTATAAAGGACTGAAATCTAGCGCTATCTGTATCATAAATATAGATTCAGGAGAGGAAATTGAGCTCTTACCCGAGCTTAGAAATCCTGGAGGATTGAGATGGTTCCCTGATGGAAAATCCTTTCTGGCCGCAGGAACCGATGAGAACGATCAAACAGGACTTTTCAGAGTCGATGCCAAAACCGCTGACATGTCTTTGATTGTAACAGGAGATTCTGGGTATCACTCACCCAGATGCTCTCTCGATGGAAAAAGAGTCTTTTATGATGCTGATTTGTGGAAGGAAAAGATTTTTAGAATTATGAGATATGATCTAGATACCCAACAAAAAAAAGAGATTTACAAGAGCGATTGGCAAATTTTTCGTATGGACCTCTCTCCAGATGGAAAACAACTGGTTTTTTACGAGGGGAAGGATGGTGCTTTAAAGACCATCTCTGTGGACGGAGGCCAGCCTCGAGTGCTTTTGAAATTGGAAGACAGAGGTATTAACAGTGTGGCCTGGTCTGCGGATGGGAAAGATATCTTTTTTTCTAAGACACTAGAAGGGACCAAGACTGGAAAATGCGAACTCTGGCGGATTCCAAGTGAAGGAGGAGAACCCGAAAAGTTTGATCTTGAGGTAGAGGGTTTGATAGACCTGAATATGCATCCCGAGGGATCTCTTCTGGCTTTTACCCTCTGGCATGTAGGTGAAGAAGTCTGGGTGATGGAAAATTTCCTTCCCAAGAAATAGGGAATAAAAAATAGGGGAAGGTTCTGTTTTTTCTCAAAATATTACATTTTCGTGACACTTCCACCGAAAAAAGTCTTATATTAAATAATGAGGGATTGCGATAGATGAGGGGTGGATGCTCAACGCTCATTAAATCTTCATCGAATCATAACACTTGCTTAACACATCGAGCAGCAGAAAGTTTTATATTATAGACAGAATGAGTTAAGGGATGAATTTCGAATATACATATATGGGAGGAGTCATGAGCCTGATGGCATCCTTTGGTCAACCTGTGACTCCAAACACTGAATTGATGAGCTTCATGGGATCTCTTTTCCAGATCATCACTTTCAGCGCGGCTGCTTTATTTGCACTTGCTCTGCTCGTCATCGTATGGCTTTGCTTTACAGGAACGAAAAAACCTGAGAACTGACCAGGTTAACCACAACATAATCGAATCGCAACTGTAAATTAACCTTCCTTTTTTCACTTTTTATACATATTTGTTTAGATTTGGAAATATATATTCTATTCTTTAAAAATTCAACAGCCAACCTTTCTATTCGCCTGACTCTTTTGTTGCGAAATGAGCGAGTTATGAGACTGACTGGTAAGTACTTTAGACAGGTATGTGAGCCGCCAGCTGAGTATTCAGCTCAGAGCTTCTTTTATCCGGTCAGGAGTCATGGGCAGTGTAAACATCCTTTTGCCGATGGCATCGTAGACGGCGTTGGCGATGACCGCACCCATGGATGTGATCGCCGGTTCCCCGCATCCCTGGGGAGGCATTTCAGGATTGTCCACCAGCACGGTTTCTATCCGGGGCGTCCAGGAAAACCGGGGGATTTCGTAGGTGTCGAAATTTGCATCCAGAATCCTGCCGTTAGAAAAGCGGATCTCTTCGGTGAAACAGTAGCCCAGTCCCATCGTGATACAGCCTTCGATCTGCAGCCTTACACCCTTTGGGTTGATCACCTCTCCTGTATCCTGGGCGCAAACCACACGTTTAACCTGGACTCTGCCGTTATTCTTGTTCACGTTGACTTCTGCTATGGTGGCCAAGTATGTACCCAGATAATCCGTACAGGCGAGCCCATAACCCTTTCCGCTCGGAGCCTGGGAAAAAGACTTTCTGAACTTCTCGGCCGCTGCCATCAACACCCTTTTCATTCGCTCATCCTTCAAGTTGTGCAGCCGGAATTCCAAAGGATCCATCCCGGCCGCTTCGGCCATCACCTCTACCTGGGATTCCATGGCGAATACATTGGTATTGCTTCCCGGACCCCGCCAGGCGCCGGTCCCGAATGGATGAACGCTTCTGCCTCCACTCCTTCCGCCCCATCCGCCCATGGATAGGACCTTGAAATGGGGGATATCGTAAAAAGGTTGGGAGCTTCTGTCGCCGGCGAAATAATTGTGGTATTCCCAGAAGACGATTTTATTCGAGCCGTCCAGGCCGCTTTCGATGTCGATCACAGCTGCAGGCCGGAAAGTATCGTAGAAAAATTCTTCTTTTCTGCTCCATGCAACTTGAACCGGCTTTCCGGTCAGCTTGGCCAACCGGGCGGCCTCAACGATCTGATACCCCTGATTTTTTCCGCCGAAACCGCACCCCACAAAAGGCGTGATCACCCGTACTTTTTCCTGGGGAAAACCTAAGACCTCTGCTACTTCTGCTTGAGCCCGGAACGGGGATTGGGTAGAGGCCCAAACCGTGGCTTTGTTTCCTTCGATGTTCACCAAAGCCGTGTGAGGTTCGGAGGGCGCATGGGCAACATAATGGTTGTAATATGTCCTGTCGAATGTTTTGGCCGATAGGCGTTTGCCATCTTCTATGTTCCCCTTCTCGGTAACCACATCTCCTTCCTGAGACAAATCCTTGAGATGCCGGAATATGTTTTGATTGTCCAGTTTAGATCTGGAGGGTTCGAATTGGGCTTTAATCAATCCCAGAGCTTTTTCGGCCATATCGGGGTGTTTATGCAGGACCGCGATCAAATCTTCGTCCTGGATAATCTGTACACCTTCGATCTCTTTGGCAGCGGACACATCCACACCTTTGAGCGTCGCTCCATGTGCCGGAGGTCTCAGTATTTTGGCGTGAAGCATTCCGGGCAATCGGATGTCTCCGGCGAATTTGGCCTCTCCGGTCACCTTTTGCCGGGCATCCATCCGGTCAGTCGGCTGGCCTGAAATGATGTGTTTCCGATAGGATTTGATGCGAGGTTTTTCCTCCAAGTGGCGCTCGATTTTTTGCCCTTGGGCAAGCTGGGCATAAGAAATTTTTTTCTGCGGGTTTTGCTGATGAAAGATCATCCCTTCCTTGGCAACCAGGTTTTTCTGGTCGATTCTAAGCCGTTCCGAGGCCAGCTGGATAAGAATGGCCCTCGCTTCTGCAGCGGCCTGGCGCAGGGGAGGTCCGAAATATTTCGTGCTTCGTGACCCGAAAGTCCCGCTATCATACATGCAGAGATCGGTATCTCCCATGACCATGTCAACGCTGTGCAGGGGTACATCCAGCTCCTCGGCCAGCATCTGGGCGAGTGAGGTGTGAATGCCCTGTCCCATCTCTATCTTTCCCGTGAAACAGGTTACACGGCCGTCCTCGCCTATCCTTAGATAGGCATTGAAATCCTCCGGATATCCGCGTCCCCGCCTCTGCAGAAGGGCAAAAGGATCACCAGTGGTAAAAAATACGACGATACCGCCGCCCACAAGTTTGAGGAATTCCCGTCGATCGAGAGTGAAACGATATTCGTCTTCGTTCATGGTCTCTCTCCTCTCATCGTCCGGGCCGCGGTCTGGATGGCCTGGATGATCCGGTTATAGCTTCCGCACCGGCACAGATGTCCTTCCATGGTTTCGACGATATCCTTGGTGGAGAATTCGGGATTTTTCAAAAGCATAGCGGAGGCTCTCAGAAGCATTCCTGGCGTGCAATAACCGCACTGAAGTGCATTGTACTTCATAAAAGCATCCTGCAAGGGATGAAGCTTGCCGTTTTTGCTCAAACCTTCGATGGTCAAGACTTCTTTTCCCTCCACTTCCTTGAGAGGGAATTGGCAGGAGAGGACCGGTTCGTTATCGACCAGTACGGTGCAGGCTCCGCAGAATCCTTCGCCGCAGCTGTATTTCGTTCCGGTCAGTTCGAGATCGGAACGCAGAACCCACAAGAGCATCCTGTCCGGAGCTGAAGTCACGTTGATCGTTTTCCCGTTGAGTTTGAATCGAAAGTTTTTTTCCATCTGTTATCCCCATATTGAAAATAGCTTTTTGGGCTGATCTTAAATTACCACAGGCCATTTTCTCTGTCAAAGAAATCAGCACGAGGGAAGGGGTATGGTTAAAGAGAAAAGAAGAAACAAGAAAAAACAGGGAACGGTTCTGTTCTTTAAATGAGTACGCTGTGCCTCAAATCCTTTAAATTGATTCATAAGCATCTATTTGAAGGGAGAATTTTTCTGGTTGTTGTTGACATGTACAATTGAATGAGTTATATTTTAGGAAAATAAGAAAATCGTAAATATTAGAATATTTTGGAGAAAAAGAATGGAAAATTTGATCAAAGTGAGAGAAAAAGGACAGATAACCCTTCCTTTATATATGAGAAAGAAATTACACATAAAGCAGGGAGATCTGGTTTTGGCGAAGATTGTGGACAACGCGGTGGTTTTGATCCCACAGGAGACGATCGATAAGGATCAAGCCTGGTTCTGGACAGAACGGTGGCAAAAACTCGAAGCAGAAGCAGAATCAGATATCCAGAGGGGCAAGGTCAAAAGCTTTGATTCGGTAGAGGAATTGTTCGATGAAATGGAAAAAATCCCCGCGGCTCACGAGAACGGAGAGATTCAAAAAAAGCGTTCTTGAGCTGGACGAAAAAACACGGGAAAAACTCAAAAAACAGTTGAGCCACTTGATGACCGATCCCCGACATCCCTCCCTTCGAATCAAGAAAATCAAAGGAACACGGTCGATCTTTGAGGCCCGGGTGGACGATTTTTATAGATTCACGTTCGAGTATGGGGCAAACAATGAAATTATTTTAAGAGTGGTCGGGCCACACAATTCAGCAGTGAAAAAACCCTGATTATTCGGATCTTCAGTTCCACTCAACCATCGCCGAGTAGTAGAAATCATGCCAAAATAGACGACAATGACAATCGAAAACTGTTTATGGGGGCAAAAAGGAGCTCAACAAAAACATAATAGAATCATAACAATAACTCAACCTTCCTTCCCATAATACAATTTAAATTAATATCGATGTTTTTTTTGAAAAACAGAGCCGTCCCCTTTTTTTTGCCATCAACGCACGAAATTCGGGCAACCGTGGAAGTAAGCTTTACTGTCAGGTATGCGGAGCGGTTCGCTCTCCAAGTTGACTTCGGATTTTGCCTGTATTACATTTCACCATAAGGACAGGGAACGATATTGATAATCCCAAAGAACAATTAGTCTTTTCAAAATACTAAGGGTACATGAAGTGAGAACAAAACTCGATTGGCAAAAAAGAGCGCTGATTGTATTCGCCGCCCTTATACTGATTCTCAGCGTCATTCTCACCGTATTCGCCATTCGGGAAGCCGAAAGAGAGAAGCTCTTGAAGCAGAGAGAAATCAATCAAGAACTGCAGAGAACGGCAGACACGATCATCGATCAGGTTAAAGAAAATATCTCCGAAACAGAACAGCGGTTATTCAGTCTGCTGGGCCAATCACAAGATCGGTTCGATGAAAACCGCCTGATCGAAACCGCTGTAAGAATAGACGAGAATGAGTCCTTGGTCTCCGAAGTCTTTTATCTTGCGGATAACGGACACATCGTCTTCCCGCTTTTCAAACCACTTTGCATCCTGTCTGGAGAATCGGAATATTCGGGCAAAATCCCGAATGAAATCGAGAAAAACCCGCTTTTCAAAGCAGCAGAGGCTGCGGAATTTAAAACGGAAAATTATTCCCTGGCCATCAGAAACTATAGGCAATTGATGACCTCGACTTCCGATAGAACCGCTGTCGCGCTGATCATGAACCGGATGGCGCGGTGTTATTTAAACTCCGGGAATCCACTCAGGGCTGCCGATACATATAAAAGGATTGTAAATGGATATGAAAAGGAAGCCGGTTCCGATGGAATTCCCTTTGCCTTGATGGCTCTTTTCCAGATGGGATCGATATATGGCCGTGTAGATAAAAAGCCTGAGAGCGCAGAAACATTCCTTGCACTTTATGATGGTCTATTGGAAGGCGAATGGATTTTGAGCCGAACCCAGTTTTTTTTCTACTTGAAAAAAGTCAAGGAAGAACTGGCCAGAATGAGCGCAGAAATAAGCGATGAGGAAATCCAAAAAGCCATAGATGAAAGACAGATGGCCCTTCGACAGCTGGAAGAAAAAAAATTGAAAAGGATGGCCGCACTGGAGGAACTGCACCAGAGAATCCTTCCTTTGTTAATGACGAGAAATAAAGCCACCGTTGATATTCCTGGGAGTTTTTCTCATTTTTCTGACTCAACAGGAGAAAATACGTATCTTGTCTCTTACATCTCCCATGAAAAAAGTTCGATTTTTGGATTCACGCTCGATGAGGAATATCTGATAAAGAAAATTCTCCCCTCTGTGATGGAAAAGACGCCATTTAAAGAGGGCTGGACCGTTCACATTATCGATGAAAAGCAAAACTTGGTGTTTGGCGAGGACGTTTCTCGAGCAACAAACAGAAATCTTCCTGTGAGTTTTTCGAAGGATTTTGAAGAAAATTTTCCTCCCTGGACGGTGAAAATTTATCAGACCTCTCCCGATGCAGCTCAGAGAGAGTTCAATCTCCGGCGTAATATCTATATTTCCCTGGTTGTGGTTGTCATCGCAGCCCTCCTTTTTGGCGGCGTTATGGCGATACGGAGCACGGGCAAGGAATTGAAGCTGGCCAGGTTGAAATCCGAATTCGTCTCTACGGTTTCCCATGAATTCAGAACTCCCCTGACATCCATTCGATATTTGGCCGACCTGCTCCAGAGAGGACGGGTTGGGGAAGAGAAAAGGAAGCAGCAGTACTACGAGACCATCACTCAAGAGGGCGAACGGCTCAGCCGGCTCATCGAAAACATCCTCGATTTCTCGAAGATCGAAGCCGGAGTGAAGGAATATGAATTCGCCGAGGTGGATGCGGCTGAGATGTGCCGGGATATTGTTTTCAGGTTTCAGCAGCAGGTGGCTCCTCAGGAGTATACGATAGAAACTGAAATCTCCGAGGAATTACCCCAAATTTATGCGGATAAAGAAGCCCTCTCTAGGGCGCTTTTCAACTTGCTCGACAATGCCGTGAAATATTCTGGAGACAGCCGGAGGATTTCTCTGCGGGCATGGCCGGATGAATCGAATATATTCATAGAAGTCGAAGATAAGGGAGTGGGCATCGGGAAAGAGGAACAACAAAGGGTATTCGAGAAATTCTACCGGTCGGACACAATCCATGAGAGCAGCGTCAAGGGAAGCGGGATCGGCCTGACCATTGTGGACCATATCGTTAAAGCCCATGGGGGAGAGGTGTGCCTGGAGAGCGAATTAGGAAAAGGAACAATAGTGAGGCTTAGGCTTCCAAGAGGTGAAGAAATAAAAAAAGGTGGATGAAAATGGATAGACTTTTGGTCATCGAGGACGATAAAGCCATCCTCATGGGATTGAAGGATGATCTGGAATATGAGGGATACAAGGTTTTGACTGCCAAAGATGGGAAAGAAGGATTGAAAAAAGCCATGGACGGAAATTTTCAGTTGATCATCCTGGATATATTGCTTCCCGGTATGAACGGTTTCGAGGTGTGTAAAAAGTTGAGGGAAGCAGGTGTCGGAACGCCTATTCTGATGTTGACTGCGGCCAAAACCGAAGAGATGGATAAGGTGACCGGGCTGGAACTGGGAGCCGACGATTATGTCACCAAGCCGATTGGGTCGAGAGAGATGGTGGCCCGGGTGAAGGCGATTCTTCGGAGAGTGAATCAGAAAGAGGATTCGCCGAATATTTATGAATTTGGAGATGTGTCTGTGGATTTCAAAAGCCATGAGGTGATGAAAACAGGAAAAAAGCTCCATTTGACGGCATTAGAATTTAGCCTCCTCAAGTTTTTTATCGAGCACAAAGGAGAAGTGTTGACCAGAGATGCCATACTGGATGAGGCGTGGGAGGATGCCATTGTCTCCCCCCGGACGATTGATCCTCACATCGTCCATCTGAGGCAAAAATTAGAGGATGATCCAGCAAAGCCGAAACATATTGTCAGCGTCAGAGGGGTGGGGTACAAATTCATTGGATGAAATGTTCACAATAAAAACGCATCAATATCGCAACACAACCTTAACCACAGACTTTGAGAACTTTGCTACGATTCCCTATGAAATGAAATTTTATAGGGAGGTCAGATCATGAAACATGCAAGAATTTATTTCTGGGTTTTCGCTGTCTTTTTGACTGTGGTGGTATTGGTTTCTTTTCAGCACGCGCTAACCCAAGAATCAGCCGAGGAGCTTTACCAAGCCGCACTGTTCAAAAAGAACGCAGATGGAGATCTGGAGGGAGCGATCGAACTCTTCAACAAGATATTGAAGGACTTTCCTGAAAGCAGAAAGGTCTGCGCACATGCCTATCTTCAGCTTGGAATGTGCTATGAGAAATTAGGCATGAAACAAGCACAAAAATCTTACCAGCAAGTGATTGATAGTTATCCTGAACAGACCGATACTGTTGAAGTTGCCAAAGAAAAGCTATCAAACCTTCTGAATGCCAAAAAAGCGGCTGAGAAAGGAGATGAAGGATTACAAATCCGTTTAATTGAGCAAGGCGGGGATGCCAGTGGAGAGATTTCACCAGACAACAAATATCTATGCTGTGTGGATTGGGAGACTTCGGATTTGGCTGTTATGGATGTGGTATCAGGAGAAATGCTTCGGCTAACAAGTAATAAGTACCGCGAGTCTGATTCCCCTGATGCCTATGAAGCTCCGGGAGGCTCTGTATGGGCGCCGGACCAAAAGAGGATTGCTTACACCTGGTACGGAATCCATCCCGAAATTTGTGACCTACGCATGATTGGGGTCGATGATAAAAAACCGCACATTCTTTACAAAGGGGATTATTACAAGGATTGGGTAATACCTTATGATTGGTCGCCTGATGGCAAAACCATCCTGACCGGATTCATGAGCGAGAAAGGCTGGAAATTAGGGATGATCTCTGTTGAAGATTTGTCTATCCATTATCTAAAAACCATCCAGCCTGTTGAATCTCACGCACGTTATGCTCAATTTTCACCTGATGGTCAGTATGTTGTTTACAATCATCCGCAAGAGAAAGACTCAGGAAAAAGCGACATCTCTCTGCTATCATTGGATAGCAAACAAGAAATTCCACTCGTCCGCCATCCATCAGACGACAGACTGATGGGCTGTTCTCCGGATGGGAACTGGATCCTATTTATAAGCAACCGTACAGGGACCTGGGATGCCTGGATCATGCCTATCTCTAGCGGAAAGCCCCAGGGGGATCCTCAGCTCATAAGAAGAGAAATCGGATTGATTCATCCTATGGGAATTTCGCGCATAGGTTCTTTTTACTACAACACTCCTGGATTCAGGAACGATATTTTCTATGCTTCCATCGACCCAATATCAGGAAAAGTCATAGAGCCAGCCAAGAAATATCCACTATCTTACGAAGGACATAACAGTTACCCCTGGTTATCGCCCGATGGAAAACATATCGTATATGTGTCTGATCGAGGTCAAAGAGCTCTCTGTGTTTATTCTTTGGAAACGGGTGAGGAGCGTAAAATCTCGCTTAAAGGAAAATTTAGTGGCTTTGGGCGTTCTCGATGGACTCCTGATGGAAGGTCCATTCTTATAGCAGGAAATGAAAAAGAAAGAGGTCGTGGTTGGTATAAGGTAGAGTTACAAACTGGCAATACCACTCTCATAATCCCTCATTATTCATGGTCGCTGGCAGCAGCTCCTGATGGAAAAACTTTTTATTACAATAATTTAACATCAAAAGAGTTCTCCCAGATCATGAAGAGAGATATAGAAACGGGAGAAGAGCAGGAATTGTATCGAATCCCTCCCTACGATAACACGACTCTTGCTCTTTCACCTGACGGGAAGCGTTTGGCCTTGATGATGAGAGAAAATGAAACGAAAAGAGCACTCAAAGTCTTATCAGTTGAAGGAGGTAAGCCAGTTACACAGCACCGCTTTGAAAAAGACCGCCAGGCTAAGTATATCGATATTACCTGGTCACCTGACGGACGCTACATCTACTTCTCCAAACAGAAGCCCAAAGGCGGCGGAGTTTGGGAGCTGTGGCGGATGCCCTCAGAAGGCGGGGATGCTCAAAACCTCAAACTAGCCATGCATGGTTTTAGTCAGCTGAATATACATCCCGATGGCAGCAGGATTACTTTTTCTTCACGGACTATGCACGAAAAAGTGGGCGCCGTCTGGGTCATGGAAAACTTCCTGCCCAAGGAAAAATAGAACTCTCGTTCATTTCCCCTTTTACAGCAATCACTAGTCCTACTTGAGCGGACTAATCTCGTATCCATAATCTTTGAAGTGATGGTCAAAGGCGAAAGCCTTCAGGACTCCGATTCGGCGCATGACCTCGAAACTGACGCAATCGACTAGGCTCAAGGTGCGCCTGCCTGCCATTAAATGGGCACTGACCGCTGGATCTTAATTCTGGATAAAATGTGAATTGACTTGTACCAAATATTTTAGAATAATAAAGATGACAAATGGACCGGAAAAGTAGTCAAATGAACACACTATCTTATAGAATAATTTTAAGACCCGAGCCAGAAGGAGGTTATACAGTCACAGTTCCTACTCTTCCCGGCTGCATCACTTACGGAGAAACCTTAGAGCAGGCAAAGATAATGGCAACTGATGCAATAAAAGCTTATTTGGAGAGTCTCAAAAAACACAACGAGCCTATAGTTGATGATTCAGATAGTCTAGAAGGGACACTGAGTATTCAATTTGCCTAAATTGCCATCTCTCACACCCAAAAAAGTCATCAAAATTTTAGAGCAGCATGGATTCCAACTCGACCATACTTCTGGAAGCCACATGGTTTACTACAATCCCGATAAGGCGAAGAGGGTTACCATACCGTTTCATCGGAGGGATATTCCTGAAGGAACTCTCCTGGCGATCCTCAAACAAGCAGGAATCGATAAGAAAGATCTCGTAGATTAGGCAGTTCCCTTTTCTTTTTCTATCACCTTTTTTTCCTCTTATCTCTTATTTGACCTCGGCCTATTGCTGTGGTATATGTGGAGTTGAGAATGGGTGAGAGAGGAGGGTGCCCATGCTGGTAAAGAAAGAACTGCATATCAAGTCATCCGAAATTACGTCTAAAAAACTCTACATGAAGCGCCGCGAGTTCATCGCCAGTTCGGCGGCGGTTGCTGGATTGGGGCTGGTTAAGCCGGAATCGATTTTTTCGGCCCAGGAACAGCAGGAAAAGAAGCTGAAGATCGCCAAAAAGGGAGAATACACCGTGGATGAAAAGCTGACCTCATACCAAGATGCCACCGGCTATACCAATTATTACGAGTTTTCCACTAGCAAGTTTGAGCCTACAAAACTGGCCAAAGATTTCGAAACCCGTCCCTGGACTGTATCTGTCGAAGGGGAGGTGAAAGAACCTCTGGAATTTGATTTCGACGAAATTATCGGTATGTTCCCGCTGGAAGAGCGAGTCTACCGCTGGAGGTGTGTGGAAGCATGGGGAATGATTATTCCCTGGATAGGCTATCCTTTCGCCAATTTCATCAAAAAATGCAAACCCACCTCCAAGGCCAAATTCATCGAATATACAACCGTTATGGATAAGGAACAGATGCCCGGCCTGAAAACGAATGTGCTGGATTGGCCTTACACAGAGGGGCTTAGGATGGATGAAGCCATGCATCCGCTCGCACTCCTTGGTGTTGGTATGTATGGAGAAAACCTTCCCAACCAGAATGGAGCGCCCCTGCGTATGGTTATCCCCTGGAAGTACGGATTCAAAAGCGGAAAATCCATCGTCAGAATAAGATTCCTGGAAAAGATGCCCAAGACCACCTGGAACGAAAAAAGGCCGGAAGAATATGGTTTCTATGCCAATGTGAATCCAAACGTCGATCACCCCCGATGGACTCAAAAGACAGAACGCCGCATCGGCGAGGAAGGACGCCGCAAAACCCTGATGTTCAACGGCTACGCTGAGGAAGTCGGCCATCTCTATTCAGGCATGGACCTGAAAAAATACTATTGATCTCTTTAGTATAGCTTCTTATATAACGCTGTATGATAACGGGGAATAGGTACAAACGAGAAGCCAGACATTTCTAAAAGTAGAAATTTTAATTCGATGGAAGGTCCAATTTTGGCCAGCTGAGATATTTTTGAAGAAAACCTGAAAAAGCGACGAGTTCTACTGCTGTTTCGGGGAAATTTCGAAGTATTTTATGGTCAATGTTGCCATATTCCACCTTTAAGAGTGTAATATGCATCCATTATACAACCAAAATGGAATCCTATGAACTAGGTAATTTAGATTTTTTATATACCCAAATTTCGTGTATTATCGGAATGCTCGATTGTATTGACATAAAGCTCTACCTTATGTACGTTTAAATGCATCAAAGAGAAAACGGTAAATGGCTGACGATGATCCGGTCAAGATTCCGATCGATGGCGTTCTGGATCTGCATGCGTTCAGCCCGAAAGACGTGAAGGACCTGGTGCCGGAATACCTGGGAGAATGCCGAAGCCAGGGCATCTATCACGTCCGTATCATCCACGGCAAAGGAACCGGAACGCTCCGGCAGATCGTTCACAGTATCCTCGAAAAACATCCTCATGTCATAAGCTTCAAAACTCCCCATTACGGAGGAGGCAGTTGGGGAGCCACAGAAGTCGAACTCCGTCCCAAATAAGTCCCCTTGTCTTCTTCTCACAATCTTCACACAATCGTTGCAGAAGCGTCATCGAGTTTTAGGGATTTTTTGATAATTTCATCTTGGGCAATAAATGAAGTCCTATTTAAGACTGAATATGAATGTCATCCCTTTGTCTTGTAATTCTGATGGTAGTTTTCTAAAATTTACGGGGCTAATGCGGGATACGAAGATATTCACTAATTCTTTTTAGTCAATGAAGCTTGCAGTAAATAAACGTACAAGGATCATTCTTCTTTTTCTTTTGGGCATCGGCGTGCCCAGTCTGCTCTTGGGATATCTGGCTTACCGTGGAGTACGGAATGATCAAGCGCTGCTCGAAAAAGACAGAATCAATGAACACCGAAAGATAGCTGAGATGATTGCGGATTTAGTCAATGAACAACTCCTAAAAGTTGAGCAGGCGTTCCAAGAATTTCTTGCAGCAGAAGGGGAACAGGATCTCTCCAGCAAAACTCTTTCGCCAGAAAGTCTAAAAAAACAATATTCTCTCATAGAAGAAGTTTTTTCGATCCGAGGCTTCAACGAGATTCATTTTCCTTTTGCTAAGCTACTCTATCGCTTAGACGGCGGTATTCATCTGCCTGCTTTTCCTTCACCTCCCTCCCTCACCCGATTGATTCAGAGCGGACAACAATCTGAGTTTCAAAGGCAAGATTATTCACAGGCTCTCACTCTCTATAGGCAGGCACTGCAACAGACTTCTTCCCTCCAATCCAAGGGTTCAGTTTGGGGAAGAATCGCCAGAGTTCAAAAAAAGTCAAACCTGTATAAAGATGCCATAGAAACTTATCAGATGATAGCAAAGGATTTTAGCCAGGTTCAGGTAGGAGATGGAATTCCTTTAGGGCTAGCAGCCAGGCTCGAGGTCGGATTCTTGTTCGCTGAAAACAACAATTATTTAGAATCGCTGGATACATCCATCGAGCTCTATAAGGATTTGATAAATGGTGAATGGGTGTTGGAACAGGCCCAATATGAATTTGCCGCTCTGCGTTTGCGAGAGCACATTCAAGGGATTCTCTCTCAAGAATCCCTTTCTGGAGAGAAGCCATCCTTTGAAAAAACTTTCCTCGAATTGGTCGATGACGAAAAAATAAAGAGAGAGAGGACAGCGAAGCTTCTCCTTTTTCAAGCACATGCGGTCGAAGAGATGGATTTGGAGACTGGTCAGATTAGGGATACTTCCTCTGAAGATACGATACGGTTGACATTAGATATGGGGAGAGAGGAGTATCTTGTCAGCTTGTTGGGTGCTTCTTCGGAAAAAGAAGAGAGAGAAGAACTCGTATGGGGAATTTTATTCGATTCTGATTATTTTAAGAATCATCTGCTCCTGAATGTTTTGACGAGTCATTTTCCCTCTGATAAGACAGATTGGATTGTGCGAGACAGAAATAAAGAGACCATATTGGCTTCGGCTGAGCACCCCAGGGGATCCTTGACGCTTGAATCAGATTTCAGGGATAACTTTCCATACTGGACCTTAGAATTCTATCAACCTGACCCGCTGATATTCGAGACATTTCTTACACCACGGCGANNATGTTCATTCTGATTGCTGGCATTTTGATATTTGGTTTGATTTTCACCATCCGGTCCATCACTCATGAGATGGAACTGTCAAGGATGAAATCAGATTTTGTTTCTACCGTCTCTCATGAGTTCAAAAGTCCTCTAACTTCTATTCGTCAGATTGCCGAGATGCTTGAAGCAGGAAGGGTGCCATCTGAAGAGCGCCGCCAGAGATATTATGAGCTGCTTCTTGAGCAAAGCGAGAGACTTTCACTGCTGACTGAAAACGTTTTGAGTTTTGCCAAGATGGAAGAGGGGAAAAGAGAGTTCGTGTTCGAAAATCTGGACATCGGAGCTTTGCTGAAAGACATCGTTTCGACCATTCAAGAGAGGGTGCGGCATGATGGGTTCGTAATCGGGACGGAGATCGAGAAGTCTTTGCCTCCGGTTTTGGCCGATGCTTCGGCACTCACGCAGGCCGTCAACAATCTGATCGACAATGCCGTGAAATATTCGGGGGATTCGAAAAAAGTCATGGTAAAGGCTTACCATGAGCTGCAGAATGTGGTTGTGCAGGTGAAAGACTTTGGCCACGGTATAAAAAAGGAAGAAGTCAACAAAATTTTCGACCGTTTTTATCGAGGGGGGGATGAACTGACCAGAACGGTTAAGGGAAGCGGTCTGGGATTGACTCTGATCGAGCAGATCGTAGAGGCTCACAAAGGAAGCGTGCAGGTCGAAAGCGAACCGGGAAAAGGAAGCCAGTTTTCAATGAGACTTCCGCTCGAGCCGAATAAAGGATAAAAAATATGGCGAAAATATTGGTCATCGAAGATGAAGAAGCGATCCTGATGGCTCTGGAGGACAATCTCAGGCTGGAAGGTTATGACACAGAAAGCGCCACAGAAGGTGATAAGGGATATTCCATGGCCAAGGAGAGCAACTTCGATCTTATCATCCTGGACATCATGCTTCCCCGAATGGATGGATTCGAGGTATGCAAACGATTGCGGCATGATGGAATCCAGATACCCATATTGATGCTGACAGCAAAGAGCCAAGAGGTTGATAAAGTCTTAGGATTGGAACTTGGAGCTGATGATTATGTCACAAAACCCTTCAGCCCTAGGGAGCTTCTTGCCAGGGTGAAGGCTCTCTTGAGGAGATCGAAACAGGTTCAGCAGGGAGTCGATCGATATGCCTTCGGCGATGTCGAGGTGGATTTTCGAAAGTATGAGGTGAAAAAGGGCGGCCGGCCGATCTATTTAACGGCTCTCGAATTTTCTCTCCTTCACTTTCTGGTTCAAAACAAGGGTCAGGTAGTGAGTCGGGAAACCATCCTGGACGAAGTATGGGGAAAGGATGTCTACATCCAGCCCCGGACTGTTGATAAACACATTGCGGAACTGAGAAAAAAAATCGAGGATGATCTTTCTTGTCCTGAACATATCATCGGAATCAGAGGCGTAGGGTATAAATTTATTGGTTAAGAAATCATCTCACAAACTTCGCAGAATCGTTACGCATCCTTCATTCATCTCAAAGGGGAAAGGTGTAAATTTCCTTTTGATGATGAAAATAATGAAGGAGGAAACATCATGAGATCCAAACGATTTATTTTAGCATTTTTCGGTTTGGCACTGGTTTTTGTTTTTGTGTTGACCGGGACTGCTCGGCAGAGTGCTGAGCAGCATTACCAGTCAGGAGTCTATGCTGAGGAAGTCGAAGGTAATTTACAGAAAGCGATCGATATTTACCAAAAGATTTTAGAGGAATCTCCTAAAAATCAAGAAATTGCTGCCAAAGCTCAACTGCACATAGGGTTGTGTTATGAAAAATTGGGTTTGAGCGAAGCCCAGAAGGCTTTTCAGAAAGTGATCGACAATTATCCCTCTCAAACTGAGGCGGTGAAAACTGCAAAAGAAAAACTTTCCATTCTTATAAAGGCAAAATCAATCGTCGTAAAAGGGGATCAGGACTTTGAAATCCGGCCTGTATGGGAAGAACCCAAGTGGGATATTCTGGGAGCGCCTTCTCCAGACGGCAGGTATCTATCTTTTGTAGACTGGACTACCGGAGATCTGGCTTATAGAGAAATAGCAACCGGAAGAATGTTTCGTTTAACGGACAAAGCACGTCAGGAAGAAAGCCAGGAATGTGCCTACGAGTCAAAATGGTCGCCGGATTCTAAACAGATTGCCTACTGCTGGGAGAATGACCAAGAGGAATATGTGGACCTTCGTGTCATAGAAATCGGCGATAATGAGCCTCGCATCCTTCACCGGGTCGGGTATCATGATGGCTGGGTGGAACCTGGTGACTGGACTCCCGACGGAGCACGCCTTCTCATGCGGCTTTTTGAAGGAAAGTTCAAGTTTGGGCTTGTCTCTATTACAGATGGTTCTTTACAAATCATCAAAGAGATCAGCGATTTGGATCGATATAATCAGCCAGGATTGAGCTTGATATCTCCTGATGGGCGATATATCGCTTATGATTTTCAACAAAAGGCAGATACTCCGAATCACGATGTCTTTTTGCTCTCCATGGATGGAACCAGCCAAATTCCGTTGGCGCCGCATCCCTCCCATGATTTCCTACTCGGATGGGCACCGGATGGAAACAGGATTATCTTTGCCAGCGACCGGACAGGAACAATGGATCTCTGGATAATCGACATAGAGGCTGGAAAGCAAAAAGGGGATCCTGTTTTATTGCGGAGGAATATTGGTTCTATCAATCCTCTAGGATTGACTCGAGATGGCTCTTTTTATTTTAATACTGGCAAAAGCACAGTCCCTTTTGATATTTACACTGCTGCAGTTGATTCTAGGACAGGTGAGATTTTAAGTCCGCCAGAAAAGTTGCCTCTGACCTATGAAGGGAACAATAGCTCTCCCGCCTGGTCGCCCGACGGAAAACATATCGCTTATGTTTCTAGATTAGACTCATTGAGCCGAGGCACTCTCTGCATCTATTCTTTCGAAAGCGGTAAGATCCGTGTGATTCCTTATGATTATACAGTGGGCATGCCGCGATGGTCCCCGGACGGTGCGAGTATTCTTGTCAAGGTTTCGGGCAAAGGAATACATCAGGTCGATGTACAAAGCGGGGATATCAGCCCGTTGATTGAAGAGGAAGAGGGACATCCTGTCTTTTCTCCCAGCATTTCTCCAGATAAGAATTCTCTGTTCTATCTCCAGTTTGATCGAGAGAATAAAGTCATTCATGTTATGGCTCGTGATCTGAAGACAGGAAAAGAAAGAGAGATCTCCAGCATTCCTTTTTATCCGCACAGCATGGTTCTCTCTTCCGAGGGTCGTCAGTTGGCTCTGCTGTGCTCTGAAAATCCCTACGAGAACAAAGAAAAAAAACATATGCTGAAAATCATCCCTGTGGACGGAGGAGAGATGAAAGAAATGCACAGTTTTATCCAAGAAGGAAGCTGGGGGCTGGTCGATGTGGCCTGGTCTCCTGATGGACAGTATGTCTTTTTCTCTAAACTTTCATCAGTGCAGTCTGAAGAGCGGAAGCTCGATTGGGAGCTGTGGAAAGTTTCTGTACAAAGCGGCCGAGCCGAAAAACTGGAGCTGATGATGCACAGATTTCGCTTTCTTTCTGTTCATCCTGATGGGCGAAAGATCGCTTGGGCCTCACATTCTCTGGGAATAAAATCTGCTCCAGAAGTCTGGATCTTGGAAAATTTTCTGCCGTCGGCGGACAAACAGTAAAAAATAATCCTCGAGGGTTTTTCGCAAGCCCTGGTCGATAATCGAAGCATGGGACTATGTCGAAGCGGTTCTTAGCTCGCCCTCTTTGGGAATCCTGACAGCAGGCGAAAGACACACCGATGTAGCTGCAGAAGTTATCAAAAGCATGCCGTCTTTGAGTGGGAACCTACTGTATGATGCCCAGACAGCGATTTTGATGCGAGAGCATGGCATTAAAAATATATACACCAGAGACACTGATTTCCATCGGTTCCGTTTTCTTGAGCCGATCGATCCCTTCGCTTAAACCATCTTATTGCAGGTAGATGGAAGAAAACGATCAAGAAAAAATTCCGATCGATGAGGTGCTGGAAATTCATGCCTTTGATCTAAAAGATCTAAATCCTTTTTTGAATATTGCATTTTTTTTCCCGAATTGATATTCTTTTTACCGAATAAAAAGGGCTGATTCTTGTACGACTCATATATATGAAATCTGAAATTTTCATTTACTACTGATAAAGGTAGAAGAAGGTGGAAGCTGAAACCAAAAAATGTCCTCAGTGCGGTCACGACAATCCTGCCGATGTGATCTACTGCATGGAATGCGAAACAAGGATCGCCCCTAGACCGCCCGTCCCAGAACCTCCCAAAGAGATCAGTGAAGAGCCGTCTGACGCCACCGAATATACGGAAGATGCCTCCCATGTAATGAAAGCCGGAAGCACGTTCGCCGGCCAATATCTGATTATCGAATACCTGGGAGAAGGAGCAAGAGGCCAGGTCTACAAGGCGCTCGATAAAAAAGCCAATGAGGAAGTTGCCTTGAAAGTGCTCAAGCCGGAAATCGCACCGGACGATAAATCCTTCAGACGGTACCGGAAAGAATTCAAATCTGCCCGCAAGGTATCCCACAAGAATGTCTGCAAGTTATATCACCTGGGAACCAGTAAAGGAACGCGTTACATAACCCTGGAATACGTCTCAGGAGAAGATCTAAAGAGCTCGATGAAAAGGCTCGGTCAATTCACCGTGGGTAAAGCGATCTTCACTGCCAAGCAGATCTGCGAGGGTCTTGCAGAAGGACATCGATTGGGTGTTATCCACCGGAATTTAAAGCCGCAGAACATCATGATCGATCAATTCGGGAATGTTCGAATCATGGACTTTGGGACAATCCCTTCTCTCAAGACAGAGAAGGAGACAACCGCGGGAGCAATTTACAATGCGCCTGAATATATGTCCCCGGAACAGATTGAAGGGCAGGAGGCCGGCAAACGTTCGGATATTTATTCGTTGGGCCTTATCCTTTGTGAGATGCTGACAAATAGGCTTCCTCCTCGAGAAGAAATCCAGAGAAGTCTTTCTGAAGAACCGCAAGTCCCTGGAGCCCTCAGCCAATTGATTCTCAAATGCTTGGACAAGGACAAGGGAAAAAGATTCCAGAGCACATACGCCTTGTTTTCCGAGCTGACTAAAATCGAAACCGGGGTTTCTCCAATCGGAGAGGAGGCGCCGGAGGGAGAACCTGCACCTCCAAAAAAGACAGCCAAATTCAACCTCCAGAAAATACTCATTCCGGGAGGGATCGTAGCTGCTGCTGTCATTATGGCACTCCTCGTCTGGCAGCTTTTTCTGGTTGAGCGAACCGGCTCTTTGTCTGGAGGCAAACCGCTGATTGCTGTCATGTATTTCGAGAACCGCACTGGCGACGAGAATCTCGACTTTTGGCGAGAGATGATTGCAGAGGCCCTGATAGCCGATCTCAAGCAGTCGAAGTATATCGAAGTGATGAGCAGCGAGAAATTGTTTCAGATTCTCAACGCCATGAATCGGCTCGGAACTGCAGCCCATTCTTTGGATCTTTTAAAACTGGTGGCTGCCAGGGGAGAAGCGTCTCATGTCATCTCAGGAAATTTTGCCAAAGAAGGAGATACCTTCCGCATCCAGGTGAACCTTATGAAGGCACAGCAAGAAAAGCCCTTTGCCACAGAATCTGAACAAGGAAAGGGAGAAGAGAGCATTTTTGCCATGGTGGATGGGTTGACAAAAAAAATCAAAAGAAACTTCAAACTCAAGGCAGAGGAGCGAGCCGATGATTTGGATAAGGATGTCACTGAGATTACCACCAGCTCCCTTGATGTTTTCAAATTCTACATCGATGGCCGAAAACATCATCTCATGGGGGAATTCCGCCAGAGTATCGCCATGATGGAGGAAGCTGTATCCATCGATCCAGAATTTGCACTGGCTCATCGATCTATGTCCCTGAGTTATGGCAATCTCGGGTTATCTTCAGAGAAAGAGGCATGCTTCCAAAAAGTCCTCGAATTGAGGCATCGGCTCTCCGAAAAAGAGTATTATCTCACCCAAGGAGAGTATTACAGGGAGTCTGAAGAAACCTATGAAGAAGCGATCGAAGCCTATACAAGATTACTCGAGATTTACCCTGACCATCCGAACGGGAACCTTTATCTCGGCACAATCTTCAAGAACATCGAAGAGCTCGACAGGGCCCTCATCTGTTTTGAACAACATAAAAAAAATCATGCAGATTACATCCCTGTCTATTTCTCGATTGCTGACGTCTACATGTTAAAAGGACAATATGAAGAGGCTGAAGAAATCCTCAGGTATTGTATGGATGCTTTTTCTGATCACAGGTCCATCCATCACTTTCTCGCCTTCAATTATATCTGTCAAGGACTTCCTGTTTTTGCTCAAAACGAACTGGATGAAGCTTTCAAGTTGGGTTCAAAGGATCCTCATACCCTGTACATTCGAGGAGTCTATGACATTTTGACAGGAGCCTTTGGCGAAGCAGAAGAAGAATACAGAAAGCTACTCGAAGAGGAAGAGCCAACAGGACAGTATCTCGGTTTCCACGGTTTGGCGAATTTGGCTCAGATCAAAGGCCGAAACAGAGAGTCGAGAGAATATCTCAGAAAGATCATCGATGTTTCGCAGAACCCGGGTGCCGAATGGATGGAATCCCAGGCCCGTTCCATCTTGGCCTTTCGTCTAATAAATGCAGGACGCCCACAGGAGGCTTTGAGGGAATGCAACAGAGCGGGGGACCTTGGAGTTCGAGCCAAAAGACTGGATCTCCAGAGACTGGCTCTGCACTACAAAGGATTGGCCTACTTGAGAAGCAATTCCCGGACAAGAGCGCAGCGAACAGCAGAGGAACTCAAAGCCTTGATCGAGAAGGGAAGCCATCAAAATGAGATGAGACGTTACTGCCATCTTGTGGGAATGATAGAATTGGAGAGAAAAAATTACACTCAAGCTATCGAGCATCTCGAAACAGCCTTGTCTCTCCTTCCTTTCCAGTCCTCGCTGTGGGCCGAGGGCCATTTGATGAATAACCAAGCTCTGTACATCGATGCTTTGGCTTTGGGCTATTACCGGGCGGGGAATTTAGACCAGGCCCAGGAGATGTATGATCGAATCTCTCGACTCACAACAGGAAGACTCTACTTCGAGGATGTTTATGCCAGGAGTTTTTACACGCTCGGAAGAATCTTCCAGAGAATGGGAGAAAGTGAAAGAGCCGAAGAAAATTACAATAAATTTCTTGCCCTCTGGTTCGACGCGGATTCCGGGATTCCTGAAGTGAATGATGCCAAAAGACGGCTGCTGAATTTCAACAGAACGCCTTGAAACCATTTACATAGAACAGGATTGTATTGAATTTTAAGAAAACGTGAGGAGGGACGCCATGTATGCCCGCGTAACTATAGCCCTGGTCGATGTCGAGAGGATCGAGCAATTTCAGAAGATTTATGAGAACAGCGTGGTTCCAGCAGCCAAAAAACAGAAAGGATTTCGGGGCATAAGCCTGATGTTCAATCCGAAAACGGGTGAAGGCATGTCCATATCTTATTGGGATACAGAAGAGCATGCCCTTGCCAACGAGAAGAGCCTCTACTACCAGCAGCAGGTGGCCAAGTTCATTCCCTTTTTTAAAAGAGATCCCAGGCGCGAAGGTTATGAGATCCTGGTCAAGGTTTGACGTTGCAGCCCGGATTAGGCCGGGACGGTTTGCGGTCGTTCGCTCCAGGTCCGATCTGCCAAGCTTCATGGGCCACTTCCTCACCCCAGAGCAATCTTGACTCGTGAATTATCCAGGTTATAAAATGGATGGATAAGGACCAGGGTCTTATAAGGGAAACTGGAAATTTTCGAAATTCAAGGTCTGATCCAGTGAAGGAGGAATAGAAATGTTTGCCCGGTGTACGACAATGCAATTCAAACTGGCGTTTATCGATAGGGCCGTCGAAATATACACGGACAGCATAGTACCAGATGCTCAATCTCAGAAGGGATTCCAGGGACTCAATTTTTATTTGGATCGAAAGAGCGGAAAAGCAGTATCCATTGCCATCTGGGATTCCGAAAAGGATGCCTTGGCTAACGAGAAGAGTCACTATTATCAGGAACAGCTGGTCAAGCTGATGCATTATTTTGCGAATCCACCGATCCGCGAGGGTTATGAAGTCATCGTCAAAGTCTGACCAAAACTTCAAACAGCTTATGAAAACGGACAATTAATAAACAAGATCCCCTATCCTAGATCCAGGCTTTTGTACCGCTTTGAAATCTTGCCATTTGGTCCTTCTTGTGATATTCCAATTCTTTCCCCTGAATAATTAAGGAAAGGAGGATCATGGTGAGACGGTCTGTTTGTTTTGTATGCCTTTTTGTCACCACTGTTTTGATCGCGTTCAGCGGGCCCTCGAGTATCGGTCAAAAATCGGACGGGATGAAGAAATATCCTGGCTATTTTCCTTTTTACTGGGATGAGGAGGCTGGGAAAATATGGCTTGAAATCGACAAGTTCGACACAGAATTTTTGTATGTCAACTCTCTGCCTGCTGGCATCGGCTCGAATGCTATAGGACTCGATGGAAGGCAGCTCGGGTCCACTCGCATCGTGAAGTTCCATAGAGTCGGTCCTAAAGTGCTTTTGATCCAGCCGAATTATTCTTTTCGAGCTGTGAGTGATAATCCAGCCGAACGAAAAGCTGTGGATGCTGCCTTCGCAAAATCTGTACTCTGGGGCTTTAAACTGGAAGCGGAAGAAAAAGGACGGGTGCTGGTGGATGCCACCTCTTTCTTCATGGAGGATTGGCAAAGAGTCATCAGGAGGCTCCAGCGTGCTGGACAGGGAAATTTTCGTGTCGATCCCGCTCGATCGGCTGTCTTCCTGGGGAATACAAAAAATTTTCCCCATAACACAGAAATCGATGTACTCCTCACTTTTGCGAGTCAGAATCCAGGGAGCCTTCTTCGTCAAGTCGTTCCTGACCCCAGCTCACTCACCGTAAGACAGCACCATTCCTTTATCAAGCTCCCTGATGAGGGGTACAAACCGAGAATCTATGATCCCCGCTCCAACTTTTCCGGAATGACCTTTATGGATTTTGCCCAGCCCATCGATAAATCTCTGGCCAGAAGATACATCTGTAGGCACAGGTTGAAAAAGAAAAATCCGGGCGCAGAAGTGAGTGATGTTTTAGAGCCTATCGTTTATTACGTCGATCCTGGAGTTCCTGAGCCGATCCGGTCGGCTCTGATCGAAGGAGCCAGCTGGTGGAATCAGGCTTTCGATGCAATCGGCTACAGAGATGCCTTCCAGGTCAAAGTGCTTCCGGAAGGAGCGGATCCCATGGATATAAGATACAACATGATCAACTGGGTCCACCGCTCCACCCGCGGCTGGTCTTATGGCTCATCGGTCAGGGACCCGAGAACTGGTGAAATCATCAAAGGGCATGTAGCCCTGGGTTCGCAGCGCCTCCGCCAGGATTTCTTGATCGCCCAAGGGCTGACGGCTGAATATGAAGAAGGCAGTGAGGCGGCCGAAGAGATGGTGGAGCTGGCTCTAGGGCGCATCCGGCAGCTTTCCTGTCATGAAGTCGGCCACACCCTCGGGCTGGGACACAACTATGCTGCCAGTGTCAATGACCGGGCCTCAGTCATGGACTATCCCCATCCTTTAATCAAAATCAGAAAGGATGACAGTCTGGATCTTTCCGATGCCTATGCGACAGGAGTTGGAGAGTGGGACATCGTGTCCATTGCCTATGGTTATCAGGATTTTCCAGAGGGAGTGGATGAGGAGAAGGAACTGAAGTTCATCCTGGATAATGCCTTCTCGCGCGGATTGTTTTATCTCGCCGGTCAGGATGCTGGACCTGCGAGTGCACACCCTCTGGCGAACACTTGGGATAACGGGAGAGATCCGGTGAATGAACTGGAGAGGGTGATGAAGATTCGGGCCATCGCACTCGAAGAATTTTCCGAGAAAAGAATCCCGATGTGGGCTCCTATGGCTACACTGGAAGAAGCCCTGGTCCCCACCTATCTGTTTCACAGGTATCAGGTCGAAGCAGCCGCCAGTGTTCTCGGCGGATTGTATTACAACCACACCCTGAGAGGGGATGTGCAGAAGGATCCAGAGATCGTTCCGGCTTCAGAACAGCGGCGGGCTCTGGAAGCGCTGCTCCAGACCATACATCCTGAGAATTTAGAGATCGATGATAAAGTTATCAATATTCTTCCGCCCCGTCCCCCGGGGTACCGACAAACCGGTGAGCTTTTTCCCAGACATACAGGATCGACGTTCGGTGCTTTAGGAGCGGCTGAAGCGGCCGCAGATATGACCGTACGGTTGATTCTCCACCCGGAAAGGGCGGCCCGGATGGTGGATTATCATTCCAGGGACAATAACTTTCCTGGATTCGATGAAGTCCTGGATAAAATCATAGATTTTACTTGGCATTCGACGCATCCAACCAGCCGTCACAATGAAATCCAGAGAGTGGTGAACTACGTGTTTTTATACAATCTGATGAGCCTTGCCGCCAGCGAGGAGAGCGCTCCCCAAGTGCGGGCCATCGCTTCTCTCAAACTTGAAGAGCTGAAAAAATGGCTCCACCGACAGTTGGATGCCGCCCGGAGTGGAAAACATATCCCCGAAGATACACATCAAAGGGCTCATTTTTACTTCGCGGTCTCTCAGATCACCTTGTTTCAAAGAGACCCCACCAGAGTAATGCTTCCAGCTCCTCTCTCTTCGCCTCCAGGTGCGCCAATCGGAATGCATGATTGACTGAATCTTCGTCTCAGAGCGAGGAATGCCTTTGAGTATGATAAATAGTGTAATCATTGTATGAATGTGATAAATTCAGAGAAAAATGCTTTTGACACCTTTAAAGCTTTTCTAGAAGCCGATGTGGAGAATTCCTGGTATGGGATGATGCTGTATGATAATGTCTATAAAGGGTATTCTCCGGAAGGCAAAAACACGGTCAATATTCTTGTACTCCAGGGTTATGATCACTGGGGAAATTATGAAGAAATGGTAGCGATAGCATCGGGAGGGAGGCTTCAAAGACAGGCGGGTTTCGACCCGCCGAATCCTCGCGTCATTACCAGATCCTCTGGGCCGTGGTAATCTGACAATATGAGACAAGGAGATGAGATGACGGTATCGAGAAGAGAATTTTTAAAGATAGGGGGCCTGTCGATCGGCGCTTTTGGATTTGCCGAGAATCTGTTATCCAAACCTCGAACCCGAGAGACTGCAGAATCAGCACTGAAGAATATGGTGGCCGATGTCAAACCTCTGACTCCCCAAGATTATGAGATCCGCCTGGAGAAAGCAAGGCGATTGATGAGAGAACACCAAATGGACGGGCTGTTGCTGACCGGAGGCACCAACCTCCTCTATTTCACGAATGTTCGATGGGGGAGAAGCGAGAGAACATTCGGAGCTGTGCTGAATCGGAAAAAGGCTCCGATCTGGATTTGTCCCGGCTTCGAGAAAAAGCGGGCCGAGGAAAGAATTCCGAAAGGACACCAAATCCGGACTTGGGAGGAGCATGAAAGCCCGTTCAGACTCATCGCAGGAATCATGAAGGAGCTGGGAGCGAAGACAGGAAAACTGGGATTGGGACCGACCATCAGGAGTTTTGTCTATTATGGACTGCGAAAGGATGCTCCTGCTCTCCAGTTGGTGGATGGAGCAGTAGTGACCGAAGGCTGTCGGGGAATCAAAACAGAAAAAGAGATCGCCTACATGGACCTGGCGAATAAAATCACCAAGCTGGCTTATCGAGAAGGGTTCGATAATCTGCAAAGGGGCATGAGCCGTGCGGACCTGGGAGGAATCATACGAACAGCACATAAAAAAATGGGAGTGAGCGGAGGTGGAGGGCCTCTGTTCGGGCCCAGTTCTGCCTATCCTCACGGAACCCTGACAGAACGTTCGCTTCAGGAAGGTGATATCATATTGGTGGATGGCGGATGCAGTGTGGAGGGTTATCGTGCAGATGTGACGCGAACCATTGTGTTCGGAAAGCCAACCGACAGACAAAAGACGGTTTGGGAAGTGGTCAGAAAAGCACAGGTCGCTGCGCATAGGTCTGTAAGACCAGGCGTTCCGTGCGAAGAGGTCGATCGGGCCGCCCGTAACGTGGTCGACGAAGCGGGATTTGGACCGGATTATGAGTATTTCACCCACCGCGTGGGCCATGGGATCGGGATGGAAGGCCACGAATATCCCTATTTGGTCAGAGGAAATAAACTGCAACTTCAACCCGGCATGACCTTCTCTAACGAGCCAGGAATCTATATCTACGGCGAGTTCGGTGTCCGTATCGAGGATTGTTTCGTTGTGACAGAGGATGGAGGACGGTTCCTCGGAGGAATGGAAAGCACTGCGATCGACAGGCCGTTCGGGGAATGACAGAGTCTTTGTTTAAATCGTGAAGACCAGCTTGCTCTCCTGCCCTTCGTGGATTCTCTCGTAATGAACTGAGAAATTCATCAGAAGAAAGAGGCTGGTGTTGTCCTCCATTTTCTTCAGGACTTTTTCCTCGATCTTCTGAACGGACTCTGCAATTTCCAGTGTGGCAGCCATCTCCTCTTCACTCATGACCACGATTCCATCGTCATCACCAAAAATGATGTCACCTGGAGAAACAGGAACACCGCCACAGCTTATTTTGATCTGAGTCTTGAATATCTTCGAGGCACCTCCTGCCATGGGAGTGTAGTATCTGGCGTAGACCGGAAACCGGATCTTGCGTATCTGCCTGACGTCCCGACAACCGCCATCGATGACCATACCAGATAGTTTCTTTCTTTTCGCCTCAGTGGCGAACATCTCTCCTGCAAAGGCGACCTTGTCCCCTTCGGCATTGATGACCAAGACATCGTCTTCCTCGGCTTCTTGAAGAGCCTTAATAACCGAGAGAAAGTCTCCCCGGCAGTGGACGGTTCGGGCGAGACCGATCATCCTGATACTTTGGAACACGGGCCTGATATCTGGGTCCATAACCCTGAATGTTTTGCTTGCGTCACAAAGACTGGCCGTATCCAAGCGCGACAGTCTTTTTTTTAATTTTTTAAAATCCATGGCGGCTCCTTCCTTTCGGTTCTTTGGTCACCTTGGTATGTGGACAAGTTTATCATATAGCTCTCGTTTCTGGAATCGAATTCCATAAAACGGTGAAACGGAGAAAAAGCTGCGGTTTCTTATACCGAGATATTTGAAAAGATATTGATTTATGAGCTGAAAAAGATTAAAAAGATATGTCCTAGGGAACAGCCTGGGACGGGATCAGACATTCGAAACTTTCATCATAATCTTCTGACTTTTATTCGATGACCAAGTCATGAATTTCAAGAATGTTTGCCCCAAAATACAGGAGGATTCATGAAAAAAGTTTCAGACATCTTACCCGAACTTTTATCGGTCACATCCAAAGGCCTGACCCGGTCTGAGATCAGGGAGCTCTTAAAGCTAACCAGACAGCCGGGGGTCATTTCATTCGCCGGAGGACTGCCTTTTTCCGGATTGTTTCCGGTCGAAGAGATGAAGGATATTGTTAACACAGTCTTAGAAAATGAAGGACAGATAGCTCTTCAGTATGGTCCGACAGAAGGAGATATCCGCCTGAGAAGGTTTCTTGTAGATAAGGTAAAAGCGGACGAAGGTGTCGATATTGACGAGGAGAACATTTTGATCGTATCCGGATCTCAGCAGGCATTGGATCTGATCGGAAAGATATTCATCGATCCAGGAGACCCTATTATCGTCGGGTTGCCATCCTATATCGGAGGCATACAGGCGTTCAAGAGTTTCAGGGCAAATATGCTGGGGGCGCGTCTGGATAAACAGGGGATGAATGTGGATACGGTCGAAGAGATCCTGCGGACATACACAGCCAAAGGCCAAAAGATCAAATTCGTTTATATTGTTCCCGATTTTCAGAATCCATCCGGAGTGACTCTCTCTTTGGAGCGAAGAAAGAGGCTCCTGGAAATCTGTTACCATTATGATACGGTGGTCGTGGAAGATACGCCTTACCGGGAATTGAGGTTCGAGGGAAAAGACGTACCCAAATTGGGGGCCATGGATGAGAGAGGACACGCGTTTTCTCTTCATACTTTTTCTAAAATACTCTTTCCGGGGACAAGAATCGGGTGGATCATTGCGAACAAGGCAATAATGGATAAACTCGTCATGGCCAAGCAGCCCACCGACCTATGCTCTCCTCCTCTCAATCAATCCATCATTTATGAATTCTGCCGCCGCGGCTTGCTCGAGCCTCACATCGAGAAGATCATCGAGGTCTACAGGAAAAAACGGGATGTGATGCTCAAGGCTTTGGAGGAATGCATGCCCGGGGATGCGGGGATAGACTGGACCCACCCTGAAGGGGGGCTTTTTCTCTGGGTAACTTTACCCGAGAAGATGGATGCCGAAGAATTGTTTCCCAAGGCTGTAGAGAAGAAGGTGGCTTACGTCGTGGGATCGGCCTTTCATTTCGACCGAAGCGGGAAGAACACCATGCGGCTGAATTTTTCCTATCCTACAGAAGAGGAGATCCACGAGGGAATCAAACGGCTCGCAGGTTTGATCAAAGAAGAACTTTGAAATTTTCCTTCCGCTTATTGAAGACAGAAGCTCGGGCTGGACATAATGAGTCGGAGGCGGCGTTCGGCCTCAAATGTCAACTCGAGGTAACGGATGATTCTCATCCCGCCGCCATGGGAAGGACAACGCAGAGGATCCGCCTCGCAGACCATGCGAAACATCTAATTCTTAACATTAAACCGTGCTTTTTGGTTGAGACCGACCTTTGCGGATGAAATGGATAAAAAATAAAACTGGAATACTCTTTTGTTGGAAAGGACAACAAAGTTTTTTGTGGTGATGAGAACAATCCAGATTTTTGAGGTTTGTTCCCGCTCAACCATAGTGAGGAGATATAATCGCGAAAACAAGTATGAAATGGACAATCGGAAATTGTTGGGATACTTCTAAGGAGAGATGGTTATTCTACCAGGTCATTGAGCGCAGAATATTCTGCTGCTTGAAGACATGGCTGCGGCCGACTACTGCAAATACCCTTTCGCCTTTCTTCAGCGCTTTCGTGACCTTTTGAATCATAGTCTGGTCCCGGTATTCTATGAGTTTCTGATGGATCTCAGCGAGAAAACCGCCTTTTTCCGATGATTTGAAATAGCTGTAAGGAATGTTCTGCCATTTGTCGAGCTCAGGAAACAGCTGCGAAAACATGTGTTCGAACTCTATCAGGGTTGTCGGGAAATACCTGGATCCCCCAAATCTTTCCATTTTACTCAACAGAAGGCGGGCATCATCCAAATTTTTATCTTCTCTACGGAGCATTTTATTTATGTTTGCCTGTCTGAGAATAAAATAAATTTTTACCTGGTGGGGGGGATATCGATTTCTTAAGTATCGAATCTGTTCTGATATGGAAGGATCGATGCATTTAACAGGAACTCCATCACGTGCTGCCAAAAATGTGATCAGCCCCTGCTCTCCATAACTCCGTATGGCATGGGTGCGGGATTCTTCTAAAGGCCAGATGCGTCCTTCGCAGAATGCGTATGTTGGTCGGAACTGTTCCCACTTTCGTTCGATATCCTCAAATTGGGGGTCTTTAGGATCTACTTTGTGGAAGGCCCCATAGTAGAAGAGGCTCCCCTTCCTCTTGTTCAGCTCGAGAATATAGGGCCCGGTTCTCGGGTGTTCGACGTATTCCTGCCAGGTCAACAGCTTTCCGTGGTTGAAGCTTGTGCAGGAAAACGACCCCAGAGAAATCAATGATATGGTCAGGATGGTCAGGATTGTATCATGTATTGGAATCGCTTCCTGATGTCTCCTGCGGGCTCCTGATGAAAGTTTCATGGTCCTTCCTTCGTCGCTTGGTTTTCCACCAGCAATAATGCAGGATTAGTGCCAGAATTGTATTAGGCATGAAAATTCTATAAGTAATTCAATATCAACAATTTAATAATTAATCCGGGAGAAGGAAAACGAGGCAAGAAGCCTATTCTGTCTAATTTTTTTACACTTCTATCTTTTTTTGATCCTTTTGATCGCACCTTCGATCAAGCAATTGGCAGCCTTGAAAGAAACGAGGTCCTTATCTCTTCCCAGTATGGCGTGAATACAATACCTTGGACTTTTTTGACAACCAAATAGCCCTGTGATATAAGCAGATAAGCAGGATCCCATTGTTAGCCCCCTATTTCTAATATGAAGAGATCGAAGGACTTAGCTCGATTAAAAAAAGATGCACATTCGATTTTTCTGGCTGGAGTGGAGGCGGTAAATCCGGTAAAGGCCTTGAAAAAGCATCTGAGCTTGGAAGACAACCTTTTGATGGTGAAGAATATCAGATACGATCTGAATGAATTCGAGAACATATTTGTCGTCGGTGCTGGGAAGGCGTCTGCAGCCATGGCCCAGGCTTTGGAAGAGCTTTTAGGCGAGCGTCTTAATTCAGGCCTGATAAACACAAAATATGGTCACGGACTGCCGCTCCGGAAGATCCAGGTGACCGAAGCTGCCCATCCGGTGCCCGATGAGGCAGGTTTCCGAGGAGCACAAAAGATTGTCAAGCTTCTCGAAAAGACCGGGGAAAAAGACCTGGTTTTCTTTTTGATTTCTGGAGGGGGATCAGCCCTTTTGCCTTATCCTGCTGAGGGGTTGAGTCTCCAGGATAAGCAAAAGGTGACCACAGCACTGCTCGAAGTCGGGGCTAACATCCACGAAATCAATGCGCTTCGAAAGCATCTTTCATTGATCAAAGGAGGCCGGCTGGCAAGATTCGCTTTTCCTTCCACTCTCATCTCTCTGATTCTTTCCGATGTGATCGGAGATGACCTGGACAGCATTGCTTCGGGACCGACTGTACCAGACCAGAGCACCTTCGTCGAATGCCTGCACATTTTGGATAAGTATCATATCCGGGATCGGGTTCCTCTGGCTGTTGTCGGGATCATGGAAAAAGGTGCTAGAGGAGAAATCGAGGAGAATCCCAAGCCGGGTGATCCTGTGTTCGAGCGGACCCAGAATATCATCATCGGAAGCAATATCCAGGCTGTTCAAGCAGCAGAAAAAAAGGCAGTTGATCTGGGCTACAACACTATCATCCTTTCAACATTCATCGAGGGGGAAACAAAACATGTCGCCAAGGTGCATGCAGCCGTGGCTAAGGAAATTCTCAGCTCGGGAAACCCGATTGACAGGCCTGCATGTGTCGTTTCAGGAGGGGAAACCACCGTCACCATTCGCGGTAAAGGATTGGGGGGACGAAACCTGGAATTTGCCCTGGCAGCAGCTATAGATATTGCAGGATTGAAGGATGTCGTTGTTTTGAGCGCGGGCACCGACGGAACGGATGGTCCTACCGACGCTGCAGGTAGCATTGCCGACGGAACCACCATCGAAAGATCTGAAAAGAGGGGGATGGATGCCGAGGCTTTCCTCCGTGAAAACGATTCCTACCACTTCTTCCAATCCCTGGGAGATTTGGTCATTACAGGACCGACTCATACCAACGTCATGGATTTGAGGCTGGTGCTGGCAGCCTGACGTTTCTCTATGGTGTTTCTATTTTTTGATCGCAGAATACCTGTTTGTTGTCACAGAAATCAGGATGTTCCGCCCGGGAGAAGCGTCAATCTGCCAGGGCATTCTTTCCTATGACAATCAGGCTCTTCAGGAAATCTATCCCGATGAGGATGGCCACGATGGCGACAATCCAGTTGCCTGCTTTTTGGAGGTCGAAATGGGAAAATTCGATGAAGGGTTTTTCGATAGGATTGTTGACAACGATCCCGATAACGATCAGTTGAAGAGCGCTTTTTGACAGATTGATCCATTCTGAGGTGGTGAAAAATTTCAAGGCATAGGCGAGAACACCGATCCCTAACAAACTCAGAAGAGCTAGAGAATACCACTTGGATGCGGAAGGAGTGAGCAGCGATTCTGGGCTTTGAAAATCCAGGCTCATGATGAAGAGGGTGTGGAACTGCGAGTAGGCCCAAACGAGGAGGCCATAGCCTGCAATCATCAGTAAAAAAGGCATAATTTTTGACTTTGACTGCCGGCTGGCCGCGATCTTTTCCCAATTCACTCTGAATTTCGGCCAGGGAAGTCTGATGTCTTTGCGGCTTTGAGTGACAGAATAAAGGATGATTCCTACCAGTCCGATGTCAAATACCAGGGTCATTGGAACATAGAATAAAGATTGAAAACTGTCCATCTGAGGGATGTAAAAGAATGGGAAAACCACCATGCTCGTTCGGGATAGGAGAGCAGCAAGGGTGAGCCCAAAGTGGAAAACAAAGAGGATCGCAGTGTAGCGGAAAAGATATTTTTTAAAAGAAGGAGCTATGATCTGAACATCGTCTATATATTTTTCTGCGACCTGACGGGGATTTCCATACGATGCGATAACTTTTTCCAAGGCGCTTTCTTTGACTTCTCCGTATTCCTGTTCGGCTTTCTCCAATATGTGGCTTCTGATTTCTGATAAGATCTCTTCTTTCCCTTCCCGGACAACGAGATAATGACTGATTTCTTTGAGATATTTTTCAAGTTTCTCAGACATTTTTAAACTCCTTCAAAAGATGATTCAAGATTTCAATTTGTTTTTGCCAGATTTTCAGCAACTCGGAACGAACGTTGCGCCCTTGCTCAGTGATGATATAGAATTTGCGGGGCCTGTCCTCAGTGACGTCCCATTTGCTTTTGACCAGGTCTTTATTCTCCAGTCTTCTCAGCAGAGGATACAGAGTGTTTTCTTCGAGAATGAAACCTTTCTTTTCGAGCTGCTTGACCATGGAATACCCGTACATGTCCTTTTCCAGGAGAACGAGGACCAGAACCTGGAGAAAGCCTCGATTCATTTCGGTTTCGAATGAACTGATATCCGTTTCCATTCCTTGTACCTCCTGAATATTCAAACGCTTTATACTGTTTTATAAACTATAGTGTATATGATACTATATAGTATAATAAACAGGTTGTCAAGTCTTTTTTTGTGCTTTGACTGCAGAACGTATCTCCTTCATTTATCTTGACTTTTTACAGGCATGCGGTTATTTTGATTCAAATTAGCAGAGCGCTGAAATATCGGACCTTAAAATGGCTAAAGAAGCTGTGTTAGAAAGCGGAACGGAAGCAGGCAAAAAGCCTGTCACAGAACTCGCCCGAGACATGGGACTGATGCATGTCACCATGATTGGTGTCGGGGCCATGATCGGTGCGGGGATATTCGTGCTCACCGGATTGGCAGCAGGTGTATCTGGCCCGGCTTTGCTCCTCGTTTTTGCCTTTAATGGAGTGGTTACAGGATTGACAGCTATGTCCTATGCCGAGCTTGGCTCCTGCTTTCCTGAAGCTGGAGGCGGGTACCTGTGGGTCAAAGAGGCTCTCCCCCAGCCTAACGGATTTCTCTCCGGCTGGATAAGCTGGTTTGCCCATGCCGTGGCCTGCAGTTTGTATGCTGTGGCCTTCGGGACTTTTGCTGTGGATCTCCTTCATCTTTCTGGAGTAGACTTCAACAAACTTTTATCCTTCTTATCCTCATCCGAACCATATGTCCTTGCTGCCAAACTCATCTCGGTTATAGCGACTCTTTTGTTTGTCTATATCAACTACCGCGGGGCCAAAGAGACTGGACAGGCCGAGACATTGGTCACAATTCTCAAGATCGTAGTGATCGCACTCTTTATCGGATTTGGCCTCTTCGCTATGTTTTCCGGAAAGACACCAGAGCCTTGGCCCGAACATTTCCGGGGATTTTTCCAAAAGGGTCCGATGGGTATCATCATAGCCATGGGTTTGACCTTCATAGCCTTCGAAGGATATGAGATCATTGCCCAGTGCGGGGAAGAGGTCAAGAATCCCAAAAAGAATATTCCCCTCTCGATTTTTCTCTCCCTTTTGATCGTTGTGCCTGTTTATGTCCTTGTCGCTTTTGTGGCGCTGGGTGCTGCAGCTCCGGAAGGAGATATGCCGACCTGGCAGTACCTGGGCGAAAAAGGAGAGTTGGCCATGATCGAAGCAGCCGAGCATTTCATGCTGGGCAAACTGGGAAGAATTATTTTCTTGATAGGAGGCCTGTTCTCCACCATGTCGGCATTGAATGCCACTGTCTACTCCTCCTCCAGGGTCAGCTTTGCTATGGGTCGCGACCACAATCTGCCTTCAATTTTCAGTAGAGTCCATCATAAGAAAAGAACCCCTCATATGGCAGTTTTCATCTCCGGTCTCATGATCATTCTGATGGCGCTATCCCTTCCGATCGAAGATATAGCTTCCGCAACGGACGCCATGTTCCTTTTCCTTTTCATCTTCGTGAACCTGGCTGTAATCAATTTACGGAAAAACCGTCCGGATTTGGATAGAGGCTTCAAGGTTCCCTTTGTTCCTCATATTCCTGTTGTTGCGACCTTTTTAAATCTTTTTCTGGCCGTATTCCTGTTCTTTTACAGACCCCTGGGTGTTTGGGTGTGTATAGGATATCTGCTCTTCGGTATCGGATTTTACTATCTTTATTCCCGAAGAAAAGAGTTTGTTGCCAAGGCGGTTCCTGTTGTCCATACCGAACAGCCTGTTCTCACACCCAGTCCGTGCGATTTTCACATCCTGGTGCCGGTTGCCAACGAGAAGACAGTCGAACAGCTGCTGCGATTTGCTGTGAGGATGGCCAAGGCTTATACGGCCGATATAACGGCCTTGAATGTCATTCAAGTCCCTCCTCAGCTCCCTCCGAGCGAGGGCCGGAAATATGTCGATTCTGCCCGCTCTCTGCTGGGGAAAGCCATAGATGTTGCCGAGCAGGACGATATCCCCGTTTATTCTCTGGTGAAATTGACCCACAATATTCCCAAAGCCATCATCGAGACCTGCGAGGAAAGAAAAATAGATCTGATGGTTCTCGGATGGGAGGGAGAAAGACCCGCCCATAACAGGGTGTTCGGAACAATCACAGACGAGATCATCCTGAACACAGTCTGCGATATTGCCTTGGTCTGTCGCTCGCCCGCTGGCAGAGACATCAACAGGATTCTGATACCTGTGAGCAGCATTAAATACGCCGTTCTTTCGCTCAAAATCGCAGAGGCCATATTGAAGCAGAACAAAACGCCGATCGTCCTTTTTCATGCTACATACCGGGATGATGTGAAAGCTGTCGAGCAGAAATATCGCGAGGAGCTGCAAAAATTAAAAGAAGAAATCGATCCCGGCAGGTACAAGATCGTGATCAAAAAAACGCAGCGTGTTCCGGATGCTGTGCTCTCCGAAACCCAGCACCATGATTTGATCATCATGGGAGCTCCAGAGGAAGGATTGGTGCGGCGGGCACTCTTCGGCGACCTGCCCGTGCAGGTCGCTCGACAGACAGATGTCCCCATCATCCTGACCAAAAGGTACACCGGACATGTCAAATCCTGGTTCCAGAAATTCTTTGGCTCCCGCAAGACTATGCTGGATTAGGGATTTTCATCCATGAAAATGAATCGCCGCAATTTCTTAAAAACGACAGGTTGCGCAGCATGGGCCGTCTTCAGTTCCCGGCCCCTTTTTATCAACATGGATTCCTTTTGCTGCGGTCATGCCGAAGAAACGGATATCGGCTACGGGCCTTTAATCCAAGATCCAGAGCGAATTATGGACCTTCCAGAGGGTTTCAGTTACAAGATCATATCTCGGGCAGGAGAAAAGATGGCCGATGGATTTTACGCCCCTGCACGTCCTGACGGCATGGGTACTGTTCCTGGCCCTAACAGCTTGGCAATCATCCTGCGCAATCACGAAATCTTCTCCGAAATGTCTCCTTTGAGCGGTCCATTTGGAAACAGGAATCAGCTGCTTCGTCGATTGAACAGAAAAGAGGTCTATGATAGAGGGAGACAGAACGATCCCCCCCTTGGAGCAGTGACAACCCTTGTATATGACACAGATTCTCAGGAACTCAAACATCAGTTTCTCAGCTTAGCAGGAACTCTTGTGAATTGTTCGGGTGGTGTGACGCCGTGGAATTCCTGGCTTTCCTGTGAGGAAGTATTTCAGAACGCAGGCTTGAGATTCGCCAAAGATCATGGTTATGTTTTCGAGATACCAGCATCCGTGGAGCCGAAGGTTACAGAACCAGTTCCTCTCAAAGCTATGGGTCGTTTTGTCCATGAGTCTGCCGCTGTCGATCCCCGGACAAACATCATCTATCAGACTGAAGACAGGACGGATAGTCTTGTCTATCGCTTCCTTCCTAAAAGTCCCGGTCGTTTGAAAGAGGGGGGATGGCTCCAGTGCTTGAGTGTGGCTTCCGAACCACGTTTCGATACACGGAATTGGGACGGACAGAAGGTGAAACCTGGAGAGTCGTTTCAGGTGAAGTGGATTGGTCTGGAAGATGTGGACTCGAAAAAAGACGACCTGCGTATCAGAGGATACGAGAAAGGAGCCGCCTTGTTTGCCAACGGAGAGGGGATGGTATGGAGTGACGGGACAGTGTATTTTGACTGCACCAACGGAGGTCGGATCAAAGCGGGACAAATCTGGAGATATACTCCCAGTCCGTTCGAAGGGACTGAGCGGGAGAAGGAATCGCCGGGTCGCCTGATGCTTTTGGCAGAGCCAAACGATAGATCGATTATCGAGCATCCTGACCAGATGACCGTGACTCCTAGGGGGGATCTCTTGATCTGTGAAGATGGTTATGGGGAGCAGTTTGTGGTGGGACTTACATCCCACGGAAAGTTATACAAGCTTGCGCGCAATGCTAGGGACGAATCTGAGCTTGCAGGGGTGTGTTTCTCTCCTGACCGCAGCACGATGTTTGTTAACAACATGGAAGCAGGAATGACCTTTGCTGTTACAGGTCCGTGGAAAGTGAAAAACTGAGAAAAAGGGGAGCCAGGAGCTCATCTGGCTCCCCTGAATGAGTGATCACTCCTAAGGTTTGTGCCGGTCCATGGTCACTCATCCATTGCAGGGCATCGTTCAAGAAATTACTTTTCTTTTTTCTTTGCTTTCTCTTTCGCCCACATTTCTTTTATCTGCATCAGCTTCTCTTTGATGAGTTTCTTCTTTTCAGGATCATCGGTTTTTTCATACATTTCCTTGAGCTTTGCCGCTTCCTTCTCGTAGTCGATGGCGGTTGAAGATTTGACCAGTCCCTTTTTCTTCATCTCCTGCAATTGTGCCAGCTTTGCTTTCAGCTTTTTTGTTTCTTCAGGATCATCTGTATTAGCAAGTTTAGTCTTTATTTTTTTGGTCGTTTCAATATACTGTTCCTCGGTAATGGTGCCGGGATTGTGTTCGACCAATCCTTCTTTCTGTTTCAACAGTTGAATCTCCAGCAATTTCTCTTTGATCAATTTTTTCTTCTCTGGATCCTCTGTTTTTTCGTATTCTTTTTTGAGCTGCTGTTCCTTCAGCATGATTTCCTGGAGCTTGTGTTCCTTTTCTTTTTTCTTCTTGTCATCCGAGGCTTTTTGATCTTCTGTAGCTGCAGATCCGTTCGGTCCATCCAGAGCAGGCTGGACATTTTCGGCAGTCATTTTGGCTTGAGATGTGGGACTTGCCGGTTTCGGATTGGCAAAGGCCAGAACGAGAAAGCAGATCACAGGAATCGTGAGCAGAAATTTGGATTTTGCCCAAGTCTTGGATTTGCCTTTTGTCATCATGGTTATCCTCCTTTTGATGAGTGAGTGATTGAAGTTGTTCACGAATTCGAACAGCTTCAATCCCACATGCTGCTCGAAGATGAGCAGTTGATACTTGGCTCTGCTGCAGCCCTGCGCGATGACATGGTTATCCGCCAAGTACTCATGGGTTTCTTTGAGTGACGTTTTGTACGGCCGTACAAAAGGATTAAACCATTCGACGATGGTCAGCAGTTCTATGACGATGAGATCTAAGGTGTGGTACTGATTTATGTGAACCAGTTCATGATCTATGATTCTGAGAAGATCACGCTGGGATACATTGGATTTGTTCAAAAAGAAAAAATTGAAAAAGGAGAACGGCGCACTATCCTCATTTATGAAGACGAGATTAATCCTCCCATACCGTTGGTATCCATTTTTTTTGATCAGCAAAAATAGCCGGGTGATTTTGTAGGCGAATCGGGCGAGGAAAAATCCCACTCCCGCAAGATAGATCACCCAGAGCATGTCCATAAGACCAAAGGAATTTGTCTGGATACCGGAGACCGGAGTAAAAAAGTGCTGCTGTTCCATGGAAGGAGCAGTTCTGAGAGGCGATGGAAGGTTGACGAGGGGAATGAGAAAGGAGAGAGGAATAGAGAGCATCAGAAAAAAGCGATTGGTGGCAAAAAATGTTTCCTTCCGTAGAAATGTCCAGTAGACAAGATAGAAAAGACCCAAACAAACACCTGACTCGACCATATAGAAGAGGAAATTATTCATTTTCGTCCCTCTTTTGTTTTTGGATTTCCCGGTTGATCATCTTCCGGATTTCTTCCAGTTCTTCGATGCTCATGTCTTTATCTTTGGCAAAAAAGGAGACCATCTCTTTAAAAGAATCGCTGAAATAGTCTCTCATGATGCTCTTCAGGTAAGCCTTGGTGTAATCTTCCTTACGGATAGTCGGGAAATATTCATAGGTGTTGCCGTAAGCATTGTGGGAAATGAATCCTTTTTTTTCCAGAATCCGGACGATGGTGGATACCGTGTTATAGGCGGGTTTCGGATCGGGAAGATGCTCGATGATGTCTCTTACAAAACCCTTTTCCAAGTCCCAGAGTATTTGCATGATTTGTTCTTCGGCTTTTGTTAATCGTTTCATGGTATCTCTAATATACAACTAATCCTTTAGTTTGTCAACTAAATAAATAGTTTTTTTTCGCAGTCTTGTCATTTTTCTTTCTTTACTTATGCTGATTGTATACACATCTATATACGTAGAAGAACTGGAACTGGTTGCAGGATAGATAAAGGCTCGATTTTTTCGATGTTTTAAAAAGTCGAACGAGAAATTCAATTTGACAGGAAAAGGCTCAAACGCCAGCGGTTTGGTGGCTTTGAAGGTCTGTTTTCGGCAGTGGAGGAAATTTAGATGGGGGGCGGCGGTGTTTGGTGGCCTGTTCGTATGCGTAGGCAATTTTGATGATAACCGGTTCAGCGAACAGCCTCCCGACGATCTGCAGCCCTGCTGGAAGATTGTCATAGGTGAAGCCCATCGGCACAGAGATAGCCGGGAAGCCAGTGTGCGGAGGAATCAGCTGGCTGTTGTCTCCGGCAGGACTCTCGTTGTCTCCGATGAGTCTCGGGGGATTGCTCCATGTTGGATAAATGATGGCATCCAGTCGATGCTCATCCATGGCCCTGAGTACTGCCTCACGGAAAGCGATATTCCGCGGCTCGTGATAGAGATCCTGACATCGGACATCCTGCGTGACCGGAACCTCTAGCGCTCGTTTCAGTCTTTTTTCGATATAGGGAGAATAAAGCCCGGTATCAACGATGTCGGCAAGCGTATTGAATGGTGCATTATCTCCGAGAGAGGCCAAATAGTCGTTCAGATCGTGTCGGAACATATCACACCATATGTCTTTCGTCATCTCCTCGAAATCTGGAATGACAAATGGATCCACGATTTCTGCTCCTTGAGAGCGCATGTCGTCGATCGCTTTATCCAGCAGCTCGATGATCTGCGGATCTGTGGCAGGCTTATCCGTATAATAGCGGAACACTCCTATCCGTGCATCTTTGAGTCCTTCTCTGTCGAGAAACTGCATGTAGCTATCAGGAATTTTATCCTGACTTATTTCAGTGATGGGATCGGCAGGATCGTAGCAAGCAATCACCTCCAGAATTTTTACGGCATCCTCGAGCGTTCGGGCCATTGGGCCGCCGATGTCGTTGCGCAGATAAAGGGGAATGATCCCATCCCGGCTGGTCAGTCCCATGGTTGAGCGGATGCCCACGAGACAGCAGTGGGATGAAGGGCCACGAATGGAGTTTCCGGTATCTGTTCCCAATCCAACTGTGCCCAAGTTTGCCGCTACTGCAGCGGCTGTTCCGCCGCTCGATCCTGCCGGAACTCTCTCCAGATCATATGGATTTCTGGTTATGCCGGCGATAGAGCTTTCTGTAAGCAAGGGGCTGAAAGCCCATTCTGCCATGTTGGATTTTGCCAGGATGATGGCTCCTGCTTCACGCAGTTTCCTGACCTGATAGGCATCATCCGGCGGGATAAATCCCTTAAGAGCCAGGGATCCACCCGTTGTCTGCATGTCTTTGGTCTGGTAGTTGTCCTTGACAATGACAGGAATCCCGTGGAGAGGACGAAGCATTTGAGTTTGTTTGAATTCTCTGTCCAGCTCCTCGGCTCTTTTCCGGGCGTTCGGATTGATAATCACGATAGCATTCAATCCGGTTGACTGGTCGAATTTATTTATTCTCTCCATATAATAGTCGACCAAATGGCGGCAGGTAAGCTGACCCTTCTTGAGAGCTTGGTGAATGCCGGCGATCGTTGCCTCCTCCACAGTGAAGCCGGGTTTTACAGCTTTCCAGTTTGCGTCATCGCTTTTTTTGCAGCCTGAAAGGAATAATATGACAACAATGAAAAGGATCAGTCCCCATTTCTTAATTAAAGCCTTTTCCATGATTTAGCCTCCTTTTTTTACTGCAAAAAGTTATCACATCCAAAAATCCTGGTCAATCTTGGCGAATCCACCCAATAAAAAATAGAATCGTCCCCTTTTTTAGTCCTGATTTTTATTGTATAAGTGAGGAAGATTGAATCGAAAGGAGCCAGGCTGATGGAGTCCATTAAAGCGCAGCGCATTCCATACTCACAGATTCGGGTGGTTTTCGATAAAGCGAGAGAGCTCGAAAAGAAAGGAAGGCACATCATTCATCTGGAAATCGGAAGACCGGATTTTGACACGCCCGAGCATATCGTAGAGGCGGCTATTAGAGCCCTAAGGGACGGGAAACATCATTACTGCCCGAACGCCGGAGTCCCGGAGCTCCGTCAAGCCATCATCGAACAAATCAGGGTTGAATACAGACTCGAATACCATCCCCATTCTGAAATTATCGTTACCAATGGCGTTGCTGAAGCGGTGTATTTGGCCATAAATGCTTTGCTCAATCCGGGTGACCAGATTCTGATCCCTGATCCGGCTTGGTTGAACTACCAGCAGGTCACTCTGTCAAACTATGTGGAACCGGTGCCCTATACCTTGTTCGGAGAGAATGGTTTTCGACCCGATCCGGAAAATATAGAGGAAAGGATCACGCCCCGGACAAAAGCGATTCTTCTTTTGAGCCCCTCCAATCCCACAGGATCGGTGCTCCATCCGAACATGATAGAAAAAATTGCGGCCATTGTGGAGAAAAATGATCTGTTGGTTCTTAGCGATGAGATCTATCGGAAAATCATTTATCCTCCTGCCAAACATGTGAGTATCGCCACATTGCCTGGAATGCGGGAGCGGACCCTTATCCTGGACGGATTTTCCAAATTCTATTCCATGACAGGTTGGCGGCTAGGTTATGTTTTAGGTCCTGAAAAGCTCATCAATCCTATGCTTAGATACCATCAGTACATGATCACGTCGGTCAATACCTTTGCCCAATGGGGAGCGATCGAAGCGTTGAAGGGAGATCAGAATCCTTCCAGGATGATGGTTGCAGAGTTCAGAAAACGGAGAGACTATATATGCGAAGCGGTGGATCAGCTGCCGGGATTCAGATGTATAAAACCCGAGGGTGCATTCTATCTTTTTCCCAATATCGAAGAAACCGACATGAATGGATTCCAGATGTCTCAGATGCTCCTGGAAAAAGCAGGGGTTGCCACCGTTGCCGGGGAATGCTTCGGGAAGTGCGGAGCCGGACATATCCGTTTCTCCTATTCAAATTCGCTGGATAATTTACAAAAAGCGGTAGCCAATATCAAATCAGCGATGGGAGATTGAATAATTCAGTTCAGGTAACTTTTTTACTTTACTTACTGATAATCCATGAGTAGGTAATACTTTCTTCTACATCAACAGTAGTCGATGCGACTTTTACCTCGTCGCTCGGCCTTACTGCTTCCAGAAGATGCTCCCCATAAGGAAAGTGTTCAAATAATATAACTGATTGATCGTCGATATCCTCTATTAAATCACTATCTATATAGATACTTAAGGTTTCCCCATACTCATTGCTTATTTGTAGGCTGGCTGAACTTTGAATGGTCCATTCATAATTAATCGCATCGAATAATTCTACTGAGAGAGACATTATTTCTGTTTCGGTTCCCTTTTTTTTTGCTACAAGTTCGTGCAATTCCAGAGATACATTGCTGATGGTGATTGAGTCTAGATATTCAACCGAGGACTGTAAATTTCCATCCATGTAGATATCCAAAGCTACACCACAATCATTAATGACTATAATATTGGCTGTAGAATTTTTATCAGGGCCCGTGGGATTCTTGCAGCTTATCGAGACCAACATGAAGAGACTCAGCCAAACGATCATTCCAACATAAAATATTGTTTTCTGTTTGTTGGTCTTTACCATTCTGAACCTCACTGAAACCGAGTTGTTTTTTTAATTAAGTTAATCGACTCACTGATTTCATTCCTATTATTGAACCAACATAAATATTCTGATGATTCAGGGATTATCGAACCTTCGGCTGTCACCTCACAATTTCAAAAGAAGAAGAAACGAAATCCTCCCTTCTCTTTTTTATAAAAAGAGCACACGGAAGGTGAAACGATATCAATATTCCTTATCTATTATACCATTGACTGACGGCCATTCATAGTATGCGCATCAAAACTCAGGAGCATTTATTCCTGTGGGAGCTGTGTTATGGATCGATGCGGCCTGGAGGACGCACTTCAGTGCCTGTGAGTTCTCCATCTCCAAGTTCTTTTCGGGCTGCTTCGCCCAGTGCCTTGAGGCGGGCGACCACGTCGGGGTTTTCGCCTGCCACATCGTTTTTTTCACCGATGTCGTTCTCTAGATCGTAGAGTTCGAATCCAGTCTTACCTTTATTGTAAGGGCCTGGCAGGCCGTTCTTTCCTGGTTCGACTCCTTCATATGAGCGGTGCTTGTGGGGAAAATGAAGTTTCCATCTGTCCTGGCGCACGGCCTGGAGCTGCTTCCCGTAATAATAGAACAGATGATTTCGCGGATTGGCGTCTGGCTGACCCTCTAAAAGTGGAAGGATGTTCACACCATCGATTTTGTGTTCTGGAAGCGGTGCTTCTGCTACGGCGGCGAAGGTCGGGAGAAGGTCCATGGTGGCAGCTATCTTGTCGCACACAGCACCCGCAGGGATATGGCCAGGCCAGCGCATGATGCAAGGAACCCGAACCCCGCCTTCCCAGGCAGTCCCTTTTCCCTCGCGAAGGGGTCCTGCGGATCCGGCATGGTCTCCAAAATTCAGCCATGGACCGTTGTCGCTCGTAAAGACCACAAGAGTGTTTTTGTCCAGTCCGTACTGTTCCAATGTTTTAAGGATTTCTCCCACAGACCAGTCGATCTCCATCATCACATCGCCGAACTTCCCCTGTTGACTTTTTCCTCTGAATCTATCGGAAACGCCCAGAGGCGTATGGACCATGGTGTGAGGGACATACAGGAAGAACGGTCGGTCCTTGTTTTTTTCTATAAATTCGACGGCACGCTCTGTATATCGAAGGGTTAAAGTATCCTGATCCTCAAGAGTCCGTATTTCTGCGAGCTTCTCGTTTCCTTCGATAAGGGGTAATACGGGATGATGGAGTTTGTGGTGTCCTTCGGGAAGTGGTATTCCGTCATATCCCATAGGCCACATGTCGTTTGAGTAGGGGAGCCCCAGGTATTCGTCGAATCCATGCTGGAGAGGCAGAAATTTCTGGTGGTGTCCCAGATGCCATTTCCCGAAGATTCCACATGCATATCCTTTCTTTTTGAGGACTTCGGCTATGGTTTCTTCCGAAGGATTTATTCCCACTTGTGCTCTGTGGTTGTAAGCGCCGAAGAGACTGACTCTGTTGGGATAACATCCAGTCAGCAGGGCCGCTCGCGACGCGCTGCACACGGCCTGGGCAACATAGAAGCTGGTGAAACGCATCCCGTCTTTGGCCATCTGATCAAGATTTGGGGTTTCGTACCCCTCAGCCCCAAAGCATCCCACATCCGCATATCCCATGTCATCGATAAAGATGAGTACGATGTTCGGGAGGCGTTCCCCAACGTCTTCTTTTTTACAGAATTGGCTGAATGCGGCCAGATGAAATGAGGCTGCGCCCCATCCCAGGGTCTTCAGAAATTCCCTTCGTCTGAATGTGTTTTTCATGATCATTCCCTGTGATTGAAGATACCCAGATTTATGGATACACTATCGAATACAAAATGTCCAGTGTCAAGCCATACCGCTTTGGACCCGGTCATTCTTTGATTTTGATGGCGATGAACATGAGACAAAAATATCCGATCAATACCAGAGGAATGACGGCCAGCCAGTTCACATGGCGCAGAAATGAGAGGATGTTTTCGATCAGAACATCCAGGTTGTCTCTGTAGAATTTCATGATGAGGATGGGCACAAATCCCAACAGCACGATAAAAGACATCACGATCATGACGAATTTGGTGTAACCGAAGCTGAAAATGCCGAGATAGGAGAGCGCCGCCAGCATCAGGCAGACCACACCGCTCATCAGGATGTAAGAACGGACCAGGATCCAATCATTCGGGGCAACCTTGGACACAGAAAAAAGCAACAGCAGATAGCTTGCAAGGATTATAACCGTGACCAGAACAAGGCCGAACTTGGCGGATACGATTTCATCCGCGTTGATTGGCAGGGTGTCCAAAAAGTTATAACCTTTGTGCTTTTCCTCGTATTGTTCATTCAGAAAGACAGAACCGAACACCAGCATGAGTATCAAAGTACCTGAAATCAATACTACTGGGGCGGCATGCTCATTCCCGATGGTTAAAGTGAGGATGGTCGCTATAATAAAGACTACGCCAGCATATCCCATGAAGTAGCCTATGTTTTTTTTAACGATTGACCACATTTTTATGTTCCCTTTACCAGTGAAATCAGGATATCGTCCAGGTTGACGTTTTCGATCTTGACCACTCCTTCTGTGATCCCTTGGGCCAGGGAGTCCCTGATTTCCAGATAGCTGTCGGTGACACCTGAACTGCCGAAAGCATGTTCCATTCGTCTGGTCAAAGAATTCACCAGGTTGCTGCCAAGAGCTCCTTTTTTATAGTGGATCCTTTTCCAGTTGGAAAGGAGCTCGTCCTTTTCGCTGGTTAAAACGATTTTTCCCTCTATCAGGAATGCGACCAGGTCAGCCGTCCGCATGATGTCATCCGTGATGTGGGAGGAAATGATGACGGATTTGCCTTCAGTTTTGGATTTTTTCTGGAGCAGTTCGAGCACCTCCCGCCTGATAACAGGATCCAGCCCGGCTGTGGGTTCGTCCAGGATGAGAAGCTCGGGATGGTGAGAGAGAGCCAGAACCAACGAGAAACGGACCTTCATCCCTTTGGACAGTTCTCTTGTTTTTTTTGTCCGGCTTATTTGAAAGCGGGTCAGCAGAGATTGAAACATGTTTGTGTCCCATTCCTTGTAAAAGTTGGAGACAAATTTGCCGGTCCATGCCACTGTCTTGTTCCCATAGAAATGCTGTTCCTCTCCCAGGTATCCGACTTTGTTTTTGATCTGCTTGGCGTTTCTCCGGGGGTCCAGGCCGAAGACCTGAACTTTGCCTCTATCTCTTTTGACCATATTCATCAGAATTTTGATGGTGGTGGTTTTGCCTGCGCCGTTCGGTCCGATCAACCCCAGGATGTAACCCTGGGGCAGGGCTAAAGAGACCCCATCCAGGACGAATCCTTTGTATCTTTTTTGCACACTTTGTAATTCCAAGATGTTTTCTGAGTTATCCATCAGTCATCCTCTCGCGGCGGCTTTCGCTTTTGTGGCCAACTGAAACAGAAAGTAGAAAAGCACTATCCCACAAACAGGGATTACGATCCAGATCAACCAATAGAGCTGGCTCAATTTCTCTGTGACGGTGGCGAGGTCCGTATCCATTTTCAAGATGACGAATTCGAAAATGATTATCGGAGCCACCATAGAAATAATCATGGCTGCCCATATAAATTTGACAAAAGCAGCGTGCCCAAACCGAAAAATAATGATATAGGAAACTCCAGCCAGGACCAAAGCATAGATGGCGGCAAAAAGCACTACAACTGCTCCTATGGCATACATATAGGCAGATCCCGGTATGAACAGATACAGGATGTAGTTGAAGACAACCAGGAAGACTGTGGTGAGCAGAACGGTCAGAAATTTGGATTGGACAATCTCCCGGTCTTTAATGGGGAGTGTTCTCAAGAAGTCATATCCATTGGTTTTATCTTCGGCTTTTTCGTTGACCGCCAGTGCGCCTTCTACCACCAGAATCAGCCACAGCCCCTGGAAAAGAACCATCGCACCGCTGAATTCTTTTCTCACATAATAAAAATAGAGAGTCATAAGAGGCATGATAAGGGCAGCATAACCGGCAAAATAGAGGGCATTTTTTTTCATCAAGCGCAGCATTTCAATCTCCTCTAGCCAAAGCAATCAGGATATCGTCCAATCCCACGCTCTCCACTTTGATATCGCCAGAGGCCAAACCCGGGGCTAAAACATCCTGAATTTCAGGATAATTTTGAGTCAAGCCAGAACTCCCGAACATGTGGCTTTCTACGCTCTCGAGTTTGTCGGTCACGGATTTGTCCAGTGACTCAGGCGTGAAGTGGATCTTTTTCCAGTTGGAGAGAAGCGCGTCTTTGGATTCGGTCATCACGATTCGGCCGTTAATCATGTAAGTGATGTAATCAGCGATCCGGGATATGTCATCTGTGATGTGAGAGGATAATATCACGGTTTTGTCGTTTTCCTGGGTGAAGCTTTTTAAAAAGTCGATCACTTCCCTCCGGATGATCGGATCCAATCCCGATGTCGGCTCGTCCAGCATGATAAGTTCAGGATTGTGGGACAGAGCAATTGCGAGACTGAGCTTCACCTTCATGCCCTTCGAGAATTTTTTGATCCTTTTTTTGGGCGGGATTTCGAATTGCTCCAGCAGGCTCTGGTATATTTTCTCATCCCACTTATCATAAAAGTGGGACACAAATTCTCCGGTCCACCCGGCGTTCTGATTCTCATAAAAATACTGTTCTTCGCCCACATAACCGATTTTGTTCTTGACCTGTTTTTCGTCCTGGACGTTGTCCAAATCAAAAACCTTCACATGGCCTCCGTCAGATTTGATCAAGTTCATGATCAGTTTGATGGTGGTGGTTTTGCCTGCGCCGTTCGGCCCGATCAATCCCATGACATATCCTTTGGCGACCTTCCAATCGATGTCTTCCAGGACAAATTCCGGATATTCCTTCCTGAGTTTGTTGATCTCCAGTATGTGTTCCATTTTCCCTCCAATGCTTACCATAGGAAAAACAAGGCGAGCAAAAGAACTGCGATTATAAAAACCAGCAGCTTGGTACAGGCAAATCCCTTTCGTTTTTTCATTTTTCCTCTCCTTTTTCTCGAATGACCTGGATGATCTCATCTGCAGATATATCGAATTTTTCTGCTGATTTGAGGATTTTTGTCAACTCTTGCCGAATTTCCGCGAATTTCTCTTTTCTCATCTCTGCCTTGCTGACATTGGCCACAAACGAGCCCATTCCCGACCGTGTGAAGATATATCCCTCATGCTCTAAGTCCGCATAGGCTCGCTTGATGGTGATTTCGCTGATTCCGAGTTCTCTGGTCATTTCTCTTATGGATGGCAATTTATCCTCTGGCTTTAGAATTCCGGTAGCGATGGCATCTTTTATCTGATCCGCCACCTGCTTGTACATCGGATCCGGATTCAGGGGCGAAACAACGATAAAGATTTTATTTTTCATTTTAGAAAGTATATCGGATATACACAGTATACAAGGCATTCGCACTCGTGTCAAGCTTTTTTTTAAAAAAAATTTAGAATTTAAGGAATATTTTCGGGATTTTTTATGTCTAAATAACGTGAGATCGAATAGAACAAAGGAAATTTTTTAAGTTGACGAGGAGGTCAGAATGAAAAAAAAACTGACAATGGCCGTGATTTTCTCTGTGCTGGTCCTGTTTGTGGTAAACGACTTTGCACAACCCCAGCGTGGGTGGATGAGAGCCATGAGAACTTTTGATCATGCTCCTCACCGGATCCTCGCCGTTCTTAAGGCGAATCAAGAAGTGCTCGGTGTTACGGAGGAGCAGATCAAACAGATCCAGAATCTCATTTTTTCCCATCAGGAAAAGGCGATCAAGATGAAGAATGAGATTGCCCTACAGCGCCTGGAACTTCAGAAATTGATGCAGGACAAGGAGAATTTGGACTACGAGAAGATTAGAGCGGTTCTTTCCAAAGTGTCAGCAACCAGGCAAGCGATGTTCATCCAGAGGTTGAAGCAGAGAGAGGAAATAAACAACATTCTGACGGCTGAGCAGCAAGAGGCTTTAAAAGCCTGGACCAGAGACTGGATGAGAAAAAGAGTCCGTCCTATGCGCAACATGCGAGACTGGAGACAGCGTTTTCCCCGATTCAGAGACCGCATCAGAAGATAGTCAACTTCCCCATTTTTTGGCCATCGGGTCAGCCCTCGGTCACGAACAGTCTGGAGGGCTGACCCCGTTCTTTATATTGTGGGTGCTTTGATATAAAATACTGGGAAATTTAGGTGAACTCTTTATATGTTTTTGTTTAAATATAAAATTTAATGGAAGAAAACAGCCAAAAATATCGTCTAATAAAAGTGAAAGAGGAGAAGACCGCTATAAAAAATGCCAAGTTTGCCCGAGTATGAAATTCTTATCCTTCCAAAAAGCCGGGATGGACTTGCGGCAGGCTCAAAAAAACAAAAAAGGTTTTATGAGAAAAACTATCCTGATCTGCTGGAACTCAGCCTTAAAAGTTCTTTAAAAAAAAATTAAAAAAAGGAGAAGCGTTTGCTTAAGAGAGGGAGTCTATTCCTGTCGTCGGTTATTTACTTTTTATTGTTCTTGTGTATACCTCACATTTCTGGCCAGGATCGGACGAAAACAATCTCTGTCTCCCGCGTAGAAAGTCCACCTGAAATCGATGGTCAAATTGAAGACATCTGCTGGAAGAATATTCAACCTGTCTCAGGATTTTTCCAATACGATCCCTTCAACGGAGAAAAAGCTTCAGAAGAAACACTTGTCTGGGCAGTCTATGACCAGCATCATATCTACTTCGCCTTCCTGATGAAGGATTCCCATCCGGATAAAATCTGGGCCGAACTCACTCCACGGAACGAATATGAGAACAACGATTCGATCACCCTGATCCTGGATACATATAATGATAAGCGGACCAGTATCGAATTCACCGTAAATCCCAGGGGTGTCCAGAAGAATTCCGTGGAAACCATATGGAAATCCGGGGCGGTTATCCGAAGCGATGGATGGTCTGCCGAAATGGCCATTCCTTTCAAATCTTTAAGGTTTTCTCCCGAAGAACACCAAGTTTGGGGGATAAACTTCGAAAGGTACATTCACCGTATGAATGAAACAGACTTCTGGACCGATGTGGACAGGGATATCCCCCGCCTCCACCAGATGGGGGAGCTGAGAGGATTGTCTGGAGTACGTCCCGGACACAATCTCGAATTCTTCCCTTATGCAGGTGTCAGATCTTCGCGGTGGGATGGAGATAAAGATGACAAAGTGGCGGCAGGACTGGACGTCAAGTATGGGATCCTTCCCAATCTCTATCTGGATATGACAGCGAGCCCTGACTTCAGCGAAGTGGAATCCGATCCTTTTATCTATCAGCTCTCTCCCTATGAAAACTATTTCAGGGAAAACCGCCCGTTTTTTTCCGAAGGCAGCCGGTACTTCCAGCTTTCCACAGAACGTGCACACTTTTGGGGGCACGATCTCAGTCTTTTTTATTCCCGGCGCATCGGCAATCCGAAAATCGCGGCCAAAATCTCCGGAAAAACCGGGGGATATTCTTTTGGCGTGTTGGGCGCTGTAAACGATGAGGAGAATGGGGACGCATTGTTCAGCGTTGTTCGTATTCAGAAAGATATCTTCAAGAATTCCCAGATCGGTATCTACTTCGCTGGAATGAACGCGCTCGAAGATTACAGCCGGAATTTCGCCATAGACTACAATTTCAATTTTAGGGATATTTACTATCTCCGCGGTATGAGCGCATTTTCCTTTAACCAGGGCGTCACCAGCAGTAATAACGGGATGCATATCATCTATTTTGAAAGAGATGCCGATGCCGGTGTACAACTGCAGATGAACTTTCAAAGGATTGAAGAAAATGTTGAAGTCAGGACTGGATTCGTCAACCAGACCGACTTCCAAATGACCGAGCTGAGCACAGGATATGCCTGGAGGTTCAACCGGGGCCAGCTCAAACGCATCAGTCTAGATGTTGAGGGAAACCTCAAACAGGATACTCACGGAAATACAGTCGGCAATTCAATTGATCTGAGATACTGGGCAGAGTTCTTAGCGAAATTTTTTATCCATGGGGGATTTTCAACAGGAAAGAGCAAGTATCAGATATTAGATACGGATGATTACCTGGTTTGGACACCGCATTTTGTTCAGACTTATGGCGGAGACATAGATTTTCGTTGGGACCGGGGAGGATTTTTAAAGGAAGTGAGTATCGAGATGGGGTGGGAAAAAAGAGGGATCTATAACCAGGACTTCACGGCGGTGGAATCTGGTTCGGATATACGCACGGAGGTCGAACTGACACTGCGGCCTCTCAGCAACTTCGAGTGGTCAGTCAGCACGGATTGGACAAAGCAGTCCATAGATCGAACCGGAGAGACTGTATTCGACGGGATGACTTATGCAACTGGCCTGCACTTCCAGGTGACGCGCCGCCTTTTTCTGAGCACGCGGCTCTTTGGTGAAACCAGGGAAGATCAGTACAGTCTGGACTTTTTAGTTGGGTATTATTTCGGGGCCGGAAACATCATTCAGCTCAGCTATAAAAAAAGCGAGAGAAACGAGGGTCTTTTAAGGGAAGGAGGCCATACCATCACCTTAAAGGTATCCTATCTATTGAGAATTTGAGAATACAATAAAGAAACCGGTCATGGTTTCTTTTCAGGCGGAGGAAGCTTCCTTCGAGGCTCAGGAAAAGGCCGGCCTCTGGGCGGCCAGTGTCTTCGGTCTCTCCTCGGCCAAAGCTTTCGATGCCTCATCATTTTGCCCAGGCGTTTTTTTTGCTCTGGGGTGAGGATGGACTCTAATTCCTTCCGCAAAGATTCAAAAGAGGATTCCATCCCTTCTCTCAAGTTTTTTTGAAGTTCCGCGATGTTTTCTGCATGTTCTTGAATGATCTTCCTGATATGTTCACGCTGTTCGGGGGTAGGATTTATTGTCTGCTCGAAAACGGGGATAAATCTGGATGGAGTGATCATGGCAAAGGCTCTTTTTATCCGATAATGCATATAAGCCCTGCTGAGGAGAAATCCGAATACAATTCCTATGATCAGGGTTAAAATAATGACTAAAGTTGTTTTTGCTTTTATATTCATTCTGGTGTCTCCATCTTAGAATAAAGGGAAATCGATTATCTCTTCAATCGCAACATCCGAGGCATAAAAAATTTCTTCTGTGGAAAGGGCATCTCCAGTCCGCAAATTGACCAGCAGAAGAATGATCAAGACCGCTGCACCGACCAGGGCAAGCCTTCGAAACATCATGAGGAGTGTTTCGTAGAAAGCCTCGAATCCATTTTTTCTCTCACCCAAAGACTCGATGCGGCTCATCACTCTTTCTGCAAAGTGAGGTTTGAAAGAGGGCTTAGGGCTTTCAGCTATTGCCCGGCGCTGGTCCAGAATCCGGTCTCTTTCCATGCGCAGTTCTTCAAACCGGTCCAGCGCTTCTCTGAGTGTTCGCTGTTCTTTTTCATTCAGTTCTTGGTCAAATGACCTGAAAAGAAGTTCCAAAATTTTTTTATCCATTCTCTTCCCCTCTTGAATCGATTGTATCCCAGTACAAAGGGGCCAGTATCTCTTTGAGCTTGATTTGTGCTCGGGCCAGTCTAGAGAGAACGGTCCCGATTGGAAGCTTCAAGATCTGGGCGGTCTCACTCGTCGAATAGCCGTCGATCAAACGCAGGACAATGACTGTGCGGTGTTTCGGGTCAAGCTTTTGAATACCCGTTTGTACGATGTCTTTAAGTTCCTTTCTCTGATTCTTCTCATGCTTATCGGGCAAATTTTCCATTTCCGCCTCAGTTCTTGAGGAGAAACGCCCTCTTTTTCGTTGACGGCGTTTGAGCTCATTGAGCGAAAGATTAATGGCAATCCTGGTGAGATAGGTCCTCACACCGGACTTTCCTTTGAATCTTTCCAGAGATCGATAAAACCGGATAAAAGTCTCCTGCCCGACATCTTCTGCTTCTGGACAATGTCCCAACATTCCGATCACTGTCGCTGCCACCTGATGTTCGTATTTTTTTATGAGTTCCTGAAAGGCCTTTTTATTCCCGTTTTGAGCGGCGTTTACCAGTTCTTTTTCGCTCAGTTTCTCTTCCCTGTGACAGGTAGCCGGTTTTAATTTCTGCAAAGCTTCTGACTCGATTTTTCCACTTAATTAGACAAGCGAACCATCCCGAATATTCCCTGCCATTATAATCGAAATGAATGTGATGCGGAAAGGCTTCCGAGAAATGGAAGAAATCAGCGGCGATTTCCGTCTAAGTTATGTAGATATGAGGACACACATATAGAGGGCAGGATCGGATCTGTCCTTTTTGAAGTTTCAACAAGGATAAGGACTTAAAAATGAATGATGGAATATTTGTAACATCAGTTTCCGTCTCAGTGATTTTTGTCCTGTTGTTTCCTCCGATAACAGCAGCTCTGTGCTCCTTTTCAGAAGAAAACCAGGATCTTGACCGGCAGGTCAGAAATTTCTTGGATGATCACAGGCGTCAGTGGAGGGATATGAATGTCTCCCAAGCAGATGGAAAGGTCTTATACGACCTGATCATCGAGAACGATTACAAAAAAGCCCTCGAAATTGGGACATCCACAGGGCATTCGGCTATATGGATAGCCTGGGCTCTGAGCAAAACGGGCGGCAAGCTCATAACCATCGAAATCAATAAGGGACGATATGAAGAGGCCCTGGAAAACTTTCAGGAGGCCGGATTGTCCGAATATATAGATGCCCGGCTTGCCGATGCTCACGAGCTCGTTCCCGAGCTCGAAGGTCCATTCGACTTCGTCTTTTGTGATGCAGATAAAAACTGGTATAAAAACTACCTGATGGCCGTGCTGCCTAAACTCGAGGTGGGTGGATGTTTCACGGCCCACAATGTTGCTGGAGGACGGAGGTACGGGATCAGGGAATTTCTGGACTATCTGTACAGCCTGCCCGAGATGGAGACCACCATCGACCGTTCCAGTTGGAGTGGAATCTCTATAAGCTATAAGAGGAAATAGACTTTCAGCCTTCATTCATTCTATTAAAACATTTTTCTCACACCTTTATTTCAATCTCGCTTTATGTTAATTAAAAAATAGTTCAAAGAGATGCAAGATGTTAAATCTTCTAAGAGTTTCGACACTCACCCTGTTTTTTCTTATCCTCACGATGTCGTGCCGTATGGATGATCGCAGAGTTAAGGCTGGGTTGGATGTGCTGCTGGATAAGCACCTTTCCTTGTTGGAAGGTAAAAAAGCAGGGATAATAACCAACCAGACTGGAATCTCCTCGGGCGGAAAACACATCGTGGATATCCTCTCGCATCTTCCTGGAATTTCCGTCAGCACCCTGTTTGCTCCTGAGCATGGCATAAGAGGAGATCTTCCCGATGGGGCAAAGATGGCCTCCTATAGGGATTCAAGAACGGGAATTCGTGTCTGGAGCCTCTACGGCCAGCACATCAAGCCCACGGCAGAGATGCTGGAGGACGTGGATGTGCTGATCTATGACATACAGGATGTCGGCGCCAGGTTTTATACCTTTATCAGCACCATGGGATTGGCAATGGAAGCTGCTGCAGAATATGGAAAGAAGTTTATCGTGCTCGACCGGCCGAATCCCATCGATGGCGTGACCATCGAGGGCCCCATTATCGAGGAGCAGCTCTTTTCCTTTATCGGACAGTACCCGATTCCTGTGCGCTATGGTTTGACCCCTGGTGAGCTGGCTCAAATGATAGAAGGAGAAGACTGGCTAGGGCTGAAAAACAGGTTGGATCTCCGGGTCGTGCCTATGGAAGGATGGAAGAGGGAAATGTGGTATGACGAAACAGGGCTTCCTTGGGTGAAACCGTCTCCGAACATTCCTTCGTTACTGACTGCTACCATCTATCCTGGCCTCTGCCTGGTGGAAGCTCTCAATGTTTCAGAAGGGCGTGGCACCATGAGGCCATTCGAACAGATTGGAGCCCCTTGGATCGACAGCTTCGAGCTGGCGAGGACCATGAATGATTATTCTCTTTCAGGAATCTATTTCAGGCCGGTAACTTATACTCCTGTGAGCATTCCAGGAGCAGCCACATGGAACAAATACATCAATCAGGAAGTGCATGGTTTGGACGTCATTATTACAGACCGGGAGAGGCTGCGGCCACTTCAGGTTATGGTGTATCTTCTAACCGCTTTGAACAGACTCTATCCTGAGGAACTGATGCTCCAAAAGAATTTAGAGCGTTTGATCGGCGTCCAATCCTTTCGTCATTCCATAAAAAATATGCACCCTCCTGAAGAAATTCTGAAGGAATGGGAACCTGGGATCCTGAAATTCAAAGAACTCCGGGAAAGATATCTCCTTTACTGAAAAAGTTTATTTGCGAGGAATCGAACACTCGTTGGTACTGGGCAAATGTCTTTCATGAGACATCAAGCTATGATCGGTATCAAGATAGACAGGAGGAGGGAATATGTTATACAAAATTCTGGGTGTTCTTATGATTTGTTCTCTGTCGGCTCCTGCTCAAGATGCGGCACCCGAGCAGCTAGCCAAAGGGGTCAACTTCATCGAAACCTCCGTCTTCGGTCAGGAGGATAATAACCGCATCCTGGAAATGTATCAGGGATTGCGGGTGGCCGATGTGAGAGATGCTCTGGATAGAATCGGGCTCCCGAATGTCGGGCTTCTGAGTCCAGAAATCCACGCAGCTTGGAAGGATCTCGAAGCTTTGAGCCATCAATTTCGTGGGATCGCCCTCACCGTACGCTATGTCCCCTCGAATCTCTCGGTTGGGCCCGGTCCGGAGGAAGACTATGATTCCTGGCAGGGAGAATTTTATGTGAACCGCTCTTCGGAAGTTTTCAAATCCATCATCAGAGAAGGCAGCGTTATCGTGATCGATGATGTGGAAGAAGCGGATATCGGATCGATCGGATCCTACAACATCCTGGACTGGCATGCAAGCGGTGCGGTGGGGGTGGTGACAGATGCTCGGGCGCGGGATACGGATGAAATAGCGATCGAACAGGTGCCCCTTTATTTCCGAGGCGAAGGACGAGGACAGCGGCCGGGGAGGAATCTTTTAGAATCCGTGAACAAGCCTGTTTCGGTGGGGGGAGCGCTGGTATGTCCTGGGGATGTAGTGATTGCCGATGGGGATGGTGTTATCGTGGTTCCCCGCCGGGTGGCTGAGGATGTCGCGCATCATGCACGCAGCATCTTGGACAGCGATAAAGAAGCCAGGAAAGCTCTTTACAAGAAGCTGGGAAAAAAATTGGACCATACGGTCAAATAGATTCATGCCTCAAAACAGGAACAACAAGATCAGAAAAGCAGACATTGCCAGGCATCTGGATGTCTTGTGCAGTCAAATCGGGAATCGATACAGCGGCAGCAAGGGCGAAAAATTGGCTGCAGAGTATATAGCTGGGAAGCTAAGCGATTTCGGACTCAAGACAGAGATACAGTCCTTTAAATTTCCAAACTGGATACCCAAAAAAATAAAAGCGACGGTTGTTAAAGGCGGAAAAGAAACCCGAATTCCCAATGTCGGTCCTTTCCTGTATTCTCCTTCCACCAAGGATGGAGGAGTGGCGGGCGATATCGTCTATATCGAGAGCAATCTTCCGGCATTCTTTCGCAAAACAAACATGAGGGGAAAGATTGGATTGAATATCGGAGCTTTCGAGATCGCAGATGCCGAGATCGCTGGGAGAATCTTGGATTCGGGCGTGAAAGGGATGATGACAGTGGATGACCGCATCCCTTTTCCCTGGCGGATTCCCATCGGCCAGGCACCCCAATGGAGGGACGACTACTCTCTTCCCACAGTAGCGGTTCCCTACACCGAGGCCATCGACTTGGTAAAATTGTTACCGGCCAGGGCTCGATTGGAAATCGATGCATGGATCGGTGTGGCGGAGAGCTGGAATGTTATCGGAGAAATCAGAGGATGCGAATATCCGGATGAGATTATCGTCGTTTGCGCACATACAGATTCTGTTCTCTACAACACAGGAGCAGATGACAATGCCACTGGGTGTGCCTTTGTGCTGGAACTGGCCAGGCATCTGGCTGGCCAAAAACCTTCAAGAACAGTCCGATTCATCGGTTACGGTGTGGAGGAAAAGCTCTCTGTGGGGGCCTATACTTATATGCGCTCGATTGAAAAAACCGATGCACGAAGGATTGTGTTCTCTCTGAATGCCGATAGTATCGGAGGGCGGATTGGTCAGAACACAGCCCTTTCCACTGGCACACCTGAGATGAAAGGGTATTTTCAGAGACAATTCGACAAGCTGGATTATTCAAGCGAGGTGCGCGATGAAGTGAATCCCTACAGCGACCATTTTCCCTTGAATATCTGCGGCGTGCCTTCAGTTTGGATGACTCGATTGAGTCTGTTTAAATCGAGTTACTGGACCCTGCACAGTGTTCATGATAATTTACAGAATATCAGTCTGGATGTCTGCCAAGAAACCATATCGGTATGGAGGCAGATCCTCTGGGATCTGATGTCACGGCCGAAAATGCCCTTTCCCAGGAAGATCTCCCGAAAACTGATGGATGGCGTGAGGAAGGTCGCGGAAGTCTCTTATCGCCATCCCTGGAATCCGGAGCTTTAGATTGAGATATCATTCATTTTTTGTCATGAGATTGTCATAAACCCAGCTTGGCTTGGCCGATGATCGGAGACGTCCCGGTAACGCAAAACAAATATGATGTCGTAATCGTGGGATCAGGGCCTTCAGGGTCGACCCTCGCTCATCTCTTGTCAGACTCAGGACTCGATGTTCTGGTTGTCGAAAGTTCCGAGTTCCCGCGGTCAAAGCTCTGTGCCGGTGCCATCACCTGGAAAACCAGGAAATTGGTGGAGGATATTTTCAGGATTTCTTTTGACAAGTTTTTTTCGATCAAAAATGTCTCCCACGAATATTCTGTCTATGAAAAGTGGCGCTTGAAGGCCCACCAGAAATCTCCGGAGCCTTTTTGCTTTATAGATAGGAAAGAATACGACAATAAGCTGAGTGTGTTGACGGGAAAAAAGTCTTGTTCCTTTTTTTTCGGACATCGAGTTGCAGATATCGACTTGACTTCGAACACGGTCTTGACAAGATCAGGGCGGTCCTTCCGCGGAGAAATTGTGGTGGGAGCCGATGGGTCGTTGAGTATAATCAGAAGAAGACTTTTTCCAACATACCAATTTGGTTCAAACCTTGCTTTGGCGATCCAAACCTCTGTTGCGTTGGATCAGGTTAAGAAAGAATATCAGGATCGGATTCCCAAGTTGTTTTTGGGTCTCTTGCGAACGGGTTATGGTTGGCTCTACCCACGTCAAAGCGACTGTGTACTGGGCGCAGCAGGATTATCGAGAAGAAAAAGAATGAAAGAAGTATATAAAGATTTCCTATTGAGAACGACAACACTCAGGCACGAAGAAATCTTGCCTGTGCGATCGCACTGGCTTCCCTTTGGGAATTTTATGGAGAAACCTGGGAATGAGAAAGTTTTATTGGTTGGAGACGCAGGTGGATTTGTCGATCCTCTTACAGGAGAAGGAATTTATTACGCTCACAAAACAGCACAGCTCGCTTTTCTGGCTATTTCCGAATACTTTACAGCACGAGGAAAAAGAGACCTGGTCCGTTCTTATCAGAATTATCTCCAGCCGGTTGTGAAGGAACTGAGGATCGCACGGAGAGTGAGGAACATGGCCTACAGCCCCCTGAGGCAGGTCGGTTATTCTTTTTTTAAGAGTCCCAGAGTGTATAACGAGTTGGCAAAAACTGTCCATGGAATTAGAAGCTACTCCCAATTCCCATTGCTGTCTCTTTGGGCTTGAACGGTCTGTGGTTATTTATGGGCTCTTTGACCACAAATCCTTGTTATTCGGATAGAGAGTGTGATAATTTACGCTTGAATGAATTCCTATGGATCGCTATTCTCGGACAGGAGTAATGATATGGCTGAGCCTTTAGTGCTTGACGGAAAGACATTGGCAAAATCTATAGAGGAATCTTTGAAGCCGCGTGTTTCTGCAATCATCGAGAAGACCGGCGGGCGGATACCTATTCTCGCCACTCTTTTGGTTGGAGATGATTCGGCTTCTGCCACTTACGTCAAAATGAAAGGAAACGCCTGTCGGCGCATCGGCATGGAATCGAAGAAGATCGAGCTGCCGACATCGACAACCACAGAAGAGCTTCTCGCTGCAATCCACTCCCTCAATCAGGATCCGGGGGTGAATGGAATTTTGCTCCAGCATCCTGTCCCTGAACAGATCGACGAACGAGCCTGTTTCGATGCGATCGCTCTGGAGAAAGATGTGGATGGAGTCACCTCCCTTGGCTTTGGGAGAATGGCTATGGGCGAGTTTGCCTATGGAAGTGCCACTCCGACCGGCATCATGAAAATACTCGACCATTATGGAATCGCATTGAAAGGGAAGAGGGCAGTGGTGGTTGGAAGAAGCCCCATTCTGGGAAAGCCGCTGGCCATGATGCTCCTCAACCGCCATGCCACCGTGACGATATGTCATTCCCGTACCATCGATCTTCCCTCAGTAGTGCGGGAGGCGGATATCGCTGTGGGGGCTGTGGGCAAGCCGAAGTTCATCCAGGCCGATTGGATAAAAGAAGGAGCGGTCATTATCGATGCAGGATACCATCCAGGGGGAATAGGGGATGTGGACCTTGAGGAGGCTTCAAAGAGAAGCAGTGCCTACACTCCGGTTCCCGGCGGTGTCGGTCCTATGACCATTGCTTCGCTCATCAGCCAAACAGTGGAGGCTGCGGAAAAACAGTTTGGGATCGCCTCTTAGGGTTATAGAAAGAATCCCATCAGCTCAGAGAAAGGACCGTGACGATATTTCGTGTCGCTTCCATATTTATGCTGATGCTCGTTTGCGGTGTGAGTGAGGCCACTGCGGAAGATCAGAAGATTTTCTTGAGGAAAAACTGGCTCCTCCAATCGGCTTGTATGGTGAAGGAAGAGGCGCACCAGATTTCCTCAGGCAAATTTCAGCCTCGGGATTGGTATCCCACACAAGTCCCCACAACCGTTCTGGGAGCTTTGGTGCAGAATAAAGTCTATCCGGATCCTTATATCGGGTTGAATAACATGAAGATTCCGGATGCTTCGGACGAATTCAATAAAACCTATGACCTGGAAAAATACAGTTATTTGCCAGACAAACGGAATCCATGGAAAGATCCCTACTGGTTCTGGAGTCAGTTCGAAATCCCGGATCATTTTGAGGGGAAGAATATCTGGCTCAACTTGGAGGGAATCAATTACCGGGCCGAGATATGGCTGAATGGGAATTTGGTTGCCGGTACAAAAGAAGTGGTTGGTATGTTCGGATGCTGGTCCTTCGATATCACCGACTACGCAAATTTTGAGAGTGCGAATACCCTTGCCGTCAAGATCTTTCCTCTGGATTTTCCGGGTCTTCCAGCAGAGCCGCAGCTCAGGGCGTTTGGTCCTTTTGGGCTCAACGGAGGCCCTACCGGCGATATAGGCAAGAACGTGACCATGCACTGCTCTGTGGGGTGGGATTGGATTCCGGCTGTCCGGGATCGAAACATAGGAATCTGGCAGGATGTCTCTATAACGGCAACGGGACCCGTGGATATCAGATCTCCCCGAATTGTTTCTGATTTGGCCTTGCCGGAGCTCGAAAATGCTGCGCTGACCATCGAAGCAGAACTGGTCAATTTAACCTCCTCTCGAATTAACGCAGTTTTAGTCGCGAAGGTTTTCCCGAAAAATTTCAATGGCAGCGTGATCGAGCTGGAGGAGAAACTCCTGTTGAAGTCAGGCCAGACAAAGAGGATTCATTTCGACAGCCAAACCCATCGGGTACTCATGATAAAGAATCCCGCCCTCTGGTGGCCGAATGGATATGGAAGGCCGAATCTTTATGAGCTGGAACTGGTTTTAGAAATTGAGGGAAAAAGATCGGATGGCGAACGAGAGACATTTGGAATCCGGCAGATAGACAGCCGGGTCGCGATGGTCGAGGATTGGGCTCGGAGGGATTTCTTTGTGAATGGTCAGAGAATATTTTTGAAGGGCGGAGCTTGGGTGCCGGACATGCTGCTCAGACGGAGTCCAGAAAAACTCTTTAACGAGCTGCGTCTTTCTAGGGAAGCCAACCTGAATATTGTCCGGATTTGGGGAGGAGGTCTTACGCCCCCCGAGAAATTTTTTGACTTTTGTGATGAAATGGGACTTTTGGTGTGGCACGATTTTTGGATCACAGGGGACTGCCAGGGAACTTGGGATAAGGGTAGCCAGGACTATCCCTACGACGCGGATGTTTTTCTGGAGAACGCCACGGATGTCGTGAAAAGATTACGTAATCACCCGAGTATACTGGTCTGGACGGCCGGGAATGAAGGATATCCTCGAGAAGAAATTTATGTTCCGCTGCGGAGCGAAATTCTGGCCGAACTGGATGGCACACGTCCTTTTATCCCTTCATCCGGATACAGGGAGCCTCCCAAAGGGTGGGGCCTTTCCTGGCCGGATAACCAGAAAGCCGGAACCTACTCGGGCGGACCATATCATTGGGTCGATCCTCGAGAGTATTATAAGAAAGTGGATGGAGGAAAAGACTGGCTGTTCAAGAATGAAGTGGGGCTTCCTTCGGTGCCTTGCTTGGAGAGCATAAAAAAATTCATTCCTGATTTGAAATCAGATCCTGGAGTAAAATTTCCTTTGAACCACACCTGGGGATACCATGATGCCTGCGAGGGGAATGGTAAGTACAGCCTCTATGATCAGGCCATCCGCCAGCGCTACGGCGAGCCCGAAGATCTTGAAGATTATGTCCAAAAGGCTCAGTTGATCAATGCAGAAAATTTCAGGGCGATCTTTGAATCCGTCAATCATGCCATGGACCGTGTTGCAGGAGTGATCCTCTGGAAGACCAATCCTGCCTGGCCGAGCGTGATCTGGCAGCTTTATGACTGGTATCTCTGTCCGAATGCAGGATATTACTACACAAAAAAGGCGTGCGAGCCCTTGCATGTGCAGCTGAGCCTGGATGATTTGGGCGTTGTCGTGATCAATCAGCATCAGGAGACCAGGGAACTGATATTCATGGGTGAGGTCTATTCGCGCAATATGGAAAAAGTATGGTCCATAAGTGACAGAATCAGAGTGGGAGCCGCATCTGCTGCAGAAATCGTGAAAGTTGAGATTCCTGATAAGGTTGCGCAGGATGTCTATTTTGTGGATTTGAGGTTAACGGATAGCCGGGGCCATTATATCTCCGAAAACTTTTACTGGCTGTCTGGGGATGATGATTACGCATCTCTCTCCAAGCTTCCTGAGGTGAACCTGGATGCAGAAGTTAAAAAAGTCGAGATGGAGGGACGGCTCGTTTATAAGATTCGACTTGAGAATCCCTCAGATAAGCTGGCCTTTTTCGTGAATCCGACTATAAGAAATACGAAGACCGGAGAAGAAGTTTTGCCTTGTTTCTGGAGCGACAATTATTTCAGTATCCCCCCAGGAAAGCACAAAGAATTAAACGTAGAATTTCAGAGACCTGAGTTCCCGATCGATCAACTCATTTTGAAACTGGACGGCTGGAATGTCCGTTCTCGAACCATCCCGGTCTATCAAGACCGACTCACACCCTCTTCCCAAGTAATTGCGTATAATGTCCCCGAATGATGAATTCATTGGAGGTTGAAAAAAGAGTCCGTTCGCAATAAAATCATATCCTGATAGTTTCAAAAAAAATTGTCAGAGGAGGTACAATGATCCAACAAAAACATTCTTTCTGGACCACGGTCTTCGTGAGTCTTTGTGTTTTATTTCTCATCGTTCTCGTATCTCCCGTTCAAGCAAAAAAGGAGAACGGTCAAGAGAGGATCTATTCTACAGATCCTGCACTCCGGCTCCAGGGATACGAAAAGCATCTGGAGATGACAGCCGGCTCACCGTTCAACGAGCTGATGTGGAGTCATATCGGTCCGAAGAATGTGAGCGGAAGATGCACAGATATCGCTGTGGTCACCCCAAAGGGTAAGCACTACACGATATATGTCGGAACGGCATCCGGCGGTGTCTGGAAAACGGTGAACGAGGGGACCACATGGGAGCCGGTTTTCGAGAATGCGGCTTCCACCTCGATCGGAGATATTGCGATTGCTCCTTCAAATCCCGGTATCGTATGGATAGGAACCGGAGAAGCCAATATTTTCCGAAGTTCTCAGGCCGGAGTCGGAATCTATAAATCGACCGATGCAGGAAAGACCTGGAAGCACATGGGATTGGCCGATACCTACACCATCGCCCGGATCGTCGTCCATCCCGAAAACCCCGATGTCGTCTATGTCGCAGCTTCCGGACACGAGTGGACCGATAACCAGGAGCGCGGAGTCTTCAAAACAACGGATGGAGGTGCCACCTGGCAGAAGATCTTGTATATCGATGAAATGACAGGCGCCATAGACCTGGTCATGGACCCCTCTGATGCCAATACCCTTTATTCCGCCACCTGGCAGAGGAGGCGGAAGAAATGGAACGATCCCAGAAATGAGCCCGATTACGGAGGGAGTGGAATCCACAAGAGCACGGACGGAGGAAAAACCTGGAAGCCTATCAACAACGGGCTGCCTGCAGCCCAGTACAGAGGACGTATCGGAATCGATATCGCCCGTTCCAATCCCAACGTGCTTTATGCTTTCGTCGATAACTATGAGCTTGTGCGGGAACTGACCGAGGAAGAAAAAGCCGATGTTTACAGAGCCCGGTTGAGAGGGATCATCGAGGGAGCAACTGTCTACCGCTCCGATGACAAAGGCGAGACCTGGATACAGGTGAGCGGGCTGGAGCCCGGCATGAAGGAATACATGCAAGGCCTTTCTGCCACCTATGGATGGGTTTTTGGACAGATGAGGGTCGATCCGAACGACGAGGACACCATTTACGTCATGGGACTCTCCTTGAATGTTTCCAATGACGGTGGAAAAACGTTCCGTCGTCTAAGGGGAATGCACGGGGATCATCATGGCCTCTGGATCGATCCTGCTAATTCCGATTATCTGGTCAATGTCAATGACGGCGGGATCGTGATTTCATATGATAAGGGCCAGACATGGAAGCAGTTCACTCATAATCTCCCTGTCTGTCAATTTTTCAACATCAACTACGATATGAACACACCTTTCTGGGTTTATGGTTCTATGCAGGATCACGGAAGTTACCGGGGACAGGTACTCAAAGCAGTAGACAGAGAAGGAAACCTGATGGAAGGGTACCAAACCGTCGACTTTGAATCGGCTCCGGGCGGTGAAGGCTGCAGCCATGCTGTCGATCCCACAAATCCGAATATTCTGTATTCAGCTGGTTTTTATGGACGTATCCAGAGAAGTGTTCTTGGTGAAGACGGCCGATGGCAAACCGAACGGATCTTCCCTGCGAAATTCCCAGATGAACCCTCTTTCAGGGGACAATGGGTGGCTCCCATCGTTCTCTCTCCGCATCATCCCGACACTGTCTATCTCGGTCTTCAGTATCTTTTCCGTTCCCGTTTCCGGGGAGATGTTTGGGAAAAAATCAGTCCGGACTTGACTTATAACACTCAGTCGGAAATGGGAGACATCCCTTACCACACCATTTTTTCCATCTCTGAATCTCCACTCAATCAGGATCTGATCTATGTAGGGACAGATGACGGGAAAGTTCACGTTACCAAGGACGGGGGCAAAACCTGGAAATCCGTCATGAAAGGTTTACCCTTTCAGAAGTGGGTTTCCCGTATCGTTGCTTCTGCTTTTGACATGGCGACGGTCTACATGACCCAGAACGGCAAGCGGGACGATGACTTCACCGTCTATGTTTGGAAGTCTTCGGATTTCGGTGAAACCTGGGAGGACATATCTGGAAATATTCCACTCGGTCCCGTAAACGTAATCAGAGAAGATCCCGTAGACAGAAACATCCTGTATGTCGGGACAGATGTCGGCGTTTATGTCACCGAAGACGGCGGGGAAACATGGAACGTTCTGGGGAAAAATCTTCCATCCTGTTATGTGCACGACCTGATCGTCCATCCGCGGGACAATGTTATCGTGATCGCCACCCACGGCCGCGGCATGTGGACCATCGATGCTGATCCTGTCAACAAAAAAAGCGCGCGCAGACGATTCAGATTCAGATAATTACAGCTCCCTTGTCGGCGGCTGCAGAACTGTGCGGGATGGCTTTTGACCTTAGCAGCTCTATCCTTTGTTTCCGTGCTTGTCCGGGAGCTTACGCTGCCTTCCTGCTTCTTTTATAAACCCCAGGATTTGTGTCATAATAGAGAACTTGAAATTCTTCTAACAAACGAAGAGAAAAAAGAGAAAACCGATGAAGCGGATAATAGAAATTCTGGCTCTCATCCTATTGGCTGGTGCATGTGTCACAGCCTTGATATTGTTGAATGGAGAACAGGATCAGGGTTTCGATTTTTCGACAGGATCTGAGATATCGCTTCGAAATGCAACCAGAAGCAGAATCCCTTACGGCATCAAACCCAACAACACCTTCGATCCTCCAGAGGAAAAGGTCATCAACCCAGGCGAAATCCACCGCTATCGCAGCCCATATGCCCTCGAGGTCACCTGGGAGCGGATAGGGGTAGAGACCACCAGGCCTCTGAATCCTGGAAGACCATATGCCTTTCGGTATGATGAAAACAATCTGATCCAGATTTATGAGGGTTCCCACGGCAGAGAGGATGCGGTGGATTTGGCTCCTTATGTGCCTACTCCGATGGGGGTTGTAGAAAAAATGCTGGAGGTGGCTGAGGTGGACAGCGACGATATCGTTTATGATATCGGATGCGGAGATGGCCGCATCCTTGTTATGGCGGCAGAGAAATACGGAGCACAGGGCGTAGGCATCGATATCGACTCCCAAAGAATAGAGGAATCGAAGGAAAAGGCCGCAGCCGCCGGAGTGGAACATCTGATTCGATTTTATCTGGGCGATGCCATGAAGATGAATTATTCAGAGGCAACGGTAGTGACGCTTTACCTTCTTCCTGAATCCAATGAACTGCTTCGTCCGAAATTGGAAAAAGAGCTCGAGCCGGGCGTTTCTGTTGTCACCCACGACTACAGAATTCCTGGATGGGACGAGAAGGAAGTCAGCGCTTTCTACATAAATGATGAATGGGAAAAAGAGCACAGCATTTTTCTGTACAAGAAATAAGATAGGGAATCAAACAAGATTTCTGAGCTATGCGGAATATTCTAAAGATCTATGAGCTGAGGAAAAAGGAGGAGTAAATGGTGGATACAGGCCTTAAGGATCGGGTGGCGCTGATCACCGGCGGAAACCATGGAATCGGTGCGGCCACAGCGGTCGCTTTCACTGAGCAGGGGGCAAAAGTTTTTCTCAATTATCTTCGTCTCGATCCAGAGGAGTATGGGGGAATCAGCCGGGAAGAAGTCGACAGAGCCACAGAACCGGGCAGAGGATTCTATTACGGAAGGCTGGAGACATCTGCCGAAGAGGCGATGAAGACGATCCGTGATTTGGGGGGTGAGTGTGATTCATGGGAAGCGGACCTGTCTGATCCCGGCAACATTCCCCGATTGTTCGATAAGGCCGAAGAGAAATTCGGATATGTGGATATCCTGGTGAACAATGCAGCCCATGACCGGTGCGACACCTTTATTCCCCGGAGCGAGCTTTCCAAGAGCCCGAATTTTTTAGGGGAATACCCGATGAGAACCATTTCCGCAGAATCTCACGATGAACATTTTGCGGTAAACACGCGGGCTGCCGTTCTTTTGATCGAAGAATACGCACGCCGCCACATAGAAAGAAAATCGAAACGCGGGCGGATCATAAATATCACCACGGACGGTGCCTATGCCCACCCCTCTAATGTTTCTTACGGAGCCAGCAAATATGCCGTTGAAAGCTACAGCCGGGCCGCTGCCTATGAATTGGGACCCTATGGAATAACTGTCAATGTCATTTCTCCAGGAGCTGTCCAAACCGGCTGGATGACCAGAGAAATCGAAAAATCCATCGCAGAAAATTATCCCTTGAGGAGGATCGGAAGGCCGGAGGACATAGCCCATGCTGTTATCTTTTTCGCTTCCAGACAGGCCGACTGGATTACCGGCCAGGTTCTCCATGTCGGGGGCGGGAACAAGATGTGAGTTCCCGGGTGAGCTTCAGGGACGCTACGGTTCCATGTACTGCGAAATAGATTCCCATGATAACGAAGGCACTGGAAAGGGAGAAGCTGTCCACAAGTTTTCCGAAGAGCGGGGACACGATCACGAAAGAGAGGCTTCCCATCATGTTGGCGACAGAGAGAGCCGTGGCCCTGACTTCTGATCCGATCAGGCGATTCATATGATCGAGAAGCAGCGGAAAAGCCGAACCCCAGAGAAAGGCATTGACAAAAATCAGAGGGATCAGCAGGACCGTCTTGAAGAGACCCAGAAGGAGAAAGGTGGGGGCTATAAGCAGAGGCAGATACAGGGATCTTTTCTGCCCCAGTCTTTTTTCCAGAATATGGGCGTTCTTGGCGCCGAAAGCGCTGGATAATTGGAAGAGCGCAAAGATGATCCCAAAATAGGCGATTCCAATTCCTGCGGACTCATAGTAGAGAAAATAAGCCCAGACACCTGTAATGCCGGTGCTGGAGATCAATGCTCCGAACAGGATGAGCAGTCTTAACCGGGGATGGGCAAGCGAGAATCGGCTTATCCTCAGGATATCTTTCATCGGGCTGGACGATTCTAATTTTTTACGCTGCGGTTCGATCAATGCGAGCGCCAGGGGAAGCATCAAAGAGCTTGTTGCGATGTTGGTGTAGAAGGGCATTTTAAGAGATAGAACGGCCAATAATCCTCCTGAAATCGAAGAAACAGCAGTTCCGATCCGAGCATAATAATAAGATCTTCCTTCGAATTTTTTGTACTCCTCTTCTTCTTCGAGCTGAATCAAGGTGTCGTATATGATCGCAGAATCGCATCCTGAACGCATGCTGTTACCGAAAGCGATGATAAATTCGGCAAGAAGGAAGGAGTAGAAGCTGTGAGTGAACACATAGACGCTGATTCCGGCCGGCAGGAAAAGGGCGCCGAGGATCAATGCTTTTCTCCGTCCGATGATATCGGCCAGGTAGCCTGAAGGAATCTCCAGGGTCAGAATGGATAGTGCGTAAGCTGCCTGGACGGTGAAAATTTGAGTTTTGTTCAGGCCGTTGGACTCATAGTATGGGATCAAAATGGGCACAATCACCCAGAATTCCCCCAGCAACTTATACGCATAGATCTTCCACAGGTTGGTCCGGACGTTCATCGTTTGTCCCGTGTTAAAAGGGGATAATAGTATAAAAGGGAGCTCAAATCAAAATTCGAACTCTACTCCCACGGCAGGAAGGATGCCCCACTGGCTGACAACATCTGGCTTGCTTTCGATCGTGTTCCAGTAATAGGCGGCAATATTCTTCCTATCGAAGACATTCCAGACACTGACATAGGCAATCAAGTTGGAGGCTCCGAAGTAGAAGCGCTTATCCACGCGGAGATTCAGGGTGTGGTAATCAGGTAAACGTTTCGCGTTGATGTGTGATGCGTCGAAAATGCCGCTGTTGGCTGCGGTGGATGCCTCGATGTCGAACGGTGTATAAGGAGCGCCGCCCGCATAATTCCATTTTACTCCGAACTCCCAGAATTTATTGATTTTGTAGCCGCCTTCCATAGAGAAAATGTACCGGTTGTCATACATCCTGTTCCGCCACACTCCATCGAAATCCCTGTAACGGGTGCGGAAATAAGAGACGCCGATGACCCCGTAGATCTTTTCTGCCAATTTTTTCTGGATCAGCAATTCGATCCCGTAGGAACGTGCCCTGCCTGTGTCGGCCAGGGATTTGTGCTCTGAGAAGAAGCCGCCATACGAGGCTTCATCGAAGATAAACAAAGACGGCTGAGCAGGATCGAGAGGGAAATACTTATACTCCTTATCGTACACTTCCAGAGTCAATCGCAAGTTATCTGTCAGCAAATGGCGAATCCCCAGAACATAATGGTAAGAGACCGGGTCCTTCAAGGTTTTGTGGTCTTTGTTCTGCAACAGAAGAACCAGAGGAAGCTGCTGAAAGAAAAGGCCTGCGGCACCATCTATGGAAGTACCTTTTGAAAGCTTATAGGAAAGCGAAAGCCGCGGAGAGAAATGTGTGTTTTTATTGTATGTGAAATAATCCGCTCGCAGTCCCAGATTCAAACTCAATTTCGGAAAAGGGTAACAGGTGTAATTGAAAAAAGCGGCATATCTTTCGGAGGACTCGCGGGTTTTCCTCGAGACGGAAGAAATGCTGTTTCCTGCGAAATCTGTATATTCAGCCAGAAAATAGTCGTAGTCGGTAACGATATGTTTGGCTTCTATTCCGAAGCGCAGCTTGTTTGTGTCATTGAAGCGGTAGGTATTGACATTCCTTAAGATGAAGGCTCGTTCTGCATTTTTCCCTTTCCTCGAGAGTGCCTCTGTCACGGTATGATAGGAATCGAAATGGAATCTTATTTTATTCTGGGAGATCGAGGTGTTGGAAAATCCGCGAGATCCCCACATAGTGAACCAGTTGATCCCCACGACGGTTTCTGTGGTATCAAGACCACCGAAATAGCTCTCTCGATCCCGGATGGCATCGTCCTTTTTGGTGCCGCTGTCGTCGATCCCCAGAATCCCGAGAATGGTGAGTTTGTTTTTTTGAGAAATGTCACAGGTCAGCTTTCCCTGGAAATCGCTCCATGTGACGGGCACTCCCGATCCCATGAGCTTGATCAGCAGATCGATGTAGCTTCTGCGGGCGGAAAACATCCAGGACCCCTTGTTATTGAATAAAGGCCCTTCGGCCACGGCGCCCACACCCATCATGCTCAGGTCAAACTGGTAATTTTGATCGTCGCGGCTTCCCTCTCTAAAGGATATGTCCATAACAGAGGAAAGCCGGTCTCCGAACCGGGGGGAAAATCCGCCAGAGTGGAATCGGACATCGCGTATGAAATCCACATTCAATAGACCTATTGCACCTGCCGTGCATCCCTGAGACGGATAATGATTGATGTTGGGGATCTCGATGTTATCCACATAAAAAGCATTCTCGGATGGGCTCCCTCCACGAACGACCAGATTATTCTGCATGTCATTGACCCTGGCAATACTGGGAAGTCCGCTGATGATCCGGCTCACATCTCCGGCTGAACCTGCAGCTCTTCTGATCTCTTCATAGGAAAAGCTTGCTGTGCTTAAAGGCTGTTGTTCGGACGGGGGGAAGTAGCTGGCAGTCACAGTTATCTCTTCGTTCTGGGCAAAATGAGCGAGACGAAGCTCTATCTGGACGTGGGTGATCCGGTTTGATTTCACGTTGACGTCAGGAAGGGATTGAGTGATGTGGGACGGGCAGGAAAATTCGAGGGAATAGCTTCCGACCGAAACATCAGAAATCATGAAACGGCCATCCTCATCCGTGAATGTTGAAAGAGATGTCCCTAAGATCCGAACCTGGACCTCTGAAAGAGGGGATTTGATCTCTCCGTCGATCACCCTTCCTTTGATGCTTCCTGTTCTGTCTTCGGCTTCCGGGATATCCCTGATCCCGGAAAAGCCGCTGCCGGAGAGAAAGAATCCGAAGAAAATAAGGCTGAATAAAAGATGGGTTGATTTTTTCATGAAGCATTCCTTCTTGTCATATTTGCATCTAAGCGCTCGGTTGAATCATATGATTGAATCATATGATTAAATTAAATGGAAAAAATTTGTTTGTCAAGTATAAGGTAAAGAAACGTGGAATCCGCTGCTTGAGTGAGTTCGAGGATTCCGCGGTCCGGGGAGGGCTTGTCACCCGGACAATTAAAAATTATAATTGGACCAAGCGTTTTAAACGAATGGAATAAAACCCGACAAAGGACGATTGAAATGAATCCCGATGATATCCCCACCCGAGAAAAAATATTAGTTGCGACCATAAATCTCATAGGAAGAGAAGGCATCCAGTCCCTGACCACCCGGAAGATCGCCAAGGAAGCCGGAGTGAACAATGCGGCCGTCAATTACTATTTTGGAACGAAAGAAATGCTGGTAGACCTTGCTCTGAAGCAATCACTCAATGAAATGTCGACACTGCCGGAAGAAATCCTGGACTTAGAGGAAATGGAACCACCGGAGCGTCTGAAAGCCTTCTTTTTAGCTATGTTGGAAGGAATATACAATTATCCCGGAATCACCAAGGCGCATATCTATGGCCCGCTTTACGAGAATGATTACAATGCGCTCTTTGTCAAGGAATTCAAGATATTTCTCGATGATCTTTTCAGCAAGATCAAAACAATGGAAACGAAGTATAACGATGAAGAACTCAAGATCGCCATCGTGCAGACCATTTCTGCAATCATCATCCCCGCACTTACGCCCAAGCTCTATCAAAACTTTGCGAAGATCAATTTTGAAGATCCAGAAATGAGAAGATCATTTATCTCCCTTCTCACAGACCATTTTTTTGAATAAGAAAGAACAAAAAAATCAAGAATGAGGCTTGAGCGATTCGGATTTCAGAACGTGATTCGCGGAGGATTCAAAGAGAAGAGCTTGGTTTCTCTGATCCTATCTCGGCACGGACCTTCCACCATGTAAAGACTTGCCCACCCGCTTCGAGCTTGATGCCGGCCTTCTCTCCTGGCACAAGATCCATGGCTTCGGTCGGTCCCAGTTCAGTCCCGTTGGAGAGAATAATCCCCACACGCACAGACTCAACCGTCTTTTCAGTGGTGTTTTCTATGGATCCGATAAAAGAAGATGACGCATTATGAAAGGCTAAAATGAACCGGACACCGTTGTGTACTTGATCGTATGTTTCTGTCACAGATAATTTCTTACTTGACTCTTCTGTTTCCTCTTGGAGGATATCGCTTACAGCATAGACCGCACCAAGGAAGACAAAGGCCCCGACGACCGCTCCTATGATAAAGGCTGATTTCCATGAAATTCTTCTCATGCTTTTTTCCCTCCTTGGATTTATATTTCCTGCCCTTCCATTGTATCCGAAAGTTTTCCATTCGAAAAGAACAAAAATTGCATCTAATTTTAATTTGGGGACAGTATACGCAATTACTCGATTCCGGAATTTTTGTGTTTTTCATAAGGCTGCTGGATTTTTTTCAAGACCGAAGTTCCTCGAGAAATGGGGAAAATGTTAAAATTTTGCTGACAGTCCGGCAAGAATCGAGATGTCATTTTTTTCGATTCCCTCTCCCACTGGCTTGTTGTCATAATTGTCCATCACCGTCAACTTCATCGACAATCCCTTGGTTATGGCTGTTGCCACGCTGGCCTCAAAACGCAAAAAATACCGGTCCAGTTCTGAAAAATCCGCGGTTAAACCGAGAGTCTGTGTGAACTCAGCCGATTCGCTTATTTTCCAACTGAATTGATTTCCGAGCTCGATGCCCGTATAGCTTTCCGTTTCACCGGAATCATAATATTTGGTGAAGACCTCGGAGATTCCTGTGCCTGCTGACAGTTGGACCTTTTCTGTTGCCATGATCCTGTATCCGATTCCTATAGATGGGCGTATCCTGTAGCTGTGGTTCTTGAAGCGGTCTCGCAGGACCAAAATTTCGAAATAGGAAAAGAATTGCTCTGTGTGCTGCCAGTCAATCTGGGATTCCCATCCCATCGATTCAGCGTTTGTGATGTCTTTTTCCCTGTTGAAAATGAAGAAAGCTTTGTTTGAATTGACTATGGATTCGGATAGGGAACCTTTGGCAGACAAAGTCAGCGAGAAACTCGTAGTATCTGTATTTCCCCTGGCTAAAGCGAATCCAACAGCAGCATCTCCGCCCCATTTACTCCACTTGCCGTTCTCTTCTTCCGCAGAGATTCCGGTCACAAGTATAAGGCTCAAAATCATAATTATGAGTGTTCTTATTCTTATAAGATTGCCCATCTTGGCCTCCTGATAATTATTATAATTATTGGAATCAATCGATCCTCTGTTTCGAGGCTATGAGAAACCTGGATGATTTGCAGAAAAAAAATTCCGACAGTTGCTCCTGTCAATGGAAATATTCCACACCGATAAGAAAACTCAAGGAGCGCAGGTTTGCTTTGAAAGTGTTTCCAGGAGAATTGTCGATGAAGACTGTTTCAACATCAGCTTTTCGAATCAAGGTGAGACCTTCAATAAATAAGGAAATCCTGTCATTTATCTGGAATGAACTCCCAAAACCTCCATAGAGTCCCAGGCCGTCCTTAATTTCCTGTTTTTTTACTATTATTTCTTCAGGAGATAAGCGTTCATCCAAGCTCATGGTGTTGAAGAATAATCCTCCCCCGCCGAAGATGTAGGGAGAAAAGGCTGTTCCCGTAGGGAATTTGTAACGGATGCACGCGAGAATGGGGGTCATGGTGAGAGTGCCTTTCAGGAATTCTCCCTCTGTTTTGTCCACGCTGAATCGGCTGTACTTCCATTCAAGGGCTAGTGAAATGTCCCGATTTAGGTGGATGACAGCGCCTAATCCTGAACCATATCCATTCTTCATATTCTTTTGAGCAGGAAAAAATCCAGCGGCATTCAAGAAGAAACCCACCTGGCGTCTCTGGGGGAATCCATTCAAAGATAATGCCAGCAAAAGTACGCCCGAGAATAAGAATCTTGGACATTTGGACATTTTAGCCTCCGTGAGCTCAGATCCCATTAGGGGTTACAATTCTTACATAACCACCACGCTCTGTCAAAAAACGAAAACTTGGCATGGAATTCTCAGACGCCTTTTGATCCGATAGATCTGAATCGAAGTCTTGAAAAGCAGGTCCGAATCGAACACTCAATCGCTCTTTGTGGATTTCAGGAGTTCTTCAAGCTGAAGGCGGTGGGATTCCCAGGATTTGGAGAGGCCCTTGATCCGCTCCTTGAGCTCGGCATATTCTTTATTCAGATCTGCGATGTCTGTTCCATCCCTGTAGGTTTCAGGATTTGCCAGTTTCTCTTCTATTTCAGCGATTCTCGATTCGGACTTGTCGACATCCTTCTCGATTCTTTCTATGATTTCCTTTATACGGTTCCGCTCGCGGCTCACTTGCTGTCGGGCTTCCGCCTCTTGGCGTTTTTGTTCTTTGGTCTTGCGGCCTGATGTTACGTGATCCTCCGGATCGGCTTTTTCTGCCTGTTGTTCTGGTGCGTCCGGTTCCCGGTCGCGCTTCCAGAGATAATAAGAGTAGTTGCCAAAGTATTCGTCCAGACCTCCCTCTTTGAGCTCGATAACCCTGCCCACCAGCTTATCCAGGAAGTAGCGGTCATGGGAGATGAGCAGTAAGGTGCCGTTGTAATTGGCCAAGGCCTCCTCGAGAGCTTCCCTGGCCAGGATGTCCAGGTGGGTAGTGGGCTCATCCATGATCAAAAAATTAACGGGTGAAAGCAGGATTTTAGCCAGAGACAGTCTCGCCTTCTCACCACCAGACAGGACCTTGACCTTTTTGTCGATCTCGTCATCACCGAACTGAAAGATCCCCAGTACCTGCCGGATCTTGGAGATGAGTCCAGTCGCGGTGGTGGAGGTCACCTCATCTATGACAGTATTTTCCGGGTGCAGGGCTTGGATCTGGTGCTGGGCATAGTAGCCGACTTTTACCTGATTCCCTAGTCGGAGGGTTCCTTTCTGCGGCTTCAGTTCCCCAGCGATCAGCCGAGTCAGGGTCGTCTTTCCTGTTCCGTTGACGCCGACCAGGGCGATTTTATCCCCACGGGAAATGTGAAGGTTAAGATCCTTCAGCACCCAATCCTCCTGATAGCGGAAACACAGGTTTTCGATGGACAGCACATCCTTGTATCCGGGGGTATCGACCTGGAGATTGAAATCCAGCCGTCGGCGAACCGAGGGAAGCTCGATCTCCTCCATTTTTTCCAGCATCCTGATCCGGCTCTGAACCTGGGCAGCCCTCTTTTTGTCACTCCGATATTTGTTGATGAACCGGATGATCCGCTCTCGCTCTGCGATTTGCTCTTCTCGCCGTTTCTGCAAGAGCCGCAGCTTCTCCTGTTTTTGTTCCTCGAAGTAATGATAGTTTCCTCGGTACCGGGTGAGTTCGCCACGATCCAGCTCATAGATCTCGTGGGACAGCCGGTCGATAAAAAATCGGTCGTGTGAGACGATGACGACGCTTCCCTTATAGTTCAGGAGGTATTGTTCAAGCCATTCCATGGAAGGGATGTCCAGGTGATTGGTGGGTTCATCCAGGAGGAGTAAATCGGGATCTTGGAGAAGAAGGCGGGCTATATGGATTCGCATACACCAGCCTCCGCTCAGCTCGGCGAAATCCGAATGGAATTGGCGCTCTTCGAAACCCAGGCCGGAAAGGATTTTTTTGGCTGTCCCTTCGATGGTGTAACCGCCCAGATCTTGATAGCGCTGTTCCAGAGTACCGAGTTTTTTCAGAAGACCATCATCTTTTGGACTGGCCTCCAAGGCCGTATGAACTGCATGGATCTTGTGCCCTAATTCCTGTATCTCTGGAATTCCGGCCAGGGCGTTTTCCAAGACAGTCCCCTGACCGGCCACAACCTCTTCCTGGGGGAGGTAGCCGATGCTGTAGTTCCGCGGTTTGGTAATGGTTCCTGACTGGGGTTCGATCTCTCCGGCTAAAATGCGCAGAAGGGTGGTCTTCCCAGCGCCGTTGGGTCCGATCAGGGCGAAACGCTTCTCGGGCTGAAGATTCCAGTCTACCGAGGCCAGGAGATCCCGGTCTCCGACGGAGTAATGGAGGTTACGAACCTGAAGCATAGCTTGTTCTCATGGGACAGTCATCATACCATGGAAGCAGGGCAGCGTCTACACACACCCTGAAGAAATCCACTCCTCCCGGCGGGTGACAGAGGTGTTCATTCAAAGGAATGTATCAATATACCTCGGCTCCGAAAAAGAAGACGGGATGCACTTCTCCTCTATTGAATGCCTTATGCCGGTCCACGATGTAGCTCAGCCCTCCCCCTCCGACAAGGGAAACTTGGGAGGAGATAGAGATGCTCATCAGGCTTCGAATCAAAATGACATGCTGGTCGGCTTCCTCCGGATTACTGCGAAAAATTTCTTTATTGTCCAAGTACATGTATCCCAAATCTATACTGAACGAGGAGGTGTCCTGAAAAAGATAGAATCCGTAATACCCTGCATATGACAGTCCTGTTCCTTTTTCCAGGTAATAATTGTAAAAGCCGAGAGAGACGATCGAATAGATCTTGTCCACTTCGAACTTCACGCCGCTGTTTATACCGCTGATATTGCTGCCCCAGCTGATCCATCTTATATGTCCCTCCTTTTTCGAAACATTCACCAGCCCGACAGGAATGCCGAATGTTTCCTCATTCCAGTTGACCAAGCCCAGTTGAATTCCGCGCATTTCGTCCGAAACGTTGAAGATGCCGATCTGGGCGCCATCAGAGAAATAGGGGGCAATGTTGAAGATCCCGATTTGAGCCCCGGTCAACTTTTCTCCAACGATGTTGAAAAGGGCCGATGTCTGGAGTCCCGTAAAATCCTCACCTGCGATGTTGAAAAGACCTGCACCCTGATAACCTGTACAGTTTCTCCCGACGATATTGAAGCCCCCGGTAGCCTGAATTCCTTGAAATCTTTCACCCACAATATTGAAAAGCCCTGATGCCTGGAATCCTCGGAGATCGTTGCCGATTATGTTCAGTCCTCCGGCAATCTGAAACCCTCGACCTTTTGTTCCGATGATATTCATCAAGCCGCCGATCTGGCCTCCCTTGAGATCTTCGCCACAGATATTGATCAATCCGCTGACCTGGGCTCCCGAGACGTTTTGGCCCGATATCCCCCCAAGCCCAGCCAATTGAAATCCCTCCAAGCCGTCTTCCAAGGCTGATGCACCGATGGCTAAATCCAGTCCCTTGACCGTGCCAATCCTTCCGTAAAGGAGGGTGAAATTGATATTGGCCGAATCATGTCTGGTCTTGTTGACGGAAACTGGATACCAGAGAGACAGGTTGACAGCATAGTGGCGCGGCGAATGGATGGATTCCTCTTCCTTTTCTTGAGCAGGGAGCTGCCCACCGAAAGCCGATAAAAGGCAGAGAATAAACAGTGCTGAAAGAGCTGCGCTCAGTAAGCGGTTCATGGACCCCTCCAAATTTTCGCGTTTTTCGTTAGACATGGTGCGTTTTTTATTTCTTACATACGAGATTTTCAATAAGAAAGTTCGTGCAGTATGATTCTGTCCCTGGAATTTACAGGAGCTCTGTGCCGTTTTCCCGGCACTTTGTTGTACAGAATTCATGATTTATCACCGTTATTCCGATAATGGTAACATATTGAAACCGTCAAGAAAATGAAGATACTTACTCGGGGCTAAAGGGCCGTTGACTAAATTTCGTAGAAAAAATAAAATTATAACTGCAATCAATAGAGGGAGGTACAAATGAAGGCGATTCGTTTGACTTTACTTATCGCTGCGACCGGCTTCCTGCTCTCGGCACAGACAGTCCACATCGGCCAGCACGTTTACTACAATGAAGAGGGAGCTGTCAATATCGCTGCTGACGCCAGTATGGCCGTGCAGAGACTCGAGGAAAATTATGTCCCCTTCGTGCTTTTTTTAGCAACCGATGAACAAGGCTCAATTCACATCCCGAGGGAAAATGTGGTTCTTGTTTATGAAGGTCAGGAATATCACATGCCTGAGCTCAAGGATTTCCGCGAGGGATACAAGTATGACAACCGCGATGCACAGCAGTACAGGAATTTCTATGCGGGCATCGAAAGCCTGGTTGCGACCCAAATGAGGCATTATACTTTCGACTGGCAGGATGATTTTTTCCCCCCTCGAAGTTCGGGCCGTCTGGCAGTCGATCAGGCTTCGCTCGCAGGAACCATCGGATTCATGACGTTTGCGTATTTCAAGAATCCGGGCCTTCAGCTCGGAGATACCGTAGTCATAAAGGTCTTTGACAAGGATGATCCCGATATATGGGGCGCAGTCGCTGTCGAATTGAAAGAATCCCAAGAGTAATCAATAGTCTGTAGCAGCCCGGTTTATCTGCCGGGACCGTAAAGTATTTTCCCAGGAAGTTCTCCCGTGTGAGTGTTGTGGTCGATCACAACCTTTCCGTTGACGATAACATAATCGATTCCGGCCGGATACTGATGGGGGTCGATAAAAGTCGCTTTGTCTTTTATGGAATGGGGATCGAAGACTACGATGTCGGCAAAATTTCCTTCTTTGATCGAGCCCCGGTCCCGAAGTCCCATTTTCGCTGCCGGCATGGAGGTCACTTTTTTGACTGCCTCAAGAAGAGGGAGGATCTTTTTCTCGCGGACGTAGTATCCCAGAAACCGTGGAAAAGCTCCATAGTTGCGCGGGTGAGGCTTTCCCTCGCCCAGAGGACCATAGGGCGCGAGGGAGGAGCCGTCCGATCCCAGCATCACTTGAGGATGCTGGAGAACCCTCTCGGTGTTCTTCTCGCTCATCCCAAAGCCTATGTGTGAGACATCCTGGCCCTCATTTACTATGAGATCGCAGACAAATTCATATGGATCTACCTTTTTTGCCGATGCGATTTCTTGGATGTTTTTACCGATCAATTCTTTGTTTTCTTCCTTATCCACGTTGGATATGACGATCTTTTCCCAGCCGTATCCCTTGACTTTTTTCAGAGTATCTGCCTTCATGGACTCCCGGATTTTCTTGTCTTTGAGCCTGGCGAGAAGCTTCTCCATGCCGCCGTCCAACGCCCACTGGGGAAAAAGAATCGTCAGTCCGGTGGAGAAGGCAATGTAGGGATAGCGGTCAGCCGCGACCTGGAGTCCTCTTTCAGCCGCCCTTTCGATAAGGTCGATCATCTTGGACAGTTTCCACCAGTTTGTTTTGCCCGATGCTTTGAAATGGGCGATCTCCAGAGGAAGCCCTGCGGATTCAGCAATATGGATGGCTTCTGCTACAGCTTCTATGACCGCGTTATCCTCGCTTCTGATATGGGTGGCATAGAATCCGCCGTATTCAGCGGCAACTTTGCACAGCTCGATAATCTCCTCTGTATCCGCGTAACCGCTGGGTGTGTATTCCAGTCCCGTCGATAGTCCAAACGCTCCTTGTTCGAGGGCTTCTGCTACCTGACGCTTCATTCGGTCCATTTCATCGGGTGTGGGTTCCCGTTGGTCATCGCCGATGACATAGCTGCGTACTGTTCCCTGTCCGACAAGAGTGCCATGATTTACAGCCATCCCTTTTTTCAATAAGGAAGCATGATACCCCTCCAGGTCTGTCCAGTCGAGAGCGATGCCTAACTTTTTCGCCATGCGCTTTTTATCATCCGAGAGGGGGCGTTTCAGAGGAAAGGCCGAACTTCCACAGTTTCCGGTAAGTTCTGTAGTCACTCCCTGTCTTATTTTGCTTTCAGCCTTAGGATTTGCCAGAAGTTCGAAATCCGTATGGGTATGGATATCGATGAATCCTGGGGAGACGATGCGGTCAGTCACATCGATGAGGATTTTGCTTTTTGCTCCATCGAGGTTATCGATTCTCTCGATGCGATCTCCTCTTATTCCTATATCGGCCTGATATTCTTTATTCTTTACTCCATCGATTATCGAACCGTTTTTGATGACCATGTCAAAAGTGTCGGTCGATTTAGTTCTCAAGAAAGTGGAGCCTGTTATGCTGATGAATAATCCGGCTTGAGCGGATGACTTGATAAAGTCCCGGCGGCTGATATTCGTTTTCATCGGTTTCTCCTCCAGAATCTGCAACAGTGCATTGTATCATCCCGATCGGACCGAGGCAAATTATTGATGGAAAAGTAAGCATCCTTATTTCCGTGACAAAGAAAAAGTCAGGCAAGCTGATTCGTCAGCCCGTGGATTTTCCCCAGCGAGGAAAATCCACTTATTCCTCGGCTCGCTCTCCTCTTCGAGGAACCGTGCCCGCTCGCCTCCGGATGGCTTCCGAACCAGCTTGCCTGACTTACTAAGATATTATCACGGAAATAAGGATGCTTACCCGCTAAGTTTGATTTTTGAGTTTTTGTGTGAATTTGTATATAGTGTATCCGATGTCCGTGCTGCGTAAGTTGCGGTGGAATCTGATAGGGATTTTGGGCAAATGGATTTTATGGGTATGGATTAAATCCACTCGGATAACCGTCCTCGGGGAATCCCGTTACTACGAATTAAGAAGAAAGAAAAGGCCTGTCATTATTTTGATCTGGCACGGAAAGATTTTTTTGGCTCCCTATTTTTTTCGGAAAAAAGGGATTATGCCGCTGATAAGTCCGAGCGAAGATGGAGAGATCATTGCCCAGATCGTCTCCCGGTGGGGATACAAGGTGCTCAGAGGATCCAGTTCTCACAGCATCATAAGGGCATGGAGCGAGATGAGGAAGGAGCTGAAGAGAGGAGGACAGGTGATCATTGTGCCTGATGGTCCCAAAGGGCCTGATCGAGAAATGAAGCCCGGGGCTTTGAAATTGGCCCAAGATACCAGAGCCTATCTCGTTCCCTTTACCTTTTCGAGCTCGAAAAAGAGGAATCTCGACAGTTGGGATAATTTTCTGATTCCGAAGCCTTTTTCAAGGATTGTGGCCATATTCGGAGAACCCTTCTCGGTCGAGATGGAACTGGCTGCAGAAGATTTGGAGAAGGAACGCCAAAGATTTGAACGTTTTTTTGTTCGCTTCGATCGGGAGGCAGACTTCTATTTCGATTGATCCGCCGGCTTATCCCTTTCCACCACCTGCGTTGTCATAAATAGGATTTTATGTTATATATACTCGAAATCAGAGCAAAAAAGGAGAAACAAATGAGAGCAAAGGGAATTTTGGTTTTTCTGGTTGTCTTGTGTTGTGCATATTCTCTGTCCGGCCAAACTGCTGAAGAGTTGATCGCTCAAGGCGATGCGCTGTTCGAAGAGATGAAGGATATGGCTGCGGCGAAAGAGGCGGAAGCCCTTTATCATAAAGCCGTTGGCCTGATGGATAATAAATACGAGGCTTTTTGGAGATTATCGAGAATTCTGTATTATATCGGAGAACACACCGAAAAAAAGAAGGAGAAAAAGACCATTTTTGCACGAGGCGTGTATTATGCGGAAAAAGCCATTGATCTTGAACCGGAGAAACCAGACGGTCATTACTGGCATGGTGTAAACAACGGGAAATACGGAGAGACGAGAGGAGTGCTTAAGAGCCTTTTCCTGGTCAAACCAATAAAACAGGCGATAAACAAAGTGATAGAGCTCGATCGTTCCTATGAAGACGGCGGCCCGGATCGAGTCCTGGGCCGGGTTTATTTCAAGCTCCCTGGTTTTGCCGGGGGGAGTAAGGAAAAATCTCTCGAACATCTGTTGAAGTCAAAGGAGTATGGCCCTGATGATGCAGTGACTAGGCTCTATCTTGCTGAGACCTATCTTGAGTTGGACGAAGTAGAAAAAGCCAAACAGGAATTGGATTATATTTTGTCAATGGAGCCCGATCCTCGTTGGACTGTCGCTGTGGAGGAGAACAAGGAAGCCGCAAGGGAACTGCTGGAACACAAAAAATTCAAGAAATAATTCGAAAGACAGGTTAGTCTGAAAAAACCTGGGCATCGAAGATTTCGATGTGAGCTCCTTTCCTCCAGTCATCTTGCTCCAGGCCTGCCTTTAAACATCCGTGATTCAGGTAGGTCTCTCGATCCCAGCCATATTCCGTAGGAACCTGGGGCAGGAGAAGTCCTTTGTTCAATCCTTTGGAGATGATGATCCCATGTTTGCCGACTTCAATTTCCGAGGTGTCTTTGGCGGGCTTGGGGATACTGAGGACAGAAATCTCTATTTTCGTTTTTGGGAGCTCTTCGATCTCAATGGATTGAAAACGGAAATCCTGAGTGGCGGCCGATATGGCGGCATCAATGATGGTCTCGTACAAAGGCTTCAAGGGAAGAGGGTAACCTATACAACCGCGAAGCTGGTCATCCTTTTTCAGAGTCACAAAAGCACCTCTTTTTTCTTTGAGGGTTTCGTCTTCCGGTTTTATTTTAGGTGGCTTTCCCTTTTCCAGGTAAAAGAGGATGGCTTTTCGAGCAAGCTGAAGCAAAAAAATCTGTTGCTCCTCGCTTAAGGGATTATCCATTGGTCTTTCCTTTGCCGATGGGATTTAAATTTGATCGGAGAAAGAAAAAAATCATTCTGATACTCTATGACGAAAGGTTTGATGACCAGTTGGCTTTTTGTGTTGATATCTATGTTCAAAAAAAGTTTCCCATAAGAGGAGGGAGCCAGGATTTTGTTTATTTTCTTCTGATCGGGCTGGTAGGAGTAGAAACCGAGGATCTTGTTGTCGAGCAGCTTGATGAAGGATAGAAAAATTTCCTCTGAAGAGAAGAAGCCTCTCCGGGAAGGGAAAATCCTTTCCACGAAAAACATAAGACCCCGCTTGTGCCCGATGAGGAACCCATCCGTGTTTGTACCGGAGAGAACGAGACGAAGCGCAGCAAAAGATGTCAGAGCTTCCTCGGAAAGGTAAACTTCCATTCTATTTTATTATAACAAAAAAAAAGAAAAAGAGGGGATCGTTCGTGAATCCAAGTCAGATAAGACCGATCAAGGGAACAAGAAACCGGATGCACAGCCAGATAATGACGATACCTGATACGTTGAGCCAAAATCCTATTCTCATCATTTGAGGCAGACGAATCATGCCGGAGCCGTAGATGATAGCGTTGGGTGGTGTCGCCACCGGAAGCATGAAAGCAAAGCTGCACCCGATCGCACTTCCGAGAACAGGCGGGAGCGGATCGATCGAAGCGGCACTGGATATTGCTATGATAATCGGAATAATCATGTTCGCGGATGCTGTGTTAGAGGTTAATTCGGTCAGGAAGACACTGAATGTGACCGATAGAAGGGTAATAAGTGTCAAACTGGCTGAGCTTCCACCCATGGAAATGAAAAATTCGCCGATAGCATCTGCCAGACCCGTTTCGAACATCTGGAACCCCATGGACAGTCCTCCACCGAAAAGGAGGAGCGTTCCCCAATCGATTTTAAGGGCTTCCTTGAGGGAAAGGGTGAACTCCCCCCTGTTGGGATCTACAGGCAAGAAGAAGAGCAGTGAAGCTCCTATAATCGCGGCTACGGATTCGGGGAAATGATTATGGAACCAGAGAAAGACAGGAGATTCTCTTCCCCAGATAAGGGAGACGAAACCCGGGAAGACCCAGAGGAATACTGTGACAGAAAAGGCCATCAGGACATTTTTCTGAGCCCTGTTAAGGGGTGGCCTGGAATTGTCACTAGGGAGAGAGAGAATCTGCTCTGGCCCCTCTGAAGAATTCTCGCCTCTCAGATTCCATCTCATGATGAGAAACAAAATGCAGAACATGGGAATCAGAATAAGGAATCCAATGACCATCCATTGAAAAAATGTGACCTTGTAATCGACCAGCCTCTCCAGCATTCCTATGGCGATAAGATTGGGAGGGCTTCCGATGGGAGTTCCGATTCCTCCGATAGAGGCAGAATAAGCCACAGCCAGGAGTAGAGCAATACTGAAAGGGATTCTGTTTTTTCTTTCTCCATTCGCTTTGAAAGATTCCAGAATACCCAAGGCTATTGGAAACATCATCGCTGTCGTCGCTGTGTTGCTGATCCAAAGGGTAAGAAATATACTGGTCAGTCCCAGTGCGAAAAGTATCCTTGATTTTCTGTTAGCGATACTCTTGAAGGAGAGAACCGAAAAGGCCAATCTTCGATCCAATGTGTGCACGCACATAGCGCGGGCCAGAATGAAGCTTCCAAGAAAAAGCATTATGATCGGATTGGCAAAGGGAGCAAAGGCATCCATCACCGGGCAGATGCGTAATGCCGTTAGAAAAAAGGGAATCATAAGCGCTGTAATCGGGATAGGGATACATTCTGTCACCCACCATACGACCACCAGGAGAAAAACAGCAAGAAGATGGTGGGCTTTGGGATTTTGAGGAAGAAGAGGAGAGAAATAGGCCAGGAGAAAAAACAGAGGTCCCAAGAAAAATCCTAATTTTTTCCTGGTATCCATACTAATTTGTTTCGGATTCGTTTGTTTCCGCGCCAGTTCCGGAAGCCTTTTTGGCCCAGATTACCAGCCCGTATCCCTTGAGGAAGAACAGGGCTTTATCCAACCTGGAGACCAACCAGACCACCGGATAAATGAGAGAATAGAGTCGAAAAGACAATTTTTTGGAATGGAATTCTTCTGATGTGGTGGGCCGGATATGTCCATCTCTCAGATCTTCGGGCACTTCTGGCCGGAAAACTTTAATATAGAAAAAATTCAGGATCAATTCCAAGGACTCTGTAAAAAAACGAGAGAAGTTCTTCCCAGAAAAAACACAGAATCCAGCCCTTTCAAGCTTCTTCTGAAGGGTTTCCAGTGTGTAGCCTTCTCTTTTGTGTCCGTAGAATTCCAATTTGAGACCCAGGAATGATCGGATTTTATGGAGGAGAAAGAGCCTTCCTGTTTGGGGAGTGGCGAGAATCAACTGTCCTCTGTCTTTGAGCACACGATGGATCTCTTCCAAGCAGAAGTCATCATCGTCCAGATGCTCTAAATAATCCAAGCTGACCACCAGGTCAAAAGAGCAGGTTTTAAAGGGAAGAGTTCCTTCTCTGATCTGGACGAGATTTTCTTTGAGCAGGCTTTGAGTGGACTTCAGGTTGAGGAAATCTTGGTCAGCGCTCAGCCAGAAACCGCCCTTTTGACGCAGAAAATAGCTCAAAGTTCCCTGGGCACAGCCTAGATCCAGATTGAAAGAGGAAGGGCCTGCAGCCATTCTTTTTTCGAGCAACCTCAGCTTTTCTTTTTTTTTGAGAGACCGTTTGAATACTTGAAGCTGCCAGGATTCCGACGCCATCAGGGAGGATTATATTTTTTTTGCCTGGAAAAAACAAGAGCAGTCAGGCGGGCTGATTCGTCAGCCCATGGATTTCTACTGCTGAAATGTCTCCTCCGTCATCTGAGTTCTTGACTCAAATTGGGGGAAGAATTATGATGAGACAAATGAATTATGAAACGATCGTTGTGGGTGCTCTAGAGACCAACTGTTACCTCGTTTATTGCGAGCAGACTTTGGAATGCGCTGTTGTGGACCCCGGTGCAGAGCCGGAAAAAATCATTCGTTCCATCGGAGAAAAAGCGCTTAAGCCAAATGTCCTGATCAACACTCATGGTCACGTTGACCATGTTGGAGCGAATAAGGACATCAAAGAGAAGTATGACATTCCATTGATTATTCATTCATCGGATAGCGCCATGCTGAACAATATTCTCAACTCGACCATGGGGTTTTTTCTGGGTGCAAAAAAATCTCCCCCTCCAGATAAATTCATTGAAGAAGGAGAGGAAATACACATCGGAAACTCCAAGTTAAAAGTGATCCACACTCCGGGTCATTCTCCTGGAAGTGTGAGCTTATCAGGAGATGGATTTCTGCTTTCCGGAGACGTGCTGTTTTGCGGAGGAGTGGGAAGGACAGATCTTCCGGGCGGGTCCTGGACTGAACTCGAGAAGTCGATAAGAGAGAGAATCTATTCCTTTCCCGATGATACCTCGATCCTTCCCGGGCATGGGCCTTCAACGACAGTGGGCCAAGAGAAAAAGTCGAATCCTTTTGTGCAATGAAAGATGATCCCTCCCAACCTGAGGATGTCGTTCGCGTATTTCTCGAATTTCTGACCGTTGAAAAAGGTCTTTCCGCTAACACCATTCAGTCCTATTCCTCGGACCTGAAAAAGCTGTTTCTCTTTTTCAGAAAAGAGAAAATTGAGTGGCGAAAAGCAGAGGAAGAAGATCTGATTAAATTCATCCACCACCAAAGCCGGGCCAGGCTTTCTTCCCGATCTCTTGCCAGATTGATATCCTCAGTGAAATCCTTCTATAGATTTCTTGTCTTGGACGGAATGATCAGCAAGAGCCCTGCATTGAATCTATCCACTCCAAGGTTGTGGTTGGATTTACCTAAGTTCTTGACCGAGAAAGAAGTCGAGCGGCTCCTTGAACAACCGGATGAGAAGTCCAGCCAATCGCTGAGAGATAAGGCTATGCTCGAGTTTTTATATGCTACGGGACTTCGGGTAACAGAACTCACCTCTTTGAAGCTCAAGGATTTGAATTTAGAGCAGGGTTTTGTTCTCTGTCACGGGAAAGGAGGAAAGGAACGCATCGTCCCCATAGGCCATTCAGCGCAGTCGGTTTTGAGGAACTATCTTCAAGAAGCCAGGCCAAAATTTGTGAAAAAAGAAGATGACTCACTTTTTTTGACAAATAGAGGCGGCGCCTTCACCCGTCAAGGATTCTGGAAAATGCTGAAAAAATATGGAGAACAAGCTGGCTTGGAGAAAAAGATCAGCCCTCACGTGCTTCGTCACTCCTTTGCCACCCATCTTCTGGAACGAGGAGCGGATCTTAGGTCTGTGCAGCTCATGCTCGGACACAGCCAGATCACCACCACCCAGATATACACCCATGTAAGCCGCAGGCAGCTTCAAAGGGTTTACGAGAAATATCACCCCCGGGCTTGAGCAGTCGCCCCAGCATCCCTGCATTCAGAAGAAAATATAACCATCCCGATGTTTTTTTCGTACAAAGAATGTTGACAGGATTGAGAGAATCTGCTAATCTTACTATTTAGTTCAACAATTAAACTAATTAGTTTATTAATTAAACCATCAGGTATGAAAACGAACAAAAAAGATCTCAGAAAGGAACGAGAACGTCGCCGGCAGGAAGAGAACAAGCATTCTATCCTCCAGGCGGCCGAAGGTATTTTTGCTCAGAAAGGTTTTAACCTGGCTACAGTGGATGAAATAGCAGAGGAGGCCCAATTTTCTAAGGCCACTCTTTATCGTTATTTCAAGAGCAAAAGCGAGATACTTTTTGAGATCATCTACAGAACTTTTGAGGAAAGCTATCAGGAAGTAAAAAAAATTCAATCGAAATCGCTGAGTGCAGAAGAAAAATTGAGGCAGCTCATCGGATATATCATTTCCTATTATCACAAAAAGCAAAATCTTGCCCGGATACTCTTCATGGAGAAAGCGGCCATAAAGAAACTCGTCAAAGGCGAATCCGGGTCAAAGAATCACCCCTCTCATTTTCATCCGGAGATTCCCCATCGATTCAAATCCAAGATGAAACAAATCTCAGATGTCATCGGCGAAATCATCCAAGAGGGAGTGGAATCCGGGGAATTCAGGGAAATGGATGTCCATGACGCAAGCGCGGTTTTAGGCGCAATGATGAGGGGGTTTTATTTTCGCGGACCCCTGCGTGGAAAACACTACAGCATGAGGCAGACAGCTGATTTGCTTCATTCGTTTTTCATGAATGGTATAAAAAAGCAACAAAAGGTCAGATAAGGAGTTTGAATATGCAGAAGAAGATCATGCTTATTCCCTGCCTTCTGGGTATGTTATTGACTTTCATGCATCTGTCATTTTCACAGGAAAAACTTACTCTAACCTTAGATAAAAGCGTTCAGCTTGCTCTCTCCCAAAATCCCAGCTATCTTGCCACAGAGGAAAGAGTGGATGCAGCCTATTCCAGGCTCAGAGAAGCAGCTTCGGGTTTCTTACCTGCCCTGAATGCCCAGGGGTTGCACACCTTGGATGAGAAGGTGTTTGAGCTCGAATTCCCATCCTTTGTTCCCGGTGAGCCTCCTCAGAGAGTAGAGGTCGATTTCACTAGAGACTATCAGTTTACTTTTTCCTTGTCCGTTCCTCTTTTCTCCGGTGGAAGGCTGACCTCCGGATTCAGACAGGCGAAATATAACTTGGAATCCACCAAAGAAGTCGTTAGGCAGTCCAAGCACGTGACCGTCTTCAACACCAAGAGAGCTTTCTTCGGATACCTTCTAGCAAAGGAGTTTGTTGCAGTGGCAGAAGAAGCGGAGAGGGTAGCAAAAGAGAGTTTAGAAAATGTGAAAAATATGTACGAAGTAGGGATGGCCTCGAAAATGGATCTTTTAAGATCTGAAGTACGACTGACCAACATGCAGCCTCAAATAATCGGGGCGAGGAATTCCATGAGGATTGCTGAACTCAATCTAAAAACTCTTTTGGGATTGGACCTCTCACAGCCTGTCGATATAACTGGAGCCTTAGAATACCAACCCTTCGAACCCGATTTGGAGGAATGTGTGAACATAGCTTTAATCAACCGGCCTGAAGTCAAGCAGCTTGACTTCCAGAGAAAGATGGCCCGAGAAAACTTGAAGCTTTCCAGGGCAGGCTTTCTTCCTACTCTGGCCTTATCCGGCACCTACAATTTTTGGGCAGACAAATTCAGCTTCCAAAAAGACACTTGGTCCTCTTTTTATTCTGTTAACCTAGTCTTGAATATCCCTATTTTCAATGGGCTCAAAGAATCTGCCCAGATTGCTCAATCGAAAGCGATGATCAAGGAAATCGAGTTGAATCAGAAGGCCTTACGGGACGCGGTGGAATTTGAAGTCCGTCAGTCTGTTTTGTCGCTCCAGGAGGCTAAAGAATCTCTGCTATCCCAGGAGAAGAATATCGAACAAGCAAAGGAAAGCCTTCGGATTACCCGGTTGAATTTTAATGAAGGAATGGCAACCACCCTGGACGTCATTTCTGCTGAGGCCGCTTATAGCCAGGCCCAGGTGAATTATTCTCAGGCTCTGTACAACTATGTCATTGCTGCTGCTGAATTGGATAGAGCCATGGGAATCGGATATGAAAACTACGAGTGATATGATCGGAGAAACAAGATGTTAAGAAACATTGTATCAAAAGTCGTCATGGTTTTTCTCCTCTCATTTTTGCTGGTTTGCTGTCAGCAGCCTCAAGACACAGAGGAAGGAAGAGAGGAATCCTTAGGTGCTGCACCCGTTAAGGTGTTCAAGGTCAAGAGACAGAGAATCTCAGAGAAGCTTTTGTACACCGGTTTGATCGAGGCCTGGAACAAAGTCAACATCACTCCCGAAGTAGGGGGAAAAATCGCAAGAATCTACGTGGAGGAAGGAGATCGAGTCAAGGAAGGACAACTGCTTGCCGAGCTGGACACGCGGGCCATTCGTCTTCAGTTGGAACAGGCAAAAGCTGGTTTGGCTGTGGCAGAAGCCAATCAAAAAGATGCCCGGCGAAATATGGAGCGGATGGAGCGTCTGAAGTCGGAGAATGCTGTATCCGAGCAGCAGTACGAACAGGTCAGACTGGCCTATGAAGCGGCTGATGCTCAGCTTCAACAGGCGAGAGCCGCTGTGAACCTGGCCAACCACAATCTGGAAGTATCTATAATGAGAGCCCCATTTGGTGGAGTGGTTGCATCCAAAAATGCAGAGGTTGGCGATGTGATCAATCCCATGATGGGGGGGCTTTCTCCGACCAGCGGCGTTCTGACCCTTGTGGATTTTTCGCGCGTGAAAGTTGAGATAGAAGTGACCTCCCAGGATATTGTGCGGATAAAGAAAGGACAGACTGCGCTCTTGCGTGTGGATACTTTTCCTGGCCGAGTCTTCACTGGCCGGGTCTCTATCGTGAATGTGGCAGCCGATCCTTCTACGAAAAAATTCGGAGTGGAAGTCGTTGCGGATAATCCAGACCTTGTGCTGCGGCCGAATACTTTTGGAGAGGTCACACTCGAAATCAGCACTCACGAGGATGCCCTGGTCATTCCCCAAAAGGCTGTGCTCGAGAATAAATATGTCTTCGTCGCTCAGGATGATAATACAGCATCGAGAAAAGAGATTTACCTGGGACTTCAGAACACGGACATGGTGGAAGTGACATCAGGAATTGAAGAGGGGAACCTTGTGGTCGTGGAGGGCAACTATGGGCTGGAAGATGGAGCCAAAATTGAAATTACTGAGGAAATCCAATGAAAATACCAGAATTTTCAGTGAACAGAAAAGTGACGACGGCCATGTTGGCCATGATTTTGGTCGTTCTGGGTTCGATCGCTTTCACCCGGCTTGGTCTGGATTTTTTCCCGGATCTTGAATTTCCCACGGTGTCGGTCATCACAACCTACAGAGGGGCCTCGTCCGAAGATATCGAGAATACCATCACGAGGCCTTTGGAGCAGATCATCAACTCTGTGAACCGGGTGAATAAGGTCAATTCCATGACCATAGAAGGGGCTTCTGTCATTATGGTGGAGTTTGAATGGGGAACGAATCTGGATTTTGCCGCCCAGGATATTCGTGATCAGATTGGACTTTATAGAGCCTATCTCCCGGAGGAAGCCACCGATCCCTTGGTTGTGAAATTCAATTTCTCTCAATTTCCCATTCTGTTCGGTGGGATCACGGCCGACAGGCCTACTGTCGAGCTCAAAGAAATCATCGATGATGAAGTTGCCCCCAGACTCGAACGGATCGATGGAGTGGCGTCTGTTCAGGTCTTTTCTACTGAAGTGCGGGAAATCTTGGTCAATGTCGATAAGGCCGCACTGGAATCACTCAGACTCACCCTGGATCAAATCCTTGTTGCTCTCCGTATGGAGAATGTAAACCTCCCTGCGGGGCATATCGTCGAAAGGCATTCTGAGTTCTTGATCAGAACTCTCGGAGAGTTTAGAAACGTCGAGGATATCCGAAACACCATCATAGGTTCCAGCCAAAGAGGTCAGCCGCTATATTTGCGTGATGTTGCCGAGGTCCGGGACGGGTTGAAGGAAGCGCGGTTTCGATCGCGGATCCAAAGGGAGAAAGGAGTCATTTACACCATAAGCAAAAGGTCGGGTGCCAATACGGTCATCACAGCCGAGGCCGTCAAGGAGGAGCTGGAAAGGATCCGACCTTCTCTACCCGAAGATATCCAATTCTGGCCTTTTATGGACCAGGCCGACATGATACAGCAGGTCATAAACAGAACAGGAAGCAATGCCTTAGTTGGAGGCATTTTGGCCATCTTTTTTCTGTTCGTTTTTCTCCGTAACTGGCGGCCTACCCTGACAATTGCTCTGGCCATTCCTCTTTCTGTAATCACGACGTTCATTGCGCTTTACCTTGCAGGATATACCATTAACCTCCTGACTCTTGGAGGCTTAGCATTAGGTATAGGTATGCTGGTGGATAATGCCATCGTGGTTATCGAGAATATTTTCCGGCATTTGGAGGAAGGAAAAAAAAGAGACGATGCGGCCAAAAGAGGAGCCTCCGAGGTCGGGATGGCCATCACTGCTTCTACCTTGACCACCATAGCCGTATTTTTCCCAATGGTGTTTGCCCGTGGGATTACAGGAAAACTCACTCAAGGATTGGCTTTATCCATTGCTTTCGCTCTGCTGGCCTCGTTGTTCGTAGCCCTTACAGTGGTTCCGATGGCGGCCTCCCTTCTGTTCAAAGCCAATCATAACAAAAACTCTTCTGAACGCCCTGAAAGAAAGGTTCAGTTCGAAAGAGCTCGAAGTATTTACCGGAATCTCTTGCATAAAGCTTTGAAACGGAGGGGATGGGTATTGGCTGGCGTTTTAGGGCTGTTCTTGCTCTCCTTCGTGATCGTTCCATTCTTGGGTACCGAGTTCATGCCCGCTTCGGACCGCGATATGATCATCCTCAGGGTGAAAATGCCTGTGGGGACATCTCTCGAAGAAACAAACCGCGTGGCTGAGATGGTTGAAGAACTCATGGCTCAGCAGCCTGAAATAAAGACCGTGTCTGCTCAGATCGGTTCCGCGGCTGAAGAGGACCCTTCCGATTTGGCAGGAGGCTTTTCCAACTCAGGAACTCACGAGGGAATCCTTTGGGTCGGATTGACCGAACAGACCAAGAGGGATGCCTCAGATATCGAGATTCTCGAACGTCTCAGGAGTCAATTGCCTCAGTTGAAAGGTGTGAAATTCGAAGCCATGGATATGAGCCAGATGATGATGGGCGGATCCAGCTCTCCCATTGCAATCAAAATCTTTGGCAAGGACATCTATCAGTTGAAGGCAATTGCCGATAACATTGTGGATCGAATACAGGACGTTGAAGGACTGCGAGATGTCACACACACTTTTGCCGAAGGGAAGCCGGAATACCATATCCGGATCAACAGAGAGCAGGCTTCTCGTATGGGATTGATGGTGAGCCAGGTCGCCAATACGATTCAGACGGCCTCATTAGGAAAAGTTGCCACCCGTTACAGAGAAGGGAATGAAGAAATCGACATCCGGGTCCGGTTTAGAAAGCAGTCCCGCGATAGTCTGAGGGATATCGAAAATATCCCCGTCATGACTCCGATGAACCAGATGATACGCTTGGATCAGGTCGCTTCCATCTCGAAAGGAGAAGGGCCCATTCAAATCGATAGAGAAAACCAAGCACGAGTGGTCACGGTCATGGCCAATATCGCGGGAAGAGATTTGGGAAGCGTAGTGAGAGATATCAAAGAGAGGATCACCGGCGTGGAGCGAGGACTGCCTTCTGGGTATTTTATCGAGTTCGGAGGCCAGTATGAGGATATGCAGGAAGCTTTTATTATCATGGCTGCAGCCTTTGCCTTGGCCACACTTCTCGTGTATATGATCATGGCCTCCCAGTTCGAGTCTTTCCTTCATCCCTTCGTGATCATGTTCACCATCCCTTTAGCGCTCATCGGAGTCATCGTGGCCCTTGTGGTTTCAGGGAAGCCTGTCAGTTTGCCTGTGCTTATCGGTTTTATCATGTTGGGTGGAATCGCTGTGAATAACGGGATTGTCATGGTGGATTATATCAACCAGTTGAAAAGGAGAGGAATGGATAAGGCAGAGGCCATTCTTCAGGGCTGCACCGTGCGTCTGCGTCCGGTGTTGATCACAGCATTCACCACGATTTTGGGAATGCTGCCTATGGCTTTAAGCACATCACAGGGATCTGAAATGCGGGCTCCTATGGCTATCACCGTGGTCGGCGGATTGGTCGCCACCACTCTGCTCACCCTGTTTGTCATCCCTATCATCTACAGCCTTTTCGACCGGGTTTCTTACAAGAAGAAAGCGTCCTCAATCTAAACAGCCTGGATGATTCATAAAAAATACCGAAGTTTTAATGCCTGCGTATATTCAGATGAATCAGGCCTTATACCTGAGGTGAGCTCCTATATTTCCATAACGGGAGAGCCTGGTGGGTGGATCGATATGAATGACCTGGCTCTTTTTATTCAGTGCTAACTCCACAGCCTCATCTATGACATCTATAAGAGGTTCTGTCTTTCGCTGACAGCTCGGACATTTGATTTCGTCTGCATACAGGAATCCGCATTTGGGACAGAATTTTCCTGGCTTGCTAAGATGCCGGGTAACCAGAAGTGTCTGAACCTCGCCACGGTTCAAGCTTCGCAGCGTATTTTTCAGTCCAGAAGTGGCCAATCCCCCTTTCGCGAGCTCGGAAATAAAAAGGTTCAGGAGTTCGGATTCCTCCTCGTCCTTGAGTTTTTTTTCGAGGGCAGAAGCCTCTCTCAGAATTTTGCTCGGAGAGTCGCTGGGCTTGGCTTTGAGCCGGGTTTTAAGCCTTTCTTTAAGATAGGGATGAAGAAGAGGCTCAAATTCTCTACAATATTCGTCCATACACCCGAGAAAAAGCCAGTCAAAGTTGTTCTTTTTAAAAAGATCGAAAGTCAATTGTGCTGATCTTTTGAAGTAATCATGGAGGTGGGTGGCGATATGCCGTTCTATCCGTTTAGACTCATAACCTTCCCATCCACCTTCCCTTACCTTGCTGGGGACATCACCTGTGATATGGTCGAGTTGGGAGAGTTCCCCCATGAACAATTCATACCATTTCGACTCTTTTCTATCGAGCGTGAGCAAGCAAATCCTGCGGTGTTCGTTCAATAAGGCGGATAAAGGACGGACATAGGGATTTTGATCAAAGATGAGCCTGTTCCGTGGAGGACTGGGAAGGTCAAAGGGTTCCCAGAAGTTCTCCTCATTGCAGGAGAAGACAGCCAAACCCTTACGACTGTGGGAGTTGATATTTTCTTTGCAAAAACGGCTGATTTTTTCCAAATCCAGAAGGAGAGATTCTCTCTTGTTTTTGCCCACATCCATCTTTTCCAAGAATACTCTATTTTTATTGAGAAGGTTTTTCAGAGACAGCAAAATTTGCTTTTTTGTCAATTTGCTCTTGTCTGTGTTGAGGTAAAAAGATGTGGTGAGAAATCTGTCGCTTCTAAATTTGGCGAGAGAAGCAATTTGCTTCCGACTCGATAATTTCATATGGCCTCCTTTGCAGAGGAAAACATTTGAAATAGAAAAAATGCCTTGGCAGGGAATGATTCATGGAAGTGTGGAACACGCAATGATAAAATAGGATTTGTTCGCCGATTTGTCAAGCTTTAGCGGTTCAAATCCCGCTGGAAAGGCTTGCCATCCTGTTTGGAACCATGCTTACATCCCATTTAACGGCTTTACTATCGATCAATATATGATTATAATGACAAAGCCATAGTATAAGCACAGGAGTGCGGAAGTGGCGGAATTGGTAGACGCGTAAGCCTCAGGAGTTTATGGTCTTTAACGGCCGTGTGGGTTCGAGTCCCACCTTCCGCACCATTACAAGATATTACAAGATAGCGGAGATTCTCCTCCGCTTTTTTTTAGCAAACTGCCATGTCTTCCCAAAAAAACATCCTTCTCATAAATCCTTGGATCTACGACTTCACAGCTTATGATTTCTGGCTGAAGCCATTGGGTCTTCTCTATGTAGCCGCTCTTTTGAAAAAATACACAGATCTCAAACTGAGCTATATTGACTGTCTGGACAGGCATCATCCTCTGCTCGAAAGTAAGCCCAGGACAAAACAGGATGGCCGAGGTCCTTACTTTAAAGAGGAGGTATCTAAACCTGATGTTTTAAAGAAAATTCCAAGAAAATACTCCCGCTATGGAATTCCTCTTTCCCTCTTTTGGCACGAGCTCAAACAGATCCCTCAACCGGATCTTGTTCTGGTTACGTGCACGATGACGTACTGGTACCCGGGGGTCCGAAAAGCAGTCGAGATGGTTCGCGAGAGATACGGCGGTATCCCGATCATTTTGGGAGGAGTATATCCGACTCTTTTGCCCCGTCATGCATTGAATCATACGGGAGTGGATGCTCTTTGTCAGGGACCGGGCGAAAGGCACATTCTGCCTCTAATCAACGATATCCTTGGAGGCGGCGTCTGTCCCCCCCTGAGTTTTGAAGCCCTGGAAGAGATTCCTTATCCAGATTTTGTTCTTCTTAGAAATCGAGACACGCTTCCCTTTTTGACGTCAAGAGGCTGCCGCCTGAGGTGCAGCTTCTGTGCCAGCTCTTTGCTTTTTGAAGGATTTGACAGGAGATCAAAGTCTTCTGTCCTCAGGGAGCTGGAACTTTTATGCAGTCTTTATAAACCCAGACACATTGCCTTTTATGATGATGCGCTCCTTCTGAACAAGGAGGAACATTTGATCCCGATCTTGAAGGCGGTCATTCAGAGTCGATTCCCTCTCCACTTTCATACTCCCAACGGCCTCCAGGTAAGTGAGATCGATTCTGAGCTAGCTTCACTTTTCAAAAAGGCAGGATTTCATTCCCTTTTCTTGAGTCAAGAAACCTTTGATGAAGAGCTGATCAGGGAATCGTGCCCGAAAGTATCACCAGATGATTTGGAGAAGGCATTAGACCATTTGGAGAGAGCTGGCTTTCTGCGGTCCGAGATAAACGTGTATTTGATGGTCGGATTACCCGATCAGAAGCTCTCAAGAATCGAAGAAGGAATCCGTCGTGTCCAGAGTCTTGGTGCTCAACCTAGATTAGCCTATTTCTCTGGCATTCCCGGTACCTTGGCCTGGAATCGGCTGGTCGCCAGAGGATATCTGCATCAAGATGCCGATCCGCTCCTCCATAATAAACTGGTTTTCCCCTATTTCTGGGGGAACTTTTCCCCTGATGAGTTCCAGGCCCTTAAGGATATGGCAAAACCTAGAATTTGAAGTTCAGACCAAAACGAAAAGACCTCGTTCCCCTAAGCGACGTGACCTTCTTATAGTTCGGGCTGAGGATGCGAATGCCGTCCGTCGAGCTCTCAGAATCGGGATACCAATATCCGCCATCATTCTGGACAATGGACTGATACTTGTTTCCAAGAGCGTTGAAGATATCCAACAGAAGGAATATTTTTTTTGAGCGCGAAAGGGAGAACTCTTTTTCGATCCGCAAGTCAAGGCTGTCCACAGATTTTGTCCTTCTGTCTCCCGGGGTTTCGAGAAAAACGGTTGCGGGAATTCCAGAGACATTCTCTTCTTCAGTGAAGGAACCCGGGGGAAAGATAGTGACATTTCTTGCCCATGGATTTCCACTCATATGAACATAGAAGAAGCTGAGGAACACGGAATAGGGAAATTCATAGGTTCCTGCGAGTTTTATGATCAATGGCCTGTCAAAATCCAATCTAGCTTCTTCGGTAAGGTTCACGAAGTAATTGGGATTGTCGGCTGCGGTGGTTGCCCCGGAGCTGGATAGATACCCCAGGCCGATATTTCCGGTGGATTTACTTAGAGTCACGGAACCATCGAGCTGCCAATGAGCGGAGAATCTTTTCTTGAAGGCGATTTCGAAGCCCTGATATTTTTGGCTCAGCTCAGGGACATTTTTGAATCGTTCAAAAAAAAGAGGGGCATTTTCCGAAGGGAAAAAAGCCGTAACAGGCGTATTGGGGTAGTCATCGATTTCTGGGATGATTGTGCTGAACGGCGTCCACCATCCCTCCGTATCTTGTTGAATGTTGTACCAGTCTTTATCCAACTCAGGGCTGTAAAGAACGCTCTCGAAGATGTCTTTTTTGCTTTTATAAATGTATGTCAGACGGATAGAAAAATCGGAAAAGATTTCTTGATTGAATCCAACGGTCAGTTCGTCCGTGTAGGGTGAGCGAGTGTCAGAGGAGATTCTCTGTTTATAGGATTCTGAATTGTAAGGGCTGTAGTCTTCGGGATAAAGTGCGTATGTGTCTTCCGCTCCATCGAGAACTCCATCTGTATCTGGGACATCAGGAATTCCGTTGTCGTTTTCATCGTACCAATAGAAGGAATGGGAACGGGATGCATTAAAAAGGCTCACAGCGGCCACAAAGTCGAGCATCATGGGCTGAGTGTAACGAGCGAAAGATGTCTTGAATAGAGTCTTTCCGTTTCCGAATATGTCGAAGATAAGTCCGAACCGGGGTGAGAGAGCGTTCCAGACCATCATGTTCTTCCAGTTCAAGACTTGAAGCTCATCAAACGGATTTACCTCTATGAGGGGCTGGATAAGATTTTCCCCCAGTGATACGGAAAGAGGATTACCGCTTGGGCCCTTGAACAAGGACAATTGCGAACCCATACTGCGGTCAAATCTTAATCCCGCAGTCAGTGTTACTCTTCCGGCGAAAGTTGCCGTATCCTGTATACTGACACCCAGTCTTTGAACTTCGAATCGCGGCACATATCCCCCTTCGAGATCGCTGGAGATCAAGAAGGATAGCTTTCCTTTGCCCACTGTGTTTCCACTGAAGGGAGAGAGGGTCGATCCGAAGAGATAAGGACTGCCGTCATCATAATATACCGCCAAATTATCCTCTTTCCATACGGACTGCTCGGTGCTGAAATTTTCGTATTCCCCTCCGAGTTTGATCTCGTGATTGGCCCCCAGGATGTTGTCTTGGAAGCGTGTCAGGTAGCCACTTACTTGGAAACTCTTATTTTTGCGAATTTCATTGATCGGACCGCTTCCCCAAAGATGGCCCGTGCTCTTATCGATATAGCTCGGATCGCTCTTCACTTCTTCCTGGAGGAAAAGAGGAAATTTGCTCTGGAGAAAGCCTGCCTTTACATCGACAAAAGTGTCCTGATCGATGACGTAGTTAAGAATAGCGTTTCCATGGTAGCTTTTTTCATGATCCATGTGTCGGGTTGCTTCGGCTGTCATGTTCCAGTCGAGGAGGGTAGCGTGAAAAGGTCTGTTTCTTTCGACATAATTGAACATTGCTGTCACTTTAAGTGTGGAGATGAACTGACTTGTGAGCTTTATGAATCCCATTTTTTCAGTGTTGTCCCAGTCAAAAGCTTCATGTTCCTTTCCTTGGGGGTCTGTCCATGGGATGAAAGATGTGGACCTGGATTGTGAGGTAAGACGGGCGTTGGTAAAGATCCAGAGATTATCCCTCAGGATGGGGCCACCTAAGGAAAGGGAAAAGTCCCAGAGTTTTTTATTTCGAGGTGGAGGCGATACGCCAGTAGCGCTCAGCTCTTCATCCGATACGAGCGTACTTGCCAGGCCATCGCTTGTGTGGTATAGGAAAGCTTCCCCGAAAGGGTCGTTCCCTCCTGATTTTGTGAGGATATTTATGTATCCCCCGTCGACCTGATCCACTTGAAGCTGTTTCCCTCCTTTTATGACTTCTATCTCCTCGATCAGGTCTGAATTGACGTTCGTGATGAGATACATCCCTATCGGATCGTTCAGGTTCATGCCGTCGATGGAGTACTGGTTGGCTCGTGCAGATGATCCATGAAAGATCGATGTTTTTGGAAAACTGATCGATTCGGGGATGACGCCAGAAATCAAGTTGATAACATCATGAAGGTTGCGTTCAATAGGTATCCTCCTGATGAGGTCCTCTTCGATGATAACTGCCGTTTTTGCAGATTCAGGGTTGGCCATCGGAGAGGGGATTTTGACTGTTGTCTCCTCTTCGATGGTCGTGATTTCCATCGTGATTCGAATCTTTACAGTCATCCCTGCATGAATGATGATATCCTCGATATTGACCGTCTTGAATCCAGGCATTTCCACAGTGACCTTGTAAGTTCCTGGAGGAAGGCCGTGGAATTTGATGACCCCTGTTTCGGAAGTGATGTACGTTTTGATGTCGAGCATGGATGGCGAATTGATGTACACAAATGCTCCTGGAAGAGGAAATCCTTCGGTATCGGTAACTTGACCTTTGAGAGAGCCGGTCTGTTCTTGAGCTGTCACGGAAAGCGTGAGTCCAATGGAGAGACTGATAATCCAGATTAGTTTGAGTGTTTTCTTCCCCAATTATGGCCTCCTTGGATTGCCGCGGATACGGAATCTTTTTTTTGAACCTTTATAAAAAACATCCTTTTTATTGTTGAAGTTGCAGGAGTACAATTTCTCTCGATTGAGTGACTATATTAACAATTATCCCTCTTTTTTACAATTATCACGGAGAAGAAAGCCCTCTGCTTATCGAGAGATCGGATTGCATGGTGTTCTATAAATCGTGTAACATATAATATACAAGAGAGAAAATGCGACCTTCTTTCCTTGAACGGAAAAATACAGAGAAACAATCCCATAAGTGGATAGCTGTTTGTCTCTTTTTGCTGGTATGTTTGGCGATTGCTTCTTCTTGCAGGTTGTACAGGTTAGAGCAAAAATTAGCTCCAGAGGACAAGGAATTTCTCTCCAGGGTCCGGTACATCGTCACGAAAGAGGAAAGAAAAATCTTTTTAGAGCTTCCTGAATCAGAGAGGGAAGAGTTTAAAGAAGAATTTTGGCGAAGGAGAGATCCAGACCCTGACACAGAGGAAAACGAGTTCAAGGAGACCTATTTTCAACGGATCGAGGAAGCCAACCGGTTGTTTCGGGGGGGAATTCCGGGTTGGCTTCAAGATAGAGGGATGATCTATATCCTTTTTGGACCGCCGACTCAAAGAAGTGTTTATCGAATGCAGGCTAGTTCGACCCCACGTGAGATCTGGTATTATGGAAATTTTCCCGTGATTTTCGTGGATGAGACAGGCAATGGAGATTATCGGCTTGTCACACTGGATGTTGTTCATCAGTTGAAGATGAATCAAGCTGAGATGACATTCCAGGAGAGAGCCGGGCCTAAAGACGACCTTTTTGATTTTGAGGTCTGGACGAGCAAAAACCGAGACAATGAAATCATCATAACAGTAGAGATCGATTACAGAGACATCTGGTTTGTAGGTGGTGAAGGACGGTTGGAGACCACCATCGAGATATCTGCGGTGATTATGGATGCCGAGGGAGAACTTGTTTTCGAAGAAAAGAAAGAATATCCCGTGGTTCTCCTAGAAGAGAATATCGGCAAGGAGAAGAGCCTGACTATCGAGCTTCCCTTGATGTTGAAGAGAGGAGAGTACAGAGTGAATTTGGAGGTAGTGAACAAAGCAGGGGGGGAGAAAGGGAGCAAAAGCTTAAAAGTCGAAGTTTGAGCATTTTTTCGCCCAGAGGGCAGCGCCGATAAATCCAGCCCTGTTTCCAAGAGAGGCGGGTTCGATGCTGCAGCATTCAAAGGATCCTTTGAATGACCGGCTTCTAGCCTCTTCGACAGCAGGGTGAAGGAGCAGGTTTCCGGCTTCCATCACGCCCCCTCCAAGAAGTATTTTTTCCGGATTCAGAAGATTTATTATGATGGATATCCCTATCCCGAGATAATGACCGGCGAGGGCTAAGACCTTTAAGGCATATTGATCCTTGCTTCGGGCTCTTCGGGAGATTTCTTCAGGTGTGATCTTCTCTTTGAGCCTGCTGAAAGCGAGGTAGTTCTGTACGAGCTTGGGTGCAGAGACCTCCGTTTCGAGACAGCCACGGCTGCCGCATTTACACGGCTCTCCCTCAGGGTTGACCGTTGCATGGCCCATTTCTCCGGCATATCCGCACGCTCCCTGCCAGATCTTCCCTTCCAGAATAATTCCTGTCCCCACCCCTGTGCCGATGGTCAGCAGCACGAGGCTTTGGGTGTTTTGTCCGGCCCCACACGTATACTCTCCGAACGCCGCCAGGTTCGCATCGTTGTTTATCCAGAAAGGAACATCGATGAATTGAGAAAAGGCGGGAATAAGGGCGAAGCTGTCGATTTCTGGATAATTGGGTGATTGAAGAATCTTCCGCTCCTTCTGGTCGAAAATCCCCGGAAATCCAAATCCGACTGTTGCTATCTGGTTCGGATGATTTTTTTTAAGTCTTTGCCAGATATCTTTCAAGGCATAGATCAACTTTTTGATCGTCTTGGGAGTATCCACTTGAGATTCTAAGACAGAGCCCCCGGTTTCATCCACCAGACCGTATTTGAGCAAGGTCCCTCCCAAGTCAAATCCGGCAAAAAGGTGCATTGGCTGTCAGCTCCTGCCTGAACTTATTTTTTGATCCCTGCTGCAGCATAATTGGGGGCTCCATAAAGGAGTTTGTTCAAGTTATCCATGTTCCTGTTCAGGATGGACGCGGTCTCGTCTGCGCTGGGAAGAGTTTGGAGCTGTTCTTCTTCTAGCGGAGCAGAGTAGTGCAGCTCCACATCCTCAAAACCGGAAGTCTCCATCATGAATTTTAAGGTCTGTGGATGAATCGGTTTTTGGTGGGTAAGGTCGAGAAAGTAGATCTGCACTAGTGCAAACACGGAAGCCGGATTCAGGGTTTCGAGGACAAGATGCGATCCTGGAGCGAGCTTGAAGTAAGCCAGTTCAATCGTTTTCTTCAGGTAGGGAGGGGGTAAGTGTTCTATGACTTGAGAGGAAAAAATACCGCCTATGGAGTTGTCCTTCTGCTCGCTCAGGAACTCTAAAAGATCGCCTCTCTTACAGATAAGCCCCTTATCGCGGCAAATATCGATCATCTGTTCATTAACATCGATTCCCTCCGCATCGATTCCATTCTCATGAAGGAGCTCAAGAAATTCACCACGGCCGCATCCCAGATCCAGGACCTTTTCCGCCTGTTTGAAAAAAGGGAGGAACCGGCTTTGTTGTTTTTTCACCAACTCCTCATTTCCTCTGAAGCGGTTTTCGAAACCGGCATACCTCCAGTCTTCGAGGGGCTGATGGACTTCCCTGACCATTGACTTGCCAGGGAGCGCTTTTTCATCGAGTACAGAAAGCAGCTGGTCCAGCTTACCCCTGAGATGGATAAATTTTTTCATGAGCAGATTCACATCTTCATACGAGGCAGCCAGCTTGTCCACACGCCATTCCATGCTCTTGAAGATCATGCCAACGTGGTTGCTCCCCAGGGCATCCCATTCTTGATCCTTGGCGTCTATCAGGGCAATACTGGATTCGATGAGATCTACTACAGAGGCGAACAGCTCTTTTGTCTTACGGAGATCTTTTTCTAAGATTTCCTGCAGCTCAGAGAAGATGACGGAAACCTGGTTTTGGAAGGGCTCCTCAGAGGGAGTTTTTTTGAATATTTTGGCTTTCTGACCGGTTTCGATGATCTCTCTCAAGCGTGAAGAGAGATGCTTGAGACGAAAAATGTTTTCAGAAGGAGAGTATTTTTCCGTCTCTTTTTTTATCTTTTCGAGATGTCTCGAAAACTCATCTTGTTTTTCTTTTCTACGCTGAGTGAGTCTTTCGATCGTCCGTTTCATTTGTCCTTAGGAGGAGGCTGGGTTTCGTTGGACTTTTCACTCTCTTTTTCTTTGGATGAGATGGATTTTTTAAAATTCTTTATGCCTTCTCCTAAAGATTTTCCCAATTCCGGGAGCCGTCGGGCCCCGAAAATGATAACGATAATCAGGACGATGAGAAGCAGCTCTGTTGGGCCGACAGGGCCGAATAAGAACATCAGATCCTCCTCGAGGTTATTTTCTCTTTACCGTATCCAAATTACTTCAGTCCCTCTGAAAAGTCAAGCACACCTCTGAAGGCTGTGTGAAGATAGTCTTCTCATAAACAGAAGCTTTTCACCTGATTTCGATGGATGAAATGACGAAATCATCCATTTTTGCTATGATTATGACTGGTTGAAAACGAAAAATGGCGATGAAAAAGAGACCGTGGCTTGGGACCTCTGAAAGAAGCAAAGCCCGGAAGGAGAAGTGAGAGATGCTGCCGACCATCAAATGGGAAAAAGAAAGGCTCATTCTCATCGATCAAAGAAGACTCCCCGAGGAGGAAATGTATGTCGAGTGTACAGACTACACCCATGTCGCCCAGGCCATCGAGGATATGGCCATACGAGGGGCCCCTGCCATAGGTGTGGCAGCCGCATACGGTATTGCTCTCGGTGTGATGAACCTGACTAAGGCCGATGAACTCGAATCCAAATTCCACCAGATTCTGGCACGTCTGGAAAAAACCCGCCCCACGGCACGGAATCTCTTCTGGGCCATCGAACAAATGAGGGATGTCTTCGAGGACAACAAAAATTTGGACCTTCCTGAGCTCAAACAAAAACTTCTCCGGCAGGCTTTTGCTATCGAACAGAAAGACATCGATACAAACAAGAAAATAGGGTTGTGGGGAAGAGAACTCGTACCAGACAGATCTTCCATCCTGACCCACTGCAATGCAGGAGCCTTGGCCACGGCCGGATATGGAACAGCGCTGGGCATCATCCGCGCAGCCGTCGAACAGGGAAAAAAGGTTAAGGTTTTCGTGGATGAAACAAGACCTTTTCTCCAAGGGGCGAGACTGACGTGCTGGGAGCTCGAAAAGGAAGATATCCCTGTGGTCCTGATTACTGACAACATGGCCGGCCATTTCATGCAAAGAGGGGCGGTCTCTGTCGTGATAACCGGAGCTGACAGAATAGCCAGGAATGGAGACACTGCCAATAAGATCGGGACGTATTCAGTTGCGGTTTTGGCAAAAGAACACAATGTCCCATTCTATATAGCGGCTCCTCTCTCCACGATTGATTTTGATCTGGCTGACGGAAGCGGAATCCCGATCGAGGAAAGAAATCCTGATGAGGTGAAAAAGGTCGGGAGACTCTGTATCTCTCCTCCTCAGGTCGAAGCACTGAATCCCGCCTTTGATGTTACGCCAGCAAAATTTATCACCGCCATCGTCACGGAACTGGGGATCGCCAGGCCCCCTTTTGAACAGAGTCTAGGGGCCTTGGTGGAATGAAATGCATTTTTTAGGTATAGAAACTTCCTGCGACGAAACTTCGGCTGCGGTTCTCGATCAGAAGCTCAAGATATTGAGCAATGTTGTTTTATCTCAGGACGAGATTCATGCTCCTTTTGGTGGAGTGGTACCCGAACTCGCTTCACGTCAGCACATTCGATCCATCGGCTATGTCGTCCAGGAAAGCCTGCGGCAGGCCAGCCTCGATCTGGAGAAAATAGATGTCTATGCTGTAACCCAGGGGCCTGGCCTTATTGGATCCCTCCTTGTAGGGCTTTCTTTTGCCAAGGGCCTGGCATTTTATTTTGGTAAGCCTCTGATCCCGGTAGACCACCTCGAAGCCCACATCCAGTCAGCCTTCATGGAGGCAGAACACGTTCCCATTCCATCGCTGGCTCTACTGGTTTCAGGCGGCCATACCTCTCTCTTTTTGCTGGAGAAGAAATTCAGTTATAAACTTATCGGGAGAACAAGGGATGATGCCGCAGGCGAGGGGCTCGATAAGATAGCTAAGTTCCTCGGATTGGGATACCCTGGGGGCCCTATTATCGACAGGATGGCAGAGGATGGGGATCCCGGAGCATTTGCTTTTACCCTTCCCCATATGAGCGACAAAAGTCTGGACTTCAGCTTCAGCGGTCTTAAAACATCGGCTCTGAAACAAATTAAAGGAAAAGGCATAACCAAAGACCACCCTGAGCTCCTCGATTTTTTGGCGAGTTTTGAAAAAGCCGTAATCAAGGCCTTGCTGTCCAACATGAATCGTGCTGCCGGCCGGTATAAACCCAAATCTCTGATCCTCTGCGGGGGAGTGGCGAGGAATAAAAAGCTCAGACGGGATTTTAAAAAGCTTGCTCAAAAATTGAATACTCCCTCTTATATCCCTTCACCCTATCTCTGTACAGACAATGCAGCCATGGTTACAGCCTTGGCCGTGGCGAAATACAGCGAATATCCAGAGAGGTCGTTTCCACTCGAACTGAATGCTTATCCAAGGATGTAATCTGCCTTCCTTTTCAGATGACCTGGTTCTTATGAGAGTGGAAATGAAGGTATCTCCGGGGCCGTATCGAGAAATGGCAGAATTAGACCTGGGGTATTATTTTGAAGAGGAAGGGTTTCGAGAATGCTATGACGCCTGCTTTTCTCTTTAAATATATACTCAGGCGATAGAGACGTGTGTTTTTAAATTTATAGGATGGAGGAGATGGCAGGTGCAGACTCTTTATTTCGAAATCAGTCTCTCCTTTGAAGAGATTCTGGTCAAAAAGGCTCAGCTCCACATCAAAAATTCCCTCCTCGGATCCAAATTCTAATCGGAATTCTTCGATTTTGCGCCATGAAGTGAAGTGGAAGATGTAAGGACGGTTATCCCTGGGCAGATGGAAGGTCCCGGGTCCTATCATCTGGGCTACTCGCCCTAGAGAGTAAAACCGAATTTTTAATCCCGAAGGATACTTAATGTCCGTGGGATAAAGGAGTACTGTGCGGGGATAGAGCACCAGCCAGAAAAAAATTGTAAGGAGGCAAACCCCTGCGATGATCATATGATGAGACAATTTCATTTGAAAATCGTGCTTTTTAACTGCCATATAGAGAACTATAAAAAGGAGAAGGCCGCCGATCCAGGCATAATTGGGAGTCCATTGGGAATTGTCCAGCTTCAGGAAAGAAGGCAGATACTGGGGGAGGAAGAAGTGGAGATTGCTTAGCAGGAGGAACAACCTTCCTGCTCTCTCTGTCACTCCGGTTGTCGTGAGTTGATAGAGAGCCAGCGGGTGTTTCAGAAGCAGAATGACGAAAACAAAACTCAGAAAGGCAAATAAGCTGAGAAGGACAGAAAATATTTTTTTCGCATTAAAGGCCAGAAAATAACCTAGAAATACAGCCAAAGCCCAGGATACGGAGACCAGCGGGCGTGCCTGAGGAGCATAACTGGTTCTTTGTGTCAGCAGAGCCGAATTCAAGATGTAAGGAGAAGTGAGAAACAGGATCAGGAGAAAAGAGCGGAGGTTTCTTTTCATCGCCTCCACGCATCCGAGGAAGGCGAAAAAATAGACAGGGGCATACAGAAGCAGCCCGTCTCGCTGGTCGAAGAAATATCCGGCAAGCGTTTCCAATTTAAGATGGAGGGGAATGTCTGATAGGATAGACTTGAAATAAGCGAATGATTCCTGAACAGTTGTTGCGCCCTTTATACTCACTGATAGGAGAGAAACCGAGCCGTATACGAAGTACTGAAACAGAAGATGAAGGAAGAAGAGAACGAAAAAAGGGGCCAAAAAGTAGAGAATGTGCCACCTCGCTCGATATTTTCTGATCAAGATCCAGACAGCATAGATAAGGAAGGGGGCAAGAATAAAAACGTATTTGATCGCGTGGAACCAAATGAAACAGGAAATCAGGAGGCCGATAAAGACCATCGATGCTTTCGACAAACGGGAAGAGAACCGCAGCAGACGAAAAACGGTGAGTGAAAACAGTGCGATGATGATTTCCGGATAAATATGGAGGGAATAAAAAAACACCGGGGAGGAAAAGCTGTAAATCAACCAGCCACCGAGAGCAAGCTTTTCGTTTTTCCATTCCTGGAAAAGATAAAGAAAAATCTGAACTCCGAGGAGAGCGCCAAAAATACTCATCCCAAAACGAAGGAAAAAAACGAGAGACTTTCCCCCGAATAAAGACCCCAAAGCGTAGAAAGGAACAAGGAGAAAAGATGTTCCAGGCGAATGAAAAGAGTACCGACCTCCCGTTCCAGGAGCAGTGTGTGGCATGATATTGACTTGGGCCAGCATGGTTTTTCTGTAGTCTTTGTTGGCATAATTATTTTCCAGATCGATGTCTCCATCTGCCAATAGACTCTGGGTAATGATAAGGTAGTGGGGTTCGTCGCCGGCAAATGTCTGTCCAGAAGAGGTTAGAAGAACGGACCCTGAGTTATATACAAACAAGGAGATCGCGAACAATATGAGCAATTTTTTTTTAATCGAGAGGAGAGAAAGTCTTTCTTTTATGCCCTTGATGGTTGAGTTCTTTTCTCTAGAGATTGGGCGTAGAGAGGCAGTCTTTAAGTAGAGAAACGAGCCGAAAATCGACCAGAAAAAAATTGTTGTTCGGGTGCGCAGGTCGTCAGCATCCAGATAGAAAAGGAGGAGCAAAGGCAGCAGGATGAGAAATAGAAGAGGGAGGTAGGTTAAAAAATCCCGGTCCATAGCTTTTGGGAAGAGGATCTTATGCATATTCGCCGCTGCTCTTGAACAGCCCATCCAGACTCCGAAAAGCAGGAAAAAGAACAGAATGCCTTGGATCAAGAAAGGGAATATCTTGAGAGTTAAACGATGCGATTGGAATGTAAATGTGGAAAGCTGATCATAGAAGAGAACAGAAAGACTGAGCAGAAAAGCGAGAACGAAAAAAAGGAGGAGACGAAGGAGATGCCAGTTTTTCTTCATCTGTTTTGACTAATAGTCAATTGTTTCTGAATTGTCAAGAAAGGATATGGCTTTAACCTGGTTATGAAAATGTGATATTATTGGATCAATGGAAATATCAGCCGTTATCATCACTTATAATGAGGAAAAGCGCCTCGAACCGGCACTGAAAAGCTTGGAAGGAATCTCCGAGGAGATCGTCGTGGTGGACAGATACAGCGATGATGAGACGGTCAAGATCGCCAAAAGATATACGGATCGTGTTTTTCAGAGGAAGTGGACAAATTTCGCTGATCAGAAGAATTTTGCCAACAGCAAAGCCAGGTTTCCATGGATTCTTTCCTTGGATGCGGATGAGAGGCTTTCCCCAAAGCTCAAAGAGGAGATCGGACATTTAAAAGAACAGGAGCCCGGATGCTCTGGCTTTTCTATGCCCAGGAAGGTTTTTTACTTAGGACGATGGATTCGCCATTCAGGGTGGTATCCGGATCGAAAAATCCGCCTCTTCCAAAGGGAGAAAGCACGCTGGGAAGGAAAGTATGTCCATGAGAAACTTGTGATTGAAGGTGAGGTCCGAAAGCTGCTCGGTTCCATCCATCATTTTACTTATCGCAACATTGCCGACCACCTCAGAAGGATCAATACATTCTCCGATCTTGGGGCCCAAAAGCTCTATGCACAAAACAAAAAATCCCGATGGTATCATCTGCTTTTTCTTCCTTTTTTTAGGTTCTTGAGAGCCTATTTACTGAAAGCTGGCTTCATGGATGGTTTTGCGGGGTTTGTCATATCTGCGCTAGAAGGGTACTCGGTGTTTGCCCGTTATGCAAAACTCAAGGAGATTTGGAAAAAAGGAGAAAGAATTGAGCCTCTTCCAAATTGACGCAGAAGGGGAGTGGAGAGGAGAGCAAAGTCGGTCCTTTTTCATTGCCAAGGAGCTTGCACGTAAGGGCTACCGCTTCCGATTCGTTGTCCAGCCCGGCAGTCCCCTTCAAAATAAAGCTTCTGAAGTCGGGCTGCCTGTTCTTCCGGTTAAAATATCGAGTAAAGGAAGCCTGTTCTCTGTGCTCCGGTTATACAGGGCAATGAAACGGGCAAACTGCCAGTTGGTTCATTTCCACGATGATCTTTCAGTGGCTGTCGGCTCGGCTGCGGCTTCCTTAGCCAAGGTTTCTCTGAGAGTGGCTTCAGGTCCGGAAGTCTTATCTCGGAAGACATACAGTCTCTTCCACCGCAAATATAAGAAGGATATAGATGCCGTCATCGCAAGTTCCCAGGAGGTGGAAAAAGATTTTGTCTCCGGTGGGATGGATTCTCCTCTCATCGAGGTCATACCTTTTGGAATGGATTTTTCCCCTTATCAGGAAAATGCCAAAAAAGACTATCTTTATCAGGAGCTGGGTTTTGGTCCGGATGATTTCCTTGTCGGAGTCATGTTTCAGCTCGGCGATCAGAAAATGGTCAGATATTTGCTCCGGGCCGCAAGATATTTGAGGGAACATTCCTCCAGGATAAAAGTTGTTATTCTGGGAGAAGGTCCGGTGAGCATGGATCTCGAAAGAGAGTTCCTTGAAATCGAGGGGGAGGAGCTGGCTTTCTTTTTAGGATATCAGGAAGATTCGCCCCGGGTATTCGGATCTCTTGATGTGTTCGTTTGTTCTTCTGGTTTCGAGAACGGGAATCACGGCCTTGTCGAAGCCATGGCCTGCGGACTTCCGGTTGTATTCACTCGATCGGGTGATGTACCAGAGGCAGTCAAACACAGAAAGACAGGGATGATTGTGTCTCCTCGCAGTCCCAAAGTACTGGCTAATGCGGTTATCGGACTTTTTGAGGATAAGGAGCTGGCAGCACGTTTAGGCCAGAAAGCTTATGAATTCGTTTTCGATAAGCTTTCTGCGGAGGCTATGGCATCGAGAGCCATTGAGATGTATGAGACCCTGGCAAAAAAAAGGGGAGTGAGACTTGGGTAGCGATGGATTGGAAATCGACAGGATTGAGCTGTATCTCTTGAGCCTTCCTTATGTTCATTTTTTTGAAACTAGCCTTGGCCGGGAAGAAGAGCGAACTTTCATCCTTGTGAAACTCTATGCCGACGGATTATGTGGATACGGCGAAGTCGTTGCGGGTAAATCGCCACTGTACAGTTATGAGACCGTATCTACTGCCTGGCACATCCTGAAAGAATTTTTGATTCCTCAGGTTTTTCATCACACCTTGTTCCATCCTCTAGATTTCTATGAAAAAGCCAGAATTTACAGAGGACATCCAATGGCGAAAGCAGGGATGGAACTTGCCTTGTGGGATCTGGAAGCAAAACGGAAGAATCTCCCTCTTTGGAATCTCTATGGAGGGATAAACAAAGAGATTCCATCAGGCGTCAGCATTGGAATACAGGATACTGAAACACAGCTCTTGGAGAGAATTCAAACCTTCCTCGGAGAAGGATACCGGAGAATCAAGATCAAAATAAAGCCATCCTGGGATGTCGCTGTCTGCAGAAAAGTTCGAAAGAGTTTTCCTGAGATCTCTCTCCAGGTGGATGCAAACGGAGCTTACACTTTGCAGGACAAAGAGCATCTCAAGAAGCTGGATGAATTCGATTTAGTGATGGTGGAACAGCCGTTCGCTCCCTATGATTTGTGGGATCACAGCCGCCTGCAGAGGGAGATGAAGACCCCTCTATGCTTGGATGAGAGCATCTATAATATGGATTCATCGCGGAAAGCTCTGGAGATGGGAAGCTGCCGGGTCATCAACATAAAGGTAGGTCGGGTGAGCGGTGTGGTCGAAGCCAGGAAGATCCATGATTTCTGCCAGAAAAACTCGATACCTGTCTGGTGTGGCGGCATGCTGGAGTCCGGCATAGGGAGAGCCCATAATATCCATCTGTCCACTCTTCCGAACTTTAAATTTCCGGCCGATCTTTCAGCGAGCAGGAGGTACTATACTGAAGATCTGATCGAGCCGCCCATCGATCTTACTCCACAGGGAACGGTCAGGGTCCCCGAGCTTCCCGGGCTAGGAGTTTTCCCTCAGGAGGAGAGAATCACGAGGGCCACTCAATTCCATGAAGTCTTCAAGAAGAGTGATTTTTAAAAATATATAAACCATTCTTTGGAGAATATCGTATAAGCTGGTGAATAATAATTCCGGAAGCAGCTCTGGAGGTTGAAATAAAATATTCTTAAAGGGAGGTATAAAATTGAAAGACAGACCGATGTCAAGGCAAATTTTGCTTGTTCTGGCCGTCATGCTTGTGTTTAGCGTTTCCTTGGCCCAGGAGAAGCCAAAGACTAAGGAAGTTTCGGTTAATCCTATCGTTTCGTTAGCCAAGGCCATGACCGATCGTATTGCGAATAATCTTCATGTGGAAAAAGCGGTTGGCGAACCGATCAAGGTTGGAAAGGTTACCATCCTGCCGATCATCATGATCGATGTCGGATTTGGCGGTGGGGGAGGCGGACCTCAGATGGCCGCTCAAGGATTTGGGATGGGCGGCGAGGCCAGGCCTTTGGGATTCGTCGTCATCAGCAAAACGGGCACAAGGTTCATTCCGGTAGGGAAAGTCCCCAGGAAGTGAGGAAAAAGATGGGAAAAATGAAAATCGGATTTTTGACTTTGGGTGTGATATTCTGGGGATTATCCGGACAAATCCAGGCTCAGACGGCATCTCCTATAGACGAGGCTTTCGTGAGCTTAGACAAAATGATGGCCGCAATAAATGTTGATTCGGTGATCGGAGATCCTATCCAGATTCAAAATACAATCATCATCCCCTTTTCGAAAATATCGTACGGTTTAGGTGCCGGTGGAGCCATGATGGGTTTTGGTGGAGGCATGGGGGCCAAGACCATTCCCCTGGGCATATTGATCATAGAGGGGGAAGAAGTAAGGGTCGAACTCTTCCCGCTTGAAGAAAAAAAACCTTCATTCCTTCAGGAGATGCTTCCTGTTTTGCTCAAGATGCTTCCTGAAATAATGGGCAAACAATTTTCTCCTCCGTCGCCATCCCCTGAAAAGTCCTCAGGAAAGACATCTGCTCCTCCTCCTGATCTAACATTGGAAAAAATAGAAAAGCTCTATGAAGAAAAAAAGTATCAGGAGGCTCTGGATGGAATCGATTCCCTGATCTCCGCCGATCCCGAAAATGCCGAACTTCACGCCTGGAAGGGAAGCATTCTGGGAACCTTGGCTCAAGGAGACAACCCAGCCGATATGATCAAGTATGGCATGGGGGCCATGCAGGAATTCGAAACGGCGTTGAAACTGGATCCAAACAACATAAGGGCACGTTTCGGGAGGGCAGTGGGGCGCTTAATGGCCCCAGAAGGCTTTGGTGGAGATGTTGATGGAGCGATCGAAGATTTGGAGATGGTGTGCAAAAAAGAGCCCTTTCCCGATGCCTATTATTATTTGGGAAAAGCTTACCAGAGAAATGGTGCTATCGACAAAGCCAAGCAGGCTTTCCAGGAAGCTCTCGTCTTGAAACCGGATCATAAAGCTGCAGCAGAAGCTCTGGAGGAAATCAAATAGGATGCGCATTCTCAATCTGCATTTATATTTCCTCTAGATAGACCTCCCCGCAAATTCTCTAAGAAATTCTCTTGATTTTTTTTTAACGGTCTTCTATTATATTGAATGTATATATTACAATATTCGAATATAATAAATTAATTATTTAGCAGAATCTTTTTTATAATATCCGGGAATAGACAGAACATTGCGTGCGGAGGAGAGAACAAATGGCGAAATTGAAGAATAGAGAAAAAAGGTGGCTTGAAGAACAGTTCGGGGCGAGAGCAAATTTCGACCCCACAGAGAGGCTGCTCTACAGCCACGACATCGCCGCGATACCGGGCCTGTTCAAGCCCCTCATCGGAAAGACAGTTCCCGATGCCGTCGTTCAGCCTGAAAGCGAGGAAGAATTGGTCCGGTTGGTACAATGGTCGGCTCGAAATAAAATCCCAATCGTCCCGAGAGGAAAAGGCTCCTCAGGGTATGGAGGTATCATCCCTACCCGGAAAGGGATGGTGGTGGATTTTTACCGGATGAAAGATGTTCTCGCTGTTGATACCGAGAAGAAAACGGTGACGGTCCAGCCTGGAATCACTTGGGAACAACTGGACAAGAGACTCAAACCTGAAGGATTGACCATACGTCTTTACCCCACGAGTTACCCCTCTTCCTCAGCAGGTGGTTGGCTGGCCCAGGGTGGAGCCGGCATAGGATCCTTTGAATACGGCTGGTTCTCTGAAAATGTGGAGAGGGCAAGGATCGTCCTGCCCAGCGGCGAGGTCAAAGAGGTTTCCGGAAAAGACATGGAGATGGTGGCTGATGCAGAAGGGACTACAGGCCTTATCAGCCAGCTAACCATACACGTTCAGAACCTGAGCGATATCGGTGTGAGAGCCATTGCATGTCCTGATGCGCATAAACTTTCCAGGATCTTTCAAAAATTTATCGATCAAGACCTTCCCATCTGGTCTCTGGTTTTCATCAATCCCCGAATGGCGGAGATGAAGAACCGGGCTCCTGTGCTCACTCATCACGGCCATCCCGTAGAGCACAAGGTGATCCTTCCGGCTGCTTATATTGCTACACTGGCATTCAGGGAAAAAGACAGGGAGAAGATCACATCTCAGCTTCCCGAAATAGTGAAAGCCTGTGAGGGTGAGGTCCTTAAGCAGGAAATCGCCGATCACGAATGGGAACAGAGGTTCAAATTGATGGTGGTCAAGCGGCTCGGACCCTCTTTGGTCCCCGCTGAGGTCGTCGTCCCTCTGGATAAATTAGGGGATGTGATGGCTGAGATCGAGGACAAGGTCAATCAGCCCGTGGTCAAAGAAGGAGTGATCATCAAGAAAGGGCGAGAAGGGAAGCCGGAAGCCGTCATCTTGGGATTCATTCCGAGCGATCAGAGGAAATTTTCTTACAACTTTGTATTCGGGCTCGTGTTGAGCATCATGAAGATCGCCCGGAAGCATGGCGGACGTCCCTACTCCACCGGACTGTACTTTACGTATAGAACAGGAGAAATTTTAGGAAAAGACAGGACGAAAAGGCTCAGGTCCTTTAAAAAGCAGGTCGATCCCGATAGGATTCTCAATCCCGATAAAGTTATGGGTGGCAAACCGGTTGGGAAAGCGCTCGGAGTGGCCAGTCTCTTCGAGCCTGTGATCAGACCTTTCGGGAACACGGTTGTCACTCGGGTTGGAGAGAGGATCGAGAAGCCTGTAGGAGGGATACCTCCTGATGTGGCCTGGTATGCCTACGCCTGTTCTCAATGCGGCTATTGTTTGGATGAATGCGACCAATTCTTCGGCCGGGGATGGGAGAGCCAATCACCGAGAGGGAAATGGTACTGGCTGCGTCAATATCAGGAAGGAAAGGTGAAATGGAACCAGTTCATGGTGGACACGATGCTGGTGTGTACCACCTGTGAGTTCTGCAACCTGCGCTGTTCGGCGGCGCTTCCCATCGAGCCGGCATGGATGGAGCTGCGGGGAAAACTGGTGCATGAGAACAAAAGGATGACATTTCCTCCCTTTGAGATGATGTCCGCAGCGCTTCGAGCGGAGGGCAATATCTGGGCCGGATACAGAAAGAATCGGACCGAATGGTTCCCAGAGGATCTTTGGAAAAAGCATGGTCCTGGCATTCAAAGCAAGAATATCTATTTTGCGGGATGCACCGCTTCCTATGTGGAACATGACATAGGGGCGGCTGCCGTCACTCTGCTGGATTCTGCAGGAGTCGATTTTTCATATCTCGGCAACGTCGAGAACTGCTGTGGGACGCCCATGCTGGTTGCGGGGAAATGGGATGTTTTTGCAGAAATAATCAAGAAGAACATCGATGCCGTAAAAGCATCTGGAGCGGACACGGTCATAACCTCTTGTCCGGCCTGTGATATGATGTGGCGCCATACCTATAAAGAATGGGCAGAGAAGCTCGGGATTGATTTTGATATCCAGACAAAACATTACAGCGAGGTGATCGCCGACAAGATCAGAAGGGACGAGTTCAAATATACCCATTCAGTCGATAAAAAGGTCACCTGGCATGATTCCTGTCACATCGGACGCGTCTCGGGTATCTACGATGAGCCCCGGGAAGTCATCAAGGCCATCCCCGGTGTCGAGTTCGAGGAAATGGCCCATAACCGTCAGGATGGGCACTGCTGCGGAAGCGTCCTGACCTTGATCAAGGATCCTCCGGTGGCCCATGAGATCGGAAAATCCCGATTGGACGAGGCGAGCGATATCCATGCAGATTCAGTTCTGGCTCTCTGTCCCTGCTGTGAATTTCAGCTGCGTGTGAGCAAAGATAAAAAGGACTTATCCGTTGATATTCATGATCTAGCTGCCTTCGCCTGTAAAGGATTGGGAAAGGAATTTCGAGATCCCAGCCCGGAAGTGCAGAAGCAGTGGTCGGTTTTTGAAGGCATGATCGCAATGATGACACCTCAGGGATTCGCAGACTTGATGGATACCATGTGGCCTCAAATGCTGGATGCCATGCCATTGGGAATGGGCAGGATGATGCGGACCGTCGGGAAGCTCGGATTTTTCGGAGACACCCTGTTCGCCTTGATGAAGCCCGTCTTTCCTATCCTCTTTCCGAAGCTTCTTCCCAGAATGATGCCCAAGGTCATGCCCACCATGCTGGAACGTGTGTCCCGGATGATTCCCATGCCGGATTATATGGCAGAACAAATGCCGGAAATGATGCCCAAGGTCATGGACAATCTCATGCCTCACATGCTCCCCGACGTGGTTCCACTGGCAGTTCCGAAGATGATCGCCCATCTTCGCAATCGAACTCAACCTGCAGCAGCTTAAAAAGGTCGGTTTTCCTCCCTTTTGTGTGGGCATGAATTTTAAAGTGTTCTTTGCCATCAGGCACCTCCTCCGCTCTAGTGAGGATCTTTAACGCCATTCCCCCATCGCTCTTCTCAGCGGCTGCGTAACTCCGCACGTCTGTTCCTCATCCCTCCTACCCTGACTTTTATTCCTGTGTTTGTAAGGATCTTGAAATCTTAAGCATAGTCGTGCTCAATACATACTCGCCGACAATATGGGAAAACCCATATTGTTCCCTTCGAAGAACGATTCGTGAAGGCTAGATCCTCAATGGCGCTGCGGAGATGCCTGATGGCTTTTTCAATCAGAGTGCATCAACACAAACTGGAAGTTAGATTTTTCCTTCCTTCAGATCGGGATAATGAATCCAGGTGGGATGAAATTCAGGATTGTCAAGTATGGGAAAAGAGATCGGTAGTACCAAAGAATCGGTCGAATAAAAAAAGGGCAGGCCGTTGAGCCTGCCCTCATCGCTTGATTTTTTCTTCTGCTCTATTGGGATTTGCGGATGTAGATGTCTCCATCGTAGGAAACGAACTGGAATTCTGATCCGCCTCCGTTTATAGTCCCATAAATGAACTCGCCGAAGCTGATCCTGTATTTTCCTCCCTTTTTTCGCTCGTCCTGGACCTTCTGCTGGTTCGTTTTGATGTCGATCGGGAAATCGCTGTAGATCTTACCTTCCTGCGTTCTCATCTTGACATTGGCTTTCAAAGCTGCAGGAAAAGTCACGTCGATATCCCCATCGTAAGAACTGAAAGACATCGGTTTTCCAGGATCGATTTGATCGAAGGTGACCAGGATTTCGCCGTCGTAGGAATTGGCGACAGCAGACCCCGAGATTTTCTTCAGGGTCACGTTCCCTTCATAATTTGAGACTTCGATCTCGCCGGTCACATTTTCCACCAGAATATTTCCGTTATCGAGGCTGCTGAGTTTCAACGAAGTTTTGAAGGGAACTTGGATGGTGAGGTCGACTGTATTGTCATAGGCAGAGACATGCACTTCCATCACGTTGTTGTCTTCTTCGACGATCAGTCCTGTTCTGGCAACAGAAATACGCTGCATTCCTTTGGCTTTTTCGGATACTTCTTCTCTTTCCTGAATCTTTTCTCCGCGCAGTTTTGCTTCGATGATCACTTCTTTCCCGTTGTACCCTTTGACCGTGATAGCTCCGCTGTGGACCGAGGCCTCGACGAGTCCCGGTTTCGAAGGATCGCTGAAAGGCACGGTCGCCCGGTCACCTGCTGCCTGTTGGGCATAGACGATGGCTCCTGCGAACACCAGCAAAGCGGTGAGGCCTAAAGAGATATGATATCTGTTCATTTTATCCTCCTGAATTATTTCTTGATTATCAGAATATCCCCGTTCAGGGTATCCATTTTGATTTCTGGACCTCCCGATCCCACCCGGACACCTGTGGAGCGGTTACTCTTGTAGACATATTTTCCATTTTTCCGTTTGACACTCGAGGAAGATACGGTCGGCAAATAGGATACGCCAAAATCCGAGTAAGCATCTCCATTGAAAGTTTTCAGCTGGAAATCTGCGGAGAGGTTTTCCAAAAAAGCGACTTCGATATCTCCGTTAATGGTTTTAAAGGAGCAATCCGAAGCGGGATTCCGGCTGAAAACCACTTTGACTTCACCGTTAACCGTATGGGCTCTCCCCGAACCGGACAATGCATTCATAGTGATCGCTCCGTTGACATTCCTGACTTCGAATTCCCCTTCGACATTGTCCACTCTGATATCTCCGTCTGTGACGGTTTGGAGGAAGACGTTGGTCTTGCGGGGGACCTTGATTTCGAAATCATAATGGACCCGATATCCAGGATCATGCATGCTTTCCGGTTCATGACTATGCCGGCACCTAAAGGGCCCATCCACGTAAATATCGATGACGTTTTCCTCTTGAGTGATGTCAAGCATTACCTCTTTCTGGGCCTTTTCGATTCTCCCTTCGGTCCGTGCTTTGATCATCTTGTGGGCAATGAGCCTGACTTCTGTTCCGTTGTATCCTGTCACAACGATCGATCCGAAGATATTGTCCACCTGAAGATCTTTGGGCTTGGAGAGGTCCTTGAATTTCAAGGTTTTGGTGATTTCCTCTTCCTTTTCAAAACGGAGTGTATCGCCCTGGAGGAAAAGAAATCCCATGACAAAGGCAACCGACAGTAGCAGAAATGGTTTTCTCATTTTCTTCCTCTTAAAAGCTGAGCTCTTGGATACCGCGTTCAAGCTTTTGCTTGACACCCGGGTCGAGCTCATTGGCCCGGATCAGTTTCCTGAAGGATTCTAGAGCCTGTCTCTCCTGCATGTTGACAAGGAGATCGATCAATGCCACCTGTAAAAGGGGAGAAGTCTGTTTGGATAGAGATTGGACCACACCTTCTCTGACAGAGGGATAGTCATAGAAAAGATAAAGGGCATCCACCGCAGCCAGCCTGACATTGATATTGGGATCGCTGTCCAGGGTATCGAGAAGGGCATCGATGGTTTGTGCATCGGGTTCCTTCAAGTCATAACTCAAGTTGATGCCTTTGAGGCGCTGGATAGACGACCGCTGTTCCATCAGAGAAACAGCGAGCATCTGCCGCATGCCCTGGATTTCCCGGCGGAGTTCTGCATTCTGATTGGCGGGGCGGAGGAAATATCCGGTGGCCAATCCAGCAAAAAGGAGAAGAAAGCCGAGCCCGAACTGCAGGGCAGGACGTCTCCTCCATGAACCGTCGAACAGACTGCGGAAGAATCTGCGCAGGTGCTGGACTGGTCTCTCTTGGTGCATCTCTTCTTTGTATTCTTCCAGCATCCCGTAGAAACGCTGCCTGAGTCCGTTGCTGGGACGTTCTTCAGGGAGAACGCCCAGTTTTGTCCAAAGGGCGCTCAAATTCTCCAGTTCTTCTCTGCATGAGGGGCATTCTGCGATGTGGGACTGAATCATTTCCATGGATCCCTGATCCAATTCTCCGACCAAAAAGTCCGGAAATTGTTCTTTTATATGTTCGCATCTCATGACACGGTTCCTCCTTGGAGTTCAAAATAAATTTTGCCCAATTCCTTAATGGCCCGATGGACATGGGCCTTAACCGTCCCTATATGACAGCCTAAAATCTCAGCGATCTCTTTGTATTTCAGGTCCTGGTATCGGCTGAGTATCAGGACCTCTCTTTTCTTTAAGGGAAGTTTTGCCAGTGCCTGGCGCAGAAGCAGGACTTCCTGCCCATCTTCCATTCTTTCAGCAGGCGAAGGATCCGAAGTAACAGGATCGCTCCATTGTTCCTCCAGGGGCATTTCGTCTTTCTTTTTTCGCAGGTAATCGATGTGCACATTGCGGCCGATCTGGTACATCCAGAGCGTGAATTTACTCCTTCCCTGGTAGGTGGTGCGATATTTCAACATGCGCATAAAGACCTCCTGGACGAGATCTTCGCTGATGTTTCTGTTTGCGGTCAGACGCAGGAAAAAGTTAAAAAGAGGGATGTGGTATTTCTCGAAGAGAACAGCCAGTTTTTCGACATTTCCTATTTTGACTTCTTCCATCAGTTTGTTGTCCGAGTAAGAATTCACCACATTCGATCCTTGGTTTTTTCGTTCCATAGTGTAAGACTTGCCTTTTGAAAAAAGGTTACACCAAAAGAGAAAAAAATGAAATGGATATGGGACAGACGCTCGTTATGTCCACACCTGTCTCACTGATTGACTTGGGTGAAGAGGGGTGATATAAAAGGGGATATCTTTTCTGAAGGCGGGTGAACAAAATGTCTCAACTCACTTATAAAAAAGCGGGGGTCGATATCGACGAGGCCGGAGAATTCATCAAAAAAATAAAGCCGCTTCTCAAGAAGACTCATCGTCCCGAAGTCCTGGGGAAAATCGGCGGATTCAGCGGTCTTTTCAGGCCGCGCCTCCAAAGATTCAAAGATCCTGTCATCGTCTCCTCGACCGACGGGGTCGGAACAAAGCTTTTGATCGCAGAATTGCTGGACAAGTACGACACCATCGGCCTCGATCTGGTCGCCATGTGTGTGGACGATGTCGTTGTCACAGGGGCAGAGCCTCTTTTTTTTCTGGATTATATTGCCTGCGGGAGGCTGGATAAAGAGAGGCTCTATGAGCTGATGAAAGGGATTGTGAGAGGCTGCCGGGAAGCAGGATGCGCCCTGATCGGGGGTGAGACAGCCGAGCTGCCTGGAATGTATCGGGCGGACAGGTTCGACCTGGCTGGCTTTTGTGTGGGCATGGTGAGCCGGGACAAAGTCATTGATGGCCGGTCATGCCGGAGAGGAGATAAAATCATCGGCCTTTCTTCCAACGGGCTTCACAGCAACGGATATTCTCTCGTGAGGAGGCTGTTCGAGAAAAAAGAAATAAGGGAAAAACTGGGGAAAGAATTGATCAGACCTACAAGGATATACACCCAGAATCTTCTCCATATCATGAAAAGGGTGAAAATCAAAGCCATGGCCCATATCACAGGCGGAGGTTTTTATGACAACATCCCCCGGGTTCTGCCTGACGGAATTTCAGCCAGGATCGAGAAAGGAACCTGGCCAATTCCCCGGATTTTTCGAACCATACAGGAGAGGGGCCGAATCGAGGAATCAGAGATGTTCCGGACATTCAACATGGGAGTGGGAATGGTAGTGATCCTCGGTCCGAGGAGTGTTCCATCAGCCCTGGAGCATTTGACAGGACTCGGCCAAAAGGCCTGGGTCATCGGCGAACTCATCCAAGGGAAAAACGATGTGTTACTGCTCTGATTCCCCAGAAAAGAATTTCCAGCTGTCTTTAATGTGCCGTTTCCACTCGAAAAGGTCTTCTCTTAGCTCGTAATTTGTCAGGGCCCGTGCGGTCTCCGGCGAGTACGTGTTCAGATATGACCCGATCGAGGCAATTTTTTCCTGTCCGATTTCGACCATGGAGAGTACATGCGTGAAGACCTCTGTTTTTTCGCAGCGATTTTTGATTTTTGCAGGAAATAAAAAATCGATCATCTTTGAGTTCGGGTTCAGAAAAGCGAGAGGAGTGATCCCATGGTCTCTAAAAGCTTTTTTCCAGAGCTCAAGAGAATAACCGTAGTGGGTGCAGTTGAGGCCCACCAGCAGAGGAGATTTATATGTACCGATCCTCTGGAGGGCTTCGTGGACATACGCGAATATCAGCATCTCAGTCTCACTACCGTCATAATCTCTTTCTATGTAGTTTACGAGGTCCGGGCAGGCCTGCAAAATGATCCTTTCCGCTAAGAATCCCTTTTTCACGAGTCTGTCGTTGTAGACACCTTGACTCACCGTGGTTTGAGTGGCGAACAGGATGATCTTTGATTCGGGATGAACCTTGAGATTGTGAGCTATGAGCTCGACACTTGCGTCGATGATCCCTATAACGGGAATCTTGGTTTGTTTGGAGAAAGCAGTACCTTCGAAAATAGATGAGAGGGTGTTGCAGCCGATCAGGATCATATCTGGTTCATAATTCTTTTCCAGACTCTTTAGAGCGCTGTCGAAGATGGACACCTTTTCCTCGAGCGTTTTCAGGCTGTTGTAACCGCCCTGGTTGGAGAAAAGGGCATTGAAGAAGATGAAGTGTGCCTTTCGGAGTCCCTTCCAATCCTTTGTTCGTTCCACGGCTTCAGCCATGATCGACAGTCCGCCCAGCCCAGAGTCCACCACACCTATGGTCACCTCCTCTTTATGAAAGAAATCGGATAATATGTCTTCTCGGCCCCACGAGGATTTTTCTGCACAGGAAAAACAGATAAGAACGAGAAGGCTGAGAGGAGAGATCAGGCTGCGGCTGCCAATCGTTTTTATGGCGTCTAAAATCATCGCAAATCTGAAGTGAACTCGGATTCGGGAATATAGCACTCCTTCTTTCTCAAGTCAATGCATTGGAAATGCATACATTGCTTTGACAATTGTGGAATCCTCTGTTAATCTTGGACTGTCGCGAGGAGATGCGTTGGGTAAGAAAGCCGTTGAATATCTGTATAAAGAACAGAGAATCGGTGTGTTTGTCGATGTCCAGAATCTGTATTATTCGGCGCGGTATATCTATAAGTCTAAAGTCAACTTTCGAGCCATCCTCAAAGAGGCTGTGAAAGGAAGACATCTCATCCGGGCGATTGCCTACGTGATAAAGGCAGACGTCAAGGATGAGGCGAATTTTTTTGACGCACTCAAAAATTTGGGATATGAAGTCAAAGAAAAGGACCTTCAGGTTTTTCCCGGGGGGGCGAGAAAGGGTGACTGGGACATCGGCATTGCCATGGACATGATCGAACTGGCGCCCAAACTCGACACTGTCATCCTTGTGAGCGGGGATGGCGATTTTGTTCCCTTGGTCAGGCATCTGAAACATGCTCTCGGATGTTACGTCGAAGTCATGGCCTTCGGGAAGTCAAGCTCCCAAAAACTGGTGGAGGAAGCGGATAATTCTATAGATCTGGATTCTGACCCTCAAAAGTTTCTGATAAAGAGCGGAAAATGATTCTCCAGCCAGGTCGGCCGTTTCCCGCCTGAAAAAAAGCCCTGCCTGAAAACTCATGAAAATCCCACTGCTCTGAATAATGGAGGTCCATGAGCCATGAAATTTTTCAGAAAAACAGCAGCAACTTTTTTTTCTTTTCTGTAGTTTTAGGTACTGGAGTGATTCGAAGGGGTAGGAGAATCCCATGAACAGACACTTGATGAAGGCAATGATTTCTTCGGCTCTCGTTTTGATTTTTGCCTATCCTGGTCTTTCAAACGGCAGCTCTATTTTTTATGATTTCGATTCCATCCCTCAACAGATTACAGATTTTTACGAGGACTACAATTTTGTGGCTTCCTTCAGCACACCTTCAGAAAGAGAAGAGCTTATCGACAATTTTGAGCGGGAATTTCTGCCTGAGGAGACCAGGTCCGTAAGGTTCAATCAAGTCTTTCGGATGATGAAAAGGTTGTTTTCCCGCATGGTGAGATACGATCCCCAAATGGTGATTTTTCATGGGGCGCGAAAAGCCACTCTCAAATACTTCTTCAATTCGGAATTGTTAGAGGCGAGAAAGATCCAACGATCTGATAAAAAAGCGGTAGTGGAAGTTTTGACCTATTCGGTAGAGCCTGAATTCATAAACAGATTTATAGCCCAATTCAATCAAAATGCCGGGGAAGAAGATAAAATTCCGTCTAACGAAGACCGGATGCAAACGGTCAAATCCGAGATCGTTCCTAAAATCGAGTTTCATATCTGGTATTTCCAGGATGGAAAGTGGATGAAAGCCGAGCACAAGAATATCTACATCAAGCAATAAAGTTTGTGGCTTTCCGAACTGCTCCCTGACCATATTTATTCCTCAAGACGATGGTCAAATAACCGAAGGAAGAAAGCCGCATTCTGTCATTATAATTGGCGATCAGAGCTCCCGTTCCTTTCCCGAGACAAGAACGTGGTCGATGTCCATATCGCCGCGTTTCACCTCCACAAAAGGCTCGCCGTTTTTCAAACCGACTGTCCCGAATCCGGTAGCGGTTGCAAGAAAGCTCCTGAAATCGCTGCCGATTTTTGAGTCGATGTAGAGCGTCTTATCCACAGCATCATAGTGCACGCCCGTCAGTCCTTGTATGAGCCCGTAGCTTGCCAGGGCACGCGCATACCAGTGACCGCATTCGTATTCGTCGAAAGGATTGCGGACTCTGCCGTCATAACGATCGCGGCATATTCTCACTATTTCCAATCCTTCATCCACCAAGCCCTCGAACATCATGTGGGATGCCGCTTGGTATTCGATACCTGTCCAGACCTCATTACTGTAGACGAAGGGAAGCGACAGGGCTCCTGCCCGGGGCCAACTGCAGAGCAGCAGCCCGCCGTCATCGCCCATAGCAAAAGTCGGCCGCTGCGGATTGGCATGCTCTGAGAGGTTGTGCCTCAGGTTGTACTTATGGACGGCCTTGAGATGGCTTTTCACTTTTTCCGTGTCCGCTATCTCGTCCAGCCCGGCCACTCTGGCTATCCAGAATCCCAAAACCCCGTCGGACAAACAACCGGTTCCGTACTGGTATTTGGGACCTTCTGCATTGAGGACATTGATAATCTCTTTGTAACCGGGGCCATTGGACGAATAATCCAGAGGCTCGAACTCGGCCTCCAGGCCCTGGGTCCGGATCTTCTGGTAAAAGTATTCTCCGTTATAGAGTTCTGTTTCGAGGTAAGTCTTTCCTTTTTCCAGGAGAGTGCTGTATCTGCTCACGTCATCGTTCAGCGCGGTTCCCATTTCCACAGCCGCAGTCAGAGCACCCAGGTAAAAGCTGGTACACATGCCGTCCGGACCCCAGAACTCGATATCGTAGGTGTTGTGGTGGGGCTCTTCCAGAAACCCCTTGCCTTTAGGATCCCAAGTTGAAATGCAGTATTCCAAGCTTTGTTTCACCTTGGGCCAGAGGTTTTTCAGCCATGCCGTATCGCCGCTGATGCGCCAGTCCCGGTACACCTTCATGATACCGCCGAGCTGCCCGTCCGAAGCCGCATGAAAGGTGTGGGTCACCGGGCGGATCGGAAGATTGGAGCGGAAAGTCTGGTGTCCTCTCTCATCCTGGCTTTCGTTGAATTCGGTCTGGCGCAGGCTTCTCTCGAGCTCAGGGAAGAGATGGGGGATGGCCTGGGCATAATTCCAGACATGGGTGCATGATCCGGCACAGCACCCGCGGTCATCGCTGCACCCCTCGAAGCACCAGAGACGGCCGTCTGTCTGCCGCAGCACGGTAGGAGATTTCAGTATGGTCAGATTGGCAGCCACGGCCTCGACGACCTCATCGGGGAGGGTGGTGTCATAAAAAGTATCGGTGAACAGCTTGGTTTTTTTGCGCAGGTTTTCGTAGTTGAGACGCCAGTAGTCGGCGATGTCGTTTATGTGCTTGAACCGGCCCGCATACCATGGGACATGAGTAGTTGTCTCACAGCAGGCAGCCTCAGGCGGGGAATCAAGAGCAGTTTCGGGATCCCTGCCCGTGCGCAGATCGGTAAAGGGCACGTACCAAGCCATCATCAGGCGGACGGTCTTTTCCGCACCGGGCTCTAAGGTAAAAGGAACAAAAAGGGAAGCGCCGGGGCTCGAGCCGTCAAGCGGCGGGTTAACCATTAACGTCGCTTTGCGGATGTTTTCCCATGTCAAGGTGAGAGAATCGAACCAGGCGCCTTTGAACCAGCAGTGGTCCACCGCCACGTCGCTTTCATCGACAAATACGGCGAATGCACCTTCATTTTCGGGGTTTTCTTCTGTTCCCTTCTGCCACAGCATAAATCCCCCTTGGATGGACCGGATGGAATCGCCCGGCTCTTCTCCAGCATTCGCTTTTCTCATAAAGTTCCTGGAGTTATAGGAGAAGACCGCCTCCACCGAATCTTGGGAAGAGTTTTTGAAATGATATTCCAGGGCTCCGACCGGAAGGCTGGCGTCATCGGCGTTGCCGGGAATGAAGGGGCTCCAGCCGGTTATTTCGACATCGAGAGGCATATCTTCGTCACTGAGAGTGACAATCCCGAAAGGAAATCTGGCCAGGAAGGACACCTCCCTGAATCTGGGAAAACCGTAGCTCGTCCCGCCCAATCCGTTTCCGGTTCTGGGACCACCGAAAATTTTCCAATCAGGCACCGGCCCTTCGAGTATTTTGGCGGTGTTCTCTTTCCCTTTCACACAAACAGCTGCGAACATGCAGGGTTCGTTGAAAAAATCCATGGAATTCCTTACCGACATGTGCGAGATGGCTCCGGTCCCTTCGAGACAGAACATGCCGGCTCCGATCCCGCCGATCGGAAAAGCGACCCGGTTGAGGTGTTTCCCGGTATAAGGGCCGTTGTAATCCCTGTCGGGAACATCTTTTTGCGCAACACTTCCGGTGGTGCAACTCCCGGTCAGGAATAGGAAAAACACGATCGTGATGGAAACAAGAAGCGATTTAAAGAACATTGCAGACATGTTTGATTCCTCCTTCCTAAACGGCACTTTTGCAGATCCTCAAAGCTGAACAAAATAGTATATGCAACCGAAAAAAAATTCAATAGATTCGTTTCCCGTCTCTGAGAGAAAATTTAACAAACTTTTAACAAACTTTTAACATTTTTCTGACAACTCGATCCAGAAAAACATCTATCTTGTTAACAGGAGTGAGGTCAAGAAAGATGAAGAAAAGTGTCAAACGATACAAAAAAGGCCTTTCTTTCGAAAATAAAGTCGTCTGGATAACCGGAGCTTCTTCGGGGATCGGGGAGGCTCTCACCTATGCTTTTGCCCGTAAAGGAGCCAAGCTGATCCTCTCTTCCAGAAATAAGGAAGCCTTGGAAAAGGTTAAAAACAACTGCACAAAGAGCCGGAATGAAATCCACATTCTTCCTCTTGACCTCTCGAAGTTGAAGACGTTAAACAAAAAGGCCAAGAAGGCGCTCAGTATTTTCGGGAGAGTCGATGTTATGGTGCACAATGCCGGCCAAGCATCGAGAGACCTGGTGGTTAACACGGATATTCAAATCGACAAAAAAATCATGGACATAAATTATTTCGCCGCCATCGTGCTCACCAAATCCATCCTGCCATCCATGCTGAAACGTAAATCAGGACATTTTCTGGTGATCAGCAGTGTTTCCGGTAAATATGGAGTACCCAAATTGTCGGCCTACTCCGCTTCCAAGCATGCTTTGCATGGATTTTTCGAATCTCTGCGTGCAGAGGCCGCCAGGGACAACATCAAAATCACTATGGTGGTCCCCGGACTTGTCCGAACCAACATCACTGTGAACGCTCTGAAAGGAGACGGAAGCAGATACGGCAGGCAAATGCTGGTACAGGAGAAAGGTCTTGATCCTTCCACGGTTGCTGCAAAAATTCTTGAAAAGGCGCTAAAAAACAAAGAGGAAGTATTGATAGGCAGGCTGGATCTCTTCGGCGTATACTGCAAAAGGCTTTTTCCTGTTTTGTTTTCAAAGATTATCCGGAATCATCCGGTAGAAAGGATCAGGTCTGTAAAGAAATGTTTCAGTCTCCAACAATATTTTTCCTGGCGAGCCCGGCGAAGAGCCGATCTTGCTCCGCCGCCGCTTCCACGTACTCTAACCGGACAAGCTGAATGATACGAAATCTCTGCCTCTGGGTTTGAATAACTTCTGCCCTAAGCAAGAGAAGTTATTGCTTTCCACCGACTGCCAATTCCGAAACCTTGAAAGAGGGGCTGTTCAGGGTTCCCCTTACATCTAAATCGTCAGCGACAGCTTCGATATTCTTCAGGATTTCTGCCGTGTTTCCTCCCAGGGTGACTCCATCTACGGGAAAAGCGATTTCACCTTTTTCGATCCAAAATCCTGAAGCGCCAACCGAATAGTTGCCTGTGGGGATATCTGTCCCCATACCCCTCAGGCCTGTGACATAAAATCCTTCTTTGATCCCTTTGATGATTTTTTCCCTGCTGATATTTCCGTTCTTGACGATGACGTTCAGTGTGCTTGCAGAAGCACGCCCTTTGTATCCTCTCCGGCGGGTTATGGTGTTGACCTTGACTCCGGCTTTCCGCGCAGTGATGGAATCATAAATGAACATCTGGAGGATGCCGTTTTCGATCAAGATGTTTTTTCGTGTGATCTTGCCTTCTCCATCGAACGGGACTGATCCGATATGCCGTGGGAGGGTCGGGTCGTCGAACAGGGTGACTCCTTTGGCGGCGACGGGTGTGTTGAGGGCATCCGTCAGAAAAGTCGTCTTTTTGTACACGCTGTCTCCATCCAGGGCGAACAGCACTCCATACCAGAATGCTCCTGATGCATAGCGGTCAAATACCACCGCAACTTTGGTTGTCTTTACCGGTTTGGCTCCCAATTTTTCAACGGTTCGTCTTCCAGCCTCTTTAGCGACATCTTCTATTTTCTCCAGGTCTTTGAAGTGTCTTTTGTTGCTGCTCCAGCGTCCGGTTTGCATGTCATTGCCTTCGCCTGCGATCACAGACACGCCGAATCCCACGGAAGTTTCCTTACAGGCTCGCGAAATGCCCTTAGAGTTGACGATGATGGTTTCGGATTCCGAATCTCCGAAGCTGGAAGCGTATGATTTCGTTATTCTTTTGTCATAGGCAAGGGCGATCCTTTCCACTTCTTTGGCGATGTTGACTTTTTTGTTGCTATCGATTTCGGAGATGGATGGATCCCAGAGTCCCAGATCTTTTTGCTGTTCTTCTCTTCTGAAATCGGGAAGCCCATTCCAGGGTTTTGGATCGGCGACTTCAGAAAGCTGAACGGTTCTCTTCGTGAATTCCTCGAGGGATTCAGATGAAAAGTCGGATGTATAGGAAAACCCTAATTTCTTGTCCTTGTAAACGGTGAGACCTATTCCCTTTGTGGTGGACTGCTTGACGGTTTCCACATCGCCATTCCGGACGCGAAGGTCGAAATCACGGTTGTTCTCGAGATAGACTTCCGCCTCATCCACGCCCAGATTTAAAGCTTTCTTGACAACATTTTCGGCAATTTTTTGATAGTTCATTTTTTGCTCCTATGATCCTTGGATTTTCGCCCCACCGATGGTGATTTTTGCTACTTTAAGGGTGGGATTGCCATCCGATACTGGTTTCCCCTGGCCGGACTTTCCGCAGGTTCCGCCTCCCCAGATCTCGAGATCCGGTCCGACCATGGTGATGTTCTTCAGGACATCCGGCCCGTTTCCCATCAGCTGGATTCCTTTGAGAGGAGTGGTGATCTTTCCGTCCTCGATCAGATAGCCCTCTGGGACGCTGAAAACAAACCTTCCAGTGGTCGGAGAAACGTTTCCGCCACCGATACGTGCGATATAGATTCCTTTCTTGACGGACTTCAAGATGTCTTCAGGATCGTCTTTCCCAGCCATGAGATAGGTGTTCGTCATTCGGGGAATGGGATAATGCTGATAGGACTCGCGCCGTCCGTTGCCCGTGGATTTTGTGTTCATTAGTTTGGCGTTGAGCCTGTCGTATAAAAATCCGGTGCACTTTCCGTCTTTGATCAGCACGGTTTTTTGGCTGGGCGTGCCTTCATCGTCCACGTTTATGCTGCCGCGGGCGCCGGGGACAGTTCCGTCGTCGGCTAGAGACACCTTTTCTGTTGCGATCATCTCTCCCGTCTTGTCCCAGAAACAGGTGGTTTTTCTCCGGGCCCCGTCTCCTTCCAGGCTGTGTCCGATGGCCTCATGGAAAAAAGTCCCGCAGTCTCCCTTGGCCAGCACGATGGGATATTCGCCTGCCGGAGCGTCTTCGGCAGGAAGCATGGCCATGGCTATACGCCCGGCTTCTTTCGCCAGTTCCTCTGCCACTTGTAGATCATAGTGCTCATAGCCCAGGGTCCCTCCTTTGTAAGCATAACCCCGGCTTCTTTTCCCGTTTTCGAGAGCGCTGGCACTCACTATCAGCCGGGATATGGTTTGATGATCCGTGACAAAAATTCCTTCGCTGTTTGCGATGATGACCTTCTTGTTGATGTCGCTGAATCCAACATAAACTTGACTGATCCTCTCATCATAAGCTCGCGCAGCTTCATTTCCCTTCCAGAGAAGTCTGGCCTTTTCCTGAGGAACGATGCTGTCAGGGGAGGTTTTGACCAGATAATAATTGGCTGTATCCTTTTCTTCGAAAGGGAGGGGCTTCTGCTCGATTTCACCTGCGGCGATCAAGCCCGCTACACGGGCCGTTTCTGCGAGCTTTTCCGGACTGAGGTCATCTGTGTGGGCGTAACCTGTTTTTTCGCCTTGAAGCACGCGTATGCCCACTCCCATGTCCACGCCTCTCGAAGATGCGCTGATTCTGTTCTCGTCCAATCCGATGCTGTTGTTAATGGTGTATTCCAGATAGATTTCTGCGAATTCTCCGCCGTTTAGGAGAGCCGTCTCGAGAAGTTTGCTCAGAATGTCCCGATCCAGATCAATGGGCAATTTCGTGGGAACATCCGATGGAGGAAGGGAATATGCGAACAGCTTCCAGAGCGGGGCTGTCGTGATGACAGCGCCCCCTGCTATGCCTTTCTTTATGAATTCCCTGCGTTTTATAGGTTTAAAATAACTTTTCATAACACCTCCTCGTTGAAGATAGAATAAAACATAATGAGTGAAGTTGCAAAAAATATTCTCATTTCAATATGCAGTTGCGTTTCCTCACCACTTTTGTCTCGGATTTGAAGATAGGTCTATAAGGCTCAGCATGTTGACCTCCTTCTTTCTCAAAAGCTATAATTCTTTCGGTGAAAAAGAATTTTAAGAACGTAGAAGGAATGAGAATCCAAATGAATCAACCAACCAGGATGATACTCCTCTTGTTGGGCATATTCTGCGTGTTTTGTCTTCCCCAGAAAATCTATGCCCAGAAATTTAAGTTCAGTGTCTTCGGGGGGGTGAATCATATCTTCACATATGGATCAGATAAGGATTATGTTTTCGGAGAGAATGATTTTCCCGTCACTCCTTCTCATACACCTTTCAATTTCGGGGCTGCTCTTTCGGTATTTGTTACCGATCGTATCGAGGTGGAGTTGGATGGCAGGTACACGCTGTCATCGCAAATCGCTCTGACTGATCCGTCCGATAACGATACAGTCACCATTGATTCATCCAAACATTATTCGTTCACACTCAATTTTCTTTATCGATTTATGGAGGGCAAAGTAGGGCCGTACTTGGTTTTGGGTGGAGGAGTGGACAAGCTTTTGGGCGAAGACAAAACCTATGTAACTGATTACGGATGGGACGTCGAATTCCTGGCGCCAGAAGGGGCACTCGATTTTGTGGCCGATCTGGGTGGAGGAGTCTATTATTCTCTGGGTTCTCACCTCGGGATCAGGGTTGATCTCCGGTATGTGTTGATTTTCAGTGAGCCCGATAGGCTCGGCGGTCTCAACGGCGTCTTGGGATTCAGCTTCCTGTTTTAGTGGCCTGCATGACTTTTTCCCGTGAGCAAACGTCTTTATGATAAAGTGGTCTGGAGTGAAGAAAAAATTCTTAGGATGTGATAAGCTTAAATACATGGTTGTGTTTTATTCAGCAAGCTGAAGAGTTATACTCCGGAGATATTCAATCGAAAAGGATGAAGTAAAAAGTCATTAGAGTTCAAACCCATGAAATGCCCGAAGTGTGATTTGGAAAATCCGGAAGAGAGCCGTTTCTGCAGCAACTGCGGTACTCAGCTCTTAGAGATTCCGTCAGATCAAGCATCCTCAACTCCTGGCAAAAATATCTTTCCTACTCAGACCAGGACCCTCCATACTCCGGTTAAAAGATTGAAAAGAGGCACAGTCTTCGCAAACCGCTATGAGGTCATCGAGGAGCTGGGCGTAGGAGGGATGGGGAGCGTTTATAAGGTTTTCGACAAGAAAATAGATGAGAAGGTGGCTTTAAAAGTACTCGCTCCTGAAGTTGCAGGCGATGAGAAAACCATCGATCGTTTCAGGTTCGAACTCAAATTGGCACGGAAGGTCTCCCACAGGAATGTCTGCCGCATGTTTGACCTGAGCGAAGAAGAAGGAACCCAGTTTATTACCATGGAGTATGTGCCGGGAGAGAATCTGAAGAACTTGATAAAAAGGATCGGTCAATTGTCGCTGGCCAAAGCTCTTTCCATAGCTAAACAGATAGGGGAAGGTCTGGCAGAGGCCCATAGGCTGGGAGTCGTGCACCGAGATCTCAAGCCTCAGAACATCATGGTGGACAGCGAAGGAAACGCCCGAATCATGGATTTTGGAATTGCCCGTTCCATCAAGACCAAAGGAATTACCGAGACCGGAATGATCATAGGAACGCCGGAGTACATGTCCCCTGAACAGGTAGAAGGTCTGGAAGCTGACCACAGGTCCGATATCTATTCGTTCGGAGTGATTCTTTTCGAGATGGTCACAGGAAGAGTGCCTTTTTCGGGAACCACACCGTTGAGCATCATTCTGAAACACAAAACAGAGAAACCTTCAGATCCAAGAGCATTTGCCGATCAGATTCCCTATGAACTCAGCCGCCTCATTCTAAAGTGCATGGAAAAGCAGAAGGAGAAGAGATATCAATCGGTTGATGAGCTTCTCTCCGACCTCGCAGAGATTGAAAAAGAGATCACTACGAACAGGAGAAGTCGGGAAGAGAGAAGAGTGAAAAAAATCTCCGAGAGAAATAGGAAAAATGCCGTCCTTTACTCGGGTGTGGCTGTGGCAGGATTGGCTCTCATCCTGACTGTGTTGTATTTTTTTACTGGGGTCTTTACGGGACCGAGGAAGACCTTGGATTCCATTGCCGTACTCCCGCTCAAAAATCTATCAGGGATCTCTACACAGGATTACTTGGCTGATGGCATGACTGAGGCTCTCATATCCAATCTCGCTCAGATAGGAGCTCTACGCCGGGTGATTTCGAGCACTTCGGTCATGCAGTACAAAGATACCGTAAAACCCTTGCCGGAGATCGCAAGAGAACTTGGCGTGGATGCAGTGGTCGAAGGTTCGGTGATGGTCTCTGCCAACCGGGTTCGCGTGAATGTGCAGTTGATAGAGGCACGTACAGACAGAAACATATGGTCGCGAAGCTATGAACGGGATTTGCAGGATATTTTGGTTCTCCAGAGTGAGCTGGCCAAAGCCGTCGCGAGGGAGATCAAAATAGCCTTAACCCCAGCCGAACAGGCTCGGCTCGCTCTCACCAGGCCGGTCGATCCTGAGGCTTATCAATTTGTTTTAAGAGGCAGGGCCCTTTGGAACAGGAGGACAGAAGAAGATCTATTCAGAGCCAAGGATTTTTTTGAGAGAGCGATCGAAAAGGATCCCACCTATGCGCTGGCCCACGCGGGATTGGCCGATGCATACAACATGCTCGCCAGTTATTATTTTATCCCACCTGAGGAAGGCTATCCAAGGGCCAAGGAAGCGGCCCTTAGAGCACTGGAACTGAATGAGAATCTTGCCGAGGCTTATACTTCGCTGGCCTGGGTAAAATACCGCTTCGATAGAGATTGGTTCGGGGCTGAGACGGACTATAATTGGGCGATCGGTCTCAATCCCAGCTATGCCACGGCTCATCAATGGTATGGAGCTCTGCTAAGGGATATGGGACGTTTCGATGAAGCACTGGCTGAATTCGAGCGCGCTAGAGAGCTCAATCCATTCTCTCTGGCTATCAACACAAGTATCGCTTACCTCTACTATTTTGCGCGGCAGTACGATGAAGCTTTGAGTCAGTGCACGAAAGCACTTGAGATCGATCCGAATTTCCACTGGGCTCATGATGTCGCGGGTTTGGCCTATCTCCAAAAAGGCGCATTCGAGGAGTCCCTCCGGTCGTTCAAACAAGCCGTTGCCCTTTCACAGACAAGTATGGATTATGCCTGCCATCTTGCGCAGGCTTATGCTCTCGCTGGCATGAATCAGGAAGCCCAGGAGATTCTGAGTGGACTGATCGAAAAAGTAGAGGCGGGATATGTTCCATTGCACGAAATCGCCCTCATCTATAAGGCGTTGGGGAATCGGGATCAGACGCTTGCCTTTCTCGAGAAAGCATGTGTGGAGCAGTTGAATGTGGTGGCGCCTGCGAAGATGGATCCCAGGTTAGACAGCCTGCGGGTAGATCCACTCTTTTCAGATGTCTTGGAAAAGATAGGTCTGGAGTAGAACCAGGATTCCCATAAAAAGTTCTCTTTTAACATTGCAAGATTATCTATCCATGAAAAGAATGAAAGGATTGATATCTTAGTATTCCTATGATATAAGTATTATTATTAAAAGATGAAGAGGAATAAAAACGTTTACCTGCTCTTGATTGTCGGTTTTTGTCTGTCGCTTGATGGAGCTGTATCGCCAAAGCATCTGTCTGGGAATTTTTTCCAAATACCGGTGCAGGCGCGGCTCGTTTCTGAAGTCAAATCCATCAAGTCGGAGACACGGTTCTGTGTTGCCGTAAGGCTCGAGATGGAGGATGGCTGGCACACCTACTGGAAGAATCCTGGAGATTCCGGCCTTCCCACCGGCATTGAATGGACGCTGCCCCAAGGGTTTATTGCTGGGGACATCCAATGGCCGTTTCCTCAGATATTTGAATGGTCAGACATCATCGGTTTCGGCTATGAAGGTGACGTTTTCCTTTTGACAGAACTCAAAGCTCCTGCCAGGCTTGAATCGGGAACTACCGTTCGTATATCAGCCAGCGTCGATTGGCTGGCCTGCAGAGAGGAATGCGTGCCTGGCCATTCGGAATTGACTGTCGAGTTACCTGTAAAGGAAAAAAATCCAGAACCGGATCCGAGATGGGCTGAACACTTCGCGAACACGCGGAAAAACTTGCCAGCGGTCTTGGATCAATGGAAGATAGATGCCGATTTGGACAAAAATAAAATATTGATTCAAATCCTTCCACCGGTTTTGGCTGGTCGAAAGATGAAAGATATCGTCTTTTTCCCAGAGCAGGAAGGGCTTGTCGATTATTCCGGTCCTCAACGTCTACAGAAGACAGACAGAGGATATTTTATTGAAATCCAAATATCAAGAACAGCAGCAGAGATACCTCCCCGCTTAACAGGAATTCTCTACACTCCGCAGGGATGGGACAATTCGGGCGAGTTGCGGGCACTTCGTGTGGATGTGCCCTTATTCAATAATCGATGAAGGTTGAAAAGGAGGTCATTCGATGAAGCGAACGATTTTAACATCTGTACTTTTTCTTTTTGCATTTTATGTCGCTCTGGCATCTGCCACGGCTCAGGCAGAGGCAGGAATCGGGAAACCCGCCCCAAACTTCACCCTTACAGATTCTAATGGTGACAGCCACTCTCTTTCTGATTATGAAGGAAAGATCGTCGTCCTGGAATGGCTGAACCATGGGTGCCCCTTTGTGAAAAAACATTACACCAGTGGAAACATGCAAAATCTGCAAAAAACATATACCAAAAAGGGTGTCATTTGGTTTTCGGTTATTTCCTCTGCGCCCGGCAAGCAGGGGTACTGCACACCTGAACAGGCCAATGAGATAACCATGGAAAAGGAGGCTGCACCGACCGCCGTCCTCCTGGACCCAGAAGGAACGGCTGGAAAGCTTTATGGAGCAAAGACCACCCCCCATATGTTCATCATCAGCAAAGAAGGAGAATTGGTCTACAATGGCGGTATCGATGATATCCGATCCACCGATGTGGAGGATGTGTCTAAAGCGAAAAACTATGTCCAGATGGCTTTGGATGAGCTGTTAGCGGGAAAAGAAGTTTCCGAGAAAACTTCCCAGCCTTACGGCTGTTCTGTAAAATACAAAGACTAAAAATCCTTTCCAAAAGACAGGTATAATAATGAAGTTGCCTGCGGCCTTGCAGTCTATAGAGGAGTAAATTTCCGGACAAACCACAGCCGGTACATCGATCATGCTGATAAGCATCATCTTCCTGATTGCATCCTATGCGGCTGCTGCCACAGCTACCGTCGCTGGATTCGGGAGTTCGACTCTCTTGATCCCGTTGGCCGTTCTCTTCCTGGATGTCAAGACCGCTGTATTTGTTGTGGCCGTGTTTCACTTGTTCAACAATCTTTTTAAAATCAGAGTGTTCAGAAAAAATATCGATTTCAAGACAGCTCTGCTTTTTGGACTTCCCAGCATTCTTTTGGCCCTGTCAGGCGCTTTGCTCATTTCGGTTATTCCAATCTCTATAGTCGAAATTGTACTGGGCATGTTTTTGATCGTTTATTCGGTCTATTCGCTTTTCAATCCAAGCTTTGGGATTCACAAATCCAAAGCCAACGCCGTTATCGGTGGGGGCTTATCTGGATTCCTTTCAGGACTGATCGGTTTGGGAGGGGCGGTGAGGGCGGCTTTTTTAGTCGCGTTCAATCTTCCCAAAGAAGCTTATGTGGCCACATCTGCTGCCATCGCACTGGTGATCGATGTGACGAGAATCCCGACCTATCTGGCGACAAAGTCCGTGCAGGACAGTTCCTCTTATGTCCTTTTGCCCTTTCTTTGCGTGATGGCCTATCTGGGAGTCAGAACCGGAAAGATTTTCTTGAAAAAAATCCATCAGGATACCTTCAGAAGGGTGGTTGCGGTGGCGTTGTTGATGGTGGGGATCAAGATATTATTCTAGGAGCTTCTTCGGGCTGGAGAGAAGAATGAGAAAAAACAAAATGTCCAAAGAACGCAGGGAAAAGCTGAGTGCTCTTGCCCGTCTCATGAACAAACAGAATATCACCTCCATACCTGTAACAAAGGAGCTTCTTGCCTGTTTTGATCTGGTGATCACACCCGAGGAGAACGATTTTCTCCTGAGTATGGGAACAGATGCCCTCGCCTACGAGCAAATTTCATCTCTCTCGGAATTGCCTGAACAGCCTTTCCGATCCTTCCTAGGGACGATACTGAAGAAGGGCCTGGTGTGGACGCGTCCCGATGGAAAAGGAGAAGAGAGATATATATTAGCGCCCATTCTAGTGGGTTGGTTCGAGCTGTACCTTTCCGATGGATCCGATACTCCTGAAAAAAGGGAGTTTGCACGTCGAGTCGATAGACTGTTCAAATCCTGGGGAAAGTTCAATGTGTATCCCCTCCGGAGTGTATGGAATTACCGCACCAAATGCAAATCCCGGGCACACCGGAGGGTTGTCATTCCACAAAATCCCGGGGAAAAAGCCAAGAAAGTCGAAATCGCTATGGATCAATCCATAAAAACTTCTGATATGGAAATCCACACAGCCAGGAGCGTGGGTGAAATTATCGAGGAATACGGAGAAAGGAATAAAATTGCCCTTGTTCATTGTTTCTGCAGACAGTGGAAGAAGTTCGTCAATGAATACTGCCGGTTCGATCAGCCTTACGAGTCCTGCATCGTCCTCGGAGATTTCACAAGGTATGTGGTTAAATATGGAATCGCTCGGTTTATCTCCAAGGAGGAGGCCTTCGAAGTCATCCAGGAGGTTCAGGATAAAGGAGCCGTCCACCAGGTCTTCCATGAGAGAGAGGATATCGGTCAGCCCGAGATCGCCATATGCAACTGCTGTTGGGATTGCTGCGGGATTCTCGGTTCTTATAATCGAGGCTTATTGCCGCTGCGCGTAAAATCCTATTACAGGGCGCAAATAAACGTTGATTCCTTGTGTGCGGGATGCGGAATCTGCGAGAAGTACTGTCCGACCAGAGCTGTTTCTGTGACCAGCAAAAAACCTCATATCGACGCGGAAAAGTGTATCGGTTGCGGTCAGTGTAAACTCCAATGTCCCGAGGGAGTCATCTCCTTGGAATATAAAGAAAGGGAAGTGGCCCTTCCGCTCTTGAAGAAATCCGAAGCCCGGCTTTAAATAAAGAATTTTGAGAACAATTCAGATTATTCGAATTTTTTTACCGCATTCACCAGGAAAGAGCGAAGGGGTTCGGCAGTCGCAGAATGTCCGGCTCTCTCCACTATGATGAGTTCTGATTTGGGCAGTTTTTTGTGCAGTTTGTAGGCAGTGATCGGTGGACAGATCACATCATAGCGGCCATTCACGATGATAGTTGGGATATCTCTCAGCTTTTCGGCGTTGTTCATAAGTTCTCCGTCTTTCAAAAAGCAGTTGTTTGCCATGTAGTAGTTTTCGAGCAGCGCAAAATCATAAGGATTCCATTCTTTGAAAATGTTATCGACCACTCTATCCGGGATTTGGAGCACAGCCATTTTGATTTCGTACTTTCCCCAGGCAAGAGCGTATTTCTTCCGTACTTCAGGATCAGAACTTTGGATTTTTTTCAAGAGTTGGGCGGGGTAATTCTTCAGATCCGGGTTATCGATAAGCTGGAGCAGCATCTCATAATTCTCAGGAAAATATCTGGCAGTCGCGCCGTGATAAAAATGGTCGATTTCCTCTTTGCTGCCCGTGAAGACACCCCGCAGGATCATCCCATCGACATTTTGGGGATAGGTTTCTGCATAGGCAAGAGCGAGTGTGGACCCCCAGGAACCTCCGAAGAGAATGATCTTGCCCAGGTCGAGATGCCTGCGCAGTTTTTCTATATCTTCCACCAGATGCTGAGTTGTGTTCTCTTTTATTTCAGCATAGGGTTTGCTCTGGCCGGCCCCTCTTTGGTCATGGAGAACGATATGGAATTTTTTGGGATTGAAAAAACGAAACATATCAGGGGAACAGCCTCCGCCAGGACCTCCATGAAGGACCATTACCGGCTTGCCCTCGGGATTTCCTCCCAATTGATAAAAAATTCTGTGCAGTCCAGAGACTTTCAGGTAATCGGTCTTGTACGGTTTCAATTCCGGCCAGAGCTTTGCGCTGGCATAAGTAGAAGAGACCAAAAGGAAGAGGACAGTTGGAATGAGAAAATGAATCAATGGCTTTCTGTTCATGACTTCCTCCTTGAATCCGGTGGACTCTATCTGATAGAAATAAGTGTATTTTTGCTCAGACTGAGTTTCCATTTTAAAAGGTTGATTCTGGTTTGTCCATCCCGAATGCTCGACTGTTGCCTTATAGAGGTTGTCCCAGAGTGACGGGAAATAAGATTAGAATGGGGGAGCAGGGAAGTATGCTGACATCGAACAGAGGATTGTTGATCGCAGGAACGCAGAAAGTCTATAATGACTCTATGAAAAGAATTTTACCGCTCATTTCATTGTCCTTTATTCTGTCTCTGAACTTCGCCGTTTCTCAGGAGATTCCCCAGGACCGAGTCGGGAAGAAATACGATTTTCGTATCCTGCTTCAAGAAAGTATCGAACACGACTTCGACGTTCTTCATTACAGATTCAACTGGACCTTCGACTTCCCATCCCAATTTCTGCAGGGTAAAGCAGTCATCAGAGCTCGCAGTCTGATCGACACTCTGGATAGTATCCTGTTGCACCTGGAAGACAGCATGTCCGTCAACCAAGTCAGCCAAAATCTCAATCCCATATCTTTTATCCACACCGGCGATCTGCTCGAGGTCTTTCTCGATAAAAACTATCTTAGCGGTGATGAGTTCGAGATACAAATATCCTATTACGGCAGTCCGCAGGGTGGACTCAATTTTTCTCATCATGAGGATCAGCCTATCATCTGGAGCCTGGATGAACCCACCATGGCCCGGAACTGGATGCCCTGCTACGATCTTCCTGATGATAAAGCGACCGCTGAACTGCACATCACTGTCCCTGAAGCGATGACCGCTGCTTCGAATGGAATTCTGATAGATATCATTGAAAACTCCGACGGCACCAAAACGTTTATCTGGCGGGAAGACTATCCAGTCTCTACCTATCTTCTTTTTGTTGCTGCCACCAATTACATGACTTTTTTCGATTATTACGCCTCGGAGACGACCACTATGGAAGTTCACTACTATTCCTATCCTGAGCGTCTGGCACTCGCACAAGAGGACTTTTCCGTGACCGTTCCTATGATCGAGTTCTACTCCGGTACCTTCGGGGAATATCCTTTTCTGGAGGAAAAATACGGAATGGCCATGATTCCAGGGCAAACTTCCATGGAGCATCAGACCTGCACGTCTCTGGCGGCATCCCTGGTGAAAGGAACCCACGAATACGACTGGCTCATTGCCCATGAGCTGGCCCATCAGTGGTGGGGGGATCTGATAACTCCTCTAGAATGGGCTGATATATGGTTGAATGAAGGCTTTGCCACCTACTCGGATGCTCTCTGGCATGAATACATCTATGGTTTTACAGGACTCAGATCAAGAATGGACCGTTTCAAGGAGATCTATTTTCTGTATCATGAAGGTCCTGACCATCCGATTTACGATCCTCCTGAGGGGCATCTCTTCTGTGAAGAAGAATACGAAAAGGCCGCCTGGGTGCTTCATATGTTGAGATTCGTGGTCGGAGACGACGACTTTTTCAGTATCCTGAGAAAATATGCCCAGGATTTCGCTTACTCGAATGCGACGACAGAGGACTTCCGCAGTGTCTGTGAGGAGATTTATGGAGCAGATCTGGGATGGTTTTTCGATCAGTGGATCTATGGGGCCGGCTATCCTTCCTATGAGTTCGGATGGGGATATTCGGCGGGAAACAAAGTCCGGGTGGCTGTGAATCAAACTCAAGGATCTTCCCTTCCATTCCAGATGCCCTTGGAACTGCACTTTGTTTTTTCTTCGGGAACAGAGAAACGGATCGTTTGGGTGGATCAGGAGCGCAACATCTTTGAGTTTACCTTCCCAGAGAGGCCTTTGGATGTGCTGTTCGACCCGGATGCTTGGATCTTTTGCACAGTGGAAGATTTCAGTAAAAAGGGAAAGATAAAACGCTAATCGCGATATCCTCATCAGTTCTCTTCTCTTTTCCATCCTGATTTAGTTTCGATTTCGCTCATTTCCCCTTGGGTTAAAAAAAATTTTCCTTCTTTCCATCGAAATTAAATTCTACTCATATATGAATCCTTAAGAGAGAGTTCAGCAGAAAAATCGAAATTTTTTTTCAAAATTACTTGACATTTACTATTAAGTATATAAAATAGATAGGAATTATAGGTAAAATGAAGAAAACGCGTCAGAAAATTGGAGAAATAAATCAGCGTCTTGGAAAAAGGAGGTGCGAATGCAGGGCGTTTAGTTAAAGCAGAAAAGTCGTTTTTATCGAGAGAGGACTACATGAAAAAGGAGGAAAAAAGAATGAAAAAAGTCTTCACAAAACTTATGGTATTCACAGCTATCGTCTCCCTGGTCGGAGCAGGGTTCATGCTCCAGAGCAAGGACAAGGACAGAAGATTTGCAGGACAGCAGATTCCGGGCGGCACGCTGAGTCCGGATAATGTTGCTAAATATGTGCTGCCTCTGATCAAGCCGCCGGCCATGCCGCTGAGTAAGGGATCGAACAAAAACAAAGACAAGTACGATATTGCGGTTCGCCAGTTCAAACAGAGGATCCTGTCGCCACCCCATCCCAAAACGACGGTGTGGAGCTACGGTTCGACCGATTATCCTGGCACGGTAGCCCAAGGCGGCACCTTCAATTATCCGGCTTTCACCATCGAGGCCGATTGGAACAAGACCGTACAGGTTCAATGGCGCAACGAGCTGGTGGACGCTCAGGGCAATCCCTTGCCCCATCTTCTGCCGGTTGATCCGACCCTGCATTGGGCCAACCCGATCGGTATACGGGATATGCGCCCGGATCCAGCAGACTCCACTTACTGGACACATCCCTATCTTTCAGGTCCCAATGGCGGATATACCGGCCCTGTACCGATCGTCACCCACGTGCATGGAGCCCATACCACAGAGGACAGCGACGGATATGCCGAAGCCTGGTATCTGCCGGCACAGGCTGCCCTGGATCCCAATATTCAATGGGCAACTGGCACGTTTTTCGATTACTTCAACACCAAGTACGGACACGGGTGGACCCCCGGAGCAGCGACCTTCAAGTACCCCAACGACCAGCCGGCATCCACACTCTGGTACCATGACCATACATTAGGTATGACCAGGTTAAACGTGTATGCCGGACCGGCAGGTTTCTGGCTGATTCGCGGCGGCCCCAACGACGCAGACCTGGGTTATGTAGCACCTGGCGTAGGAGACGATCCTTTGGGTGAATACACCGAGATTCCGATCGTTATCCAGGACCGCTCGTTCAACACCGACGGCTCCCTGTTCTATCCGGATAACCGGGCCTTTTTCGAAGGGCTGAGTGTTTTGCAGTTACTCATTCCTTTTATTCCGGATATAGCTTGCGATGGCATGTACAGCGATGTGTCTCCCATCTGGAATCCCGAGTTCTTCGGCAACATGATGGTGGTCAACGGCTTCACCTGGCCCTACCTGGAGGTGGAGCAGCGGCGCTACCGCTTCCGTTTCTTGAACGGATGCAATTCCCGGTTCCTGATCCTGAAGAATGATAACGGCATGCCCTTTTACCAGATCGGCGGCGACCAGGGTTTTCTATTTGAGACAGTTGCACTCGACGAATTGCTTATGGCCCCGGCAGAAAGAGCGGACGTGATCATGGACTTCACCGATATCCCTGTCGGCACGGAGATCATCCTTTTGAATCTCGGACCAGACGAGCCCTTCGGCGGCGGCACACCTGGTGAGGACTTCGATCCGGCCGATCCTGCTTCCACAGGCCAGGTCATGAAGTTCATCGTGAAGGCCGCGACCGGCGAGGACCCGACAATCCCTCCCTTGGAATTAGTCCTTCCGGCGGCCCCTCTACCTGGTCCAGCTGATTTGACGCGCCAGGTCTCGCTCAATGAGGAAGAGTCGGCGAGTGTCAGGGTTTCAGAAGAAAATGGAAATATCGTCCTGGATTGCGCCACCGGCGAGGTGTTCGGACCCACGGCTGCCCTGCTGGGAACGCTCAATCCAGACGGAACTGGCAATCCCTTGCTCTGGTCGGATCCTATTACAGAGAACCCGGGACTGGGAGCCACCGAGATGTGGGAGATTTACAACTTCACCGAGGATGCCCATCCCATTCACATCCACCAGGTACACTTCGAGGTGGTGAATCGAGAGGTCCCAGGAAACGGGACACGAGATCCCGAGTCTTGGGAGACGGGTTACAAGGATACGGTCATCGCCTATCCAGGCGAGATCACCAGGGTGAAAGCTTTGTATGACCTGCCCGGCTTCTATGTCTGGCACTGCCATATCGTGGAGCACGAAGACAACGAAATGATGCGGCCGTTCCACGTCGGGCCCATACCCCCGGATGCACCTGCACAGGGATTCACCATTCAGCCGCTCAAGAAGAGATAATTCACGCAGAAATCGCATTGAATCTCGAGAAGGGGCTGCTCAGGCAGCCCCTTTTTTTATCTGAGGATATAAACTAAAATCGTCTATTTCTCAGCAGAATTCAGCTTAACTGCTTCGCCGGTGTAGCAAAGGCCTTTTGCGATAACTTTTTGATCCTTGAAAAAATGCGGGAGAACGGTTTTCTGTTGACTTGAACTTCGGTTATTTGGAAGAATTGAGGTGAAAAATTTAGGATGTAGAGAGGGAAGGATGAGGATCGCTGTGGTTCTTGCTATGCATGGGGTTTCACCGAGAGATTTTCCTAAGGAGGAAATGATGGAGCTCTTTGAGTTGCACCATCGTATCTTCCAGGCTTCAGATTCCGAGCGAGATGTTTTGCGGAAACGTCATGATGTACTGGAAGAGAAAATGCGCAACTGGCCGCGTAATCCAGAAAACGATCCCTTTTATGGCGCTTCATTGGAGATCGCTCATGCGCTGAAAAAAATACTGGGAACAGAGGTTTTTGTCGGATTCAATGAATTCTGTGCGCCTACTATCGAAGACGCCATTGGCAAAGCAGCTTCTCATTCTCCGGAAAAGATTGTGGTGGCCACTCCGATGATGACAAGGGGGGGCGAACACTCTGAAAAGGATATCCCTCGAGCCGTCAGACGCGCACAGGAACTTTATCCTGGTGTGGAGATCATCTATGCCTGGCCTTATGACATTTCCGATGTTGCAGGATTCCTGGCTGCCCATATAAAGCGTTTTGTATAAAGAAAAATCTGAATCCGCCTGGTTTCAGGTGTCCATCTCCTTCATCAGCCGGGAAGTCTGTCTCCTGTACACTCCGATTCCAGCGATGGCAGTTCCCAGAAATGTGGCTCCCAATCCAGGGATAAAGCCGATCACTAGGGTGAAAGGCGTTATTCGGGCCCGAATAACGTTGGTAAGCATCAAAGATGCGTTTTTCATCATGGCACCGATATCAAAGCCGTGCTCCTGAAGATAATAGGCCACGCCGAGGCCGATGGCTGTTCCGATAACAGAGCCGAAAAAACCGATCAACAGAGATTCTCCGATCAAAGAACGGTAAAGATGTCCTTTGTCTTCCCCCATGGCTAAGCGGATTCCTATTTCCCCATAGCGGCGCAGACTCCCCATCAAGCCGGCATTCCAAAGTACGATGGACATGACCGATAAAAAGATGACGATGATGGCCCCTGTAAACATGCGGAGCATTTCCAGCAGATCGGCCAACCCGCTCTGGTCGGAAAGCGTTTCCATAACCGGCGAGAATTCATCATTTTCATTTGTGTATTTTGAGTTGAAAGCGGATTTTATGGAGTTGGCTTTTGCATCCCTATAGACATAGTCATCAAAATATCCCAAGATTTCTCCCGCCGCATCCTGCATGTCCAAGGCTATTTGTATATCTGAGATATCCGCGATCATAGCCCCTCTATCCATAGCGGCCACTCCGAAACGGAGGGTTCCCACCACAAAAAAATTCTGCATGGCCATGCTTCCATACATGGTGGAGCTGATGAGTGTCGCCGCTTCGCCCAAGCGAATGCCGAGACTTTGGGCAAAACCCTCGCTGATAACGATCTCGCCTGGAGCCTCCGGTAATCTTCCTCTGATCAGAGCTTTCTCCAGTCCCAGGATATCCCACTCGATGCTGTTTTCAGAAAAAAGATCTACTGCCAGTCCGGCGGCAGGGCCCTGAGCCCTGGTTTCTCCCTTTTCGTCCGGAACGTCCAGGAGCCCTCCGAATTTGATCCGAGGAGTCCAGACCATGCCGGGAAAATCACTCTGGAGGTTATCCAAAAGCTGTGCAACGCCGATAGAGGCAAGGTCATTAGGCATCTGATCGGCACTTTGGGCATAGGCACGTGCCATGACCTTCACGTGGCCCGTGTCGAATTTGGCACTCGAATCCACAAAACTGGTCTGCGCTCCTTTGATCCAACTGTGCCCAAATACAGTGAGCATGACACCGATCACCACTGTTATAAAGGGAAACAAGCTGCGTGAACGATCCCGGATCACTCCTTTGAATAGAAAGGATATCATGTGATTTTCCCTCTCAAGGCCTCGGTAGGTTTGAGCTTAGCAATTTTACGCGTTGGAAGGAAACTCACGATAGTGGTCGTGATCAGAACCAATAGTGTGGTTCCTGCGATAAGCCCTGCGCTGTAAGTGGGGAATATCTTTTCACCCAGGGCAATTCCATAGCTGTCGATGGATTGAGGCAAGGTCCATCCTTTTTTAGCAAAAGTAACCAGCAGCGGAATTCCATAGACAGCTCCTACCACCGCTGCCAGTATTCCATGCAGGGCGCCCTCGAGGGTGAATAGCTGAATGACCTTGAGGCGGGTGAATCCTAAAGCCATCATGGTTCCCATTTCCTTTTTTCGCTTGAAGATGGAGAGAACCTGGGTGTTGAATATAGCGAGCATGGCAAGTGCCAGCAAAACCACATAAAGGATAGAGGCTCCTGCAGTCTTGCTCTGTACGAGAGTCTCGATATCCTCCAAAAGAAAATCCAGGTCCTTCAAGATCCAGCCAGACACATTGGGGAAATTCTGCGTTCCTTTGGCGAGAACCATCAAGGTGGCTTCATTTAACATTCCGCTCAATCCCTGCAGGGCCTGCAAAGGCAGCCAGATCTGTCCTTGGTCGACAGTAGGCACCGATGTATTCATGACCTGAACGATCTGAATATCCCGGGCATCGAAGGTCCCATTCACATCGCGCCATCTTATGGTGACGGAATCTCCCACTTTTAAACCCGCGCTTCTTGCCATGCGGTTTCCGATCAGAGCCGGCAGCTCTTCTCCAGGCTGATCGAGAAAACGGGACGGGAGAGAAAGGGTTCTCTGTCGAGGATCGATTCCCTTGAGGAGGACCGGCTGGAAACGTCCCTCAGGATAGACAGATCCCTGGAGAATCAAGATTGGAGTGGCCTGTCCTTTGTCTGCAAGACGCTGCAAAGGAGGAGGGATGACACCGTGAGCATCCGGCAGAGACAGAGGATCATAAGGATCATAGTTTTCATGCCAGTACTGACCTCCAGCAATCTCTACATCGATCATGGCGTGCGTTGCCTGTTCTCCCATACCTATGTACAATCCTTGAGTCCAGATAATGGCGACATAGGAAAAGGACAGCACGACCACATTCAGCCAAGTTCGTAATCCTGCTCCTAAGATATTGCGGATCGCCAGCCGGGATATGATCATGACTGACCTCCTGGAGTCCCAGGCGTTTCATAGAACTCATCTTTGGCTACACAGCCGTCTATTAAAGTAATCTTCCGCCTCAGGTACTGGATGACTTTTGCATCATGGGTGGCGAATAAAAAGGTCGTTTCAAGATCTTGGTTCAACCGAACCATCGTCTTGAGGATATGGTGGGAGTTTTTAGCGTCCAGATTCGCGGTAGGCTCGTCCGCCAAAATGATGGCTGGCTTTTTGACCACTGCGCGGGCGATGGCAACTCTTTGGCTCTGTCCTCCTGAAAGCTGTGCAGGTTTTGATTTGGCCCGGTCGTACAATCCCACCCAGTCCAGAGCGTCCATGACCATTTTTTTTCTTTTTTCTGCCGAGAGTCCGAGCAACAGCAACGGAAATTCCACATTTTCAAAGACTGTGTACACAGGGAGCAAGTTGAATGTTTGGAAGATGAATCCGATGTGTTTGTTGCGTAACGCTGCAGCCTGTCTATGGGAGAGTTCCTCGACCCTTTTTCCCATGACTTCAGCACTGCCTTCGGTAGGAGCATCCAGAGATCCGATGATATTGAGCAGCGTCGTTTTACCCGACCCGCTGGGACCCACCAATCCTGCGAATTCTCCTGTTTTAAAGGCTAGATTCACCTTGTCCAGAGCAACAAGAGTGTATTCGCCCATAGGGTAGGTTTTCACCAAATTTTTTGTTTCGATCAAATAGGAGTTGTCCATCACGACATCAGCCTCCTGTTTTACCAATAATCAATGACCTGGATAGAGCACCGCAAGGATAGGCCAGAAGCACGAAAACTCATTTTAGGATAAATCGCTTATGCAAGCAAATTCCGCCTGAGGGGGAACAATCTTATGCTTTTTTTCGTAGATACAATAAAAGGATGGAGTAAAATCTTAGGAAGGAGAACGCCATGATAAAGAAATTTTCCTCTGCTTTGACCCTTTCTTTGCTGGTTTTCATTACCGGTTTTGAATTGGCTGCAGCCGAAGAAATCAACAGAGAATTCCACCAGAAATTTGATGTTAAAAGAGGAGATTCTCTGCGTCTCCGTCATGGGGACGGCGATGTGCGGCTGATTCCCTGGGAGAATGATGTCATCGATGTGCAGGTGAGATACAGAGCCGATAGTGATGTTTTCGGGATCAGATTAGGCAGAAGGCATGACTTCGATGTGGAATTCAAGCAGACGGCGAATACCGTTTATGTCACCGGCAAGGAAGCATCCAGTGCCACTATCGGATATCAGAATATAAATGTATATGAATATATTTATGAAATCCATTCGCCGGATTACATCAAACTGGATCTGGAAGGGGATGACGGAAATGTAGATATCGAGAGCTGGAGGGCCGAGATAAAGTGCCGTATCGATGATGGAGACATCCATATGAGGAATATCGGTGGAGGGAAAACAACCATCTGGGGAGAGGACGGCAATATAGAGATCGACAATCTCACAGGAGACATCACAATAAAGATGGATGACGGAGACCTTCTCCTGGATGGTTGCGATACAAGGAACTGTCGGTTAGAGGCTGAAGACGGGGATATCACCATCAGCCTTTCGAAAGGAACTTTTGACATTGTGGTGGATGACGGAGATGTTTCTGTGGAACAGACAGAGGCGAATGTATTGGACATTCGAGCAGAAGATGGAGACATAGACCTCGATCTGTTGGCTGTCGAAAAATTCGAGGCAGATATCAAGACGGATGACGGGGACGTCACCGTCGAGCTGGAGGAAGGATTCTCCACATCCTTTTATTTGTCGGCAGATGATGGGGATTACATCCGGATGGAACTGGATGACATCCAAGACTACAAAGAAGACCGATTCGGCAAGTCCGGGAGCATTCATGGGGGGAAAGGGCGGATGAAAATCCGTACCGCTGATGGGAACATCACCATCAAACAGAAAGATTGATCAGAAGTTTCTAATTTCACACCTTCTGCCTCTCGATCCTGTCTCTGGGTGTTCGTATTGATGTTTAATTTTGGCTAATCCCGCTTGTATATTTGTCTGTATTTAGTAAAATAAGAGCCAACGGTTTGGCGGGAGTCTCCAAAATGAAATGTAAAAAATGCCAGTTCGAAAATCCTTCAGATAGTGCATTCTGCAGTAAATGCGGGACAAGATTATCCGATATCGGGGAGACTTCTGCATCAATGACCAAAACCATCGAAACAAAAGGGGAGGAATTCACAAGAGGGACCACCTTTGCCGGACGTTACGAGATTATAGAATCACTGGGAACAGGAGGTATGGGCAAAGTCTACAGGGCTTATGATAACAAGATAAAAGAAGAGATCGCCCTTAAACTTCTCAGACCCGAGATCGCTACAAATAAAAAAACAATCGAACGCTTCAGCAATGAAATCAGACTTTCCCGTAAGATCACCCACCGGAATGTCTGCCGGATGCATGACCTGAACGAGCACCAGGAGCTCCAATACATCACCATGGAATATGTGCCAGGAGAAGATCTGAAGAGCTTCATAAGGCGGGTGGGTCATCTTCCTCCTGGAAAAGCCATCAGCATCGGCAGGCAAATTTGTGAAGGCTTGACCGAAGCACACGCATTAGGTGTGATTCACCGGGATCTCAAACCTCAAAACATCATGATAGATAAGAGCGGTAATGCGAAGATCATGGATTTCGGGATCGCACGTTCGCTCAGGGCTGAAGGAATAACAGGAGAGGGAACGATTATCGGGACTCCGGAATACATGTCGCCAGAACAGGTCGAGGGGAGGGAAACCGATCAGCGCTCGGATATCTATTCTCTAGGAGTTGTCCTGTATGAAATGCTTACGGGGAAAGTGCCTTTCGAAGGGGAGAATACCTTCAGTATTGCCCTCAAACATAAGGATGAAATGCCTCCCCATCCCCGGAAGTTCAATCCTGAATTATCTCCAGAATTGAGTGCTGTCATTCTCAAGTGCATGGCTAAAGAAAAGGAGGAGAGATACCAGTCCGCTCAGGATCTTCTTAGGGATCTCGATGCCCTCGAGAAAGGCACGGAAATATCTATGGTTGAGACAAGGCCACAGCTCCCATCATTTTTGGCTCTAGAAAAACCGATCGACGAAGATAAAGCCGTTTTTGTTGCCAGAGAAAGGGAACTCGAGGGACTGAGCCGAGTTCTTGAAAAGTCCCTCCAAGGAGGAGGACAGGCCGTGTTCATCACCGGAGAGGCAGGAAGCGGGAAGACCGCTCTTGTTCAGGAGTTTTCAAGAAGGGCCCAAGAAGCCTATCCGGACCTGATCGTCGCCAGCGGAAAATGCAATGCCCACACAGGAATCGGAGATCCTTATTCGCCGTTTATGGAGATACTGGGTCTTCTCACGGGTGACGTGGAAACCTGCTGGGCTGCTGGTATGATCACGAAAGAACATGCCCAGCGTCTCTGGAACTTGATCCCCCAAACGATCAAAGCTCTGCTGGATAATGGACCGGACCTGATCAATATTTTTGTTCCAGGCGCTGCTTTAACGGCCAGGGCTCAGGCCTTCACCCAGGCTTCCGCCGAGTGGCAAATCCGTCTCAAAAGGCTTGTGGAACGAAAGGTGGCGCTTCCCCCCGATTCGAGCCTCCAGCAGAGTGACCTTTTCGAACAGTACACCAGGATGTTGGCCGCAGTTGCCCGAGCGAAACCGCTTCTTCTGCTGCTCGATGACCTCCAGTGGATCGATGCGGGTTCTGCCAGTCTGCTCTTCCATCTCTGCCGTAAGGTGAAGGGCCATCGAATCCTAGTCGCAGGGTCCTATCGCCCGGATGAAATCGCCCTAGGAAGAGGAGATGGACGGCATCCTCTAGAGACTGTAGTGCATGAGCTGAAACGCGATTTCGGGGATATCGAACTCGAAGTCGGAAAAACAGAAGCTCGGGAATTCGTGGACGCTTATATCGATACGGAACCTAACAGCCTGGATAAAAACTTCCGGGAGACCATATTCAAACAGACTAAAGGCCATCCGCTTTTCACAGTTGAGCTGTTGAAGGAGATGCAGAATCGGGATCTGTTGATCAAAGACCAACATGGCAAATGGATCCAGGGTCCTGACCTCGATTGGAATGCGCTGCCGGCGCGAGTAGATGCTGTGATCGAGGAGCGGATCAGCCGATTGAATGAGGACGAAAGGGAAACACTGACTTTGGCCAGCGTCGAGGGGGAGGAGTTTACAGCTGAGGTTATAGCTCGACTCCAGGATGTCGAAACCCGGAAATTGATCCGGCTCCTTAGCGGGGATCTGGACCGGCGCCATCGTCTGGTCTCTGCCAAGGGAATCCAGCACTTGAAGAATCTCCATCTTTCTCTCTATATCTTTCGCCATATCCTTTTCCAGAGATATCTTTACAATAACCTGGATGAGGTCGAAAGGACCCACCTTCACGCGGATGTCGGGCAGATCCTGGAAAATCTCTATGGAGAACAAAACGAGGATGTCTCCGTTAAACTTGCCCGTCACTTCCAGGAAGCCGGGATTCTGGATAAGGCTGTGGAATATCTGCACAAGGCAGGGAAACGGGCTGTGCATTTATCGGCCAATCAGGAAGCCATCGTTCACTACAAGAAGGCCTTGGAACTTCTCGAGAAACTGCCGGAGACCCCAGAGCGAGTCCAAAAGGAAATCGCTCTCCAATTAGACTATGTGGTTCCGGTCGAACTCACGAAGGGTTATGGAGCTCCGGAAGTGCGTCAGGCGATTTTCAGATCGCGGGAATTGTGCGACCAGATCAGTGAAACGCCTCAGTTTTTTACAACGCTTATCCATCTGGCAACGTATCACGCCATGGCAAGGGCAGAGTACCGGACCGCGCTTGAATATCATGAACAGATCAATAAGATCGTCGAAAAGACCGGGGATCCCCTACAGAAAGCGATCTCGTCCTTTACTACGATTTGGGCATTCTTGAATGTTGCCGAACTTGTCAAGACAGTCGAGCACGCCAAAGAAATGAACGCCCTGTACAATCCTGAGAAACACGGTTTCCTGGCCTATATTTTCGGATTCGACCTGGGTGTCATCAATCGAGTATTCGGGGGGTGGGCCCTGTGGTTTCTCGGATATCCCGATAAAGCCCGAAGAGATTCTGAAATGGCCGTGGAACATGCATACACATTCGGGCATCCCCACACCATCGCTTTTGTCCTGGTCGGGGCCTGCGAGATGGATTGGTTTTTAGGGGACAAGGAAGAGGGACGGCGTCACCTCCAAGAGCTTTCCCGAATCTCCAATGAGAAAGGTTTCGTCTACTGGCAGGGCCACGCTGTTTTTTACGAGGGCGAAACAACAGCTCTGGAAGGGAAGATCGATGAGGGAATTGCCCAGATGCATCAGGGCCTTGCTATCATGAAGTCCACAGGTATCCAGACCTGTTTCACGCGACTTCTGGCAAGGTTGGCAGATACCTGCTTAAAGACAGGGAAGATCGAAGGGGGATTGACCGCTATCGATGAGGCCATCGAAGTGAGGTGCAAATTCGACGAGAGATACATGGAGGCCGAACATTACCGTCTTAAAGGAGAGCTCTTGCTGAAGAAGGGCGCAAGTGAAGACGAGGTGATGGAGCTGTTCGAGCAGGCGGTTGAGGTTTCAAAGCAGCAGCAGGCCAAGTCTTTGGAGCTTCGTGCGGTAATGAGCATAAGCCGACTGCTGCAGAAGCAGGGAAAAATACAAAAAGCCTATAAATTGCTGGATGAAACGTACGAATGGTTTACCGAAGGCTTTAATACGGCTGACCTCAAAGAGGCCAAGTCCTTGCTTGACGAATTAAAGAGAAGCCAGCTGTAAAGGCAGATCTTTCCAGAATCATAATTCTGCAGCCGTAATGCAGGGCAGCGAGGACGACGCACTAGATGACACATGAATTCAGCAGTCAAACAAATCGTAGAAAATTGGTTGGCTGGCGAATCTGTTTACATGAATAGGGTTGAGGTTTTCAAAAAAGAATTTGCTTACAGCCTCCAGAGATAAGAGGCCTTGAAGAAGAAGCCCCGCTGTGTTTCAAGGAAATCATCCGCTGGTCTGTAGTCTCCGTCTTCCCATCTGATTTTTTCATAGAGAGAGCCGTACCCGATGTGGATGACGGTCCCGGGGATATAAGTGAAGGAGGCGAGAAAATCTGTCATCAACCGATTCCGAAAGGAGTTGTGCTCCACGATGGCTCTGAAGAAAAGATATTTGTTTACCTGAAAAGTGTTCTTGCTTCGGATGATCGTATAATCGTACTCTTTTTGTGAATCAGAATCTCTGGTGAAATCAGAATAGATGAAGCTCAACTCCAGGTGGAGTTTTTCCGAAGGAAGGAACCTGAGAGAAGCGATCGCATCGTTTCCGCTTCCTTGGTAGGGATCGGCAATATAGCGGATTTTCTTCTGGTAGTAATAATTCAGACTGAGGTGCAGCTGTTTGGTGATTTGGCTGGAGGCGATAAGCCTTCCTCTGCTGGTGTTGAATCTCTCATCCAGCCAGATTTCGTTGGAGTAGCGGTATCCGAGAACGATTATTGAATTTCTGAGCAGAAGGAACCTCAGGTCGAAAGAATTGTCCGTTTCATAGAGATTGCTGAATTTGTCCCGAATCTGAGTGCTGTGGATAATAGGATCGATCCGCTTGATTATGCCTGATCGGGGATAGAACATCCGCATGATCCCCGATCTGAACCTTGTGATTCCGATCCGCGTGATGTATCCTGTTTCGGTCTGAAAGTCCTCTGATATGTCCTGGAGTCCGAGCATAACGATCCAATCTCGCGTGGTATACATATAATGAAGACCCAGAGCATATCCATCTGTTTTTGTGGATTCTTCACCCAGCCTGGTCGAAGACAGGAAGCCATGATATCCGAGAAGACTCGATTTGTTTAGCCTGAACTGTCCATCCAGACCGAAGAGTCTGTTGAATCCACTCTCACGTTCCCGTCCAGTGTAGAATCCTCCGATAAAGCTGTCGTTTGCCAGAGCTCGTTTATAGCGAAAAATTCCGAAATGAGCATAGTTTTCTGCTTGTTCTTCCGGCAGTTCATCCATGGCATAGATTGCAGCCACCGTGTTTTTGTCCCCGATTCTGCCGTTCAGTTTGAATCCCATCAAGGGATCGACGATGGTGCGTGTGTGCACGACCTCTCTCAAAGGATCTCCTTCATGGAACCCTCCAAAATTGAACTTCTCCAAGCCTTCCAGGAAAAAAGGCCTCTTTTCTTCGAAGAACAAGGCGTATCGAAGGTTGAAGTCCACCTGTCCAGCATCGGCTTCCACTTGACTGAAATCCGGATTGACGGTCCCATCGAAGATCAGATGGGATGTGATACCATACTTGGCCGTGAGGCTGAGATCTCCTGCCCCTCCTTCGGAGGCCAATTTTCCTCCTTTTTGTGCACTGTTGTGGCTGTAGGTTACACCAGGAAGAACCTCGATCAATTTATAATGCTTGACGTCATGAAAAATCAATGGTCTGGTCTGGGTCAGGAAATTCGGGCCTTGTTTGGGATCCAGAGGAGGGTAGGTGCCTGCTTCTGAACGGCGGCTGATCATCCGCTCAAAAATGATCCCCATCTCGACCGGGTCAGTGTGTGAGAATCGGAGACTCTTGAAGGGAATTTTCAACTCTATCGCATATCCCTGCTGGTCGATTCTCCCCGCGCTGTACCACACCATATCCACACTGAAGTCCTCGTTTCCGCCCTCGAAGGTGGAATCTCCCTGGATGCCCAAAGGATTGCAGTAGAAAACGTGGAGGAACTGCTGATCATTGAAAGGATCCAAATTGATACAGATCCAGTCATCAGCACGGATGTTGTCCCTGCTGGTCACAGAAGCTTTGATTTTGTTCGGTTCGCTGTCGAAACATCTGAATGCGAAATACAGATTTTCCCGGTCATAGGCATAATATACCACTGTATCCTCCGGCATGTCTTTGCCATAATCAGGGTAATAAGTCTTGAAACCTGTTTCGTTCGGAGATTTTTGCCATAGGGGATCATCCAGGATTCCATCCAGAACCGGAGGCGCATCCGTTTTGTGAGGAATGAGAGGTTCGAGATTTTCCTCTGCAAATGTGGTGAGCCCGATGAATAATACTGCTAAAATCACTAAAAGGGAGGCCGTTGTTTTGTCTGTTTTTTGCATTTCGATCAGTGTTTCCTACGGAAATCGGAGCAAAAGGTTATATCACAGTGAGATTTTTTTGGTCAATCTTCAATAAAAGTATATTTTGAACAGGATGAGTAAACGATTTGATCTTGGATTTCGTCTCTAATAATGAGGTGAATGATGTTCGGAAATTACTTGAAGACTGCGCTCAGAAACATTTTAAGAAATAAAGGCTTTTCCTTCATAAACATCAGCGGGCTGGCTATCGGAATGGCCTGCTGTATTATGATTCTTCTTTTTGTGCAGGATGAGCTGGGCTATGACAGCTATCACGAGAAGGCCGAAAACATTTACCGGCTGGTGGCCTTGAATAAATCGGCTGGGGAGGAGCGGCATTTGGCCCCGATAGGACCCCCTGTTGGCAGGATGTTTGCTGGCACCTTTCCCGAAATACGAAAAGCGGTGCGATTTTATCGTGGTAATAGGGCATTGGTCGAATATCAGGACAAGAGATTTTTTGAAGAGCGCTTTTTTTATGCCGATCCCAGTGCCTTTGATATTTTCAGTTTCTCCATAATAAAAGGCAATCCGCAAACAGCTTTGTCGGTCCCCTTTGCCGTGGTCATTACAGAGTCTGCAGCAGAAAAATATTTTGGCGGAGAGGATCCGGTCGGTAAATACATCACTCTGGACCATGAACACAACTACAACATCGCTGCTGTGATGCAAGATGTGCCGCCGAATTCACATTTTAGATTCGATTTTTTGGCTTCATTAGAAACACTCGCTGTTCTGCATGGGAGAAGGTCTCTGGAACACCCTGGTAATATGGCTTTCTACACCTATCTTCTTCTCCAGGAGAACGCAGATCCGGAGATGCTGGAAATGAAATTCGATGAAAAGGTGAAGCAGTCTTATGGGGAACGGATCGCTGCGATGAGAAGGTATTATCTTCAGCCGCTCATAAGCATTCATCTTCATTCGAGTCTGGATTATGAGATCGAGGCGAACAGCAGCATTTCTTTTATCTATATCTACTCGGCTATCGCGGTGTTCTTGCTTCTTATAGCTGCCTTCAACTACATGAATCTTTCCACAGCCAGGTCTGCAAAAAGGGCCAGGGAAGTGGGTATGAGAAAAGTCCTCGGTGCTCTGCGGCTGCAGATTGTCAAACAATTTCTAGGAGAGTCCGTTGTCCTTTCTGTTCTCAGTCTGTTTCTTGCCCTTCTGTTCGTCATGATCTCCCTGCCCCTCTTCAATTCACTAGCTGGAAAACAGCTGGCCTTTTCATCCATTTCGAGCATGGTTCTTCTATCCAGTCTTGCAGCGATCGCTATCGCGGTCGGGATTCTTGGAGGATTCTATCCGGCCCTTTTTCTTTCTGGATTCAAGCCCATCCGCACACTCAAAGGCAGATTGGCAGCCAGAGGAAAAAGCGGCTCTTTCCGGCGTGTACTGGTGCTTGTCCAATTCACCATATCCATCGTCTTGATAATCGGAACCTTGGTCATTCGGAATCAACTTCATTATTTGCGCAGCCGAAATTTAGGATTCAATAAAGAACAGGTGGTGGTTGTGCCGATGCACAGTCAAAGTACCAGGCAGGCTTTCGAATCCATCAAAACAGAACTCCTGAAAAGTCCTTCCATATTGAGCGCGACGGCTTCTTCCAGTGTTCCAGGGAAACCTATCACCCGCATTGCCTATCGCTTTGAGGGATTACCGGAGGATCAGCATATTCCCATGGATACCTATTTTGTGGACGATGATTTCCTCGGGACCTTGGGTATCGAAGTCGCCGAAGGCAGAAATTTTTCGCAGGAATATGCAACCGATGAGGAGAATGCATTCATCCTGAACCAGACCGCTGTTAAGGAATTGAGCTGGAGCGATCCACTCGAGAAGCAGGTGGTATGGCCTTCTGATCTGAGGCGGCGGGATGCGATTGTCAAAAAGGGACAGGTGGTGGGAGTGGTGAAAGACTTCCATGTGACCTCGCTTCATGAGAGTATCGGTCCTGTTCTGCTGCAGGTACGTCCTTCCGGCTTTCGGTATATCTCGGCAAGAATTTCAACGGCAAATATTCCGGATTCTCTTTCCTATATTAAAGAAAAGTGGAGCCAATTCTCGTCTGCCTTTCCGTTTGAATATTCCTTTCTGGATGAAGATTTCGACAGGCTCTATCGGGCGGATGAGAAAGTCGGCCGCATAATCGGAGTTTTTTCCATTCTGGCCATCCTGGTGGCCTGCCTGGGCCTTTTCGGGCTGGCATCTTATTCTGCGGAACAGCGAACCAAGGAGATCGGCATCCGTAAGGTTCTTGGCTCATCCGTCACGGGAATTGTCCTGCTTCTTTCCAAGGAGTTCACAAAGTGGATTCTGGTAGCCAATGTTATTTCCTGGCCTATTGCCTATTACATGATGAAGCGATGGCTCGGAAATTTCGCATACAGAACAGGTTTGGGTATCGAAATTTTCATCCTATCAGGTATATTGGCTTTTGCCATTGCTCTGCTCACGCTCAGCTATCAATCCATAAAAGCGGCCCTAACCGATCCAGTAGACTCCCTGAGGTATGAGTAACAAAGGTAGTTTTTTGTGCTGAAATTCCTCACTTGAAAGGCGCTTGCAATTCTGGGGTCTGATTTGGTATATTTCATAGGAACTTTTGAGGGTCTCTTACTGCACAGTTCAGGATGAAACAGAAAGGAGAAGGCCTATTCAGATAAAGAAGCCAAAACGTTCGAACAAAGGAAAAGATCTTTTTCAAAAATGTTATAAGTGGAAGGATTGGAAAAAAGCCCAGCAGTTCGGTTATTATCCATACTTCACGCCCATAGAGAGTGAAGCGGGGGCAGTGGTCCACATAGACGGAAAGCGCAAGATCATGCTGGGATCGAATAATTATATGGGGCTCACCAACCATCCAGAAGTCAAACAGGCCGCTATCGACGCTGTGAAGAAATATGGATCTGGATGCACTGGATCGAGATTTCTCAACGGAACTCTGGACATCCACATCGAGCTGGAAGAGACTCTTGCGGATTGGCTCGGCAAAGAATCTGCCCTGGTCTTTTCCACGGGATTTTTCGTCAACCAGGGAGTGATTTCCTCATTGGTGAATAAAGACGATGTGGTGATCTCAGACAAGCTGAATCATGCCAGTATTATCGAAGGCTGCCGTCTTGCCGGCGGGGATACAATCCGTTATAAGCACAACGATCTCGGAGACCTGGAGAGAACCCTTCAAAAAATTCCCCGTGAAATCGGAAAATTTATCGTCGCGGACGGCGTTTTCTCCGCTGAAGGCACGGTTGCCGACATCGCCGGAATCGTCAAGCTTGCCCACGATTATAATGCCCGGGTGATGATCGATGAAGCCCATTCCATAGGAGTCTTTGGCTCGGAAGGGAGGGGGATGTCCGAGGCTCAAGGACAGTTGGACAATGTCGATCTCATCATGGCGACTTTCAGCAAGTCGTTTGGCGGAGTGGGAGGATTCGTAGCCGGGCCTTACGAAGTCATTATGTGGATCAAGCACAAGGCTCGCCCGATGATCTTTTCCGCCAGCCTGCCTCCTTCTTCTGTGGCAGGTGCACGCAAGGCCCTCGACATCATCCGCAAAGCCGACGACAGACGGGAGGCTGTGCTCCGCAATTCGAAAAAGATGAAAAAGAACCTCCAGGAGATAGGATTCGACACAGGAGAATCGAGGAGCCAGATCATCCCTCTGATGATCGGCGAGGATATGAAATGTCTGAAGTTTTGGAAGACCCTGTTCAATGCAGGCGTCTTCACCAACGCTTTCATACAGCCTGCAACTCCTCCCGGTGGAGCGCTGATTCGCACCTCCTATATGCCTACCCATACGGATGAGATGCTGGATGAAGCACTCGGACTCATGGAGGATATGGGCAAGAAATATAATATCATCTGAGGGAAAACAGGGGATAGCTCGAGAGTATCTGTCGTTTCATTCATCCCTCAGTATTCTTTTTTCCTTGGCTTCCTGCTGGTATGCTGTTGCCGATTTGAAAATGCATCCAGTTATTTATGGCAGGCATGAATAAAATGATGTCTTATGCCGTATCATTAACGGGATTATTCCTATGTTTGTGATGAAAAACAGATTCAAAAGACGGAGGAATTATGAAACCAAAAACACTACTTGTTTTCACCCTTATCCTGTTGACCTGTGTCCTTCTTTTCGGTCTTCAAGAGAAAGTCAAGCCTCTTCCCATCTCAGGCTTTGAAGAGAGCGGCACCTTCAGATTGATCGTCCAGGATACAGAGATAGGATTGGTTCAGTACAGCTTGACCGCTGATGGGAATTACGATCGAAAATTTGTCCTTTCCATGGGAGGACAAAAGGCCGCATACGATATAAAAATCCGCTCCAACTCAGAAGGAGAATGGGAGTCCATGGAAATAATAACCCCGACCGAAACGGTCTCGGTGAAGCGGTTGGAGGAGGCGGCGGAATATCATCTGAAGAAGAAAGAGGAAACCTACAGCGTCGACATGACCGACAATCACATCATTTACGATAACTACGGCCCGGTATTCGAAAGTTTGATGATCAAGGAATACGATATGGAGGAAAAGGGAGTTCAAAAATTTTCCCGTTATATCGTGCCATCTCGATTCGAAGACGTCGAGCTTGAATTCAAAGGAAAAGAAATCCGCAGGATTAAAGAAAAAGAATTGAGTCTCAACCGTTATGACCTGAAGCTCCTGGGTATCGATATACAGCTTTGGGCAGACCAGCAGCACAAACTGATGCTCATGAACGTTCCGGTCCAGTACGCTGCTTTTGTCAGAGAGGGATATGAAGAGCTGCTTCAGGCGAGAGCAGAAGATCCTCTGCTTTCCAAGCCGCGTTATGAAGTGACCAAGCGAACGGTCATGATCCCGATGCGGGATGGAGTGAGGCTTTCCACTGACCTGTATTTTCCCCAGGCAGAGGAATCAAAATTTCCGGTTGTATTGGTCCGCACACCCTACAAAAAGGAAATGAATGAGCTCACTGGAAATTACTATGCCAAAAGGGGATATGTGGTCGCTGTACAGGACTGCCGGGGGCGGTTTGCATCAGAGGGAACCTGGGAACCGTTTATCCATGAACCCGAAGATGGCTATGATGCCATCGAGTGGTTGGGGACTCAGGAGTGGTCTACGGGCAAAGTGGGCATGATCGGTGCTTCCTACGTCGGCTGGGTCCAGCTCTGGGCAGCTTCAGAGAATCCTCCCCACCTGACCACCATCATTCCCAATGTGGCACCCCCGGATCCGTTCTATAACATTCCTTATGAATACGGCTCCTTTTTCATCTTAGGAGCCATTTGGTGGGCCGAGATATTGGAGACAGAGGCCACCGGAGATCTCTCTGGGAGGACCATGGCTCAGATCAGTGAGAGAAAGTACGAGAAAATTCTGAAATCCCTGCCGGTCATCGATCTGGATAAAAAAATACTGGGGAAGAAAAATCCATACTGGCGCAAGTGGATTCAACATAACACCAATGACGCCTACTGGCAGCAGGCCAATTTTATGGATAAGCTGAAAAATCTGGATATCCCGGTGTTTCTCCAGTCCGGCTGGCTCGACGGCGATGGAATAGGAAGCAAGCTGAATTATATGGCTTTGAAACAGTCGAAGAACCAGTTCATCAAACTCATCCTGGGGCCCTGGGGACATTCAGACCAGTCTCACTCCCGGGTGGGTGATCATGACTTCGGAAAAGAAGCTGCACCGGACTTGCAGACATTGTATCTCCGGTGGTTCGATTACTGGCTGAAAGGAATCGATAACAAGATAGTGGAAGAGCCCCTGGTGGAGTATTTCGTGATGTTTTCCAACCAGTGGCTGAAAGGAGATACCTATCCACTGCCGGAGACCCGGTTCACCAAATTCTACCTGGACAGCACCGAAGGCGCCAACACTTCAAAAGGTGATGGAGTATTGGTTAAGGAGTTGTCTGAGGAGAGAAGGGAATTCGATCGCTATATCTACGACCCTGGGGATCCGACACCATGGCCGGAGTACTATTTTAAGAGTGAGGAGGAGGTCGAACGGGAAAAAGATAAAACCATCGATATCGAAGAATACAAAAAGCGGATCGAAGCTTTTCACAATGAGGTCTCGGATGCCCGTGAGGATATCCTGGTGTACCAGACACCGCCGCTCAAGGCACCCATCTCTGTGGCAGGACCCTTATCTGCTGTTCTCTATGCCTCCAGCTCAGCGCCTGATACGGATTGGTTTATCACCTTGATGGATGTGGATGAGGAAGGCAAAATCTTCCATCTAGTGAGAGGGACCATCCGGGCCCGATTCCGAAATTCCATGGAGGAACCAGAGTTCCTCCAGAAAGACAAGGTATACAAGTATGATATCGATATGTGGCAGACAGGGATATCCTTTCGAAAAGGTCACCGGATCAGGATCGAAATATCCTCTGCATTGTTTCCGATGTTCTCACGCAATCTGAATACTGGAGGACACAACGAGATAGAGACAAAATTCCAGAAAGCGACCCAGAAGATTTTCCATTCAGAGGAGTATCCCTCTCATATTCTGCTTCCTGTAATCAACCTGGATAATTAGAAATAGCGGGTGAAGCTTGCCCATAGTTCGTCGCCAAGCTTCCAGTAGGCGGCAACGGAATCTTCGGCTGTTTTCACACAGTATTCGGTTAAAAACCGCTTGGCCTTTGCCGGATCCTCTTTGTAAAGTCTCAGGGCCTCCTCCTCGATCTGGGACTGATTGGCAAAAGCCTTATTTTCGATCTCCGACCAGACCTTAGCGATCCCCTCGCTCATGGGCTGCCAACGGAAAAGGGCCAGTTGGCTGACTCTCCGGAAAGCCCACCAGGCACAGTCTGTGCGGAATTCTCCCCGTCCATCAACCATATATGAATCCGGCATCTGCGTGATTCCACAGTAGAAGGGAGTATGGGGTGTGGTGGCAGGATTGTCATACCCCAGCCAGACCACTCCACCGACTGGATCGGGAAGCCAACTCCGCGACTGTGTGATCTGAAGATATGTGGCTGCTTTGCAGCAGATGGTCCTCTCGCGCTGTATCTCAAGAAGGGTCATAAGGTCTCTATTCAGGAAAGGACTGGCCACCGGGCTTTTGACCGTTTTTCCTTCACGGTCCACCACAGTCAGTGTCTGAGTCATATCGAAGGGAGTATCCTGGTAAGTATCCCTGAAGATATCCAGTACGTCTCTGACCGATAGTTTTTTCTCCGGCTTGACCGAGAGGGGGAAGTTTTCGCCGTTGGGATCCAGGTTCAGAGAGGGAGCGACTCGGCTCAGCACCCGCCATTCCCGCCGCCTGGAACCCATGCTGCGGCGTGAAGCATAGGCATAGCAGAATTCGAAGGGTTCACCGCTATCGGGGCTCCACCAGCCCATCTCCTTGGCGAGGGTGTAAACATTCTCCGAAGCCATGTAATTTTCCGAATCCTCCAGGTCGAGCTGGCGTATACGACTGGCGTTGGCAGATACTCCGACATGGTCGTCCGGGATGCGGACCGCAGCCCAGACCGCGCCTTTTTTGCCCTCTCCAGGACCCAAGATCTCGAAGTGCCAGGTTTCCTGAGGATCGGCAAAAGTGAAACACTCGCCGTAATCGATGTATCCATAGGTTTTGGTCAGCTCGTCGGCGATACGGATCGCCTCGCGGGCGGTCTTGGCCCGCTCCAGCACCAATCTGTAGAGCTCGGGGCAGTCGATGATCCCCTCCTTGCTTCGCAGCTCTCTCTTCCCTCCGAAGGTGGTCTCGCCGATGGCCAACTGATGTTCGTTCATACAGGGATAGGCTGTGTTGATAAAGGCGGATGTTTCTGGAACCTGCGGGATTTCACCTTTTTTAAGAGGACGGTCATTCGGTCCCTTGGTCCTTTTAGACTGGAGATATACAGGGCACATGTCTCCAGGTTGATGCTTTTTATGGGGGACGATATTGATCCAGGTCCTGTCCGTGTTGCTGTCGCAGGAATGGGAGGTCATGGTGGACCCATCTACCGATGCGAGCTTTCCGACTATGACACTGGTGCAGGACTCGAGTGCAGGATTCCACTCTCCAGCGACATCAGCCGTAGACTGGAGAGCCAGTCCATAGACAGCCATGACAGCCAGTGCTGTACAAATCAAAAACCTATCGATCCACTTTTTCACCGGGTTCCTCCTTTCTTTCGTTTAGCTTGGTTTGTTCAGGCCAATAAGCTTGTAACACAAGAAAAGGCCAGGGTCAAATCAAAAAGGTCAATCCCAGATTGTCAGGCCAAAAGCACAAGAATTACTCGGCACGGAGGGAATCGACCGGATTGGCTGTGGCTGCTTTGATGGCGTGAAAGCTGACCGTGATCGCAGCGATCAAGAATGCAGCCGTTCCGCTTATGACAAACGGCACAGGAGTCAGTTCTATCCTGTATGCAAAATTTTTGAGCCATATACTGGTCAAATAGGAGGCAACTGGCCAGGCGATTATGTTTGAAAGGATGACCCACTTGGTGAATTCTCTGGAGTAGAGCACCGCTATTCCCCGAACCGTGGCTCCCAAGACTTTCCGTATTCCGATTTCTTTGACTTTCTTGTTGGTCAGAAAGGAAGCCAGACCGAACAGTCCCAAACAGGAAATGAATAAAGCCAATCCTGTAAAAAGGGATAGGAGTTTGACCGTCTTCTCTTCGGCATCATAGAAACCGAAATAAGCATCTTTCATATATCTGTAATTGAATTCTTCCTCATTCAATACTTGCTTCCAGACATTTTCCAAATATGTGAGAGTCGCCTCTGGATTTTCAGGCCGTATTTTGGCTGCCACAAGGAGGAAATATTTGGGATCGATATGAATCATCATGGGACTGATCTTGTTGCGAAGGGATTTGACATGAAAATCCTTCACGACTCCAATAATAGTGACTTCCTCGAGTCCCTTTTTGCCCGGAATCAGCAATTTCTCATTGACCGGTGATTCGAACCCGAACATCTTAACCGCCGTTTCGTTCAGGATGACGCTTTCCTCACTGTCGGTGGAATATTCTTGTGAAAAGTCTCTTCCCTCGATAATCTCTAATCCCATGGAATTGATGAATCCGAAATCAGCGGGGAGGGCTTGGACAGAAAAGGAATTATCCTCTCCTTCGCCTTTTTTTCTCACTGACATATTGAATTGACTGTTGATACCGGGAACCGTGTAAACAGCGGTCACTTCCCTGACGCTTCGATGTTTGAGGAATTCGTTTTTCAAGACAGGGTATTTTTCTTTGGCCTGGGGATTGGTGAAAGGTAGGTAAGATAAGATGACATCCTCCTTGTCGAAGCCCAAATCCGTGTTTTTCATAAAATCGATTTGCTGATAGATCACGATTGTCCCTAGAATCAGTATGATGGATATGGCAAATTGGAGAACGACCAATACATTTCTGAAGGATAATTTCGCCGAACCTTTCATGATGTTCTTTTTCATGATGTCGACGGGATGGAATCTCGACATAAACCATGCCGGATAACTGCCTGCAAAAAGTCCGACTATGACGATCATTCCGACAACCACGCCGTACATATATTTGAAATGGGATGCACCCTGCACAAAGGAAGCATCCAAATATGAGAACAGGCGTGAATGGACAATATTGAAAAGGAGGACTCCGAGCATCATCGAAACCGTGGCAACCAACAGAGATTCGACCAGAAACTGTTTTATCAGGTGCGATCTGTTTGCACCGACCACTTTTCTAACGCCGACTTCATTCATTCGATCGAGGTATCTTGAAGTCGACAAATTCATGAAATTGAAGCAGGCGATCACCAGAACGAGTACGGCTCCGGAAAGGAACAGATAAACATAGAGGATATTCCCTTTCGCACCGACATCCCCCCTCGATTCTGTGTCCCAATGAATCTCGGATAATGGCTGGAGCATCAAATCCATTTTGTCCGTAAACCATTTCCCGGTGTTCTGGTTCAACAAAACATTCAGCTTTTTTCTCACACTGTCCGGTCGGGAATTTTTTTCGAGTACGAAATAGGTGAGATCATCGCCCCACTGGTTCCATGGTTGTTCAGGATATTCTCCCAAAGAACGAAGGGTGGAATAGGATACCAATATCTCACATGGGAGATGCGTATTGGCTGGAAGGTCCTTGAGCACTCCGGTGACCCTGTAAAGATGGTCATCGATGTTGAGTGTTCGTCCGATCGGGTCGTCTTTACCGAAATATTTTTCTGCAATTTTTTGGCTTATCACAATCGAGAAGGGATCATCCAGAGCAGAAGCCCGGTCTCCTTTCAATATTTTCCAGCTGAAGATCTCGAAAATCTCGGGATCGGCATGAAAGATTCGGGATTCTTTGATTTTTTCGTTTTGGGAATTCAAGGTGATCATTTCGGAGTTGTGTCTGATTCTTGCTGCGACCTCCACTTCAGGGATTTCAGAATTTATGGCTGGAGCGACCGCCGGCATGGTACCTGCAAATTTCATTCTGCTGCCCTCTTTTCCCCAATCCACATTGATGCGATAGATTCTGTTTCCCTTATCATGGAAATCGTCGTAACTTATTTCGTTGACCACATACATGAGCATGAGAAGACACACCGCCATTCCGACGGCCAATCCGAAAATATTGATAAAAGAATAACCTTTGTGCCTTTTGACGTTTCTGAAGGCCATCTTTATATGGTTTTTGAACATGTCAATTCCGATCAGGAGGGATTCTATCATCAGTGGAACGATGATAATTACGAACTGGAAGGCATTACGCAATTTCGCCCTCAGGAATCCTCTATTCTTCTGGTCTTCAGCATACTTGAATTCGAGGTCTTCCCTGATAGATGAGCACATGTCTTCATCTGCCATCAGAGAAAGCACCCATCTCTTGATTCTGGAAAGTTTATACTCCCGCATGTTCAGCCGGTCCTGCTTCTCATTTCATCTCCGGGACTTCGGCCCACATGACCTTGTTCAATTCCTGGATGGATCTCAATTTCTTCTCCCCCAGCGGTGTCAGGGTGTAGTAAATCCGCGGTCTTCCTCTTATAGATGTGGAGCCCTTGGCTCTTTTCGTCTCGACATAGCCGTTTTTCTTGAGCCGGTTCAAAGGCGCATAGATGGCACCTGAGAGCCATTTTGTGCCTGTGTCTTTCTCGACCTGTTCCCTTATGGAGAGGCCGAAGGCGTTGTCCTTCAATTTCCAGATAGCCAAAAGCAGTATCTCTTCGATCCTGGATAAAAACTGCATCTGAGCTCCTCGCTTATAATATTCGTTTTATAGTATTTAAACTGTAGTATTTTTTCACTAGTATGTCAAGCATTTGCCTTTTTTGACCCCGGAAGCATTTCCAAAACCGTAATGGCTTATTAGTAAAATGTGAAACAGAGCATCAGGAAGAGTTGGAGCGAAAACGCTTCCCGATGCTCTGAATTTCTATCACGGTTTTGGAAGTGCTTACTTTGACGCCGGATTTTTTGACACGGATTTTTCTCTGTGTTATAAGCAGTTTGAATCGACATTTGAAAAGGCCTACATATAAAATCACGGATTTATATGCGTTTTCATAAGGACTTTTATCAGCGGCATAACACTCTGTTCCACCTCATCTTTCTTCTCTGCTTTCTCTATCTGTTTCTTTTCAGTCTCGAGCTTATGGGTGTCTCTCTCAAGATGTTCGGCAGGGGATTGGCCGAAACCCTCATTGCGACGACTGCCAATCCCTTGGTCGGTTTGTTCATCGGAATCCTCGCCACTTCCATCGTCCAATCTTCTTCGTCTACCACTTCTATTGTCGTGGGGCTGGTGGCTGGCGGGGCGTTGAATGTGACCAACGCTATCCCCATCGTTATGGGAGCCAATATCGGGACTTCGGTAACCAATATGCTCGTCTCATTAACTCAAATAAAACGCGACACGGAATTCAGGCGAGCTCTGTCTGCAGCGATTGTCCATGATTTTTTTAACGTGCTTTCGGTCCTGGTTCTGTTCCCCCTCCAGTATTTCACGAATTTTCTGGGCCATGCTGCCACATTCATGGGCGAAAAGTTCCAGAATATCGGCGGTTTGGAGTTTTTAAGTCCGGTCAAGGCATTGACCAGGCCTCCTGTAATAGCCTTGAGTCAATCGATAGGAGATTATCCTTGGATTCTCTTTGCCCTGTCGCTCATCCTTCTGCTTGCGGCACTCACCAGAATGGTGAAGTCCTTGAAGATCCTGGTCGTGAGGAAAGCCGAAGTCTGGTTCGACCGTTATCTGTTCAAAACCGCCTGGCGGGCCTTTCTGATAGGATTGTTGTTGACGGCCCTGATTCAGAGCAGCTCGATAACCACATCCTTGGCTGTTCCCATGGCAGGGGCCGGACTTTTAACTTTAATGCAGATTTTTCCCTATACTCTTGGTTCTAACATCGGAACCACGGTCACGGCAATCCTGGCGGCCCTGGTGACCGGGAATCTGGCGGCCATTATCGTTGCTTTCTCCCACCTGCTGTTCAATCTGTCGGGGATTGCTGTCTGGTGGCCATTCAGGATCTTGCCCATTTCGCTGGCAGAAAAATTTTCTGCGATCGCCATAAAAAAGAAAATCATACCGATTCTCTACATAATCGTTGTCTTTTTTCTCATACCCATACTATTCATTGCTATCTCAAGATGAGGAGAGATTCGAATGTTTAAAAAACTGCTTGCCATCTTTAGAAAGGATACGCTGATGCACCGCGCATACCAGCGGTCTTTCGAGATGCTGGATATCACCCTGTCCATGTATGAGGAGGCGAGAGAATCCCTGCGGAAGCGGGATGATAATGAGGTTGACCTCAAGATCAAGGAGACCGATAAAAAGGTCAACAGCTATGAAAGGGAAGTCCGGCGCATGGTTTTCAATCATCTCGCTGTCCAGGGAACAGCGGATCTGCCGTCAGGTTTAGCCTTGATAAGTATCATCATCGATATCGAGCGGATCGGAGATTATACCAAGAACATGGTTGAACTGGCTCTCGACCATCCCGGGATGCTTCATGGAGGCGATTTCGAGGACGAGATCATCCGGATCGAAGAAGCGGTGGGAGACAATTTCGTTCAGGCTAAGAAATGTTTCGAGGAAGAGGATGCGGATATGGCTCTCGAACTCCTGGAAAAATATGCCTGGGTGAATGATGTCTGCGATAGGATTTTGGTGGATGTGGTCAAAGAGAAAGACAAGAGTATCAAGCCCGGCGATGCGGCTGCTCTGGTTTTGTATACCCGGTGGCTCAAGCGGATCAACTCTCATTTACGCAACATCACTACCAGCGTAGTCAATCCCTTTGACCGCATCGGTTATGAGCCCAAAAAAGAGTGATTCTTTGGTCTGCTGCCGGGCAAGTGGGCATAGGATGGTGCATTGAGGGGAATGAACTTATATGAGAGATCAATCTCGTTTTATGGTTGACAAAACAAGACAAGTATAGGAAATTTCAAGAAACAAGAAGGGCGTTTTAACGCATTCAAGGAGGTGTCAGCATGGGAAAGCATCCAAGACAAGGTATGGATCAAGAAATTGTCGACTTATACGAGGGGTACAGAACCGGATCGATCGATCGTCGTGAATTCCTAAAAAAATTAGCAGCGTTCGCTGGAGGCACGGCCGCCGCGGTCGCTCTGCTCCCTGTCGTAGAAAATAAGTACGCCAAAGCACAGGTCATTCCCCAGGGTGATCCCCGCCTCGAAACGCAATACATCGAATATCCCGCTGAAACAGGTGAAATGCGCGCATATTCAGCGAGGCCCAAGGGAGAGGAGAAGCTGGCCGGTGTGATCGTGATCCATGAAAACAGAGGTCTTGTGCCTCATATCGAAGATGTGACCCGGCGCGTCGCTCTGGAGGGATTTTTAGCCATCGCTCCAGACGCCCTGTCGCCGCTGGGAGGGACTCCTGGAGATATGGACAAAGGCCGTTCGCTCATGCGAGAGCTTGACAACGAGGCCACGGTAAAAAATTATGTGGCTGCGGTTCAATACCTGAAGACCCATCCTCAATCTACAGGTAAGGTCGGGTGCATGGGTTTCTGTTGGGGAGGAGGAGTAACGAATCAGGTCGCCGTGAACTGTTCGAGCCTGGACGCCGCGGTTCCTTTCTATGGAAGGCAGCCTGCTTCCGAGGATGTCCCTAAGATAGAAGCCTCTATGCTTATCCATTATGCCGGTAACGACCAGCGAATCAACGCGGGCATCCAGGCGTTTGAAGCCGCTCTCAAGAAAGCCGACGTGGATTACAAGATATATATGTACGAGGGGGCCGGGCATGCCTTCTTCAACGACACCGGATCCCGGTATGACCAGGAGGCCGCCGAACTCGCCTGGAAACGCACCATAGCTTTCTTGAAAGAAATGCTCAAGACTTGACGATTTATCTTCCATATTCAGGATTCACCCGGGGATGGTTTACCCAGACAGCAATTTTTGTATCTCAGGCCACTGCCGCATGGGCAGGGATCGTTGCGGCCAATTTTAGAAACAGCCTTGAATTTTGACGATCGCTCTGTGGTCATTCGCTTCTCGAATGTTTGCCGGCGCCATTGCTTGGCGACTTCTTCCACGAACGGCCTGCAGTGAATAAAAAAACGCTTGTAACCTGCACACAGGTAGTTCAGTCCCTCTTCGCCATCCGGCGTCTGGATGAACCGGTTCTTCGGGCACCCGCCGTGGCACATGGATCTGACCTCGCACTCCAGACAGTAGCGGGGAAGCGTATTTAATTTGGCCTGCCCGAATGCTCTCTGTTCCGGACTTTCCAGCAGTTGGGCCAATGGAGTCTCGATGATATTCCCGAGGCGGTGTTCTGGATCCACAAAATGGTCACAGGAGAAGAAATCTCCGTTATGTTCGATAACAGGAACGTCGCCGCAGGTCGGACGAAAAATGCACAGCGAATGTCCCTGTCCGAAAGCTGTTCTGGCTGCTTCCTCGAATATCTGTATTTTGATCCGGCCGATATCTTGGCTCACCCACTCATCGAAGATGATGCAGAGAAAATCGCCCCATGCCTCTTCAGGCACGGTGAGGTGGCTGACTCCGCTTTTTACGTCCGGCTGCCGGTCGACCAGAGGTAAAAAGGTCATATATCGCGCTCCGATCTTCTTGAAGTGACGGTAGATCTCGGCTGGATAAAGGACGTTGTGTGCATTCACCACGCAAAGAATATCCGTAGAGATTCCGTGATTTCGCAGAAGTTCATACCCACGGATGGTCTTGTCGTATGTGGGATTTCCTCCCTTAGTCACCCGGTAGCGGTCGTGCAGCTTCCGGGGACCGTCCAGACTGAGCCCGACCGCAAAGTCTTCTTGTGCTAGAAAGCGGCACCATTCTTCATCCAAGAGCGTTCCATTGGTCTGCATGCCGTTTGCGATCCGTCGGTCAGAGGGCCGATGCTTGTGCTGGAAAGCCACAATTTTTCGAAAAGTGTCTAATCCGAGCACAGTCGGTTCTCCACCATGCCAGGAAAAACGGATCATGGGTTCGGTGGAAGCCTCGATATGCTGGGCGATGTACTCTTCCAGAATGATATCGGGCATGCGGAACGATTCAGCCTCTGGGTAGAGGTGTCCTTTCTCCAGATAGTAGCAGTACTCACAAGCCAGGTTGCAGACGGGTCCTACCGGCTTGACAAATACCTGAAAATCGCGGGAAGCCCGGACCATTCTCAATTCCCGAAACCCGGGTTATGGACCGATTTTCCGAAATCGGTGACGTCTCCCATGGATTTCTGCAGAGAGTATAGGGAAACACACGCTCCGGGTCAAGAGCAGTCAGAAACTGGAGAGATTTGGGAGCTGTCGTTTTATTCAGGAATATTCAGTGTTTTTTTCGTGTAATCCTTGGGTACAGAATAGGTGCCAGGAGGCGCAGGTTTCTCAGTCACTTCAAGACATTGCGATTCCACCTCGATTTCAGTGCCAAATATATCGACCACTACCTCGGTGGCGACCTGGAATCCTTCTACTTTATCCAATTTAGCCAGCTTCTTTCTTGAATTTTCGTCGATCTGGAGCATTCCCAAGATGTATCTGACGAAAAATTCCTCCATCACTTGTGTGTATCTTTTGTAATCTGGAGGAAGGTCCTTGGTCGTCCATACCTTAACCCTGTATTTCGGCATAATATTCAATGCCGGGACCATGAAAACCATTTCGAATTCAGATGAGGTGCAGTTCCAATTTGCGATCTTTTTCGTTTCTCCGTTGAGTTCGACCTTTACATCGCTGATTTTTATCGATTTGACAACTTCGGCAGCTTTGGCAGAATGGCTTGCAATGAGATTGAGAAGCTTTTCCCTGGTGATGTCTGTGGAGATTTCGTAATAGATCTTCGGTTTGTGCAGGATCAAATACAGTTTTTCTTTATCATAGTCGATAACCAGGCTGTATTCTTTTCCGATTTGGGCGAACTTGTTCTTTGCCAGCCACTGCTCCTTGATTTCTACCATTTCACCTTGCTTCTTTCCCATCATATTGAACGGTTTAGTCCGCTCTACGTTTTTCATATATACATCAGCGCTTAAAAAGAAGGCGAGAATCAAGATCACAATCACAATCAGCGCAAATTTTTTCATTTTATGCTCCTTTCCATATCTCCTTTTCATTTTGTATGAAACATTGCCTTAAACGGTTTTCCACCAGAACCTAGTGCAGTTTGAGCTGCTCGATATGGCGCGTCATGGCCAGGGCGATTTCCACCAAAGGAGATGTGTGTTCTGAAAGGGACTGAATGAATTCTTCCCTGGCTTCAGGATCTATAAGATAGACGTAAGGATCATTTACAGAAGCCGAACGCACATTGATGCCAGTATCTCCTCTTACGGTTCGCAGAAAAGCGTTGAGGAGTCCCTCGTCGGCCTGTGCCAGGAGCGGACCTTCGCTTATTTCTCTCAGCCTCTCGTTCAGAGATTCCTGCCGGAGCAGCGAGGCCGCTGTAATCTCGCGGATCTGAAGCACTTCCTGCCGGAGCTGGGCAATTTCACCATCCCGATGCCCATTCAGGTGGATGAAATAGCCCGCTGAAAAACCCACAACCAGCAGGAGGAGAGCATAGGACAACTGAAAGGCAGGTTTTTTAGGTAGAAAGCGTTCAAGCCAATTTCCTTTGGTTTTGAAAGTTTTTGCCGCAATGATTTGCCAGGATTTCTCCTTATCCGGAAGGGGAATATCCTCTTTCCCATTGAATGGATGACTCAATTTTCCCGCCTTATCGAAAATGCGAGCGCATCTCTGGCATTCCTTGAGATGTGCATTGAGCTGCTCCCTTTCAGAAGCTGTCAATTTTCCGTAAACACTTATAGTGATAAAATTTTTGCTTTCTTCGCAGTTCATTCTTTCCTCCACAGCGGTTCGAGTTGATTTCTTAATTTTAGAACCGCCCGTTGAAGCTGTTTTTTAACAGTGCTTTGACTGCAGCGAAGCCGTTCTGAAATGTCCTTTAAGGCCTCGTGTTGAAGATGCCTCAGATCAAAAATGATCCGCTGCTTGGGGGACAGTATGTGGAGTGCACTTTTTACCTGACTCATTGTTTGATGCACGATTGCAGTTGCTTCAGGTGAAGAATCCTGGGATTCTGGTTCACTGTGATAGTCTGAGAGAGACTCTGTCTTATCCACTCGCCTCTTTTTCCTTTTTCTTAGATAATCCATGGAGCAGCGATACCCGATTTGATAGATCCACGCGGAAAAGTTGGTGCTGATGCTGAAATCGAATTTTCCGATGCCTTTGAAAGCCTTTATGAATGTATCCTGCATGATATCCTCGGCATCCTGCTGGGATCTTGAATAGCGGTAGGCGAGACGATAGATCATTTCATAATGATTTTCGTACAGTTCTCGAAAGGCACTTTCATTGCCCTCTTTGGCCAACAGAACAGCTACCTGCTCCGTCGTGTTCATCTCCACATCGTGACTCATCATATATGTATTACGCTAAAAAGTCATTCCGGGTCGACACCCTATATCGTGTAAAGAGAAAATCCATGATGTGGGGACTTATTTCCCGATGGGAAACCCGCCAGTTGAGGCTTCAGTTTTTGTAAACGTAGAACTTATCCTTCCGTTTCTTAGCGGCGGTCTGGATTCTTTTGCCTTCTCGATCGAGGAGAGTGACAGTTGATAAATTGTCATGTGATTTCACTGCAATCCCGATTCCGGAAAGGACTTCTTCATCGCTTCGGTTGAGAGTGATCCTAATCTCATCGCCCATAATTTCCGTCTCGAACCGGATCTCATTCCGGTTCGCCCAGAATTCTCCCAGATCGGAGATGCATCCGATCCAGATGTCCTGTTTGCTGAGTTCCTCGAGCAGCATCTCTTCTGCCCTCAGCTTAAAAGACGTTACGTCAGGATGGAGCAGTATACAGGAGATCGCTTCGTTTTCCGCATTGCATTTGATGATATTGAACCATTCGGAGACCATCTGATGAAGGTTATCCTGCCGCAGTTGGCCCATCGAGCCGTCGAAGATGACCGGTATCTCCACGATCTCGGATTCTCTTGACCCGAGGTTTCTTGTGCTGAATGCCATAAAGGGGAAGTTGCACATGATGTCATTGGCCGAAAAGTTTGAGTCGTACCGATAGCCGCACATCTCGAGTGCGGAAATCAGTTCCCTTGGAAAACCTAAGTGTCCTGAGCGGTAAGAAACTGTAATCTGTCCTCGGATGTCTTTATCCAGGAGTTCTTTACTGACCTTTACCTCACCGAAAACAGTCGGATGATCCAGTGGCCGATAAGTCTGCTTGGCCACCTCTGGATTGCCGTGGGGGAGTGAAGCGAAATTCAGAGAGTGTACGACACTGTGGGATCCGATCTCTCCGCCCAATTCTTTGACTCGATTGAGATGAGCGATATTTTCAGGGTTATAGTAAGCGATATCAGTTGCGTCAGGAACATATTTGGTGGTGTTAAAGTAGGTTGCCCTGACTCCAAAACGCTTCTCCAGCCTTGCGAATTCGAGGGAGTTTTCGAATGACATCTGTGCGTCGTTGTCGTGGGTAATGATAAAAGCGGATTCCTGGCCAAAGGGTATGGTATAGAGGTATACGGCTGGATCGATGGTCTCCTCATAAATCGCCCGGGTGGTGAGCAGGAAAATATCAGTGGTAGGCTCGAACGAGTTGATCCATTTACTCTGTGCCTCGTAGTCTTCGCCTATGAGCGGAATGAGTATGCCCTGGGTGTAGCCGATGCCCCATAGATAAGTCGTCCCTTCGCCGTAGCTGTTGTAACAAAGAGCTGTTAAGCCGTCGTCAAAGCTTGCAACCGGCCTTGCTGTTGAGACTTCATATCCAGTCGACCAGACGACGCTATCATATAGATTCCTATTTCCTAGGAGCAAGGTTTGTTCATTCGGTCGGTTCAGATACTTGAGGAAACGCTCTTCACCTGAGGGATCGATCATGGCCTTGAACCGCTTTTGGCTCTCCTTAAAATCGCTTACGCCAAAGAGGGGATACAGGGTGTTCGCTTTGACTGAATTCGCTACCAGGACGGCACCGTCCTCTACGGCTCGATAAAGGGCCTCCCTTTGGTGGGACTTCAGGCGAGTGTTGGTGATCAAACCAGCCATGTAGATGAGGTTATATTTGCAGGCCTCGGCGACCTTTTCAGTGACATCATAAGGCACGCCCATGATGCGCAGTGCTTTTTCGAGCCCGACTCGCTCGCTCCTGTCGTCTTTGGTGGTCAAATCGAGAACCACGGCCTTAATGGGAGAGAAACTGAAATCACTGTTTTTTTTGCATGAGATGTTCATAGACAGAAACATGATGAGGGCGCTGGAAAGGAATTTTCTCATTTGCTGCAAAATTTCCTCCGGACAGTCTCATCGTCGAGCGCCCCGTTGACGATGAGATACCACGAAGTGCTGGCTGCGCTTGGGTAGGTATTGAACTGAAAGGGAAGTGAGTATGTGGAATAGGGAAGGGCGCCTTTTTTTTGTTTCCGGAAGAACTTATCTATGTCCTCGAGTATTCTGTTCGCTTTCTCGGAAAAGCCGTTCTTGAGATATCCTGTGGTCATACCCAGTGTCCCCTCGAACCAATCGATATCCAGGGAATCCCATGTCTTGCCGGGGTAAGAGGGAAAGAAAAAGGCATTGACCTCAGGATCTTCGTAGACCATGGTCCCCAGATAGGGTTTGAAACCGATGCCAGAGGGATTTCGGTATTTGGAGCCAGTTTCCAGACATCTCTTGGCTTTTTTTTCTTCACCCAGGGCGCAGAGGAACAGGCTTCCCCAGTAGGTACAGTCCAGGGCCAGGTTTTTGTCCAATCTTCCATCGGCCTTGATTCCCTGGATGAACTGACCGCAGTCATCGTCCCAAAGTTTAGATAATAGAGAACTTTTAATCCCTTCGGCTGCACCGAGAAATCTCTCATCACCGGTCAAACGGCCGAGGTCACGCAAAAAAAAGTAAGAATCGATATTGTGTTCGGTGCTGCACCAGCCTACTGGCCGGGCGATAAAAGGTTGAATGACCTTCCTATTGGCTGGATCGTATTTCAATTCATATAGACCATATCCCCCTTTGACCAGTCCATATCTTTCATCCTTCCTATCTTCAACCATTTGAGACAGGATGTAGTCGGCCATGGCGATGGACTTATCCTTGAGCAGTTTAACACGCGATGAGCGCTTATAATCTTCCGGATTTTCGGCCAGACGCTGCTCGAGATAGAGCACGGTGGCATATCCCACCCATGCTAATGCTCCGCTGCGTATGACCGCTCCCTCGTGATCGCCCTTATTGGGCCATGAATTATGGGTGTTATAAGAGAAGAACAGGCTGCCGTCGTCATTGACCAGCCTGGAAAGAGCCTCGAGGATGTCCCCGGCTTTATTCTGCTGATTATAGAAGAGAAAAGCGATGGCGGCGACCGCATTGTCATATATGGAGGAGCGGGAATAGATGTAAGGGTAAGCTTCGTCATTCTCAGGAACATCGTAACTGATTATCAGGTTTCTTCGGTCCGGAGAAGGGCTGGGAACACTCGTATTGGGTACGATCTGAGAGTGAATCCATTCCAGCGCCTTATCTTGAAGGGATTTTTCGGCTTTCCTACAGCCAGATAGGAAGACAAGGACGGATAGACAGATGAAAAGAAAGATCTTCTTCACAACTTTAATATTTTCTGAAATTATACGATCTCAACAAGTGAAAGTAAATAATTCCAGCAAAAATGCTCTTAAGGCTTTCATAAACTTTTCAAACAAGAACCTGTGACATTTGGAGATCAAAATTATATAATAAAACACAGAGAGGAAAGAAAATAGAAGAGAAAAAGTGATGAAACAACCAAGATCTTTTCAACATGTGATGTTTGCTTTTCTGATGTTTTCTCTGGCCTCGGCAGGATTTTGCATAGAGGAAGCAAAAAGCACATGGGCGAGCTCCCCTGTACGTATCGATGGGATTAAAACCGAGTGGAACAGCAGTATATTGAATACTTACAAAAAGACTATGGTGGATTATGCCTTTATGAATAATGGCGAACATCTCTTTATCCTGTTCATTTTCAATGATCCTGAGTATCTCAGTTCTATAGATTTTACTGGTATGACAATCTGGTTTAACCGGCAAAAGAAAAAGAAAAAAAAGTGCGGACTGAAATTCATGAAAAAGCAAATCACAGCAGATGAATACATCGCCATCTTGGAGGGACAAACAGGAACAGTTCCTGAAGAGAGAAAAAATAAGATCCGTCAAAATCCCAACTATATCGTGTTCAGCCATCTGGTGGTTACAGAGGAAGGAGATGAATACTCAGAAGGAGGCGATAGGAAAATAATGAAGGGTGTTCATTTCAGAGAAGGCAGATTACAAAATTCAGTCCTGTACGAGTTTATGGTTCCTCTTCAGGAAATGTCAGAATTAGCCGCGAATATAAGTGCTGAGCCGGGAAATAGCCTGAACGTTGGGTTTGAATGGGGTGGAGCCACCAAGGAGATCAAGAAAGCCATCGCCAGCCAACTTGCAGCCAGCGATAGCAAGGCCAGAGCAGGAAGGGCCACCAGCCTGACAGGAGAAAGAGGAAGAGAATCGTCAAGCGATACGCCGAGTCTGGCAAGAATAAGAAAAAGACTACCCAAAAAATACGATTTTTGGGTCGAAGTGACCTTGGCTCAGAAACAGGATTCTGCACTCGAGTAGATGATTGCTGCATACTTGGGATACGATGCAAAATGACAGACAGGGACAACGAATGAGTGATTCTGAACACAGGCGAATATCAAGGACGGTGAGACTAGGTTTAAGAGCGGTTTTTTTCTGTTTTCTTGCGGCAACTTTTCTTTTTGGAGGACAAAAGGTCCAAACAAAGGACCTTCCTCATAGACATCAAGAATGGCTGAAACTGGTGAACTATATTATCCGTCCAGAAGAAAAAGAAGTTTTCTTCCAGCTAGCCAATGATCGGGAAAGGGACTTGTTTATTGAAACTTTCTGGAAACAGAGGGATCCTACACCTGGAACTCCCCAAAACGAGTACAAAGATGAACACATGGAGAGATTTCAGCATGCCAATAAACGGTTCAAATACGGCGGCAAAAAAGGGTGGATGACAGATAGGGGGAGGATATACATCATCCTTGGCCCGCCCACCAGTGTTAATAAATTTCCATCGTCGCCAAATGTATACCCTTGTGAAATCTGGTCTTATTACGGGGATCCTGCAAAGGGTTTCCCTCCTCATTTTTCCCTCGTTTTCTTTCAAAGGGGAGGAGCAGGAGAGTACAAGTTGTACGATCCGCTGTCCGATGGTCCATCAAGCTTATTGGTGGATGGCCATAGCATGGATCCTTTTGATTACGAAAGACTTTATGCAGAGGTCCAGAAACGCAATCCAGAGCTCGCCCTTGTCAGCCTGTCACTGATTCCGGGAGAAATTAACTATAATTTTCAGCCCAGTATCAGGACGGCCTCTATCATGGCCAACATTTATGAATCACCGAAAAAGGATATCAATCCAACTTACTCAACCCATTTCTTGGAATATAAAGGCATTGTCAGTACAGAATATTTGACAAATTATGTGGAGAATGTCACAGATATCGCCCTTATCCGGGATCCTCTGACGGGACTCGATTTCTTGCATTTTTCCATGGCCCCCTCCAGTGTTTCTATCGATTATTATGAGCCAAATGATCAGTATTTCTGCAACTACACTATAGATGTGAGTCTCAAAGCGGGCGAAAAGGTCTTGTACCAATACGAAAAAGTTTTCCCTTTTTATTTTTCACCGAAGGATCTCGAGAGAGTCAGGGCAAACGGGATTGCCATCGAAGACTCTTTTCCGGTAGCAGCAGGCAGGCATGAGTTGAATATCCTGCTTCGAAATTCTGTGGGCAAAGAATTCAGCGTGTTCGAGAGAAAGCTGGATGTTCCTCAGGAGCCGGATTCGCCCCAAATTAACGGCCCTTTTTTGGGATACAAGTTTGAAGAGTATAACAGGAATCAGCATATGCCTTATAAAGCGAGGAACAAAAAGCTTCTGGTTGATCCTAAACACACCTTTTCTCCCTACGATCAAATTGCTGTCTTATTCAACGTCACCAACATCAACCAGGAATTGTGGAAAGAAGGAAAAGTCAAAATTGTCATCAACAGTCTGGAAGAAGATGGCGGGGAAAAGAAATCCCACCTTATGCGGTTCAAAGATTATCCATTCATGAGAATATTGAGCCTTGATTATTCATTTCCTCCCGGAGAATTCAGTCCAGATTATTATGGGATTAAGCTGCTCCTTTTGGATGGAAAGGAGAAAGTGGTGGATGAAAAGAGTGCGGAATTCGTCATTTCCATGGCCGAAGCTGTTCCTCATCCTATTGCAAGAATGAAGGCTTTTCCCCTTCACAATCACTTTGTGTTCTTTTATACGCTGGCTCAGCAGCATGACAACATGAACAACCTCGAAGAGGCGGAAAGATACTATGTGAGAGCCTACAGCCTGAATCAAGATTACGAAAAAGGATTGCTCAGATATGTCGATTTCTTGAACAGGGCGGGTAAGTTCAGCAAGAGCTTGCAGTTTGTCGAGAAGTTCGGCCATAACGAGGAATTACAGTTCGATTATTATTTACTGAAGGGACAGGCCCTTCAAGGACTGGAGCAGTATATGCGAGCCATACAGAATCTATTGGAAGCGAACAAGATCTATAACAGCGATACGAGAGTTCTCAATTCCCTCGGTTTTTGCTATTACAAAACCGCCCAGAAATCGAAAGCTCTGGACGCTTTAAAGGCATCATTGAAGTTGAATCCACAACAGGATGAGGTTAAAAAGCTTTTGGAACAGATCGAAATAGATTTATAAGCGGGCGGGGACTTCTAGATTTTGACTTTGAAAAGATTTCTGGTTTTGCCAATCTCTGGCTCACCGGTTATGATGATATCAAAATAATATTCACCGGAGCTTAAGGGAAAAGAAAAAGAAAAGCTCATTTCCTCCATGGCGAGAAGTTCCTCTTGCCTCGCTTCAAAGTGTTTGAACTCTTGAAATTCTCTCTTTATTTGGCTGTTCTCAGAGTAGATAAAAAAAACAAATTCAAAGTCGGCGCTCAACAGTCCCTCTTCTTCGGCGAACGTCAGGCCTTTTATCGGTATGGAGATCGTGATTTCTTTTGTCTTTCCATTATAATCCAGATCGAAATCCATGAAGTTCAGAGGGAAGCCTTCCTTCTGGTAAATAAGGCCGAATTTTGCCCGTACGATAGCCTCGGTCAGGCTTCCATAGATTCCAGAGTAGGGATCGAGGATGTAGGTATTGTTCCCCCTGTCGATGAATTCCACTGCGAAATTATACCGATAATAAACCCACAACAGATAACCTTTCATATCAGGATTTTGCAGCATGGGATATGATTCGATCTTATCCGGAGGGCCAAAAAATACGTACATCCTTCCCCTGTCTGTCTTCCATCCGGAAATGCCTTCTTTGAAGCGCTCGTTGGCATATTCGATCCTCCGGTGGAATTCTTCCTTGAATTCGTTTATCTCTGTATGAGGGTCTGGATCACGTTTTTTCCAAAAATCGTCGATAAATTCCTGTCTCGCCTCCTGATCCGGAAGATGCCGGAAAATATCCTTTTCCACATCGGTCATCACCAGCCTGGCTGTCTTGTAAAATTCCTTACTTTCAGGGTCCAGTTCCAGTTTTGGGGAAAATCCACACCCTCCCATTCCGATGATAAGCCAGCTCCACAAGAGGAAGTATAGGGGAGTCAAATTTTTCTTATTCATTCATCTCTTTTTCTTAAACAGGTTGTTTTTTTCTCAAGTAATCCAAAAATCCCCCAATCCGGGAAGCTCTCTGGGAATCTGGATCTTGGTTGAGATAATTTTCAAAAGTCTGGATGGCCTGATCATTCTTTCCTAAGCTCAGATAGGTAAGGCCCAGTTGGTAGAGACCATCGAGGAAATCTTCTTTGATCTCCACCGCTCTTTCATAATACTTCAAGGCCATATCCAGATTGGAATCATTATAAAAGATTGTGCCGATATTGTATAAAACGACGGGATCATCGATCTCATCGAATTTGATTTTGTTGTACCACTCTATCGCCTTCTCGCTCTCGCCTTTGTTGGAATAGCAGTTTCCTACTGCGATCAGCATCTCGGCATTTTCAGGATCTTTTTCTAAGACCTTTTTATAGTGTTCAATGGCTCTGTCATATTCCTTAAGATTAAAATAACAGTTTCCGATGTTTTGGTTTATGATGTAGGCATCGGGAAATTTTTCGATGATTTTCCGATAAGCTTGGATGGCATCCTGGTATTGACCTTTATCATAAAGCTGGTCTCCCTTCTCTAACTCCTTTGTCAGGGCTTCTGTGACCATAATCCCTTCAGCCTTTTTCAATCTGACCTCGATTTCAGGATTGCGCCGGGTCTCTTTGACTTCGATGCTTATCTTTTTTGGTATGTATCCCTGCTTTTCAAAATCCACATTCCACTGGCCTCCTCTAATCCCTAAAGTCACCCACTTTCCGTTTTTATCTGTTTTGACTGAGAAGCCGTCCTGAGCTCTCAGAGAAAAAAGCTTTACTGTGACTCCTTCGATGGGCTTTCCCTGTTCATCGTAAACGCATCCCTTGATCCGGGCGCTGCCGGTATAAGCCTGGGGAAAAACGAACAGAGCCGTTAAAAGTATCGAAATTCCAAAAAGCATTGTTTTTTTCATTCCAAACCTCGCTATCACCAGTTTGTATCCTATAAAATTTTAGCATCTTGGGGTATAAAAAAGAAGTTTCCTGGTTGAGTGAGCATGGGTCCTCAATCAATCCCTCCGGAGCCAATCTATGGATGTGAGGATGAATAGGAATAGAATGTTAAAAAAGCCCCTCCCGCTGGCCAGCGGGAGGGGCTTCGAGCTTTCTTCGTCTACTACTGCTTAGAACTCGAACCGGATTCCGAATCTGACAATAAAAGGATCTAAGATGTCATTGACTTCGTTGGGATGGGAATCGGGACGGAAAAAGTTCTTGGGACTGTCGGGCCCGTAGTAGTAATAGCGGCCCCAGTTCTCTCCTGTGGTGTTGAGGACGATGCCTTTATTGAACACATTGAAGGCGTCGACCATGATGTGAGCGGTTCCTACCTCTGCGATGTTGATCATCTTCTCCAAACGAAGGTCCAGCCTGTAATATGTGGGATGCTGGATACTTCTGTAGGGCTTCAGGTAGATGGTTATGCTTCTGTTTCTGTAGTTGTACGGGCCATCATACCAGCGATTCCTGAGTCCAATGGTCGCATTTTCTTTGAATCCCTCTCTGGCTGTGAAGAACCCGGAGATGTTGAATCCAAGAGGAAGCTGGTATAAGCCTGAGACTTTGACCATCCATCTTGCGTAGGTCCAGCCAGAATAGGGTCGGCCGTCCAAGGCCCACGCGTTGGACTTATCGAAGTCGGTATCTCCCATAGTAAAACCAACTCCGTGTCGTTTTTCATTCTGGAAGGTGGCGCTGATGTTGAGCATCCAATTGTTGGAGAACCTCTTGTTCAGGATTATGTCCACGCCGTACCATTCCTCCCAGTAGTCTGTGGGTCTGTAGACTTCGTATTGGGTATAAGAGGCCGCATTGAATACGCCCTGGTAATCCGGATCTAAGAAATACCATGGGTTATTGGCTGCGTCTTCTCCGATCGTTCCGTCCCAATTGCTGAGATCCCAGTCGTATCTTGCCGTCATTTCATCTTCTGGGATCTGGACGGGCAGAGGGTATCCTTCGATGTACATATCTTCGTTTTCTTCATAAATGATATTGCCGTCATCATCCATCCAGAAATTAGCGTCGTTGTAGTAATTGTCATACCTTCTCCAGCTGCCGTTGATGGCCAATCCCAGATCAGGCAGAAGCTCTCTCTCCAGAGTGGCCTGGATTTCGTAGGTGTGAGTCGAACCAGTGTCTTTGGAGAACTGATTGACGGGCCTTGCCAGAGGATCGACTTCGGACTGAAACGGAAGACCAGAATAGAATCTTCCTTCAGCATCCTCAAGGTCGCCTTGGAAATTCCCCTGGTCATCAAACACGCGGTAAAGCTGGTATGGGTTTGCGTGCCCTCCCGAATAGGTCCAGTAGAGCTCATTCATCTGGGCCACAAAGTCGCCGTCATCCCACCACCAGAACTGCATATCACCCCCGAATCCCGGCACCCGCCAGTTTTCACCGATATCGATATCCATGAATTGGGTGTACCGGCTGAAGGACAGTTTGCCGATGGTCTTGCCGTCTCCAAAAATGTCCCAGGTGATTCCAAGCCGTGGTGAAATATCAGACCAATAGTAGTTACCTCCCTCAAAAGCTGTGACCTGCCGATCTTCATCGTATTTGGCAGGAGGAAGGAAGGTCTCGATAAATGATCGGACTTCTGGCGTAGTGATGGCATCCTCTCCGTACCAGATGGGGTGGTCATAAACCGCCCTGGCGTCTTGAGCGCCTGAGATAGGATTCTGATAATCGTACCGTGCTCCAGCCAGAATGGTGAAGTTTCCGAAGGAGATTGTATCCCTGAGGTACGCCTGGTAGTGTTTGACGATTCCCTCTTCAAACAGGTATCTGTCAATGTCCCACCACATGAAGTAGGGACTGGGGGCTGGGTCTTCAGAGCCGTCTCCATCGAAGTCAGCAACGGGCCCTTGATTGTTCCAGGTGACATCCATGTGACCTTCTCGTTCGTCATCAGTAGTGCCTCCCCTGTAGTTATACTCCACTCCCACTAGAATTTCATGGCTGGCGCCGAAGAGATCATCGTTGAAGTAAGTAGTCCGAAGAGCTGTGGTATTGACAGGTCTTATGTATTCAACCCTGTCATATCCTGCCGGACCTCCACCAAGCGGGCCCGGAGCCTGCCATATTTGGGCGCCGTCATCGTACCAGGGCACTTTGACAAAGTCGAGGTCATCCATAGGAGTTAGCGAGAATCCGACATTGGTATAGACGTATTTGGCAGAGACAAACAGGTCGGTTCCGAACATATGCTCATCCTGGATTTTATGGATGGGATTTCCAAAATGCTGGGGTTCACCTTGTTTGTATCCTCCGGGAAACGAGAAAGAGGCCGCTCTTCCCCACTTTTCTTTCTTTCCGAAGGTGAACATGATTTCCGCTCGGTTCTCAGGAACGATCTGGGCATTGACCTTTAACCCCATGTTTTGAAGATAGGTATCATCGTCAACCCCGAGTTCGGTCGTGGTCCTGATATCCTGCACTCCGAAGTACATCCATGCCCAGAGTTTGTCTGTGAGGATAGGAGCCCCCACGTTTATCCCGAAGTCCTTGATATCCCTGATTTCAGGGATTCCTTCAAACCCGAGATTTTCAGCCTGAAGCTCTTCCAGAAGGTCTTCTTTATTGGCCTGGAATCCGCTTTCTGTCCAGAATACTCGGCCCCCGACAGTCGGTCTGTTTCCCCCTCTTCGGGTAACGATATTCAGGTTGATCCCTGCCTGTGCCTGGGTAACATCCGCCCCGCCCAGCGTGAAATCGATTTCCTCAAACGAGTCAAAGTCATAGTATCCGGGAGAAGCTCCGATAGCGTCCGGATCAGTGACGTTCATGCCGTCGATGTTATAGGTGGTCTGACCTCCGGTCTGTCCTCTGACGATCATATCGGACTGCTGTCCGGACTCGGATCCTCCCACATTTTCTCTATCCATGACCACACCCGGAGCCATCTGGGCGATGACCCAGGGATCTCTGGCAGATGGGAGGCTCTGGAGTATACTCCGGTCCACATTGTGGGAAACCTTGGTGGTTTTTACGTCCACGATCGGAGAAACTGCCGTAACAGTCACTTCTTCTTCGATCTCCCCCATCCTCAGGGTGATATTGATCCTTGTGTTGGAATCTACTCTGACAATGATATTTGACAAAATCTCTGTTTGGAATCCTGGAAGCTTGGCTGTCAATTGATAGTCTTTTGCGGGAGGGAGAGCGACAAATCGATAATTTCCGTTAGCTGAAGTCACCGTGTTCATTGTACGGATATATTCTCCATCCAGAGTAAGAGTCACCCCCGGAAGAGGTGTTCCATCTTCATCTGTGACCTTTCCGTAAATGTTTCCTGTTCTCTCTTGGGCTATCATCAGTGGAGTGATAAGGAGCACAATGCATAAGGTAATGAGTGTTTTTCTCAAATTATTCCTCCTTTTTAAATAAATCCTTTTCCTCAGAGCGAAAAATTTCAATCCCTGTTAGCCATTTGTTATTATTCCCCGTTCGTAGATGCACCTCCTCGCTGTGATTTATGAAGATTAACCTCATTTTCGTGTTCAGGCTGCAGGAGGGCTCAATCCCTAATACCCAGCATTCAGATTTACAGCATGATTTATGCCAAATTTATCCAAATAACTATCTGCAATAAAATCAACAACTTAGATTATTTGCCTATGGTACAGCCTTATTCAAAATCCAAAAAATTGGGCTCGATACAGTTTTTTGGTTTTCAAGGCAGTTTGCATATGGCATGAGTTCTTTTGAGGTGGATGGCTTTAGGCGATGTCTGTCTTTGGATTTATAAGGAAGGATGGGCGCTCTCTTCCCCATACTCTTTGTCTCCCTAGAAACAGATTCTGAGATTTGCCCATAAAAAAAACTCCCCTTAATTATATTCATGACTATTCCAAAAAGCAAGCAAAAATAGGCAAAAAATATGCCATATTTGGAATTTCTCTGATCAGGGGTGGAAGCATCGATGGATCAGCTGGGATGTCATGGTAAGTCCTGCTGGGCAGGATTCGGTCCTAAAATACGGTACAGCTTCTCCAGAGGATCGAAATCTCCATAGTGCTGTCATGATATTTCACACTGAATCCCTAGCCCTCTCGGCTCGTCTCGAATTTATCCTATAGCTGCATTTCTACGGATTTCTTTCCTGGTAATCGATGACTCCGTATTTTATAATAGAGATGATAGAAAACGATAATTCTCATAAAAACATAAATTTTTGATGTCAGGAAGGAATAATGAAAAAGGTGCTGTTTATTCTGATAATTTTTAGTTTAACTTGCTCCCTCTTGTGCCAGGAGGGGCAACTCGAGAATGCTGAAAGAGATATTGAGATACCGGTCCGCGTGTTTATCGAAAACCGGTTTTTGGATGATTTAACCATCCAGGACTTCGAAATCTATGAAAACGGAACTCCCCAAAAAATAGAAGCTCTTTATTTAGTGAATGAAAACAAAATAGTGAGACAGCAGGAGCTCAAAGACTATTCTCCCCAGACCTCGAGAAATTATTACTTCCTTTTCCATGCGACAGAATATGATCCGAAGCTGCAAAAATCGATCGGTTTTTTCTTCAAGAATGTGATCCTCAGAGGGGATTCTTTTTTGTTGATCACTCCCCAAAAGAAGAATTATTTTCTGTCCAGCGAGGCGCTGGGCAAAAAGCCACGAGAGCTTGTATCCAAAGACATGCTCAAAATCTTGAAAAAAGACATAAAAATCAGTTCCTCGGCTTACAGAAGCTCCATGAGGTCGCTAAAAAGCCTTGTCAGGGCAATCTCCAGCCGTGGAGGAGTAACATCCGACCTCGAATTTACCTCTGAGTTCGAATCCGAATTATCCTCCCTCTCGACGCTGCTCCGCAGATACAGGATGAACCTATCTAAAATGGAAGAACTTCGAATCATGGATCAAAACCTTCTATTACAATTTGCAAACAGACTCAAAAAGACACCTGGGCGGAATTACGTATATTTCTTTTACGAGAGGGAATTCCGACCGGAGTTAAGCCTCCGGGTTATGAGTGCAATCGAATCACAGCACCACAAAGACCCGGGCATCATGGCAGATATGCAAGATCTCTTCCAATTCTACCGCAGGGATGAGAAAATTGACATTGACAGGATCAAACAAGCTTTTGCGGATGCAGGAGTTTGTTTTAATTTCCTTTTCACAAACAGAGAATCAAAAAGCAGCCCTGGGATTTACATGAGAGAACAGTCAGAAGACTTTTTTAAAGCCTTTACAGAAGTTGCTAGAACAACAGGAGGAGTCATCCATAACTCTCAAAATCCATCAGCAGCATTGATGAAAGCGATCAATATGTCAGAGAATTACTACCTTTTGTACTATTCCCCCCTCACCTACAAGGCTAGTGGAGAATTCAATGAAATTGAAGTCAGGGTGAAGAACAGGGACTGCAAAATCACCCACAGACAGGGATATTACGCCAAGGATTCACTTCAAGATATACCTTGAGCCGATTTCAAATTCATCGCTTACTCACTTGAGATGACCCATATCCTGCTGCTGCAATCTTAAGGATTAGAGTTAGGTCTTCCCAAATTTTCAATTCCATAGTTTCAGCGGTTCTCTGCCATATTTGTCCCACCTAGGGTGTATAAGGATGAGTCGCTTATAAGTTTCAAAATTTTTTGACAGGCGCTTTAACGGTGTGTTATTTTGGGATTTGTTGGGAGAAAATCGATGATTGGAAAAAAGAGGATACTGGGGATCACCGCCTTGATACTTTTCTCGGTCCTCTCTTTTCAGGCCGGATCCTTTCCTGCATGGCATAATCTGCAACAGGAAGTCACCGTGACAGCCGTTGAAGTTCCTGTCCGCGTTCTTTTGAAAGGCGAAATCGTTCGAGGCCTGGCTAAAGAGGACTTCGAAGTCTTCCAGAACGGGATCAAACAGGAAATCACAAAATTCGAGATCGTTTCTCAAACAATCGCTCCAGCAGGAGAAAGCTCAGCACCGAAAGAGAAGCAAAAACCCTCCAGAAGGCTGTTCCTGTTGATCTTCAATATTTTCGACTACAACAGGGCAGTCGGAGAAGCCATCGACTATTTCTTCAAAGAGATTTTCCGTCCGGGAGACCAGTTCATCATCCTCGCCGAAGGCAGAATCCTGAATGTTGAACAGAGTAAAAACCCTGAAAAACTGACTGCCAGTATCAAAGAATCGCTGAAAATTTTCAAATCCATTTCTACATTTTCAACCCTCAACAGTTTTCGCGATCTGGAAAATGAAGCGGAAACACTCCTCAGGAGTTTTCGCGGCGATACAGGATTGCTGGGCTCCATGTACCCGTATGTGAACCAGTTTTTAGATAATTATAAAAGGATATGGGAGGAATACCGGAATCAATTTCTTGTCTCAGACCTCGCTCTCTACCAAAATGTAGCAGCCAGAATCAAGCCCTTCATTGCAGAGAAGTGGGCGGTCTGCTTCCAGCAGCGGGAGATGTTCCCCAAAATCAAGAGTGCTTCCCGCCTGGAGATCGAAATCCAGAACTGGCTGGGAAAACAAGTCGAACCACAAGCACAGATCAGGGCCAGGTTGATCCAGACGAAGCAGCAGGAGCTTCAGCGGAGCTTCGATTTTACGGATAATATTCCTGCCGATGCTCTCAGCAATCTCTTCCTGGATGCCGGAATCACGTATCATCTCATCCTTCTGGGATCCGCCAGAACGGTTCTTGCCCAGGACTTCGAGTTGAAAGAAGTCAGTCAGGATTATGAAGACCAACTCAGAACCATCAGCCGATCGACCGGAGGCTACCTGGGATTTTCCAACCAGGTGTCACAAGCACTCCAACAGGCGGCCTCGACCGAAAACTACCATTATCTTCTGGTCTATTCTCCCCAGGAGAGCACGGCTCAAAAAGAAGCTGAGATCACCGTCAAAGTCGATCGCCCCGGTGTGGATGTCATTTTTTTGAAGCGGTTCACTCCGGCTGGACCTCTCCCAGTGTCCATCGGCGATTTTAACGTCAGGCGAAAGACGATCGGGTTCGCATTGCGGAACTACCAGATGACTCAGATCGATAATAAGCGCAGGGGACTGGCAGATGTGAGGATCACAATTTTCGACGAGCAGTCGAACAAAGTCTTTGAAGATGGAAAAACACTGGACCTGATCAAAGAGGAGACCAAAATCTCGCTCAGTTTTAACCACCTAAAATCAGGAAGCTACTTCATCATTATATCCGTCTTCGACCGGGTGGCCACCAAGAGCGATGTGTATTCGGGATTGATCAAACTGTAAATGACTCCAGCTTCGGGAACAGAGCGAAACGGTCAGGGCTGAATTCGCGAAGACAGGGCAAGAATTGCCTAAAGAAAATGTCATGGCGGGCGAAGCGCGGCCATCTAAATATGACATTGGAATGTGCAGATTAAAAGTCCTATCGGCAATTCTGGGATAGGCTTGATTTTTTGATTTGACATGTTTTCGTGATATACTTTTATGAATTAAAGTAAGAAGGAGGCAAAAATGTGGAAAAGAGTAGTTGTTTTCTGTCTGACTTTCCTTCTCCTTTTTCCGTTTTTGTTTTCTCAAGAAGCAGAAAACAAGATTTTGAGTGCTCTGGATGAGTTAAAGAAAGGAAACACCGAAAAAGTCATCCGGCTGCTCTCTGAAGCCATAATGGAACTCACCAATGCAATGGAATTCCAGATAAAGGAAATCATCATCTGCGACGAGGTGAGGGATTACAGGGATTATTCAGAAAAGACCGGAAACCTTAAGGAAGGCGATACATTACTGCTCTATATCGAACCCGAAGGCTATTATGTGGTGAAGGAGAACGGCTCATATAAAATCCATGTGTCTGAGGATGTTTCGATTGTGGACGAAGAAGGGGAATCCGTTTTCGAAAAAAAAGACTGGATCGTGTACGAAAAGAGTTTTCCATCTCCAATTATTCCCTTTTATATCACCAACCGCATTTCTGACATCCCAGCAGGGAAGTACACCTATACATTGACTTTGATGGATCACTATAAAAAGACATTCACCACGGAAACGTTCGAATTCGTTGTGGAATGATTTCGAACGGTTATACACATTCCACTGTCAGTTTTTCTGCGATGATCAAAAACACTTCCAGACCGAAGGAGTTCGAGGACAACACCATACGTCGGAATAGACCTGACGCATGTCATGCCGGTGTCTCTTTGAACTTCTCCGAGGCTGGTTCTCCGCCGATTCCCCAGTGCGATTTCTGAATTTCATGTACAATCACTTCCACAGCCTGAGCGGGAATTCCCAGATCGACAAAGACTTTGGTGATGTTCTGAATTGTTGTTTTCGCTTTTTCCTGTCCGTAGCCTTCCCAAACATTGACGTGGATAACAGGCATTTTCGACCTCCAAAATTTCGCAGTTAAAAGATTTATTGATAATCATACTCTAATCTCTTGATTCTGAAAAATCAAAGTGGATGGCTGCAACCCAAAGAGACTTTCTGGAGCAAAAATATTCCCAACGCTCTTTTACTCCATCATGCTTTAAAAAATTCTGACGTTATTTCGCAAGATCTTGACTTCATTTGCTATAGTTTATAGAATACAGCCAAAATTTTAAAAGCCAATATCTTTAAAAGAATGGTTAGACTATGGAAAGGGCGGCACGATCCTGTTTCAAGTGACGGCGTCTCCGATCATCCCCATCGATCCTTGGCTTCGGAAAGCCGCAGACTGCTTTGAATAAGGCGAAAATCTCTTGTTAAAAGTGAGGTGCAATCATGGAATCGAAAAAGATTCAGAAGGAACTCCGGATTCTTAAGGGCTACGCTCTGATCTCATCATTGCTGCTGGCTGCTTTGATCTTTATGGCTGCAAAACAGCTGTCATCCAGGGCAACATTCAAGGAGATCGATGTGAATCGGATCAACATCATTGAAAATGACGGGAAACTCCGGCTGGCGATCTCCAACCGCGACCTCTCACCGGGGCCGGTCATCGGAGGTTTCTATATGAAAACGAGAGAGGGTCAGCGGCCTGGCATGATCTTCTTCAACGATAAGGGTGACGAATGTGGCGGTATGACCTGGGGAAGCCGGGAGGAAAACGGTCAGGTCAGGGCAAATGCTGGTTTGATGTTCGATCAGTACAATCAGGACCAGACTGTTGGGATCACTTACTCCCAACGGGATGCCAGCAGGACCGCTGGATTGAGGGTGTGGGATCGGCCCCTTACTCCTCTGGCTGACTTTGCCAGGGAGCTGAGCGATATCGAGAGCATGCCGGACGGACCTGAAAAGACCGAAGCTCTGAAAAAGCTCCAAAAGCAGGCAGTGGATAGCGGACTGGCTGGGGTTTCCAGAGTGTTTGTGGGAAGGGGGCCAGAAAACCAGGCCATGGTAAGCCTTTCTGACACCAAAGGCAAGCTACGTATCCTTATGTCTGTGGATGGCGATGACGTCCCCTCGCTGCAGTTTTTGGATGAAAACGGCGAGGTTGTCTACAGATTTCCTGTCGATCCGAAGTCAGAGACAGGGAAATAGAGTTTCTGGTCAATAATTCTGAAGAGGATAGGACATGAAAAAAAGAATTCAACTCGTGATGGCCGGATTGGCTGGGATCCTGTTCTTTTTCCTTCTGGCCGCAACGATATTCGCCCAGGAGAGCGGCCGCTTCGAGGTATCCTTTCCCGCTTCCTTGCGTTCTGAGCCCATCACAGGCCGCCTGATCGTTGTGGTGTCCAGAAAAGAAGAGCCTGAACCCCGATTGACGATCAGCCCGTATGGTTCACCGATTTTCGGAATAGATGTCGGACAGCTCGCTCCTGGTAACTCTGCATTTATCGACAGCCGGGCTCCAGGCTATCCGGTGACAAGCCTTGAAGAACTGCCGGCTGGAGATTACTGCGTCCAAGCCGTGATGAATGTCTATACTCTGTGCCGCCGTTCCGACGGTCATGATGTCTGGGTTCATCTGGACGAGAGCCAGGGCTCACCACTCAATATCTCCCCGGGCAATTTATACAGCGATGTACAGAAAGTCCATCTGGAACCGGATACAAGCTGGCATGTCAAGCTGGAGCTCAGCAACATCATTCCGCCTGCCTTTTATCCGGCTGATACGGAGTGGTTAAAACACATAAGAATCCAAAGCCAGCTCCTGACAAAATTCTGGGGACAGCCCATTTATTTCGGGGCTACGGTTCTCCTGCCCAAAGATTATGACTCTCATCCCGATGTTTACTACCCTGCTGTCTATGTGTTCGAGCATCGAGTGCCGTTCTCTTTCAGTACCGATCCGAAAACTCGAGAGCAGGTTGCGAGGGCAGAGGCCGCTGGGCTGCAGACAGGCTATGATTTCTACAAGGACTGGTCATCAGAGGGATTTCCCCGTTTCATTGCTGTAACGTTCCACCAGCCGACGCCATTTTTCCCCTCCTCATATTCGGTAAATTCGGCTAACTGTGGTCCTTACGGAGATGCTCTGCTCCAGGAACTCATCCCTTACCTAGAGGACCAATTCCGGATCATCAGCAAATCTTATGCTCGCCTGGTCGAAGGCGCATCGACAGGAGGATGGGAAGCCCTGGCCTTACAGCTCTATCATCCGAATTATTTCGGAGGAGCCTGGATTTTTAATCCTGATCCGATCGATTTCAGGCGCTATCAGCTTGTGAACATTTACGAGGATGAAAACGCTTTTTTCATACCGATGACGGAATGGCGCACGGCTGACCGTCCGATGCGAAGAACCACACAGGGGCAGGTGCTCGATACGGTCAGGTCTATGAGCCGTTTCGAATATGTCATGGGCAGCCGTTGCAGGTCCGGGTATCAATTCAACGGCTGGGAAGCCGTATACGGACCGGTCGGCCCTGATGGTTATCCCGCGCCTTTGTGGGATAAAGTCACGGGGAAAATCAACAGCGAGGTTGCAGCTTACATGAATGACCACGGCTTTGACCTCAGGGCATACGCTGAAAGGAAATGGCCGGAAATCGGGCCAAGGCTGATAGGTAAACTGAACTTTTTCTCAGGTGAAATGGATAATTTTTATCTCAACCAGGCTGTGTATCTCTTCGAGGATTTTCTCAATACGACTCAGAACCCGCATTATGCCGGACGTTTCGAATACGGCCGACCGATGAAGGGACACAACTGGCATCTTTACCACTGGGCGGATATGCTCCGCGAAATGGCGGTGTATATAAAGAAGAGAGCCCCTGAAGGAGACGATACCGCAGCGTGGAACTACTGATGGCAAAATGGATAAAGCTTCAGGATGAGCCTGAAGTCCGGATAACAAAGATTGGTTTCATCATAAATTGAACAGGCAAAATGCGTGTATTACATGAAGGGATACGGTCTGATTATAAAAAAAAGGGGGTGCGATGCGTAAGATTAACAAAATAAAAGCGCCCAAGACAATCAGTGAATCTGTCTATGCATTTCTCAAGAAGGCCATCATAGAAGGCGACCTTAAGCCGAGCCAAAGGATCCAGGAAAAGGAGATTGCCCAGCTTTTCAATGTGAGCACGACTCCCGCACGTGAAGCCTTTCAAAGGCTCTCCGCAGAAAAATATCTGACCATCAATGCCAGAAAAGAAGTCAGCGTTGTCTCCATCAGCCAGGAAGAAATCAGAGAGATGTTCGAAGTAGTAAGAGTCTTGGATGCGTTCGCTACGAAAAAAGCCATAAATAATTTAAGTGAGAAAGATATTGAAGACTTAAAAAAAATGACAAATGATTTGATGAATCTCAGCCAAGAAGACAAGATCGGGCGATATGTCAAACAAAATCTGAAAATCCATTTTTTCATCTGGAAAAGAAGCGGGAATAAATTCCTGTTCAATTCACTGGTCGAACTCGGAGAGAAATTCACCTTCTACAGCAATCAGCTTTTTGCAATCATCGACAATCCGTCTTTTCTAAAAAGGTCCTGTAAGGAACATTTAGAAATCATAGATGCTCTAGAGAAAAAAGACAGTGAGAGAGTCGAGAAACTGCTTCTTGTTCATTGGGGAGGAGAAGGATTCTTGAAGAATACACAGCCGAAAATTTCTGATTAAGAGGGAAATACAGGACGAAAGGTATCAGCTTGAGAATTCCCGAAGGAAGCATTCCCAAAAAAAATCTTGACTTTATTGGCTATATTTTATAGGCTATAGCGCAACCGGGATAGGAATGAGGAATCTTTTAAAAAAAATATTAGCACACCATATGCCAATTTATTCATCATCTTTTTTTTAAAGGAGGCACAATGAAAAATAAGTCAGCAGCTTTTTTCTGTCTTGTGTTGGTCTTCCTTCTTGCCGGCGGAAACGCCATCGCGCAGACAACTTTGGTTACTGTAGAGGGCACAGTTATGGATGAAGAACAAGCACCCTTACCTGGCGCAACTGTTATTGTAAGAAATGAAGAGACTGGATACCACAAAAGCGCGACTACGAGAGAAGATGGGACCTACATCATATCCGGGATTCAGCCAGGAAAGTATGAATGCGAGGTCAGTCTTTCAGGATTCGCTACTCAAATCAGGAAAGGAATGACCTTTGCTGTCGGGGCACGTCTGACAATTGACTTTACTCTTAGTCTCGCCACTATCGAGGAAGCAGTCACTGTCGTCGCTGAGGCGCCTATGGTAGAGGTCACCAAGTCAGAGGTGGGCAAGGTCATCGACCGCGTAAAGATTGACGACCTTCCGCTTTATGACCGCGATTTTGGCTCCCTGGCTGTCATGACAGCGGGCGTAGCTGGAGACCGCTCGAATGCCCAGCCCGATGGAAGCGAAGAAATCATTGTTGACGGAATCTCTAATGAATGGGTAGGGAGGAATTACCAGAGGTCAGCCCTGCCGGCGGATGCCATTCAGGAATTCCGGGTCATGACCAACCAGTTCCAGGCCGAATACGGCAACACCAGCGGAATGATCTGGAATGCCATCACCAGGTCCGGTACCAACGAGTTTAGAGGACGAGTTTCTTCTTTCTATAGAGACGAGGCCTTTGACGATGTCAATTATTTCATCAATCACGATACCTACCAAGGACCTGAGTTGCCCGAAGACGAGTGGGAAAAAGCGCCCTATTCTCACTTTCGTTTGGGCGGATTTCTGGGAGGGCCGATTAAAAAGGACAAGGCTCATTTCTTCCTTGCCCTTGAGGGCCTGAGAACCGAGACCTACTCCCTTATCACTTCAGAGCTGGTCCCGAGGGAAACAGTTGATGTCGGTTCTGACACCAATCAAATTCTGGCAAAACTCAACTACCAGCTCAGCGAAAAGCATTCTCTCTCTTTCCGTTACACGATGGATGCTGATAAGGATACAAATCAAGGCATCGGCGGATTAAATACTAAAGAAAGGGGTAATGACTATACCGACGATATTCACGAATTCCAAGGAAACTGGACCTTTTACCCTTCTGATAACACCATGAACGAGTTCAGATTTCTTTATTCATACTTTAGCGGGGTGGTCCATGTCTACTCTCCTGATACTTATAGCGTAGACCGTCCTGGAGGCCGCTTCGGTAAAGCTCCATACAACCCTCAGCAGGTGGATGAGCTTAGATACCAATTCGTCGATAATTTCAGCCTGTTTCTCGGGAATCACAACATCAAGTTTGGATTTGATATTTCTAGAATCCTCGTTGATGGCTATGCCCATCAATACTACCCTGGCTATTTCATCTTCACCACCAATGAGCCATTTGATCCTGGTGATTTCAGTACATATCCCCTTATGTTCATTTACAACGCCGGAAAAGTTGACTTTGATTATCCCTATACGGAGGCAGGAATCTTCGTGCAAGATTCATGGAAGATAAGCCCTCGATTAACTTTAAACCTCGGGCTCAGATGGAATTATTATTACTGCAAGGACATCGGTATCAATCACTCTGATATCCGCCACCTCAATCCCAGGTTTGGTTTTAGCTGGGACCCTGTCGGAGATGGAAAGACATCCATCCGCGGCGGTGTTGGAACCTACAGCCAAAATCCTCAGTTGAATATAGGACTTATTGGTGGCTTAATGAACGAAATGGACATCCGGACGATGATTTACCCGAATTATCCCGACCCCTTCCAGCCCAATCCTTTCTTTCCTACCATCCCAGGCACCATTCCCATTGATAAATATTCTACAGAGCCAGATCTAGCTCCTCCTTATAGTGTCCAGATGACTTTAGGGGGACAGAGAGAAGTTGTGACAGATTTGGCTGTAGGAGTTGATTTAGTCTGGACAAAGGGATCGCATTTCACACGCTTAGAGAATTTCAATCCTGTAATTCCCGGCACTGGTTACGTGCGTAAAGATCCAACAAGAGGGAATGACTTTAACTTCACGGACAATGGAACAAGTGATTACAAAGCGATTTATCTGACGATCGCCAAGCGTTACTCTCATGGCTGGGCGTTGGATGTCTCTTACACTCTTTCCCAATCCAAATCTGATGTGGAAACAGAACAAACCCAGGCCTGGAGCTACGATGAAGATGCATGGGAGAGGCAGTATGGACCGACCAACAATGATGCCCGCCACAGGCTGGCTGTCACAGGGATAGTCAATCTTCCCCTTGGCTTTCAGTTGACTGGACTCTTCTACTTCCGCTCCAAAACACCCTGGAATGCTGTTTACACCTATGACGAAAACTTAGACAGCCTGACCAATGATTACGTGGATGAATACCGCAATTCGCGCCGCGGTTTTGACTCCTATGAGCTGGATTTAAGACTCTCCAAATACGTCACTATCAAGAGCATCCGCTTCCAGATCTTTGCCGAAGGATATAATATCACCAACAGGGTTAATTACGGCAGCATCGATAACCGGTATGGAAGTGATACCTTCGGACTACCACTCGGTGCGGGAAGCCCGCGGCGACTCCAATTCGGAGCCCGAATCGACTTCTGAGAAGTTGAACTAACTGTAATAATGGGGAATTCCCCATCTCTTGAAAGAGCCTAATTTTTAGGCAAGGAAGTTAGGATAAAGCAATTGAATCTTTAAAGGTTATCGAAAAATTTCCTTCTGATGTCGAAGGCTATTACAATCCGGGATTAGCCTATCTTAGAAAAAAAGAGATTGATCAGGCGATTGCTTCTATCGAGAAAGCGACAGAATTAAGCCCGGATATCATCCAAGTGCATCTTGCTCTGGGTGAATGCTTTTTCAATAAAGGGGAAACCGAAAAAGCGTTGAGGATTTTGAAGAAGACTACAGGACTTCTACCTGAAAATACAAAGACTTATTATAATCTCGGGATAGCTTACTACAAATTAGATAAGACAAAGGAAGCTCTCGCCTCCTTTGTTTCATCCATTGAATCGAATCCAGAGTTTTCTTCTGCTTATTATAAAGATGAAAGGGAGGTAAAAAATGAAAGAGCTTAACGGCAGACAATTTTTAAGATTAACTGGAGCTGAGGCGCCCAGTCTGTTCATCGGAGTCCTGATGTTCAATTCAGGGAAATATAGATTACGTGAGTTTTTCCTGGAGAACCTCATGAAAGTCCGTTATCTGCTTATTGGGCTGCTGCTGATCCTTGCGGTATCTGTTCCGGCATCCGCACAGGGCACGTGTCTATTGCGCCGTCCGAGCGTGAGCCGTGAGTTGGTGGCTTTTGCGTACGGAGGCGAGCTGTGGGTTGTGTCGAGGAATGGTGGGAAGGCACGGCGCCTGACGGCCACGCCTGAAGTTGAGTCTGATTCCTACATCTCGCCGGACGGTTCTCGGATTGCATATACGGCCACATCTGCGGGAAACACGGACGTATACGTGGTGGCTGCACAAGGGGGAGATCCCACCCGGTTGACTTATCATCCTGAGGCCGACGTTGTCCGCGGCTGGACTCCAGACAGCCGTCGCGTGGTCTTCGCCTCAAGCCGTGACACTTCACCGTCGACATATGCCAGTTCGTACCTCCGGCTCTGGACGATCGGAACGGAAGGCGGATTCCCGGAGGCGCTCCCGATGCCGAGCGCGTACACTGGCAGCTTCTCCTCCGACGGCCGCCGGATCGCCTACGAAGAATTTTCCACTATGATGATCCCTGCTATGTGGGCCACAAATCAGAGTGCCCAGTGGAGGCACTACCGAGGCGGCCGTACACATCCGATTAAAATCATGGATCTGGGAGACTACTCGGTGGAGAAACTCCCCTGGCAGAACAGCAATGATACCTATCCGATGTGGGTCGGCAACACCATCTACTTTCTTTCGGACCGAAATTATACAGTCAACCTTTTTGCTTATCGCACCGACACCAAGAAGCTCACCCAGCTCACTCACCACGATGACTACGATATCATGAATGCATCTGCGGGTCCGGATGCAGTCGTCTATGAGCAGGCAGGCTATATTCACCTGCTTGACGTTGAGACGGAAAAATCGAAGAGGCTCACCGTCGGGGTGACAGGGGATTTTCCCTGGGCACGGCCGCAGTGGAAGAAAGTGGCGGGGATGATCCAGAGCGCGTCTCTCTCTCCGACAGGAGTGCGGGCGGCCTTCGAGGCACGTGGAGAGATCTTCACAGTGCCTGCGGCAAAGGGAGACATCAGGAACTTGACGCAGAGTTCAGGCGTGCACGATCGGAGCCCCGTGTGGTCGCCTGACGGAAAACAACTGGCATGGTTTTCGGATGCGAGCGGAGAGTACCAGCTTCTGCTAGGAAAACAGAAAGGCCTTGAGAAGCCACGGGCGATCCAACTCCCCGTCACGGGATTCTTTTCCTCTCTGGTGTGGTCGCCAGATGGAACGCACCTCCTGTTTCAGGACAATCATCAGAGTCTCTGGTTGCTCGAGGTGGAGAGTGGAAGGGTGAAAAAGGTTGATACGGATCACTCTCCCTGGCGCTTGATGGATGAGATGTGGCCGCTAGGCACGCCGGCGTGGTCGCCGGACTCCCAATGGATCGCCTACTCGAATGGTCTCGACAGTTCTATGCGGGCGATTTTCCTCTACTCATTGGCGGAGGGGAAAAAATATCAGCTTACAGACGGGATGGCAGAGGCAACCTCGCCGGCCTTTGATGCCAGTGGCAAATACCTCTACTTCCTGGCGAGTACGAACTCTGCGCTCAGTGAGATGACCCGACCCGTGACCTGGTCGATCTATCTGGTTGTGTTGAGTGCGGACGAGCCTTCGCCGCTTCTGCCCGAGACAGGCGATGAGCCGGAAGACACACCGAATGTTGAGAAGGATACACCAAGTGGTGTCAAGATCGATTTCGAGGGAATCGGGAGGAGAGTCCTGGCGTTAGACATACCGGCTGGAGAGTACTCCAACCTAAAGGCTGGAGCTGCCGGGATTATCTTCTACACTGAGCTGACCAGAGCAGGCGGCGGACCCAGCTCGCTGTGCCTGAAGCGATATCAACTCACGGACCGCACGGCTAAGCCTTTTCTGGAAGGTATCCGTTTCTTCACGCTCTCTACGGACAAGAAAAAGCTGCTTTATCAGGCAGGGGGAAACCGGTGGGGAGTCGTTTCGACGGATCGGCCAGCCAAGGTAGGCGAAGGAGTGCTCAGAGTGAATGAGATTGAGATGCGGGTCGATCCGCAGGCTGAATGGGCGCAGATCTATCAGGAAGCATGGCGGCTGCAGCGTGAATACTTCTACGATCCAAAAATGCAGGGAGCGGACTGGCCGGCAATTTGCGAGAAGTACCGTCCGTTCGTACACTACGTTAAGCACCGCTCAGATCTAGGCTACATCCTCGCCACAGTAGGAGGAGAGCTGACAGTTAGCCATTCTTATCTGACGGGCGAAGGCGATTTGCCGAGTAAAGAGAAGGTATCGGTGGGCATGCTGGGAGCGGACTTTGTTGTGAAAAGCGGACGGTACCAGATCCAAAAGATCTTTACGGGAGAGGAGTGGAATCCGGGCCTCCAAGCGCCTCTCAACGCCCCGGGGATCGAAGTGGCCGAGGGAGATTATCTCCTGGAGGTGAATGGCCAAACGCTGGCGCTTCCCACTAACGTCTACAGTTTGTTCGAAGGGACTGCTGGGAAACAGACCTTGATTCGGTTGAACTCTGAGCCGTTGCTGGAGGGATCGCGGGTGGTGACTGTGGTCCCGGTAGCCAGTGAAGTAGGGCTGCGGACACAGGCCTGGATTGAGGAAAACCGCCGAAAGGTCGACGAGCTGTCCGGCGGCCGGTTAGCGTACGTATGGCTACCGAACACATCGGAGCCCGCCTACAGGGCCTTTGTCCGCTACTACTATGCGCAGCAGGATAAGGAGGGCGCGATTATCGACGAACGGTTCAATCAGGGTGGAAGGCCCCCCGACTACCTCGTACACGAGCTGGCCCGGGAGCATATGGGATACTTCGTAAGGCGTGACGGCAAGCCTGCAACTATCCCCCAATTCGGAATCTTCGGTCCGAAGGTGATGATCATCAACGAATCCGCTGGTTCTGGCGGCGACATGCTGCCGTACTGTTTCCGCCTCCGGAAGCTCGGTCTTATAGTGGGGACACGCACCTGGGGCGGGCTGGTCGGTACTACCGGCTACCCAAACCTGATCGACGGCGGCGGCATCACAGCGCCCAACCTGGCGTTCTATGATCTTGCTGGCAAGTGGGCAGTGGAGAACGAGGGAGTAGAACCGGATATCGAGGTGGAACAAACCCCGGCTGAGGTGATCAAGGGGCACGATCCACAGTTGGAGCGTGCAGTCGAGGAGGCAATGAAGCTTCTCGAGAAGAACCCGGTGGAGCGCATGCCGAGGCCTGCCTCGATCGATCGGACGTCAAAATATAAAAAAAATAGAAAGGAGAACTAGGAATGGATGTCGTAACCAAACGACAGCAAGCAGTTACGTTTCTGAGTGTGTTCGGAATCCTGCTCTTTTTTACTGTCGCTGCAGCACTTTATACAGGACAACAGACAGCGGATTCGATCTTTATCCACACAAAACACATGGTCCCGATGCGGGATGGTGTCCGCCTCTATACACAGGTGTTCGTACCGACTCAAGCCACTGAACGGCTCCCGATCCTGTTGGCAAGGACTCCGTATGGGACCAGCGACTTGACTCCGGCGATCCTAGCCAGAGCAGCCAAAGAATTGGTGGCCGAGGGTTACATCATCGTCTTCCAGGACATCCGGGGGAGATTCAAATCTGAAGGGCAGTTCGTCATGCTCCGGCAGCCGCGCGATCCCAAAGACAAGGATGCGATCGATGAGACCACCGATACCTATGATACCATCGAGTGGCTGCTAGAGAATGTGCCCAACCACAACGGGCGTGTCGGGATGACAGGGACAAGCTATGGTGCCTGGTTGACCGTGATGGGGATGCTCGATCCTCATCCAGCACTCAAGGCGATCACACCTCAGGCCTCGCCGGCGGATATGTGGATAGGGGACGACTTCCATCACAACGGTGCGTTCCGCTTGAGTTACGGCTTGGAGTATGCATACATGATGGAGGCATCGAAGGAGCGGCCTAATCTCTCAGCCCTCTTCGACCGTTATGATATGTACACGTGGTATCTGAATCTCGGCTCGCTTTCAAACGTTGATGTAAGGTACTTCCATGAGGAAATCCCGACGTGGAACGACTTCGTTAATCACCCCGACTATGATGCGTTCTGGAAGCGGCAGAGTTTTGCACCGTGGCTCAACCGGGTGACCGTGCCGACGCTCAACGTGGCCGGATGGTGGGACCAGGAGGATTTCTATGGTCCTCTCAAGATCTATGAGCTTCTCGAACGCCATGATACAGAGAACAAGAATTTCCTCGTTGTCGGCCCTTGGAATCACGGCGGTTGGGGTGGAAAAGGACAGAAGCTCGGTCGTATCGAATTCGGCAGTGCCACGGGAGAATACTACCGGCAAAACGTCCAGGCGCCGTTCTTCGCCTACTACTTGAAGGACAAAGGACGCCTCGGACTTCCTGAGGCTTTGACTTTCCGTACCGGACGGAACGAGTGGATAAGGCACGATGCATGGCCGCCAAAGCGCAATATTGTCGAACGGCGGCTTTACCTTCAGGAGGATGACAGGCTGTCGTTCGATTCACCGCCTTCGTCAGCCGAAGAAGCATTCGATAGCTATATATCGGATCCCGCAAAGCCTGTGCCTTATCGCCGCCGTCCGATCCGGCCAATGTTTAGCCGCGGCTCTGGTTGGAGCACATGGCAGGTTCAAGACCAGCGTTTTGTCGATCACCGTCCTGATGTTCTGACGTGGGAAACAGACCCGCTCGAACACGATGTCATCGTGTCAGGAGAGATTGTGGCCAACCTTTTCGCCTCAACCACGGGTACGGACAGCGATTGGATCGTAAAGCTCATCGATGTTTTCCCTGAGGATTATCCACCCGATCCGGAGATGGGCGGCTATCAATTGATGATTGCCGGGGATGTTTTTCGCGGACGCTACCGCAACACCTTCGAGAAGCCCGAGCCGATATCGCCGGATGCGGTAGAACACTACAAGATTAGATTCCCCGGAAGCGATCACGTCTTTCAGAAGGGCCACCGGATAATGGTGCAGGTGCAGAGCACCTGGTTCCCGCTCATTGACCGCAACCCGCAGCGGTTCGTGCCGAACATCTTCCTCGCAAAAGAGTCGGATTTCCAGCAGGCGGTCCAGCGGGTGTTCCGCTCGGGCCGGCATGCATCGCACATCGCAGTGCCGGTCGTGGATATAGAAGAATAAAGATCGTGCTGTTAGGCTAATCTATCCATATCAAAGTATAAGGAGAAAAAACTCTATTCATATCGGGACCAGGTCAAGGAGAGATTGAATTGGTTCCTTATAAAGGCACGGAATTCAATTTCAAGAATCTGACTGGTTACAGCATAGAATTCATAATGGATGAATCAGCAGTTGTCGCAGAAGCAAAAGCCACTCAGCCCGACGGAGTTTTCACAGCCAAGAAAAAATAGATTTTATCTTACACGAGCTTAATTATTCTAGGTCAGAAGCAATACTCTCCCATTGAGCCGCTGTGCAATCTTGATTTTATTCTCACTGGATACGGTTGCCGTTTAAGCTTCTTCGGAGGATTCTTTTCTAGATTTGATGACAGTATACTCATTATCTTAATTCCGGGAGTTCAGTAATTGCGTATACTGTCACGGATTAGCTAATTTCCGAATTAGTCTTGACACAAGAGCCGCATTTCATTAATATTAGTTATAGATTATAGCCTATAGTTAAAATTGAAAGTAGAAAGGGTATGAAGGAGATCAAAACTCCTGATTTATCTACGACTATCAGTGAATCCATCTATACACACCTCAAAAAAGCCATCATCGAAGGGAATCTAAAACCCAATCAAAGGATTCAGGAAAAGGAGATCGCCGAACTTTTCCAAGTCAGTACCACTCCGGTGAGAGAGGCCTTCCGTCGGCTCTCCGCAGAAAAATTCCTGGTCATCAATGCCCACAAAGAAGTTCTGGTCACATCGGTCACTGTGGATGAGATCCAGGAATTGTTTGAGGTGGCGCGGAATCTGGATGTCCTGGCCGTTAAGAAAGCCATTGACAATCTGCCTGACAAGGAGATTGAAGAACTCAGGAAAATGACAGAAAAATTGGGGAACTGGTACCGGAAAAAAAATTTTCCTGCCTATGCCAAACTGAACCTCAAGATTCACGACAAAATCTGGCGGTTCTGCGGTAACAAATTTCTCTACCAGTCGCTGATCAATCTGGGGGAAAAATTCAGCTTCTACGGCAACCAGATGTTTTTCTATGCTGATACAGAAAACAACCCCTCTGCCTTTGACTTATCCTACCAGGACCATCTGGATTTAATGGCAGCCATAGAGAAAAGAGACAAACGAGCGGTGGAAACTGTTCTCAGCACGCATTGGGGCAAAGGATTCCTCGATGAAGAAGGAAATCTTTGATATAGATTCAAACCAATGAGGAGGTGAATCGTCTGGAAATTGAAATCAACAACACAAAATAATAATACAACAAGGAGGGTTTATATGATTGACTTTCACCAGATTAAAAAACCGGCGCAGTATCTGGCGCTCTTGATCATAGCGAGCTTTATTGTGACCGGCATTCTTCATGCCCAGGCCACTCTGGTCCAGATTAGAGGCACTGTGGCAGACGAGGAAGGGACGGTTCTGCCCGGAGCAACAGCAACGGCCCGGAACGTCAACACAGGTTATGAGAAAAGCGCGATCACCGATCGCAAGGGCGAATTCCTCATTTCAGGTCTCACGCCGGGGCAGTACGAAGTTGAGGTGACACTGCCTGGATTCCAGAAAAAAATCCGGAAGGGACTGACATTCAACGTCGGAGCTAGATACACGTTGGCGTTCACGCTCAGGCCGGCGACCGTAGAAGAGGAAGTAACGGTGACTGCTCAATCCCCCATGGTCGAGGTGACCAAGTCGGAAGTGGCTGCGGTTATCGAGCGGAAAAAAATCGACTCCCTGCCCCTGTACGACAGAAGCTTCAGTGATCTGACGATCATCAAGGCAGGCGTGGCAGGAGAAAGGTCCAATGCCCAACCGCTGGGGAGTGAAGAGATTCTCATCGACGGTGTCTCCAATGAATGGGTGGGACGAAACACCACCAACATGGACATACCGGCAGACGCCATCCAGGAATTTCGGGTCATGACCAACCAGTATGAAGCCGAATATGGAAATGCCAGCGGAATGATCCAGAGCGCCATCACCCGGTCTGGAACCAATCAATGGACCGGAAGGCTTGCTTTTTTCTACCGCGATGAGATCTACGATGATGTGAACTACTTCGTGGATCACGACAAATACCAGGGACCGGAGCTCGATGACTGGGAGAAAGCGCCCTTCAGCCACTACAATTATGCTGGATTCATCGGCGGTCCGATAAAAAGAGACAAAGCCCATTTCTTTCTATCCTATGACGGGCTTACCCGGGAAGAATCCAACACCATCACCTCCCCCCTGGTGGAAAAACAAACTATACCCTACAACCAACAAAACCATCAGGTTCTCTTCAAATTAAATTACCAGGCAAACGAAAAGAACTTGATCACTTTCCGGTACAGCTTGAACCGCCCATATACGATCGATTACTGTGACGGTGGAATGTATACTTTAAGCACAAGTTATAATATTAAAGAGCAAACCCATGACGGACAGTTAAACTGGACGCACTATCCCTCTGACAACACCATGAACGAGGTCAGACTGCTTTACTCCTACAATACCTACCTCTACGAATCAGCAGTCGAAGGCGGTAATGACAGTTATTATGAGGCGAGGCCCTCAGGCTATTTCGGCTCCCCTCCGAATGTCCCCCAGGAAATTCCAACGTCACGGTATCAATTTGTGGACAACTTCAGTCTCTTCCTCGGAGATCACAGCCTAAAATTCGGTATCGATGCTTCCTATATCAAGCTCAGCGGTTACCTAAATCAGTACGTACCTGGCTATTATATCTTTACTACCGATGAACCCTTTGATGCGGACAATCCAGCTACATATCCATATCTTTTGGTCAAATCTCCTAAAGTTGCAGAAATCGACAGCCCCTATTGGGAGGTGGGCTTATTTGCCCAGGATTCCTGGAAGGTCACTTCCCGATTGACCCTGAACTTGGGCCTCAGGTATAACTATTATACTGTCCAATTCATCGATATTCAAAGCTCCAACATCAGACACTTCAATCCTCGCCTCGGCTTCAGCTTTGACCCGCTGGGAGACGGAAAGACCTCTATCCGCGGCGGTATAGGAACCTATTCCCAGAATCCCCAGCTCAACCTCGGACTCCTGATCGGAATCATGGATCAATTGGTGATCCAGTATTTCTTCTTTCCCGGCTACCCCGATCCCTCTGTCCCCAATCCTTTTGCTCCTGATCTTCCCGTCCTTGAGCCTCCTCTTACCAAATATATGGGTGAACCCAATTCAGTGGCCCCTTATACAGTACAAACGACCCTCGGTTTCCAGAGGGAGTTTGTCACCGACCTTTCTCTCGGGGTCGATGTGGTATATGCCAAAGGAATGAAATTCAGCCGGATCGAAAATGACAATGCTGTTATCCCGGGGACATCTTATCTCCGCCCGGATATGACCAAAGCGGATGTCTTTGTCTTCCGAATGAATGGGCGGAGCGACTACAGGGCACTGTTCCTGACTCTCTCCAAGAGGTATTCACACGGCTGGTCATTGGATGTCGCCTACACGCTCAGCCGGTCCTGGTCAGATGTGGAATCCGAGCAGACCGGACCCTATGATAATGATGAAGGCAATTGGGACAGAATGTATGGTCCGAATAACAACGATGCCAACCATAGGCTGGTTGTCACGGGAATCGTGGAACTCCCCCTGGGCCTGCAGTTGAGCGGGCTGGCCTACTACCGCTCGGCTACTCCCTGGACCGCGTTCTATCAAACCGATGTGAATCAAGACGGTTTGAACTGGGATATGGACGGCGAACACAGGAATGACCGACGGGGCTTTGACTTCTTCAACCTGAATGTCAGGGTCTCAAAGTTCATTAACATCGAGCGATTCCGCTTGCAGCTGTTTGCAGAAATCTACAATGTAACTGATAGGAACAATTGGGGCGATCCCTTCTTCCGGATCGGCACAGAAGATTTCGGAAATCCCGCCACTGCCGGTGACCCGCGCCGCTTCCAGTTAGGCGCGCGCATCGATTTCTAGGAGGAAGATAGAAGTAAAGACCGAAGAACCAGCACAAAAAAGAAAGAGATATCTGTCCGGAATCCCTGTTCCTGCACGCATGAAGAATTTTACAGGTGCCATCCCATCATCTATAATGAGTCTATGTTGATAAGGGAAAACCCTCTTTTCAGTTTAATCCTGGGTTTTTTGATTATAGGCTTTCTCCTTCAGGCCGGCTGGGCTCAGGAAGCCACTCCCTCCCAAAAACAGCAGAAAGAGCCTCTCAGTAAATGGTCCAAGCAGTGGCTTGAGGAGGTGGTTCCCTATATCATCACCCCGGCAGAAAAAGAACTCTTCCTCAGCCTCCCCAATGAAAGAGAGAGGGGAAAATTTATCGACAGTTTCTGGAAGAAGAGAGACCCCAATCCTGAGAGTCCAGAAAACGAATTCAAGCTGGAATACTACAAAAGAATTGCCCTGGCCAATAAATTTTTTGACACCTCCGGAATCGAAGGCTGGCGGACTGACCGGGGAAAGGTCTATATTCTGCTGGGTCCGCCCAATGAGATTCAGCGTGATATGCAGCCTTCTGGCTCATATCAATCCGCCTTTCACGGTCCCAAAGAAAGATGGAATTATTGGGGCTTGAGGAATCCCCGGCTTCCTTACAATCTGGAGCTGGTCTTCATCGATAAGCTGGGGAGAGGAAACTATGTTTTAGAAACCAGCGCCAGGCTCGGTGAGATGGGAAGCGAGTCTTTTGATCTGGATTCCATGCACTCTCTTTTCAATCAAATGGAAATTATGGCCGAAGCCATGCGCAATCCTTTTGAGAAGATAGACGAGCTCAAAGGTATCATCACCACCCAGGTCAGCTACGACCGCATTCCTATCGATACCCAGGTGTTTTTTTTAAAAGGAGCAGAAGGGCAAACCTACATTCCCCTGGCGATTGAAGTCCCTTATTCTGCCCTCCGTCCCAAGATCCTCAACGATGAACGGCATTATTCTCTGACCATGATGATCAATGTCAGTGACACACTGGGTCAGGTGATTTATGAATGGAGCAGAGATATTGGACTAAAACACCCTATCCACATCATGCCAGCCCTGAAGGGAGTTTCACATCAGGTTCAGACTGCCCTCTCACTCCAACCGGATGATTATAAGGTCCACATCCTGGCGCTTGACAATCACAGCGGCATGGTGGGAACCATCCATCAGGATATATCGGTTTCGTCCTTTGACTCGACGGAAATGACGATAACTGATATCATTCTCTCGGCCGAGGAGCCCATCGCGCTGACAGCCAGCGGCAGGGAAGAGCAGACCAAGTTTACCCGGGTTTCACAGGCTTTTCGTCCTGGGGGAGAACTCAATGTGTACTTTGAAATCTATAATCTTGATCTCAACCCCGAGACCGGGACGAGTGATTTCACGATCGAATATTCTTTTTGGCAGTCCGGGCGCATGCTCACGCAAATCCCCAAAACCACCGAGTCCGGCCCGGAAAAAGACCTTCGCATCCGAACCTCATTTCGCCTTAAGAATTTCAAACCCGGCGACTGCACCCTCCAGGTCAAGGTCCTGGATAAGAATTCCCGAAAAACAGCCCTGAAAAAGGCTGATTTTAGTGTGACCTATTGATACAGATGAGCCACGTGAATAAGGAGACAGCATGACAAAAAAGCATTTTCAAAATCCCGGAGGTCTGATAGCGGTTTGGTTTCTGGCACTCTTTCTATTCCCCTTGAACAGCATCGGCCAGGAGACGGTCATCAAAGGAACTGTTACAGATCAGGACGGCAATCCCCTGAAGAATGTCAAGATCACCTTTTCAGATCCCAGCCGGGGCATGAAGTTCACCGTCGAATCGGATAAGAAAGGGAATTTCATGAAGGTGGGTATACCCCCGACGGTCTATCAAATCACCGCAGAACTCGACGGCTATTTCCCCATGCGGTCTCAGGCCAGAATCAGATTCGGTTTCACGGAAAATATCGCCATAACCCTCCGGAAAGTTCCGCCCAAGATCGAAGACAACAGAACCCTTTCCCAGGGAATCGAATTCTTCAGGCAGGGGCAGTACGACCAGGCCATAGTAGCCTTCCAAAAAGTCGTGGATCAATTTCCCAACAATGTGGAAGGATACTACAATCTCGGCTTAAGCTATCTGCGGAAGGGTGAATTGGACCAGGCTATAGAGGCCCTGGAGATGGCCGTCGAAGTCTATCCAGAAGGTCTCGAGTCCTATCTGGCTTTAGGGGAATGTTACTTCTTAAGAGGCGAAAGCGAGAAAGCCCTTAAGACCTTTTCCAAGGCCGTGGAGATCCAGCCTGAAAACCCAAAGGTCCACTATAATCTCGGGATCGTCTATTACAAGATGGATAACGGCGAAAAGGCCCTCAAGTCATTTGATAAAACCCTGGAGCTGAATCCCGGATTCTCTTCCGCACATTACCAGGCAGCCCTCACCGCGGTGAAGCTGGGAAGTTATAAATTGGCAATTCAGCATTTTGAAGCCTTTCTCAAATTGGAGCCGGAGGCTCCCGAGGCCGAGCAGATCAAGGTCATGGTCGAAGAGTTGAAAAAGAGGATTAGCTAGCCGGATTGGCGTTCTCTTTTCGGTCACGCGCAATCACACACAAAAAAAGGAGGAAAAGAATTGAGTAAGAGAGCTGTGAAAACTTTATACTTCTGGGCTGTGTTATGGCTTTTCATATTTTCGCCTCTATCCGCAGAAAACAAAGCCCCAGAAGAGAATCTTAAAGGCTTTTCAGTCTATGTGGAACAAGCCATGAAGGAATGGAAGGTTCCTGGCCTGGCCATCTCCATCGTCAAGGACGGTGAGGTTATCTTTGCCGAGGGCTTCGGGATCAGGGATGTGAAAAAAGGCCTCAAAACTACGCCCAAAACCCTGTTTGCCATCGGATCATCCTCCAAAGCCTTCACGGCCACCGCCATGGGAATATTGGCGGATGAAGGGAAATTGGAGTGGGATAAGCCGGTGCGCACCTATCTTCCCTCTTTCAAGCTCCAGGACCCCTTTGCTTCCGAAAGGATGACTCCTGTGGATCTGATCTGCCACAATTCGGGTCTGCCACGGCACGACTCCATCTGGTACGGCGCTTCGACATCGCGTGAGAAGCTCTTCCATCGGCTGGCCTATCTCGAACCCAGCAAGGATTTCCGGACCACCTTCCAGTACAATAACCTCATGTTCATGACCGCCGGATACCTGGTGGGACAGGTTGCGGGAACGACTTGGGAGAGTTTCGTAAAAGATAGGATTTTTACCCCCCTGGGCATGCTTGACAGCAATTTCTCTGTGAATGACTCCCAGAAATCCCCGGATTATGCCCTTCCATACATGATAAAAAAGGACGACGTTGTAGGAATTCCCTTCCGGAATATCGATAATGTGGGACCGGCCGGATCCATCAATTCCAATGTCCTGGACATGGCCCAATGGGTTCTTTTGAACCTGAACAAAGGAAAAGCCGGTGATAAACAGGTCGTTTCCGAAGCAGCGCTCAAGCGGATCCATACTCCGCATATGACCATGGGAGGAGAGACGTTTCCTGGATTCGAGAAATACACCGAAATGCTCCACAGTGATTATGCTTTGGGTTGGATGCTCACGCCTTATAAAGGGCACCTCATGATCCATCATGGCGGTGGGATTGACGGCTTCACGGCTTTGGTCTCCTTCCTTCCGCATGACAACCTGGGAATGGTGGTGCTTTCCAACCTCAACGGCAATACCCTCCCCTACTTTGTCACCTTCAATGCCTATGACCGGCTCCTGGGTAAAGATCAGACTCCCTGGGATAAGCGCTTCAAAGAAATCCTGGATAAGGCCAAAGCCGAAAGGGAAAAAAGCCAAAAGGAACAGGACGCGAATCGCGTTCCTGACACCAAACCCTCTCATTCCCTGGATGATTACGTGGGAGAGTATGAGAATCCCGGTTACGGGGTCTTCAAGGTGGAGAAAGCGGGAGACCAGCTCAAGGCAGAATACAACTCCACCTCCGGAATCTTAACCCATTTTCACTATGACATGTTCAAACTGAAAGACGAAATGTTCGAAAGAAATATGATGGTGACATTTCTTATGGACCTCAAGGGCCAAATTTTCCGGCTGCTCATCCCCCTCGAGCCCAATGTCAAGGCGATTGAGTTTACGCGTATGCCCGAGAAGAAGATGAAGGAGCGAGCCTTCCTGGAGCAGTTCGTCGGAGAATACGAGCTGCAGGGGCTTGCTCTCATGATATCGATCAAAGGGGAAAATACGCTGGTGGCTTCTGTGCCCGGACAGGGCGAGATCGAACTGATCCCCTACCGGGGAATGGAGTTCAATCTCAAGAATCTTGCTGGATTCAGCATCGAATTTGTCGTCGATGCTTCTGGAACCGTAACCTCTGCCAAAGTCACCCAGCCCAACGGAGTATTCACAGCGACCAAGAAAAAATAAATTCTGTCGACTGCACAAATACGCAGCGCTTATTTTACTCTCACAGGATAAGGTGGCCGTTTGAGTTTCTTCGGGGGATTCTTTTTGAGCTCTTCCATCGCGATTTCGATGGCCTTTTCAAGCTGAGGATCCCGTCCCGCTATCACATCGGCAGGCCACTGCTCGACTTCCACATCAGGAGGAACACCCACGTTCTCAACCACCCAGCCATCTTCTGTCCAGATGGCTAAGTTGGGCGCTGTGATCGATCCTCCATCCATCAGAATCGGATGACCGAGGTTTCCGACCAGGCCTCCCCATGTCCTCTTTCCCACCAATTTTCCGATCTTGAACTTGCGGAACATCCACGGCAAAAGATCTCCCCCAGACCCTGCTGTCTCGTTTATGATCATCACCTTGGGGCCCTGGATTGATGCGCTGGGTGTTCTGATATCTTTGCCGTAGCGTGTGTGCCAGTAAGAGATAAAGGGGCGCCGCAGAAGGTCGATATAGTAGTCGGCGATCATTCCCCCACCGTTAAACCTTTCGTCGAGGATGATTGCATCTTTATGGACTTGTGGATAGAAATACCGTTTGAAGTAGATATTGCCTGGATATGCCGTGTTGGGGACATAGACGTATGCTACACGGCCGCCCGTAGCTTCGTTGACCTTTTTGATATTTCCTTCCACCCAGTCTCTGTTTCTCAGGGCACTTTCGCTTCGTATGGGGACAACAGAGACTTTCCGGGATCCGGTTCCGTCGGGATTTGGACCCACCGTAATCTCGACAATTTTTCCTGCTGTATTCTCAAACAGACTGTGCAGGTTTGTGGGTGAGCGAAGCTCCTTTCCTTGGACAGCCAGGAGATATTCTCCTTCTTTCACATCCACTCCAGGCTCGGTGAGCGGTGAGCGAAGCTCAGGATTCCAGTTCAATCCTCCGAAGACTTTTTTAAACCTGTAGCGATCGTTTTCGATCGAGTAATCGGCACCAAGGAGCCCCCCTGGAATGCGTTCTGGCTCTGCCAGCGTGTCGCCACCACCCACAAAATGATGACCGACAGCCAGCTCGCTTCCCAGCCACTGAAGCAAACGATTCAGGTCGTCTCGACAGGTAAGGTGTGGAAGAAATTTTTCGTATTTTTTATACATGGCTTTCCAGTCGGCTCCGTGCATATTCGGTGCGTAAAAGGAAATCCGATTCAGCCTCCACGCTTCCTGGTAGATTTGCTTCCACTCTTCCCGGGGGTCGATCAGCACTTCGATGGCATCGGTGTTGAGTTTTCCTTGGCCTAACTTGAACGTGCCAGCTGATACGATTCCTGCAAGGTTCTGGGCCTGATAGAGGATTTTTTTATGATCTGCTGAAAGGGAGTAGGAATTGATTCCCTCCCCGAGAAGTTCTGTTTTACGTGTTTTGAGGTCGAATTTGTGCAGCTTGGTGGCTCCACCCATGCCATAGGCGATGTACAATAAAGGTTGAGGAGGCAATTCTTGGTAGAAAATTTGCCCTTCTGCTCCTGCCTGGAGATTTGTATAGATACCAGATGGAATGGGAAGAGTCAAAATGCGAAATTCAAGCCCTTCGAAGTCAATCTTCAAGGAATTTTCTTCCTTTGCTTCCCTTTGTTCTTGTGCTTTTTTAGGTTCTCTTTGCTCAGGTTCTTGTTTCTCTGTTTTCTTCTCTTCCTCGGTTCCTTTTTCTTCGTCACTTTCTTTGGCCAGGGGCGAAGGGACGTCTTTTGGGAGCACGACCATATAGATCGAACTGGTCATGATTTTTTCCATGTTCGACTGGGCAAACCAGTTCTTAACGGGTCCTGCATCGGTCGAACCCAGGAAGTAGAGGTATTTTCCGCTGGCATCAAAAACAGGGTCGCTGACCTCACTAAGACCGTCGGTGATCGGGTAGGATCTATCCTCTTCTATGGAATAAACATAGACTCTCTGGATGTAAGATTCTGTGTTTACTGTATAAACGATCCATTTCGAATCAGGGGACCAGAGAGACCGGACAGTCATCATCTGGGCGATTCCCATATAGGGTTCCGAAGCGTACTTGGTGGTCTTTCCCGTGCTCAAGTCGATCCAGTAATAACTGAAAGAATGGTCGGCGTAGGAGATCTTTTTGTTATCTGGAGACCACACCGGCTCAAAATAGAAACCCGATCCGTCGAGCTTATACTTTTTGGCTTGTCCTTTGCCGTCCTGTGGTTTTATATGGAGCTCGTACTCTCCAGAGGAATCCGAGAAATAGCCTATTTTTTTTCCGTCGGGTGACCACTCAGGAGAACGCTCGTGTGCCCCAGGTGTGTTCGTGATGTTTCGAGGATCTCCCTTTTCTGCGGGCACGGTTATGATTTCACCTCTGAACTCAAACACCGCCCGGGCACCTGAAGGGGAAATCGAAGCATTTCGTATGTATTTGAAGCCTTTCACATAGCGGGAGCGGACCTCCTGGAGATCGGCGGCGACTCCGATGGTTAACTTTTGACTTTGGCTGCTCTGTGGATCGTAGGTATAGAGATAGCCTCCACGGTCGAAGATTATCTTCCCTCCTCCTGCTGAGGCGTTCAATACTGGGAATTCGTCAAACTGGGTCAGTTGTTTCACCTCTTTGGTCATTTGTTCATAGGAGAAGATATTGAACTCACCCGCTCGATCTGACGTGAAATAGATCGTGTCGCCAATCCACATTGGATCGGTATCATTGCAGCGTCCTTCAGGTTGGGGAATTTGTTCCACAGAATGATCGCTAAAATTATATATCCAGATTTCTGAGGCTGTTCCTCCACGATAATGCTTCCATTGGGTAAAGGCTTCGTAGAGAGGAGTGTAAGCCAGTCGAGTTCCATCCGGCGAGTAGGAAGCCTTGTTGCCATGAGGTATTTTCAAGAGTTCGGGGAATTCCCCTTTTATGGAGACTGTGAAGAACTGGTAATAAGGCCAGTTCGGTTGAAAATTGTAACGGGGAGACGCAAACAGCACGGCTGAACCATCCGGCGAAAATCCCCTGACTAGATCTGAAGCCGGATGCCAGGTCAGGCGTTTGGGAATACCTCCTTCGGAGGGGACGATAAAGACATCCGTATTCCCGTCATACTGGGCGCTGAAGGCGATGAACTTGCCGTCCGGAGAGAAGGCAGGATTTGACTCGACTCCTATGTCAGATGTTAATCGCCTGACATTTTTTCCCTCAATATTGGCAATCCAGAGATCATTGGCATAGACAAAAGCAATGTGTGTGCTGCTTATGGCCGGTTGATAGAGCAGCACTGTGTCATTGGTATCGACACTCATCAGGCTGCCAGGTATGAAGGTTAGGCTGATGATAACGACTAAAAGCTTCAGAAAGAAATTCTTTTTCATTGAGTCCTCCTTTTTAAAGATAAAATTTTAATGAGAAGAGTATGCATTGTATTACAAGATTTCGGATATATTAAAGTTAAAAATATCTTTTCTTAGTATCCAAAGACACATATAACTATGCATACAAGTGTTTTTTATTTCAATTATTGAATACGAAAAAATAAAGCCTAAAGTTTTGTTTTTGCTGTGAAAATCATCGACTGCACCTGAATTTTCACAACCTAAAACTCTCCTCGCAATACTACCGAAGAGGACTGGCTTGTGTTAAAAAAGGGGAGCTTCAGGAAGGCCCTCGAATATTTCGAAGCATTTTGAACATAGAACCCGACGGACCGGAAGCAAGCCGCGTCAAAAAGCTCATCGAGGAGATGAAAAAGCGAATTGAAAAAACTTGCAAGAGCTCGCGAAGCGGCAGGCTTTCACGAATCGCCTAGAAAATCTGTATAAGAGGAGCAGTGGAAAAAATCTTCCAAAAATGGTAAATTTCAAAATCTACCTTGATCGGTTTTATTTGCGTGGGCGGTTAGCTCAGTTGGGAGAGCGCGGCGTTCGCAACGCTGAGGTCGGGGGTTCAAGTCCCCTACCGTCCACCATGGATTCATAAGCGATATCTATGACGAACGAGATTTTCGTACTCGCAGGAACAGCGGCTTCCATCGGTTTCATCCACACGGTGCTCGGCCCCGACCACTATCTGCCTTTCATCGTGATCAGCCGGGCCCGGAGATGGACCCTTGCCAGGACGCTTTTCATCTCTTTTCTCTGCGGTTTAGGCCATGTGTTGAGCTCGGTTGTCATAGGAATCATCGGAATAGCCCTGGGGATCGCTGTTTTCCATCTCGAAGGGATCGAGTCTTTCCGGGGAGGATTGGCTGCCTGGCTCCTGATCGGATTCGGGCTGGCCTATTCTGTCTGGGGGCTCCACAGGGCGGTCAGAAAAAGATCCCATAAACATCCCCATCCGCATACCGCTGGTCTGGAACACGAACACACCCACACGCATGAAAAGGCATCCCATGCCCATGTTCATGATGAAAAAGCGAGAACCAACATCACACCCTGGATTCTCTTCACTATTTTCGTCTTCGGACCTTGTGAGCCTCTGATCCCTCTTCTGATGTATCCTGCGGCCAAGCAGAACATCGGCGGAGTGATCCTGGTCACAGCGGCATTTGGCGTGATAACGATTACCACCATGCTGGTCATTATCGCTGCCGCATGGTGGGGTGCCAGCTTCATTCGCCTGGGCCCTCTGGAGAAATATGCCCATGCCATAGCCGGGGCCATGATTTTTATCTCAGGATTGAGTGTTCAATTTCTCGGATTGTGACAATCTGTAATCCCATGAAGTTCATCGTGGACTGTATGCTCGGGAAACTGGCCAAGTGGCTCAAGATTCTCGGTTTTGACACTCTCTATTTCAGCAAGATCGAAGACCACGAGCTTCTGGCCATCGCTCGAGAACAGGGACGCATCCTCCTGACAAGAGATACCGGGTTGATCGAAAAGGCCGAAAATGTCGAAACGTTGTTCTTGGAAAGCGAGGAATGGCGCGAACAGGTCAGGCAGGTTCTGAAGGCATTCGTTCTCTGGGAAAAAGTCGATCCCCATACCCGCTGCATCGACTGCAACATGAGGTTGAAGAACCTGGCCAGGAAGAATGCGAAAAATCTGGTCACACCCTTTGTCTACAAGTATGCCGATTCCTTTGCCCTGTGTCCGGGATGCGGAAGGGTGTTCTGGCGCGGCACGCACTTCAAAGATATGGAATTCAAGATCGACGAGATATTGAAGAAAGAGGGATAAAAGTTATATACTTTTGAATGGTTTTCAGGGATGATTTCGATGACCCGGGACCGTGCTGAACGCAAAGCAGAAAATATCGTATATAAGAATGGAAAGGAGGAGCGATGCTCGTTCTCACCACGCCCACTATAGAGGGAAAAAAAATTACTCGATACCTGGGATTGGTCTCGGGAGAGGCAATCCTCGGGGCCAACATCTTTAAAGATCTCTTTGCCGGCATCAGAGACATCGTCGGAGGCCGTTCCGCCGCCTATGAAAAAGAGCTGCGGCAGGCCAAGACTATCGCTGTCGAAGAGATGAAGGAGCAGGCGAGGGCTCTGAATGCGAATGCTGTTATCGGTGTCGATCTCGACTATGAGACCATACAACTCGGGCAGGCAGGCGGCATGCTCATGGTCAGTGCCAGCGGCACGGCCGTGGCTTATGAAGAAGAATGAAGGAGGGATGGATGGAAAAACATGTCGACCTCATCGGTATACTCTGGATAGCTTTGGGAGCCTTCACGTTTTTTGGCGGATTTGTTGCCTTCTGGGTGCTGTTCGGGATTTCCTTCGTTCCTGATATGGGTAACGAAGCACCTATCATCCTCAGATCTGTGGGAGCAGGGATCGCCATATTCCTGTTGATCCTTTCCATCCCCAAGATCATTGCCGGCATAGGACTCATGAAGAGACAGGAATGGGGAAGAATTTTGGCCTTGATCGTGGCGTTCCTGAGCATCCTGAATTTTCCTCTGGGAACAGCCCTGGCCATCTACTCTTTCGTGATCCTGATCAAGGAAGAGACCATTCAGCTCTTCAGGCAGAAGACCTGACTTCATTACCAGCGGTAGCCGGTAGCCACAAAAATTGAATTTCTCGAAGGACCGGCTTCTTCGCTTCGATGAAGGAACTGGACTTTGAGCCTCACGCTTCTGAAAAAATGCCATTCCCATTCGGCGAGAAAGATCCAGCTTTTTGTCACGGAAATATCTTCGATGGTGGCGATTTCGAAAGGCCTCGAACCCTGCCCGTATCCGAGAGCCACATAGCTGTCATCTGAAAAATATCTTCTGACGTTCATGATCCAGGAGAAGCCCGCACCGTTATCCTCCGGAGCATAGTACCAGCGCAGGAAGGGATAATAATTTCCGACATAATAGCCGACAGAACCGAGATAAAGAGACACACCCCTATCTTCAAAATTCATCCTTCGATAGCCTAAGGAAACCTCTATGGATGGAGGAAGGGCCTGATAGAGTTCGAAAAGATAGGAGGTCCGGGGGAAATGTACCGCCTCTGGTGAATAGCTGAAGTCGATACATCCGTAGGCTTTGTGCCAGAGATGGGGATAGAATTCGAAACCATATTGGACATCTCTTTGTGTGAGTCTATCCGTTTGATTGAATTTCAGTTGGAAGGTTCCGATCGCAGGTGAAACTCTTATGCTGAAGTAGAGGAAATGGTCGATGTAATTGTCTCTCCCATCGCTGAAGCCTTCGTTCATGTACTGATAGCGCAGTTCATAGTTTTTGTTGAAAACAGGATGCGCATTTTTCAAGGCCTGTCGGAAGTTCTCGTCTTCCGGGTCGAACTGGACAGCCTTTCGGAAGTTCTCTTTTGCCTTCTGGTAGTTTCCCTCCCACTGATAAACACGGCCGATACGGAAATAGATGTCTGCATTATCAGGATCCTTCTGTAGAATCCGCCGGTACTTTAGGATCGCATCCCCATATTCATTCTTCCAGGATGTGATTTCGGCCAAGCCGGTCATGGCTTCGATATTTTCAGGATCTGCTCCCAGAACTTTTTCATAACCCGATTCAGCTCGGTCAAAATCTCTATTCCAGGATTGCACTCTGGACCGGAACAGGAGCAGGTCCAGATTCTCTGGGCAAGTTACAAGCATTTTCTCGAGCAAATCCAGAGCCTTATCCCGTTGTCCTGAATAGGCATAAGCCTGTACGAGAATAAAATTGAAACCATAGTTGTCCGGGTCTGATGCGAGTCTATCCTGACAAATGGTGATGGCAGTTGTATAGTCTTGCTCTTTCAGCGCCTGAAAGGCTTTTTCTTTTGCGGAGAGTTCAATCGCTGTCATTTCCCCTTGACCGAGAAGAAGGAAGAGACAAAAAACGACCAGCGCACCCATCGCTCTCTTCATTGTTTTTGACCTTCCAGCGAAAAACCTTTCCTCTCCATCTTGCCCCATCCCTTTTTCCCCTTCGCAATGTCGAGAAAGGCCATGGCCCGGATCACAGCCAAATATTGGCGGTACAGGATATTTTCCAGCAGGCCGAACACCACGATGGTTATGATGTCCTTCAAGCGGGGGTATTTCCGGGCCGAATACTCTTCGAGCAGGATAGCCAGGAGGGACAAGAGAATTCCGAAGACCACAGCCAGGAGAAAAAACCATACCGCAAACGGTTGGTTAAAGTCTCCCAAAAGCACATAAATAGTGAAGATTACATAGCCTGCCACCTCGATCAGAGGCCCGAACATCTCGAATATCACGTAAAAGGGCATGGCAGACAGTCCGGTTATGCCGTATCGGGGATTGAACGTCATTTTCGCGCTGTAGGATAGAGACTCGATGAGACCTCTGTGCCACCTGTTGCGCTGTCTGGCCAGGGTATACAGAGTTTCGGGAGCCTCTGTCCAGCATATGGGATCGGGGATGAAACGGAATACAAAAGGGATCTTCTTCTCATGGAGATATCTGCGCATTCTGACAACCAGGTCCATGTCCTCGCCGATCGTACCTGTCCGGTATCCTCCGCACTGGAGAGCGATATCTTTGCGGAACAGGCCGAAAGCACCTGAAATGATCAGAATACTCCTGATCATGCTGAGACCTATTCGCCCCCCCAAAAAGGCCCTGAGGTACTCGAGTATTTGGAAACGTGCTAAAGCATTGCGCGGTAAACCGACCTTGACCACCTGGCCGGACTTGACCTGACATCCATTGGAGAGGCGAATGATTCCTCCTGCTCCGACCGTTTTGTCAGGATCTTCCAGGAAAGGACGGGCCATCTTCAACAGGGCATCTTTTTCCAGGATCGAATCACTGTCGATTCCACAGAACAGGGGATACCGGGATACATTCAGGCCTGCGTTCAAGGCATCTGCCTTCCTCCCATTGACCTTGTCAACCACCACCAGCTTGGGATTGGACGGCGATATATAGATGCCTTTTATAGGTTCGGTTTCGATGGTCTTCCTGAAGACCCGTGGGGATTTTTTTAGATCGAAGGTCTTTATAAGGTTCTCGAGGGTATGATCTGTCGAGCCATCGTTGACCACGATGACTTCATAAAAGGGGTATTCCAGCGACAAAAGAGATTTGACACTCTCTATGATGCCCTTTTCCTCATTATATGCTGGAGCGATTATGGATATGGGTTTGACCAGAGGCATCTGAAATATTTCTTTGAAGCTGACATATGTGTTCATATTCCTGTACTGCACAATGCCGAACACGGAGAGGATGACAAACAGGAGATAGAGGGAATTGATCAGAAAAAAGTAGACCAGGATAATCCCAGTAACGATCTGAAAAATAGAGTCGATGATCCCGGCCATCAGGCGTCTCCAGAATAGACGGTTTCATTTAAAACCATGGCGGCCATTTCCGAGGCGTAGCGGTCTTTTTTCTGCTTTTTTATTGTTTGGAGCCTTTTGATTCCCTGAGCTCCAAGTTTCGCCAGCCCATGTCCGGCATTGAAGCGGACATGCCAGAAAGGAGAAAACATCCCTTTCGAGAGAACCTCCTTTGCCTGGACATCTCCGAGCTTTCCCAGGCTTTTCATGGCTTGGGCACTGACCTCCCAGGTCTCGTCGTCGGCGAGTCCGATCAATACATCCAGGGAGGCAGGGATGCGCATGTGACCCAATGCCCTGGCGACTTTTATGCGGATCTCTTTTTCGGGGTGCTCAGCGAAGAAAAGGATATCCTGGTAAAGAGAGCGGAGAGGGATTGCGCCTATCAGCTCGATCAGCAAGCCCAATTTTTCTTCGGATAAGGGTTTTTTCAGATAGTCTTTAACATGATTTGCGATCTTGTCTCCCAGCCCGTACATGATGTTTATGTAGGTCCGGGCATCAGATACAGGGTCATTTTCAAAGGCCTTAAAAATGAGAGAGAGGGTTCGAGAGGACGGAATACGGGAAAGGGCATTGATAGCCACCAGCTTGACGATGGGTTTGTCGTTGAGGAGCTTAAGAATGTGAGGAGCTTCCGATGTGTCTGAAAAGACCACAAAAAGGTGGGTGGCTTTGAGCCGCCTTACCAGCCTTCTGGAATAGATGTCTTCGAGAAATTTTTCTTTTAAGGCGTAGTCGAATATTTTTTTGAGCTGGTCTTTTGCTTCCCCTTTGATCTGCTCGATGTAATCGAACAAAACTTTGGTCAGAACAGCGGGGTAGGATTTGTATTTTTTCGCTATCTCCTGAGTATGGTTTTCCTGGGAAGAAGTGATGACTTCAAGAACGTCACTTTCGATCTTCTGGTATCGCTCTTGAAAAAGCGCTTCCTGGTGCTGTACGACCAGTCTTCTCAGGATGAGGTACAGAAATAAGGTAAAGGAAAAGGAAAAGAGAAAGATAAGGCTATAGGTGATGATAATCAATGAGCTGTTCATTTTTCAATGCCAAGGTTTTTTTGATTTTAAAAAAGAGGATTTGAGGCGAGAAGGGTTTGAGTACGTAGTCCGACGCCCCTTTCTCGAGGCCTTTGATCACATCCCGTTCGCCTGCCAGAGAACTCAGGATGATCACGGGAATGGCGGAAGTTTCCTTGTTCGCTTTGAGTTTTGTCAAAAGCTGATACCCGTCCATCCCGGGCAGCATGATATCCAGAAGGATGAGGTCTGGTTTTTCTTTGAGCACTTTTTTCAGCCCCTCTTCGGCATCTTGGGTGGATCCGACCACGAAATCGTTTTGTCCGAGGATATGACTGATAATTTTCGTGGTTATCAGGTCATCTTCGATGATCAATATTTTTTTGGCCCTGCTTTTTTTTGGTTTTTCGGTATTGAGGCCTTCCTCTCTTGGGTGTTTGACACCTTTTTTGTGCTTTTGCGATTTTTTCTTCTGGAAGCACTGCTCTTCATCCAGAGCTACGGATAGATCCAGAATTTTTCTTATCATCTTCATGTTGGTCAATTCATATCCCAGTTCCCATCCATTGTTGCTCTGGTTGGGCGGAGTGGTCGCTTTTGCTGCGGTTTTTACATTTTCCTTTTCCGCGCCCTTGTTTTCTTTTTGGAGTTTTTGAGCTTTCTGGTTCAGATCCTGCGTCTTTCTCAGTTCCTCAATCGTCGATTTTATCAGCTCTTCGATCTTCGATTTCTTCTGTTCGATTTCCTTCATGTTGTTCTCGATCTCCTGTTGTAGCCGACCGAGAATTTCTTGAGTCTTGCTGCCTGCCATGCGGATTTCTCTTTGGGTTTTCCTTTTTGTTCCGTTCCTTTTTCTCACCATAATTTTTACAAAATATTTCCTGCGGGGATACGGGAATTTATCCGGTCTCTGCAGTTCTGGATCTTTCAATATTTATCCCTGTACACATAGATATGGTCCTTTTTTATGCTATCAGAGGGCTTAAATTTAACAATCGCCGTTAGAGATGAATCGAGGGGGGATATTTTTTTTGAAAAATCACCTGTACAGGTGAATGAAGGTAACCGCAGAGGGGAATCTTTTGCGATGATAGAGAATGCTATGATGAGCGTGTTGATTCCTGTGTCATCGCGAGCTGTGAAAGGACGTGGCGATCCCTGGACGGTCGCGTCCCCTTTGGACATTCGAAATAACAAACAATTAAGGCTTTTGTGTTAGGTCTTTAATATTTTAATCAGCTGGTCGCATCCCATAAGTGTGGCGAACCCATAACCCACATTCCTCAGTGTAGCCGAGTGAAATTCTTCGCTGACAGTTGAGGTTCCATCCGCGAGGAAAAAAACCCGATAATCCCTGACAAAGGCATCCCTGGCAGTGCTCTCACAGCAGAGGTTGGTCATCACTCCGCCGATAACCAGATCGGTGATTCCCTTTTCCTTGAGTTTTTCTTCCAGGTTTGTTTTGTGGAAGGCACTGTAGGTGTTTTTATGAATGACGCTGTCTTCTTCTTTGAGGTCGAGCTCAGAAAGGAGACGGGCGTCGGAGGTTTCCTTGATGATCAAATCGGTCCACCAATGAGCGAGCATGCCCGGCTTTTCCACAGGTTCATGCCCGTGCTGAGTGAAAAAGAGGGGGGCCCTTTTTTTTCTTGCCCATGAGATGACACGGGTGATGTTTGCGAGGATCGGAGCTATGATTTCGCGGAAATATTCCTGGAGGTCGATCAGAAGAATCCCGGTCCTGTCTTTATCCGGAATCCATTCATGGGTATTCCATCGAGCGATGATTTTGTCTATTTCACTCATGTTTTTCTCCGTGCTTTATGTTTGTTCTCTCCTTCTTTGTTTCAAGCTATTCTAATTGCATTGGATAATGTTTCATTGTCATGACGAGCGACCAAAGGAAGCGAGGCCATCCCGCTTTTTTGAGAAGCTTGACCATAACCGAACCTTATATAACACGTTTCCACCCTTTGCTCAACACACTTACCTGCCAGAAATTTAGATAGAACCAACAAGGTGCACATTTCAATGTCATATTGAGATGGCCGCGCTTCGCTCGCCATGACATTTTCTACAGGTAATTTAAAGGCACACCTTGCTTTAAGGGCACATCTCCATTGCGGTATGATACTCAGAAGAGAAACCATGGAGAGATTTTTCACGTATTAATCTATGAGCCGTAAATTGTGGTTATGAACCGAATGTCGTGGTGAAACCTTGCTGCAAACGAAGCGAAGCAAAGTCGAGGAAGGGGATAGCCCCAAGCCGATCGCAACACCCACTCGCTCCAGATGGCTACCTCTTCGGTTTTCCTGACTGCTGTTGAAACCATAATGAAAATAGGAGTGCTCGAACAGACGAGAATAAAATGAGAATCTGATTGCTGCCGATCCATGGAATCGGCTATAATTTGCTGCTTTACTCGGAAAGAGTGATCGGAGAACGAATGTTATGAAGAAGAATTTGGCAAAAATAGCCTTTGTTGCTGCGATGATTTTGAATGTTTTCTTGGGAAATGGCACCCTGTCGGCAGTTCAATCAAGTCAGGAAAAACAGCAGGAACCGCCTGAAGCAAAGCATTATAGGATCGAAGCTGCCACTTCTGAAATCGATGTGGACGGAATCCTGGATGAGAAAGCATGGGAGGACGCAGTCCTGATCAAACTCCCTTACGAGTGGACCCCTGGCGATAACGTCACTCCTCCCGTGGATACCGATTGTCTGGTGACTTATGACCAGGAGATTTTTTATTTGGCGTTCCGCTGCTATGATCCGGATCCTTCGAAAATACGTGCTCACCTGATGGACCGCGATGCTATGGACACCTTTATCCAGGATGACGCTATCACCGTTGTGCTGGATACCTTCAACGATGAGCGGAGAGGCTTCCAATTCCGGGTTAATCCTCTCGGCGTTCAAGCTGATGCGAATTTCAGCGAATCCGAAGGCTACGAAGATTTTTCCTGGGATGCGATCTGGGAATCGGCAGGAAAGGTTACAGAATGGGGATATGCCGTAGAAATCGCCATACCCTTCAACCAGCTCCGTTTCCCCCGCACCTCTGATGTTCAGACCTGGGGATTCAGCGCGGGACGGTCCTACCCGAGAAGCGTGCGTCACCGCATGACCTCTCACCGGAGAGATCGTGATGTCTTTTGTTATTTCTGTCAATTCAACAAGATCTCCGGTATGAAGGGGATATCTCCCGGATTGAATATCGAGCTCGATCCCACACTGACTGGAATCAGGACAGATTCGAGGGAAGACTTCCCAATGAATCCCGAAGCTCCGATGGAGAATGGGAAAATCGATCCTGATCCTGGCTTGACCGCTCGATGGGGGATCACTTCGAACTTGATCCTGAATGCTGCAGTAAATCCTGATTTTTCGCAGGTAGAGGCAGACGTAAGGGAGCTGGAGGTCAACACCAGGTTTGCCATCAGATATCCGGAGAAGAGACCCTTCTTCCTGGAAGGCGCAGATTTTTTCCTTACGCCCATCGAGGCGGTTTTTACGCGGACCGTCGCAGATCCGGATGGCGGTCTGAAACTCACCGGCAAAGTGGGAAAGAATGCCATCGGCATTTTCGGGACCTATGACCGCGTCAACAACCTGCTGTTTCCTGCCAATCAGATTTCGCAGACCACTTCCCTGGATCAGGATGTAGCCAGCGGTGTTTTCCGTTATCGCCGCGATATCGGACAGGCATCCAACCTCGGTGTCCTCTATACGGGCCGGATGGCAGAAGACTACTACAACCATGTAGCCGGTTTTGATGGATTTTTCCGGCTGTCACGAACCAAACAGATCTCTTTTCAGTACTTACACTCTGAGACCAATTATTCTGAGAAGATTTCGACAGGATTCAGTCAAAAGCAGGATTCATTCGGAGGAGATGCCCTTGCAGCAGAATTCGTGCATTTTGGCAGACACTGGCTTTATATGCTCAGATACGATGATTTTCATCCCGGGTTTCGTGCAGATTACGGTTATGTGCCCCGCGTGGATATGCGGAGCCTGGAAGGACTTCTGAGGCGCACCTTCTGGGGCCAGCAGGATGATTGGTACACTCAGCTCAACTTCGGGATTCGAGGAAATGTGACTTACAACCATGACGGAAACCTCACCGATCGAGACCTGGGTTTGGTAGTGACCTACCAGGGCCCGTTACAGACAATGGTCACGACCCAGTATTCAAGATCGAGGGAGCTTTTTTTAACGGAATATTATGATCTGGACCGAGTCGCGTTTGTTGCTGAAATGAAACCTTTTGGGGGTTTGAGACTCAATGCAACCATACTGTTCGGGGATACCGTGGATTACACCAATGCTAGGAAGGCGGCCGGATTGAACCTCCTTCCTTCGATGGAGTTCAATTTGGGAAAGCACATCAACGTCAATCTCCAGCATGCTTTTCAGAAGCTCACACTTCAAGGAGAGAAAGTCTTTACGGCCAATCTCTCGCAGGTCAAGCTCATTTATAATTTCACTACCAGGACCTTTGTGAGAGCCATACTCCAGTATATGCACGTCGATCGAAATCCTGTGCTTTACCTTTTTCCGGTCACGGGTGACACACAGACTCTTTTCACTCAATTCCTGTTTTCCTACAAACTCAATCCTCAGACCGTGATTTTTATCGGTTATTCAGACAATTATCTGGGGCTGACCGGCATCGACATCACCCAGACCAGCCGGGCGTTTTTTGTAAAGTTCGGCTATGCCTGGACTAGATGAAGTCCGCACGCTCCTTCGTGTCAAGAACCGAGAGGACTACTCGCAGAAAACCCGGACGCGTTCTTTGCCTTCTACATCCACAGTCAGATCCCTCAGGCTTTCCACGATCTCTTCCATATTCTCGTCTTTGATCTGAGAGAAGTCCAGACTGATCCCCGATTCTTTGAGGGCATCGTCGACTTTTCCCTGGACATCTTTAGGGAGAAGGGAAGCGAACTTGATCCCTGCGCGGATCAGTTTGATGGGGACGCGCACATTCACTCTCTCAGTTGTTTCACTCCCAGGACCTGGTTCCACGATCACTCGTAGGTACTTGAGGCGGGCCTTATCTGTCTTCTCTCCCGATGGAGATTCAGTCGAAGACTCGGAAAGGGCAGACAGAAGTTTTTCCGCCTCTTCCACATTGATTTTGCCCTCGGCAAGCATCTCTAAAATTTTTTTTCTTTCTTCGCTCATAGAAATCCTCCTCTATTTCATCCAGATAAGGGTTTTGCTGTCTTTATCCTCGACCAGGACATGCAGATCGGAAAGGGCACAGACAACAGATAAAAGAGCTGGGCCTGCCCCTAACAGGGTCCTTCCGTATCCGGAAGGCCAAAGAATCAGGGCAGCCAGCAAAACGAAAGGTGTCAGCAAAATCACGATAGGAAGAAGCAGGAGCCACGCCAGGAAAAGGGGCAAAATCAACCGCACTTTTTTCTTCTTCCCTTCGACGATATGGATACGCATCAAAAGCGGAATCATTTTAACCTCTCAATCTTTCGACGGTTTCCTCGACCGAAAGCTCTCCCCGTTCCAGTTGATCCAGAATCTCACTGCGGGAGGCAGGAGGATTGATGTCCACAAATTCCAGCATCTGAGAGATGCGGTTCAACCGGTTTTTGACGGTGGGATAACTGATCCCGAACAGCTCTTCCATGTCTTTTATAGATCCATGGCTGCGGATGAAGGCTGTGACAAAGATTTGATCCTCCATAGTCAGGCGGGCAAGAGGAGGAAGGTCGAAGCTCCCTTCGCAAACGATATCCTCTTCCTTCAGTCTGACCCTCTCGACGGTAAGAGGGGCTCCTCGGGTGATTCGCGTTAATTCTTGCCAATCTTTGGTCATTTTTTGCCTCGAATAAATTTTCTTTATATAATATAGGTAAAAAAGTTAAAAAAGTCAAGTAGTAAATTAAAAAAATTAATGAATTAATTAACAAAAATTAAAATATTTGGTCAAAAAAAATTTTTTAAAAAGCAACCTTTTTGCCTTCAATTTCATCGTTAATCATGACGGAGAAAGAATAGAATGGCAGTCGCAGCAACGATTTTCCTGCAGGGCATCCCGAGATTTAGGTATGGCGGTTATGCTCGAATTGGTTTAAACTATCTTATCATGAATCGGCTGTCAGACGACTCTTTGGCTGAATTGGTAAGAAAGTGCCGGCAGGGGGATCTCCGCTCGATGGAGACTCTATATGGACATTTTAAATCCTCGTTATTCAGCCTGGCCTACCGGTATACGTACAATTTTGCGGTGGCAGAGGATTTGCTCCAGGACATCTTTATCAAGGTTTTCACAAATCTGCACACTCTGGACGAGGATGAGGCATTTGTCGGCTGGATGTACCGTGTTGCTGTAAACACCTGCCTGAGCTACGTGAGGAGTCATAAAAGAGTGAGGCAAAAGACGATTCCCCTTGAAGAGGTGGAGGCATTCGTCAGCGATGCTTCTTCCGAGGAGGTTGAAAGGACGGCAAACAAGCCTTTAGAGGAAGCCATCCAGAGCCTTCCGGCCAAACTCAAAAGCGTTTTTCTCCTCCACGATGTCCAGGGATTCAAGCATAAAGAAGTTTCTCAAATGCTGGGGTGTTCGGTGGGAACATCGAAATCCCAGCTCTTCAAGGCAAGAAAAAAAATTAGGAAATATCTGGAGAACAAGAAACTGCTTTAAGGGAGATATGAGGATGAAGTGCTCAAGAGCAAAAAAGCTTATCAGTGAATACGTCGATGGTGAACTGGATGCAAAAAAAGCCCCCTCACTTAAAGACCACTTCCTTGCCTGTCCAGAATGCCGGAAATTTCTGAAGGATTTCCAGAAGATCACAGACCAGGCTAAAGATTTGAAGGAAATGTCACCATCTGGAAAGACCTGGTTTCGGATTCAAGCACGGCTGAGAGAAGAGAGAGAAAAAGAGAGGACTCCGGCATGGGGCCAAAGAACCAGGATCCTTCTTCTCCCTCCTGCACTGCGGTATGCAGTCAGTGCGGCGTTTTTACTTCTGGTAGTCTTCGGAGCAATCATCATAGGTTTGAGATTCAGGGATCAATCCGGGATTCCTTCCGGACCCAACGGAGAAAAGTACGCCTTGGCCAAGCTCGAGGAGGCGGAACATCATTATCAGTTGGCCATAAAGGCGCTCTGGGAAGCTGTCCAGGCGCAGAAGGAAAAATTCGATCCAAAGGTTGCCGAGATTTTCCAGAAAAATCTCAAGGTTATCGATGCGTCTATAGCGGATTTCAGGAAGGCCTTGGAAAGAAATCCCGGCGATCTGGATTCCCGGTATAATCTTTTAGCCGTATACAAAAAGAAGGCGGATTTTTTAGGTGAAATTATCAATGTTCTTGCGGCGTCTTCTCAAAGGGAAGAATTGAAAAAAGTCATTTAAGAGGGAGGTCAAAATGGTAACCAGAAAATTTGTTGCTTTACTCGCTATCTTAACTCTGTTGTTCTTTTTCTTGGGGATGAGTCCTTCAGGAACTTTGGGAGAACAGAAGTATGAGGAAAGATTCGAGAAAAAAGAATCCATAGACAGGGACGGTAAAGTTGAGGTGAGGAATGTCTCGGGTGATGTCGATGTCAAAACCTGGGATAGGGCCGAGGTAAAGATCGATGCTCTGAAGGTATCCAAAGCTTCGACCACGGAGAAAGCGACGGAATATGCACAAAAGGTCAAAATCGAAGTGTACGAAGAAGATGGAATCCTGAAGATTGAGACCAAATACCCCAAACCTTCCATAAAGGGCTTGAATGTTTCTGTAACTTATTCCCTTATGATTCCATCCCTTGCTTCGATCAAAGCCAAATCCGTGAGCGGAGATGTGACCCTCGAGAATATAGGTGGCAAAGCTGAGGCAGACACGGTGAGCGGCGATGTCAGCATCATGAAAGCGGATAACGGAGCCAATGGGGAGTCCGTGAGTGGAAATGTCACGGTTATGGATGTGAAGAACGGTCTGTATGGCAAGACAGTGAGTGGGGATGTTGAAGCAAGAAACATTTCAGGCAATGTCGAGCTGAATTGTGTTTCTGGAGATGTCATAGCAGAAAATATAAACGGGGATATCGATGCTGAAACAGTCAGCGGAAACGTAAAGATGTTGAATGTTGCCGGGGCCAAAGTTGTCAAGGGAAAAACCTTGAGTGGTTCTGTCATCTATGAGGGTGAGATCAAGCGGGCCGGAAGATACAGCCTGAATGCCCACAGCGGACGAGTCGAGATGAGAATTCCTTCCGATTCGGCCTTTGACCTGGAGGCATCCACATTCAGCGGCAGCATCGATACAGAATTCGATGTGGTGATATCTGGAAAGATGAGCAGGAAGAAAATCAGCGGGAGCGTCAACGGCGGTGGAGCCGATGTCAATCTGAAGTCTTTCAGCAGCGATATCTATCTGAAAAAGAAATAGTACTCGAGAACCCTTCAGTCATGTCCTCCGCTTGAGTGAGGATTTTTAACGCCATTCCCTCATCTCCTTGGAGGGGGAACTGGCTTCCCCCTTCCAACGTTCGCCCTTCGGGCTCACTGCCTCCCCTTCTCGGACTCCGCCCTGTGACCAAGGGGACACGCCTCCTTGGACCCCCCCAACAGCTTCTCTCCAGTCGCTGTCGTTCTTCTCAGAGGCTGCGTAAGTCCGCGGCTGGGCATTTGTCAGGGAGGGTATTTTTCGAAAAATTCGTGTTTTGTGTTGACTTCTCATTGGATCTAGGGAATCATCTTTATTCATAATCCCGCGTTTGCAGGCGGTGGTGACAATCTTGCGATCTCGGCCTATGGATATTACAGGGCAAGCGATAGAGAAGGCCGAACAGAGCCGATACAGACAGAGATGAGTATGTGGAAGGCACGATACAGCCAGGTGCGTTTCCGTCTGGTAGATCTCACATGTGTGGCCTATTTTGCCCTGACCGGGCTGCTTCTCATCTTTTTCCACGGGAGCGTCTCCCACTGGCTTCTTTATGTCATCCTTAATGGTTTCCTGATTCTATTTATTCTGGAAATCGTCCGTTGGGGGGAGAAAAACCGGGATCGAAAAGGCCCCTGGTTTCTGCGCACATTCTATCCCATTGCAATCCTCTTGATCGCCTGGGGAGAGCTGGATGGAATCATCCCCATGTTCTTCGGCAATTATTGGGCCACGGATGTCATGATAAGGGCTGAAAAGTCCGTTTTCGGCGTGCTTCCGATTCTCTGGCTCCAGCAGTTTTACCGGCCCTGGTTGGATGAGCTGATGAATTTTCTCTATTCAGGATATTATGTCTTTATGCCGGTGGTGTCTTTGACCTTGTTCATCAAGAGGAAACATGAGGCCGCTTTGGCCGCATTCTCCTTCGGTATGTTTGCATATTTAACCAATTTTCTTTTTTTCTTTATGCTCCCAGCTCTATCACCCATGATGGCTGAATCATTGGCTGATCAAAATATCGGCTCCTGGACAGGGTACCTGTTTGCCGATCTTACCCGGCTGCTTCAGTCGGATGGAACATGCAGAGGAGCAACATTTCCCTCCTCTCACATATCTGGAGTTTTTGTATGGTCATTCGTTGCCCTCCGCTATCAGCGCTCCTTGGGTTATGTTTTGCTGCCGCTCGCCTTTGGAGTAGCCATTGCAACTCCCTATTTGGGATATCATTATGCATTGGATCCTATTTTTGGATTTATGTGGGCCCTTATCTGCTACCCGGTCGCATTGGAAATACTCAAATCCCGCCGTGAAGATCCCCTCTCGCTTTCTTATTCACCTGACGGAGTTTCGATATCGTCGGGTGCGGAGGACTCTCGGTTACAGTGAGATAACAATTTTCTGGCGTTCTCACCACGAAAGAGTTAATCTCGTGGTAACCGATTTAAAAAGATAAGGAGATCGATGATGGATTTTCGACTGCTTTCTTTTCCCGAAGCGCCGCTGATCAAGGTCGCTCCTCCTGGGCCTGAATCCAAACAATATCTGGAATATCAAGCTTTATCCGAGAGCTCGGCTGTCTCCTATCCCAAGGGATTGCCGATGGCGATTCTGCGTGGCAAAGGGGCTACCGTAGAGGATGTGGATGGAAATGTATACATAGATTTTTTCGGAGGTGCCGGAGTGATGAATGTCGGCCACTCCAATCCCCGGGTAATTGAAGCTGCCTCCGAGCAGATCGCTGAGCTCACTCATACCTTGGATGTTCCCAATCCATCCAGGAAACTTCTCGTAGAGAGCCTTCTTAATCTCATGCCGTCATCGCTGAATAAGCTGTTTTTCGGAGGGCCTACCGGTTCAGATGCAGTCGAGGCTGCGGTGAAACTCGCCAAGTACAACCAGAAACGACACCCCATGATCGCTTTCGAAGGCGCCTATCATGGAATGACTTCAGGAGCCCTTTCGCTCTCGAGCGGGCTGGGTTTCAAGGAAGATTTTCTCCCCTTGCTTTCCGAGGTCCATTTTATCCCCTACGCCTACTGTTATCGCTGTGCCTTCGGTAAGAAATCCGATTCGTGCGATCTGGATTGTGCAAAATATTTGGAACACATCCTGGAAGACCCTCACTCCGGTGTGGGGAAGCCTTCGGCAGTGGTGATGGAGGCCATACAAGGAGAAGGAGGGACCATCGTTCCCCCAGAAAGCTTTATCCTCAGGATTAGAGAAATCTGCGCGAAATATGGTGTTCTGGTGATCGCGGATGAAATCCAGGCAGGATTCTGCCGGACTGGTAAATTTTTTGCCTTCGAGCATTCAGGCATCGTTCCTGATATCGTCACCATGAGCAAAGCACTCGGAGGTGCCGGCTTTCCGATTTCTTGTGTGGCATATAAGGGGGAATTGGACATCTGGCCCCCTGGTAAACACATTGGAACATTCCGGGGAAATGTCGTGGCTTGCGCTGCGGGGCATGCTGCACTGAAATTCATGCTGGAGAACGGATTGGCAGAGTATGCCTCCAGATTGGGGAGTCATATGCTCGAACAGCTTAGAAAGATAGAAAAAGATTCAGAGATCGTGGGTGAAGTCCGCGGAAAAGGATTGATGTTCGGTATCGAAATTGTCCGTGATAAGGCGTCCAAAGATCCCGCTCAGAAACTTGCCCGGAACATCAGAACGCTCTGCCACAGACACGGACTTCTGGTCGAGATCGGCGGCCATTACAACAATGTGGTGCGGTTTCTTCCTCCCCTCATTCTCACAGAGGATCTGGCTGACAAAGGTATTGAACTGTTCGCAGATGCTGTCAGAGTCAGCGAGAAATCCAGATAGAATTAAGTAATTGCCTATATTGTCACTGAATTAAGAGGGAGGGTTGAATTTTCTGGCCTTGCTGGTCGAGATGCCGTATTTGACCAGACCCGAGGCGATGATCAAGCCACATATCACTCCATCTAGAACCGGAACACCCAGTTCCTTTTGCATCTCTTTATCCAGACCGGTCATTCCTGCACAGCCCAGCACGATGACCTCTGCCCTGTCTTCCTTCACAGCGGTTCTTGCTGCCTGCAGAGACTTTTCCGCATCGGTGAGCTCTGGAGGCCCTTCCCGGGGAGCTCGAATCGATGCCAGATGATCCTGGAGGTGATATTTTTCCACCAGACTTTCCTTGATAGGAATGGAGTGATCTGTGGTTTGAATGACAGAGAATCGGTGTCCCAGGAGAGTGGCCATCTTCATGGAGGCCTCCCCGATCCCGACCACAGGCTTCGCCGTGATTTCCTTGAGAGCATCCAGGTGAGGATCGCTGTGACAGGCAATCACGAAAGCGTCATAGCGATCTTCGTTTTCCTTGACCAGGCCGATCATTCCAGGGGCTGCTATGATCTCGTCCTGGTATGTCTCGATAAAAAGAGGTGCTCCGGGAGTAGGGAGACAAACCGCCTCCAAGTCTCCAGCAGCGAATTCTGCGGCCGTCCTCTGGATGGCTGCTGTCATTTCGGGATCGCTGTTGGGATTGATGACCAGTATTTTCATGATTCGCCTCCTTCCTGGTCCACGAAGACGAACGGTGTTTTAGACTCGGGATTGGAAAGTTTTTGCTCGATTTTATCATCCGGATAGCTCAGAAGCTTCATGAATTCTCTGGATATCTGTTTGCGGGCTTCTCGGTCGTACCGGCCCACATTTTCCAGCCCGGATTTTTTATCTTTGAGGGCGATATATTTCCTGAGAATCTCATCATCCTCATAATACAGGATCGACCATCTGCCCGAGGTGAATTCTTCAGACTGAAGGTCTGTGACAAGCAGAGATTTATCCAGGTAGGATTTTATGCCGAAGGCCTTCACCATCCGATCCGAAGCCTCTTCGACCGCTTCATAATCCTCCGATCGAAGAGGAGGGCTTATGGCCAGCTTCTTCACTCCATTGGCTACCATCTCGACGAAGCAGTTGATCATGCCCAATTGAAAGGAAATCCGGTCGATTTTTAAATCCGATTTACCTGTTTTCATTCGTTCTCTCCTTATTTATGGATGGCTTTGTTCCAAAGTGATGGGGAATAAAATATGGATAAAGGGGCAGGGAAATGTCGAAGCGACATTGAAGATTTAGCCTTCTTGAGCTGTCCTGCGAGGGAATCCGACCCTGTCGGACGCCGAGGATGTATTGAGCACGTCCATTCCAAAGACTGAAGACTCGGATTAAAACAGGATAAAAACAAATGATTTGGATTGATCATGCGGAGTTCCGCAGGCGACGAGAAGGACGGTGAAGGAATGGCGTTAAAAATCTGAACTAAAGCGAAGACATTTCCGTGCTCCCTGGGACGAAACCTCATTCCCTTCACTTTGGGACAACCTTTCATTGATAAGCGGCACATAACTCAGATTTTTTCTGCTGATTCCCTATGAGGTGAAGTTGTTTTGACATAGTTCCGTCTTGAATCCACGATGGACGTCGCGTATTCATTCTTATCCGAGAGATAATCCTTCATCAAATCGAAAAAGGCGCTGCTCAAAGCAACAAGAGCTACCAGGTTGGGCAGAGAACAGACCCCTACAGAAATATTAGCGAAGGCCCAGAGTCTATCGATGTTGGCAATTCCGGCAAATATCACGCCTGGGAGCAGATAGATCCATCTCAAATAGGTAGGGGATTTTTTCCCGAACAGGTTGACGATCGAAGTTTCATAGTAGATATAGAATCCAATCTGTGTGGACAGACAAAAGGTCAGGATGGAAATTGAAACCAGTGTGCTCGCAGCTCCCGTGGGAAAGACAGAGGAGAAGGCATCGATGACCAATTCGATTCCGGACCGGCCGCTGGATAAAAGACCTGTGGACAGGATGGCAAAGGACGTTATGGTGCAGATGACCACGGTGTCTATGAAGACTTCGAAGGCTCCCCAGAGTCCCTGCTGGAAGGGATGTTCGGTGTCAGCCGTAGCATGGGCCATCGGAGCTGTCCCCAGTCCGGCTTCGTTGGATAACATGCCTTTGGCCATGCCCTCCTTCATTGCGGCTCTGACTGCGGCGCCGGCGAACCCTCCTGCCGCAGGGATGGGGGCGAAAGCATATTCGAAAATGGTTCCGAACACCTCGGGAATTTTTGTATGGTTCACCACAAATATGATGATACCCGCTGTTAAATAAAGAACGGACATGAAAGGGACCAGCCGCTCACAGACCTGTCCGATGCGTTTTATTCCTCCGATGATCACGAAAGCTGTGATCAGAGCCATGGCCCCGGTCGTGATGAAGGGATTCAGGTTGTAGCTCGAGAGAAAGGCTCGGCCTACGGTGTGTGATTGGAGGAGCGTGGCGCTGAGGAGTGCATTGACCAGAACACCGGCAGAGAACAATTTCGCCAGAAATTTCCAGCCCAGCCCCTTGGTGATATAGTACATCGGACCGCCCCGGAGGGCGCCCTGTTTGTCTACCTCCCTGTAGTGGACGGCAAGCGTGATCTCTGCTGTCTTGGTCATCATGCTCAACAAGGCGAGAAGCCACATCCAGAATATGGCACCAGGCCCTCCGATGGAAAGGGCGGTGGCCACACCGGCGATGTTCCCCATTCCGACCGTGCTGGCCAGGGCAGTGCTGGTTGCCTGGAAGGGGGTCATCCTTCCCGGTCTTCTGGTTTTCGCTCCCTTTAAGATTTTGCCGAAGGTGTTCCTGAAAATGAATCTGAGCCGTCTGATCTGGAAGGCTCTGGATCTAATGCTAAAGAATACGGCGACAGCTGCGATAAAGACCATGGTCCATGGTCCCCAGAGAAGACGGTCAATCTCTGCTGCTGCATCCAGGATGCTGTCCAACATATTTTTCGCCTTTTCACATTTCTCTTACGGATGAAGGCGTTTGATTCATCGACTCACACTCCACTGCAAACATACGGTCATGCTGTCGTTGCGAGTGAAACGAAGCAATCTCTTGTTTTGGGTACAGAATGTTTATCCAATGAGATTGCCGTATTCCTTTCGGCCTTCCGCTACTACAGGTCCAGCAGCACCGCTTTTTGTTTATGTGTATTCTTTTCATGCAGTCCGGGGATAAGCCCTTCCGATGGTCAGAGCATATTCGATCGTTTCCATGAGATTTTTGCTGGAAAGGGCAGGTGAAACAGCCACTAACCGGAGGACGGCTTTCTTTCCCAGCTTTGTCTTGGATATGGATCGTTTCCCCTCCTGCATCACATGGCTGTAGATATATTCCTGCAAATGGTTAAGCTCGCCTTTGGGAAATCCTTCTGGCGTGACACGAAAACAAAGGATTCCTGTGTCGGGGCGGAGACTCAGTTCTATTCCCGGTTCGTCTTGAATTCGATCAGCAGTCTCCCGGATGGTCTTGAGAGGAGCGTGAAGCCTCTCCACTGCCCTTTTTTTGCCTTGGTAAAGGAGCGAAGTCACAAGAACCAGGGCTGAGAACGGACGCGTAGAGGGAGGAGATTTGAGACCAGGATTGGGCTTAGGATCTTCGGCAGGATTGAAATAATCGCTGTGGAGAGCCATCCGTTCGAAATCTTTCTTTTTCTTGACAAAAAGAACAGAACTGGGGATAGGGATGCTGAGCTGCTTATGGGGATCCCAGGAGACAGAATCTGCCAGCTCTCTTCCTGCAAAAAGAGGCTCCCACTCAGGGACCAGGCAGTAAGCGAGGCCGTAGGCTCCATCCACATGCAGCCAGACTCCAGACTCTTGACAAACCTGAGCTAGGGGACGGATAGGGTCGACTGATCCGGTCGAAGTGGTTCCGGCAGTCGCCACCAAACAGACAATGTCTTTTCGATCCTTGAGTTCATCCAGAATCTTTTTCGCCTTATTCAGGTCGATGCGCCTGTTTTTGTCGACAGAGAGAGGAAACAGGTTCTCTTCTCCGAGCCCCAGCATGCGGACAGCGTGCCTGACCGAAAAATGAGCGTCTTCCGACGTCAGAATGGACAAATTTGCGGGATCATCGAATCCCTGGAGTCCTTTCTGTGCAAAATCAAATCCATGCTCTTCGGCTTTCCGGTGGAGGGCCATATACAGAGCTTGTTGGTTGGCATAGGTGCCGCAGTACATGAATGTGGCGTCTGCTTCTGGACTCAGGCTGAATAGCCTGCAGAGGGACCTGCAGCAGAGCTCTTCCAGCATGGCTCCACCCGGAGAGACCTGCCAGTTGGTCACGCCCTGGTTGAACTGGAGGGCGATGACAGCTCCGAATTTTGCTCCTTCCTCGGGAATCGTGTTGAACATGGATTGGAATTCCGGGAGTCCGTAGTTCATCAGATGCGGGAACAAACGTTTCTCCAGGAGCTGGCGCATTCCAGGAAGAGAGAGCCCTTCCTCTTGAAAATCGACCAGAGGCTTCAAGTCCTCGGCAATCTGTTCAGGAGAAGCACCGGAGAAAATGGGTGTTTTCGTTTGTTTTTTCATCGTATGTTCGAACCTGCTAAAAAATATTTCTGGAAATTCAAAGAGATGCCCGTATGGAAAAATCGATCTTGCGGTGCAGATATCGACCCCTGCCTTTTTCCGCATACAGCTTCTCGCCGTCCAGGATCAATTCTCCTCGAGAGAGGACCTTGACGATTTTTCCGGTTATAGGAATATCCTCATAGGCCGACCAATCTGTGGCCATGTGAAGGGTCTTTCGGCTCATGGTCCATGCGGCTTGTGGATCGAAAAGAACGATGTCAGCATCGGATCCTGGATTCAGTGTTCCTTTTTGGGGATAGAGTCCAAAGAGAACGGCGGGATGAGTTGCAACTAACTCCACAAATCGAGGCAGGGACAGGCGTCCTTTGGCAACACCTTCCGAATAGAGGAGGGGCACCCGGACTTCGATGCCGGGAATCCCATTAGGGCATTTGTCGAAGCGGTCAGCCCCCAAAAGCTTAGCTTCCCAGGAGTAAGCCGCATCGTCAGAGGAAACCATGGATAGGCGCCCATCCTGAAGGCCTTTCCAGAGCCGATCCTGTATTCTTTTGTTCCGCAAGGGAGGAGAACAAATCCATTTGATGCCGTCCTCGCGTTCGAGCATATTTTCGGTGAAGATCAGATAATGGGTGCAGGTTTCTGCCATAACATCCAAACCTTCTCCTCTAGCTTCGCCCACCAGCTCCACTCCTCCGGCTGTGGCCATGTGGACGATAAACAGCCGAGCCCTGGTTTCCTTTGCCAGTTGGATACAGCTCTGGATGGCTCTGATCTCTGCCTCTGGCGGTTTGCTCCGTGCATGGTAGATGGGCTTGGTCAGTCCTTCGCCGAGCATCCGCGTTACATTCTTTTCGACGATATCGTTGTCCTCAGCATGAACCATCAGCATGCCGCCGGCCTTCCCGAGAGATTCCATGATCTCCCACATATCGTTCTCTTCGACCATCAGTCCTTCAGACCGATATGTCATGTAGCATTTGATGGTCGGAGCTCCTTGCTTGACTAAAAGAGGGACCTCTTTCAAGGTGTTAGGCGTGAGATTCGTGATGACAGGATGGACTCCCCAATCCACAAGGGCTTTCCCTTTTGCTTCTTCTTTTTTGGCTTCCAGAGTCTTTATCAGAGGCTCGCCAGAAATCTGATTGGAAAAATCCACCACGCTGGTCACACCTCCGTAGGCTGCTGCCAGGGTTCCAGTATAGTAATTATGGACACTGACTGTGTTCATGAATTCATCGTTGAAGTGGACGTGAGGGTCGACAGCGCCAGGAAATACGAGAAGTCCTGCGGCGTCGATTGTCCCATCTGCTTCCTGGGTCGGTAAATTTCCAATCGCAGCAATTTTTTCGCCTTCGATCAAAAGATCCATCCGGGAGACAGACTGTCCCAGAACAGCGGTTCCTCCTCGGATGAGAATTTTTCTCTTGCCTGCCAACTTGCTCTCTCTTCGGTGGGCCAAATCATATCACTCCCCTAAATCGAAGTCAAAACAAAGCCCGGAATGCTTGCCAGCGATTCCGCAATTTAATATTCCTGGTTGATTGACTAAGATAATCTACTTTGTTATAAATCTGAGCGATATTTTAAGGGAATAATGTGACAGGACAAAGCATGAAATGGATATTTTTTCAGACCGGATCATTCCTGCATTTTGCCGCAAAAAGTGGATGCGACACAAAGTCAGGACCATTGCGATACTGATCCTCTGCAGCTCTGCGGCTTTCGCGCATACAGAGGATAGAGCGGAGAGGTGCGTTATCCGTCACCGGGGAACCCCTCTGAAGACCGATACGCGAGGCCCCTTGATCATAAAACGGATCGATGGCCCGATTAAACTCGACGGACTCGTCGACGAACCTGCCTGGGAGACCCTGGAACCGCTTCCTCATGTTGAACATGGGCCGAATTTCGGAAAAGAGCCTTCAGAACGTACGGATGTTTTGGTCGCCTTTGATGACGATTATCTCTATCTTGCCGGGCGTCTGTTTGTCAGCGATCCTTCGCTTGTCCAGGGACCGACAAAAAAAAGAGATACTATGATTCCGAGCAGTGATTTTTTTGGTGTTCTCATCGATTCCTTCAACGATAAAGAGAATGGCTTGGCTTTTTTTACTACACCGGCGGGTTTGCGCTGGGATGCGGCTATATATAACGACATGGTGATGGAAAATCCTCAGTTCCCCCCGATGAATGAGAGTTGGAACACATTTTGGGATGTGGCTGTATTGCAAAATCAGGAGGGATGGTTTGTGGAGATGCGGATCCCTTTCTCCAGCCTCCGTTTCCAGGACCAAGACGGCCGCGTGGTGATGGGAATCATCACCTGGCGGTGGATTGCCCGTAAGAACGAGACCATCATCTTTCCTGCCATCAGCCCTGATAAGGGGGCATGGAGCATGATGAAGCCATCACTCGCTCAGGAAGTGGTGCTGGAAGGGGTGCAGAGTCGAAGACCTCTGTATGTGACGCCTTATGTACTTGGAGGGCAGGGCAGGGTCTTTGAGCTCAACGAAGCAGAAACAGCCTATCGACGGACAGATGATTCTGTGACCGAAGCAGGTTTGGATCTCAAATACGGTCTCACCAGCAATCTCACGCTCGATATTACGGCGAATACGGATTTTGCCCAGGTCGAAGCGGATGATGTGCAGGTCAATCTCACGCGGTTCTCCCTGTTTTTTCCTGAGAAGAGGCTTTTTTTTCAGGAGCGGGCGAGTATTTTCGAATTCAATTTCGGAGGACCGAACCGCCTTTTCTACAGCCGACGTATAGGAATCTATGAAGATGAAGAGGAGGATGAAGTCAAGGCTGTTCGCTTATATGGGGGGCTGCGGTTGGTAGGCCGAGTCGGTGGATGGGATTTGGGATTTATGAACATGCAAACAGCAGCGATCGAGGAGTCCCCTTCCGAGAATTTCGGGATTTTGCGTGTCCGCCGCCGGGTCTTCAATCCCTATTCTTATGTGGGAGGAATATTGACTTCCCGGATAGGGATGGATGGGAGCTACAATGTGGCCTATGGATTGGATGGGATCCTGCGGTTGTTCGGAGATGATTATTTGACCATCAACTGGGCACAGACCTTTGAGGATGAGGCTCCAAAAAATGCTCTTTCTCTGGATCCGGCGAAGTTCAGGCTGAGCTGGGAGAGGCGAACCCAGAAGGGGATCGGCTACAACCTCAGCCTTTCCCGGGTAGGTGAGGATTACGATCCGGGCATGGGCTTTGAAATGCGCGAGGATTACACCCGTCTTGGAACTCGTTTGTTTTACGGATGGATTCCGGGCGAGAAATCTTTTCTTCGTTTCCACCAGATGTATTTAGATGGATTTCTTTTCCAAAGGAACATCGATGGCTCCACTGAATCAGCAGAATTCGGGACCGGATGGACGTTCGAATCGAAGTCTGGTTGGGGTGGAAATCTTCAGCCAAAGTTGTATGTCGAAAACCTTACCGAGACCTTCGAGATCTCGGACCATGCCGAAGTCCCTCCTGGTGAATATACTTTTTACGGTATCGAAGGATACATCAATACTCCAATGGGAAGACTTTTTTCCCTCATTCCGAATTTTCAAGCAGGCTCTTTCTATGACGGATGGCGGATATCCGTTGGATCGATCTTTTCCTGGAATTTGTCATCGGTTTGGGAATTGAGCGGATTCTATCAGTTCAACAGAGTCGAATTTCCGGACCGCAGCCAGGGATTTACGGCTCATTTGGCTAGATTACGCATATTGGCCACCTTCACCACCAAGATATCTGCCAGTGCCTTCATCCAATACAACGGAGCAAGTGACATAATCGTTGCCAATGTACGGATTCGTTACAATCCGCGAGAAGGAAACGATCTCTACATCGTCTATAATCATGGTGTGAACACAGCCCGATACCGAGAAATTCCTCATCTCCCTTATACGAACAACCAGGCGGTCATGATCAAATATTCCTATACCTTTAATATTCAGTGAAAATAATCCCGTATTTCACCCAAATAGGTGATTGACTTCGATTTTTTATTCTGCTATACATCTAGAGAAAGATTCGAGTAGAGGGATCGGAAACTTATGCTTGGGACGGGTCACAGCCTGGAAAAAATCGTAGACGGTGCTGTGCAGCTCAGACAGGTGCGCAAGGACGATCTGCGATTCGGAGACGTGATCATCATAACCACCCGGAATTCGGACTATTCAATTTGCGTCCTGGAAAACGACCGCTATATTGTTTCCGGGGGTTGGTTCGCCCGCAGGGGTTTCTCGCCTGTAAAAATAGGAATCACAGGGTGCACCTGGGGGGGGAGCATCATTAAAGTCGATATCCTGGCTGCCTGCGGTCTTCGCCTGGAATTCGGCAACCGCGTGATCACTACCACGATTCGAAAAGTCCGGGTGATCCGCGGCGGCGGCAAAAACTAGCCGCCAAAAACCATTTCAGCCAGCAGAAACATGATTGGCAAAACTGTGTCGCACTACAAAATCCTCGAGAAGCTCGGGGAAGGGGGTATGGGTGTGGTGTATAAAGCTGAAGACACCAGACTCAAACGCACTGTCGCCCTCAAGTTCCTTTCATCACACTTGATAAAAAATGAAGAGGAGAAACATCGCTTTTTACGTGAAGCTCAGGCCGCAGCAGCTTTGATCCATCCGAATATCTCTACGGTTTTTGCGTTCGAAGAATGGGAAGGAATAAATTTCATCTCTATGGAATATGTGGATGGACAGACACTGGATCAGCTCATCCGTGCTGGTCCTTTATCTGTCGACCGAGCGGCAGAATTTTTTATCGCCGCTGCAGATGCCCTTTCTCTTGCTCATCGGAAAGGGATCGTCCATCGAGACTTAAAACCAGGAAACATCATGGTAACCGCCGAGGGGCCCACCCAGGTAGGAAGACAAATCAAAGTCATGGATTTTGGGCTGGCGAAGCTGAAAATGGAACAGAAACTCACTCTCACTGGAACAATAATGGGGACAATATCCTACATGTCTCCAGAACAGGCAAGAGGAGAGCCGGTGGACCTCAGGAGCGACATCTTCTCTCTTGGAGCTGTTTTCTATGAAATGCTCGCAGGATGTCCGGCATTCGGAGGTGGTGAGGCAACAGCAATCCTTTACAACATCGTTCACGAAGAACCCGCTCCTCTATCCAAAGCTCCTAATGATATTCCACAGGCTTTGGAGAAGATCGTTAACAGATGTTTGGCTAAAAATCCGGAGAGTCGATTCCAGAGTATGACTGAACTTTTGG